>Ga0224506_10000014_pt1 | contig 208507 bp, 229 predicted proteins | sample SF_Jan12_sed_USG_2_FD_169108 | JGI IMG/M metagenome (GOLD analysis project Ga0224506, IMG submission 169108) | Sediment microbial communities from San Francisco Bay, California, United States - SF_Jan12_sed_USGS_8_1 | ecosystem: Environmental > Aquatic > Marine > Sediment | place: USA...
TTCTTCTTTCACTGCCTTCTCTTCTTGGACTATCGAATCTTCCGCCCTCTCTTCTTCTTTCACTGCCTTCTCTTCTTGGACTATCGAATCTTCCGCCCTCTCTTCTTCTTTCACTGCCTTCTCTTCTGAACATTTGAGGCGGTCTCGTGTCACTCTCAGTTGGATTTTCATATTTTTTGCCTATTTCATCAACTCGTATGTTGAGTTTTTCAAGTAAAGTCTGATTTAATCCCTCACCATAAACATCTACTCTTGCTGCAATGACTGCTTTTGCAGCGACTGCTCGTGCAATCTTCCCTCTTTGCCATCTTGGAGCTGCATGAACCATTGCATGTTGGAATAACAATCCGTGCTTTGGTGGTTGAGAACCTGTCTTTAATGATCTAAACAATGCTTTTTCTGCTCCTAATACTTGGATTGTACTCGCAGGAAGTGATGCTAATCTCTTAAGGCTTCCAGCTCTTCCTAAAATTCTTGCACCTACTGCACTTCCAAGTATTGCTGAAAGATTAGGTGCGATTTTTTGCATTTCAGACTCTACATGCTCTTCAAGTTTTTTACGTAAATCGTGAAAGTCAAGAATTTGTTTTGCGATTGATTGAACAATTAATAAATTAACATCTGAAATATCTCCACCTCTACTCTTTGATGAAATTAATGATAACATTTCTACTTTTGATTCTGGAAATCCTGCATCTTCAAAAACTTGTTTTGTTAGTGACTCACGCTTTCCTGCAAGAACTATTTGTGCATACCCGTTAATACTGTCAATTATGTTGTCTAATTCTGGAAAATGTAATCCGTACCATTCTCTTAGTCTTGAGCTAAGTCCATTTGCAATTTTATCAATTTCATCAAGTGAGTTGATTGCTTGAATGATGTGCAGATCAGGACTTTCTGACATTTCAGTAACTTTTGAAGATGATAATCCTAGTGCAAATTCCCTTAGTTTTCCAAGCGTGTCTTGAAGGTTAGATGCAAAACCCGAATCAACAATAATCTGTGGCTTCGTTACTTGAATGGTTTCTAATTCAGATTCATCCATAAGATGACAATCGATAGAATGTCTTTTTAGAATTGCAAGCAATGATTCGTCATTAACTGAAACCCCTCTTTGAATTGAAGTTAGATAATTGACAAGATCATTTAATTTTGTTTCTTTATTTTTAACTAAAAGATACTCTTTAACTGGATTTGAAAATGGAAATGCTTTTTCCATCTTTTTATCATTAAACACCGAGATTCCCAGCTCTGTTAAAATTACAGAATACATGAATAGTTGATTCTAAATCACCTTTAAAAAAGGTACCAGAACCATGAATCAACTATTATATTCTAAACTTAGGTGATTAATCAAGTGGAACTAAGCCTTGCAACTTCCATAGGTCAAATACATCTTGATAGGCCTGTTATGCTGGCATCAGGAATTTTAGGAATATCATTGGATGTGTTCAAACGACTATATCTATCTGGTGCAGGCGCCGTTGTAACTAAATCTCTAAGTACAGAACCATGGGAAGGTTATCCGAACCCTACTATTTTTAGTGTTAAGGGAGGTGGGTGGATTAATGCAATAGGCCTCTCAAATCCAGGCGCGCCAAATTTTGCAAAAATTATTGAACCTAACAAAGATGTTCCAATTATTGTGAGTATGGTTGGATCAATCCCCCAAGACTTTGAAACGATGATAAAACAATTTGAGCATTGTCAAGTAACAGCTTATGAACTGAATCTATCATGTCCACATGTTGCAAAAGTTGGTCTTGAAGTTGGTGATGATCCTGAATTGGTTAAGAAGATTGTCTCTACCGTAAAAAATTCTACACATATTCCTGTAATTGCAAAAGTTGGCCTTGGAACTTCTAATTATCTTGATACTGTTGGTGCTGCAATAGATTCTGGAATTGATGCAATTACTGCAATTAATACTGTTCGTGCTATGGCAATAGATGCTGAAACACAACGTCCAATTCTTAGCAATAGGTACGGTGGATTGTCTGGTACTCCAATAAAACCAATTGCATTAAGATGTGTATATGAAATATCTTCAAAATATGATGTACCAATCATTGGATGTGGTGGCATATCTACGTGGGAAGATGCGATTGAATTTTTCTTGGCAGGAGCATCTGCAATTCAACTTGGCAGTGCAATAGGTGATAATTGGATAAGTGTATTTCATGAAATTAACAAAGGTATCTTACAATATATGAAAAGAAAAAATTATTCAAACATAAAGGAAATGATTGGACTTGCAAAGAGATCATAACCATCCTACAATCGTTACAATTGAAAAAGTAATTGATGAAACACCTACTGTTAGAACTTTGATCTTCTCAGATGAAATAATGTCTGAGGCACTCCCTGGACAATTTGCAATGGTTTGGATTCCGGGAATTAACGAATTGCCTATGAGTATAATGATTTCAAAAGAGCCTGGAAAAGCTGCATTCACTGTAAGAAAACATGGACCTGCATCTACTGGCTTGTTTAATATGAAAGTAGGTGAACAAATTGGAATTAGAGGCCCATATGGAAATTCTTTTGATCTAAAAGAAGGAAAACTTTTGCTTGTTGGTGGTGGAACCGGTCTTGTTCCTATGATGCGATTGCTTACTTTTGTAAAGCCTCGTGATGATGTTACTGTTTTAATTGGTGCAAAAACAAAAGATGAAGTCTTCTTTGAAGATTTAGCAAAAAGTCTTTTAGAAGAACATCATCGTCATCATGTAATTGTTTCAACCGATGATGGCAGTTATGGTGAAAAAGGATTTGTAACTGATATGGTTGAAAAACTTTTGAGTGAGACCAAATTTGATGGCGTGTATACATGTGGTCCTGAAATTATGATGTATAAAATTGTCCAATCTGCTAATTCTAGACGTCTTTTTGTTCAAGCTAGTCTTGAACGAATGATGAAATGTGGTGTAGGAATTTGTGGTAGTTGTTGTGTTGGTACCGATCTTGTTTGCAGAGATGGAACTGTTTTTGATGGATTACATTTATCCAAAAATAAGGAATTTGGCTTTTTTCATAGGAATAAGGCTGGAATTTTAGAACATTATTGAACCTGACTAGCAAGGTTTAAAATAAATCACAAAATTATTTCCGTGAAGGGTATGGGTAATCCAAAAATCGTTTTAACAGCTGATAGAACTTTAATGTCTCCGTATAGAGGACTGTCTTTAGCAACATTTTTTGGGTGTGCACCGGCAATTGATCCTCATCGAGACAAAAACAGTTTTTGGTATAAAATTCTTGGAAACCAAGTCACTCCAAAAATTCTATTTGATTTTATTTGTAATTATATTCCTCATACAAACGGCGTTGCAAACTATGCGCCATATGGGTTGAGAAAATTAGAAGCTGGTTTACTTCGTGATGGATTTAGCAGACAAGATGTTGTAGTTGCTCATCCTGATCATATAGAACAATTCATTGGACCTGATACACAAGTTGTTGGAACATACGAGATGGATCCTCTTGGAATGGGTCCAGTTACTATGACATTTACTTATGGTAGAAAACAAACATCATATGATGAATTTTACAATACCGAATTACATCACAGAATCAAAGCTGCTAAAGCAAAAACCGGAAGCAAAGCCAAAGTAATTTCTGGAGCATCTGGAACTTGGCAATATAACTACGATCCAGAAAAAATTGAAGAATTTGGAATCTATGCAATTCTTGAAGGTGAGCTTGGTGGAATTGCACCAGAAATTGATGGACATGCTGGACGGTTTTTCAACTATTTGATAAATGGAGATTTTGAAAATATGGATCCTTTCAGAAAGAAAAGTGACTTTAAAGTTAACGTTAAAGAATTTGAAAGAAATGGCAAAAAAATTCATGGAAGATTTGTTAATTTTTGGGATAGGCCTGAGTTAGAAGAAATTCCAGATATTGTAGAACCAAGTATGCATGGAATGGTTGAAGTAATGCGTGGTTGTGGCAGGGGATGTAAATTTTGTGACGTTACATTAAGATCATTAAGATATTATCCTCCAGAAAAAGTCAAAAGAGAAATTGAGATTAACATTAAAAAAGGCGGCTCTAAGTCTGCATGGATTCATAGTGATGATATTTTCGTTTATGGAATGGATCCTAGAACTGCAAAGGGAATGGAACCTAATAGAGAAGCATTAGAAGAGCTATTTACTGCAATTATGTCTACTGGAGTTGAACATACAAACCCCACTCATGGAACATTAGCTGGTGCAATTGCTGATGAAAAATTGATTCCAAACCTCTCCAAAATTATAAAATCAAGCCCTGATAACATGATTGGTATTCAAGCTGGATTTGAAACTGGCAGTCTTCGATTAATTGGTAAATATGCAGATAGGAAACTTGCACCATATTCTCCAGATGAATGGCATTGGGTTGTAAAAGAGGGTGTTAAAACTCTGAATCAGGATTATTGGATACCCGCATTCACTTTGATAATGGGTCTTGATAATGATGAACAACCAGAAGATTCATGGGATACAATTAGACTAATCAGCGAATTAGAGCATGAACAACCTGATTCTATGTTTACTGCTACAGCTTTGACTTTTGTTCCAATTGGTTTACTTGAAAAATCTGACTTCTTCCACATTGGAAATGAAATGACTCCTGCACAACTAGGTGTTCTGTACAAGACATGGCAACATAATTTCAAATATGGTATTCAAAAATTCATGACTAAAACCGGTTCCAAGGGCCCACAAAGATACTTCTTTAACGCTATAGCTAGATCTCTTGGAGGTGTACCTTTAGGTGCAATGGAGAAGTATGCACGTAAGAAGAGTAAGGAGCATGAAAAAGTTATTGAGACTATAAAGGTCAAATACTGGTAGTCATACAAATACATAAATTCACTAATTATTATTCAAAACTATGGCAACACACGGTTCACTTACCAAGGCCGGAAAAGTAAGAGGGCAAACTCCAAAAGTTGAAGGAAGAAAAATTGTAGGTACAAGCTCTAGTCTTAGGAATAAAAGTAACTTCAATAAACGATTTGTTCTAGGTAGATTCCCTGGTCAAAACAAACCTGGACAAAGAAGAAAGAGACGTTAGTCAATTTTTATTAAACTTCTATTATGTTACGTAGACTTGACAGAACCCTGAAACAATACTCTTATAAAGTACTGGTACCGTACTATACCGTATGGAAGATTTAAGATTAGATAGTTTAGAGGGCGTAGGTCCTGTAACTACAAGAAAATTATCTGATGCAGGTATCCACAACGTCATGGATCTCATCGTCCGAGGCCCTGTAGAAATTGCAGAAATAACTGGAATGGAAAAGGACACGGCTGAAAAAATTGTCAATAAAGCCCGACAACATTTGGTTGAAGGAGGATTAATTGCTAAAGACTTTGTAAGTGCAAGTGAAATTTATAAACACAGGCAGAGTATTGGCAAAATTACAACTGGTACAAATTGTCTTGATACATTATTTGATGGTGGTATTGAGACTCAGGCATTAACCGAAGTATATGGAGAATTTGGTTGCGGTAAAACACAATTTGCTCATACCTTATCTGTAATGGTTCAAAAACCAAAAACAGAAGGTGGTCTTGATGGTGGTGTCTTGTATATTGATACCGAAAATACTTTCAGACCTGAAAGAATTGTGTCAATTGCTCAAGCACATGAAATGGATCCTGAAAAAGTTCTAGATCGTATTATAGTAGCTCGTGCATATAATAGTGCACATCAAACATTGATTCTAGAAGAAGCAGGTCAAATAATTGAAGAAAATAATGTAAAACTAATTGTTGCGGACTCTGCGGTGGGATTGTTTCGTTCTGAATATCTTGGAAGAGGTACTCTATCTGTTAGACAACAAAAACTAAATCATTTTGTCCATTTGCTTGCAAGAATTGCAGAGACATACAACTGCGCTGCAATTGCAACCAATCAAGTTATGGCATCACCTGATGTATTCTTTGGAGATCCAACTCGTCCCATTGGTGGGAATGTAGTCGCACATACAAGTACATACAGAATATACTTTAAAAAATCAGGCAAAAAACGAATTGCTCGAATGGTAGATAGTCCTCATCACCCTGAAGAAGAAGTTATCTTTGCTTTGGGTGAAGCAGGTGTAATCGATCCTGAAGATGCAGAAAAAAAGACAAAAAAGACTACCAAAAAAGCATCTATCAAAAAAACCAAAGAGTCTGTAGATGATACGGCAGAAACACTTGAAGTAGATGCTACAGAATCTACAATAGATATTGAATCAGATGATCTTGAACCAATAGAAGAATAGTTTCTTCTTCCATCTTTTTCTTTTTACAATTTTTTACTTTTTATGTTGTTGATTAAATTATAATATGATTTGGAGCGTATAATATCATGACAGATCTTTATCGTCTACTTCCAGAAGAAATGGAGCAATTAGTAATAGATATGGGTTATCCACGATACAGAGCAGATCAAATTCTATTGCCATTGTATTATAAATTTCCAAAAGATATCTTTGAGATTAAACAACTACCCAAAAAAATGAGGGAAGAACTAATTGCATCTGGCTATACTATTGGTTCAGCAAAGCAAATTCATCAAGTTGTAAGTGATGATGGTGATACTACAAAACTATTGCTTAAACTCACCAACAATAGATCTGTTGAAACTGTATTAATGCAATACAAGCCATCCAAGATTGGTGGTCATCCAAGATCTACAATTTGTGTTTCAACTCAAATTGGATGTGCAATGGGGTGTGTGTTTTGTGCAACAGGACAAATGGGATTTGAAACGAATCTTAAATCTGAACATATTGTATCCCAAGTAATTCATTTTGCAGAATTTTTACAAAAACGAGGAGAGCATGTGACAAACTTAGTTTTTATGGGGATGGGTGAACCAATGGCAAATTATGATGAAATGATTCGTGCTGTAAGAATCTTAACTCATGACAGAGGTTTTGGATTAGGTCAACGACATATCACAATCTCTACTATTGGAATTAGATCTGGAATAGAAAAATTGGCTGATGAAAATCTACAGATTGGTCTTGCAATATCACTACATGCTCCAAATAATGAATTGCGTAAAAAATTAGTTCCTACAGCAATTTCTAATTCTGTTCAAGATATCATTGAATCCGGAAGATATTATTTCAAAAAAACTGGTCGACGCGTGACATTCGAATATGTACTCATGGCCGGAATCAACGATTCTCCAGAAATTGCAAAAGAATTGGCTAGACTTTTGAAAGGTAATGGTTCTCATGTAAATTTGATTCCTATAAACCCCACTGCAGGTGATTTTAAACGCCCAACAGAAAAGAATATTCTTGAATTTGAACAAATCTTATCAAATGCTGGCATAAATTGTACCGTTCGTCTCGAAAAAGGAACAGAGATCTCTGCAGCTTGTGGCCAGCTTAGAACTGATATTATCAACTAATTTCCTTAAACCCCGTTCTAAGTCTTAAAATAGGGCTTTCAAGGATTTCACACTACATGGCAACCAAGAAATCTCATGGTCGTTCACATGGATTTAAGCACAAATCTAGATCCGTAATGAGGAAGCAGTCCCCAAGAGGAGTCTCATTTTTGTTACGTGAATACCAGGAAGGTCAACAAGCCCTTGTCATTATTGATCCTAGACAGCACAAAGGATTACCACATAGAAGATACCACGGAAAAGTAGGTGTTATTACAAGCGTTGGTAGACGTGCTATCACACTAGATGTGAAATTAGGCGACAAATCGAAAACCTTAATCACTAGATTGGATCACATAAAACCATTCGGTGTATGATATGGAAGAAGTAAAAAAGAAACAAGCTATTTCTCTTTCAGAAGTTAAAGAAATTTTAGGAAAAGTTGATCCTGAAGAGATGGACCAAATTCAACGTTGGACATATGATTATGTATCAAAATTCGCATCAATCGATTCTAAAGATGCAAAAGAAATGAAAAAACAACTTATCAAAGAGTGTGATTTAACAGAAGATGAATCTGTTGAAATCGTTAACATTAGACCGACAAGTTTGGCCGAATTACGTTCTTTCACGTTCGGATGGAAAAAATTGATCCTTGCTGAAACCCTAGAAAAAATGCTCAAAATAATCAAGGAGCATTCATAAACTTTTAGGAGCATTTTATTTTGAATCGGGCACAATCCCCACCTAGAAAATATGAGGAATATGCATACGTTTTGGATTTTAATCCCAGAGGAAAATCTTCTACTGTTCATGGGAGAGAGGGAATCATTATAACTGCCATTGGGGAAGATCATCTCACTCTTTTAGAAGTTCTTGGAATTCCAAACTCTGCATTTGAAATAGGTGAGAAAATCTATATCGGAAAAGATGGACGAACTAAAGTTCTATCTGTATTGGGCAAAATGGAATATGATAAAATTTCATCATCTGCACAAAGTGAATTGCCAACAGTAGTGCAAACTATAGTAATTGACAATGAATCAAAATTTGTAGAATATCTTAATAATGCAAGACCTTTAACTCCAAGGATACATGCGCTTGAGTTGATTCCAGGAATTGGAAAGACATACATGAAAACAATGTTGGAAGAAAGAGAAAAGAAAAAATTTGAAAGCTATCAGGATTTACAAGATAGAGTCGGATTTAAAGATCCAGTAAAACACATTTCGGAACGAATACTGGATGAAATTACTGGTGAAAGTAGAATGAACCTCTTTGTAAAGAGATGATAAAACGAAAACGACTTGGACAACACTTCCTTAATTCAAGCACTATATCAAAATCCATAGTTTATGAAGCTGAAATTTCAAAAAATGATGTTGTTTATGAGGTGGGAACTGGACTAGGGATCTTAACTCCTTTATTGTGCGAGAAAGCACAAAAAGTAATCTCAATTGATCTAGATGAAAATCTTGTCAGAAATGCAAAAGTCCATTTGTCTGATATTGAAAACCTTGTATTAAAATCTGGAGATGGCTTTAAGAATACAGATCCATTCACAATTTTTGCGTCTAATTTGCCTTATTCTAAAAGTAAACATGCCATAGAATGGCTTGCGCAGACCTCTTTTTCACATGGCGTAATCATGGTCCAAAAAGAATTTGCGGATAAATTACTGGCAAAATCATCAAAGAATAGGAAGGCAATAAGCATTATTGCATCTCATGCATTTGAAATTACTGTGTTATCTAATGTGGGTAAAAATAATTTCTCACCGCCTCCAAAAGTTGATTCTGTGCTTTTAAAAATTGTGAAAAAAAATAATCTTCAAAAAGATCTTATTCTCACGATTCACAAAATTTTCTCGTATAGGAGAAAAACTGTCAAAAATATCCTGAAACAATTCAGTATCGATACTGTAGTAGATAAACGAGTGGACGATCTGTCTGGAGATGAAATAATTGCCATTGCAAACCAAATCTTGGAAAAATGATGAATATCCTCCATCTGAGGATACTTTTTTTATTGTAGATAACATAGAACATGAAAAAGGGAATTTTGCTTTGGATATAGGAAGTGGATCTGGATATCTGACCAAATTACTTTCTGAAAATTTTTCTTTGGTAGTCGGAACTGATATCAATTTTGAAGTACTAAAAAACCAAACTTACAAAACAAAAAATCTTATTTGCTGTAACGGTTCAGATGCATTAAAAATCAAATTTGATTTTATTGTTTGTAATCTGCCTTATCTTGCCACTGATAAAATTTTGGACATTGCAACAGACGGCGGTGCTGAAGGATTTGAAATACCTAAAAAAATATTTGATTCTTTAATCCATAATCTAGAAAAAAATGGCAAGTTTGTTTTCATAACTTCATCATTATCCAACTATCAAAAATTGATTGATTATGCTCAAAAATTAGGCTTGAAAACTAGAATTATGGCAAAAAAGAAACTTTTCTTTGAAGAACTAATTCTGATTGAATCTGTTAACTAATTATTTTCGCAGTCTTTCCTTAGCGTAAGTGATTATTGCATCCGTCATTTGAGTCGTTGATGCATTACCTCCAATATCCCATGTCACTGTTTTTCCTTCATTGATTACCTGATCTGTTGCAGAAAATACTGCATCTCTAATTTCAGTTTCCCCTAGATACTGTGCCATCCAAGCACCTGATAGGATAGTAGCAGTAGGATTCACTTTATTTTGTCCTGCAAATTGGGGCGCACTTCCATGTGCGGCTTCAAACATTGCAAAATTATCTCCCATATTTGCCGAATAAATTAATCCAATAGATCCTACTAATCCAGAAGCTAACTCTGAAATAATATCCATGAATAAATTGGTACTGACTAAAATAGATCCATTGAATTGCTCCGGTGCCACAACCATCTGCTGTGCCATGTTGTCAATATATATTTCTGATAGTGATACATCTGTTCCTTCAACTGCTTTTTGAGCTGAGCTCCAAAAAATCCCATCCGTTTGTTTTAGGATATTTCTTTTTGTAATTGCAACCATTTTTTTCATGTTGTGTTCTTTTGCCCATCTCATTGCTGAATTTAGAAATCTATCACAACCATGTCTTGTGATCTTTCTTATTGCAATTGCAGAGTCTTCTGTAATTTGGGCTTCAATGCCTGTATACAATCCCTCTGTGGCTTCTCTGAAACAAACACAATCAAGTTTTCGATCTGGTGTTAATCTGTCATAAGTTTTAGTTGGTCTGATGTTAGAGTATAATTCAAATTTCTGACGAAGTGTGACTGCTACACTTCTAGGAGCTCCTGGAATTGGTATTGTGGTCGTTGGACCTTTAAAACAAGCGTCGGATTCTTCTAAAATCTTCATTGTTGCATCTGGGATGTATGATTTATCTTTTCTTCCGTTTTTATCCCATTGTTCTGAACCTGCTTCACACAGGATTATCTCTGATTGAATGTTACATTCTCTTAAAACTTTAAGCATTGAATCTACAACTTCAGGTCCTATACCATCCCCTTTCATCACTGCTGCTTTTTTACTCAAAACCGCGGAAACTTGAAGAGTTTATTATTTAATTCTACCTTGATTTGTACTATGGGATTGTTTAATGGATTATTTGGCAAATCAAATCTACACAGTTATTTTGTTCTTCATACATGTTCCAAATTTTTCTTGGAAAAATTTGATATCTTGATTGATGAAGTTGTGAGCAATTACAGCCAATTTGACGACGAATGAATTTATTTACAGATTAATTCTAGGCATCCTTATGCGGGGATCGCCTAGCTTGGTAGGGCGTGGGATTGCTAATCCCATGTCAGCAATGACTCGTGGGTTCAAATCCCTCTCCCCGCGCCACTAAAACTTAATAGGACGATTTGGGAAGTTTTTTCAATGGGACGAAGAAAAACTCAGAAAATTATTCGCACAGGTCCAAAAAATGCAACTACTGGAATGTGCCCTCTTTGTAAAACCATTGGCAAGGTATTCCTTTTGGGTCCACCAGGACAAGAAAGAGGAAAATGTGAAAAATGTCGCCAAGAATTTGAATTATAGTTCAAAAAGATATGCCAGCCCATCAAAATTTTTACCAATAACTTTTTAAGACAAATTTTATCTTGATAGATAATTATGAGTTCAGAAGCTGAAACTATCTATGAAAGAGTCGCAAAACTTGAAGATGAAATTGCGTTACTAAGAAATGAGGTCGATATTCTCAAACGAGCATTAAGAAACAAAATTGCCCGTCATGAAATATCGATGATCAAAAAAGGAACCGATGTAGATTCAATTATTGATTAATTTTTTGTTTTATGTTTCTAATTAATTCTAAAATAAAATCTACATCTTCTGCGTTTGGGTTTAATTCTAAGTACTTATTCAAATATTTTAATGCGGTTTCAGAATTTAACGCTCTTTCTTCTAGAATTCCTTTGTCTCTGATATCTTCTGGGGATTCTGGTTCTACTGCTAATGCCATGTTCGTGCATTGTAGTGCTTTATCGTATACAAATGACTGTATGTATGAATTTTTCAAATTACGAGTTAATCTCATTAGTATCTGTTCCGATTTTATCTCGTCTAGAAACTCTGGTTTGAATTCCACTTCTCCAAAATTAACATCTAGAATATCTTGCAAGTCATCTACATCTAATAGACGTCCATCATAAAATGGGTCTAAGATTAACTCCTCATTATATTTTACTAAAATATGACTAGGAAATCCGACGATCTTGAGATCCAAACCGATAAACTTTGCGATTTCTACATAGAGGATTGAAATGGTTATTGGCAGGCCTGTTTTTTTATCAATTACTTCATTCAGAAAATTATTTTTTGGATTGTAATAATCATCATCATCTCCACTAAAACCTAAATTTTCAAAGAGATGTTCGTTTAGCATTGAAATCAGGTATGTTGGATTCTTTACATCGTTGATTGATTCTTTTAGGGATTTTCCAATCCTGCTGATCTTTTTGATGTAATCTTCTACATTAAGATCTGGATATTCTAAAATCTGAGCAAACTTTAGACATTTTTCAACCAAATTGAAATTTGGATTTCTTACAAATGAAAGCCATTCTGCAACTAGGGGATCAAATTTTTCTTCCAATTACTGTGAACTCAGTCTCTTGATGTATAATTGAGGTGCCTTGATCTCTCTTGTATTTGGAGGATTTGTTATCATTTTTTTGAATCCCTCCTTGCCTAATTTCTCATATGTTGTTTTAGTAAATTCTTTACCCATGCTTTTTCGTACCTGATATGATGAAAAATCTGTACCCATAAACGTGGTGAGATAATTCTGAAAATCTTGATCATCTTTTAAAATATTTTCTATTGCAAACGCTGCCATTCCTTCCATGGTTGTAAATACTGCATGATGTTGCTGAATTGGAACTAGCCATTTTTTATAAATCTCCAAAAGATCCGGAACTAATTCTCCTATTTTTGGATCTATTTCAACATGCGTAAACGTCATTACATCTGGTCCGATTTGCTCTATTAGAAAATGATCTGGATTCAAAAAGAAAAATAAATTTGCTTTTTTTGCAAATGGAAAATCATCTGGGACTGCTTGTAATTGACAATATTCTGATAATTTGCTAACTGTTTCAGCATCTAGTGATAAAATTATGGTTGCTAACTCTTCATTAATTTCATTTACCTTCATTGCGGAATCCTTGTTAATTTGTTGTAGATTCTCTTGTGTGGAATGAATCAATTCTTCTAATACTGTCATCTTTACTGCACCGAGATATCCTGAATTTACATTTTCAAATCTTGACTCGTATGGTTTCCCTTGTTTGTGAAGAATTATTTGTGGATATCTGGATAAAATGAACTTGTTCAAGTAAATTACCGAATCAAGATAATCCCCATATGTAGTTGTAATTTTAGATATGTATTGAATCGCATACGTTGAATATACTAAATATTTTGCAGTATTTTTTTGCATCAACTCTGCAATTTTTTTTAGATCTTCTTTTGCAACTGCATTGAATAATTCTGTGACAAATTCCCTTGATTCTTTGTTTGCAAATACTTTGACTCCTTTCAATATTTTTAATTCTTCTAATTCTGGAAATCTTAATGAAATATTGTCTGGAACCTTTATGCCCAGAAAGTCTCTTACTTTTTCTCTGAATTCCGGCAAAATCTCTTTTGCAATGTCTTCTAATTCTTTGAATTGTACTTTGTCCGATATGTCTTCTTTAGCTTTGATTGCTAAATCTGTTATTTCCCTTTCTTCGTTAATTTCTACTGACAATTGACCAAACAATGCCTCTGCAAATTCTTGAAACTCCCCCAATTCGTATAAAATTTAAAAATACTACATTTAAGATTATCTTGATTTTCCTATCAAAGAAATTATTACCTTGCAAATAATTAATTTGCTATAATATAATGTTAGAATCAAGTCTTGAATTCTTTAGATGTGTTAGATGCGGTTCTAAGTTAGAATTAGATGTATTCAAATCAGATAAAGAAATTGAAGAGGGAATTTTAAAATGTAAAAAATGTAATCTGTTATTTCCAATTCTTCAAAAAATTCCAATTTTATGGGATGACTTTTCTGAATATCTCTCAAATCGTAAAGTTTTGAGCGGTGTTATCTACAAATCAATCATTTCTGAGAAACTAAAAAAATTTGTAAAATCTTCCTTATCGAAAATTACCAAATTCAACAACGATCTAACTGCCATTGAAAAACGTTGGTCTTTTATATACCAAAATAGTAAAAGATCAAAGTTTTATTCGCATGTTAAAAATAATCTCAATTTTATAACAAATTCAAATTTTGTATTGGAACATGGATGTTCAATTGGAATCATGACTTCGCGGTTAGCTGATTCTCATCAAATGGTGTTTGGAATTGATAAGTCTTTTAGTGCATTATCTCATGCTAAAAAATATTATAAACGTAATCTTGATTATGCTGTAGCTGATTCACTATCTCCTATATTTGGAACCCTGCAATTTGATTTAATATTGGCACTTAATGTTCTAGAGTTAATTGAACCAACTCTGTTTCTTAGGCATGTATCTACGCAAATCTCGTCTGGATATTTGGTGATCACTGATCCATATGATTTTGATAGAGGTATAAATTCTGTAAAAATTCAATTCGATGAGTCTACATTACGAACTAATCTCAAGAATTTGGGATTCAAAATTTTGCCAAAAACCAGCAGCCCTGCATTTATTCCTTGGAGCTTAAAAGTTAATCCGCGTACTGCTCTTAACTATAAGGTAGATTTAGTGATTGGTAAAAAATAATATTTTAAATCAAATCTATCATGTTTCCTTATATAGAGGCAAAATCATTTTAGTTTTATCTACGTTTCATCCTCTGATTTCAATGTTATTTTGTAGTTTCGCATTAAAGAAGATGTGCTGTTTTCAGACTTGAACTATTTTCAAAATAATTGAGTTGATAACAGTCAAATATCAAAATGATGTGCATATCATTATGGCATCTGTGCTAATAATTCCAATAATTTTTGTTGCAATTCTAGGACTATCTGGATATCTTGTCTATAGATTTTTTGTATTTGATTTTATATGTAAAAGATCTGTCGCTCAATCTCTTAAAAAATACCGTATCCGAAAGACGCCTTCTCAAATAATTAAGGAATACTATATTACAAAAGGAGAACAAATATCTGAAAAAGAAATACAAAACTTGGAAAAAAATTATAGACAAAATGAACCTGAACAATTTCTTGTAATGTATGATGCAATAAGAGATAAATCACAAAACAAAGAATAGTTTTACTGATTTACTTAGGGCTTGACTGGAATCTGAATAAACGGTGTCCCACCCTCTCCCACTACAAGCGGTAATTTACCATCCCAAGTCTGTGTTTTTAACCAATCCAAATAGTTTGGATTTTCTGCCAATGCTTTGTTGATGATGGCTATTGCTTCTGCTTCGCCTTTGGCTTCTGCAATATTTGCATTTGCTAAACCTATTGCATTAGCTTCTGTTTGCCTTGCTTCTACCTCTATTCTTCTCAAGTCATTTTCTGCTCTAAGTGCATTTTGTTCTGCTTCTACTTTGGACTCTATTGCCTGAGCAAATAATGGAGAGAACTCAAAATCTGTAATTGAAATTACATCAGTAACAACTTCAAATTGATTTAATCTCTCTCTAATTGCAACTTCTATATCCTGTTTAACTAAGGGTCTTTTTGTAATTAATTCCTCGGCATTGTAATTTGCAGTCACTTGCTTTACTGTTTCTTCAATGGCTGGCTGAATTACTCTATTTTCATAATCTAATCCTAAATTCTTGTATAGTCTATGAACTGATTCTTTGTCTGGGTGATAGTTTACCGTAACTGTTGTTTCAACTGTCTGCAAATCTCTTGATGCACTACGAGCATCACTTGCATACTTTAGAGTACGAACTTCAATGTTAACAACTTCATCCTGAAATGGAACAACAAAATGTAATCCTTCCTCTAATGGTGGTTGTGTAAGATCAACTGCATTCCAGTGTAAAAGAACTCCTCTGTGACCTGCATCTACAATTTTTACTGAAGCTGTTGCTACCAATCCTACTAAAATCAGAATGATAACAGCTACTACAACTCCTTTTGCAGCACTCATATTGACACTAACTTTAGGAGATTGATATCTTGACAACAGAAATTGTATGTATTAGCTATTATTATACCAATCATAATGAAAAAATTACTGGACATTAGAATTTAAGTCTCAACAAATTTATGACATCTATACATGCAAAAATTGATGCCAGATCCAAATTTCTCGTGGATATACTTGATAATTTTTTTAGCTATTCCCTTAGCAAGAATAATTCCTAGAGTACTGGCTAAAAAAAGAACTGGAAATAAAATACCTGGTATGTTTCAAGAAAAACAATCTCAAATTAATGTCGCTGAAATTACTCCAAAACCTCGAATCGAATCTTCAAAACCTCAAACAAAAAACATGCTAGTTTTGTATGCGTTAAATAGAGGTTCAAAAACATTTGAAAGTATTCAAAAAAATACCGGACTAAACAATAAAGAACTTGACGCAATACTGGAAGACTTGGAAGACAATGGCATGATAAAAGTGGAACAAAAACAGGGGTTTTTTGGTCCAAAAATTGAACTCTACCCAACTGACAAGGGATTCAAGGAATATCATTCATAAATTTAGCAAATTTTGATAATTTATCTAGTATTTTATCTTCGACCAAGAGTCTCTTTCTTGTAGATCCATTAACAACAATTATTCATTTTTGATCTTATGAAGATATGAATATGGTTTTTGATAATTTTTGGTTGAAAAAATTCTAAAAAAGTGTTTAAAATAATACTTCTTTTGTGTATTTTTTTTAATTTAACCTGTAGAAATTTAAGTAAAACACAGTCTAGATTATGGCAGCAAAGAAAAAAGCAGCAGCAAAAACAACAACTAAAAAAACAACAACTAAAAAAACAACCAAGGCTTCAAAAAAGAAATAACCCTTTGAAGCTTGTTTCATTTTTTCATTTTATTTCTTGATTTCGAGTATGTTTGCTATGTTTTGTTTATGATCAGTTTTATACTGTCTTTCAATTATAGAACATTGTGAAAGATGTTGTCTATGGCAAAAGAATCATTGATGAAAGTGTTGCCTTCAATGTTTTTGGAATAATTTCCAAAGAACATTATGGCGTTAAGATTGTTGAAAAAGTTGCAGTCTCTAGAAAAAGATGGATCTTTTGTACATATCATTGAGGATGATGTAATCTATGGATGAAATGAAAAACTTTATGCCGAAAGTCGATTCTGGAGAGAGATCTGACATGATGGTTTTTAATATTGAATATGATGTTAAAGGGCAAAATCATTATGATGTTAGTTTATGTATTGTAATACAAGATATTCGCATGATTGATTCTACGGTCTCTGGCTCTGTTTATAAAATTTCAAACGATCATATTTTCAAAGACAGTCTAACTGATTGTGATGTTTTATTTGTATTAGTTCTAAAACTCTTGCTTAGTTCTCAGGTGAAAATTAAAAATTGAATCTTGAAAAGATTGAAAATTCTTTCCGTCCAACTTTAGATAAAAAATCGTCTGTTGCTAAAAAAGGGATGGTGGCATCTGCATTTCCTGATGCTACTAGAGCTGGAGTTGAGATGCTTAAAAAAGGGGGTAATGCAATAGATGCAGCATGTGCTACTGCGTTGGCATTGGGGGTATGTGAACCACAAGCATCAGGATTAGGTGGGCAATCAATGGCAATCATTCATGTTGATGGCAAATCATATGCAATTGATGGTTCAAGCCGTTCTCCATCATTAGCTAATTCATCAATTTATGCTAAAAAGAAAAACCGTCGTTTGGGTTACAAGTCAACCACTATTCCAAGTACTTTGGCAATGATTGGATTTTTGCATGAAAGATATGGCATACTAAGTTGGCAAGATATAGTCTCTCCTTCAATACGTATTGCAAAAAAAGGATACAAAATAACTCCTCTTCAACATAATTTACAAGAAAAAGAACTTGAAAACTTTCTCACAATCAAGTCTAAATCTGGTGCAAAATATTTCTTAAAGGATGGCCTTGTTCCATACGATGTAGGTGATAGATTCATTCAAGAAGATCTATCTGATACGCTTATCACCGTTTCTGATTATGGATATCGTGTTTTCTATCAAGGTGAAATTGCTAAAAAAATTACTTTAGACATGAAAAAAAATCATGGATTGATTCAAGAAGAAGATTTAGCATATATCCCTGAACCCCTAATTAGGAAACCAATCAGCAGAAAGTACCGTCACGTTACCGTTGTAACATTACCTCCGCCAGCTGCTGGAAGAACTCTGCTGCTTACTCTGATGATGCTGAATCATCTTCCTTCCAAGTTTTTACGTAGTTCAAAACCTAGTTCGTACCATTTTGTTTCAGAGACTTTTAGAAAGGCATTTTTGCACAGAATGCAAAGACCGTTTAACCGTCACACATATGATCAAATTCAAGATAAACTACATCTACAACGATCATTTGCAAAACAGATGGCTGACTCTATTCATAATTCTATGGATGCTACATTGCCAATGATTGATCCTAATTTTGGAGGGGAAGATACCACCCATCTTTCAACTATTGATGATGAAGGAAACGCTGTGGGCATTACACAATCAATCGAGCAAGTTTATGGCTCAAAAACAGCTGCAGAAGGTCTAGGATTTCTTTATAATAATTACATGTCTGCATTTGAATTTACCAATCCTAATCACCCTTACTTTATTAGACCTAATTCAATTCCTTGGACCTCTGTATCGCCTGCCTTGATTTTTAATGATTCTAAGCTTTGGATGGTAGTTGGGAGTCCCGGAAGTCAAAGAATTTTTTCCACAATCACGCAATTTCTTTCAAGAATTATTGATGGTGATCTGCCTATGAATGAGGCCATTGAAAGACCGCGATTTCATTGCTCTATTGGTGGCACTGTAAGTATTGAGCAAGGAGGATTTCGTAATGAAATTATTGATTTTCTCAAAGAAATTGGTTATGAAATTTCTATAAAGGACAGATACTCATTTTATCATGGAGCTATTCATGCCGTAATGAAACTGCAAACTCAATCTGGATTTCAGGGAGTAGCTGAAGTAAGACGTGACGGTACTGCGGAAGGACTGAATTGAGTTCACTTCCGGTGCTACTGTCAATTCCACATGGCGGAACAAAAAAACCTGTAGAACTAGATGGCAGTCTATGTATTACAAACAAAGATTTATTTGATGATTCGGATCCGTTTGTTGTAGAACTTTATGACTTGGGAGATAAAGTTCAACGTGTAATTAAAACTGATGTTGCAAGAGCATTTGTTGATCTTAATCGCTCGTTACAAGAATTTCCACCTGTAAATCCTGACGGATTAATTAAAAGTTCTACCTGTTATGACAAACCTATCTATTCTAAAGGTAGAGAACCAGATGATTCTCTTAGAACTTTACTAATTCAATTGTATTATCTTCCATATCATGATTCAATTCAAAAAAGTATTGAAGAGTTGGATTTACAATTATGTCTTGACTGTCATTCCATGGCCTCAATTGCACCGAACATCTCTCCTGATGGAAACAAAAAACCAAGACCAAAATTTTGTCTATCAAATAATGACGGACAAACATCTTCTCAAGAGATGATTGAATTACTTGCATCTTGTATTTCGGAATCCTTTGAGATTGACAAAAATGAAATTTTATTTAATGATCCCTTTTGTGGAGGATACATCACTAAAACATACGGAAAGAAACCCTTCCCTTGGATTCAAATTGAAATGAATAGGGATCTGTATTTATCTCAGCCGTGGTTTGACATGGATTCACTTTCTGTTGACCCTACACGTCTTCATAAATTAAATAAACAATTTGAAAATTGTCTTAACCAATTTTTTTCAAAACTTTGACATGTCTAAAAAAATACCAAGACATTATTAGTAAAAAAAGTCTATTCATAACTAATGGATCAGAAAAAATTCACTATATCTGAATATGAGAAAAAATGTCAAGAAATACTTGATGATGTGGAGATTAGATTCGCAGGTCTTTTGGATGAAAATGGAACTGTTTTGGCAGGAGGAAGTAAACCTGGAATGAATGTAAGGCTGACCCAAGAACAACTTAATTCGGTTTGCAAGGAATTGGCATCCAGAGTGGCAAAAAGAAAAAAATTTGATATGGAATTAGGACATGTAAAATATTCTGCATCCAGAAGGGAGCATGTAGTAATAATGAGTTTTCCGATCTATGAAAAAGTGGTTATGATTGTAGCAGAGTCAAATGTTAACATTGATCGCTTGGCATTTAGAGTGATTGGAAAACTCGGCAGTCAATGGGGCGAATTTGTTGGTGAATGAATCTTTTATTTTTGAAATTGCTAAATCTGCAATTACATGTACAAATGTTTATAATATGCTCATTAAGTTAGAAAATAGTTGAATAGCATATTATTTTTATCAGTTCTTTCTGTATTATTGATCGGTAGTATCTCAAGTTCATTTGCGGAAATTGAATCTGTCAACGTAATTGAAAACAAACTTGTTACTTTACTTGGAGAAGGAATTGATGCTGATGCAGAAGATCTAACGTTCAAATGGACTCAAACCTCTGGTGAATCTGTAAAACTCTCGTCATATACCGTTGCTGAACCTACTTTTATGGCACCTGAGGTTAAAAATGGTGAAATCAAGGTTCTAGATTTTGAGCTTCTGGTAACTGACCCACAAGGTGCAACTAGTTCTGCTTTTGTCGAAATTGTTGTAAACCCTGTAAATCATCCGCCAACTATTGACGCTGGGCGAGACTTGGTTACTTTTGCATCTATCAACGCAATGACCATAATTCCAAGTGTTTGGGATGCAGATGACGATGTGCTAACATACAAGTGGCAGCAAATTTCTGGACAACAAACAGAACTGTCATCTACCACTGAAAAGTATCTAACATTCCTTCCTGGTTATCTTGATTATACTAAGTTTGAACCTCTTACATTTGAAGTCACAGTAGATGATGGGTTTGGTGGGACTGCAAGTGATTCTGTAAATGTATATCCTTATCCTGGTGGACTTGAAAATAAACGAATCTCAATTTCAGCTGGCCCTATTCAAACGGTAACTGAAGGAGATAGAGTTACTTTAAGTGCAACTGGTAGCACATTAGATAACAAACCAATTGAATATTCATGGTTCCAACTTCTCGGACCATCTGTTACTCTTAGTTCATTTAATGGGGCACAAGTTGAGTTCATTGCTCCAGAAGTAGGTGATTTTGAGAAACTCTTATCCTTCCAAGTAACTGGTTATTCTGCTGGAAATGGTTGGGCCAATGCATTAGCATTAGTAAAGGTACTTCCATCTAACAATCCTCCTGTTGCAGATGCAGGTGATGATAGAAATGTTGCTGAAAATATTCTTGTAAAACTTGAGGGTGAAGGAATGGATCCTGATGGTGACAAAATAAAGTACTCATGGACTCAGAAATCAGGAAAGGCTGTAGATCTCTATGAACGTGCGTCATATTCTGTATACTTTACATCACCTTTCATTCAATCTGAATCTGAAGAATTGGTTTTTGAATTAACTGTCACTGATTCTCATGGAAGTTCTGACACAGACGATGTGTCTGTAAATATTAGTTCTGTAAATTACCCTCCAAGAGTTAATGCAGGTCCAGACAAGAGAGTTCATGGTGGAACACAAGTCACAATCACGGGAACTGCAGTAGATCTTGATGATGATATTGTTAAACTTGAATGGAAACAGCTTTCTGGAGAATCACTATCATTTGACAAAACAAAGGCAACCCTTTCTTTTACTGCCCCTGAAGTAACTCCAACAACTTCAAAGCGTATAGTTTTACAACTTACCGCAACTGACTCTGTCGGACAAATCGGTTCTGATCAAGTTATTATTTTTGTAGTGCCTGAAAATAGTGCGCCTACAGCTAATGCGGGTCCTGATATGACCGTGGATGAGAACACCATTGTCGATTTGACCTGTGTTGGAACTGATCCTGATACACACATTCTTAATTATGAATGGACTTCCGAATCATCAAAAGTGATGATTCTGTCATCTGAGGGCTCTAAAGTTTCAATCAAATCCCCAAGTGTTGTATCTGATGAAACTTTCACAATGACTTGCACTGTTAGTGATGGAGAGCTTGCATCGGCAGATAGCATGAATCTTAAAGTTAGAAATACTCTAAGTTTAGATATTATTGCTGATGCTGGTATGGATAGAATAGTTAATGAAAATGTAAAGATAAACTTGGACGGCACCAAGAGTAACGATCCAGAGAATCAAAGCATTTCATATGAGTGGACTCAAGTATCTGGTGAAACTGTAAAGTTATCCTCTGCAACAAGTATCACTCCATCATTTACTAGCCCAACAGTGGCTAATGGTCAAATCAAAGTACTCACCTTTGAACTCAGAGTTTATGACAATAATGGCCGAGAGGCAGTTGATACTGTAGTTATCACTGTAGACCCCATCAACTCTCCACCAGAAGCATTTGCATCCGCAACGCAATAATCTTCAATCCGACTTTACGTTACACTGCTGCAAATTTCTGAAAAACCATCTCTTTATCTAGTATTAAAACTGGTGGTATGATTAAGACTAAGAAATTATTCGCGTTCCTCTTAAAGAATTTTCTAATTATTCATTTAATGACAAAATTCCTATATGTATCATTGACTACTGCGTTTCTCTTGATGTCTGTTCTGACAACCAATGCGTTTGCAGAAACTGATTTTAAAAAAATTCAGGGAGAAGATCTACAGAACAATCCCATGGCACTAGACATTCTGAAGAAGATTGAAATTGCTAGAAAACAATTTGAGCAAACAAAAGAAAATGAACAAAAAAGAACCGAGCAGCAAAAACTTATCGATGAACAACGTACACTTGCAAAAACATCACTGAATGAAGAACTTAAACGAATGGAAAAAAGATATGACCAATTTACTCCTACAAACGCATATGCTAGATTTGTTTCTAGTACCAATTCGACAAATCCAGAAATTTTTTGGGATCAATTCAACTATCTTGGTGCTAAATTAACAATAGCAAAAGATGCACGAGACTCTATTCTGCAACAGGGAGGAACTTATGCCGATGCCATGCAGCAATATGTCCATTATGCAAAAATGTCCAAAATTGAGATGCTAAATGTAATTAAAGATCTAAACATAAAGCACAATCTTGCACAAAAAGAAATCCAATCATATTTTGACATTAATGGGCATCTTCCAAGATATGAAAATGATTTAGAGGCTCCCTGCTATGGATGCACAGAAAAAATTTCCAAGATACAAGTAAGTTCAGAACAATCAATACCTGTTCAGATCAAAAGTTTTGAAAAACCCATCACACAGATCAACAATCTTCAAGATTCTCTTTCAGAACTCCAAAAAGCGTTTGTAGAATCAAAAGACATGGTTGCCCAAAAGAAAATGGTATTTGAGATGAATAATTTGGTAAAACAAATTAAAGAACTTGAATAATCATCCTCTCTTTTTATTTTTAAAATTAAGATCCTCTAGAAAAGCTTTCAATCATTTCATGATATCAAAATCTGAATAAATCTCAAGTATTGCTGCAGCCGTGATATATTTGCCGCAAATCCTGAAAACACTGAAATCTATAGCACATCTTATGTAGATACTGTGAAGAAATTATACAAACTTTTCCAATTCTTGTATTTTGTTTAAGTATCTAATTTTGTACAACCTCAAAACAATGTATTTAATATTGAAAATCAATTTGTCACTTAATATTGAACTCTTTCTGAGTTTTCATGTGGATCTTAAAAAAATTCTAGTGCCTATTGATGGTTCCAAAAAATCTTTTGAAGCCCTTGATAGAGCTCTTACACTTGCAGGATTCACACATGGTCATGTAACATGCTTACATGTAATCCCACATGTAATGGAAGGAGGGCCACGAACAAAAGCATTTGACAAACAACTTCAAGATGAGGCAAAAATTCTCTTGAAAAAAGCAGAAAAGCATGCAGGAAATAAAAACGTTAAATTCTCATCCAAAGTCTTAAGAGGTTCTTCAGGTGAGATTACAGTACAAATGGCAAAATCTGGAAAGTTTGATCATATTGTGATGAGTACTACTGGTTCTGGTTCTGCCTCAAGAGATATGATTGGAAGTGTCTCTAATCATATCCTTCAAAAATCTAAAATTCCTGTATATCTAATCAAATAATTTTCTGGTTCAATCGGTTTCAGGCAATTCATTTGATTAAGTATATCTAATAATGTGAAAACAAATTGAATCAAATATAACCGATATTGGAAAATTTCTATGTGTTGTTATCAATTATTATTGAAGTTGTATTATTTTTTATTACAAGATATGTTATTCGTAAAAAATACATTCTAACTGATACCTCAATTGCTGAGTGTAATTTCAATTCTTATCATAATTTCCGAAATTGCATTTGGGAACAGCTTTGGATCTGTTTAAGTTTGCATTAGAAACAATCATTTCTACTGGGTTTGGAATGGTGATATTTCGAATATCTTTACAACATCAACTAGAATATTGTTGCAGGAATTGGAGTCTATTTTGGTTCTGATATTAACACAGGTGATCTAATGTCGATTAAAGAAACCCATACAAACATAGAATCGCATCTGACAAAAATTGTTGCGTTAACGAGGATGGATACAGAATAATTATTCCAAATCAAAAACTTGCAGAAGATGTTGTAATAATATACAATAAAAAAGAAGAGGTGTTGAAAATTGATTTTAATATATTGTTTCATCTGAAATCCTATTCAAATGTGAGAATTTTCTTTTTTGTGCTGTTTATGTTTGATTAGAAATTAAAATTATTTTTCAGCGCATTTGTAGAGAACTGAGGACAATAAGGCTGCACGCTCTAAAATGTTATCATGAAGAATATACTCTTTTGGAGAACGATAAAAGTGTCCTAATGGTCCAAAACCATCCAATGCTGGAAGTTCAATTGGAACATTGCTTATGTCTGATGATACGATTTGACAATGTTTTTTAATCTTCATATCGTGTTTCTTAGCTAGCTCCTCCACCATGTTATAGAATTTAGTGCCTGATGGTTCTTCTAATACGGGAGGCCTTGTTTGAATTTTATTTATTGTGACATCTAGTTTCTTGGAGCCCTCTTCTCTCTTTTTCATAATGGTTTTAATTTTTGAATCCAGTGTTTCACCTAATTTCGCTGTTTGATAATTACATGTCAGTGATAGTGTTGCATAGTTTGGAGTATGTCCATGAGAGCCTTTTGCAATAACAGAAGTAGTTCTCAATTTATAATCTTCTTCATTTTTTGAAAGTTTTTCAAGTGCATGTATTTTTTTTGCCAAAACCGGAATTATCCCATGAATGTCTGAATCTGAATCTAATTGACCACTAATTGCAGTAAATCTAATTTGATAATCGCTTCTTCCATAGCAAGTTGTGATAATTCCACCATCTTTACTGCCAGATTTCAATCCTATGATATGTCTGGATTTTTTTGAATATTCCTTAACCAATCTTTTACTGTAACGTCCTCCCAAACTATCATCTGTTGTTAGCAATATGGCACATCGTATTTTTTTGAGTTTTTTTGCAAATCGTAGTGCCTGTATTGCTCCTAACATCACTGCTAACCCTCCTTTACTTTCAGCAATACCTGAGCCCAAAATTTTATCATTATTTTCATGATAAGTTATCAAATCATCAGGACCATAATGTGTGTCAAGATGAGAAATTATCAAAACATCATTTTCAGACTCTGAATGATTTCTGAAATAATGAGAATCACCCACATCCATTTCTCTATGGATCTGTTCATCAAATCCGAGATGTTTTAGTCGTTTCGATATAATTTTTCCCAATTGATTCACATGTTCTTGGTTGTACACATGAGTATTTAGATTCACAAAATCTCGTAAAGTGTCTTTTAAACTCTGCAGATGTCCTCGTAAATAGGTTCTTGCAACAACTCTAAGTGGTTGTGTTAAATCAGTCTCAGTTCCATTCTGTTGTATGGGAGAGCCAAAATATCTAATCACCGCAACATCAAGAATCTTATTGATTAGAGATTCGTAAGTATGCCCAGCAGTTTTAGCAGCATAAAATAATGAACCTCCTAACCCAAGACTTGCCATCGAATTTAACTCAAGAATGTAAAGATTCCCATCTTTGTCCATTCTGAAATCAACTCTGCTGTAATCGTTTAGGCCTAAACATTCAAATGCTTTTATGCACATTTGACGCATTTCTTCTGTTTTTTCTTTTGATAATTTTGCAGGACATGTCTTTTCCACTCCGCCTTTCTTCTTTTTATCGGCAATAGTTTGAATTTGATCAGGATGTTCCAAATTAATTTCAACAACTGGAAAAATATCCACACTTGGATGATTTCCTATTATCCCAACCGCAAATTCCCGTCCTGAAATAAACTGTTCAACCAAAATATCTTGCTGAAATTTTTCAATTTGCACTTTGACTGCAGCTCTAAGATCATCCCAATTATCTACAACCTCCATTCCCATAGAAGTAGACTCTAGTTTTGGCTTTACGATAACCGGGAAAACTAAGTCATCATGAATGTCTTCGGGAGTTCGAAATACCCAAAAACCGGGGGTGGGAATATTATTTTTCTGCAAAACAATTTTAGTCATTACTTTATCTTGAACAATTGCATGTCCTGCAGGCCCTGAACCAATATATGGAATTCCAAGCATCTCCATCATTGCAGGAACATGTGTGTATCTGTTTTGGCCTTGAATGCCATAAGCCATATTGAACACCATTCCAGGAGTTTCACCTGCAACGACTTTGGGCATAAACTCACGTAATTCATCTGCAAGATGCATATCGCCTTCAACAACTTTTACCGTATGTCCACCTTTTTCTAATGCCTGCGCAACTCTTTCAACAGCTTTTTTACTGTAATGCTCTTTGGTAGTCATCCCAAAAACATTGATCACATCATTTGGATCAATCTCATTTTCGTTATAGATTAATGCAACTTTCAATATTTTTTCTACTTTCTAATATATAATAAAGCATATGACCTCGTTTTATACGATTGTCATAATGTAATCTAGAGAATTAATTATTTTTCAAAATATTTTCAAATTTTCTATCTGATGGGACATATTCTAAATCTTGTACTTTATTAGACTACAGATATTTTGTTAAAATAAGTTGAATAGGATTCTAGGTGTGATTGTTAATCGCATTACCATTGGCTTTCTCTTTGCAATAATTTATCAAATTGTAGTGGGTATAGCCACATCGATTCTATCCATTCCGTTAACTGGAAATATCTCTGATCTTTTTCTAGGGATACGTAAAGCTGATTCAGAAGGCATTTTGTTAATTGTCTGGTGGGTAATCTCAACTATTCTGATAACTGGAATTGCACTCTTAATCGTGAAATACAAACTGTATTTCTCTCCATATCGTGGAGAACAAAATATTGAAATTCCGCCAAAAATCACAGCCATTACTGCAATAGTTATTGGGTCCATTATTTCGTTTATGTTCTTTTTAATGGATACTATAATTGGGATTTCTGTAGGGACAACCTTAGCTGATGTTCAAGCAATCTCTGAAGCAGCTGATGAAGGAAATTATGTCCCGCTTTATCTTAGTATGTTGTTTTCAATTTTGACTGGATTTGTAATAGTGGCTATAACCGGTAAAATTTCCAGAGTCAAAGAAATTACAAAAGATATTGGCCTTCAAGACATCACGAGAATTAAACGTATTATGAATATCACAAAAGCTGAAAAAACCTTGTTATCTGACACCATAGGCCAAAGCCCAGGTGCATTAATTCATGTTGGAGAAAGAAAAGTAGAAGATATTAGAATAGATATGATCGAGTATGATGCTGAAGCAATTACTGAAGCAAATGATGTTCAAATTGAGGATTGCCTAAAATCTAAAAACAAACCCCCTGTTACATGGATTAATGTGATAGGTATACATGATCCTAAAATTATGGAGTCATTTGGAAATAGTTTTGAAATTCATCCGCTCCATCAAGCAAACATTATGAATACTGAACTACGACCATCAATCGAAGTCTCTGATAAATATTTGTTGATAATGTTAAAGATGCCTCATTATGATTTTGATACGGGAGATCTGGACTTGGAGCAAATCTCTATAATTTTGGGTGAAAATTATGTAATAACATTTCAAGAAATTGAAGCTGATTTTTTTGATCAGATCAGAAAACGACTAAGAAGCAAGAGCGGTACCATACGGGATCTCAAAAGCGATTATCTTACTTATGCCATAATTGATGCAATAATAGACAGTTACTTTCTAGTAATTGAAAAAATTGGCGACATTACAGAGGATTTGGAAGATGAATTGATGCAAAACCCTACATCTGGCACTATGCAAACAATTCAAACATTGAAACGTCGAATGATCTCTCTGAGAAAATCAATTTGGCCTGCACGTGAAATCGTAGATTTTCTTGGGCGTGATTCTACACTTTTCGTTTCAAATAACACTAGGCCTTATCTGAGAGACGTCTATAATCATGTAATTCAGGTTATTGATACCATAGAAGGCTTGCGTGATGTGATTGGAGGGTTATTGGACACTTATCTGTCCAGTGTTAGTAACCGTATGAATGAGGTGATGAAGACACTCACAATAATTGCAGCCATCTTCATCCCAATCACATTCATAGCTGGGATATATGGGACAAATTTTTCTTATGTGCCTGAATTAGAATGGAAGGGAAGTTATTTTGCCATGCTGATTGGAATGGCTGCAATTTCTGGTATGATGATTGCATGGTTTAAAAAAAAGAAATGGTTCTAAATCTAAAACAATCATGTTATCCATCCTGAATTCTATATGATAAGTTAAATTTGAAAACAATCATGATCCAAAATATGGCCTAAGATCTAAACAACAACTGTTTAAAACCCTTAGATTATTCACAATAATGTTGTGACAACTAAAATATTGCAACGAGTATATGATACTCTTGAAGGTACTACTAATGATAAAATTACAAAAAGTTTTCAGATTTTTATCATATCTCTAATTGTTGTAAATGTCCTAGTTGCAATAATTGAAACAGAAGAGACTGTTTTAGACGAATATGGTTATCTGTTTACTCCATTTGAAATATTTTCAGTAGTTGTTTTTACTACTGAATATGCGGGGAGAATAATTGTTTGTAACTTAAATCCGAAATATCACAATTCCAAGTATGGCACAATTAGATTTTTAGTCACTCCTATGATGTTAGTTGATTTAGCTGCAATACTGCCCTTCTTCTTACCCTTTGTAATAGTAGATACTAGATTCATCCGAATAATTAGACTCTTGAGGCTGTTTAGATTATTCAAGCTTGCAAGATACTCTGATCCAATGCATACATTTGGTAATGTATTTAAATCTAAAGCAGGAGATTTAGCAGTAGCATTTTTTATTCTATTTATCTTCTTGATACTTGCATCTTGTTTGATGTATTACGCAGAACACGAAACACAACCTGAGTTATTTTCCAGTATTCCGTCATCTATGTGGTGGGGAGTAATTACACTTACCACGATAGGTTATGGTGATGTATATCCAGTTACTGTAACTGGAAAAATTATTGGTGCAGGAGTTGCCATACTTGGGATTGCAGTATATGCAATCCCAACAGGCATTATGGCATCTGCTTTTACTGAAGAACTTAGAAAGAAAAGATCTCAAAAAGATAATGAATGTCCACATTGTGGTAAAAAAATATCAGATCTGTAATTATGGAAAAATTGAGCTTGATTGAATTTTTACCATCTCCATGTCCTATTTATGAATCAGATTATATTTTTCTCTGACAATTCATTTTGAATTTGGTTGTGAATCTCCTTCATCAATTTTTCATAGTCATGAACTGCATTTTTGCCTCGAAAAACCTGTTTCTGATTCAATAGCAGTAGATACGTAGGGTGGTATTGAACACAATTATGTGTGCCGGGGGCGAGTTTCGAACTCGCGACCTCCAGATTATGAGTATTGCCTTAGTTGGAGAACCGTTAGAGATTACCAATTGAACTGGCACTCTAACCAGGCTGAGCTACCCCGGCATAGTTAATACCTAAAAATTTGAGAAATTAAATGATTCTAATTTTCCTTTAAATTGCTCCAATTTACATCCTCATCTCTGACCCAAAGGAATTTTTTTTGTAATGCAGACGTGTACAATTTTTCCCATTCGGCACCAACCTCCTCTGTCCACGCCTTGAAAACACGAGGATCTATGTAATTTCTCAGAGATGTCCCGATGTTGTAATCTTTAGTTTTCTCTGATAGATCAATCTGCAATTCTAATTTCTCAACTCGTTCTTTGTGCTTTTGCTTCTGTTTTTTAATTTGTTCATTCAGCATTTTGATTTTCTTTTCTTTTGCCTTTTTCTGAGCATCTGTATTTGTTTGAACTGCCTCGGCCTTTCTCAGCATTTCTTGGGTTTTCTTCCAAGATTCCTCTTTCTCTATTTTTTTAAGAGTGTCTCTTTTCTTTTCTAATGCCTGCTCGAATGTCTTTGGAATGGTTCTCTTGTGATTACACATCATTGCAGCTTCAAGGTTTGCCAATTTTGCATGATACAATTTCTCGTTTGCTGTTTTATTTTTGATATTGTCATGCTTTACAAGGTAATCTTTGACAACTGTAGTTGCAAGGTATGTTCTGAATACTTTGGCAGTTAGTCCCTTCACAATACTAGAATAATATGCATTGACATGTCTTGAAGTGATGCCGTCAAAAATCTCGTCTTTCGGTTTCTTGTTTTCAACTAGTTTCTTTAGGTTTTCTTGGAATTGTTTATCGTGGCCTTCAGCTATCACTTTCTCTTGCCATCTTACACTGTCTTTACCTAGAAAGTCAAACTCAATTGCACTTGGTGTAATTTTGATGTGTTCTTTTCTGAGCGTTGTTGCACCTACAGTATCTGCTTCATCTGGATCCTTTTCGTCGCCTACTCTCATGGCAGTTCTATAAATCAAATAACACGCAGTAGCAATTCTGCTAATTTTTAGATCATTGCTTTTCATATCTTTTACAATTCTTTCTTTAATCTTGTCGATTTCTTTTGCTAGTTTTACTGCTTTTTCGTATTTCTCTTTGTCTCTGTCTTGTTTTAATCCTGCAGTGTCTGCAAGCCAGACATACTTTCTCTTTTGTGTAAGGAAATCCATCCAACTGGCTAACCACATTGAATCTTTGTCATGAATTATCTTGCCCCAATTGCCTTCTGGAATGTTTGCTTCTTTTCCAAGATTTAATGTGACATCTTTTGCAGTCACACGTGGTTTCCATTTTCCTCTAAGTGGATGTTCTCCACGTCCAATGAATATTCCTGGAGGCTCAGCCATGTAGTTTCCAACTTCAACCTCTTTGCCATCCATTATCGCAATTCCATATTTTGCTTTTAATTTCTCTCGTAATTCTTTTCTTTTTACAGCTAGGGATTTTTTTTCTTCTTTTGTCATCATTTCCCTCATGCTTTTTTCTTTGTCCACTATTTCATAGGCACTTGAAAAATCAATGTCCTCATATGATATTTTTCTGAATCTGGGATCTAATGTTTTTGCAAAATCTACTGTAAAGTTTTTCTGAAAAACTCTGTCTTGTACATATGGCGTGTCTTTCTTTTTTGCCCACTGGTAAACCATCTCTTCCTGATCTAGATCTAGATTGACACTCTCTTCTTTGATCTTTATCTTGATTCCTTGGGCCTCATATGCCGGAGGAAATAAGATTCCATTATGTTGTAGCGTTTTCCATTTCATTTTTTTCACTTTAAAATTGCGGACTTTGACAAAAACTCTATTTTATGTGTATATCAATTTAACGTACAAATGTGATGCTATCTAGGAAATAGCTCTTTATTCATATATTTCTCGAATTCCAGGTCTGTTTTCATCTTTTTTGCCTCCATAAACATGGCTGCATCAGTTCCTACAATATATCTAGGCAAAATTTCGTCATCATGGATTGCCTTTAAAATTACCTTGGCTACTTCTGATGGAGGCGTCCCCATCTCTACCATCATTTTTAGACCTGATAGAATGTTATCTGTTAATTCTTTGTATTTGATATCTGTATTTGATTCTGGGATTTTCAATGAATTGAAAAAATTTGTTTTGATAACACCTGGCTCAATTAATGTAGTTTTAATTCCAAACTGGCCCAATTCATATCTGAGACACTCACCTAACCCTTCTAATGCAAACTTTGTACTGATGTATGCTGAAGATCCTGGTAATCCCAATCTGCCTACAACTGAACTAATGTTTACTATTATTCCTGATTTCTGATTTCTCATAATTGGCGCAACTTCTTGAATAATTCTGACAATGCTGAAAAAATTAGTTTCAAATTGTTTTCTAAATTCCTCTACAGATACATCTTCCGTGCATCCAAACTGCCCGTACCCTGCATTATTTACTAAAACATCTATCCTTTTTTTATCCTCCATTATTTTTTTTATTGCAATAATTATTGATTCTTCTTCGTCTACATCTAATTTGATTACGTTGATTTTGAGATTTTCTTTTTTTGCTGCATATTCCAATTCACCCGCTTTTTTAATATCTCTTACACTTGCAAATGTATCATATCCTTCTCTTGCAAGAGCCAACGCAGTTTCTAGTCCTATCCCAGATGAACTACCTGTGACTAGTGCAACCTTATTCATATTTATGCTGTATTTTTGTCATATTTATCCCATTTTGATATCATACTAGAGGTCTGTCTCCCTCCGTTGGATCGATTAATTCTGTTTTCTCACCTTTATTGATTCTCTCTAGAATTTCTAATGCTGAGTATTTGTGTAGATATTCATTGTTGTTTCCACATCTGTATGAAAACGTACATCGAGGACATCCAGATTCATTTTGGCATGGGCATTCTTTGACAATGTACATACTTCTTTCAAGAGCCTTTTCAAACCTGTCATAAAGTGCCTTACTTGCACCACTTCCACCTATTGCACCATCATATATGAAAATCATGCCTGATTTACCTAATGATATTCCTCCTAAATCTTGAGATACTCCTCCAGTGATCATATTGCTGCCTTCAATTACTACATGTTCTGTTGCGTGATATCCGCTTGCTTCTACATAGTCTTCATCCTCAGAACTCTCAATTACTTTAAGTGGTCTAGGTGCATGGAAAACAATTCCTTTTGTAACAAAATCATACTCTAATGGAGAATCCAGCATTACTTTTTCGCCTTGAGTTACTTCTTGTCCTAATTCAATATTGACATAACCGTAAACTTTCTTTCGGATACGTAGCTCGCAAAAAACTAGATCAACGCCATTCGCTTTCCGCCTATCAAAAACGGTTTCAATTTTTGGCCATTCTTCTGTTAGAGATTTTGTATAATATGGATAATCTCTAGGAATTCTTTCTAATTTGGCATAGTTTTTCTTTGGATAATCAAATTCTTTGACTCTGTAACGAACACCTGCCAAAAAATAGATTGCATCTTTGTGTAATTCCTCTAATGCGATTGGCAGAATTCTATCTCCTACTTTTGCACCTGATAAAAAAATATCAACTGACTTGCCAATGCCTCTAATACTATACCCATTTAGAACGGAATTAATTTTATCTATATTTGGAATGATTCTATTGTTAAAAACAATGAGATTTTCTCTGATAATGTGTTGGTCTATTACTCTCTGATGTTCCTTTAACTCGTGTTTGGAAATTGGTTTGTCACATGCCATAGACAACACCTGAAATTCTTCTATGAATGGGTTCTTTGGATCAATGTATGTTTTTTCAGTATCTTCAAAATAATCATCGGGATGATTCTTGTAATATTGGGAAATAGGATCATTTCCCAATACCAAAAATGCATACCCTCTCTGCCCTTTCCTTGCCGCCCTGCCAATTCTTTGAACAAGTCTGTTTACTGGAATTGTAGATGAAATCACACAATCTACATTCCCTACATCTATGCCTAATTCTAGCGTGGGAGTGCATGAAATTGCTGATATCTTGTCATCCTTGAACTGCTTTTCAACAAAAGTTCTGTAATTTGTCATCAGTCCCGCTCTGTGAACTTTGATGTTTATTTTTTGTTTTTGTGCTTGGATTGCTAATAACTCAGAATTGAGATGTGAGTTGTTAAAGACCATTGTCTTATGGTTCTTTTCAGTCATTTTTTTTGTTAACTCCACCATCAACTTTCTCTGAGTTCTAAGTGATGGAAACAACATCACAAAATATGTCTGACCTTTTTTTCCTGAACCCTGAATCTTTTGCATCTTTTCACCAAATAACCCCTGGCAGAATTTTTCTGCATCCTCTAAAGTTGCCGATGCTGCAACAAATTGTAATTTGTTGTTGCATATCCTCTTCAGTCTTTTTATGATATAGTGTACATTTGATCCAAAAATACCTGAATACACATGAGCCTCATCTACTATGACAATTCTTGTAGATGATAACAATGATGAGAATTTTGTTTGATGCCACATATGATAATGCAGTACATCAAAATTTGTTATTATGATGTGTGGTGGTCTTTCAATTATTTCGCCTCGCTCCTCTTGTTTTGTATCCCCATCAAAGACTTTGACATTGATTCCACTTCTTGCAGCAAACTTCTGAATTTTTGGATATTGATCTCGTGATAATGCCTTTGTGGGATATATGAAAACTGCAAAGACATTTCCATTATTTGCTTCTTTTTTTATTCTTTGAATTACTGGAATCAAAAACGCTTCTGTTTTTCCAGATGCGGTGGGAGCTTCGATGACAACATTTCCACCAAACATGATCTCTTGAATTGACTCTTCTTGAAATCTGTAAAATCGCTCTATCTTCAGTTCTTTAAGATGTTCAGAAATTGATTCATCTAATCCCAAATCTTCAACTTTACAGCCCATCTTAGGCTCAGGACTGTCTAAAACCTTGTATTGTGAAACATAGTCTTTTTTTGAAAATAGAATATCTTCAGTGATTTTGTCTGGTTTATTTTTCCCAATCATCTCTATGATTTCTTTTTCTCTTCTGACTATTCCCTCATCTTTTAGACCTTCAGACAACCCTTTTTCAGTAATCAATCCTTGATCATATCTTGTAAGAAATTCAAGGAATACTTCATCAGTATTTTTTGAGAATTCTAAAATATCCTCAATCCCGCATTTACTGCAAGAGACATGCATTTTTTTATTGGATGTTCTTTGAATGTCTATTCTTGATTTACATTTGGGACATGATAGTTTCAAGATCACTTGATGAGAGATATTTGGTGATTTATTGTTTAATCTCAATTGTTAATCCATGACATTATTAAGCCAAGAAACGGCCCTGAAGTAAAAATGAAAAAAATCGAAATTAACAAAATTTACAATCAAAACTGTATTGAAGGAATGAGTATAATTCCTAAAAATAAAGTTGATTTAGTTATCACCGATCCGCCTTTTGCCATAAATTTCAAGGCAAAAAAAGCAAACTATAACAGAACTGCGTCGAGGGTAATGTCAGGATATAATGAAATCAAACCAGAGGACTACTATGATTTTACATTTGCTTGGATGAGTGAAGCCTTTAGAATTCTAAAAGATTCTGGAAGCATGTATGTTTTCTCTGGATGGAACAACCTTAAAGATATTTTGCGAGCACTTGATGATGTTGGGTTTATAACTGTTAATCACATAATTTGGAAATATCAGTTTGGGGTAGTTACTAAAAGAAAATTTGTTACTTCTCACTATCACTGTCTTTATGTTTGTAAGGATGACAAGAAACGAAAGTTCTTCCCATTCGCTAGGTTCAAAAAAGACGAAAAAACCAACGATGGGAGGAGTCTTCATTATCGAGACAAGGAAGATGTCTGGGACATCAAAAGAGAATACTGGACTGGTGATGAAAAAACACCAACTAAACTTCCATCTGAATTAATTGAAAAATTATTGAAATATTCCAGTGAAAAGAAAGATCTTGTATTAGATCCGTTCCTAGGTTCTGGACAAGTTGCAATAGTGAGTAAATCTTTTGATAGGAGATTTCTTGGGTTTGAAATTGTTCCTGATTATTACAAATTTGCTAAAAAACGACTTGACACAAACACTTATCGAATCAAAAAACCAAAATGACCTATTTTTCTGACTCTTCTAATTTTTTTTGACCTATCTTTGTTGATATGCTTTCTCTAAGATCATCATCCGTTTTGTCATCCGTTTTGATCCCGATTGATTTTGCAATCGTTTCCAACTTTTCTCTTTCTGTTTCAACTGGCCCTGAGATTTTAGGTGGCTCTTCTGTGATCTCTTTCATGTGGTTTTGGATCTCATTTTTCGCCTTGTTGTATTCACTAACTGCTTGACCCATTTTTCTTGCAGCACCTGGAAGCTTTCCTGTACCTAAAATCAAAACTAGCGCTACAAAGATAATGATCATCCATTCACTTCCACCAACATTCAGCGAATAATCCAACATGATCCCTCATATCTTAATTTGAAATTAAACCTAATGTCTATGATTGTGCCTAAATCACACCATGTTATTGAAAATCAGACGTGAGAAGTACTTATTGATTTAAATAAATTCAAAACTATTAATTTTTATGAAAAAAATTGAAGCGATAGTTCAATCTGAAGTTAAAGATGCAGTAGTTGCAGCAATCAAAAAAGTAGGTGTCGGTGGTGTAACTATTCATAAAGTTCAAGGTCAAGGCGCACAAGATCCCCCTTTGGTGGGAGAATATTTTAGCAGGGACATGATTATCTGTGTAGCTGATGATCCCAAAGTAGATGCAATCATAGATGCAATTGCAAATGTTGCTTGCACTGGAACCAAAGGTGATGGCAAAGTCTTTGTTACAAATATTGTTGATGCACTTGATATATGCACCAAAAAACGTGGAACAATGGATATCTAGTTCAAGACTCTTTGCGGTTCTAATTTCTTTCTAGAAATTATTGCAAATATGGTCACTGCAATTCCTAATGCACAAAACAACAAATACAGTGTTTCATTTCCAAATAATTGTGTGATGGGACCTCCCATAGTTGGCCCTATGGCCCAACCCATTCCAAAAACTGTTTCATATGCCCCAATAATTTTTCCCGAAATCTCCTTTCTGGTTTTAGTCAAAATAATTTCTAAAGTTAATGGAAAGAATATGCTAAATCCAAACCCCATTAGAACCAAAGATATCCCAAAAGTGATAATTGAATCAGCAACAGTAGAGACGGCTAACCCTACTGATACTGCAATAGTTGCAGCAATCAAAGTCTGACTAGTCTTTCTCGCCAGTTTTCCTGCTAATGCCAGTGATATTACTCGCGATACTCCAAAAACAAAGTACAAAAGCAAAATATCTGCAGCAGTCATGCCACTGTCATTTAGGAATGCCGGATAAATTGTCAAAATTACTCCAAAAGATGATGTGCAAAATACAAGTAATATTATAACTTCTGGGAATCGTCTCATCTCTTTAATTGATGAAAATGAAAATCGTTCATGATGATTTTTAACACTTTTTCTTGAAGCAAAAAGTGATGTAATTATTGCCACAGCCAGAATGAACGCAGCAATCTGAAACAAAACCCTGTAGGTGATATCAAGGCCTTCAAGAAATACTGTCCCAAGTAATGGCCCTATCATGAATCCCATTACAAAAAACATTGTAAACCAAGAGATGTTTCTGACCCTGCTTTTTTCTGAACTCTCCCTGGATATTATGGATTCACATGGAGGCCAGAAAAATGCATGAGCTACTCCTGTCATAATTCTGAATCCCATAATCTCTGGAACTGATTGTGCAATTGACAAAAGATAGACTGATGCCGAATTCAGAAATGCCCCCAGTGAAAGCAGATATCCGTTATTGATTCTGTCAAGAAGAATTCCTACAAACAACGGAATGAACATGTAAGGGATGAAATTGGTTAATCCAATTAACCCAAGATCAGAATATGTCGCACCAATAACATTCTTTGCAAATACCGGTAGAATCGGTCCGTGTAACCCATACGAAATTCCTATGATTAAACCCGTGATGTTTACTAGAATCAGAACCCTGTTCATTTGTATGCTGCAACCATTATCGCCCCGCCCATAAGATCTTTCTCAAACTCGACTCTTGAAAATTTTTCTAGTAATAATCCTTCAAGTTTTTTGTTTTGAGGCCATCTCTTGTATGTGCCATACAGTGTTCCGAACTTTAATCCCAATCTTCCTCCCGCTGCAAATGCAAGAATGGGTAGAATACATCTAAGATAAAATGAAACACCTGCTCTAAAAAATAGCTCATCAGGTTTTCCTAAATCGACAATTACAAATCTTCCCTCCTTTTTCAAAACTCTGTGAATTTCAGAAATTGCTATTTTCAAATTTATTGCATCTCTTAAAGAATATCCGCACAAAACTGCATCAAATTCCTCATCTCTAAATGGAATGTGTTCAAAAACTCCATTTGCCATATCTGGGATTTTCTCAAAATGCATGGCTGTATTTTTTAACATTGGGACAAGTGGATCATACAACGTAATTGAGATCTTGCCCCCTGTTAATCTCAGTGCTGTTTTTGACATATTCCCAAAACCAGAACCTGCATCTAGAATTTTGTTTCCTGGAACAACTCTCTGTGAAATTCCGCGAATTCTATGCTCTTTGTCTTTACCAAGTGAAATGATTGAATTTACTTTATCATAAATTGGGATAATTTCTCGAAGTACATCCATTACTTCGCCCCAATAACTGCCTAAACCCATAATTTATCGACTCTGTTTAGGTTGATTATGTTTCAAATCTAAAACTTCTATTGTGTAAACTTTGAAGTATTTTGAGAATATTTTTGTAAATCTGACTCCAAAACTTTTTCAAAAACTTTTTCTTTGGACGTAATTTTTGCCATCTTTATGTGATTAATTCCTTCTTTTACCTCTGCTTTGAGGTTAATTGCCGCTATTGCCAGTGATGCTGCATCATCTAAACTCATATTAGCATTGTAATGTTTTTCTAAAAACTCATTAACCTCGTCAGATCCTGCACCTATTGCCACTGCTGCAAATTGGACATAAGTCCCACTAGGATCAGTTACATAGATTGATTCTCCCTTTTGATCAATTCCTGCAATAATCATGGAGACTCCATTTGGACGAACTCCTCCATACTGTGTAAATTGATGAGCTTGGTCTGCCAAGTACTTTGCCACTGCTGCAACTTCCACAGATTCATCATAAGTCATCCTGTTACCTTGTGAAAAGAATCTTGCATTATCAACCTGAACACGTGCATCTGGAATATATCCTGCTGCTGCAACTCCTATATGATAATCAACTTGGAAAATTTTCTGTGTAATGTTGGCAGTCTGCAGCGTTCGAGGCTTTTCCTCTACTGCCATAATGACACCTTCTTTGCTTAAAACCCCTATGGCTAAAGCTCCTCTCTTTACAGTCTCTATTGCATACTCTACCTGATAGATTCTACCATCTGGAGAGTACATGGTTGGGGTCATATCATAACCGCGTGATGCCATCATATCAAAACGAGTTCATTCTCAGTCAATTTAAGGGTAATTATCCTCTATGAATATGGAAAAGATCTGGAAATAGGGTTTTAAGCAGAAATCTATACTATTATTTTTAGGACATATGATAAACCAACTACTAGAATTCAAAGAAATTCTCAGATCAAGAAATACCTCAAAACAAAGCAATCCTGACAAACAGACTAGGAAATTACTGCTTTACTTGTTTACAAGTACACGTGGCGGCTTTACACGTTTACGAATTATTATCAATTTACTTGAAAAACCGTATAACACTCATCAACTAGCAACCATGCTTGATCTTGATTACAAGGCAGTTCAACATCATATGAAAGTCCTAGAGAAAAACAACATGATCTCAAAAATTGGTGAAAAATATGGTGCTCTTTTCTGCCTGTCTAATTTCCTTGAATTCAACATTCATGCTTTGGATGAGGCAATAGACAAACTTGATAAAAAAATGAATCGTGAAAAAACATACATGTGATTCTCATACCAAGCGATCTGAAATTTTGAACTAAAGTTAATATAATATGCACCGTCTGAAAAAATATCTTGATCAAAAATGATCCCTTTGCAAATGCTACTAAACAAGTTAACGATGCTTGTGATATAATTGGCATCAAAGACAAAGGAATTCGCGAATATTTAGCAATGCCAAATAAAGTTTTGAGAGTAAAGATTCCAGTAAAAATGGATGATGGCAAAATTAGAATCTTCACAGGGTTTAGAAGTCAACATAACAATGATCGTGGGCCATACAAAGGCGGTATTCGTTACTTTAACCCAGAAGGCGGAGTTGAATATATGGAACGCGAAGTCATGGCACTTTCTTCATGGATGACTTGGAAATGTGCAATTGTTGACATCCCACTTGGTGGCGGTAAAGGTGGAATCTATGTCAATCCAAAAACTGAGAAACTCAGTGAATCGGAACTGGAGAGGCTTACTAGGGGATTCGCATTTAAAATTTCTGAGATTATTGGTCCTGGAAAAGATATTCCGGCACCTGATGTTTATACTACAGGGAGAGAGATGACACAAATCATGGATACTTATGGAAAATTAAATGGTAATATCTCAACACCGGGTGTAATTACAGGAAAACCGATTTCAATGGGTGGTTCACTTGCAAGAAATGTTGCAACTGGATTGGGAGCGGCATATTGTGTAAGAGAAGCTGCAAAGGCATTGAAAATTAATCTTAAAACCGCCAAAGTTGTTTTACAAGGATTTGGAAATGCGTCTACTTATGCAGGCATCTATTTGGAAAAGATGGGAGCCAAAATAATCGGTGCAAGTGATTCTAAAGGCTCTATTTTGTTTGAAAAAGGATTTCCAGTTAGTAAACTTATGGAGTATAAAGAAAAAACTGGTTCTGTTGTTGGATTTCCCGGAAGTAAAAAAGTTTCAACTGAAGAATTGCTTACTGCTAAATGTGACGTTTTGGTTCCTGGTGCTTTGGAGAATCAAATCACTGCAAAGATTGCCCAGAATCTCAAATGTAAGATTATTGCAGAAGCTGCAAATGGCCCAACATTACCAGAAGCAGATCCAATAATAGAACAAAAGAAAATATTGGTAATCCCAGATATTTTGGCAAACTCTGGCGGTGTTTGTATTTCATATCTTGAATGGGTACAAAACAACATGGGCTACTATTGGACATTTGATGAAGTTGCTAACAAGATGGAGACAAATATCACCAAAGGATTCAAAGATGCTTATGCTCTCTCAAAGAAACACAAGATTGACATGAGAAAGGCAACCATGGTTTTGGCTGTAGAGCGAGTCCTAGAGGCCTTTAACCAGAAAGGCATCTGGCCATAGTCTTTTTAGGTCAGTGAAGATTCATAGCTTATCAGTTGCTCTATGAACATTATTTTTCCTTTTGTTATGACTTGAAGTTTTCTTTTGAAAGAAAGATCCACTTTGGTTCTTCTTTGCAACAACTGCATTATTTTTCCAGTTAACATTCTGCCTTTTCTGTCTCTGTCAAAAAGAATGATCAGTCTGTGATAATTTGCAGCCAAGTCTGCAAAATTTATGATTCTACCAAATCTATAAAGTTCTAGAGTTTCTCCTTGATATCCGAGTCTTCTTAATGCGTTGGAATCTCTCTTTCCTTCAACTACACTATCGCTCATAGAGTTTAATTCAAAAATAAAATCTTTTAATTCTAAGATTTCTTGTTCAGAAACTAGCATGTCATTTAATCTCTTTTAACATATTAAGCACTTTTGCTAATGGAGAATGATGTCTAATGTCTTACTTGTTCAAAATACTAGGATAGAAGGATCTGGATATTTAGGTGACCTTCTCAAAAATGATGGCTTTGAAACCGTTTCAGTCAATGCAAAAAATGAATCACTTCCAGACATGCAATTTTCTTTAGTTGTGATTTTAGGTGCGCCTGAAAGCGCAAACGATGATTTGCATTATCTTCAAGCAGAACAGCATCTGATCAAGAATTGTGTTGAAAAAAATATTCCTGTTCTTGGAATTTGTTTGGGTTCTCAATTAATTGCTAAAACTTTTGGTGGAAAAGTATACCGTGGACCAATAACGGAGATTGGATTCTATAATGATTTGAAAATTGTTAATAATTCCACCTTTTTTTATGGCTTCAAAAACCCATTCACTGTATTTCATTGGCATGCTGATACATTTGATTTACCTCAAGGATCTATCCGACTCGCCTCATCTGATCATTATCCAAACCAGGCATTTCAATACAAAAGTGCAATAGGTTTACAATTTCATCTGGAGGTGAATGAAGAAATGGTAAATCTGTGGCTTGATAACGCTAAAGAAAAATTGGAAAAAATCCCTTACATCGATCCACAAAAAATCCGTTCTGATATGATTGAAAATATTTCAATCGTAAAATCAAATATGAATATTTTTTACAATAATTTCAAATCATTTTTCAACCTTTGACCAAAGTTTAATATAGTTAATTTTGATTCCATGGATTAAACAATGGCTGCAGTAAAGAAAATTTTTGAGGAAATTATTCAAACCGATCACAAAGTCATCACAGAAGAATTATCAAAGTCGATTCTCAAAGCATATGGCGTCAAGGTTCCACCTTTTGCCCTTGTGACTTCTGCTGAAGAAGCTACAAAAGAAGCCCAGAAAATTGGATTCCCACTTGTTATGAAAGTAGTCTCGCCACAAATCTTACATAAAACAGATGTTGGTGGCGTTAAAGTTGGATTAGATAATGTTGATGATGTAAAAAAGACATTCAAGGACATGCATGGTAGATTATCTAAAAAGAAAGGGGTTGATGTTAAAGGAATTCTTCTTGAAAAGATGGTTCCAAAAGGTGTTGAGCTAATTGTTGGTATTCAAAATGACCCACAGTTTGGTCCAGTAATTATGGTTGGACTTGGTGGAATAATGACTGAAGTGATGAAAGATGTTGCATTTAGAATGTTACCTATAACTACTTCTGATGCAAAATCTATGCTCAACGAACTCAAAGGTACTGCATTACTTAAAGGATTCAGAGGAAGTGATCCAATTGATCTTAACATGGCAGCAAAAATGTTAGTAGATATTGGAAAATTGGGTGTAGAAAATGCCGATTACATTAACAGCATTGACTTTAATCCAGTAGTTGTTTATCCAAAATCACATTTTGTTGTAGATGCAAAAATTATTCTAAATAATGAACTAAAAAATAATTCTATCTCTAAAGCAAAACCAAACATTGCATCAATGGAGACATTCTTTACTCCAGAATCCGTCGCACTAGTTGGCGCATCTGCAACACCTGGAAAGATTGGTAACTCTGTATTAGACGCACTTGGTAAACAAGATTACAAAGGTAGAATATACCCGATTAACCCTAAACAAGAGTCAATTCTTGGAATCAAATGCTATCCATCATTAGATGCGATAACCGAGAAGGTTGACTTAGTTGTTGTCTGTGTTGATCTTGCAGCATGTGGGCCAATCATGAAGACTTGTGCAGAAAAAGGAATTCATAATGTTGTAATAGTTTCTGGTGGCGGTAAAGAACTCGGTGGTGACAGAGCTGCAATGGAAGCTGAAGTAAAAGAATTATCATTAAAACACAAAATTCGTGTAATTGGTCCAAACTGTATTGGAATGTTTAATGCTGCAAATCGACTTGATTGTGCATTTCAAGGGCAAGAAAGAATGGTACGTTCAAAATTAGGAAATGTTGCATTTTTTTCACAAAGTGGAACTATGGGAATCAGTATGTTGGAAAGTGCTGATGTGTTTGGCTTGTCAAAGATGATTAGTTTTGGTAATCGTTCTGATGTTGATGAAGCTGATATGATATGGTATGCTGCAAACGATCCTCAAACTAAAGTAATTGGATTATACGTTGAAGGATTTGGTGATGGTAGAAAATTTATCAGTACTGCCAAACGCGTAATGAAAGAGACAAAGAAACCAATTGTAATTTGGAAGAGTGGAAGAACTGCTGCAGGTGCTAAACAAGCTGCATCACATACAGGCTCACTTGGAGGCTCTAATGCAATTATCATGGGTGCATTTAAACAGGCAGGAATTATCTCTGTTGACAGTTATCAGGAATTGGTTGGAGTCTTAAAAGCACTAGCGTGGCAACCTCCTGCAAAAGGCAATCGTGTTGCTATGACTAGTAATGGTGCTGGTCCAATGATTGGTGGAATTGATCAATTAGAAAAATTTGGTCTTACGATAGGAAAGTTGTCTCCAGCAATTCTCAAAAGAGTAAAGGATCGTTTCCCACCAACTGTTCCTATTCATAACGGTAATCCGGCAGATGTGGGTGGAGGTGCAACTGCAGATGACTACAGATTTGTCATCGAACAATTCTTAGATGAAAAAAATGTTGATATTGCTATGCCTTGGTTTGTCTTCCAAGATGATCCTCTTGAAGAAACAATTGTCGACCATCTAGCTGAACTCTCAAAGAAAAAGGTGAAACCGATTTTAGCTGGCGGTAATGGCGGTCCCTATACTGAAAAAATGACAAAATTGATTGAGAGTCATAATGTTCCAGTCTACAATGATCTTCGGACTTGGGTAGCAGCTGCAGCTGCATTATCTCAATGGGGTAAAGTACGCGGAAAATAGATAACATTTAAGTCTCTCATTGCTTGGTAAATCATATGTCACTAGTTACCACGTCTACTTCTGATGGTATTTGTACAGTCAAAATTAACAGACCTGACAAACTTAATGCCATGAACACAGATGTTGCAAAAGAACTGATCAACACTTTTGAAGAACTCAATCTTAATGATGATGTTAAAGTCATCATTCTGACTGGTGAGGGCGAAAAAGCATTTTCTGCAGGTGCGGACATTGAATACATGTCAAAAATTACTGCAGATGAATCAGTAGAATATGCAAAAACTGGTCAACTTGTAACTGCAACCGTAGAATTAGTGAAACAACCAACAATAGCAGCCATTAACGGCTTTGCTTTAGGTGGTGGTTGTGAACTTGCAATGTCTTGTGATATTCGTATAGCTGCAGATACTGCCAGACTAGGTCAACCAGAAGTAACAATTGGAATTCCGCCTGGATGGGGTGGAACTCAAAGATTGATGAGAATTGTGGGAATAGCAAAAGCCAAAGAACTTGTTTATACTGGCAAAATGATCAAAGCAGATGAGGCAAAAGAAATCGGCCTTGTGAATCATGTGGTTCCTCTTGCATCATTACAGGAAGAATCTTTGAAAATGGCGCAGCAAATAGCCGCAAACTCTGTAATGGGTGTCCAGATGTCTAAAGTTGCAATCAATAAAGGAAGAAATGCAGATCTTGACACTGGTCTTGCAGTAGAACTTCTTGCATGGAGAAATTGTTTTACTCATCCTGATAGAGAAGAACGCATGACAGCCTTTGTCAACAAGTCCAAGAAATAGCTATTTCTATTTTTATTTTATGCAAAAATATAGTTAGAGTTTCTGCAACTCTAATTTACAGTAATTAATCCAACTCGCCATGGATGCCATGAGCAATAGTATTTGTAGATCCCCTCCTCATCAAATGTGTATTCAAATCTGTCTCCAGTGTTCAGTGGTGGGCTGTTGAAGATATTTGTGACTTTTCCAGAATCATCCTGACTTTGGATGTTATGTTGTACTGAGTCATCATTTACCCATGTGACCGTAACTCCAACTGGAATTTCTAGATTCAATGGCAAATAAAACCCAACATTAGCAATGTCTGAGTTTCCATTAGGAATTACCACCGTTGCATCTATTTTTTTAGAAAATCTTGTATCTGAATTTTCTATCACCAAAACATCATTTTCTATCAAAAATTTGATGGCATTTAGGAACTCTGTCTCTGAAATAACTCCTTGACCATACCATAATGCGTTATTTTTCACCCATTCTGGAATTGTTTCTGCATTTGCAATATTTGTCGAAATAGAAACTAGCAGGATTGAAAACATGATTGCAGGAATTGATATTTTCCTTGACACGCATTTCATACTCTATGAGTATTTTCCCTGATTTTAAATGATTGGTAGATTTTTAGATGTGATTTTTATTTTTTATGCCAATATCCGATGATTTTTTACAAAAAATAAAAAAATAATGGTTATTCTTCTACTATGAATAGGCCTATCATGCCTGCATCGGCGTGACTTACAACGTGGTAATGGTATAACCACATTGCAGGTTTATCTGGAGTGACAATGAATGTTTCAAGAGTTCCTTGAACCAATGGCACCGTAGTTCCTTGAATATTTGTACCACGTTGCACCGCACTTGAAGTCATCTTAAGGCCATGTAGATGAAATGAATGTATTTGATCTCCTAGGTTAATAACATGAAATTGGACTGTTTCTCCAACATTTGCTTTGAATACTGGCATTGTAGAATTGAACTGAGTGATGACACCGTCAATTCCTTTCTCTTCAAATATTTCTTTTAAAGCATGTTCGCCTCCAGGCATTCCCATACTGTTCATAATGAAATATGGTGTTGGGCCAGGATCTGTTTTCTCTACATCATAACCCATCTCACTCATAACAATTACTATGTCTCTGTCAATGTAGGTTTTGGGAGGATCTCTTTCGACTATTATGGCCCCATACCATCCTTGTAATATGTGATCTTTAATCCCATGTCCTTCAGAAGAAGTGTGGTTATGAAAGAACGTAGTTCCCCATGTATCCATGTTGTATTCATATGTCCATTCATTACCAGGTTGAATTACTGAGCCTGCTCCTATGCCAGTAATTGTGTTTACTGGGAACCATCATGTTTCATATCATAATCTGTCGTATGTGCATGTAAACTGTGAGCAATGTCATGATTGTCTATGACTCTGATTTTCAAGAGTTCACCTTGTGATGCTCTCATTACTGGTGCAGGAATTGTACCGTTGTATATCCAAGCATGCCAGACTGCAGTAGAGGATACTTGGATATCGGTCTGTTCGATCACTAATCTATATTCTCGAACTGGTTGCTCTTCAGCTTCGGCAATTTGTGGCTGTGTTGATTCAGATGCAATTTCTGGTTGACTATATATTTCTGTATTCATATTTGGCAAAAATTGAATGCTTCTTGATGTTACTATGAGGAATGCAATTAGTATTGGAACTCCGACCAAACCATATTTTATTTGCATGATTCGTCTTCGTTTTTGTTCAATTAAATCACAGTGATTTCTTATTTCAAGGAATTTTAGGATGGGTTATATGATCACATGACGAACTTGTAAGGACAAATTTTCAAATTAATGATGTCTAAAAAATATTACTACAGGTTTTTTGATAGTTTGCATTGTCTTGCAGTGTAAACTGGTTAATTATATCTAATTTAGGCAATACTCTTCCATGCAAAAATTGATTCAATCACGAAAAATAACCGACGATGAAAGAAAGCAGGTCATTTTAGAAATACTATCTGACAAATATTGCAAACAAATTCTCCATGATACTCTGGAAAAGCCCAAATCCGCAATGGAGATATCAGGTGAAAAAAAGATTCCAATTAGCACCGTATATCGAAGACTACAAACTCTCTATGATGCAAAACTACTTGCAATTTCTGGTTCTATAAACCAGGATGGGAAAAAGTACTTTCTGTATAAAAGTAAAGTGAAATCTATCTCACTTAAGTGTGATTTGGAAGTTACCACAGTAGAGCTAGTCTCAAACACTCCTGATGTCTCTTAACCTTAATTTTTGTCTGATGTATTATGATGGAAGAAAATCTAACTCCGAAAAGACCTATTCGTTATTTTAAAAAAGAATCTACTAGAAGCATTACGTATAGACTACCTGAGAAACTGGTTGCAGAGTTGGAAACAGAATCAGCACTGAAGGGCATTTCTCAAAATGTTCTAGTAAGACAAATTCTGGAAAAATATGTTCAATGGGATCGTTTTTCTAGTAAGATTGGAATGATTCCAGTTCCTAAAGGAATAATGGAGTCTTTAGGAGTCGAACTAGATGGAAAAGATATGGATGAAATAATCACTTTGATGTTTCCTACAATTAAGGATACTGTTTTGTTTATCAAAGGAGGATATGATTTGAAACGGTGTCTTGAAACACTGGAAGATTACATGAGCGCATCTGGAATGAATTCTGATCATAGAGTCGAAGGTGACATGCATACATTTTTGATTCAACATGATTTAGGTCTAAAATGGTCAGTCTTCACCGAGCAACTATTGACTCAAGTATTTCGTAGCTTCGTGCCTGATAAAGAACTTAAATTCCAAACAACCGATAACACCATAATTTTATCAGTATCATTAGGTTCTGATTTTAATGAACATGATTATCATAATTGAAATTCAATTAACCCTTTGAAATATTTGATTTCATAAATTATGTCTGTGAATTCATCTGAACCTATTCAACAAAAAACATATGTTAAAGACATTATGAATAGTTCAGTTATTTCAATTGATTCCTCCGTTACTGCATATGATGCTGCAAGAATGATGGAAGACACTGGAGTTGGTGCTGTCATTGTTTTAGAAAACAATATGCCTGTTGGGATTGTAACTGATAGGGATCTTGCCATAAAAATTACGGCTCATTCTTTTCCTGTAAATACTCCGGTTAGAAGAATAATGTCTTCTCCTTTGATCTCAATTGATCCTACCTGTGATCTCTGTATAGCCTCTGATCTTATGTCCACAAGAAATGTCAGAAAATTACCTGTAATTGATGATGACAAAGTTGTTGGAATCATTACTACGAATGATCTAGTTAAATACGTTGCAGATCACTAGAAGTTTTAAAAACTGACAATTTCTTTGATTACTAGTGTGATGTGTGTGAAAAGATTATTATAATTTGAAACATCATTTCCTATATTATGGCAACTGAGCAATCACAAAAGATGATCACCGTCACTGCAAAAGCAGCTGAAAAAATCCATGAGTTTATGAAAGAAGAGGCTGAGTCTCCTGAATATCTTAGGGTATATGTTCAAGGTGGCGGCTGTTCTGGTCTATCCTATGGAATGGGTTTTGAAAAAGCACCAGAAGAGGATGACATAATTATGGAAGAAAATGGAGTAAAACTCCTAATTGACAGCTACAGTGTTGATCATCTACAAGGTGCAAATGTAGACTATATTGAAAGCCTAATGGGCTCCGGATTTAAAATCAATAATCCAAATGTTACAAAATCCTGTTCATGTGGTCATTCATTTAGCACAGAATAGACAATTTTATTATTTTTTAATTTTTATATCTCTTCTAGCGGGTACTGTGAATACATATTTTCTGAAGACACTATTTTTTGAGTAATTTTTGCGATACCTTATATACCGAAAGTAGAGACCAAGATTATGAAAATAAAGGAGATGAACTTATGTCCGGTAAATCAGGAATTGTCAAATATCATGTTAAACTTTCCTACGAAGTTGATGGACTTGTTGAAAGAGCAGATATAATCGGAGCTATCTTTGGCCAAACAGAAGGACTGTTAGGCCCTGAGATGAATCTGAATGAACTGCAACGAGTTTCCAAGGTGGGCCGCATTGAAGTAAATGCAAAGTCTACATCAAATACAACTCTTGGTGATGCTTTAATCCCTATGAGTACAGATATTGATACTTGTGCATTAATTGCAGCAGGAATTGAGAGTATTGACAAGGTTGGACCATTTGATTGCAAATTTAAATTAGAAGCAATTGATGATGTACGTGCTGCAAAGAAAGAAGATATTGTAAGGCGTGCAAAAGAGATTAAGCAAAAATGGGCGACTAAAACTGTCAGTGAGGGTGAAAGCATGCTAAATGATGTTCATCAAGGTGATGCTGGGAAACTAGCAACATACGGACCATCAAAACTGACCTGTAGTTCTGGTGTCTTTACTTCTAATTGGGTTATTCTAGTTGAAGGAAGGGCTGATGTAATCAATCTTTTAAGGGCCGGATATGACAACGCGCTTGCAATAGAAGGTGCAAAAATTGATGAATCCATCAAAGAGTTATGTAACTCAAAAGATACTGTTGTTGCTTTCATTGATGGTGATAGGGCGGGTGGATTTATTCTCAAAGAACTCAAATCTATAGTTACATTAGATTATGAATTGCGAGCAGACAAAGATGTCGAAGTTGAAGAATTAACACCACAAAGAATTGATGAAATTCTAAGACCTGTTGCTGACGAAATCAAACATGGAAAATCAACACCTGCTCTCAAAAACGAGGATGATAAACCAATTGCAGAAATGGCTGCAAAGATTTTCTCAAATCTCAATGAAACTCTTGAAGCAGTTGCATTAGACGGTAATCATAATGAAATATTTAAAGTTCCGATCAGTGAAGTTGTAAGTAAACTGTCTACGCAATCTGGAATCAAATATCTTCTATTGGATGGCATTATCACTCAGAGACTCTTGGAAGGCGCCAAAAATGCTGGTATTGAATACGTTATTGGCCATAGAATTGCCAAGCTATCAAACTCTGATGGAATGATACTCAAAACATTCAGTGATCTAGGCGTATCTTAGGATCTTAGATGACTGAATTAAAGATTCAGCACATCCTAACTCTTTCTTATCTGTTGTCCAAAGGCGCCAAACACAATTATGTTTCTATTACTACTTCATCACTTGGAAAGAGTATCAATAAATCTCAACAAGCAGCATCAAAACATCTTGTTGAATTAGAACAAAATCAATTCATTGAGAGAATAATTAGTGGGAGAAAAATATCTGTAAAAATCACTCCAAAAGGATTTTCTGAGATGGTAAAACTTTCATCTATCTTACAAAAAAGTCTGGATTCTTCCCCATCATATGTTGAACTAAAGGGAACATTAATTTCTGGAATGGGTGAGGGTGCTTACTATATGGGATTAAAAGGATATACAAAACAATTCCAATCAAAAATTGGATACATTCCCTTCCCAGGGACTCTTAATGTTCTACTGGATCAAAAAATCCATCAAGAAGCGATAAAACAATTTGAAACTTTGGATGGAATTAAAATCAACAGCTTTTCAGATGGTATGCGAACATATGGTTGGGTTAAATGCTTTGCAGCCAAACTGAACAATTCTACGAGATGTGAATTGATCATGCTTGAGCGTACACATCATGATAATTCCATCATCGAATTAATCTCAAAACACTGTTTGAGAAAAACTGCCAAATTAAAAGACGGGTCTAAAGTCTCAATTAAAATTCCAATAAATTCCTAAAGCCCATGAATTGATTCACCGTATTCTTTCTCTATCTTGGAACTAGAACTTTCTGGAATTGGAGATTGCAATCTTGCAACTTTTGCATCCAAACCTATTTTTTTGCATCCCTCTATAATGAATTGCTCTTGATGAATCTGATCATAACCTAACGCAATAATTTGAGGCTTGACGTGTTTTACAGTCTTAAAGATATCTTCTTCTTGTCCTATCAAACAAAGATCTACCATGGACAATGAGTTTACCAATTCCTGTCTTTGATCTTGCGTATGAAGTGGTATTCTTTTTTTCATCTTTACCACCGTGTTGTCAGTTGCCACGACTACGACTAGAACATCACCAAATTTCTTTGCAGCATTTAACGTGTATATGTGACCTGGATGAATTATGTCAAAAACTCCTCCTGCTAATACTATTTTTAATGAATTTCTCCCAACTTCAGTTAGTGTTTTCCTGTCTTCGTTTACAAGTTGTTTTTTAACTAATTTGTCTATCTTTGAGTTGATTTCGTTATCTGAAAACATCACTTTTCTTCTAATTATCTCAAATGGCGTCTTTCCTTGAATTTGGCATACGTAAATAACAGAAAGAATTGCTTTTTCATCTTTTTCCAATGCTTTTTGTATTTTTATTCTCCCTCTTTAATTCATCGCTAAAAATTACATTTTTGGTTCAAGACCTTTTGCCAATCGTAATGCATCTATAAGACCATCTGCGTATCCTATACTCAAAATTGCTATTTCGTCTTGGCCATCTTCCAGAAATTTTTCTGCATCTTGAATATACAATTCTGCATTTTCTAAAATTACGCCAAACTCATTTTGTTCTTTATAATGCGGTATGACTTCTTCAAGTGCGTCTCTTACCATTGGAACATATTTCTCCATCATCTGAATTGAAATCTTTTTTGTTTTTTCACTGTTATCATATGGTTCATCTATACACTGACTAAATATTCTGAGTGCATCTGATTCTGTAAAGTGCATTTTTCCTGGAATAATTACTGTATGGGGGGGTTTGCCAAAATCAACTTTCATTAAACTAGAAATTTTACCTGAAATTATTTTTTGATCCTTGAACCCAATTCTAGATGCAATTATCGCATATGTAAATGGATTTACGACATTTCGCTTTTGTCCTTTTTCTGTTTCTATTAATCTGTCTAATGCATCTTTAGGATCTAGAAAGAAATCTTTATCTTGATTATATTCCAAAAGAAGTACAGTATGATTCCCTTCGATAATATTTTTGTATATTATATAATAAGGGGTTGTAAGCGACTTGATTTCACTCATAATTGTTGCAATTCTTCCAATTTTGTAAAAATGTAACCCACATTCACCAATCATTGAAGTAAGTGATGAAGATGCATGAATAGAATGTGTCTTTATTTTTTCTTTGATTGCTCTAGTTCTTAATTCGATATGTGTTGTTGCAATGTATGGATCACCATATGCTAACAGGACCACTTTTTTCTTCTTTGCATTTTCTAAAATTTCTTTACCGTCTTCAACTACCCATCTTTTTGCTGATATGGTTTCTCCTTTTATGGTATTTTTGATTTTAATTAAATCTGATTTTCTTATTGGACTGGTAAATTGTTCAATGTATACAATATCTGCTTTTGATAAAACATCCAGTGCCTCATTAGGAATTGATTTGAATCCAGAAATTCCTAAACCTACAAACCACAACATTACTGAATGTTTCTATCATGTAGTCTTTTTAAATGCTGTAGAGTCTTTTTGAGAACTTCTATGCCTCTTAGATATTCATCAATTGAGACTTTTTCGTCGATTGTATGTGCCTCATGTGGATCTCCTGGGCCATATGTAACCACAGGAATACTCCACTGATTACCTAAAACATTCATGTCTCCTGTGCCTGTTTTCCTAATTAGGGTTGGTCTTGAATGTTCTACTTCCATAATTCCAAGAGTGAATGCCCTAACTAATGGTGAAGTATGAGATGCTTCAAATGGTTCCGTTTCATCAAGAATTGAGTAGAACGCTTCAACTTCTCTTTCTTGGGCAATTTCTTTTACTAGTGTTGCAATTTTCTGTTCAATAATTTTACAATTCATGTCTACTGGAATTCTAATGTCAAATGTGGTTTCACAATCTTTTGGTGTTACGTTATGACTTGTTCCTCCTTTAATCTCTGTCATTGTTATGGTAAGTAACATTCCTTTGGATTTGCCTTCTTGATTCATCTCTAATCTTTCTTTGAGCTCTTTTACAAAAATCATTGATTCTTGAATTGCATTTTTTGAAAGCCACGGTGCACTTGCATGAGAACTATCATCTACACTGATTTTAAGATTAATTGCTAATCTTCCTTTATATGCAATCGTAACTTGTTTAATCCCACTAGGTTCTCCAAAAACTGCATAATCAATACCCATCTCTTTTTTTACAAGATTCTTGATTCCTGTTGCATTTCCTTCTTCATCCACAGCTCCTACAAAAAATACCGTCCCGTTGTTATTTTGAATTGATGCTGCGGCAAATAACATTGCCATCAATGGTGCCTTTGCATCTGACGCACCTCGTCCATAAAGAGAATCTCCTTCTTTTCTTACTTTGACTTTTCCTGGAACCACATCCATATGCCCACATAACATTATCTTTGGTGATCCAGAACCTTTTTTTGCTATTATGTTTCCAACTTCATCAATTTGAATATCCTCAAATCCCAAATCATCACATTTGTCAGCTAAAAACTCCGCCATTGGTTTTTCACTAAGTGATGGCGTGTAAAGTCTTAATGCCTTTTCAAGCATCTTCACTGCAAATCTTGGTGTAACTGTAAAATTTGTGTCCAATTCTTACTTGTCTATCTTCAGTGCGTAATCAAGCATTGCTGATGGAATGTCTACTTTACATACTCTGACAGTGTTCTTGTATTCTGTCGTATTGTTGACTTCATGGACAACTAGGCCCTTCTCATCGCTTTCCATTAAATCTATACCTACAATATCTCCCTGAACGGCATGTTTTGCCTTTATACACATTTCTTCCATCTCTTGTGTTATTTTACATGGTTCAGCTGTTCCTCCAAGTGCCATATTGGTTTTCCAATGTTTAGAAATTCTGTAAATCGCTGCGATTATTTTGTCTCCTACCATTATAGCTCTGATGTCTCTTGGCGGTCTTTGTACGAACTCTTCCAAGTAATGAATCTGATAAATTGGATACATATTTTCTCTGCTCTCAAGAATTCCATCTGCAGAATCTATGCCATTTAATTTTGAAATTAGTCTTCCCCAACTACCTACTGTTGGTTTGATGACTCTTGGAAATCCTTGGGTTTGCATAGCTTCCAATGCAGATTCTTTTGAAAATGCAACAGTTGCATCAGGTGTTGGAACTCCAAATTTTTTTAATAACATATGTGTAAATAATTTATTTCCTGCAAAAACACCCGTATTGAGACAATTGATTACCTTGATACCAAGTCCTTCAAGTGCTGCAGTTGAATGAATGTTTCTGTAATAACTCACACATCTCTGAATAACTACGCCGTAATCCTCAGGTTTTTTTTCTAAATCTAATGCTAATTTCTTACAGTCAACCATCTGTATGTTGATGTTGTTTTTCTTCCCTGCTTCTAACAGAGCTTTTTCTTCCCAACGGATGGTATCGTAAAGAATAGTAACGTCAGGACTCACTGTCCCCAATCCTCGCCAACCGTTTGGGCAGGCTTTAGTTGGAAACCGTCTGAACCTTTTTCTAATTCAAAACTTGCGCCACATTCCGGACATGTTACAATTTCACCCTCAAGTGCATCACTTGGAACAGAAATATCTGCATCACATTCTTCACATTTTGACATGATTTATCTCAATTAATCCTCTTTATTTATCATTAATTATCTTTGTCGTCATATTTTTCCTGACTATCTTATTATCATTCAGAATTGATACTGGTATATAACATGCATACTAGGATATGTGTTTTTTCTTGTTATTTATTTTTGTAAAATGTATGTCTTTTGCTGTGTGCCTATATTCCTCTCAAGTTTCAATCCTTGTTATGATGGATTTGTCTTTTTGACACAGTTTGTTTCCCGGTCAAATACGTCCCAACGACTGTTTCAATCCTTGTTATGATGGATTTGTCTTTTTGACTATTACAGATATGTTTAATACGCTTGCAGATACCAAGTTTCAATCCTTGTTATGATGGATTTGTCTTTTTGACACAAGCATGGTCATTCGGACTGACCCTGGAGGAATAGTTTCAATCCTTGTTATGATGGATTTGTCTTTTTGACAGACATTACATTTTCACAAATGACAGAAGAACAATGTTTCAATCCTTGTTATGATGGATTTGTCTTTTTGACAATCATAACAGAACGATATGACCGCCACAGGATGTTGGTTTCAATCCTTGTTATGATGGATTTGTCTTTTTGACCCTTACATGTTTTATCGTATCATGTATGCCTGACCCCAGTTTCAATCCTTGTTATGATGGATTTGTCTTTTTGACGTAAATTCTAATTTCTACAAATCACCTGTTGGCCCGTTTCAATCCTTGTTATGATGGATTTGTCTTTTTGACTCGACGCTTGCAGGGAAAGTGATAGTATGCCCTCCAAGTTTCAATCCTTGTTATGATGGATTTGTCTTTTTGACTCTGATTCATAGCTAATTGAACATCTTCATCTTGCTCGTTTCAATCCTTGTTATGATGGATTTGTCTTTTTGACTCTTCTGATGTGGTCGTCTCAAAAAGATCAGGTGGTAGTTTCAATCCTTGTTATGATGGATTTGTCTTTTTGACCCTAGTGCAGCAGATGCTTGTAAGGCACGACCAAATAGTTTCAATCCTTGTTATGATGGATTTGTCTTTTTGACTCTTTACCTTGCATGTCTTTTTTTGGAACACCTTTCAGTTTCAATCCTTGTTATGATGGATTTGTCTTTTTGACAGTGATAGGCGGTGTGTTTTCCATATCAGTATCATCGTTTCAATCCTTGTTATGATGGATTTGTCTTTTTGACTGTTATGACTACAACAGAGGTCTTCGCTCTCGATGGTTTCAATCCTTGTTATGATGGATTTGTCTTTTTGACGATATCATGTGGGCGAGGAAACCATGTTGTTTTACGGTTTCAATCCTTGTTATGATGGATTTGTCTTTTTGACTTCATCTTTAAGAGGATTCTTTAGGTTGACAACAGGTTTCAATCCTTGTTATGATGGATTTGTCTTTTTGACCTAACGCTGCTAGAGGACTAGCCACGGCCGACTCCGTTTCAATCCTTGTTATGATGGATTTGTCTTTTTGACAAATTCAGGACATGGGTCTTGATGGCATAGATGTTGTTTCAATCCTTGTTATGATGGATTTGTCTTTTTGACTGAAAATTTTGAGATATAGTCGCCTGCCTCATCATAGTTTCAATCCTTGTTATGATGGATTTGTCTTTTTGACTGTTATGATTCTATAACAACAGCTGCACGGATATAGTTTCAATCCTTGTTATGATGGATTTGTCTTTTTGACCATATCAGGGCTCATGTTTTTTCATGGAGTGGTATGTTCGTTTCAATCCTTGTTATGATGGATTTGTCTTTTTGACCTGCTTAACACCGTCAGCATACGGTATGCCATTCTGGTTTCAATCCTTGTTATGATGGATTTGTCTTTTTGACACGTACTTCATATTCAATAGAAAAAGGTCAACAAGCTGGTTTCAATCCTTGTTATGATGGATTTGTCTTTTTGACTGATCATATCAACTCAGATCTAGTTTCCAAAACTAGTTTCAATCCTTGTTATGATGGATTTGTCTTTTTGACTTCTTCCTAAACGATCATCCTAATTTCTTTGAAGAAAGTTTCAATCCTTGTTATGATGGATTTGTCTTTTTGACTGATCATATCAACTCAGATCTAGTTTCCAAAACTAGTTTCAATCCTTGTTATGATGGATTTGTCTTTTTGACTTTTGTTGTTACAACATCGTCTTCTTTTCCAGTAAAGTTTCAATCCTTGTTATGATGGATTTGTCTTTTTGACAATGAGGTACACGCTTTTAATTTTGCGATACAATCCAGTTTCAATCCTTGTTATGATGGATTTGTCTTTTTGACTACGACCAACGGTGACGTATGGTACAACTCAACCAGTTTCAATCCTTGTTATGATGGATTTGTCTTTTTGACAGTGACTAAAACGCACATAACTGTGCCTATTTTATTCCATTTCATGTATTCATTTATAATATTTTAGCGGTTTCTAATAATTATCATTCGCTATTTAAGGATCCTACAGGACAGATTTTTCTAAAACAGCAGTTCAAACAACGGTTATCAAAGTCCGCATCAGGCATGATTCCCATTTGAATTACTTTTCTTGTTTTCTCTAGTATTTCAAGCGATTGATTTTTTACAGCGTCATCAATCACTGCAGTGATTTGTTTTCTTGTAGTTTTACTAAAAATCACGATTGCGTTTCTTACAGGTTTTCCAAGATTCTCCTCAATCAAAATGGAAAGCAGTCCTAATTGAACTAGAAGAGTATCAGACATATCACAAATATCGCTGTATTTTCGTTCTATCAGAATTATTTCACTGTTTGTCTCAACTGCTTCATCTATCTTTCCAGACAGATCAAGCTTCTCGGAATAAAATTTACGGGCAACAAGTTTTTTGCCTTTATTTGCGTGGGGAACATAGGTTGGGTTATTTCTTTCATGTAATTGGTGTAGTTTTCGTCCTGCAATAACCGTCCCTCTTTTCTGTTCGTATTGGTCTAGTCCCAAGACATTGATAAAGTACGTAAATTTTGGACAAAATGCATATTCTACCACATCAGTTACTGTCAATGGCATGTTATAGCACCACAGCTGGTTTTTTGTCTGATACGTATTCCTCGTCAAATCCCTTTCCAACTATTTTTATTTTACCAAAGCATTGGTTGCATGTCAATATTAGATAGAATGAATCATTTCCATCAACGACTGTCTTGATTGTTTCAATCAAATCCTTCTTGTTTTGCCCAGACAAACTTCCACAAAATACACTTTTTTGGATTCTTGTAAACCCATGATTCTTTAGGACGTGAATTACTGAATTGCGAGTAGAGTTTTCAGTAATGTCGTAGACTGCATAATACATACTCTTTTTCATGTATGTATCACCGTAGTTTTTGTATTATAATTTTGCAAAAATCCCATGATTCGGTCTCTATAGTCTTGCGTCCATTTTCAATATATGATGAAATCAGAAATTGTTTTCCTTCCTTCGAAAGAAAAAATGAGTTTGTGTCATCGTCTTGTTTTTCAAACCAGTTGTCTTTTACCATTTTTTTTGTAAATGATGTGACTATAATTCTGTCAACAACTGGCCTGATTATTTCTATTATGTCAAACGAAAGCGTTGGTTTTCCATAAGAATCAGAATGGTAAAAGCCAGCATTTGGATCAAGGCCAGAGAGAATTATTATTTTTTCAACGTCAGAATATGTCATTCCATACAGATAGTTCAGCGTTGCATTAAACTCATCATGTGCTGGATGCTGACTCCTTTTGTTTGTAGACCATTTTTCAGGCAGAATTGAGGAAATTGCCTGAAAATAGTTTGTAGCACATGCGCCCTCCAGACCCAAAAATGTTGCCTTGTATTCATTGGCATATTTTGTTGCAGCTAGTTTTTTTAGAGCATTATCTATTGTTGAAATGGCAGTTTCTAATTTTACTGGAGGAAGTTTTCGGTTATTTTTTAAATCAACTAGGAAGTGTTTCTGCCCTTTTAGTTTTTTGGAAAGTATGTTGAGCGATATTTCGTATCCTATGACCGTGTCTTGATTGAGGTATTGGCTGCGCCGTATTTCAGTAGATTTCCCTGGGCTGCTTGACCAAAGTCTTGCAATAGGTTTTCCAGACCAAGTCGAAATCACTAACTGGATTTGTTTTTCAATGCACAAACGCACTGCTTGTGTACTGATCAATGCATTTGCCGATATGACTACAGCGTCCACTTTTTCTGCAGGAATTTCAGTTTTTTCATCCTTTGATTGAATTAGAAAAGAATCATGATTTCTCTTTAATGTACTACCATGAGTAGTTATCTCTACAATCATTGCAAACTAATCACAACTCCAAATCCCTTGGATATGCTTTTCCCAAGACCACAATATTCTGGAATAGATATGCTGGAATCCCATTCGCAGAAAAATCCTGTAAACTTGTTTTGATGTGCAGTAGTGGTGATTGATTTGTATCTGTCTATTTTTACGGTTATGGCGTAGTCTACAAATATTTTCATTCCTTTTAACATGCTCAGTATATTTCCTACAAGAATCTTTTCTAGAAATTGTTTCTGATCTTTTTTTGCAAGTGAGGAGTATTTTGTATAGTTTTCTTGGTTTAGTGCAATCCATGGTGATGCGAACTTGTATCTGTTTTTGACTTGCTTAGGAAAATAGGTGGTGTTTTGCATCTCAATATTGGTTAGCAGTATTTTTTGGTCTTGGGTCGTGATATGATCAAGATTTGACATTTTTTCAAATACAACATCTGCAAACTCCCCTATGCCAATAACTGCCAGTTTTTTATCAATTCTTTTGTACTGAATTCGTGGATAATGATATGAGTTATCAGAGTGATGATGAAATTCAGAGATGTTTGTAAACAGATGAGCTAAAAATCCTCGCAGTTGTATGGGTGTCACATTTTTTTCTGAATCAAAATCCATTGTAGCATAACAAAATTTTACTCTATCAGCCATTGATCTAGCCCCGTATTTTTGTCATAAATTGTTTCCAAGTTTTCTTTTCTTGGCAAAAGGATATTTTTCCCCATTAACTCTTCATCAAAATATTCTTGACCAACTTTATGTAATGGAATTGGAAGTGATGCGGTTAGTTCTCCAAATTTTTTAAAATTTTCACGAGACATTCCATACAGCAGTCCATTCCTTACATCATCCCATTCCTCAGCATCTGGAATAAACACCGTGTCTTGACTGTCTTCTTGAAATGCCATATTTTTAACAAACTCCCATACTCCGTCAAAGTCCATTCTTGCAATTCGTCGTTCTAATTGCCCTGTAGCATCAGCATTACGCTTATTTCGTGCAGAAATCTCAGAATAGTATTGATCTAAAATACCATAAATTTGAACTGAATTGTCTATGTGTGCAATTTTTTCTTGGGTCACTTGAAATTCTAGTGGACTATATGGAATTGGATTCCCATCGGTTGGATAAATGACTAATTTTGCATCAGGGTTTTTTCCTTCTCTGTTTAGCCTTCCCATTACCTGAATGATGTTGTCTAATGGAGCTTGCTCTCGAAACACATGCGAGAAACTAATGTCTACTCCTGCTTCAACTACCTGGGTTGCAACAAGGGCATACTCAGACATTTTAGACAGATCTTTGATGATACGTGTTCTGTCCTTTTTTCTAATTCCAGTAGAAAGGTATACGATTTTTTTGTCTTGATATGTTTGATTAATCTGCATATACAGATGTACTGCCTTTCTTCTGGTGTTTGCCATAACAAGTGTCTTCTCAATCGGGATGCTTTGCACATCGAGAGGTTGAATCACGATTTGCTTTTTTGTCTGAGACAAATAATCAGTTATGGTCTCTAGAGATAAACCAACTCGCTTGAGATCACTGATCTCATGTGGGATTGTTGCACTAACTAAAATAAATCGAGTTCCCATATATTGATTCATTTTTTTAAAAATTTCTTTTAGATTAGATAGTATTGGTTTTGGAATGGTTTGAACTTCATCAATAATTAATACCGAGTTTCTAAAAGATACCATCTTCATTTTGTCGCGGGACTTATTAGAGTAAATTGTCATGAGTAATCTCTTAGTAGTGGTTATGACGAATTTTTTGTTAAATGATTCATTTTCAAATATCCATTGGTTGGAAATCCTAAACCCATCTTCTTTTCTCCTGTCTTGCAAGGAACCTGAATACAGATGATTGTAAATCAAAATATCGTCCTGTTGGTTTCTAGATATTACGGATGCTAACTTTGCCTCAAAGTCTTCAGTTAATGCAAGTAATGGCGAAAAGTAAAATATTCGCTCTACGTCTTTATTTTCTGAATATCGGTTAATTATGTCCAAAAACACTTTGGTTTTACCAATTCCGGTAGGGGCATTGATTATTGAGATTGCTTCTGTGTCATCAAAATTATCCATCACCTGCGATTGAAAATCGGTTCTGATTTTTCCTAGTGGGCTGTCTGAAATTAGAGATTTTGTTTGTAATTCAAGATCAAAATTAGGCACAGACCACTTATAAAAACTTCCTCTATCTGCCTGAAGCAGGCATGAAAACGCACATGACATTTCCAAAAAATCATCAGGTGAGTTTTTTGATTTCAATTCTACGTCAAAATTCATTGGCCTAGAGAATTTCTCGATACATGAATCCCAGCTCAGTTTTGAAAATTCGTGATACTTGGAAATTTGTGATGAAAAATCAGAAAGTGCCAATGTAATTGTATTTTGAGTTTCAATGAATTTATCACCCTTTGAAATAATCCCAAGTGTTTTTCTTATTTTTGAGTGGTGTCCATAAATTAACACCGCTATCTTCTCAACAGTGTCGTAATCCAGCCCTGTTTTTTGCAATAGTTTGTCTGCCGCCCATGCAGAAAATCTTGAATGCTCTTTAACATATTTTTCTAACATTTCTTCTTCCACTTGTTTTCTATTTTTTGTTTCATGGAATATTTCCTGATAAAATGGATTTATCTTTCCAATATCATGTAGCAATCCAGAATAAAATGCCAAAGATGCATTGCTAAAATTTGTATGAGAAAAAATCTCTTCAGATACCTTTCCAACTTCTAAAAGATGTTCAATAAGGGAATGTTTTTGCTCTTCTATCGGGTGTGACAGAAATTCCCTAGTACATACAGACAACACTGTCTCCTATCTTGTAAAATTTTGATAGGTCCCTTACTGAATCTCTTTTTATCTCAAACTCGGAGTTGTTTGTTGGAATCCAGTATTTTAGAATGCGACCATCAAATTTTTTACCATTAAAAAAATGATGAATATGTCTTTCAATAATTACTGAACCCTCTATAATCATTTCATGTCTAAACTCAAAATCTGGACTGTATGTTTCGGATTCATCTAATACCACACATTTTGTTTTTTCACCCACTGAATCTATTTCGATAGATTCGATCTCTTTAAAATCAGAAACTGCAGCTTGACAATATGCATGACCTAAGTAAGGAGAAAATACAAACTCGTTTTTCTTTATTGCGTTTGAAAGTTTTTTAAAATTTTCTTCATCCGTATTTACATAGATTGTGTATCTCGGATTTTCGACTAGTTCTGTTTTGAATGGTTTTGTCTTAGGTTCCTTCAATGAGCGGTGATTTGTAAAGAATGTGACTTTTTTAGGTATGGATTCAAACTGTATGCCAATTTTGGTGTTTTTGAAAAACTCTTGAAATTCCTCACCATATATCTCACCCAAATGATTTGAACGTTTAATCCCAATCATTGCACCTAAAATACCGACAACTGCGCTTTTTGATGGGATATAGTACACTGTTTGGTTTGACGTTACAGATGGGTCTCTAAATGCTGCAAATGCTCCTGAAATTCTAAACGAGATTAGTTTCAATCTGAAAGAATTTCTACTGAGAGTCCATTCTTTTTTAGGCCTGATGCCAGACTGTTAACATCATCTGAAATATCCTCTGCACCCCGAATCCTGATCTTGTTGATTTCTGATTTTCTCTTGGACATAACTGATACTAGTTTTGAGAAATCAAATGGGGCATTGCCAAGATTCTTCGCCATTTCTTTTAGCTGTTTATTTTCATCAACCAGATTTGGCAAGTCATTGTAGATTTTATCTTTGTAATCCACGTCAATATACAAGATGCTGCGTTGTGGGTATTTTGATCTTGTGATTAATTGGTTTGTCCCATTCCACATACAATCATGAATCATTGATGTCTTCTCGTTGAATTTTTTGAGTAATGCCTTATCCTCAGCATACTTTACCAGATTTCTAGGATTGACTGCACCTTGAACTTTGATTAACGCATATTCTACAGAATAGAACTTTCCAAATGTAGAGAATTGCTTGCCGTTGGTTTTTTCTTTTCCAACAAATCTTCCCACTATTGTAGGGTTGATTATCTGAACTTTGTTTACACTTCTAGAAATTCCAAATTGTAATGGACCTGTTAGTTTCTCAGAACTGCCTTCATCTCCAGAACCCTTTCTTATTGGGACTAGTGCGCCAAATAGTGGCACATCAAATGTCTTGTCAAGTAATTTTCCAATTACATCTCCACTAAGAGGACCTACAATCTCTTTTGCTTTCTCATCTGCTTTAGTTGCATTTCCGTCTTTATCATAATCGACAAACAATGTTTCTCCTTTGACATCTCGGGCATAGTCTCGCATGGTTCTTTTAATTCGAACGTCAGTTACCATTATTGTATCATCAGGCATTAATCTTGGCTGATTTTCAAATCCAGGATCTCCGTTTGGATTCTGCATTGATTCATAGTAAAATAAGATCTCAGTAGTCATGTTGCTATCTCCAAATTGGTATAATACCCCTTGAAAAAGAAGTAAGAGTAATCCTTTGATGAATAATCATCTTCAATTTCTTTGCTAGGCTGTAAAGAGCTAATTTTTTTTGTTATCTCTTTTTTAACATCCTCTGAGACTTTGGATAGTTGTACCCCACGTCCTATTCGTGATACAATAAAACGTAATCTTTCTCGATCATATTTTGAGTACGTCAAAATATCTGATAATGAATTATCAATTTCAGCATTGCGTTGTTTAAATTCTATGTATGTTCTGGCAATTTGGCCAATTTTTTCTGCAAATTCTTCGTTTTGGTCCATGTATGACTGTGTATCCTTTGTAGTAGATAAGTATTTGAGACAGAAATCAGTTCTTAGAAAGAAATCATTTTGTTCAGATTTATTTTTTGATTTGACCCAATCGTATCTCTTTTGCTTTAGCGTTTTGTTAAAAAATGACAATAGATAACTTTTTGGAATTTTATTTCCTGCAAGAAAATTCTTCACAACGTAAAGATATGTGCTCCAAATTGGGTTTTGACCAGATGTGTCAATTAACACCTTTTCAAAACACAGTGGTGGAATATCTTTAATATTTGAAAACATTTCTTTCATTTTATTCATTGTTAGATTCTCATCAATTAACAACTCTTGTTTTGCTTGATTAATTCGAATACAAATTGTCTTTAGCTGTGCCATAGATCTAGTACCTTTATCCTTTGAGAGTAATAGATAATTTTCATAAATCTGTGTTAAGATACCTTTCCTTGTTTCAACAAATTTGAAATCAGGATCTGAAATATCTGTAAAAGTCCAATCCAAACGATTGATGTTAAACGTTTGTGATGGATCTGTGTATATTTTTTCCAAACTGGCATTGCCTATTCCTAAATTTTTGTAAAAATCCATTCCTTGTTTGCAATTAATTGTGAATGCCTTGTCATCAGATGAAAGGAATTTTGCAGTCTTAGTTGGTGTCGATGCATAGTTTGTAACTGGATTTCCAAAATAGTCTAGAAATGACTCTTGTTCCGAATCATTTTTCTTAGATTCTTTTTTAAATTCAATTGTTGAGCTGTCTGGTAAAATATAAATTCTAAATGAATTGTTTCCGATTTTTGTAAAATTTGATTCTTGTTTTTTTGCAAAATCTAAAAATTCTTGGATTATTTCATCATATACTTTGGCATTCAAGATGCCTTTCTCATCAATTATCCCAGATGCCACATATTCGGAGATTAAAGGATGTGATTTTAGAAAATAATTTTTTTGATCCAACTTTAGGATTATCTTTCCATTTGAGTTACTCTGAATCTTATTGCTAGCCAAATCCAAGACATGCTCAATATAATTTGGCTTTTTTCCGATTGAAAGGGAAAGTTTACTTTCTAAAGATTTGTTTGTTTTCAAATACCCATAAATCTCAATGTATGGGTTTGCCCCAGCAGTTCCTGTTCGATAATCTGGCAGATTGAGTTCTTTAACATCAATGGTGTTCAAAGGCATTACTAACCAATTTTGCAGTGATCTTGTGGCTTCTGTATCTGCTGAACCATAATCTTCAAGAGTTGTTTTATCAATTGTGATTTTTCCCTTTTGGTAGAATATCTTCTTAATTGGAAATTGTTTTTTTGGATTGTTTGTGGTAGAATCATTGTTGTTGTGGAATAATTCATAGGCTAACATTTAAAACAGTTAATCTGTTGCATTGACCTTATTATTTTTGCCTGTTCTGATATTTTTTTATACATTCCTGAATGATATTCATTAGGATTGTGAAACTTAGTTTTCTGCAATTAACTGAGGATCTTGTAAGGACGGGTCTGATCATGACTCTTCTTTAGCCCATCAATGGTTGTCATTCTGCCATTTCTTTGCAGTATTTTTCTGCTTTGAGGGGATCTTGATTGGGATATGCCTTGTTCATCAATCCTGAGTGGAAATACCGACATACTTTCTACTTTTGGAAGTTACTCATGTCTTTAAAAATTTGTAATATGGGAAATTTAGCATTGGTCTGTTAAAGTCAATCCTTTCAATAATTCATCCAAATCTCTAGTTGGAGCATACTCGTATCTAGGTTCTTTATACTCTACAATAATCACAGGATACCATCCCTCCTCATCTACTGCACCTTCAAAGTGCTTATCGGATGGAATTACTGGATGAATTGGTTCTTCATAGTAAATTTCCTCAAATTCTCCATTACAAAGAGGGCATTTAGTGATTCTGGACTCTTTCTCAACATGTAATTTGCTATAAGAGAGGTTTCCAAACCATGTTACTGTCTGATATCCCTTTTTGATTCCACAATGAGACAACAAATAACAAAATGTCTGAAATACGGATTCCCTTTCTCCGGCCTCTTTGACATACCACCCGTATCTCCCAAATGCATTTTTTATGTCGGAAGATTTACCGAATCCCACCAGATGGAAGTGAGGTGATGAATACCATCTATGGTTTGTTTTGTTGAATCTAAATGGATGAAACATTACAGATGCGCCATGAACTTTCCCGAGTTTTAGGATGTGACTCATTCTTTGACGTAACAGTTTGACTGGTAAATCTCGTTGTGATGTAGGGACTGCAAGTATCAGGTGAATTGGTTTTTGTTTTGAGTTTTTAATGTAATCTTCAATTCTCCTAGTTGACACATTAGATTGTCTTGCAATCCAATTTGTGAAACATGACTTGCATTTTGCACGATAGCAAGAACGACGAAACTGTTTAACATAAGTCCGTCTTCCCTTTCCCATCTCTTCATGTTTGTCCACATTGATGCAACCAATAGTCTTCCATAAACCACACCAATCATGCGGTTCTGATATTGCAGGAAGTCTCCATCCGAAGTGTTCTACGTCTAACCAGTTTGTTAGAAACTTGCGTTCTGAAACAAAATCTGCCGTATTTTGTAATGTGGAATTACTTTGCTTAGAGGTTTATTCTGAGAATATCTTTTTATCCAATAAACAGATTTTGCAATCTTCTCATCAATTTTTTGATGATTAATCACTATGGATTAAGAAATGTGTATTCAGGAATCTTATTGAAATTATCATACATTAGACCTAGATCTTTGAAATCAGGGCAGTTATTTTCTATGTATTGCGCAAGTTGTTCTTTTTGTCGTTTTAATACGTCATGGTCTGATAAAGAGATTTCAGGAGTTTTAGAAAGTTCCATAATGTCTTTGTATAGTCGTAAACATTTTAGATCTTCAGATTCAAAATAATTAGAAAATATTATGAATATGACTAGAATCATGATCAATCCAACCATAATCAACTCAAAGAGATTCATTTATCAAAAGTATCAATATCGAGTTCATAAAATATGTTATTTTTTTTGAAACAAAATTCACATGGATTCACCATTAAAGATCAGAATATGTATTCCCACGCATATTTGATTAAATAATGAAATACTCCACGATTTTTTGATGTTAATGGAATTGTAGACGGACATGTTTTGAAAATAAAAAAGGAAAAGAGGGCCTAAGGCCAATCATAAGCTGTTGTAACAAATGTTCCTTGTGTTGCACCACTCAAATCTTGACTTGAAATGCTCCAAACTCGGTAATATTCATCCCAACTCCCTGAAACAGGATTGCTTAAATGAACAGTGTCCGAGGTTTGTGGATCACCTAATGTTGCATCATGTACCGTGGTATTGTTTGGTTCTCTGATTCTACGATCAATATCATCATAACCTTCAACCCAACTTACAGAAGCATCTAGGAATTCCCTTCCGCTAGATACTGTAGGGTTATCAGAGGTTATTAATATCCAAGATGTGGGGCATGAACAACCAACTAGATTTAATGGTGTTGGTATCCACAAATCAGGATTACTTGCAAATGCGTTTGTTGGTAAACCAAATGTTATGGTTAATACTGCCAACACAGCAATTGGAATTACTTTGAAGTTCATTTCTGAATCTTCTCCACACCAACTGATGTTTGTAATAATTCTATTACTTTTTGGTTTGCAAATCCATCTGATAATGAGCCTATAGTATTTTGTTGCTCTAGTGTTAGAGGTAAAGCGCCATTCCCTATAGTGCCGTTTTCATCAGTATGTGAACCCAAGTGTGCGATTCCAAATCCAGAAGCAATGTAATTATCATGAGAAACGGTATTGAAGTATTTCTCAAGATTTGCTTTACTTGTTGTTCCTACTAGTGAAAGAAACGTATTGGTACTTTTCTGTGTTTTAACATCTACAGAATATGTAGATACAAATTTTTCAATTTCGTTTTTATCACCGTCTAAGACAATAAAGATAGGCCCTATTGTATCAGGAACCAATTTCAACTGCTCTTTCAATGCAATAAAATCTATTGATCTAGTTTGGATATCGTTGTATTTTGCTAAGGCATCACCTCTTAATTTGTAAGTGTCTTCACCTTGTTGTATTTGCATACAATTGGGCGACTCACAAATAGATAATGCACTTGCCACTGAAACAGATGTTATAATGCCAGCCATAGCTACTATAGCTAGTATAGAAATCGTTTTCGTAGTCATTATTATAATCATAATGTATGAGTTTATATGAATTAGTTCAATCCAAATAGAATAAATCTTTAAATAATTTTATTAACTCGAAAAAAATCAAAAAACAGTGGAAAATAATAAAGAACAAGATGATCATATTTCAAATAAAATCACAGTGTTCTCTTCAGAAGATAAAAAATTAAAGATATTAGGAGAGTTACTAAGTAACCAATCTAGTCGAGACATTATAAAATTGCTAATACATAAAGAAATGTATACAAACGAAATTGCAAAAAAACTAGATCTCAGAGTCAATCTAGTGATTTATCATTTAAACAAAATGGAGTCAATTGATTTACTCGAAATTACGAATAAAAAAATTATCCGAAAAGGAGAAGAACATCGTTTTTTTAAAATTCCACCAGGTATGTTAATTGTTCCTAACGAATCAAAAGAAGTCATAAGAAATGAGTTTTTCAAAAAAGTTTTTCATAGTAACGTGAGATTTGTAGTAATTGGTATTGCTTCTATTTTTAGTGGCGTTTTTAGTTCCTTCATCTCACTTCCAAAACAAGAGTATGATCCTAGTTATCCAATACCATTAATTCCAGAAGTTTCATATTTTCCTTTAACGGTATCCTTAACCGTTATAATGCTTGGATTGATAATAGAGAGAATTTTTAGAATAAAAAGAAAAAAAGGTGGGCGATTATTCTAAGGCTTCTGCTATTTTTTGTAGCTCCGATATAGATTGCCATCCAAGTAATGTAACAAATGTCCCATCTTTTTGATAGATGTGAATCTTTGTTGGCATATCATACTCTGTGTTTTTTAAAACACCAATAGCACGATCTCCATTGATTGTGAATGAAAGATCTGCATTACCTGTTTTTTTCACATAGTCAGAAATATGGGCATCTACATCATAGTTTTCGCCTATTTCACTAAATATTACAACAACCCCTCCAGATTTTACGAATTCAGGTAAAGTAGTATCACTTGTATGTTTTACATTATTTGGAGCGTAAAACGAAGTGACATAACCACCATGAGAAACTCTTGAATCTACAAGTTTCAAGTCAGGAATTTTAACAGAAGATAAAGCTTTGATATTGTTATTTTCTGCTTTTAGACTTGAAAATTCTTGAAATATTCCATAATTACCTAATTGTATTTCAGGCGGCATTGGATATTTCATAGTGTTGTTTGCTTCATTTAGTGTTTCAGTACCAAAGTTTTGAAATTGAGTAATTCCAGCAATGGAAGCAAAAGCTATCATTACAACTGCGATAGATGCAATTTTAGTTTTGTTCAACATAGTGGGGCATCTCCATGTTCAAAAGATGTTGGTTCTGTACACCAATCTACTGAGTATTGTCCGGTTCCAGTAGTACTAGCATAATCCCAATTTCTCCATTGTGTATCATAGTATTGTAGAGATTGTGATTTACCGTCATGACTTATGGTGTTAACACTGTATTCACTGCCTACATCAAGCCTCCTTTTGAATAGTCTTGTGCTGATGTGGTTCTTTGAGTACCTGCAATTTTCAAACTCCAAGTTTTATTTTTATCAGTATCTGATAATTCATAAGTTGCGTTTGAAGTTGGGGAAGAAATACAACCATGTGATGGTATATTATTTTCCCATTTTACCCAATACCATTGGGCTGTACTGTGAGTTCCACAAATTCCATCACCTTTAATCCAACCAACTTCAACGAAGTCAGCATCAGGAAAAATAACCCAAAATGGATTTGCAACCCAATGGTTAGTTCCTGAGGTGGTAGGAAGTGTTGATGGTAATACATTTGTTCCTTTGTTTCCAGATTCTTCACGTAATCCAGAGAATGGCCAAACTTGCCATTTTGCATGAACTATGGCATAACAATGTGGATCATCACATGTATGACCTGTTGTTGCAAAGGCAAAATTTGTTGTGGAAAGTGATACCAAAAGCGAAACTGTTGCTAATGATAGAACTATAGTCAATAGACTAATAGAAGTTTTTGTAGTCATTGAAACTAACAATAATTAATTTATTAATAAAAAATATGTCAATCCAAATTGAGCTAATTTCTATATTCATATCATAATAACTTCACATATTAACTGCAAAGAATTAGTAGGCAAAGATCAATTTGCAAAAGCACGTGACGAAGGATTCTTTTGTCACTGTCAAATGATCACAACGGCAAAAACTGCCCAACAGGAAAACAGCTCATCAAATGCAACATGAACACAGTAGTTACCATGTCATGGAGTCCAATTGGAGAATGGGATACATTGGATAGTGGAGTCATGAAACTTGCAAGCGATGTTTGTAAGTGTGCTCTACAAGACAAACTGCATGAAGATACATGTCGTCTTTTCAAAAGGGGATTTCAGATATCAGGTCGGAGGCTGGCTTACAATGTATGCTGCAAAAAAGATGGAAGTATCAAAGATCTTCTAATTTTTTTCTTTTTTTACGATTAATCATGACTAGTAAAATGCATGTAGAATGTCCAATTTGCCATAATCAGGTACATGTGGGAGTCATGTATTTTTCGTCATCTGGATAGTCAAAACAACTATGAAGTACATAAGATATTTCATGAATATCTCCGATATTGCTTGGGTGCAGACATTATCAGACTTATCTACAGTAAAAATTCTTTCCAGCATGATTTCACAGACATGTCAAAATTGTTCAAAAAATGAATAAATCCTACTCACATATTATGAAATAAGTATTGAAAGGGAACTCTAGTAACATAGAAAAGATAATACGTGAGAATTTGAATCTTATACTGATAGGTGCATTTCTAAGTGCAGTTATAGGGGTAGGTCTAACAGAAAATATAAAATTTCTTTCTGAAGGTCCGGATGATTTGGAGACACGTCTAGTAGAGGGGACAGATTAGTTGTAGTGGGAAATTATACCCAAGCAATATCAAAATATGAATATGTTCTCGCATTCAAACCAGAAAACGTACGTGCATTACTAGGTCAAGCAGACGCAAAGACTTGGTTATGGGATTTTGATGGTGCAAGAAATACCCTTGACAAGGTTTTGAAAAATGATAGTACCAATCCAAGAGCCTTGACTATTCAAGGAAACCTACACACATTATGTGGTGAATTCGATGACGCAAGAGAGAAATTTGAGAGAGCATTATACCTTAATCTAGACAATAAGCGAGAATTTGATACATGGATAGGATTGACAGATGCATACATAGGTAAAGCACATAACGCAATAATTGAAAAAAACGAAACGGACGCATCAGAATATATCAAAAAGGCACAGAATAGTCATGAAAAAGCCAAGGCTATAGAAGCAACGGATCTTTACCTGCTAAATGCTTGGGGTGATTTGACTTTTGTAGAAGCCAAACTTGAATTGTTGAAAGAAAATAGCACAGCTGCAATTGAGAAATTCATGAATGCAAGAAATATTTTTCAGGACATAATAGATGATAAGACCCACGGGTATTTTCCAGATGCCATGACTAGTTTGGCTGATACTTATTTGGAATTAGCAGAACTGGAGGACGCGCCAGATTACGACAGAGTAGAATATTATCAAAAAGCAAGTGAAAACTACAACAAAGTAAAAGAGAAAACCCCAAACAACCATTATGCAATGACTGGCATCGGTTTTGTTCTTATTGAAGAAGAAAGATACGATGACGCAAAAAAGAATTTTGAACAGGTATTAGACACATGCAAAGATGATCCATACGCAAAGCAGGGCATGAATGAACTTAGAAAAAAGGTCAGTGACAGGCAGCTAGGAAATGCAACGTGAAAAAATGTGAATCCAAAATCACACAGTCAGCATCAGACAGGTTCCTTTATTGAGTGAAAATTCCAGCAGCATCAAATGCTGATAAAGTATTTTTGTAAAAGAGAATAATCATGTTAGTTAGAATCAGGCCATTTTCTGTCAATGATTTTTTTTATGATGTGAAATCATATTCCCATAAATCCAGTTACAGACACTTGCAATGAGAGTCCAAAATGGAATTTCAACTTTAGGCGTAACGTGACATTATCTTAGAAGCATTTCTGTGATTACAGAACCTGTGCACTTTTCCCAAAGTATGCCTTGACATGCGGCCTGAACAAATAATACAGAATCACAATGTCAATTACCAGCCCGATTATGTTCATTGAGGGCAGGTCAACTATCAGGCTGATTACTGTCAGGATCAGAGTAACAGTCCATGCCCACGGTCTCCCTTTGAGCAATCCCCATGCCATCAGAAACGAAACCGCGCCAAGTGCAACAATGATGCCGCTGATTAGCCCCATGACGGCACTGCCGCCAAAATCTGCCATCATGCCCATCCCCATCGAGCCCCACAATGCGCTAAAGAATATGCCAATTCCAATTGCAATCACGCCGGAGACTATCTCAAGTACTGCAAGAATTGTCACCCCTGTCGGCCTGACCTGAGAAGACATGATATTTTACATAACACATCGTGTAATAAGTGATTCATAGGTTCATAAATTAAAATCACAGCATCCATGTTGCCAACAACTCAGCAGCATCCCAGAGCTTGTCCTCAAATGATTGCTCTTTTTTTTTGCAGATGCCTTTCCTGTCATGACAATCCTATTTTATGTTGTATTTTACGCCTTTTTCCATTGCAATATTTTCTGAAACTCCATGATACTTATGGGAATTTTTGGTTTGTTTTGGGACGTACAAGTTAATCTGTCATGGTATGTTGGATGCATTAAGATCTCTTCTCTTTCATACATATCCGGCAGTTAATTTGCCTCTGCCAGATTTTTTAGAATATCGTTTGTGTCTCTTCTAGGGTCATACTCATAACTAGGCTCAGAATCTTTCCAATTTCCACCAGTCTTCACTTGATACCATTCCCCGTCATCATCTACTAGTCCCTCAAAATGTCTGTCAGGAGGCACTACTGGGTGAACCCCTTGATCCAGATTATAGTAAACAGGCACAAAATCCCTTCCACATACAGGACAACCAATGATTTTTGGCTCTTTTTCAACTTTCAATTTGCTATATGAGAGGTCACCCATCCACGAAACAGAGTGCACTCCTTTCTTTATTCCACAATGAGATAACAGATAACAAAATGTCTGAAATACTGACTTTCTCACACCCAAGTCTTTGACAAACCATCCAAACTTCCCATATCCCTTAAAGATGAAGCTTCTCCATCCAAAACCGACAATGTGGAAATGAGGTGCATAGTACCACCTTCTGGATGTCTTGTTGAATTTGTACGGATGAAATATCACTGCTCCGCCAATAAAGCTAATTGTTTTTAAGATACTCTTGACTGTTTTTTTCATATCTCTGTATGACAGGTGATACTGGTTGGGATTGACGCTGAGGAGGAGATGTATTGGGCTGTGTTTTGTGTTCTGTTCGTATTGCCCTATTCTTTTGGTTGACACGTTTGCCTGTCGTGCTATCCACTTTAGATAGCATTCCCTGCATGCAGGCCTATAGCAGGATCTCTGGTATTGCTTGACGTAGATTCTGTTTCCTTTTCCCAACCTCTGGTGTTCTTGTGAATGCAGGCATCCAAATGTCTGCCACATGCCGCACCAGTGATGTTTGTCCCCCGTACTGGGCAGGCCACAACCCCCATGATCAATATCGTTCCAATTAGATAGAAACTTGTGTTCGTCAACATATTCCCTCACTCCTTGCAGTGAAGATTTACTTTGCTTAGAGGCAGGACTGACCAGATACGGGACCAGTGATTGGTTTTGTGTCTTTTTCCTTTCCATTTAATCACGTGAAAAGTTGATTAGAATTTGCTCAATGTTGGTTTGTTTTATTATCTTGAATTTTGACACAACAAATTTTTGAAAAATTGGTTTACCTTCACATTTTTTGCATACTAGTATTGGCAAGTCAGCAGTATCAGCCCCATCAAAAATGATTAGATTTGATTTTGGATTATGACAACATTCTCGTAGATTTTCTAATACTGGAGATTTCATTCTGACATCTCCAATTCTCTTATCAGAAGGCCTGTCGGAACTTTTTCTTTTACTATGTGAGAAGACCTGGAAATTCCTAGTTGATTTGCAAACTCTTTTGGAAGTACTATGGCGTATGATCTTTTTCCTGTTACCACGACTTTGGAGATTTTTGTATTTCCATTATCACCAGTCATTCTAGATAGTAATTATTTTATGTAACAATATTGATTATTGTTACATGAAAAAAGGCATAATCAAAGGTCCTCAGAAGATTAACCATGAAAAAAGTTACATACCTGATGAGACGCTTGTGAACTTTATTCAAGATTGGTTACATATTCACAAAAAAAGAGAGCAATTAACCAAAGAAGGAAAAGAACTCTCACCAGAAGACAAGAAGAAACTAAGAGAACTGGATAGGATGAAAGTCTATTATATAGATCACACAATTTTTCCAGCCATGGCAAATTTGACTTACTTTTTTGAATCTATGGCAGCTAGCACCAGACTAGCTAACGGATTTGAAGATGAACTTGAGGAAATTCTTGATCCTAGAAAATCAAAAGATGCTGCCGCATTTAGTGGAAATAGAATAAGAATGAGCAGCATGCAATTTAGAAACAACAATCTGGCAAGACTAGTTGATGCAGCATTGTCAATTCCCATGAAGAACTATGATAGAGGAAAACCAATAACCGATTTCAGAGTGGGGATAATGTATCAGCTTCTTGGCATCATAGGAGATTATATGGATGTTGTAATAAGCAACGAGTATTCGTCCAGTCAAATTTGGTATTCTTTTCATGATGATTTCAAGAGAATGCTAGGATGGATGGCATTACTTACAAGAACCATGAAAGATACTCCAAAAGAATATGACCGAAGATTACAATTTCAACCAATATGGTTTTCAAATCGATCTCCTAGTGGAGGGTGGAACTTTTAGTCTCTTAGTTTTGATTCAGTAGTTTTTGAAAACAAGTCCATTTTATGAGTAAGCATTTCAATCTTGGAGTTCAATTCTTCAATTTTTTGAGACTGATCTTGCGATTCTATCTTTTCTTGTTTAAATTTATCGAGTTCTATCTGTTTCCTTTCCGAATCATCTATTGTTAGTTCTGGGATGGCTTTGATAAATTCCTTGTAACATTCTTCTTGTGTTGGTTGCAGGTAAGTTCCGTCCAGACCTTTCTTGTGAGCCATTAGTTTTTCTGCAATGTTTGAGTTGACTTCGTTATTTAGTTTCAATGTTGTGTTGAATCTCTTTCTGAACATGTAGATTATTGACTTGTCAAACCTCCTGTCGCTTACTTTTTTTCTCTTCAAGGCAGACTGTCTTATCAAATTGTCAATGATGAACCGTGTATTTTTGTCTGTAATGTGCTGGAATCTTGTATGTTTGTTGTTTTCAATATTTATGAAAATTGGTGATTCTTGTGTGATCTTTTCACCTCTGTTTTCACGCCATGCAAAAAAATTATCTAATGCCTCTGTTGCCTCTGGGGTAAGAAATGACCAATAGCCTTCCTTTGATTCGTCATACACTCTTACAGCATAACACCATTTTTGATTGGTAGTGTCATTTGGCCTTGGCATTGGCATCAGATGTTTTATCTTTAAGACAGGATCTACCAGTCCAGCAGGTCTCATTCCAGTTGATGCCAAGAAATGAACCAAAGCCTTAATCCGTAATGATTTGGTACATTCTAGCATTCTTTTGATTTCTTTAGTAGTTATGGGCTCGCTTCCACCTGGAATCCCGTCATCTCGTTTGATGCTTTTTCTAATCCTTGATTTGTGCCAAATACAGTCATTCATTTCAAAGAATCTCTCAATTCCAGCTAAGTTTGTTCTAATTGTAATTCCCTTGACTCCTCTACCTTCAAGTTCGTCTATGTAATCTTCTAACATCTCATCGATTTTTTGGGCACTAAAACTTGTCATCTCATCATAATCTTCTATCTTATGAAATTTCATGAATGCACGTAAGAACTTGACATAGGTAACTTTGGTTGATTCCCTTGAAATGCCTCGAATGAAATTTCTAAATGATCTGTATCTTTTTGATGTATCTGTTGAATAATCTAGTACTAGTTGCCCTATCATCAATCACGATATTGGTGGATAATATTTTAACTATACTTTATTTATCATTAATTATCTTTTTTTCAAGTCTGTCTTCGAGAGGTATTTCGATTAGATCTCCCATTCTGAGATTTTTTAATCCAGACGCAACTGCCTTTGCACCCTCATCGTCTTTTTCCAAGCCTAATAATGACATTAAATACGCTGCACCTGTCTTCCCTGCTAATTCCCCAAAGACTATTCTTCGTCTATTTCCTACTGCTCTAGGTGGAATTGGCTCATACGCTGCCGGGTTTCTAAGAATTGCTGCAAGGTGTGTTCCTGCTTTATGCTTGTATGCTGAGCTGCCAACAATTGGTTTAGAATCATAAGGCGCAATTGATGTGTATTCCTCAATTAATCTAGATAGATCAAGTAACATGTCCAATCTTAAGTCGTTTGGTGATTTGTAAAGATAGGTTAACGCAACTGCAACTTCTGCAAGAGGTGGAATTCCTGTTCTTTCTCCAATACCATCAATGGTAGTGTGAATTTGATCAACCCCTGCATCACACGCTGAAAATGCATTTGCCAGTGCAAAACCAATGTCATTGTGGACATGCGCGTCTAACGGAACATCTACTACTTCTCTAACTTTTTTTACAAAATTGAACATTCCAATAGGACGTAAAATCCCAACAGTATCTGGAAGACTAATTCTATCAACACCTGCTTTTTCTATTGCTTTGCAAACTTTTAGTAAAAATTCTGGCTCTGCTCTACTTCCATCTTCTACAGTAAATCTGATTTTAAGACCATGAGATTTTGCATACTCTACTGTTTCTACGGCTCTCTCAAGTGCCTCTTCTCTTGAAATCCGAAGTTTATCTTTTAGATGTATGTCTGAAATTCCTAAATATGCTGCACACCACTTTGCATCACAATCCAGTGAAACATCTATATCTTCCTTGAGCGCTCGTCCGTGGGATACAATATCTGCTTTTAATCCCTGTTTGATGATTGTCTTAGTTGCTTCTTTATGGTCACCGGATACAACTGGTGATATCTCAATTTGATCCACCCCAAAATAATCTAACATCCATGCAATCTGAATTCTTTGTTTGTTTGTAAATGAAACACCCGGATGTTGTTCTCCTTCTCGTAAAGTACTGTCTAGTATTCGTATTTTTTTTGGGGTTTTGTCATATGCGTTGTAAATGTTTGCATAGTGATTCGGATCTTTCATTACTGATATCGGTGACATAAATAGATGATATAAACATATTCGTACTAACTTCGTTAGAAATAACTGATAATGATCCTAAATTAGTTTATCATTTAAATTCTGATACGAAAGTCGTTTTAAACCACCTTTCTCAAAATTATCACCGTATTGGTATCTACAACGCCTGGAATTTTTCTTAATGCATCAATTGTACTGTTGATTTCAGAAATACTTGAACCGCTCATTATTGTTGTAATGTCATACTGTCCTGTGATTTCATAAACTGTTTTCACTCCCTCCAACTTGGCAAGCTTCATAGAAACTTTGGATGTGTCCATTGCAGAGTCCACTGAAACTAGAACAATCGCGCTGGTAGTATTTTCTTCACCAATCTCTAGTGTGAATTTTTTAATGGTTTTGTTATCTACTAAATTTTTTACACGTCTTCTGACTGCTGATTCTGACAGTTTTAATTTTTCCCCAATATCTACAAATGATTCTCTTGAATCTTCTTTGAGATAACCAATAATTTTTTCATCAATAGTATCTTTATACATTAAGTTTTTTCTCCTCTTCGGTTAGTACTTTATCCAAAGTATCTAAAACTTTTGTTATGTCTTCTTCAGATATTACTAGTGGGGGAAGAATTCTTAGTATGTTTCTGCCTGAATATAACATGAGAACTCCTTTTTTTATCAACGACATTAAAATATCTTTTACTTCAAATTTCATCTCCACTCCTATCATCAATCCCATTCCACGCACTTCTCTGATTATGGTGTGACTCTCTTTTAGTTTCTCTAATCCCTCTCTGAATATTTTTCCCATTTTTTCAGAATTTTCAATTAACCCGTCTTCAGTTAGTGCTTTGAGAGCTGCAATTCCTGCTGCACAAGATAACGGATTGCCACCAAATGTTGATGAATGTTCTCCTTTACTCATTGCGTCTAAAATGTCTGGTCTTACAAGTGTAGCACCCATTGGAACTCCACCTGCAATTCCTTTTGCAAGACACAAAATATCTGGAGATGTATTCCAATGATCACACGCCCAAATTCGTCCTGTTCTACCAAGTCCAGCTTGTATTTCGTCAAATATTAAAATAATTCCTTTTTCGTCACAAAGTTTTCTTACTTCTTGCAAAAATCCTTCAGGAGCAACATTGATTCCACTCTCACCTTGTATTGGTTCTAAAATCACAAATGCTGTGTCTTCATCAATCACTGAACGAAGTGATTCTATATCACCAAATGACGCAAAAGAAACTTTCTCAACTAGTGGTTCAAATGCTTTTTTATATTTTGGATTAAATGTTAATGATAACGCCCCTAATGATTTTCCATGGTAAGACCCTTTCATTGCAACCATTCCTTTTTTACCTGTAAACTTTCTTGCAAATTTTATAGCTGCTTCAATTGCTTCTGCACCACTGTTGTTTAGATGAACTTGTGTGAGTCCTTTTGGCGCTAATCCAATAAGTGTTTTTAAAAATTCTTCCCTTGTCTTGTTATATAACGAACTATGAACAGTAATTATTTTGTCAATTTGTTCTTTGATTGCATTATTAACTCTTTGATTTTGATGACCTACTAGTGATACTCCATACCCTCCCATGCAATCAATGTATTCTTTTCCATCTGTATCCCAAACATGACAGCCTATTCCTTTTTCAATTGTTACTGGAAATCTCTGATAGAGATTTCCCATGAATTGATCTTCACTCATTTTTTATCACTGTGCAGTTATCATGTGCAATTGCCGATGATATAGGATTTTCTTTTTGACCGTTTGCAATCAGTGCCTCTTTGACACCCATATCTAGAGCTTCGGTGGATGCTAGAATCTTTTTTTCCATGCCTGGCCCGATTTTTGGTCTGATCTCTTTTGCTTCTGCCAATGTTAGTTTTGTGACTAACTTGTCATCCACTAGTAGTCCATCTACATTTGTGATGAACAATACTTTATCACTACCTACTTTTCCTGCAACATATGCTGCAGCCCTATCTCCGTCCACGTTAAGAAATTCTGATTCTTCACTAATGGCAATGGGTGAAATCACAGGTGTTAGTCCTTGTTCTAAGAGTGATTTGATAAATTTGGAGTTGATATCTGTAATTTTTCCAGTATATCCGCCGTCAATTGCTTGTTTTCTGCCTTTTTCGTTCATTATGAGAAGTTTCTTTTTTCTGGTTGCTTGAATTATCTTTGCATCTACTCCTGAAAGACCAATCGCATTAATACCGTTTTTTTGAAGCATCTGAACTATGGTCTTGTTTATTCTGCCCGACATTACCATGGTAAAAATTTCAGCAGTTTCTTTATCTGTATACCTGCTTTTGATTCCACTTGGTGATGTGACAAATCTTGGTTCTTTTCCAAGTTGTTTGCAGACTTTGGTGACTTCTTTACCTCCACCGTGAACTAAAATTAACCCTTCAGCCCCTGCAATCTTTTTGATATCTGTAATTATGGATGGGTGTAAATTATCAACAACACTTCCACCAATCTTGATTGTGATCATTTCTAAACCGGAGTTAATGGGGTATATCTGAGTCCGTCCATTTCATCAAAACCAGACATTACATTCATATTTTGAATGGCCGACCCTGCTGCACCCTTCATTAGGTTATCCGATGCAGACATTGCAATCAATCTGTTATTATCTTCATCTATGTCAAACCCAATATCACAAAAGTTTGAACCAACTAGGAATTTTGGATCTGGAAATTTATACAATCCATTTTTATCTCGAATTAATCTGATGAATTTCTCATTCCCATAAGATTCACGATATAATTTCCACAACTCTTTTTCTTCAATGTCTCTTTTCAAGAATGTATGATTTGTACACAAAATTCCACGAACAACGTCAACTGCATGCGGACTCATCGAAACATGAATTTTTTTTCCTGCAATTTCACTTAACTCTTGTTCAATTTCACCAGTGTGTCTGTGCTTTGCAGGTTTGTATGGTCTAATTACTCCTGCTCTCATTGCATGTGCAGTTCCTGAACCAGATCCTGCACCTGATGAACCAATCTTTGAATCAACTACTATATGTTCAGTATCAATAATGTCGTTTCGAATCAATGGTGCAAGTGCAAGCATTGATGTTACTGCCATGCATCCTGGACATGAAACCAGTTGTGCTTTTTTGATTTGTTCTCTATGTAATTCAGGAACTCCGAAAACTGATTTTGCTAAATAATCTGGATGTGGATGTTTCCAACCATACCATTTGTCATATGCTTCTTGATTGTGTAATCTGTAATCTGCACTCAAATCAATTATCTTGATCCCTCTATCGTAGAGTGCTTTGACAATTTCAGTTGCAGTTCCGTGAGGAACTGCTGTGAATACTAAATCACATTTATCAGTTAATTTGTCGTAGTCTAGTTCTGAAAAAGTTAGATCGGTAAATCCTTTCAAACTTGGTTGAATTCTGTGAAGATACTCCCCTACATGCTGTCTTGATGTAACCATGCTGATCTCAACATCTGGATGATTGACCAAAAGACGAAGTGTCTCCCCCCCTACATAACCTGATGCTCCAACAACCCCTACTTTCAACATACACCTTCTTGTGAGGAAGTATAATTTATTTCCTAACGTAATCTAGCGCAAATTTTACCATTTCTTGCGGTATATTTCGTTGTGCAACTCTTGCTAATCCCTTGAATTCTACTGTGTTGTTGACTTCATGAATGACTAGGCCTTTCTCATCATCTTCCATCATGTCGATTCCTAAGATTCCTCCACCCATTGCTTTTGATGCTTTGATTGCCATGTCTTCCATCTCTTTTGTGATCTTGCAAAGTTCTGGATCTGCACCTAATGCAATATTTGTCTTAAACCCACCAGATGATTTTCTGTACATGGCTGCAATGGCTTGGTCTCCTATTGTGATAATTCTGATGTCTCTTGGTGGTCTTTTGATTAACTCTTGTAAATAGTAAATTCTATCGTGTGGACTATCCGTAATGTCTCTGATTTCAAAAATTGCCTCCATTGTATCTCTGTCTTTTAATGGCATAACCCCTCTTCCCCAACTTCCAATTACTGGTTTGATGACGAGAGGAAATCCAACTTTCTCTAAGTTTTCTGCTGCACTCTCACTTGAGAATGAAAAATATGTTTTTGGTGTTGGAATGCTATGTTTTTTCAATAGCAACGTCATGAACATTTTATTTCCACAAACATTTGCAACTTCAAACTTGTTTAGTACTGGAACATCTAAAAATTCCAGACTTGCTGTAAAATGAAGACCTCTGAAATAACTCACACATCTTTCTAAGACGACATCTCCTAAATCAAAATTTTCTTTTTTACTGTCTGTGTTGATCTGAGTAATTTTTGCGTCTAGTAATACTGCATCGTGTCCTAGATCTGATGCTTCTTTCTGAAGCATCTTTTCTTCCGCTCTTAGGCGGTCAAACACAATACAGACCTTTGACATTACTCTCCCCAGTCTTCGCCTACACTTTCTGCTTGCTTTAGCTCAACATTTGATCCATCTTTTTTTGCGATTTCAAAGTCAGCACCGCAATCAGGACAAGAGACTATTTCTCCAACTGAGGCATCATCTGGGATGTTTATTGTTGCGTCACATTCTGGGCAATTCATATTTTTTTTGACCTTTTCTTTTGTAATTTATTAGCTTCTGTAGACTGCATTCCCCATAATTCTACAAATCCTCTGGCCAATTTTTGATCAAATGTGGATTCTGTCCCATATGTGGCAATTTCGTGACTGTACAACGAATTCTTGGACTTTCTTCCAACAACTCTGAGACTTCCTTTGAATAACTTGAGTTTTACTGTTCCAGTGACTGGCTTTTGTGATGCTTCAATGAATCCATCTAAATCTGTTTTAAGAGGATCTTGCCAGAGTCCTGAATATGTTAAATATGCCCATTCGTCATCTATTATGGATTTAAATTTATTTTCATGTTTGGTGTGCACCATCTTCTCTAGATCACCATGTGCTTCAATTAGACAGGTTGCTGCTGGAGTTTCATAAACTTCTCTTGATTTGATTCCGACGACTCTGTCTTCAATATGGTCCACAATTCCAACACCTGCATCTCCTGCTTTCTTGTTGATGTATTCGATTAATTTCTGACCTTCCATCATCTTTCCGTCCACGCCAATTGGAATTCCTTGTTGAAATTGTATCTCCAAGTATGTTGGTTTATCTGACAAATCTTTTGTTTTAACCCAAATGAATGCGTCGTCTGGTGGCTCATTGTAAGGGTCTTCCAATACCCCACCTTCAATTGCACGTCCCCACAAGTTTTGATCAATGCTGAATCTTTTTGCAACTGCATCGATTTCTATTCCGTGTTTTTTTGCAAATTTTAATTCAGTCTCTCTGTCTAAATTTTTATCTCTAATTGGAGCTATGATCGGAAGGTCAGAACCAGAACGTAGTGTAATATCAAAACGCACTTGATCATTTCCTTTACCTGAACAGCCATGTGCAAGTGATGCGACTTTTTCTTTTTTTGCAATCTCTAATACTTTTTCTGCGATAAGTGGTCTTGCAAGGGCTGTCGCAAGGCAATATTTTTTCTGATAAAGTGCATTGGCTTTAATTGCTGGAAAAATGTAATCTTTGACAAATTCTTTCCGTGCATCTATGCTGTAGTGTTTTTTTACTCCAAGTTTTTTTGCTTTTGTTGCAATTTTTTTACTGTCATCCCCCTGTCCTACATCTACTGTAACTGTAATTACATCCATGTCGTGTTCTTCTTGCAGATATTTTACAACAACTGAAGTATCTAGTCCACCAGAAAATGCAAGAACTCCTTTTTGAGTCATAAAACATCTTTCCCGCCCTAATTTGGAATTTATCTTTTGTGATGTATGGCTAATCTGATAATTCTGAAAAATTTTCTGACTAGCTTGAGCTAAAATTCGATGATTATTTAACCGTCAAATATAACGCTGTTTTATGAACATCAGATCACTAGTTTTTATCTGTATTGCAGGAATCATTTTGCTTTCTGCACTTGGAATTGTTCTTAATTCTGATGATGCTGTATCTAAAAATAAAATTCGCATTGCCTATTTTCCAAATATTGGTCATGCTATTCCTATAATTGGAATGGAAAAAGGCTTTTTTGAGAAAAGTCTGGGTGGTGATATTCAAATTGAAACTAGGATTTTTGATAATGGACCTCAAGCAATAGAGTCCTTATTTGCAAATTCAATAGATCTTGCTTATGTGGGGCCCGGCCCTGCAATTACTGGATTTTTGAATTCAGAGAATCACAACGTAAAGATTCTTGCAGGTGCAGCAAGTGGAGGTGCTAGTTTTATTGTTCATCCTGACTCTGAAATTATATCTGCATCTGACTTTGCAGGAAAAAAAATTGCGGCGCCTCAAATTGGAAATACGCAAGATGTTTCCTTACGAAGCTATCTGTCTGAAAATGGACTAAAGTCAGCTGATAAAGGCGGTTCTGTAATTGTTTATAATATCCCAAATCCTGATATTTACACATTATTTGTAAAGGGTGAAATTGATGGTGCATGGGTTGCAGAACCCTGGGCAACTATTTTGGAAACTGAACTTGGTGGAAAAAGATTATTTCATGAAGAGGATCTGTGGCCAAACAAAGAGTTTGCGTCTGTTCTTTTAATTGGGAATGCTGATTATGTTAGGAAGCATTCACAAATGGTTTCTAATTTCTTGATATCCAATAATGAAACAGCTACTTGGATTAATCAAAACCCTGTAGAGACTAGAATTGTCTTTAATGCTTTTCTGAAATCTCATTTGGGAAAATCATTATCTGACGATGTTGTGGATATTGCACTATCTAATCTTGTAATTACCGTTGATCCTCAAAGTGACTCTGTTTACTCTTTTGCAAAAAAAGCTGATACGCTAGGATATTTGGGAAGAAATGGCTATGACTTGACTGGAATTTTTTACTCTTTTGATTCAAATCCTAGTTTGAAGGGAGATGACTAGATGACTAAACTTGAGGCAAAAAATATTGTAAAATATTTCAGTCACGATTCTCACAAACTCAAGGCTTTGGGAGGAGTCAATCTCAAAGTAGAGGCAGGAGATTTTGTATGTTTGGTGGGTCCTTCTGGATGTGGAAAGTCAACATTTTTACGTATAGTTGCAGGTTTGGAAAAGCCAGACGAAGGACAAATTCTCTTTGATGGGCGCTCTGTTAGTGAAACCGGACCTGAAAGAATTATGGTCTTCCAAGAAGGAGCATTGTTTCCGTGGCTCAAGGTTCAAGATAATGTTGAATTTGGATTGAAAATGTCAGGCATCCCCAAGGAGGAGAGAGCAAAGATATCTCACAGATATTTGGATATGATGCAATTGACCAAATTTGCAGATTCATATACTTTTCAACTCTCCACTGGAATGAAACAGAGAGTGGCTATTGCTAGAGCACTTGTGATGGATCCTGATGTGTTATTGATGGACGAACCATTTGCAGCGCTTGATGCACAGACTCGTGATTTACTGCTAGTTGAGATGCAATTGATTTGGGAGAAGACAAAGAAAACAATTTTGTTTGTAACTCATAGTGTTTCGGAAGCTGCAGTACTTGGAACCAAAATTGTAATCTTTAGCAATCGCCCATCTGTAATTAAAAAAGAAGTTGATAATGATTTTCCAAGACCTAGAGTTACTGAGGATGAATCTTTACTTAAACTTCAACAAGATATTTTGAAAGAACTCAGACCTGAGGTAAAGAAGAGTAAGCAGTGATAACTATGACAAAAAATTTCACACTTCACAGAATTGCATTTTACATTGGAATAATTGTAGTTTGGCACCTTGTCTCAATGGGTGGAATTTGGCCTGATAATATCTTTCCATCTCCCTATGAAGTAGCTGAAGACTTGGCATATGGTGCAGCAGATGGAAGTTTATTTTACGGAATTGCAACCAGTATGTGGCGATTGCTAATTGGTTTGGCAATATCTATTGCCGGAGGCATCGTGCTTGGAATTTTTATGGCAAGAGTCGAAGTGGTAAACCAAACTGTAGGTTCGCTGGTTTTAGGATTACAATCTATTCCTTCAGTTGCTTGGGTTCCTCTTGCAATACTGTGGTTTGGATTAACTGATGGCGGAATCATCTTTGTAACTGCAATTGGTGCCATCTTTGCAGTTACCATCAATACCCATACTGGTGTCAAAAACATCAATCCTCATTTCATTGAAGCTGCAAGGAACATGGGGGCAAAGGGAACTCAGCTAATCACTGCAGTATTGATTCCGGCAGCATTTCCGTATATGATTTCAGGCTTTAAGCAAGGCTGGGCATTTGCATGGAGAGGTGTAATCGGGGCTGAACTATTGTTTTCATATTTGGGATTGGGCTTTTTACTTAATGCCGGCCGTTCACTAACTGACGTATCGCAGGTAATCGCAATAATGATTGTAATTATGGGAATCGGTCTGGTCATCGATGGATTTGTCTTCAAAAAACTGGAAAACAAGGTAATGTCCAGATGGGGACTGCGATAGATCTCTTCTCAACTTCATATGTCCTTGTGCTGTTGCCGAAATACGTGCTGTCTTCATATGTCCAACTTGTCCCAATACTGATCATTTGGTGAATGATTAGAGATCATTAGGATCTATGAATCATTAATCTTTCAATCATTTTATGCAATTTCAAGAATTATCAGACCAGCAATGGAAGACAATAAGATCACACGTTCCAAAACCTGTAAAAACAGGCAGACCAAGAGCAGATAACAAAAGGACGACCAACGGAATCATGTTTGCACTAGTAACCGGATGCAGGTGGCGTGAGATGCCAGAAAAGTACGGTGATGACTCCGCTGCACATCGCAGACTGCAAAACTGGCAAGAGAGAAATGCTTGGAAAAAGATTCTGTCTGGAATAATGAAATCAGCACACAAAGCAAACAAAACTAATTTGCAAAAGATATCGGTTGATTCCACATCAATTCCTGCCAAAAAAGAGGCAGCCTAGTTGGATACGACGGTTTCAAGAGAATCACATGCACAAAAATACACGTTGCAGTGGATTGCAATTCCTTACCAGTTTCAATTGTGATCAGTCCTGCAAATGAGCATAATTCAACCAGATTCATTGATGCAATCTAATCAATCTCTGATCATCTAGGTAATTCTGCAACAAAGAAAATCAAATCAATTTATGCTGACAATGGTTATGATTCTGACACCATTGGAGATTATTTGAAAAACAAGAACATTATTTCATGTATTCCAAAAAGAATTTCCAAAACTATGCACAACAATGAGAAAACAAATTATTACACCAATTACAACAAGATTTGTAGTTGAGCGATTCTTTGCTTGGCTTAAATGTGGATTTCACAAAACCAGAATTGGATACGAAAGGATTGCAGAGAATTACTTAGGATTGCTCAACATTGCATCATTTATTATGTATTGCAAGGTTTTGAGATGAGCTAATTACTATATGTGTTTCTAAGGAAACAACAGTTGAACTATAAAAATCTTGACAGGATGATCGATGGGAGGGGGCAGGACTCCGTGCTCAATGACTGTTATTATCTACGTATCTAGAATCAAAGGGATAATAGTAAACTCTTCTGAAAAAACCGTCACTGTTGGTGCAGGGGTAAAATGGGGAGAATTCAACCACGCACTTAGTGCTTATAGGCTGCATACTCCTGGTGGAAGATGTGTTCAGTAGATGTCACAGGATTTACTCTTGGAGGTGGATACGGATACACGGCTATGCGTTGGGGATTTGCCTGTGATAATTTGTTAGAGATCACAATGGTGACAGCAGACGGTTTAATAGTAGTTGCCAATGAAACTGAAAACTCAGATCTTTATTGGGCACATCGTGGTGGAACAGAGGGATTTTTTTGTATTGTAACCTCCCTGAAATTTAAATTATATTAGCTATGTGGTTTGGCCTTTCGAGGTAAATTGGTCAATGGATGATGATACTGCTAAAATATTTACAAAATGGCAGGACATCATGACCAAAAAATCAAATGATACTAAATTTGACATACTTGGATTCTTAGATACTAAACAGATTACTAAAAAACAAAGCGGCGGTGAAACTGAGATCGTTAATTTACCGTGTTCTGTCATTCGTGGAATTTATTCTGGGTATAGTACTGATGCACAAAAGGCATTACAGCCACTATTGGACATCGGAAAATATACATTCACGTTGGGTCCATTATGGCAGGCGCCATATTCAAAAGCCAATGATCACCTGTTAGATAATGATGTATACTTTGATATTTTTGTAGACTCATTTTGGATGAATCCGGATGAAAAGGATAATGCAGTCAAATGACTCCATGATTACTTTGAATCTGCAAATCTGAAACCTTTATGGTCGTCGTACTATTATCAGAACTATCCAGATTCAGAGTGCCCAGATTGGGAACATGAATATTTTGGTTCCAACTATTCAGGGCTTAAAGAGATAAAAAAGAAGTGGGATCCGGAAAATTTTAGTTTTGAGCGAAGCATACGCATTTAGAATTCAACTTACCTTCTATACTTCTGTGACCTTTTAATGAGCATGACTTGAGTTATCATTGGAATTCGCTATGTATTATGTGGATCCAAACTAATTGCAATATGTTTGTAATTTTGATAATTGCATGCCCATTCACAAAATGGTAGTAAGTTTTTCTTATTTTCTAGAACGTGTAATTGATTCTAAAATCTCCTCCAATAGATCGATTGCGTAATTACTAATTGATTGGATTTTGTTCTTTCTAGAACATCCTATAATAATCATGATTTGTATCTTGGATTGCATCTTGTTGAACTGTTTTTGTAGAACTAAAAACCACGTAATCTTTCTTGTCCCTGTCCTGAAAAGAAATACCGTAAACACTTCTCATTAATTCTAACTTTACAATTCTGTCGTTTGACTATAGATTCCCGTCCCATACGATTCTCATCAACCTAGGACAGAATTGAAAAAAGATTTCCATAAATGATAATATTTCCAGCAATAAAAAACCAAGATTCAACAAAAAGAGAACGTCAAGACAGTTCCCACTAACCACACAGGAATTTGACAGTCATTACATAATAAAAGAAGAAAAGAAAAAGACAGAACCAAAACCAGAAAAAGAAATCAAAATTACATACGCAGGAGGCCACATTTCCAACACCCTTCAGGATTACAGAAAAATCAACCATTCCTTCCTGAACCCCCATATCCAGTACGACGATGACATAATCCACAACCGGACACCGCATATGTCATTATCCGTAGTGGGTGATGCCCCCTGGAAGGTCGCTTACTGCATCTGAAATTACAAAGACAGCAGAACAAAAATTGGTTCCCACAGTACTTTACAAACCCATGCAGGACCTTGACTATGTCGTCATTGAGGCATTGCTACGTTTTACTTTTGCAGAACATCTCATGCATGCATACAACAAGTTTCTTGTGGGTACGGGATTCAGTTCCGAGCTGGAGATGATAAATCCCTCAAATGACAAGGGCAGGACCAATTAGAAATTGAGCAAAACCAGGACATCATTGATACTCTAAAACAGATTGACCTTCAGCTGAACAACGATGAATCAAATGACATTGACACATCCTTTATCGAGAAAATCTGTTCTTTGATATCTGTTACAAACTCGTACAACCACGGAGCACTAATCTGTAGATATGGCCAGTCAGTAGAGATTGACGGCAAGAGATACAAAGAAATCCCATCCTCGATAAAGTTTACACATCCCCGTAATTTGGGAATAATAGATGTGGTTCCTGACACATGGTGTCTCAAGTCAATCCTGTGGAGAAACGCCTACTATACGGTCCACGCAAAGGACATGATGTGCCTCTGGAACCCTAGTGTCAGCCAACACAAGAAACTCACGGCTGTACGGTGATTCCATGATCACTCCCTTTCTGTATGCGTCCCGCATAATCAGAAAGAACATCGACGTTAATTTCCAGGCAATGGCTGGTCTACCTGCACAGGAATGTATATGCTATTAGTAAGACCGGAGGAAACAACCCAGTCCTAGAAACAAAGGGAGTTTGTAGACATCCGGTCAAGGACAGTAAGGGGAGATCCAAACATCTTCATGAATGACCCAAAGGATGTCGATTATCGTACGGTAGATTTCAACTTCAAGGTAAACGAGTTCAAGGGCATTACAGAGTTTTTACTGAGATGCTCTGTTACATGTATGGGATTGCCACAGATGATATGTTCTATGACGAGTTCCAGAGTAACAGGACCACAATGATCGGAAAGATACAGCTTGCGATATCTGCAGTAATCAACCCCGCAAGGGAATGGATCGGCAGATGATATCCAAGCAGTTGTACCAGAGATGATTTAGGTCAATCTACAAGGAAAAAACCTGACATCAAGAAATTCAGAATCACGATGGTCTCTGACATACACATCGAGGAATGGTTTGACAAGATAGAGGCAGTAAACAAGATAAGGGGGCATTATCTGATGAGGTGTACGGTGAACTTGCGGGAATCAATAACTATCACAACAAGATTGATGTGTCTGGGAAATATCAGCAAGGAAGTGGAAACAGCAACAAGTTAAAATTTGGTGACGAGAAGGGAAATGGGTTTGATATGAGAAAGAGATGATTGTTATGTCTACATGTACAATATCCTAGACTCTGTCATCCGTATTAGGTGTTCAAAAACATCGCATACAAATCCTGCCTCATCAATAGTGTCTGAGTTACGTATCAATGTGCCCGTCCAATTGTCGTTTATGCAAGAACCATGCTTTATGATCTAGTCCTTCTGGTTGAACCTGTCGTTATTGTAATCTGCACCTTGATTTGCTGTCAAGTTTGATGGTGACGTATGGGGCAACAAGCAGCGTGATCATGCTTATGGCAATAATTACAATCTGGTTTTGTGATATTATTGACATGATGCTGCCTGATGCTGCCATTCCTGAAAGGATATAAAATGACGCGCATGTTGGGCATGACGCAAAAAGCCCTGTCATTATGCCCACCATGTTCAATGACTTGCCTGATCTTTTTGCATTAATCATGGTAAAAAATACCACTGCATTTATCCCTACAAGATAGGATAACACTGCAATGATTAGCGCATTGATTGGTATTAACAGGAATCCTATGTTCTCGGTCAGGGTGATGGCTACAGTGGGGGCATATCCTGATGGCCCGTATGAGATCAGAACGATGCCTTCTGTATGATGGAAGTTGTGCTGGGAAAAGATAAGCATGCCTGAAACTATTGCAGACAACAATCCATACAAAAAACCAGATGTGACAAGGATGTTACGGCCGTTCCTCCTGTTCAACGCTTCTGCTAAAACGCGCATTGCAGTACTTTCACGCTCTTGTAGGCTGAGAAACTTTGTCACTCCTAGAAAAACAAGCATAATTGAGCCAAAAAATATTCCATAAAATGCAATCCCCAGACTTTCTATGAATGGTACGTGCTCTGTAATTATCGTTCTTGGCAAAAACAAGGGGTATAGTATAATGCTGAGAAACGTTCCAGCCAAACCAATTCCTGCAAGCAAAACAAAAAATGATTTTTGCACCATGTCTAGCACATGCCTGTTACCACTAGTACGTTTAGAACCTTGTGATACCGCATCGCATCTCTTATGTAAAAATCTCAAGAATCCGCCAGATTTTGTCGCCTTATATCTTACCTGCTGTCAGATAACTTTGTAAGTGTCAAATATTTGGAGATCTTTCTTTGCCTAAATGCGCAATACGGTGTTGTCCATTATGATGCAATTTTCCTGAATCCACCGTCTTTTAGTTATGCTTAAATAACCTTTCAATATCTTCTTTAATGTTGCGGATTAGTCAATTGATGATTGCTGCTCTTATTGCAGTGTCTGCCATAGGTTTTGGTTCTTTGTATTTAATTCAGGATGTACATAATCCAAATGATTCTAAATCTTTGCAAAACAATGATTTTTCAGCTCTTGCTCAGATGCAGAATCTTAAAGTTGTTCCTGATGCTGCACTTATCTTCACTTCTGATGCTGCAGCGATTCAACAGGTGGATGTGGATCCGTTTGTCATGGAGTTTGTTCATTATCCAAAAACCGTGACTGCTGGTAAGTCGACTACAATGACTGTAAATCTGTTCTACAAGGAGAACATGGAATGGTTATGGCATACCGACTATAGCATCAAGATCAAAAAACAAGGAACTGAAAAAGAGTTAACCCGCATGCCTAACATACATGGCCATGGCGGAATGGCACAGATAGCGTATGTATTTCCAACATCAGGAACATATGAAATAGAAGTCGTTGCAGGACAGCAAGTCGGATCACCAAACTACAAGGGTCCAAAAGCGGTAGAGACGGCAATATTCACGATTGACGTAGAGTCTCCAACATACATAATTCATGATGCCCGTGACACGTCATCAAAGGCAGTTAAGGAGTTTGATGTATTGGTTACGTCGTGGGCGTTTAATCCAAATGCCATTGCTGTAAACGAAGGTGATCTGGTGAGGTTGAATTTTAATACTGCAATTGACGAGATTGGTCTGTATAACGGACATGGCTTTGGAATCGATGGATACAACGTTGACACATTTCTGGTCAAGGGCTCTAACCACACAGTAGAGTTTGTGGCAGATAAACCTGGTACATTCACGTTTAGATGCACTTCTTTCTGTGCTCCACTTGAGGCCGGAGAAAATATGCATTATTCAATGATTGGAACATTCATCGTAGAATAATTATATTTCTTTTTGCAATATGCCGTATATCTTATTGTCTTCCATTGCTGGTCTGATAATTCTTGAAATTGCATAAAATGATTGAAAGATTAATGATTCATAGATCCTAATGATCTCTAATCATTCACCAAATGATCAGTATTGGGACAAGTTGCCAATTCCAATATTCAAACTTGTTTGAAAAACAATTCTCCAAAGATTATTTCTAGTCTGTAAATCAGATTATGCATAAAAAGTAAAAAAGACAGATAAGCCCATATCTAAACAATTTATTTTTTTAAAAAAACACCTATCTTACAAACGCTTCGCATATTCAAAAAAGCCCTCTAGTTTGTATACGGTAACTTTGATAATTATTTTGGAAAATTACTCTGTTTAGACGTCTTTATTGTTGGTGTTCTGGAAGGGACTATCAACATGCAATATCATATTATGACAAAGCATTAGAAATTGAAAAATATGCAGAGGCGTACAATAACCGAGGTGTCATACTTGGCAATCAGGAAAAGTATAATGAGGCAGTATCTCATATAATGAGGCAGTATCTCATATAATGAGGCAATCTGACTGAGGCCAGATTATGCAGAGGTACATTATAACCGAGATAATTCATTTGGTAATAAAGGCGGTACTGTGGGTGTCTATGAACAAATTCTTGAGACTTCGTGTATTTGGATTATCAAGGGTGAAAAGCTAGATCTAGTAATGCAGACTATTCAAAATATGTATGAGATGTATCTGGATAGTACTGCAAAAACGGATCAGTAATTCTTCTTGGATACATTACAAAAAACATTACCGAAGAGAAATTGATTCAGCAGACAAACATCCCATCATACTCAGAAAGAGCAACAATCATTGATGCATTGCACGGTCGTGATGCTGTCATGCAAAAAACAATCATGTTGACGAATTATCTGATCTTTTTTGTTCTGCCATGCTTGAGAGAACTTGATAAAGCGCAATTTCATTTAGTGCCAGAGATAAACAAGAGCTCAGAATCAGTACGATTTTAATTATAGATGTGCCTTGGAACAATGCCTGAACGTTCTATTGAATTTTTGTCAGAATCTTCTCGTGTATTTTAAAAGTCTTTCCATCTGACAAATTCTTTTTGATATGCCATTGTGTTGATTTGTTAATTCCTAATCTCTTTCTTTCCTCATGAGTCATATTCAAAATTTTCTTTCGTAATTCTAAATCATCATTTCTATTCAGTCTCATCTTGGGAATAACAAAATTAAATTCTTGCTTCAGTTCCACAATGAAATTCGATAATTGTTGCAGATTATCCTGCAAGTATAACTTGATATGAATAATTCTTTCCATTCTTGTAATTATATGTGGCATTAAAGTTTGAATTTATCTTCTCAATTAATAACTTAACAGTATTACCTCATAATATGAGGATTTTATAACGACAAAACAGATTTTTTATCTTTCAATGTTATGGTTGTTTATCCAATCCTGTCAACAATCAGTAATAGAGTTCAAACCCTCTTTTTTTACTTTCTGATCTTCAACGACACAACAAATGCGCAAACAATTATCACAATTGCAAAATACATCACTGCAACATAGTCAAATGCAAACGCAATGCTTCCTGCAATCACTGGGCCCACAACCGTCGCAATAGACACCGTAGAGCTAAATATCCCAGTTGATGTTGAGCGTGGATTGTTTTCCATCAAATGAAAATTTCCTCCAATGAACAAAAATGCCCATGTGCCACCAACAAGTGCCATGAATGGCATCGACATCCACCACTCTGTTACAAACAACAAACCCACAAATACAAATGTTGTACAACCAACGCCTATTTTGAATTTAGTTACATTTGAGAGGTTTATCTTGCTTGCCATCACATTCATCAAAACAAATGCAGTAAGCGTATTTGCAACATACACAATTGATATCTGATAAAGTTCGGCTCCCCATTTCTCCATTAATATTATTGGGAAAATTGTCCATACTGCAGTTGCACCAATATGTCTTAGTAATAACGATGTGAACAGAAATTTATTTTTTAAAATAATCTTCTTCATGGTTCCAGGGGTTATCTCTTTTACTTGCTCTGGATTTGGTAATCTGATTGTAAAGATCAATCCAATGACAAATGATGCCGAACTGATCAAGAAAATCAGCCTCAGATCATTTGCAAATCCAGCTGCAGCAATTCCTGCAAGCCATCCTAATGCATGAAATGAAATCACTGTGGCTGCCCTTTTTTTGTCGGTGTTTGCTTCGTAGGAATATGCGATCATTGCAGGAATCATTATCCCGCTTGCAACTCCCGCCGCAATTCTTACAAGGAAAAACATTGTAAGGTCGTTTGCAAAATAGTGTAATCCAAAGGCTATGGCACATCCAACAAAGCCAGTTCTGATGAATCTGAGTCTGGTTCCTTTTTTGTCTGAATGTCTGCCAAAATAAATCTCAGAGAGAATCTGAGTAAAACTGAATGATGCCACCAAAACCCCAATCTCAAAGACCGAATCTGTGACGCCTTTGGCAATTATTGGCATGAATACAAAGATAATCGAGATTCCTGCATGCTGGAAAAAAGTTGCGCTACGAACTAGATTGTTAACTTTGAGATTTAGCATAAATACACGTCAAATAATTTCTCACCTAATTTCAACATACGTCTCAATCTCTGTATTTGTCTGAAAAGAATTAAACTGTACGTGGCTTTTTTAAAATTAAATTGTCAGAAAAAGAATCATTCCTTGACGCTATAAAAAACAGAGTCTTGCTTTTTGATGGAGCAATGGGAACTGAGATTCAAAAATATGATCCAAAATCCGAAGACTTTCCAAACAACCAAGACGGATTCAATGACGGATTGGTGTTGACACATCCAGAATGGATCAAGCAGATTCATAGAAAATATCTGGACGCAGGTGCTGATTGTATTGAAACCAATTCTTTTGGTTCAAACAAAATCAAGCTAGACGAGTATGGATTTGGCAATGATACAGTAGAGTTTAATAAAAAAATCGCAAAACTTGCACGTGAAGTATGTAATGAATATTCTGACAAGCCACGTTATGTGATTGGTTCTATGGGACCTACTGGCTATCTTCCAAGTTCCAATGATCCTGATTTAGGTCAAAAACCTCTTGATGAAATACGTAAGGCATTTGAGCTTCAAGCAGAGGGATTGATTCTTGGCGGTGTTGATGCATTGCTTATTGAAACAAGTCAGGATATTCTGGAAGTAAAACTAGTAATTGAGGCATCTCACAACGCAATGAAAAAGACTGGAAAAAAGATTCCAATCATTTGCAATACTACTCTGGATCAATACGGAAAAATGCTACTTGGAACAAACATCCAGGCCGCATATACTACCGTCTCTGACATGGGAATTGACGTGTTTGGATTGAACTGTTCAACTGGACCTGTTGAGATGACTCCAAGCATACAATGGCTTGACGAGCAAAACCAGCATAGTGTACTCGTTATTCCTAATGCTGGAATGCCTGAGAATGTTGGAGGAAAGGCAGTCTACACGATGACTCCTGAAAAGATGGGCGATGTCCTAGGCGATTTTCTTGATGACTATAAAAAAGTTCGAATTATTGGCGGATGCTGCGGCACAAACCCTGAGCACATCAAAATCCTCAGGAGAATAATTGACGAAAAGGCCAATTTTGCAGATGGGTAAGTATTTAGAAAAACGATGCTGATCTTACACAATGACCATTCCTAGAGTAAGCTCTGCATTAAAGGCAGTTGACCTGAAGCAGATTCCGCCCCCCCTAATAATTGGAGAAAGAATCAATACTCAAGGTTCTCGCAAAGCAAAGGAACTAGTCCTCAATGATGATTATGACGGCTTGGTAGATCTGGGAAGAATTCAGGTAGAAGATGGGGCTCACTGTCTTGATGTATGTGTTGCAACTACCGAACGAGCTGACGAACGTGAGTTCATGTTGAATCTTGTAAAAAAACTAAGTCTAGAAATTGATGCACCTCTTGTGATTGATTCAACTGATCCAGAAGTAATTGAAGCTGCAGTTGCACAAATTCCTGGAAAACCCATAATTAACTCCATTAATCTTGAAGGCGATGGACACAGATTTGAAAAGCTAGCTCCTGTGATGGCAAAGTATGGACTGCCTGCCATTGCACTGTGCATTGGGCCCAAAGGTATGGCAAAGACTCCGCAGGAAAAACTGGAAACTGCTGAATTGCTTTTTGAGACGGGAAAAAAATATGGATTGAAAATTGAACAGTTTATTTTTGATGTACTTACATTCACCTTGGCGACTGGTGAGGATGAGTTTCTTGACGCAGGAAAAAACACTTTGGAGGGAATCCGTCTTGTTAAGAAAAAATTTCCTGACGCGTTTACAACATTAGGTCTTAGCAACATCAGCTTTGGTTTAACTCCATATGCCAGAAAAATACTAAATTCTGTATTTCTGTACCATGCAGTAAAGACTGGACTTGACACTGCTATCATTAATGCAAAAGAGATAATTCCTTATGGCGAAATTGATTCAAAGGAGAAAAAACTTGCCGAAGATCTAATCTTTAACACTCATCCAAACGCTCTGTCTGATTTGATATCTTACTTTGAAAATACAGGTCCTCAAATCGGAATTACCTCAAAAAAAATTGATGTTGACCCAACATGGCCTCCTGGAAAGCGTGCCAATTTCAGAATTATCAATAGACTAAAAGATGGAATTCAAAATGATGTTGTCTTTGCAATTGCAGATAAGATTGGAAAAAGCGAATTAATCAAGTATGCTGACGGGATTTTCTCTTTGGATGCTCCAAAGACATTAACCCATGATGGCGCAATCAAAACCCTCAACGAAGATCTGCTTCCTGCAATGAAGGAAGTTGGTGACAAGTTTGGTGCAGGGGATCTAATTTTACCGTTTGTCCTAAAATCTGCTGAATGTATGAAGGCAGCAGTTGGCGAACTTGAAAAATACCTAGTCAAGGAAGATGGAATCAGTAAGGGTAAGCTCGTTCTGGGAACAGTTTATGGCGATGTTCATGACATTGGAAAGAATCTTGTGAAAACAATCTTTCAAAATAATGGCTACTTTGTATATGATCTGGGAAAACAAGTTCCTTTACAGAAATTCCTGGAAAAAATTGAGGAAGTAAAACCCGATGCTGTTGGTCTTTCAGCATTGCTGGTCTCAACATCAAAACAGATGAAATTTTTTGTAGATCATGCAAGGAAAAACAATATGACTGTGCCTATTCTTTGCGGCGGTGCTGCAATTAATAGCAACTACATTAATCGAATTGCAAAGGAGGATGGAATTTATGAACCAGGCGTATTTTACTGCAATACTATGTTTGAGGGTCTTAAGACAATGGATATCTTGATTTCAGATGGAAAACAAAAATTCTTGGCTGATTGGAAAGAAAAGCTGGAAAACTGGAAAGAAAGATTATCTGAAATCATAGATCAGAACAATCTCCCAAAGAGCGCGGTTCAACCAGTCATGCCTCCCACCCCTAAAATTATCGGAGAACCAATACGCCTAAAGTTAGATCAAATCAACATGGATGAAGTTTGGACCATGATTGACAAAAAATCACTCTTCAAATTATCTTGGGGGTTGAGGGGAAAGACCGGTGCAGAATCTGAATCCGAGCATGAACAACTACTGACCGAATGGAAGATTCGAATAATTCGGGAGAAATTATTTGAGCCGGAAATCGTGTATGGTTATTTCAAATGCCACAACAAAGACAGGAAATTACTTGTTGAAAATCCTGATGGGGATGATGTGGAATTAGAGTTTCCACGTTCCACAAAACCTGATCATTTGTGTCTTGCTGACTATTTTGGGAAAAACGACATTGTGGCATTTCAATCTGTTACTGTTGGCAACAAAGTGTCTGAAATAATAGATCAGTGGAACCAAGAAGACAAGTATACTGATGCTTACTATCTTCACGGGTTGGCAGTTGAAGTTGCAGAGGCCTTGGCAGAATGGGTAAATAGAAAAATAAAATCTGAACTAAATCTGAGTGAAGGTGGGTTGAGGTATAGCTGGGGATTCCCTAGCTGTCCAGATGTTGCACAACACCATCTAATCTGGAAACTTTTACAGCCTGAAAAATCTGGGATGACTCTCACTGAATCTGGTCAGATAATTCCTGAACAGTCAACTGCCGCAATTGTTGTTCATCATCCAAAAGCAAAATACTTTGTACTGTAGAATCAAGTAACAAGAACCGTGTGACCTGTCTTATCTTGCATATCTTTCAACATCACCTTGATCTACAATCTCTCTTGTAACTTTATCATGACAAGAGCATTTACAAAATCTGTAAAAATTTCCGTCATGCTCTGCAGTACATGTCATGCAACCTTTACCTTCTGCCATTTTTGCAGAATAATCATGTCTGGTATTTTTAGTTTTTTATTAAGATCCTTTGAAAATTTCTCATGTCTGAAAAGTTACGATTTTACAGTATCTAGATCGCTTCATGTTTTATAGTTAAGGTTAGTATCTGTCATCTTAAAGGCTAAATCCAATGAAATAATATCTTCTATACTGAACGTAAAAGCAAAATTCATGATTTCAGCATTTGCTCTTATGTTTGTATCTGCACTCTTGGCGTGACAGTTGAAGTGGCAATTATGTAAAATTGGATGGGTGGTTCATCATAAACACATAAAAATTCAGTTCGGTGAACTGCCAGGTTCTGAACCAGTTACTAGAAAAACCATTCATGATAAAAAGATGAAATGATTACCTTGTCTGAAGTATCAAAAGATTACATTGATGCAAATAAGGCGAGCATTGGCATTGTAGGAAATAATGCACGGCATTCTCTTCAATTTATGACTAGGATAAAGAATGTCCAAATCTCGTTTTAAGGAAATGAAACAAGAATTTGCAAATCTATCTGACGAAAAAAAATTACAAAACATGCTGAATTCAAATCGTAAATGGAGGACTTTTTATCACTCTCATTAGATGGGAAGATACACATCTGCAAGACTGCAAACTCAGATGATTAAATTGGATTGACATCAATTTTCTCCATATTTTGCACAGATTTGATTGCCTAAATTCTGATTTTTCCTAAGAACTCATCTAATCCGCCAAAGTCACTTGGGGATGTAATTAGAATATCGCCAGTAATTGCATGTATTTTTTTTACAAACTCGTCAAACTCTTGGCTGTATGCTGCCAAGTCTAAATTCAAAAATTTTGCAGATTTTTCATTTTTTTCAGAAGGAAATAAAATTATTGGAACTACTGAGAATCCTTTGAGATTGTCTGATAGATTCTGAACTTGCTGGATATTTTGGATAACCTGAGTGATGAATCCCTTTGGCCTGGCTTGTATTTTTTTCCCAATCTTTGAAAAATTTGGCTTGTTTGAAATTGAAAGATACAGATCAATCTTTGAATCAAATCCTTTCTCTCTTAATTCCCTCACAACTGTGCTTGGAATCAAACCCGAATCTTGTTTTCCTGTTTGTGACGGGTCTCCCATTAATACCAGAATTCCTGAAAAACCAATTCTGATACAATTCTCCACAAATTCTAGAATTTCTGCTCTACTTTTGTCACGAACTCTCAGGCTTACAGTGATTGGCAAAGTTGGAATCTCTTTTTTAATCCTTTTTCCAATAGTTATTGGAGATACTCTTTGATGTCCTAATACATTTTCAGTAAGGTGAATCGCATCACATTTTTTTGAAATAATTTTTATCTTTTCTATGAATTTTAGAATAGACCCATCAGTATCCACGTCAGGTATGATCTTGGGCGGATTTGCCTCATACCTTATTGTCATATTTTCATTTCTTTTATTCTTGGTTAAAACCTTTGAATACTAAAACCGATATGGGATTCTGGGAGGAAACAAAATGCATTTAGATGAATTAAAGTCAGTATTTTCAACTCCGATTAATCCTCATATTCAATCCTGTAACAAATATCGTTTAGCTTCCATACTTGTAATAATTTACGGTGATGATCCGATAGTTATAATGACTGAAAAACCACGGCACATGAAATTTCATGCCGGTGAGATATCTTTTCCTGGTGGGAAATTGGACGAAGATGACTCGGATCTTTTAGAAACTGCATTACGAGAAACAAGTGAAGAAATTGGATTGACTGTAACAAGAGATCAGGTTATAGGCCAACTAGAACCTGTTGTTACTCTGAATTCTGGTTTTTTGATCTTGCCTTTTGTATCGATAATAGATAAAATCCCACATCTTTCAGCCAACTGTGAGGTCGAAAAAATTTTTCATATTCCCTTGGAATCCTTTCTGAAAACTGGAGCAAGAGATCCTGATCCTGCTCATAACATTATTCAGGAAATGTATACATTTGAGTATCAAAACCAAATTGTCTGGGGAGCTTCTGCCAGAATCCTTAGACAGATTCAAAGTTACCTGAAATCCTGAGATTCATTTAAAAAGAGCTTTCCGTGCCTGAAAATCTATGGCTGCTCGCAAGTCTTCCCCAAGAAAGATTCGTCTGTTGAAAAAGACTAGACAAACTTCTGCGGTACCAGCTTGGATTATTCTCAAGACAAAGAGAAATGTCCGAACAAATCCAAAACGTAGGGCTTGGAGATCAACAGATGTGGAGGTAGGATAGATGTCTCAGGAGTTGGAAAGAGTTTACACGATTAATCTGGGAAAGGCATTGCTTTCACAATCGCAGCATAGGGCAGTTAGGGCAATCAACATGATTAAAGAGTTTGCTCGTCATCACATGAAAGTTGAAACTGTTAAAATTGAAGAAGAATTAGCTCAACAAATCTGGTCAAGAGGAGTACGTAGTCCTCCAAGAAAAGTTAGAGTACGAATGAGTAAAACTGATGATGGTTTTATCCTTGTCTCTAGATATGAGGAAGTAGAATCTAAAACTGATGAGAAGGAATCTAAGGTAGAAAAATCACCCAAAGACTCACCAAAGAAAAAATTGGCAAAGAAAAAATAATTATTTCACAAAACTTCTAATTCTAGACAAATAATCCTTCATTCTAATTGGTATAGATCTAATTTACATTCGATGCTGCAGTCTGGTGTGGACCAATCAAGCGTATTTTCCTCTGGAATTATTCCAAGTGGATCGTAGTTGTCGAATTTTGTCATTCCTTGAATTGATGACAACATTACAATCTTTGATTCATCAGCAATTGACGACATGTCTATCTGCGAATTACTTTCATTTAGTATTCCTGCTGTAAGATTGGTGATTGAATTTAAGATTCCTACTGGAATGTTGCTTCCTCCAACTACATACAATATTGAACGTTTAACTGAATTTGGAAGTGCGTTTCCGTACAGCATTTTTAGTGAATCTCTTAATGAATCCTCGATGGTTTGTTTTTCTTTACTTGTTGTAATGATGTTTGTCTCATTTGAAATCTCTGACGAACCTAGTGATCCTACTACATGCATAATTGCCGAGTTTGCAATATCATAGCATGCCTTTGGACTCAGATCTGGATTGCTTTCTAGTAGTGAATCATTGTCAAGCACAACTGTGCATTGGGAGTTTTCTCTGATTCTCTTTAGCGACATTCCTGAATTGAAAATCCTATCTTTTTCATATTTGAAAGGCATAATTGCAAATGAAACTAGTCCTACATCCATCTCTTTACATATCTTTGATACGGCCGGAGCAATTGCAGAGCCTGCCTTTCCAGCTAAGTTACTCATTAAGATAACTGTTGAATAGTCTGAAATCTTTGATTTTATCTTGTCGGCAACGCTATAAGTTGAGCCTCTGATTAATTGTACAGAAGGATTAATTACAGAACCTGTTGAAACGTGAATAGACTGATTTTCAGTTGAACAATCTCTTATATCATTACTGATTACTAGATAATCTGAATTTAGGAGATCTTTTGCCTTGGTTGCTAATTTTGAGCCTACCCCGCCCAAGCCTATAACCAAAACTGGTTCTTTTACTTGAAAACTCATTTCTGTTCTTGTTTTCTGATTTGAATAAAAAACCTTCTTACATTTTTTTAATCTCATTTTAGATCGAAAAAATTTAGCTTACGATCTTTCCGATCAGTCTTTTTATTGTTGCATTGGTAATTTCGACTGTGTATGATTCGCCTATGTTTACCTTTTCTTCTACAGATACAGGCTTGTAGGCAAAGTTTCTGCCTTTAATGCCCTCATCTGTCATTTCATCAAACAATACTTTGCCTTTCCAGCCGATCCATCTTTTGTTACTCTCAATTGACAATTTACTGATCTGCTCAAAAATTACCTTGCTTCTCCGTTTGATTTCTACAGCGTCCAACTGTCTCCATTCGGCAGCATCTGTGCCTGGTCTTGCACTGTATTTTGATAAATTTACTATGTCCGGCCTTGTCTCATCAAGTAGAGTGACTGTTTTTTGAAAATCTTCTTCTGTCTCAGAAGGGAATCCTACTATGATGTCTGTTGAAATGGTGAATTGGCTAAATCTTGATCTTACTCTTTTCACAATCTCTCTAAACGTGCCTGCAGTATGCCCTCGTTTCATATCATTGAGAACTTTGTCGCTTCCACATTGTACTGGAATATGGAGGAATTTGAAGACTTTGTCATTGTCAAAAGATTTGACCATCTTTTCTTTGATTCTTGGCATATACATTGGGTTCATCATGCCAACTCTAATCATAAAATTCTCTGGAATCTCCACAACTGCGTTTACCAATGATGGCAAGTCAGTCCCAATGTCAAATCCATAACACCCATTATCTGTAGATGTCAACCATACCTCTTTACAGCCCTCTTTGATCTCTGTCTCAACCTGTCTTACGATGTCTCCTAGCCTGTAACTTGAGAGATCTCCTTTGGATAGTTTGGTCTGACAAAATGTACATTCGCTCATACAGCCGCTTGCAATCTCTATTATGCCTACTGCCGGATTTAGTCTGACTTTGGGCAGACCAACTTTTGACAAATCCGAGTCTTCTAGTGCTATTTGCTTTTTTCCTTTCATTGTTGAGCTGATCACCTGAAGGGTTTTCCCTAACGAGTTAGGTCCTAAGAGACTGGCCTCTTCTGAAATCTTCTCAACCGTATCTTTCTCTGCCTTTGGGAGGCATCCGGCAACAATCAGTGGCTTTGATTTTAATGACTTTATTCTGTGCATCATCTTGTTTGCAGTTGAATCTTTGACAGAACATGTGACTATGATGTTTAGATCTGATTCTGATGAGTTGTCAGCCAAAGTATGGCCTCCATTTAGAACCAATCCTGAAATCATCTCCGAATCTGCAAAGCTTGCAGAACATCCATAGGCTTCTACAAAAATCTTTGCCATAATTTACCCGAATAGAGAATCAATCTCTTTGTTACTCATTAGTTTCTTTGAAACGACGAGTTCCCTGATAGTCTTTCCGGTTTTTAATGATTCTTTGAAAAGATCTGCTGACTTTAGATATCCTATTTTTGGAGTTAACAGCGTTACAATTACTGGACTGTTTTCAATGTCTGCTCGTAACTTTTCTTTGTTTGCAGTTAACCCGTCAATTAGGTTTGCAGAAAATATCGGCAAGAAGTTCTTGAGCATGTCAGTTGATTCTAATATACACTTTAGCATCCCGGGCAGCATAACGTTTAGCTCAAACTGTCCGCCTTGTACTGCATAGGAAACTGCAGTATCGTTTCCGATGATGTTAAAGCAAATCATGTTCATGCATTCAGCTAAAGACGGATTGACCTTTCCAGGCATGATTGATGAACCTGCATGCACTGCTGGAATTCCTAATTCTGCCAATCCTGCGATTGGACCTGACGCCATCAATCTAATGTCGTTTGCAATCTTTCCGATTTCTAGTGCCAAGTTTCGCAGATTTCCTGACATGTTTCCGACTGCAAACTTGCTTTGCAAACCATGCTGCATATCTCTTTCAGGTCTGAGTGGAATCTTTGCAATCTTTCCAAGTTCCGCAATGGCGATTCTTCTGTAACCTTTTGGTGTGTTTGCCCCAGTTCCTACCGCAGTTCCGCCAAGCGCAATATTTTGCAATTCTTTCTGTGATGCAATGATTGCATCTCTTGCTTTGGTGATTGATGTTGCATAAGCTGCAAACTCACTTCCTAGTGTTACTGGCAGTGCGTCCATCAGATGGGTCCTGCCTATCTTCTTAAATGATGAAAACTCTTTTGCCTTTCTAGACAATGACTTTATCAGAACATCTATGGCCGGGATTGTCTCTTTCAGGTTCATCAAAATTGCAACATGCATGGCAGTCGGATATGTGTCGTTACTTGACTGTGACATGTTGACATGATCATTTGGATGCAAGAACTCATTCTGTCCTTTCTTTTTGTGTAAAATTTCTAGAGCTACATTTGCTATTACCTCATTGGTATTCATATTGAATGCGGTACCTGCACCTGAGTTTATCATGTCAACAACAAACTGATTGACATATTTTCCAGACAAAATTCGGTCGCATGCTGCAACTATGGCTTTCCCGCGTTTGACATCGATGGCTTTTGTCTTCATGTTTGCAACCGCAGCTGAGCGCTTGATCATCACAAATGACTTTATCAGATTCTCGTGACTTTTGTTTCCTGTCACGTGATACTGCTTGATTGCCCTGCCTGTAAATGCGCCATAATATGCATCAGCAGGAATTTCAACTCTACCAAGCGAATCCTCGTCCAATCTAAACTTCATGATGGATTTGGTAATTTCTTCCCCTTTATTCATATTCCTTTTTGGATGATTTCATGGGTTGATAATAGGAATTATTATATATGATTCGCTAGTCATCGTGCTTATGAATAAGCGCGTTAGTATGCTCTTTACTATTGCAGCAGTAGCTGTAGTGGGAGCATCCTTATTCGGAAGCACAATCACACAAACCCAGATTGGCGGACAGTCACTTGACATCAACAAAATGGATGCCAATGTAATTGAACAAATCCACCAAATGGGAGGTTTGCAGCTTGTAATGCCACAGGCATTTGCAGAAACTGATTGTGGTGCATTAGCAAAGACTGGACGCAACCTAGTTGAGTTCAATTTGACTGGTGAAAGTGTCAAACTTCCAATCATGGGAGGAAAAACTTACAACGCAATGACCTTTAGTGGACAAGTCCCAGGACCAACACTAAGAGTTACACAAGGCGACGTTGTAAAAATGACCCTAACAATACCATCAGATGAAGTTACTGGTCACGGTAACGACATGCACGCATCACAAATGTCAGCATCTAACTTTGAGTCAGTTAACCCTGGTGAAACAAGTCAGTATTGCTACATTGCTGAATCTGCAGGTATTTTCAAATACCATTGTTCTGGTGTCAAACTAATTGGCATGGACCAACACGTTCTTTCCGGCATGTACGGAATAGCAATAGTTGATCCAGCTGATGGTTACAACAAATTAATGGTAGAAAAAACCAGCGGAAGCGGTGAATTAGACAGAAAGTTCTACAATGCAGACGCATTAGAGTTCCAATTTCAATACAATCAATTGTATTTGACACCTGAAGGCAACTACGATGCAGGAGCAATGTTCATGCATCATAACACTGCAACAGTTGTTAATGGAATGCAATTTGGTTATGTACCAAACATGCTCCACAACATCCTCGTTAAAGGAGATGCAAACAAGAACATCTTTGTAGCACAACCATGGAATGGACTTGAACACAAGCAATACCAATCACAACTCTTGTTTGTTGAAAACGACCAACACGTGAGACTCTTTGTTGAAAACCACGGTAATGAACCAGTATTCTTCCACATCGTTGGAGAAATCTTGGATAGAGTTACACAAGGTAACAGAGTACAATCCGCAGCAACTGAAACATGGTTACTTGGCGGCTCACAAGGCATGATTGTTGATTTGGTCTTTGATGAACCAGGTGCATACGCAGCAGTTAATCACGACTATGCAGCAATTTACACTGGCGCAGCTACAGTATTTGTAGCAGGTGATCCATTCGGATTAAACCCAAGATTGGTTGATGCAGGAATTATTCCAGCACCAGTACCATCATATGCATATGCATTGGGCAACCCAAGCGATGCTGTCCCACCAATGGGAAAGAACAGTATTGCCCACCCAGCAGTAAACATTCATGGTCTATACACTGATGAAGTAGCTTCTGAAATGAAAGATGCAGGTATGATTCCTTTGTGGGAAGTAATACCAACATTACCACCAGTACCTTAGATTGGTACTAATCTCAATCTTTTTCTATTTTTCATTCATAATCAATTATATTCTGTAATTCTTTTTCTTAGATCATGGAGTTTGACGAATCAGTTCTGATCTGTGATGAAGTTGATCCTATCTTGAATAAAATTTTAGAAGATAATGGACTAAAGGTTTCATATGAACCTGAAATTACTGCTCAACAGATTTTAGAAAAGATCTCAAATTTCAATATTGTGATTGTTAGAAGCAGAACCACTATAACAAAAGAGATGATCGACAAAGCAGATAATTGTAAAATAATTGCAAGGGTTGGTGTCGGATTGGATAACGTGGATCAAGATGCAGCAAAGACAAAAAATATTCGAGTGATTAATGCAGTAGAAGGGGCAATGAATGCTGTTGCAGAACTTGTGCTTGGATTGATGCTGTCTCTTGCAAGACAAACTACACAAGGTGACAGGGCAATCAGAAATGGACAATGGCTCAAAAAGGAACTCAAAGGAACAGAACTTCGTGGAAAATATCTTGGAATTATTGGCTTGGGAAACATTGGGAAAAGATTGGGAAGACTAGCTCGCGGGTTAAACATGAACATCATTGGCTATGATGTAATCCCAATTGATGAGGAGTTCTCTAAAGAAGTAGGTTTGATGAAAGCTGATTTGGATACTTTGCTGCAAAGCTCTGACTATGTCTCAATACATGTCCCACTTTTAGACTCAACATACCATCTTCTAAATGCACAAAAAATGTCCACCATGAAAAAGACTGCCAAAATTATTAACACTTCCAGAGGAGGTGTAGTTGATGAAAATGCTCTCTATGAGGCTCTAAAGAATGGAACTCTGGGCGGTGCTGCTTTGGATGTATTTGAAAAAGAACCTGCTATTGGACACAAACTGGTAGAACTAGACAATGTAATTTTAACACCCCACATTGGAGCCCAAACAAAAGAGGCACAATCACTGGCTGCAAATGTCATTGGTGAAAAAATCATCCAGATTCTGCGTGGTGTAATCTAGACTTTCTATGATTTATGCGTGAATTATAAAAATAAGTAAAAAAGTTGACTTTTGCGTGATTAATTATACTCTCATTGTTTTTAACGTCTATTTGGATGTGAAGTACTGTGATAAATAACTCTGCTGCAGAGAAACTAGTCTCTCAAAAAACTCTTCTTCCTAATGTTAATACTCTATTGAAAATTTCTTTGGGTTTGGTATTGTTTACAATAATTTCTTTCATTCTAGTATATGCAGAAACAATTCCAGTTGATGTTGATGGAACTATCTATGATGTAGAGTATGCTGCAACTGGAATGACTGTGTCTGCAATTGAGGCTGACCTAGATTTTTTTTCTTTGATTCTAACAGTAACTGTTGTTGGTTCGCCTGGTGTTCTTGATATCACGCTAGATCGCTCTTTCTTCGATTCTACTTTTAATGGGTTAGATGATGATTTTATCATCTTAGCTGATGGTGATGAGCCAATTTTTACAGAAATTGCAAGTAATTCTCAAAGTAGAATGCTTCGTATTGAATTGCCTTCCGGGACTGAAGAGGTAGAAATCATTGGATCTTCTTTTAGTCCAGTTTCTGTTATGATTGGTGACTTTGATGAAGACAAAGCAGCAGCAGACAAAGCAGCAGCAGACAAAGCAGCAGCAGACAAAGCAGCAGCAGACAAAGCAGCAGCAGACAAAGCAGCAGCAGACAAAGCAGCAGCAGACAAAGCAGCAGCAGACAAAGCAGTACCTAAAGTTCAATGCGGTCCTGGAACTATTCTCAAAGATGGAGCATGTGTACTTGATCAAAGATGCGGTCCTGGAACTATTCTCAAAGATGGAGCATGTGTACTTGATTCAACATCAAAACCAACTCAGACTTCTGTAAAAGGAATGGGTAAAGAATTGGTAATGGGAGTGGTGGCAGCATTTGTAATTGCTGGAACTGTTGGACTAATTTTGGGAATAATGTCTAAAGCAAGTAAAAGCAGTTAACCGCAAGACAAATCTTTTACATTCATAATCTTGTCAAAATCAAATCCTGAAATCTGGATATTTGATGAATATGGAATTATTCCTATGATGGGGGTTTCTACATGTATTACAACAATAAGGTTATTGGGATCAAGTCTAATGTCTCCCCCATCAAATTCAAAATCCATTGACATGAAAATATGCTGAGCTGACGTGATCTCTTCTGATGAAAATATTCCTTCTTTTATGGTTGATGAGAATGGATTGACTGTAAGCGGCTTTACCATAAATGTCCCAATATGTTTTGATTCGTAGAATGTTTTTACTTCTAATTTTTCGAAACTTGTCCAAAATGGTGTTGGATTGCAAAACTCAATGTTTCCTGAATTTGACAATGCAAAAAAAGAAAATGTTTCAGGATCGTTCCATCTGTATTCCATCTGCTGCATTCCAAAAATATTCCATCCAGAAATTGCAAAAGGTATGACAATCACTATGATTGCTATTATAGTAATAACGGAGTGTTTATTCATATCTCATTTTCTATCTTTATTGGAAATTCAATGATGTTGTGATTTACTAAATAGTTTATTGCTTTACTGAGCTCATTGTCTGTTATTGATTCCTCTATCCACCAATACCCAATATTTTTTACCCATTCTGGAATCTTTATGTTGTAAACGTTACTTTCATTAATTTCAAAAGGTATGTTGACTAGTTTTTTGTCAACATACTTTTCAAATGCATCCATTAAAAATCCATCTGATATGTTTCCTGAAAGCCAATTAATCATTATAGGTTTGATTAATCCTGGAATGCAAATGTTGTCTGAATCAACTAATTCAAACTCTGCTGTTGTACTACTATTGTCATACTCCACATCTATGAAATATTTGCCTAATGGAAATACATCTTTTTCAAATGGAATCAACGATGGGACTGGATTATCTAAATTTGTGATCTGGATTGGAATTGCACTGCTTCCCTTTCCTGTCTCATCTCTAATGTGTATAATTGCAGGATCTCCTGTAACTTCTGAAACTTTGATTGTATAAAATAATTTTTCACAATAAGCGTATGTTGTCTTCTCCATAGTTATAGAGATTGTTTGCTCTGCATGTATTTGAGGCAAAAATATCATGATACAAAGTGCAACAAACAATGCATATGTTTTCATCAACATCTTTGTTTGATCTGCTCAATAAAAATCTCCAATCAATGCTGAGGTATCCTTTTTAACAACTTGAATATACTTAATTTATCGAGTTTTCTGCGGAAGCAAACTCTTTGAGTGTGTGGACTAAAGCCCCACTCAAGAGAATTTTTATTGATTGGTATTATCTAAAATGAAATGTTGATCTTACTTTTATGATTAGATAATTACAAGTTGTCATATTTATGACAACATTAAAATATTATTCTTGACAAATATTGTACCGTGAAGCAAGAATCTGTTCTGGACTCAGTATCAATTCAGGCACTTCCTAGAGCAGAAAGACAAGTCACCTATTTTTGTAGGTTATGTAGAAACTATGGAATAAAAACTAGAAAAGCACATCTTCAAAACTATCATAACGCTTCTCGTGATACAGTGACTAAGCGAAGTAATGGTGATTTAGTAAATACCATATTCATCGAATCAAAATAGTCCTGAGCATTTGAGTTATTAATGGGAATTTTATCAACCCTGTTATGCCTAGTATTCAAGACCAAATCTGGATCAAACTTTGGAAGGAAAACAGTCCTGAAATACGTGACCGTGTAGTTGGGTGGCGAAAACAAGCTGCAGTAACTCGTATTGACAAGCCCAGTAGATTACAAAGGGCTAGAAGATTGGGCTATAAGGCAAAACAGGGAATTATCGTTGTTAGAATGAGAGTCGGTACAGGTGGTATGAGAAAACAAAGACCTACTGGTGGTAGAAGACCAAAACATCTAGGCGTTACAAGAATAAAGGCTGACGATGACATGAAGGCTGTTGCAAATAGAAGGGCCATCCAAAGATACCCAAACATGAAATTTCTAGGTTCTTACTTTATCTATAAAGATGGAAAACATTATTGGTTTGAAGTTATCTTGGCAGATCCATCACATCCAAGAATTATTCAAGATAAAGAATTAAACAAACGAATGCCTCGTACTGCATAAATTGAAAATTCTGTTTTTAATCTCAGTTACATTTCTCTTCGTGTTGGCTCCTGCTTATGGTCAGTTATCCGATGCAACTGGATTAGTAAATCGACTAAACGTGGAAACAGGCGGGTATGCTTTTGAAGTTGAAGTTGTTTCAAATTTTGATATTTCTGATTTCAAATTTAACATGGATGAGAAGAGATTAACTCTACATATCAACAGTGGATTACAAAATAATTTGGGTGAGATGCAAATTCCTCAGGGACTTTTGGGAGGCGACTTGACATTTAATCTAAATGATCAGCAATTTTTTCCAAAAATTAAATCTAATGACAAAATTTCTTTTGTCACATTAAACTTTACAGGAACTGGAAATAACAAACTGGACATATTTGGAAGCACATATCTTTCTGGATTGACTGAGAGGGAACAAAAGGAATCAATTAACATATCTGAAGAATCAGAAGATAATTATTTATGGTGGTTAGTACTGGCAGGCTCACTAAGTATTTCGGGATTCATAATTATAAAGAAAAGAAAGAAACCTTTGACTAAATGAAATTTGCTGTTATATAGCGTATAAAAGATTTCAATGTATATGAATTCCTATCTCTCTTGCAACTTGATAGTGATCTTTTAATCCATTAATGTTAAATAAAATAAAATGTATGACTGTGTTCATATCTGGAGAAAAAAACTGCGATTACAGGCATTAATGGTTATTGCAAGAAAAGAATTTGAATTAGGTAAAGACATCTCTCAAGTCCATAAAATACTTGATGAACAAATGAGTATTCGTTGGGGATTTGTTGGTACTACTAAAAAACAGTATCTTGATGATGTGACAAAAATCTTGACAAATCAATACGTCTTGACTGTGTGATCTAATCTTCTTTTAATAATTTTTGAATCATTGCATCAATGTGCCCTGATTGTCCAAATGAAATGTCTCTTAGTATCCCTTTTCTATCTACTAGTATTGTTGACGGTGTTCCTTGAAGGGCAAACTTTTCAAATGTTTCAGCAGAATATTCTTTTGATTTCATGTAACTCTTTACTCTCTCAATAATTTGTTTTTTGTACTCTTCAGGCTGTGAGTCAAACTCAGGAATTTGTGGATGGATAAATTGCAAAATCTTTTCTTGATTTATTTCCCCCGACGTCTTTGTTAAATTGTCCATCGCTAGTGGAAACGGAATTTTAAATGGTAATTTACCCTCTTTTAATTGGCCATACATTGATAGTGCTTCTTTTGTTTCGCCAACCACTTCCCCTGTCTCTACAAGCTTCTTTAAATTATCTAATGTGTTCTTATCAAAATCTTCAAAAGCAGTTGCAATTCCTAAAACTCGAACCCCCTCATCTTTGTACTTGTTGTAAATGTTTACAGCTTCTGGAATTGCATGCATGAAACATCCCGGACAATTTACCTGGAAGACTTCGACTAGTACGATGTGATCTTTTTCTTGATCAAAGTTTGTCGGAGCCCCTTGTACCCACTCTGAAACTCCAAAATTTGGTGCCTTTTCGCCAATTATTGCACTCATCGTATGCTATTGTTTTTTTTCCATTAAATACATAACTCTATTAATTTCGGATCCTTTCTCAAGTAGCCTAATATAGGACACAGAAAACTCAAAAACAAATTGCAAGCGGTAACTGATGAACGATTGATGCTTTTCTCCGAAATGGAATCAAAATATGAACAAAAAGACACTAGTTATTTTGTTTCTCTTTTAGAACATCCTGATTATGTGGTAAGAACAAGGGCAACTTGCATTTTAGTTGATTTTGGTGGAGAAGATAAAATTCCGTACATTGCCAAAGTTTTAAAAAACGATGAAAATGAATTGGTACGCCATGAAGCTGCCTTTTCTTTAGGACAGATGTCATATTCAAGTGCAATTCCGCCACTGGCAGACGCAACTCTAAATGATCCTAGTATGTTCGTGAGACATGAGGCCGCAATTGCTTTGGGTGTTGTTGGAAACAAGGAGGCAAAAGAGACTCTGATAAAGGCATTAAATGATCCTGATATACCGGTTGTAGAATCTGCAGTTGTGGCACTATCTAATATTGAATTTATGGAAAAATTAAGTAAGAATGAAAAGTTTGCAAAGTTAACAGGTGGATGAGATGAATTTTGCATATGGTATGATCGTAATTGTTGGTATTCTAGTTGCAATATCTGTTGGGTTCATTATGGTGGATCCTAATTTTATAATTGAGCCACGAATTGTTGAGGAGAAACCCGTTTCTTGTACCTTGGAATGGGCACCCATGTGCGGTATCGACGGTGTAACCTATGGTAACTCATGTATGCTCGTTGCTGCAAATGTGCCATTAGATTATTCAGGCGAGTGTATGGTCAAAGAAATTTCAATTCATCCTGTTATTCTGCCTAGCGCAGCAACGGTTGGCGATGTTTTGTTAGTTGAAGTTGAATTTAGGGATGATGATGGTAATATCGTAGATCATGTAAATTATGATATTTTTGCCACCCAAGACGAGAACCCGATTCTATCAGAATCTGGTTCTCACAGACATCCTGGAAAACATCCGATTCATGAAACTGGAGTGTTAGGTGACTCTAACGTTGAAATCAAAGTAATTATCCAAGGTTTAGGTCATGGTGATGAACTCACTGGACCAAAAGGACATGAGCATATGATGACTGTAATTCCTAAAACAACTGAATCTCCGATACATTCTGGAATGGTTGTTGCACCAGAGACTCACACTGTCTCTATTCCTCAAGGATCTGGCACACCAGGATGTGAAGATACTAACTCTTGCTATGTTTCCCACTCTTTAGATATTCGAGCTGGCGATACAGTGATTTGGAGTAATGATGATTCAGCAGCTCACACGGTAACTAGTGGCAACATCTCTGATGGTACAGATGGGGTATTTGATTCTGGGCTATTCATGGCAGGGTCTACTTTTGAATTTACATTTGACAAGGCAGCAACCTATGATTACTTCTGCATGGTTCATCCTTGGATGACTGGCAAAGTCATTGTTAATGAAGTTAAAGATGTGATGATTTCTGAACATGAATCAATGCCTATGCCAACAATGGAAGAGCCCACTTCTAATTCAGACATGATGCCTATGCCAACAATGGAAGAGCCCACTTCTAATTCAGACATGATGCCTATGCCAACAATGGAAGAGCCCACTTCTAATTCAGACATGATGCCTATGCCAACAATGGAAGAGCCCACTTCTAATTCAGACATGATGGGAACTGTAGTTTCAATTCCAATAGGTGCTGCAGTTCCAGGATGTGAGGATACTGATTCCTGTTATTTGCCATATGAAATTACAATATCTGTTGGTGACAAAGTCACTTGGAGTAATGATGATTCAGCGGCTCACACGGTAACTAGTGGAAATACTAGTGCCGGATTGACTGGAGTATTTGATTCTGGGCTATTCATGGCAGGGTCTACTTTTGAATTTACATTTGACAAGGCAGCAACCTATGATTACTTCTGCATGGTTCATCCTTGGATGACTGGCAAAGTCATTGTACATTAGCAACTGTTTACAAATTCAATTATGATGTTTATATCCACTTTCTTACATTTGCATTAATTTCCGTTACCTCGCTATGATCATTATATTCTAAATATGTAGCGTTGATGACAAATAGGGCCTTAATGTTATGTAAAAAACTGAGGAAAGTTCATCTTGAACTATTTAACTACTAATACTGGAATGTTGGTTTTATGCATGACATAATTTGACGTGCTTCCAAGAAATGCTTCTTTCGCACCCCCAATTCCTCTTGCACCAATTACAATCATGTCAAATTTTCCATTCTTGGCAAATTTGACAATTTCAGAGCCAGTGTTTCCGCCACCTGTTTTGTATTTAAAAGTGGCACCAGCTTTTTGAGCTTTATTCATTGCTGGACCTATGGCCTTGACAGCCTTATCTTGCGCATCATCTTTCATTTTTTTTGTGTATTTTATTCCAGCAGTTATAGGTAAATGAAATACATAAAATCCAGTAATTTCGGCATTACTTTCTTTTGCTATTTCAATTGCTCTATCCAATCCTCTCATTGAATTTGACGATCCGTCAAGAGGAACTAAAATTTTTTTAAATTTTGCCATATGCCAATACATAATATTTCTAATATAAAAAGTCCATTAATTTTCAATGTTGAAAACTAAATTGTAGTCAAAATTAATATCCCATTACAGCGCTGTGACTTTACTGCCTTGCTCCGTTGATTCAAATCTGTAAATTTGTTCTACCGTTGAATCTTCAAATATTTCTGCATCGTGTGTAATTATTAAAAATTGCATTCGTGATTCCGTATTTGAAATATTTGATAATTGCGATAAAACTCCTACTAGTGACTTTTTTCTTTCAGCGTCAAGATGAGTTGTAGGTTCATCAAGTATCATTAGATTCAGATTTGATGCACCTAAAAGACTGGCCATACCTAATCGCAATGCTAATGCGACACTTACCTTCTCTCCTCCACTAAGTGACTCTAACTCTAATGTCTCATTTTTTGAATAACATGTAATTGATATGTCTCTAGTTTTTTCTGATAATGAAATTCTTTGAATTTTTGTATTAAGTAGTGTGAGGTACTCTGAAGATTTTACAGATACTGCATTTAATGCCCATGATCTTAGACTTGTTGCAATAGGTCCGTCTCTGCTGAAAATATTTGTTTGAATGTCTTCTAGATTTGACATGTATTCTTTTACGCTTTTTAGTTCTAGAATTGTACTTTGAATTGTTTTGATTTGCTCTTCTCCTTTGGAAATTTTTTCGGAAATTGCACCAATTTGCTGATCAATTTGAGATAAATTCACTTGTTTTTCATTAACCATTTTTTTGAGATTCAAAAATTCCTGTTCATTAAATCCGCTAGTTTCAATTTCCAGTTTCGAGATGTTCTCAAATATCATTTTTGCATGAGAATCAATTTGGGATATTTCTAGTAAGTTTTTGTCTGTTGAAGGAATTTTACGTTTTTTAGTTTCTACATCATTCTGAATTTTTATTAATTCTTCTTTGTTGTTAATTGAATGAGCTCTAAGTGTTGTTTCTGCATCTCTGGCCTTTTGTAATTTTTCTGAAAACTCCCTTCTTTTTTGTATATATGCTGTTTTCTCTTTTTCTGATGAATTGATTTTCTCTTGTAATATGATGATTTCCTGTTTAATGTATTCTTCTTGAAAGAGTGGGTTTAATTTTTCTACACTTGAATCACAAACTGGGCATTTGTTATCTTTCAGGTGGAGTTTGGATGCTAGCATCTGTTTTTCTTTTAATGATGCTATTTGACTGCTGAATTCCTGGATTTTCTTTAATGTGTCATCAATCGCTTGCTCTGCTTTTTCTATTTTGGATTCCAAATCTGTTTTTATGTTTGCGTGCTCAAAACATCCCTCACATTCCTGTATCTTACGTTCATCTTCATTGATTTCTCGTTGAATTTCCTGAATTGCTTCTTTTGCATATGATGATAATTCTCTCTTCCTTAATTCTAACTGATTAATTTTATCAATTTTTGGGGATTCTTTTTCCACTTTTTCCCTTAATTCACTAACTTCGTCTTGTAATCTTTTTTGTTCTAATTCTAATTTGTCTTTTTCAGGTATTGCTTCTTGAATTTCTTTTTTATTTTGTTCTAAATCACGTGTAAGTATTTCGATATGAGTATCATCGTATCCAATCTTCCCTCTTATTCTTCCACGGAATTCTTTATTTACTACTTTCATTGATTCTGATGCCACATCTAGTTTGTCAATTCCTATGATTGCATTGAGTAACTCTTTGAATTCTTTTGGTTTTGAATTGATGATTGCATCTAATTCCCCCTGTTGTACAATTGATGCTATCTTTAATTTTTCAAAATCTAAACCAATAGTTCTTTCAACTTCTTGTGTCATTGACTCCCCAAATTGCTTTCTTTCACCTGCAGCAATTTCCACTTGTTTATCTCCTAATATTTCTGAGAATATTGCAGCAAGATTTCCCTTGTTGTCTATTTTTCTTACTGCTTCGTATTGTTTTCCATTTATTGAAAATCCTATTTTTGCAAATCCTTGATTTGCACCTCGTCTAATCAAACTTTTATTTGATTTTCTGGTGTGCTGCCCAAACAATGCAAACGTAATTGCATCTATGATGCTAGATTTTCCTGCACCATTATCTCCAACAAAAACTGTGACTCCGTTTTCAAATCTTAATTTTGTGTCTGAATGTGCAAGAAAATCTCCCAATTCTACTGATGTGATCATAGTTTTTTCTCCTTTCTGAATTTCTCAAAATTCTCAAAAATTATCTGTGAAGCTTCTTTGACTTCACCTGCTGCCAATATTGGAAGTAACTCTCGTATTACAAAATTTGCTGATTGTTCAGAACCTAGAGTGTTGACTGATAATCTGTACATTTCATCATCAATTACATTTGGCCTATCTAAGAATACTGATGAATCTGAAACTTGTTTTGTGCTGATTCTCCAAAAACATCTCAGAACAAGCAAGTTCAGTCTTGCAATTTGCTCCTGAATATGCTCAGTTTCTATAACGTCTCCCTGAATTTTTATCTCTATTATTGGTTTTTTTGTAGCATTGGAAATCTTCTCTGAAATACTATCTATGGTTTTTATTAATTCTTCATATTCTGTTTTGAATGAAAACTGTGGTCGTATATCAAGCTCGATCCAATTTGTTTTTGCTTCTCTTCCGGAAATATCAACTTGAAAAAATCCTTTCTTAGTTTCTTTGATTCCCTCACTAGTTGTTGATTCTGTTGATCCAGGATATGCTACTGGCCCACTAAGATGATTGAACTCTTTGATGTCTTTGTCGTGAAGATGCCCCATTGCATAATATGTGAAATTTTTAGGCAAGTCTGTTGATTGTAACTCTCCTGCAAATTTATTGAACTCAGTAATTCCTTGATGTAACACTAGAATCTTATGTCCTGAATGATTCTGTGCAATTCTATCTATGGTTTTAAATTTGTCTTCATATTGTGAAATTTCTGCTTTTCTGATTTTATCAAATCCTGCAATTAGTGAGCCTCTGTATTCAAATGGATTTCCTTGACCTATGTATTTTGAAAATCCTAAATTGTGATAAACATATGGAATTGGGGTTGTTCTTATTCGGCTAATGTCATGTTCACCTAAAATAAAAAATGAGTCAACATTGTTTTCTTTTAATCTCTTTAACCCATTTGCCATTTGTACGATTGCAGTGCCATTTGGGTTAGGGATGTGAAAAATATCGCCTGCAAATATTACGAAATCCACATGATCCTTTATCGATGTATCTATCGCTTGATTGAATGCATCATACACATCTTGTGCTCTTTCTTCCGAGCCATACTGTACTAATCCCAAATGCGTATCTGAAATATGAGAAAACAACATTAGTCTAATAACAAATCTTTTTGAACAAGCCCCTGTGTTGATTCGACTGCAGTTTCATTCATTCTGTCTGCACTAGTCCATGCATTGACTGCGCTTTGGTCTGCACCCATTATTTTTTCCTTTACTTCTTCCACGTGCACTAGTGATGGAAGATTTGTCCATTGCCCAACAAGAACTGCGTCTCCAACATTAAGCGATGTTAGTTGTGCAATTAACTCACGACTAGTCGATTCAGTCGCTGAGGCTATTTGACGCTGATCATCTTCTTGAATGATCTTCATAATTGCAAAAGAACCCATCTGACTCAGTATATTTAGATCAACACTTCGCGGTCTTTGTGATACAATTCCTAGTCCTAACCCAAACTTTCTTCCCTCTCTTGCAATTTTTGCAGCCCAATATTTTGCACTGGTGTCATGATCTTTTGGAATGAATACATGCGCTTCTTCTATAATTACAAAAATTGGCGAATTAAATCGATAGATCCTTTCTCTTTTTGCTCTTCCATGTCTTGCAATACTTGCATCTTTTCGGTCCTTGAGTAACTGTTGCAAGTAGAATGCAACTGCGACATTAGCCTGTTTTTCTGAAAGCTCTGAAATATTGAGAATATTTATTCTACCTTCTTTGATAAAACTAATTGGATCTCCCATATCAGGATCTAAAATATCTTCAAATCTTCTCTGAGCTTCTTCTACAATGTCTTGAACTCTGTATGCCGATGTTCTGATTTCTTTTATTTTCTTATCTTCTGAATTTACTATGAAATCAATCTCACTTTCTAATTTGATCCAAAATTCTCTTGTTTCTCTTACTTGTTTTGTAAATGCCATTCTTAAAACACGTTGTTGGACGTTGGCACCATCTCTTATTTCCAGAACTTCTGAGAATTGATCCGCGTCTAATAATCGTGGATTGATCTTTGCATCAATTACGTTGATGCGAGGAATGTTAAGAGATGTATAATCATTATGATAATCAAAAATTATTATGGTGCCATTTAATTTTGAAATTTGTTTTGTAACTAGTGACACCAAATTACTTTTTCCCATTCCAGTCATTGCTAATATTCCTAAATGTCTTGAAACGATTTTATCTAAATTCACTTTTGCATCAATTGTTTTGTTTCGTAAAAGATTTCCAATTTTTACCCATCCTTCTTTTTTCGGACTGAAAATTTCTTCTAGATCTTGTTTGCTTGGTAGACTTATTGCTGTGCCTGGAATTGGCGGGACTGCTGGTATTGTTGATTGACCTCTTCTTAAATTTTCTAAAAATCCTAAAACTCCAATGTGTGCAGTAAATGTCTTGTCTCTCTTGTTTAATTCTGCAATTTCTATACTTTCTTCCGCTTCATCAAAATTCCTAACATCCGTAAATGCAGCACTTGATATTGAGGATCTCTCGACTAATCCAAGAACTTCGCCTTCATCTGTGCTAATTTTGACGTATTCTCCTACTGAAAGGGCTCTTGATGTAATTGCTGTGACAAATGTGGGTTTTGACTCCCCTATGACATAACCTAAACTCAACCTAATACCTCACGTGAACCTATTTCATTGCTTAATCCTAGCAAACTGACCATTTTTGCAAGTTCTTTATCAGATATTTTACAGTTATTGTGAGCAAGCTTTAGTGCATAAGGATATCCTCCCACACTTGTCTTGTACAATTTGTTCAATAATGACTTGATCTCATTTTCATCATGATCATTTCCTAATAATTCTAATTTGATTATTGGGGTGGAGTCACTAAGTCTGACAAATGTTGATGATATTATTTTGTCAGAACCATATTTTTTTTCTACAAATATTTTACTAAATCCAGGACCTTTTGTTATATGATTGTAATAAAAAATATCTCCTGCCAGAGAACCTAGACGCTCAAATTGTTTTTTTGTATTTGATGTCTTCGCAATAAATATCACATTATTTCGTTTCTTCATTGTTTTGACAACTAATGCATCTAGTGATGATTGCCTTGTCATAAATTGAGAGTGAAGTGATCCATCCATTAAAACCAAGTCTACTTTATCTACTGTCTGTTCACATGCATCAATCTCCATCTTGCTTGCAATTCTTGAAAGATCTGTATCTGACCCCAGACCTGAGTCATGTAGATCTACTAGTACTTCCCCATCTGATTTGATTGAAACTGCAGTAGTTGCCCAAAGCTCAATTCCTTGAAATTTTGTATTGTTGAAACTACTGTCAATGCCTGCCATAGTCACTTCTTCTTTTATAGGTGTAAATTCTACCCAATTCTCTCTTGCTTTTTGTAAAATTTGTTCAAATTTTGGTCCTCTTAGAACAGACAGTATTCTCTCTCTATTGATAATTACATCCTTGTAAACTGTATTTAGCACAACAATACTTTGTTGGTTTGAATAAAATCTTTAGGTTATGCTGAACTTTGACAAAACTGTTCTCTCAAAACCATTCATCCAATTTTGCCCTTTAGAATTACCTTCTCGCTAGTTCCAGACGGTGTGCTGGTGTCAACATATCTGATTTCATATGTGTCTCCTATGTGGATTGTTTTACCATCTATCTCTCGTGGGATCTTAATTATAACTTCAAATATGCTTGTATTGGGTCCTGTTTCTACAAGATGACTCCTGTTTGCATCAAATTTTGGATTGGCAAGAGTGGTTCTAATTCCACCTTCTCCTCTGAATTCTAATTTGTTCAATTGTATCTTGTCTTCATTTTTTGAATCTAAATTTGCATCAGGCTCGTAAATTCTTACAGTGAACCTGTGACCTATTCTAGAACCGTCACCAGATAATTCGATATTTGCAAATGTCTTTGTAAGTGGAACTGATTTTACAAGCACTCTTTTTTCTCCAGATCCATCAGAATCATCCCTATATTTTATCAAAACAATATCGTCCTGACTTAACAGTCTTCCGTTGATTGTATCAGGCAACTCCAACTTGATGTAAAACTGACCTGTATCGGGACCTGTCTCTATCATGTTTTCAGGACCCTTGATTGGAATGCCATTGATTGTGAACTCAAACAATCCCTGAGTTGATACCGTCTCCACAGCATTATGCGCCAAATTCAAATCCTGATCTGTAATGTAAAAATTTACTAATGCCATACTTGATGCAGGAACTATCTGCATCTCTTTTTCCGAAGCGGTAACTGATTTGATCTCTTTTACTAAATCTGCAAACTTTACTGGGACAAATACCATCCCTGCCTTTTGCATTTTACCTGCTGTTTCTTGTTTGACACACGCAGCAAAGCCGTTTGTTCTGATTACCAACTCTAAACCCTCTCTACATATTACATCCTCTGCTGATATCCCCCGTTTCATCTGTTTTCTTGGAGACTCTATGTCACCATTTGCTGGAAATCCGACTGTTAAAATTATTGTTGAAAAAATAATCAACAAAATAAAACTCTTGAGACTATTCATCACTATGTCTGAAATTAATTTGTTAAAAAGCATTGAGAATAATTCCTCGTAATAATCATCATTGAGAATCTGCAATTTTATTATATTTACTAAATGCTAATTCTTGTTGCTTGATTCGTATTCTCGTGGCATTGTTCTTACTTTTGAGTATGCCTGTATCCAGCTTTGCATTCGCAGAGCACATATTTGGTCCTAACGCATTTGCCCAATATCTTGACATTTCCCAATTGGAATCTGATAAAGTTACGTTGACTTTTGATGACAAGCCATATGATCTCTATTATGGATACCACGGAAGTCTGGATGCTCTTGGCTCTGATGCACTATTTCCAACATTATCTACTATGAAAATAAACGAGGAAAAAAAGTCGCTAGAAATCACAATGGCGGATGTTCCCGAAAAGACTGATTTTTGGGTAAGGATGCCTGATGCTGTGATTTCTGCTGAACACGAAAACTTTGTTGTTCTAGTTGATGGGGTGGATACTGGATATGACTTGATGAAATTTCCAAATGACCATGTAATTGGGTTCTTTATCACAGAAGATACTGAGAATATTGAAATCATAGGTACAAGTGTCATTCCAGAGTTTGGATCCTTTGCTATCGTGATCCTTGGTGCTTCATTACTGGGAATGATTTGCTATTTGCGCAGATCATCTGAAATTATGTTAACTAGAATTAATTAAGTGATGATTTCTAGTATCATTGTTTGAAACGAATGGCCTTGCTTGGATGTGGTGCAATTGGAACTCAGATTGCACTTGCAATTGATTCAGGCAGTATCCCTGCAATTCTTACCCATGTATATGACGACTCAAAGGATGCAGCAAATACCCTTGTCTCAAAACTACATACAAAACCAGAGATTGTTGAAAACTCACACCTGCTATCCTCTTATTCGGTTGATATTGTTATAGAGGCAGCATCTCAAGATGCCGTAAAAGATGTTGGATTAAGTGTTTTACAAAATAAAAGGGATTTGATGATAATGAGTGTTGGTGCATTGCTTGATGAATCCATATACGATATTTTATCTGATGCATGTAATCATTTCAAAAAAACAATCTATCTTCCTTCAGGAGCAATTGCTGGATTGGATGGGATTAAATCAGTAAGACATGAATTAGAATCAGTATTAATAACTACTACAAAACATCCTCGTTCGCTTAAAGGTGCAAAGTTTTTTGAAACATCACAAATTAATTTGGATGCCATTACCTCGCCTATCATAATCTTTGAAGGTACTGCAAAAGAAGCAGTTCAATTATTCCCTGCCAACATCAATGTTGCAGCATTATTGTCTTTATCTGGGATTGGCAGTGATAAAACAAATGTCAAAATTGTAGCAGATCCAAATACTGATAAAAATACTCATCAAATTGAGGCTGCTGGTAAATTCGGCAAGATGACTTTTATCATTGAAAATATCCCCGACCCTGGCAATCCAAAAACAAGCAGGTTGGCAATTTTGTCTGCAATTGAAACTCTTAGAAAATACTGCTCAGATGATATTCAGATTGGTACCTAATATGGCAATAATTGCCACATTTGCTGGTTTTTCAGAGAATTCAAGACTACTTCCCATTCTTTAAATTCCTTTCAAATCAATTTCGTATGGCTTATGCTTGTACAACAATCCTCCGCACTCAAAGATGAGATTATGAGACTGAAAAAAGAGAAAGACGTGGTGATACTAGCTCACAATTATCAAATTCCTGATATTCAAGATATTGCTGATTTTACTGGCGATTCTTTAGGTCTCTCAAGACAAGCAGCCACAGTCAGCCAAAAAACAATTCTGTTTTGTGGCGTAAATTTCATGGCAGAGACTGCTGCAATAATCAGCCCCAACAAAAAAGTATTAATTCCTGATCTAGAGGCTGGTTGTTCGCTATCTGATTCTATTACTGTTGATGAACTAAGGAACTGGAAGAAGAAGCATTCAGGGGCAATTGTAGTTGGTTATGTAAACACCACTGCCGAGATTAAATCAGAACTTGATTATTGTTGCACATCATCAAATGCTGTAAATGTTGTTAAGGCAATTCCTGAAGATAAAGAAATTTTATTCTTACCTGACATGTTTCTTGGTTCCTATGTTGCAAAGATGACTGGCAGAAAAAATATGCATATATGGGCAGGCGAATGCCACGTTCATGCAGGAATACGACCTGAAGATGTTCAAGAAAAATTAAACTCTCTCAAAGACGCTGAATTTGTAATCCATCCAGAGTGCAGCTGTACTACACCGATAATGTATGATGTTGCAGATGGTAGTTATGATGAGAACAAGGTATCAATTCTTTCCACCGAAGGAATGCTTAGTCATGTTCATCAATCAAAATCATCAAACTTTGTTGTTGCAACTGAAATTGGCATACTATACAAAATGAGACAACAAAATCCTGAAAAGACATTCGTTCCTGCATCTGATAAAGCAGAATGTCAATACATGAAAATGATCACACTTGAAAAAGTGTATGATGCACTAGTCCATGAAAAAAATGTGGTTACCGTTCCAAAAGAAATTGCTGACAAGGCACGTTTGGCAATTAACAGAATGCTTGAAATCAGTTAGACTATTGTGGTCAAATTGTTTTAGGGTATTAAAATACCATTGAAAGAAAAAAATGTCCGAAAATTAAATATGATTAGAAATCTAGACCTAGAAAAATAAAACAAAACATTAAAAACTGGTACATGGTATATATAAAAAAATTCTACACAATCATGACATTTTGTTTATTATGGATGGAATTTATTATGTGAAAAACAAATACTCTGGCATTGTATATTGTTATGATAAAATTTTGGATATGCCGCATACGATGTATCTGTTTTGCTTTAAGACGTGTTTGACAGAAAATAGGCGAGAATAAATGAGCAATTTATTGTGAGAAAATAAGATATTGATCCTAAAAACAAGACTGTATCTAATGATCTGAACTATTAATTTCAATAGGCTTAAGTTTGCAATATGTCTGAATAGCCTATGGGCAGCCTAGTGGATTTCAATATTGCACAATCTTCTTCATCCAATATGAGTAACATTAAATGGACAAAAAAAAGCCACGTTGATAAAAAGCCAAAAAGTAAAAAGAAAGTAAAAACTTCTTCTTCTAACATCATTTACACTGAGAATCATATGAATCCGTCTGTCCCAAAAGTCTTCATAGTTATAGATTCTGACAAAACCAAAAATAAAATGACAAAAGTATATAAAAAAATTCAAAAAGCTTCATCATCAAACTGTAATATCAAACAAGGATTCAAACGACCTGGAAGATAATTTAAAAACACTAAAACTCTTCGACATGTTAAATTACTAGAATTATCTTACCAGTTACATGACATCTGATAAAACTAGAAAAGTTGATTCTGAAAAATTAAAAAAACTACAAAAAGACGAAAAAACAAGAAACGATGCAAGACGTAAGGCTCAGAAAAAAGGTGCGAGTATATCTACTGATAAATCAAAACTGAAAAATGGTAAACCTGCAAAACCTGCGCGAAAAAGTCCTAAAAAGCGAGTTTCAGTTAGATGAATTGTCTTTTGAATGTTAAACTTGTTTTGAACAGTGTGTAGGTTTTTCTTTCCGTATGTCATTACACAACTAGGTTTTGCCTACAAACCTTGTAACGGCAAATCTCGGTTAAAATCCACTGATATAAACAATATGCATAATTTCATCTTGACTTTGAATATTCTAAAATCTTTAGTCACTCTTCAACATCTATACTTGTTATTACTCAATCAAGTGTTCTAATAAAACTGATAATCATTCATGGTGTACATTGATTTCTTTTCTACCTTGTAATTTTCAAAAATGTTGATACGTTAGCCCTTAGTTTCTATCCTCAATAGGCTCAAGTTCATAACTGTTGTAGAAAGTTTGAATTTTGAAAAATACTGGGAAGCACTAGAAAAAGCACTTCTGAAGACAGATCAAAGAATCAAAAAACTAGAAAAACATAAAGAATCTGCAAGCATCTCAGAGACGGTAATTCAGACAATAATGTAATTGCAGAAACTCTGAGACGACTAGAATACAATTTAAACGAATTACATAAAAAACGTGCATCTATAATTAAAGAATTACAAGGTTAGTTTTAATATCTTAGTGTAATTGTGTCTTTTAATCTCGAACTAAATCTCTAAACTCATATCTATTCCTTTGACTGCGTTTGTGATGCTGCCAACTGAAATAATATCAACTCCAGTTTTTCCATATTTTGAGATGTTCGTGGAATTAATTCCTCCTGATGCCTCTAACATTACCTTGTTTCGTAATTTTTTATTCTTGAGAGCCTGAATTGTCTTTCTAATCTGTTCTGGAGTAAAATTGTCTAGCATTATTATTGTTGCACCTTCATTTGCAGCAAGAACTGCATCTGGAGTGTTCTCAACCTCAACTTCAAATTTTTTGTGCTTTTTCTTTGCTTTTCTAATTAATGTTCGCAATGATCCTTCTATTATGATGTGATTATCCTTTATCATCACCATCTCGTCTAGTCTTAGTCGATGCTTTTTACCTCCTCCAATTTCCACTGCTTCCTTGTCAAAATACCTTAATCCTGGGGCTGTTTTTCTTGTGGCATATACTTTTGTTTTACTTGGAATCCTCTTGACCATATTGTTTGTCTGAGTTGCAATCCCACTCATTCTTGTAAGTAAATTCAATGCAGTTCTCTCACATGTGAGGATCTCTCTTGCGTCCCCAGTAATTGTCATCAAAATTTCGTTTTTCTTTATTTTGGAACCATCTTTTTTCAGAATGATACAACTGCATCCCTTTAGTTTGAAAATTTCTTTTGCATAAGATGCACCTCCTACAATTGCATTCTCTCTTGAAATGATCCTGGCGGTTATCTTTTTCTTTGGCAAAAGAGCACTTGTGATATCTCCTCTGCCAATGTCTTCTGCAAGAAATTGTAATAGCTGCTTTTTTGAATTAAATGTCAACATGTGATCAATCGTTAGTATGACTTTAAATATTTGGGAATTCTCTATGTGACCTTGATTGCATACTTGCCTTTCTTTGTGATTCCAAGTGTCTTTGAGATTTCAGAGTTTGTCGGATCGACTACAAGTACAACCCCGTTCCAGTCTGGTGTTAAATCGGATGACTTACAATTTGGACACACTTTAAGAGTTGTCACATGTTTGCATTTGCGACATGCCATCTCTCGTGCCATCTTAACTTGCCTCTACTTTTTCTTTCTTTGCTGGTTCTTCCTTTCCTCCACCAGCTTTCTTTATTTCTTCTTTAATCCAATCCTCTGCACCAAGGAATGGTTGCCTGCATGTGATTCCAATCTTGCCCATTGCTGCTGCCTTACCTAATGACACTGCAGTAATTCTTGCCCGAAGTGTTGAACCAACTTTGAGTGTTCTTCCACTTTGACTAGCTAAAATCATTCCAGACTTTACATCACTTTTGAGGTAATCATCCATCACTTGTGACAAGTGAAGTAATGCGTCAGTTGGGCCAATTCTTACAAACGCTCCAAAGTCTGTAATGTCTACAATTTCCCCTTGAACAATTTCTTGTAATTTTGGATAAAATGTCAATGCCTCAAACTCAACTTTATGGAATGTTCCACCGTCCCCTGCAATCATCTTCCCCATTTCGTCAACTTTGGCATCTAAAATCATGATGATATATCCTAAATCTGCATTAATCATGCTCTCATACTTTTCTTTGAGGATGTTTACAGCAGCCTTTTTGAGTGTGGTTCCAAATAAGCTTGGAGGAATCCTTACGACATCAACTAGGGTAGATATAGAAAACAAATGTACTATTTTTCTTGAATTTCAATTTATGAATGTTTAGGTGATTTGGGCTTGGATTTTCAAAGATTTTGCTATTTTTACAAATAAATCACAGCTTCTTTCCATCTCTGACTTATGTTTAAATAATGTAGAATGACTTTTTGACGCAATGGTAGGAATAGACCAAATTCTTGAAAAACTTAGCACTGTAATTGATCCTGATCTGAAAAAAGATATTGTATCAATGGGTATGATCAAAGATTTGGAACTTAATAATGGTAATCTAAAATTTACTCTGGAATTGACAACGCCTGCATGTCCTTTCAATGTAGAAATTGAGGATGATGTGAGAAAAGTAATCGGAGAAATTACTGATCTGAAAAATTTTGATATGAAAGTAACTGCAAAAGTTATGGAGGGCCGTTCACTTGAGGCAGACACTGGCATGGCATCTGTTAAAAATATCATCGGTGTTGCAAGTGGAAAGGGCGGTGTTGGAAAATCCACTGTCTCATTGAACTTGGCATTAGCATTATCTCAAACAGGAGCTAAAGTTGGATTACTTGATGCTGATATCTATGGTCCTAGCATTCCATTGATGTTGGGAATGAAAGATGGCTTCATGGAGGTTGAAGACAACAAACTTCAACCGGCGGAATCTCACGGATTGAAAGTAGTCTCTTTTGGTTTTTTTGCAGACCAATCAAATCAAGCAGCAATTTATCGTGGCCCTATCATATCTGGAATCTTAAAACAATTTTTGGTTGATACTAACTGGTCTGATTTAGATTATCTTATTGTAGACTTGCCGCCTGGAACTGGTGACATACCGTTAACCCTTGCACAAACAATTCCTATTACTGGGATTCTTGTGGTTACAACTCCTCAAGATGTTGCAAGTAATGTTGCAGTAAAAGCAGTTTCAATGTTCGAAAAACTGAACGTTCCAATTATTGGAGTTATTGAAAACATGAGTCACTTTATCTGTCCAAATTGTGATGAAAAGCATTACATATTTGGTGAAGGCGGGGCAAAGAAAATCAGTGAACAATTTAACATGCCTTTCTTAGGTGAAATACCTCTAAACTCTGGAATCATGGCAGGTTCTGATTTGGGTAAACCCATTATGATTACAAATCCTGATTCACCAAGTGCAATTGCATTTAGAAAGAGTGCGAAAAATATCGCAGCTCAATGTAGTATACTTGCAGCAAAACTGCAAGATGAGATAACATCTGAAAGTTCTGAACCAACCCCCAAACCTGCTAATTAGTTGCGATTCCTGTGAAATTACCTGATTCCCTTAGAGACAAATTCAAAACCCCATTGGGTACACTCTTGCCTGAAAGCCATGTAGATAAAAAAAATATTGAAAAATTCCTTTCAGAAAAATCGTACATCATTACTGTTGGTGACAGAACAACTGAGAAAATGATTGATTTTGGTTTAATTCCGTCATTGCAAATTATTGATGGTCAGGAAAAAAGAAAAAAAAGGAAACAGTCGCCAAAAATGACAAATGCAATTGAACTAACTGTCGATAACCCTGCCGCAGAAATCACTCAAAAAAGTATTGATGTGATAAAACAGGCATTTGCCATGCAGCCTCCAATCCGGTTGTTTGTAAATGGCGAGGAGGATCTTTTGATACTTCCTGCTTGCATTTATGCTCCTGAAAATGCCGTTGCTCTGTACGGCCAACCCCATGAAGGACTAGTGATAGTCAGGATTACTCACGAAATTAGAAATAAAGCACAAAGACTAGTTGATTTAATGGAATAATTGGGGTATGATGAGACGGTGGCTGTATGATCTGTGATTACTCTACTATAACTTCTGACCCTGTTAATTCATGACTTGAAGAATGAAAATACACCAAACTTCTTACAACAATTGACATTTTAGGATAAACACAGATTGTCTGAGAAAGAACTATGAGACTTGATCCTGAACTAAAATTACAAATACTAGAAAAAATTGGTATCTATTCAAGTCGTTTCTCTATTTCAGAACCTCAAATTTTATTATCTACAAAAGAAGTTCTGGAAATTCCAAAAGAAATGACTGAAGGTAGACGTACTTCCGCATACAAGTATTACGGAGTTTCATACCTACAACATAATCTTGTTTTCATCAACGTAAGGAAGATCCCTGATGAAAAGATTTTGGAAAATACAATTGTTCATGAATTGATTCATATGAGATTTCCATATCTTGCACATGGTAAAAGATTCAACAAGTTGGTAAGGCAGGGGCTAAAGGGAAAAACATTCTCTCCTTACAGAAAAAGAAACAAAACCACTTGATCTATTTTTTAGGACTTGGTCCGAGATATCATGGAAGTTTCAGAAACATGTCCTTTACAGACATTGCATCATTTAATCTTCCATGATCAACGTCATATCCAGTTCATCAATCTGAGACTGAATCGCCTTCTTCAAAGTCTCGTCATGTAAGTCACAGAATTTAAAATAATTGTCTACTGTTTGGAAACATCCGCAAACCCATTTTGTCTTCTTGTCTCCTTCAACCGTCCACCTTGAATACTTATTTACCGACATACTGTCTCTAAAACTATTGCTCTAAAAAAACATAATCTTGTAGAAAAAGGAAAAATGTTTAAGGACAGCCTTCCATTTTCTGGATAAAATAGCCTTTTTCCTTAATTGCTTGTTCCACAGGTGCCGGCGCTCCTTGTGAATGGCAAAACTGGCACTCGTTTTGAGTCATCTCTGCTTTGGACTCTCCGATTGATTTTAACCACTCTTTGCCATATGCAATGGCTTTGTCGTGATCTTTTTCACCAGTTATCACATCAAAGTGCATGGTATGACCATCTGCTGCCTTGACGTACGTGTCGTATACATGAATTTCCATACTGACAATCAGAAAAAGGGATATTTATTTCAAAATGAACCCCGATTCCCATTCACTAAAAAGGCACATGTCTTAAATTAATCTTAAAAATGCTTTAGCCTGTATAGGATTTGAATTATGGGTCCAACTCCCAACCAACCATGTTAATGTATACATTATTTCCTAAATTTTTAAATAATTTTTAAGAATCTCAAAATATTCTTTAAATTTCACTAACTGTGATCTCTTTTATGAGCCAATTAATCCCGTTTCATGGTTTAAGAAACGCCCTCATTTTCATAGGTCTGATGGGAATTGCAGCAGTGCTGGTACTGCTTCTTAAGTGATCCCTGTTTTGGGTTCTGTTTCGCAATGGTTTTTTATTTCAAAGATCGTGATAAACCATGAAACATACGGTTCAAATTAAAATTTCAAACTCCAAAAACATAACCTTGGAGATCAATGATGCATATTCGCCTAATACAGTAAACGATTTTCTAAAACATTTGCCTTTTACGGTTGATCTGAATGTGTGGGGTGATGAAATCTACACATCAAAGTCCCCGATATCGCAACCCGAAGAAAATGCAAAGTCTCGTGTTGAACTCAATGATGTTGCGTATTGGCCCACTGGCAAAGCAATTTGTTTATTTTATGGATCTACTCCTATTGGTAATCCTGGAGAAATAACCCCTGCATCCCCTGTCAATGTGATTGGAAAAATTGTCTTGCCTGATAAAACCATTCTAAATGATGTCCATAGCGAACGTGCTACTTTTATCTTGCAATCTTGAATTATCCCTCATCAATTGAAACTTCCATGATTTTTGATTCAAGAATAAACGCTCTGAAATTCTTGTTGATTCCAGAATAAATTATCCACACCACTGGATTACTCTGCATGAATTTTATGTCTGTATTTGATGGAAATGCATCTGAATTAGGGTGTGAGTGAAAAATACCTATTACTTCTAGATGTTTTTTTTCTGCAATATTGTATGCCTCAATTAACTGATCATTTGAAATTGTAAAATTTACCGGTGATGCTTCAATGTTTTCAGTTAAAAATAACTCTGAAACTATGTTATTTTTTCCAAACAAAATGGCACATGCCTCGTTAGGTTTTTGATTTTCTGAATGTTCTGACAGTACTTTTTTATCTGATTCTTTAAGTGTGATTTTCTGCAAATTTATTCTACGTTAACTGCTCCTACCATCCAAGGGTGGAATATGCAAAAGTAATCATAACTTCCTGCGTCGGTAAATGCGAACTTGTATGTGTCTCCAGCATTCATCATTTCTGAATCAAACGTTCCGTCTCCTCCAACATCTGGAGTTCCGGACGTCACAGTGTGTACTGTATTGTCAAGATTCTCCCATACAACTGTCGTACCAACTGTCACTTCAATTGTTTGCGGGTCGTAGTATATTTTTCCGTCTTCTGGTACTGCTGCTCCATCTGGAATTATGACCTTGACTGGTTCTTTTGGTTCTTCGATGATTAATGTTGCAATCATATACGGATGTAAACTACACACATACTCATGTTCACCGATTTCTAAACCTGTGGTATCTAATGTAAAGACTCCGCCCACATCAATTATGCTTGAATCAAATATTTCTCCAAATCCTTCTGAACTGGTTACTGTATGTACAAGTGAATCTTCATTTGTCCATTCCACTGTATGTCCTTGTGGGACTTTTGCAACATCAGGATCATAGTCTGGATTTCCTTGTTTGGTAGAGTCTTTAAGAATTTTGATTGCAAATATCGGTCCTACTGGTATGTTCTCTACCACTTCTTCAGGGCTTTCAACTTGTTGTGGTATGATATATGTGTCAGGAGATACAAATCCAAACGCCACCCACATGATAATTCCAGTGGCTGCTGCAATTCCAACAATAGATCCAACTGGTTTTACAATGGCTGGATGTTTCATTGCAAGATATGCAATTATGATTGATGGAAACGCAATTGCCATTAATATTCCTGCTAAAGTAATTGTATAATTTGATGTGTTCATGGTTAAAGCAAAAGTCCCAAATCCTAACGCTATTGACAAAATTACCAAAGTTGTTGCCTTGGCTCTGTTACTAGTAGAAATACCTCCATCTAAGATACCTGCTGATAAGAAAATCAATCCTACAAACATCGTAAGGCCTGTCAAAGCATGCATTCCATCAATGAATGTATGTGCAATACCTGCATATGATAATGTGAGTCCAGCCAAGCCTATGGCTGTTAATCCCATTCCCGGCATCATGAGGTCCCAGTTACTCATTTAAAATAGCTGATTATTCTGAATACTTATTCCTTTTGCAATGCCATGGATCTAGATGACGAAGAAATTAAATGGCTTTGTCATTGGATAGAATGAGATTGGGATTTAATGAAGTATTGGAGATATCCAAACCAAGAATTGTAGTTCTTTTAGTGATTACTGCAGTCACTTCTATGTATGCTGCAAGTAAACTGGCTACAGGTACGCCTGAACTAGAATACCTGGATTATCTACACATTATTGTTGCAGGAGCATTGGCATCCGCCGGATCTAGCGCCCTCAATCATTATTATGATAAAGACATTGATCCCAAAATGACAAGAACCAGTAAAAGACCAATACCTTCAGGACGAATGAAATCATCACATGTTTTATTATATGGTTTGATTGTAAGTTGTGTTTCTGTAATTTACGGCTTTTTTGCACTCAATATAGTATCTGCTTTCTTTATTGCAGTTGGAATTTTCTCTTATGTTATAATTTACACAGTATGGTTGAAACGTCGACACACTTCAAACATTGTAATTGGCGGAATTGCAGGAAGTGCTGCAGCCTGGGCTGGATGGGCAGCAGCTACTGGTGACATAGACTTACTAGGATTCCTAGTTGGATTTCTAGTTTTTGTGTGGACTCCTTCACACTTTTGGTGTCTTGCAATGAAGACCAAAGACGAATATGCACAAGCAAGTGTACCCATGCTGCCTGTTGTTATTGGCATGCAGAAGACATCCAAATTTATTTTAGGAAACACGATTATTTTGATTCCTTATTCATTAATACTCTCATTTATTCCCGACGGAATGGGGATTGTTTATACTGTTATTGCTGCAGTCTCTGGAGGACTAATGCTTGTTTACCACTACAAACTGACAAAGATCCCTACGTCTGAATTTGCTTGGAAAGCATACAAAGTTACCGCTCCTTATCTGACAATAATTTTTGTTGCGGTTGCATTAGATGCTGCATTTCATTATCCTTTGTTTTAATAGTTATTTTTCTAATCCTGGGAAGCTTGCTTCATAATCTCTTTCCATTGCTTCTTTGTTTTGCTGTTCTATCTCATCTTCTTCTTCTACTACAATCAGTACCTCAATTCTACGTTCATCTTTTGTAATCCATGAGACTCTGATAAGGCCAAGAATTTCTAAATCTAACAGTATTTTGTTGAATCTGTCTTCTGCAAGAGCATATTCCTCTTTTGCCAAGCTTTTGTAGAGATCAACATCTGTTAGTGACCCTGCTTCCTTGATCTTATCAAATACTATATTTCGAATTGGTATTGCCATTTTTATCCGTAGAATGTTTTATCCCCTGACTTGGGTACTACATTAGATATACTTTCCCTTACTGTATTATACCACTGATCAACTTCTTTGGTGATGGATGGCTTTACCTGCTTTAAACTACTTGCAAAATCTTGATTTGAAATTCTTGGTGAGTTGTTTCGCATTGCATGTACTGCTGCTTCTCTGCAGAGCGCGGCCAAATCGGCTCCTGAATAGTTGTGTGAAGCTACTGCAATCTCTTCTAATTTTACATCATTTGCCAATGGCATCTTCTTTGTTAAGATTTTGATTATCTCTAATCTTCCTTTTTCATCTGGCGGCGATACGTAGAGAACTAAATCCAGTCTTCCTGTTCTTAATAGGGAATTATCTAAAACATCCGGTCTATTTGTAATTCCTATTACTACTACCCGTGATGAAATACCTTCTTCAATCTCAGTTAACAGTTGGCTTAGAACAGTTTCACTTGCTCCACCGTCCCCTGACTTATAACGTGCAAGAGAATCTAACTCATCAAAAATTACTACACATGGGGATGATGTTTTTGCTTTTCTGAAAATTTCTCTGACTGCTTTTTCTGATTCTCCTAGCCATTTTGAGAGTATTTCTGGGCCTCTGACTAGAATCATGTTTGCGCCAGTTTCAGTAGCGAGTGCTCTACCTAGTAGTGTTTTTCCACATCCTGGTGGACCATAAAGCAAAGCTCCTCTTGGAGGTCTTATGCCCATCTTTGTAAATTTACTGGGATCTTTCATTGCCATAACTAAATTGTCTGTTAATGATTTTTTTACGTCATCTAGTCCGCCAACGTCACGCCACCATACTTTTGGCCTTTCAACATAAAATTCCCTCATTGCTGTGGGGACTACCTCGTGCATGGCATCATAAAAATCAATCAGCTTGATTTGCATTGCTTGTAATACTTCAGAAGGTATCTTTTCTGTTTCAAGATCTATTTCGGGCAAATACCTCCTAATTGATTTCAATGCAGCTTCCCTGCAAAGAGATTTGATGTCTGCACCAGTATATCCATGTAACTCTGCCGACAAATCTTTCAAATCAATATCGTCACTAATTGGCATTCCTCTTGTATGTATTTCAAGAATCTCTAGTCTTCCTTCCTCATTTGGCACTGATATCTCAAATTCTCTATCAAATCTACCTGGCCTTCTGAGTGCTGGGTCTACACTATCTGGCCTATTTGTGGCACCAAGCACAATGACATTGCCTCTGTCATTAAGACCATCCATCAGCGCTAATAATTGTGCAACAACTCTCTTTTCAACGTCTCCGTATGCCTCTTCTCTTTTTGGTGCAATTGCGTCAATTTCATCAATAAATATTATGCTTGGCGAATTATCTTTTGCCTCTTTGAAAATCTCTCTTAGCTTTGCTTCTGTTTCACCATAATACTTGTTCATTATTTCTGGACCATTGATAGGAAACATGTTTGCCTCTGATTCACTTGCCATAACTTTTGCTAGTAGTGTTTTTCCACATCCCGGTGGACCATAAAGCAAAATTCCACTATGCGGTTCAATTCCTAATCTTACAAACAACTCTGGATGTTTTAGTGGCAATTCCACTATTTCTCGCATGGCTTTGACTTCTGACCTTAAGCCGCCAACTTCTTCATATGTCACTCTGACTTTTCTATCAATTGAAGTTTCTGTTGAGATAGTGAGATTTGTACTGCGGTCTATCTTGACTACTCTTTTTGGAGATGTTTTTGTAATTTTAAAGTCCATAGAATTTCCTAAAATCATTACTGAAATCTCGTCACCATGAGTAATTGGCAATCCTTTCAATCTATTCTTGACAAAATCTGTAAATTCTTTGTCTGCCGTAACTGAATCGTTTACTGGTGTTAACGAAACTGACTTTGCAATCTTTGATGTGACTTTTCTAATCTTTACAAAATCATTTAGTGATGCCCCAACATTCTTTCTTGTTTGTCCATCAACTCTTATAATGTCTGGTAGTTTCTCATCTTCATCAACAGGCCACACTACTGCGCAGCTAGTTCTTGAACCCATTATCTCAATAATATCTCCCGGTGTCACTTTGAGAAAGTCCATTGCTTCAGGACCTATTCTAGCACGTTTTTTACCCACATCTCTTTGTTTTGCTTCTCCTATTCTCACTTGCAAAGGTTCCTCTTTGCGTACCAAAAAACCACCTATTTCATGTCAACTGACATGCGGCTCATGTTAAGTACTTCAAACTCACTTACGCCTTCAATTGATCTTATTGAATCTTCCAAGGAATCCATTTGTCCTTCTTTATCATCTAATACAAATTCTGCTTTAAGAAACTCCAATCCAAATGCCAGTGGCTCTTTTGCATGCCTTTTCATTGTAATTCCTTCTTTTAGTGATGCTTTAATCAATTCTGCTAATTTGTCAAGATCTGTATCCATTCCATCTGGGAGGATTTTTGTAATTAGTAATAATTGAGTCATTTTCTAAGGTCCCTGAAAGTTACATGAAGAACAAGTATAGTTTCTTACTGCTTCTCTGCAACTTTGACATCTCCAAATTAGGTCTTCACCGCAATTAGGACAATTGAATTTTACACTCTTATCGTTAGGCATAACATGTCTGTGACAGCAGCTACACTTTGGCAATGATATGGTAGATGATGACATGCAGGATTTTTCTGTAAACATCATTTATACTTTCCTTGTAATTTGAGCCTGTTTTAGTTCAATAATTTTTTAAATTCTCCACCAATTATAGTTTGTACTGCTTTTATTGAATTTCTAATCCCTAATAATTTTACAATTGAGCTAGTGTGAAAATCAAAATCACCTTTTTTTGAAATCTCCTCTATGATTTCTGGCGTAATTGACTCAAATAATTTATTGATTGTATTATTATCCGCTCTTTCTAAAACCCTTCTTGCCAATGATTGTCTTTCAATCTCACTTCCAAATCGATCCATCCATTTTTTTTGATATTCCTCAAGATCTCTCCTGTTGTTTGTTTTCAAAAATTTTGTTATTGCTTGTCCTGCATACACTCCTCCCATCCCACTAGTGAAAATCCCTCCTGCAGTTGTAGGTTTTGCTTGTCCTGCAGCATCCCCAATAATTACAGTTTTACCGTCTACAAATTTTTTGATAGGACCTTTAATCCATATCGGTGCAAAAATTTTCCTAATTATCGAGTGGTTTCCCTTCTCTTCTAAAACCCTGTCTATTGATTTAACAACATTAATTCCACGTCCTGCAACTCCAACTTTACCTTTGCCTTCATCTGACGGTATGATCCATGCAAAGAATCCTGGATATTTTTCTTGATCAAAAATAACCTCTACTTTTCCTTTTTTAATCCAATCTGCATACACTTCATATTGTGCAGATAACAAAACACCTGTTCTGTCTTTGTGTATGAGGGATGATACCCCACGTGCGTCAACAAAAACACTACAATCAATTTTTCCCTCATTTGTTCTGATTCCGGTATCTGTAATCTCTTGAAAACTTGTTCTGACTTTGATTACTGCTCCTTTTTTCTGAGCTTGGAAAGCTATTTCTTTATCAAGATCTCTTCTACTGATCTCTATAATTCGCTGTTTCTTTGAATTAATTGTAAAACTACTTCCATTAGGGGCAAATATTTCTGCAGATTCTATAATGCGTTCAAAAGTTCTTCCGAATGAAACTACTTGTAACTCTTCTAACCCTGCAAGGCTTACTAATCCTCCACAATGTTCTGGAGTTCCAATCTCATAATCTTCCTCAATAACCAGCACTGAAAACCCATTTGAAGCAATCTCTCTGGCGCATAATAATCCTGCAATACTTCCTCCGGCAATCACTACGCTAAAATACATACATTTTGGTTCTTTGTCAATTATTTAATTCAAAAGTTTTTCATTAAGCTTGTGTGTGGTTACCTTATGGGTGATATTAAACAAGTGATTATAGTTAGAACTGATCTTGATATGGGCAAAGGAAAGATTGCAGCACAAGTAGGTCATGCATGTGTTCTTGGTGCCGAACATGTGAGAAAATCTCATCCAGATTGGTACGATGAATGGTGGAATGGACAAGAGAAAGTTGTTCTCAAAGTTTCAGGCTTCAAAGAAATACAAGAAGTAAAAAGACATGCAATTGATTTGAATCTTCCTTGGTCAGAAGTTACTGATGCAGGACACACCCAGTTAGCTCCTGGAACCACCACTTGCATTTCCATTGGTCCTGCTCCTGAAAATTTAATTGACAAAATAACTGGCGATTTAAAATTATTATAAATTATTGGGAATGAGATATAACAAGGTTTGATGATTTTTTAGTTATGAAGAAAATTGGTGTGATTGTCTCCATATTTTTTGCAACAATTATGCTAACTTCTTTGACCGCTGGTGTACTTCTAAATACATCTCCGTTATCATCTGAAAATTCTGAAATTACAATAACTGGAACCCCTGCTGACAATTTTCCTGACGCACAACGTGCACAGTTTTGTGGATCTAATACCGCAAAGTCATCTGATTATATACAAGAATTTTCTATTCCTACATTATGTACAAATCCATTAGCTATTGTAACTGATTATGATGGAAATGTCTGGTTTACTCAAACCAACACTGGCAAGGTAGCAAAATTTGATCCTCTTACCGAGATTTTTACTGAATATGATAATCCATTATGGCCAAAGGGTGGACGCTCAATGATGTGGGGAATTGATTATGCTCCAGATGGATCTGTTTGGTTTACTGATGAAACATATGATTCCGTATGGAAGTTTTCAACACTGGATGAAAAATATGAAAGGCTATCATATCCGTCAGAAGGGAATTCACTACCACAAAAACTCCAAGTAGATGGTTCTCAAATTATAATCAATGATTTTACTGGAAATAAATTAACCTTCTTGGATCCAACTCAATCTGGAGATGATGTTAATTACCTTAGTATCCCATCCCCCATAGACAATTCGGTAACTGCAGATTTTGCATTAGATGCAAATAACAATGTCTGGTTCACAAATTGGTTATTTCAACAAGGTGGTGTTCTCGTAAAATTTGATCAAAATGGGTATCTTGATTCTGTTTCAAAGTCTGAAGAAAAGTCTCTTCCCTTGCTTGACTTTGTCGACATCTTTGAGTTGCCAGTAGAATTACTTACTCCTAACGGAGCTGTAGTTGCAAATGATGGAACTATTTGGCTTGCAGATACGACTTCATCATATTTCTTTAATTTTGATCCTACCTCCAAAGAATTTACTCAATACGTAACATCAGATCCTTCACTTGATACATATGGTAACCAAACAGGAATTGTCAAAACTCCAATTTCTAGGCCTTACTGGATTGAATCCGATGATCAAGGACGAATTATTTTCAACACGCAAACTGCAAATAACATCTCTGTGATGGATCCTAAATCGCAGTCCCTTGTAGAATACCATGTCCCCTCAAAGAATCCTTATTGGGGTGACTGTGATCCTGGAACTGGTATGATGTTGGCAGACTGTGGTCTTGCTCAAATTTTTGATTTTACTGTAGATGGTACAAAAATATGGTTTACTGAATGGGTAGAAAATAATATAGGCGTGGTTGATACGTCTGTAGAATTACCTTTAGATATACAATTAGAATCAAATGCTTTAACACTCGCTTCTGGAGATTCAAAAGATTTTGAGTTTGTCCTCTCTCCAAAATCACAAAAAGATTTACTGGGCATTTCATTGATTCTATCATCCACTCGTGATTTTCTAAATGCTGATCTATCCGATAATTCGCCTGAATCATTTCAACTAGATTCTAATGCCCCTCGTCCAATTACTATTGTTATACATGCATCAGATGATGCTGAACCTGGAATATACAAAATACTTGTTGGTGCCCAAACACCTGATGTCGCAATAAGCAAATTCATTACAGTGACGATAGAGTGATACCTGACTTAGATTCACAAATCGGTATTTCGGTTTACAGTACAAACTTTGCTGGAATTGGAGGAAAAATTAGAATGTCTCCTGATGATTTTCAAGTAAGCGAGTTAATTTCTAAAAAAATAGAAAACTCAATCAGTGATCAAGACGGATACGCCGTTTACAAATTAAAGAAGAAAAACATTGATACTAATCATGCTCTGTCTGAAATTTCTGCCAAAAAAGGTGTACGTCTAAAATCCCTTGGATTAAAAGACGCCACTGCTGTTACTGAGCAATTTGTATGCTCTGGCAATAAAGGACGTGCAATTGAAAATTTTTCCACTAACAAGTACACTCTTGAAAAAATCGGCTATGTAAAAAAACCCTTATCAAAAAAAGACATGATTGGAAATCATTTTAAAATTAAAATCTCTGAATGTGCAACCCGGCTGTCTTCGTTTACTGAATATGACAAAATTCTAAATTTCTATGGTTATCAGCGTTTTGGCTCAAAAAGGGCTGTAACACATTTAATTGGAAAAGCCTTTTTGAAGAGGGATTTCAAAAAGGCAATTGAATTAATCTTATGTTTCACATCCATGTATGATTCAAAGAAAAATACTGAAATTCGTGAAAAACTGTCTGACTCCAAAAACTATGAAAAATACTTTGATCAAGTTCCACCACAAATGGATATTGAAAGAATTGTTCTAAAAGAAATGATTGATCATGGTGAACCCATTCGTGCAATTAGAACAATTCCTGTTTCTTTAAGACGTTTTTACGTTCAAGCTTACCAGTCTTTTATTTTTAATCAGTCTCTAAGCTCTGCTTTTTTGGATGGCGAAAACCTCTTTGAGGCAGAATCGGGAGATGTATGTTTTGATTTTAATGGGATAATTGGAAAATATGTGAAAGGATTAGATCAGAATTTGGCACTACCTTTTGTCGGTTATTCTTATTACAAAAAAACACGGTTTGATTATCAAATATCTAAAATTTTACAACAAGAAGAAATCTCACCCAAAGATTTCTTCATAAAAGAGATGCAAGAAGTAAGTAGTGAAGGCGGTTTTAGACAAGCTGCAATTCACTGTTCTGATTATCTGACATATGATGACACTGTAGAGTTTTCATTATCAAGGGGTTCTTTTGCAACAATTTTGTTACGAGAAATTATGAAGCCTCAAGATCCAATAGTTGCTGGTTTTTGAGATCCATTTTAGAAAGATGATTTTAGATGTCTTTAGATTGATATTTTTATGGAAAACTGGTTTTATATGAAAAACACATACTTGTTAATTAATTGTAATGCTGCCTAAGCACTTTTACAAAATCTCTTGAAATTAAAGACTGTTTGATTATTTATGGAAATGTGTTATGTTTGAATTTGTAGCAAATGATCCTGTGCATAAATTAATGAAATCACTGTCTCTAAAATCCGAAAACTAAACATTAGTACAATCATTACATGTCTGATTAATTTTTCTTGATGATTATGATCCCTGTTATCATTATGATTATTCCTGTGACTGTAATTTGGATTCCATATGTTGTCCAATCTGGATTTGAATACATGAAAGATACTTCAGGACCTATGACTGATTGTCCTTGAAGATGAAAAGTAATACCAAAAATCCATATTATGATGCCAACTATTGTTGTTAACTTACCTATTCTCATGAATGCCTCTGACTCTTTATTAAAAAGAGTAAATGGAATTGATAATTTGACCAAATCATTTCTTGGTTTGGTTTTTAATTATTTCATTTAAATTCTATAGAGTGTATAACTGGGATGATCTCTATGAGTCAAAAGGTCATAGATATGTAGGTCTGATACTGTTTGCTTCTGCAGCATCTCTTGCAATAATTCTGTTTCTAATATTCCATCCTCAAATAGATGCTATTAACAAAGAGTCTCCTATTCTGATCAACATCATGTTTATCCCTGCAATGGCTGTGGGTTTTCTTTATGGCGTGCGAATAACTGAACGTGCTGTAAAGCCATCTGAAATTCGAAGCCCGATAAAAAGATCAATTGTAAAGATATTCCTGTTCTTTTTTGTTATGGGTGGGATGTTCAGCTCTGTAAATTTTGCCCTAAACGGAGGTAGTGTCATGCCAGAAATATCTCTTTTAGATGATGGCCTTTTGCCTTGGTTAGATAATTTTATCACTGCAAATGGTGGAGCCACATTTCTGATAATTACTAGCATTGGCTTGATGGCAGGGGCCACAAAAAGAATTGTTGGCATGGATGCTGGATTTGTAACTAGGATAGTAACTTTTGTTGGTACTTTTGTATTTTTCACAATGCTTGTACTGAGTTTCACCAAATCGGATCCAACATCATCAGGTGTTTTCTTGTATGCCTTTTATCAAGCAGGAATAGTAGGTGGAGCATTTTTTGCAATGAACAGGCTGACAAAGAATCAAAACATGTTTGAAGATTTTGCCAATGGCTTTTAAATTATTTTTCTAGGTCTACGTAAATCCCTGACGCCTCGTTGTTTATTCGATCCCAGTATTTCTCACATCCTTCTGTTTTAAAATCATTTTTTTTACACTCGTTGAAATGATGTGTGTTTTCTCTTTGCATATTATCCGCAAGAAGACCATCTCCTCCTATTGCTAATGCAATAATGCCAATTGCCGCAAGGCTTGCGGCAACTGCAATCATACCATAACCTACATGTGCATAATTGTGAGCCTCTTTCATTTACGGAAAATCCGCAACTCTTGAATTTAATCTTTTCAAGTTTGAATTTTGCGATCAAATCTTCAGTACTAGTATGATTTTTGGGAAAAGATAAAAAGAAAACTCATTAAAAGTCCTCATATTGAGTATTCAAATTCTTCAATATGAGTTTCTTGGACCTATATCTCTTGATGAGTGGGGACCTCCAATGGAAAAATTAGTCTATCTGATTCTTTCAAGAGACAAGGACAAATTCAATATTCTATATGTGGGAGATTGTGATAAAACAGACGATAAGTCTTTTTTTACCCAACATCCAAATTTTAAATGCTGGGTAAAACATTCAGGCTCTGAAAAATCATTGTTCTTGGCAATATTGCCATTGTTTGACTCTAATGATACACATAGAAGAAACATTCTAAATAAAATAATGATTAATTATACACCTCCTTGTAACTTGGATGATCTCCCTCAAAAAAAACCTGATTATGTAATGAGAAAATCCGATGAAAGAAGTTCTGAATCAAAATTCACATGCCCTTGTTGTGGTTCTGATATGAAGCCTGAACAAATTCTTGAAAAATCCACTCTCTTTCGTTGTGTAATCTGTGGGTTGAGTGATACAAAGCTTAACTGTTGATCTTATTTTGAACATCAAACAATTGTAACATCAACAAGTCTATGGCTTTTTTCAAATGTTGAAACTCATTAATTGAATGTATTTGCCCTTCAACCAATGTTCTCATTACTTTAATTGAATTTTTTTGATGATCATCAGAGGCAACAATTTCCATAGCATTTAACTTAGATAACACATTATCCAGTTCTTTTATCATCTCATCAGATGGTTTGTGTTTATCCATAAACTACCTGACAAATTTTGATATATGAATTGTTACAAGAGATCCTCATCAATCTTTTGAATCGGGTCTAAATATTGTCGACATATACATGTTGGAATTTGACATTTCCCTACTTTGATTATTGAGTCACTCTGTTTATCTGGTATGTGTGCTTCATATGTATGATGGCATCGTTTGCAATTCATATCAAAAACATGCTATTTTGTTATTTAATCTACCAGTTAAGGAATTAAAACGGCTCTTGCTTCAATCTCTGAATTTTTTAATTTTTTGAGAGCTTCATTTGCCTCTTCTAATGGAAATGTTTGAGAAATTACCTCAATATTTTTTTTATCACATATTTTGATTACTTGCTCCATATCTTTAGTTGAACCTATTAGCGTGCCTCTGATTGTTTTTTCTTCAAATGCCATAAATGCAGGTCTTTCTCCCACTGTTGCAATTACTACAAGCCCTCCTTTCTTTATTGATTTAATTGCTGTGTCTGTAACAATATTTGCTGGTGCAAATACTATTGCAGCGTCCAATAAACCATGTTTTTCTTTTAATTTGTCCAAAAACTTGTTTTGATCTTTTGAAAATACTATTGTATCTGTTGCGCCTAATCTTTTTGCAATCTCAAGATGTTTTTCTGATCTAGAAAATGCAATCACATCACAATTCTCAACCTTTGCAAATTGAATTGCCATGTGACCAACACCTCCAATTCCAAATATTCCTATTTTTTTATGTGATTTTGGCTCTACAGCTTTGACTGCTTTATATGCCGTAATACCTGCACAAAATAACGGTGCTGCATATTCCGGTTTCATGGTTTCTGGAACTCTGGTTGCAAAATCTTCCATCACCGTAATATATTCAGTATATCCTCCTTTGAATGATTCTCCTGTGATTGTTGATGATTCACAGAGATACTCTTTTCCTTCATTACAATATTGGCATTTTCTACATGCTTCTAAAAGTGGCGTAATTCCTACTCTGTCTCCAATTTTAAATTTTGTTACATTGTCTCCAATTTGAACCACTTTTCCTACAATCTCATGACCTGGAACTGTGGGTAATACAGATGGAATTCCAATGTCTCTCCAGTCTCCTTCTATTCCGTGAAGCTGTGAATGGCAAACTCCACACGCTTCAATTTTTATTAAAATCTCATTAGGTCTCTTAATCTCGTGTTTGTCTATTTGTGTTAATCTTAATGGATTTGTTTCGATCATTGCACATTTTTCAAGTACCATTGCACGCATTTTTTCCATATTTGTCCAAAACTCTCAAGAAATTTTAATATTCGCAAATAATTCTTTTTCAAACAAATCTTAACTGAAAAATCATTATTCTACAACTTGGTTGTTGGGTTGGTTTATTATTGGAGCGTTATTAGTTGAAGATGATCTGATATTTTTTAGTCTTCTTGATTGTATGATGTTGCTAAAACTTATTAGAAAAATAAAGGACCGGATTGAATGTAGTAGCATGTCTAAAATTACAGATGAAGATCGCGAGAGAGTCAAATTACTGCATTTGATCACCTCTTCTAAAAATGAATTCAAAAACCTTTCATTGGATCAATTAAAGAGATTACAAGAATTGGTTGAAAAAAAAGATTACAGTCATGATAAAAAAGCTCATAAGTCCAAAGTGAAGTTACTTGGAAAAATTAATGTGAGAATTTATGAATTAACAGAAGGCAGGGGGATCTGGGGTTAGTTTCAATTAGGTACAAATATTCTAACACATTTGATTAGATGTGATAGAAAACAATCTTGTTTATGAAACAAGTCCTTACTTACTTCAACATGCACATAATCCTGTACACTGGTATGCCTGGAAAGATGAGGCCTTAAAAAAAGCAAAAGATGAGAACAGACCTATTTTTCTCAGTATTGGTTACAGTTCATGCCATTGGTGTCATGTTATGGCACATGAATCTTTTGAAAACAACGAAATTGCAAAATTCATGAATGAAAATTTTGTAAATATCAAGGTGGACAGAGAAGAAAGACCTGATATTGACGATATATATCAAAAAGTTTGTCAGATGGCAACTGGTCAAGGTGGTTGGCCACTGAGTATTTTTCTTACCCCTGATCAAAAACCATTCTATGTTGGAACTTATTTCCCTGTGTTGGACTCTTATGGCCGTCCTGGATTTGGAAGCATTTGTAGACAACTCTCTCAAGCATGGAAGGAAAAACCAAAAGATATTGAAAAATCTGCAGAGAATTTTCTAAATGCTTTACAAAAAACTGAAATGATTCATACTTCTTCAAAACTGGAAAAAACAATTCTCGATGAGGCTGCAATGAATCTATTCCAATTAGGTGATGCAACATATGGTGGATTTGGCTCTGCACCTAAATTCCCTAATGCCGCAAATATCTCATTTCTGTTTAGATATGCAAACCTTACAGGTATTTCCAAGTTCAATGAATTTGCGCTCAAAACTCTTAACAAAATGGCAAAAGGTGGGATTTTTGATCAAATTGGCGGTGGCTTTCATAGATATTCTACTGATATGAAATGGTTGGTTCCTCATTTTGAGAAAATGCTTTATGATAATGCATTGATGTCTGTAAATTATGCTGAAGCATACCAAATAACAAAAGATCCTTTCTATCTTGAGGTATTACAAAAAACTTTGGATTTTGTTTTACGTGAGATGACTTCTCCTGATGGTGGATTTTACTCCGCATATGATGCAGATTCTGAAGGTGTGGAAGGAAAATTCTATGTTTGGAAGAAGAGTGAAATTAAAGAAATTCTTGGAAACGATGCGGAGATTTTCTGTTTATTCTATGATGTGACTGACGGTGGTAATTGGGAAGGAAATAATATTTTGTGTAACAACCTTAATATCTCAACTGTTGCTTTTAATTTCGGAAAATCTGAACAAGAGATTCACAAAATTTTAGATTCATGCACTAAAAAATTATTGAAAGTTCGCTCCACAAGAGTTTCACCCGGTTTAGATGACAAGATATTAGTCTCATGGAACTCTCTTATGATAACTGCATTTACAAAAGGTTATCGTGTAACAAATAATCTCAAGTATCTGACAGCGGCAAAAGACTGTGTATCTTTTATTGAACAGAATCTTCTTGTAGATGATAAATTACAACGAACCTACAAAAATAACACTGCAAAAATTGATGGTTATCTCGAAGATTACTCTTATTTTATTAATGCATTGTTAGATGTTTTTGAGATTGAACCTGACTCAAAATATCTTAAACTTTCTTTGAATCTGGCAAATTACTTGATAAACCACTTTTGGGATTTAAACAGTCGCAGCTTCTTTATGACTTCTGACAGTCATGAAAAACTAATCATCAGACCAAAAAGCAACTATGATTTGTCTCTACCTTCTGGTAATTCGGTTTCTGCATTTGTATTTTTGAGGTTATACCATCTTTCACATCAACAAAATTTCTTAGACATTTCTACAAAAATAATGGAATCTCAGGCACAAATGGCTGCAGAAAATCCATTTGGGTTTGGTTATTTGCTAAATGCTATTTCTTTCTTTGTCCAAAAACCTATTGAGATAACTATTGTCAATACTGAAAATCCTGAAATCCATAAATCACTTCTCTTGAAATATTTGCCTAATTCAATCATGGTTATAATTCAAAATTCAGATCAACTAAACAGTCTTGTTGAATTTCCATTTTTTGCAGGCAAACTCTTTGAAGACAAGACGTCTGTTTTTGTTTGCAAGGACTTTACGTGCTCTCTACCATTACATACACTTGATGAAATAAACTCTAATCTTTAGATTTTTTTCAAATCAACTTCGATCATGCTCCCAACTTGAGGTCTTCCCATGTTGTCATATCTTGATTTTGGCATTGACATTGTGATTTGTGTTTGTTGATATGATTTAATGTTAACAGTCGGCTGTGCTTGCAATATTGCCTCTAGCAATGGCATGACTTGTTCTTTAGTTTCAGCGTCGAGCCTTTTTGAAACATTATCTATTATCATCTGTTTTTGTGAAATTGGCTCAGTTGAAACATTTTCAATTAATGTAATCTGAACTATTTGACCATTGTCTACTATCTGTGTAATTTTAAATTCATTTGGATCTGTCATTACTTGCTTACCTTTTTCTGATGATTTATCTTTAGCGTATTGAAAAATACATCACAATAACTGCAGTTGCCACCGCTGATGACACTCCAAACACAAAAATTATTTTACTTCCATTTATGTTCATAATTCTAAACTCATATAGTTAGAATTAAACTGTATGTGTCTTTATGAAACGATTTTTCTGATAATCTCTACTATGGGTGTTTTAGTTGAAAAACATCTTTTGTTATTCCGTATTGCATTTGTATTCATGCCTCTGATAATACTATGTGTGCCGGGTCAGAATTGCTGTATGGATTCAACTAAATCCCATTATGAGTTAAATTATGTGCTTTGGACATTGATTCTTTTTCAATACTTCCTAGCCTGGGACCTAGAATGGATTTTTTGATTAAAGGGGCTCGTTCTTTAATAATCTGGTTGAATTCACGCATATCTTCCAATCCTGGTGTTTGATGCTGGTTTTGGTATGCTTGTAAAAATCCAGAATACACACATCCTGCAATGATTCCAAACGCCGTATCTGAAACTGACTCGATCTCTGGTATAAAATTCTCTGCAATTTGTTTGTATGATTCTGATTCATTGATGTAATAATCTATTAAACTATTTATGAAATCTCTATTTTCTTTTGAAATGGCCATTGCTTTTTCTTTATTCTCTAGTTTATTTAATTGTCTTTGGTTAATCCTTTATTTGCTAATGAATTATTTTCTATATGTTGTGGAAGTTAGAGCCTGATGAAGATTTTTTCCGTATATATGATTCCAAAAAATTGGTTGCAGGCTACTTCTATCCTGACTATGGTGATATCTTCCCAAACGAGCACTCTGAAGAAATTATCTCATCCATGATGAAAAACCACGATTTAATTTCAGGTGGGATGATTATGGTGCCTCTTGTAAAATTTGGATTATTTGACACCGACTTGAACACATCGATATCTAAGGTAGAAGAGAATGTAATTCGCGTAAATATGCACTTACAAAAATGGAAGAATTTTCTATCTGAAATAAAACCACGATTTCATTCCATTAGCATATCTCATACTGATCAGGATATGCTGACTATAACATTTAATGTATTATTCTCAAAACCTACTCCTCTGGATAAAATTTCTCTTCATGATGAACTTTCTACAACTCTGGATTTGTTACAAAAATTTGATCTCTTGTAACTGACTGTGCGTTGTCAGGTTAATCTATTCGTTCAGGGGAGATGATCTGATTTCCATTTTTCAGCCTTGTTAAAACAGTTAAACCAATCAATTTCTGTTTGGTCAGAATCAAATTCCCCTAACTCGTTTTTAAATTGTGAATCACACTTATTTTTCATGTTTTCAGATATGTAGATTACTTTCTGTGTCAAACCCACTTGCGGGGCAGAAAATTTTTCTGACTCGTCATACGTCTTTACACCACTCTTAGATGACTGAAATTCCAATAATCCTAAATTTTCGTATTCATATGCTTCTTGAATCTGTGCATCTGACCTTATCTTAGATGATTCATCCCCTGTTACTATCCATTTGATATATTCTTCATCACTTTCTAACTGGGTCTGAGATGATAATTTGAATAGATCTACTGAACTTTTGAATGATTTCGGAGGCGTTAACTTATCATATCTATCAATAATTTCTTTAAACTCTCTGACATGTCTTTCATAATATTTTAAAAGATCATCTTTTGTGATATCTCCTTCATCCCATTTGTTTTTTTCAGAATAAAATATTGTTTGTAATCGTGTAACATCATCTTGAATCTGTGCTAACTCTACTCCAAACTGAAAGCCTTTCTGCTTAGTTTGATCTACTGAATAATTATATCCTATAATAGATCCTATGATGATTATGATGATAACTATGATGGTGATATTCTGAATTTTATTTTTTTTCAAAGATAATCTATATAATTTCCATCTTCGTCTAATTTTAATTCTATTTTAAATTCAGTACCGCTGATAAACGATTCATTTCTAATTGTTCTGACTCTTCCAACTACTAGCTCATAAGGCCAAATTTCAACTACTATGGAACCCACTTTCGCAATTGGTGTTTCTGTAATAGTCATATCTTCTCGCCTTACTCCGTGTCTTTCTAACATGTGAATTGCATGGTCCAAAAGCGGCGTTGGATTGTTGTAATTTAAAACCCAAACCGTTCCCTCATAATTGATCTTTTGCAATTTAAAAAATCTCACTCTTACTCATATAACAATTATTCTGTTATCTTTGATTGATGCGTCTTCAAGAGAGAAAAATAAATAAAAAGAAAATGGAATTAGAATTCGTTTACTCTTGATTCTAAACCACTATGAATTGATGATGGCGTTGATGGGAATTTAGTCCCTACCATATTCCCTGCAACAACGGCTGCTTCTTTTAGAATATTGTCTGTTTCCTCATTTGTTGAGCTATCCAATTCAAAACCTCCTCCAAATGACTCTGTTGTCATTCCTCCCAAAAGTTCTGACATTATTTCAAACTCAGCTCCTGCTTGTGGGATGAATTTGCCTATTGCTGGTCCTATTGAGCGCATCAAGTCAATTACAGGCCCTATTGTGACCATTGCATCTCCAAGCTCGTTCATAGTTGATAATCTTAATTGAACCTGATCAAGAGATAGTTTGAGATTGCCTATTAATTTCTCATTTTTTCTTAATTCGACAAGCTCATTTGCAAGAATTTTACTTGCAGTTTTGTCATGTCTCTGTTGAGCTTCGACAATTCGTTTGAATATCTTTGCATCTTTTTCTTGTAGTTTTTTATGCATATGATCAATCTTTGAAACTGTCTGACCAAGTTTTCCAACTGATTGCTGTATTCGAGGTTTTAGAGGTGGTTCTTTCTTTATCATACCATGAATTTGTTCATTAAATCCTGGTCTTGAGGCCTTGTTCCAATTGTCTTGAAATGTTGGCATGATCACTTTGTAGAAACTCTTCTCTAATTCCCGACAGTATACAAAAGTACACCAACTGAATAATATTTTTAATCTGTTGATACTTTTTGATATAATCGATTGATCTGTTCAGCCCATCTGATCAAACAGTTAGTTTGGTTTCCATTACAATCAAAAATATTTTATTTAATTAGTCTGGCACATGTCGTCTCTTTGTCATGATTAAAATCAAAAATAAATCTCATTTGGCAGTATTGGCATCATTACTACTCTTATCCTCTATAGGAATTAATGGGATTGGAAACCCTGTATCATTTGCTGATACATCAAAATCAGTCAATGACATGCAAAGTGCTAAAGAAAAAATACAATATGATGCAGAAAGAGTTTACTCTTATGCAATTGCTAAAGCTAAACTAAGTTATGCCAAAACTGTCGAACTTGTAAAAGATAATCCTGACAAACTAAGACAGGCAAAAACTGAATACAACAAGGCAATTCAGATTGCAAAAGATGCTATGAACAGAACACTCTTGTCAGCAAATGAACAATACAAAAAATCAACGGCTTCAAATATTCCGTCATCTGAAAACAATTCAGAAATTAAAAAAGCAAAACTAGATCATGTTAAAACAATTAAAAACGCAAAGAGCCTATATGATAATTACCACTCAATAATAAAATCTAACTATGAAACAGCATTACAAACCGCAAAAACAGATTCAGCAAAAGAAAAAGCTGAATCCACGTATGAATTCCAGCTAAATACTGCCAAGAGTGTTTACAATAAAACCCTGATTGATGCAAAACAGTCTCTAGATAAGATAATTGCTAATGTGCACATTGAGGTCTAATTAAAGAAAAACAGACACCAAAACTCCCCAACCATTTCTAAATCAATACTGATATCGGATTTTATTGATAAATTCTATTAGTGATCCCATTATTCTGAGTCTGCTACATTTAGTGTCATCGTGCTTACCACTCTTGATAACTTCCTAATTGTTGCAATTACTTTTTCAAATCCGTCTTGATCTTGTGTTTGAATTTCTGCAATTACGTCATATGCTCCAAAAGTAAGATATGCATTAGCAATATTTTGCATTTGTTTTAATTCATCAACGATGTATTCTTCGGAACCCAGATCACAATTTAATAAAATGAATCCTTTGTGCATAATTTTCTCTTAATATTATTCAGAAAGTTCAAGTCTTTAAGTTTTACAGTGTTACCATCTACTACGTCCACCGTAGCTATTCCTGTTTTCACCTTCGTTGCTTCTTCTTCGTACTCTGTCATCTCTTGAGTTCCCTCTTCTGGAGCTGCCTCCATATCCTCCAGAATGGCCTCCTCTGGAATAGTTTGATCTTGACTGCCCTCCATACCTTCTTGATGGTGTTTGTCTTTTTAGAGGATCTGGAATTGAAATTTGAATTCCCATCTCCTGATTTAAATCTCTAATGGGAACCTTGATTTGACGTTTAATTAAATTCCAATCTCCTACTGATGAATATGATACGAATGTAACTGCTTTACCTTTTGCTCCTGCTCTTGCAGTTCTTCCAATTCTGTGAAAGTATGCCATTTCTTGGTTTGGAACGTCATAATTTACTACTAATTCTACTCTTGGAACATCTATTCCTCTTGATGCGATATCTGTTGCAACTAGGATGTCTGCTTTTCCGTTTCTGAATTTTGCCATAGATTGCTCTCTTCTATGCTGTGACATGTCCCCTTCTATTGCAACTGCATCATATTTTTCTTGATGAAGATATTTTGCAACATCTCTTGTTCTGTACTTTGTTGAACAAAACACTATGCATTGACCCTTTGTTGGCTTAATAAAATCCAAAAGATACTTGAATTTGTCACGATCCTTGATTACCAAGAATGATTGATCTATCCCTTCCCCACTTAGATCATCTGCATCTAAGAGGAATTGTTTTGGATTTTTAAGATAATCTTCTGACAGTCTTAGAATCTCAGTTGGCATTGTTGCTGAAAACAATGACATTACTTTGTCTTCTGGTGATAAATCTAAAATAAATTGAATGTCATCAATGAACCCCATATCTAACATTGTGTCTGCTTCGTCCAAAACAATATGGCTGATGTCTCTTAGTTCTATTGATCCTCTTTTGAGATGGTCTATTAGTCTACCTGGTGTTGCAACTACGATCTCAACACCTCTATGAAGAGCATCTAACTGTATTCCCATGCCTTGACCACCATAAATTGTTGCTATTCTAATCCCTGTGTATTTCCCAAACTTTTTAATCTCATCTGTAATTTGTATTGCTAGTTCTCTGGTTGGTGCCATCACCAATCCTTGAATTCCTTTCTTTGGTTGAATTCCTTGCAACATCGATAATGCAAATGCTGCAGTTTTTCCTGAACCTGTGTGTGCTTGCCCTACAACATCTCTGCCTGAAAGCAACACCGGAATTACTGCTTCTTGAATGGCAAACGCCTCTTCAAAACCTTGTTCTTTAATCCCTTTTAGTATGTTGTCGTTTAGTCCTAAATCTTGAAATCTTGTCATTTTGTTTTCTTACCTTAAGCAATGACGAAAAAGCGCATTGCCTGTCGTCATTATTCCGATACTCAGTGTGTTGTTAAAGGTCTAATAAACGCTTGTTATTTTTTATGCGTCTAGTTGTGCATCAATTATCTTTTTGAAACTTTCAAATGGCTGGGCTCCTTTTAATTCCACATATCCCACCTGATCATTACCTATGAAAAATCCCGGAGTTCCTGAAACTCCGTAATCTCTTCCATCGTTAAGATCGTTTCTGATCTCTTCGATGTATTTTCCACTAGTTAGACATGCATCAAATACATCCTGATCTAGTTTCATTTCTGCAGCATATTGGCTGAACAAAGCAAGCGCATTTGTGGTATCCTGGTTATTCCACTTGTCTTGATTTTCAAACAACATGTCATGCATTTCTTTGAACCCACCTTGTTCGTTTGCACAATTTGCTGCAACCGAAGCTGGAAGCGCATTTGGATGAATACTTTGAATTGGAAAGTCTCTGAAAACTAGTTTTACTTTTCCCTCTTGAATGTATTTCTCAAAAATCAATGGCAGAGTCTGGACGTGAAATCTTGCACAGAAAGGACATTGAAAATCTGAAAACTCGATTATTGTGATGGGCGAATCTATATTTCCTATTACTGGATCATCATCTATTGAGATTTTTACTGGTGTTGCAGGTTGTTTTGATGGTAATTGATTTTGTAATATTTTGAGTTCTATCTTTGCAATTGCCTCATCAAGATCTTCTTGATCTATTTGATTTGAGTTCAAGCTTGTATATGATCCTGCAAAAAATGCTGCAACTCCTACAACTGCTATTAACGCAATAACTAATCCGTTAAATGTAGATTTTTTCATAGACATGTTCTGTTTATTTTGATTTGATTCCAAATCGTCAAAAACCATTAGATCCTTTTTGAAAGTAATGCATACTTATTCGTATTGTCTGATGATCTGTTCTTTAAGAAACTTAAATCTCAACTGGATTAAATCCAAAAGTCAGATCAGAATTCTAAATCCGTAATCGAGATCTGAATCTCATGTTGCTGCCGATGAAGATCCACTCTGTTCTCCAATTTTCAATAACTTTTTTATTCTATCGATGAATCTTCAATCTAATGAATAATAATTCAAAACTAGTGCTGACTACGATGATTCTGACAGGATTTGTCATGACTACAATGCCTTTTGTCTCTGCAGAGCAGATAACTGTTAGTGTTCCAACTGGTTCAAGTGCTCCTGGATGTGATGAAACACAAGAATGTTACATCCCATACAAAGTAACTGTTAATCCAGGTGATGAAGTTGTTTGGAGTAATGATGATACTGCTGCACATACTGTGACAAGTGGCACTGCCGCTAATGGTCCTGATGGACTGTTTGATAGTAGCTTGTTCATGGCCGGAACAACATTTTCACACAAATTTGACACTCTTGGTGTGTACGACTACTTTTGTATGGTTCATCCGTGGATGGTAGGACAGGTTTTTGTTACTGTAGGTGGAGCAAGTATTGAAAAAGACTTGGGTACAATTACCCTTGGTTCGGCAGTCACTGCACCCGTCATTCAGGTAAATGATCTCATGGCAGAAATAACTACCAGTAAGGGAAGTGCAAATGAACCCATGAACATTGATGTGACAATTACTGACATGGATGGCAATGCTGTTGAACACATAACTTACAATGTAAAAGCCACACAAGGTTCTCAAGTGTTGATGAATCAAGAAGGCCACATGCATAAAGGAGTCATGACCAATACTCATACTACAAATGCTCTTCCTTTTGATGCCTCAGAAACTATGCCAGTTAACATCATTGTAACTTCGGTTGGATTTGGACATGATGATCAATACAGATCTGCTCCAGGTGAGATTACGACAAAGCAAGTAGTGCCAGAATTCGGTACTATCGCCATGATGATACTTGCAATATCTGTAATCAGCATCCTAGCGATAACTGCAAAATCTCAAATCATTCCAAGACTGTAGGTATCTGTCTTTTTTTCTTTTTTTGTTTAAAAAACTTCTATACAGAGATCAATTACGACCTTTTTTATCTAAATCTGTTTTGTGGCAACATGCACGTATAAGATGGAATGATAATTCATACAAAAGATGGAGCCAATGACGGGATCCGAACCCACGACCTGCTGATTACAAATCAGCCGCTCTAACCAGGCTGAGCTACATTGGCACGAATTACAATGAAAATTTTGAAGCTTTAAAATGTTACCAGTTACAATCTTCTAACTATTTTTAATTTACTCCTATTATCGGCAGTTTATAATAATGCCTATTTTTGACACTCATTATGAAATACATCGAACCAATTCGAGTTAAGGTTCTGATGATTATGTTTTATGCAACTGGCGTTGCTGGTATGGTGATTGGATTAGCTGTTGCCCCCTCCAGCACAGTTGTGATTATCACGTTCATGGGAGTCATTAATTTTGGCTTGGGTGCTTTCTTTACATTTGTCTTTTTAACACAGGCTAGAAAAGAACCTGACAAAAGAAAGAAAAAACGAAAAGGTGACTGACTGACTGTCTTGATTGACGCACTCTGATCTGTGTTTACGATCCTATGAGGAATTATCCATTACATAAAATATTTTTTTAACGAACCATTCAATTAAAGTATAAATAAGAACTTCTTTTCATGAATTCAGAAATGCTAGATTTAGTTGCCAAGAAATTATTTCTTACAAAAGGCAAAGGGGTGCATGAGGATAGGTTGACGAGTTTTGAGTATGCTTTAAGAGATGCAGGTATTGCAGGAACCAATCTTGTATTGATCTCAAGTATTTTCCCTCCATATGCCAAACTTGTTTCTAGGAATGAAGGCCTCAAAGAGATTTCACCTGGACAGATTCTATTTACAATTTATTCTAAAAATCAAACTAATGAACCTCACAGAATGTGTGCTGCATCAGTTGGTATTGCACAGCCAAAAGACAAGAGTCGATATGGCTATCTGTCCGAATACGAGTCTTATGGTCAAAATGAAACTCAGGCAGGTGATTATGCTGAAGATATTGCAGCACAGATGTTGGCTTCTTCTCTAGGCATTCCATTTGATGCTGACAAAGACTGGGACGAAAAAAGACAACAATGGTCAATTTCTGGTCAAATATACAAAACTCAAAACATCACACAATCAACAAAAGGTGACAAGGATGGGAAATGGACGACTGTATTTGCAGCAGCTGTTCTTTTATTGTGATTATTTTTTATATCCTTTAAGATAAAACACTACTGCTGCAATTGCGACTATTGTTATGATGATTGCAACTATTGATGATTCATCCAATTCTGGTTTTTCAGTCTGAATGTCTGTTCTGTCTAGCGAAAATTTTAACTCCTCTTTGCTGACTGCTGTGTCTTTGCCAAAAATATACTTGCCTTGAATTCTTTGCCCTTCTTCAGGATCAAAAATCCACCCTTTTTTTGTAATGTCTATGGGAATTTTTTCACCATCTATAATCTGTGTTTGAATTATGTTTCCTTTCACTTTTGAAATACTTGTGTTTTCAGGTGATAATACTACTACCTGGATAATCGAATTCAATGGATAGAATCCTGCTGAAAAATATTCTGATCTTTTTAATTCCTTTATTTTCAAAAACTCCAAGGAGTCTACTTCATTAATTTTTGATGCTGTTTGCGGGTAATCTGCTGAAACTCTTAGTTGAAGTAATGAATTTTTTTCACTTGGAATTATCGAAAATGTCATTTTTGCATTATCTTGTTTTGAAAGATTTTTTGCAACATCATAAAATCCGCCTGAATCCCTAATTGTCTTTGGGATTAAAATAGCTGATATTTTTTCGTACATTGAAGATGTTTTCTCCATAGGCATCGTGTATACTGCTGAGATGGTTCCTTTACCTGAAATCACTCCTGATGTATCTAATGCGACACTTGTTTCATCGCTGCTGTGAATAAATGTGGAATGTAGTTTGGCATCTGTGTCAAATACATCATTAATATCATTGATGAATTGCTCTGATGCCTGCAGTGTCCTATTTTGAATCTGTAAGAAATTTTTATCTGTCTGGTTTCTTTTTACATTTATCAGAATACATGATTGATTATCAACTCCCAAAATACACTGATTTTGATTTGTTATCGTTACTGCAGATATGTTTCCATTTTCTCTTATTCTTTGTTCTAACTGGGATGGAATTTTTAATTCTTGAATACTTGTACTTTGTAATGTTATTGATGCTGTAACATTTTGAGATATGCTTTTGTCTACCAGTATCTGTGCCGTCTCTTGAAATGTAGCAAGTTTCATCTCTTGTGAATATGCTTGATTCGCTAAAACCCCCGCTAACACAACCAACGTAATTGTAGATAGTGTCTTTAGCATAGGTTGACACTTTGGTGATGAAAATATTAAATTTACTCTTAGTTTGTCTAGCTTGTTTACCTCCCTTTCATAGTTTGTTATATGGCAACTAATATTCACGTCTGTGTTGATGGTTAGATGGTATGACTCTTATTCCATTCTTTGACGTCTTTCAACATCCTATAGTTCAATTAATTGCGGTTTTGAGTGCATTTGGAATTGGTTTGTTTCAAGGAATTATTTTGGGACGAGCAATTCTTGTTAGGTTTCCACGTTTACAAAACCATCTCAAGAAAGTATCTGTTACTTTGTTTGTGTTGTTTTTGATAAATACTGTTCTTAGTGTACCTCGGTTTGCATCTCCTGAGAAAATTATTCTTTCAAATTTGTCTACAAGTGATCCTGATGAAATAATATCTACGTTATCTTTGATTTTCGGCATGAATACTGGGTTTCTTACTGTGCTAGCAATCTCTGTAACTGTGATGATCTTTGTTGTTTTGAAATTTACAAGTATGAATGGAGTTTCAAAAGCATTTATTTTCTTTTTTAGCACTCTGTTGCTTATTTTGACTGCTGTCAGTCGGTTTACTGATCTTACCCCTAGCACGTTTGAGGTTTTATTGTATTTTCTTTACCAACTAGGAATCACTATAGGTATTCTGCCTGGCACCATCAAAAAAATTAACCTGAAAAAATAGATTTAAAATAATTTCAAACATTTAAATCCAATTACAGTTGATTTGGAAGTGACATCGAATTCAAACCGTTCGGGGAACAAGCTGGCAGTTCATGCGTTGAACTGCCAGCCCCATTTATTAAAAAAAGTTTAATTTAATGCTGACAATGCTTTGACTTGATCTTTAACATAATCAAAGCCTTCTTGCCAGAACTTTGTAGTTCTAATATCGAGACCGTGCTCTGCAAGAAGTTTTTCAGGTTTTTTAGAACCTCCTGCCGCAAGAATGTCTATGTATGATGGAACAAAGTCTTTTCCTTCTTTTTTATATCTTTGAAACAACGACAATGCAAGCAAATTTCCAAAAGAATATGCATAGCAGTAAAATGGTGTATGGTAAAAGTGAGGAATGCAACTCCACTCTATTGCAAAATCTTCAGATAGTCTAACTGAATCTCCAAATTGTGTTTTAAGGTTTTGCAAATATGTCTTTGAAATTTCATCAACTGTAGTTCCATTTCCTATTTGTTTATGAGCATCAACTTCAAAAATTGTGAAAAATGATTGTCTGAGAATTGTTGCATAAAAGTCATCTATTTTTTCTGATAACATGATCTTCTTTTCATCGTCTGAAATTTTTTCAGAAATATTGTCATATAACAATAATTCTGAAAATGTAGATGCTGTTTCTGCTAATGGAAGTGGCGCATCTTGAACGAGGATTGATCTATCTTGTGCTGCCTGACTGTGTACGGCATGGCCTAATTCATGAGCAAGGGTAAAAACATCTCTTGATTTACCTGTAAAGTTTACTAGTACATATGGTGTAATTTTTGGAGTTAGTGTACTGCAAAAGGCACCATCCCTCTTACCTTGTCTTACTTCTGAATCAATATGGTTTTCATTGAATATTTTTTTTGCATATTCTTCTAATGTATCGCTAAATTTTCCAAATGATTCAAAAACCAATTTCACTGATTTATTATATGGGTATCTTTTTTCTTTTATGTTTGCTGTTGCAGGTGCATACAAATCATACCTTCTTAATTTATTCATATTTAGCATCTTTGCTTTCTGTGTAAAGAATTTTTGAAATACAGGAGCATTGTTTTTACATACAAAAAGAAGCGTTTCTATAGTTTTATCATCTACATTATTTCCAATGTTTCTCATCGAAATTGGACTCTTGTATCCACGAATATCTATGCCTTCATCTTTCCAATTGAGAACAATGTTTTGATATATCTCTCCTACTACTCCTTTGTTTTCTGAATATTTTGTAAGGATTGTTTTATAGGCCGTTTCTCTGATCTTTGAGTTTGTACTTCTTACATAATTTGTAATCTCTTCTCTTGTCATTGATTTGGTTTTATTTCCGATCTTCATCTTGTATTCAAACGCATTTGTAATCTTGTCATACAATTTTACAAGTGCTGAAATCCCAGTCACATCCAATGTGTTTATGATTCTCTCTTCTGGTTCACTTAGTGCATATTTTGCAAATAGCCTTTTATGTGAAAGATATTCTGTGATTTCGCCTGCATCATTCATGAGTCTTTTTGCATTTTTTTCGTCAATTTGCATCTTCCACCACAAATCAAAAAATAATATTTTGTTTGAAATCTCAGCGCCGAGCTTTGACATCCTTGTCATTAATGATGTTGCTTCATCTGATTGTGTATCTGAAGAATACGATAATGACGCATAGCCTCCAATTTTACTCATTTTCTCGGATATTTCCTCAACCTGATGTAAAATGCTCAAAAACTTCTTTGATGACATTTTGGGGTCTAATCTTGATTTTATTTTTTCAAATTTTTCTGCTTGTTTTTCTAATTCTTTAACCTGTTTCTGAAACTCAGGACTCTTTGGATTATTTGCTAATTCTGATAAATCCCACCTCCCAAGTTGGTATTCTGTCATGCACTTTTTCTATTTTCTAACTATTAAAAAATGAAGCTCAACTTTGAATACAATGATTGCATGGAGCAAAACCTTCTTTTTTTGCTTGATGAAGCATGTCTGGAATGAAATACTGTCTGTTGTCTTTTTTTACTTCGTAGATGTTACATTCTACTTTGATTCCTGCTAGATGATGTACAATCTTGTCTATCTTGTTCCCCATATATCCTGCCATGATAAAAACTATTTTTGTAAATCTCCGATACAATGGATACAACTAGTGTATCCTTCTGAATTAGCCTGACTAAATGTATCTGGAATAAAATATCTCTTATGTACTATTTTGATTTCATCTATTTCACAACTATCTTTTTGATTACTAAGATCATGAACTTGTTTTTTATTATTGTCCCCATAATAATTTGCCATATGTTATATCGTGTGCAAGTAGTATAAGTCATTGATTATTTGTCTATTTGATACTAATTTGGTTAATGTGAAATATAAAAAAAGAAGTTACTCTTTATAGTGAACTAAAAGTGAATCTTGCATAACTGGTAAAATTGCTACTATGTTTTCACCCTTTTCAGCTAAAAAGGCATTGACTATATCTTGAAGGTAAACTCCTTGATCTAAATGCTTTGATTCAAAATATTTGATTTTATGAATCATCATTATGCTACTTTGATTGTATAGTATTAATGATTCTAATCTATATTGAATCGCATGATTTTGGAAATTAATCTGGCCTGCATCTCAGGGAACATTATCTGAGACATTTTCAAAAAAATAACATCAAAACTGAAATTTGGTGTTTGTAAAACCCTTGTCTTAAATGATGTAGTAAACACCTTCAAATAATTTAAAAAAAGAAACGAATCTAACTAAATACGTAGTATCAATGCAGTCGATCTTTTATCGGGATGAAATTTGGATATTTTTAATAAAATATCAACCTGAAAAACTCATTTGAAAAAAATAAACTGACGTTTACTGATTATTACATAATTTTAAATAAAATAACTACTGTTAGTTGTAAAGTTTACACTAGCAAAAGATTGTAAACCCAAACAAATCCTAATATCCATTAGGAATCAAGTGGCCATATTTGACATGATGTAAATAGAATGTTATTCCATAAGATGATTGTTTCTTTTTGATTTGTTATACGTGAAACATATTTGGTTTGTATAGTCCTATTTTTAATCATAGACCATTAAATTTTTCTCTTCAAGCAAACTGTGGATCTGATTAACAGAACGATGTACGTCTTTTTCTAATTTAGCTCCTACACACACAAGTTTACCTGATGAGAAAATCAGAATCACTGTTTTTGGATCAAGCATTCTATGAATCAAACCTGGAAATTGTTCTGGTTCATACATACTCCTAGGAAGAGTTCTTGCTGCTTGTTCCAAACTTACTTTACCTCCCAGGTTAATTGATGACACAATATTTTGAATTGTTACAATTGGTTCACTTTTTATTTTGACTTTTCCTTTTCTTAATAATTCGACTACTTTTTTCACTGCTGTCTCCGCCAATTCTTGTGATTTGGCACCTGTACATACCATCTTCCCTGAACCAAAAAGCAATGTAGCTGTTTTTGGGCTCTTTAGTCTGAATACTGCCCCTGGAAACTGTTCTGGATGGTATTCTACTGCAGGAAATTTTTTTGTAATGTCTACAAGATCTAATCTCTGATTAATTGTTGCAGAAGCTACCACGTTGACAATTGCAATTACTGGTCTTGTTTGTGTCATGTTTTTATTATTGCTTCCCTGCCTGCATATCTATATTTTGATCTAATCTTAAACCCTTGTACCTGTTTCTTATTGTTACTTCGGTCACATTTGCAGCTTCTGCAATGTCTCTTTGAGTTCTATCTTCTCCGTTTCGCACACATGCCAAGTACAAGGCTGCTGCTGCAAGACCCATTGGATCCTTACCCGCAGATTCTTCATGTTCTTGTGCATCTTTGAGTACTTTTACTGCATAACGTTTCGTTCTTTCTGAAATCTGCACTTTACTTGCAATTCTTGAAACACATTGTACAGGATCCACAACTGGCATTTTTAGATCTAATTCTTTATGTAAAATTCTATAACATCTTGCAATGTCTTTTCTCTTTATGTTCCCTGCATCTGAAACATCTTTTAATGTTCTAGGGGTCTCTGTATCTCGGCATGCTGCATAGAGAGCTGATGCAATCAAAGCTGAAATTGAACGTCCTTTCACTAATCCTTTCTCTAATGCTTTTCTGTACACATATGCTGCCTTTTCAATTACAGGATCTGATAGTGAAAGTTTGTCCTTCAATGTTGCCAACTCACTCAGTGCTTGTCTGAGATTTCTATCTGATGATGCATTAACCTTACTTCTGCTGTCCCAAGTTCTTAGTCTCTCAATAGTACTTTTCATTGAAGTTGAAAGTGGTTTCCCTGAAGCATCCTTATTTGCTGGATTGATGATAGTAGCTAGACCCCTATCATGCATTGTAAGTGATGTTGGAGCTCCAGTTCGTGTAGGGTCTGTTCCTCCCTCCTTTGAAAATGACCTCCATTCAGGTCCAGAATCTTGTAATATTTCAGAAACAACAAATCCACATTTTCCGCAAAATCTTTCACCTGTAACATTGTCTGTTAACATGCTGTTTTTTCCACAGCGCCCACAGATGCCGTCTGCATTGATAGTCTCTAACACCAAAAATATAACCAATGTTGATTACTTTGTTTCCTATAAATAGTGGACTATTTGCTATTTGTCATAAAAATCAGTCATTTTCATGCCTAAAACCAAGTTTTTCTATTGTTATTGGACTTCTTAGATTTTCTTTTTACTGATTTTTAATACCAGATCCCAAAAATGAGAATTTTAGAGTGGTTTAACTATGAAGAATACTATTGAATCTCATGAGGGATGACGTATTCTGTCACTGTGGTTCTTGCGGTCATGAAAAAATTGACGAATGTTATTTAAAACAATGTTCATGTTGTTTAACTGATCATCAGGGAGCATTTGGAAAAAACAAGTAAGATTAAAGCTGAAGATGGCTATAACAAAGAAGAATAATCTTAAACTCCAAAAGGAAAGAATTCAAAAAATTCTAGTCCCTCTGGATGGTTTTAAATTTTCAATCCGTGCTCTCAATTATGCAACAAATCTGGCAAAATTCACTGATTCAAAAATTGTTGGGATTTTTGTAATTCCTAAAGATGTTTCTCCTTTACCTTTGGATGATCTGTTTGATCCCCTTTATTCGATAAAACCTCTGGGGTACAAAGCAAAATTGACAAGACATGGAGAAAAAATCTTGAATCATGCGGAACAAACATGTGTGCAAAACAACGTCAAGTTTGCAAAAAATATTTTATTCGGAAATCCTGGAAATGAGATTGTTGCCTTTGCAGAAAACAAAAAAAATGGCATTGGAATGATTGTGATGGGTTCACGTGGGCATGGTCGTGCTAATGAGGTTCTGCTAGGAAGTGTATCTTATACTGTAGTCCACAAGTCAAAAAAACCGGTAATGATTATAAAATGATCTCCAGTTGTCACTGATAATTATTTATCTGCTTATTTTGAATCCTTTAACTGTGATTGTATACCTTGAAAGATAAAATTTTTACAAAGCGAACAGTCCTTCTTTTTCTCACTGGTATGGGCTTGGTATTGTTCTGGAGAGGCATATGGGAAATCTCTTCAAAATTATTTTCTGAGGAAGTCAGTCTTGTTAGGACTAATGATCCTAATTTCTGTTGCAATATATGAACGAAGACAAATTTTTCAATTCTTTGGTGGTGGAAAATAATCTTATCTTGTATTTCTTGTTTGTTTTTAGAGAATCAAAAATACTCTTTGTGAATATAACACCACTTCCAAATGTCTCCTGGAATTGCTTTCATCACAGGATGACCTGTATCTTCAAAGTGTTTTGTTGCGTGTTTTCCAATTGAAGAGTCACAACAACCTACATGCCCGCATGTTAGACACATTCTGATTGCTACTACTGGAAGGTGTTCTTTTTCACACTCTTCACAGCTTTTTGTGTTTTGATGTATGTCTTCTTTTTTTTGTAAGAAATGTTCACATTCTCTTAACATGTCATTATTTTTTCAGAATTTCTTTGTATTTTTTTATTGATTCTATAATTACTGCTTTTGCTTCTTTTGCTGACTTCCACCCTATGATCTCGACTTTCTTGCCTTCCAAATCTTTGTAAACTTGGAAAAAGTGTGCAATTTCTGAACGATAATGATCTTCGATGTTCATAATGTCCGTTGTGTGTAAATATCTAGGATCATTTGTGGCAACGCATATAATTTTGTCATCCAATTTCCCATCATCTTTCATTTGAAGCAGTCCTATTGGTCTAGCCTCGATTAAAATCCCTGGATATGTCTGGTTTGTTACTAACACCAATGCATCCAATGGGTCTTCATCATCTGACAATGTCTGAGGAATTAGTCCATAATCTCCTGGATAATGAAATGGGGAAAACAATACTCTGTCTAATCTCATCACATTGTGCTTTTTATCAAATTCATATTTGTTCATGGAACCTTTTGGGATCTCTACAATCACATTGATGATTTCTGGAATGTCTGTTCCTGGCTCTATATCGTGCCACATATTCCTACTCATTTTCTAGTACTTGGACCTCTTGTTCAGTATATGAATTCTGTGAATTGTGATGTTCAAGAAAGCAAGGTTGTCTTATATGCTATATTCCTACGTCTGTGTTAGGAATTACTTTGTAGATTTTCACTATATATTGCCCTTGAAAAATGTTTATTGCCTCTCCTGTCTCAGAATCCACATTTCTTACTCTGAATTTGTATTCATAAGAACCGTCTCCTTTTACGTTGACTTGTGCAAAGTGGACTGGATCTTCTCCCTTGTAAAATTGAATGATGACTGGATATCTTTCAGCGACATCACCTGCTTCTCCTCTGACTGATCCCCAAGGAAGTTTGTTGTCTTCAGGAACATACATTGTGGTGATCGTTTCCTCCAGACTTATTTTCTCATTAATCGGAGTAATTGTTATCTGGTTTGATTCTGCAGAAATATCTTGAACCATCATCACACTGTATGCTATCATGAGTGATGCAATTAGTAAAATACTTGATCTGGTATTCATTTTGCTTGTCCTACTCTGCGGTTACTTAAAAAATTTATCACTAATTTATTCTGATATCTTTATGGCAGCTCTTCTTCAATATCTGAGCATGATTTGTGAACCCATTGGTCCTTTGAGTTTTTTAATATCTCTTTACCTGTCTTGATTGCCTCTCCACACTCTACGCATTTTCCATTGAATCTTGCTTTCATGGCTTTCCATATTTCTGACCCAATTTAACTAGTCCTATTTTTGCTTAAAATGGTTAGATTATACCAATCAATTATTTTGAGAGGTGGACCGAATGGGATTTGAACCCACGACCTTTGCGGGAAATAATTTTCCTTACGCAGTGTGAGTGCGTCATCCAAACCAAACTAGACGACCGGTCCAACGAATCTACTAAAAGACTGGTTTTTTTATCTTTAGGTTGATTGAATATATTGTAATTACCTTGACCTTTTCAACTGGTTCTGAAGATGAATTCTATGTCTTTACAGGAATTTGACCTTGTGATGGATAGAATGAAATTGGCATTTGAATATGCTAATAATCTTGGACAATATGTAGACGCAGTAAAAATACTCTTTCAAATAAATGATCAACTACCTGATGATACTCGGCTGACTTTTGAAGAATTAGACAGCCCAGATATGGCAAAATCGTTTATACTCAAATACGAATCTGAACTAAAATCTGCAATCGTAGATTACAGACAAAGGTTGATGAATTTTTAATCCTATTTCTTGACGCCTAGATTTCTATTCTTCAGTCTCAGGTATGGGTTTCTGCATTTCCTGCATCTTGACGCTCCTATGTCATTCCTACACCCACATTTGAAACAAATTCTCATAACAAGACGTGCTTGCTGTGCAATTCGTTTCTTCTCTGGATCTGTGATAGGCATTTAATTCTCTCCTGAATCTCTCTCTTTTATTTTAATCGGATTTCTCTATCTTTCCTGCTAGTAATACTGGCACTTCTGCAGGTCTCTTAGCTACTGGAATGTTTGCTTTGTTAAACATTGACACTTTGGATTCTGCAGATCCATAAGTTCCCATAACTATTGCCCCTGCATGACCCATTCTCTTTTCTTTTGGTGCCGCTCTTCCTGCAATATATGCAACAGTTGGTTTTTTAAATCCGCTATCGATGATTCTTTGTGCTAATATCTCCTCCGAATCTCCACCTATTTCACCCACAATTACAAGTCCTTCTAAATCTGGAATGTCCTTTACCATTTCAAATGCATCGATTAGTCTTGTTCCATTGATTGGATCTCCTCCAATCCCAATTGTAATTGATTGGCCAAATCCTGAATTTGTAAGTGCATCTGAGATCTCATAAAGTAATGTCCCGCTCTTTGATAAGACTGCAATATTCCCAGCTTTAAATGGCATGGCAGGCATGATTCCAATTTTGATTAATTCTGGAATCATTATGCCTGGTGTGTTTGGTCCGATGATTACTGCACCTTTCTGGTTTGCAAGATCTAGTGCTTCCATTGTATCTCTGATTGGGATGTGTTCTGGAATTGCAACAAGTAACTTGATCCCTGCCTCCAGTGCTTCTTTTGCTGCAGCAAGAAAGAATTTTGCTGGAACAAAGATAATTGAAATTTTTGCGTTAGTTGCATTTACTGCTTCTTGCATTGTATTGTAAATTGGAACAGTTTCTTCGAATTTTTGACCTCCTTTACCAGGCGTAACTCCTGCAACTACATTAGTTCCATATGCTATCATGTTGTGTGCATGTAGTGAGCCGTATGCTCCGGTGATTCCTTGAACAATCACTCCTTTTTTCTTATAATCTGCCTCTTCAGGTTTTCCTTTTAGTAGTCCAAAAATATCTGTCATTTCTTTTTCCCCATCACTGCCGCATTGATTGCTTCTTCTACTGAACTGTAGATTTTAGTTCTGGATCCTTCTAACATCTTTTTAGCTTTTTCTGATTCAGTACCTTTCAGTCTTGCAAATACTGGCAAGTCAATTAAATTATCCTCATATGCTTTGAGAAACGCTTCAGCTACTACAGTAGTCTTTACAATTCCTCCGTAAAGGTTTACTAAAATCCCTTTGACTCTGTTGATTTTACTGATCAAAGTTAGTGCCTCATACACTGATTCTGTAGTTGCACCGCCGCCTACGTCTAAGAAACATGCTGGCCTTCCCCCATTGTCTGATAACATGTCTAATGTAGACATTACAAGTCCTGCACCGTTTCCTACAACTGCAATATCTCCATCTAGTTCTACCAATGAAAATCCACTCTTCTCTGCCTGTTCTTCTATCGCTGTCTTCTCTTGATATTTTTGTAGTTCTGGATGTCTGAAATTGCTGTTGTCGTCTGTTACAAATTTTCCATCTAACGCCATGATTGTATCGTCTTGCATTATTGCAAGAGGGTTAATTTCGGCAAGTTCTGCCTCTTTCTCAATTGTTAGTTTTGATAATTTTTTTAAAGTATCTATAAACCCATCGGCTGTTTTTCCTTGCAATCCCATCTCATTTGCAACTTCTTTTGCGATTTCATCTGAAACATCTCCTAATCCAACCTCTTTGATAATTTGATTTTTAACTGATTCAATTTCAACTCCGCCCTCAGATGATGCAATAATTGTATAACATCTTTTTGAACGGTTTAAAAACAGTGACAGGTAAAGTTCTTTTTTGATATCTGCCATCTTCTCAAGTAAAATCGCTCGTGCTTTTTCTCCCTTGATTGTCAAATTCATCACTTGGGGATACTTTAGTTCAAATTCATCATCGTTTTGGCATTTCTGAATGCCTCCTGCCTTCCCTCTGCCTCCTACCGGAACTTGGATTTTAATCACAAATGGATATCCTAACTGCTTTGCATGTTTTCTACCTTCTTCAATATTTGTAGACGATATGCTATCAAGTAAATTAATTCCATATTCTCGGAATAACTCTTTTGCCTGAAATTCTAATAACTGCATACAAAAATCCTGAATTTAAGGGTCTTTATTAACTATGATGTTATCTTAACTGTTCATCAAGGAAATCTATCATCTCTAAAAATCTGTCTCTGCTTTTTCTCAATAACTCTTGTGGATATTCCTCAATTGTGAATACAAACTGTTGGTGAAAGCTGGGAACAATAATTCCTCCTGATATTACAATCTGTTCAATTACATATCCTTTGGTTAGTGTGCATACAATTTCTTCATATGATCCTTCTTCTTCTTCAAGAGTTTGTCTGTATAGAACAATTGGCCTGTCTGTTTTTGCAACAATATTTGATCCTTTTTCTAACAGATCTGACAAATGCTGTATTTGCCATGCATCCAAACTGATCTGTTTTACCACCATATCCCTACGTATTTTTTCTATTTAACCATAATAAAACAACGCATATTCACAACTTGTCGTCAATAAAGTAACACTAGTTGTGAATCTAAAAGAAATAAAATGGTGATTTGGCAGTTACGCCATATCTAGTGCTCTAGAGTGTTTTCTTGTATGTGGCCTTTCACCTGAATACTTTCGTCTCATGTGTCCTGACGGTCTTCCGTAGATTAATTCTAAGAACCAAGACTCATGTTCAATCTCTTCAGCTAGTATGTCTTTTGCAATATCATATGTGGCAGGATCTTTTCCTATTGTCATCAGGCAAATTTTATTCCAGTTGACAATTGCACCCTGTTCTGCTTTGAGACATTTCTCTAGAATTGCTTTGTGATCTGTTGGGTTTGCTGGAAGTTGCAGGAATTCACAACCAGAAATCTTGATAAATTCGATTGCATCATTTGGAAGAGCTCCGCCTAATTGGTAGATTCTTTCCAGACATGATTCAAAGTGACTAAGATCTTCCAGTCTTGCATCTTCGATAATTCCTTTCAGTCCCTCTCCTTCCATGCCTGTACAATGTGCTCTGAGGTTGGTAAAGTAATAGTATGCAGTAAACTCCACTGCTGCATTTTTGATTAACTCCTTTAACAACTCATCCACATCAAGGCCGTTTTGTTTTAGAACGTTAATTCCAACAACGTTTGGTTTTGATTCGGACATTTGCTTTTGTGATTAGTGTTTGTAATAAAAATATTGCATTGAATTCCAAAACTTATTCTACTGATATTCTGATTTTCTGGCCGTCAATATCGTCATCTTTGTACTCCTTGCATGAATCTGTAAAGTTTACCTGTTTTACTCGAACCAAAAACGCAAGTTCATCTGCTCTCTCTTTTATCATTTCCAATGACTCTTCATCCAAATCAAGAATTGATGCGATGCCTAGAACATCTGTAGGGTTGTATCTTCTCTCTTTTCGAAGTGTCTGCAGCCTTCTTGCGACATCTTTTACCAATCCTTTTGCCATCATTTCTCTATTTCTTGATGTTGAAATCAATACGGTGTAGTTGTCTCTTTTTGACAATGCAAAGTTTTCATCAGCATCAAAGTCTATGATGAAATCTTCGTTGTCTAATGAAATTGTCTCTCCGTCGATATCGAAATTATATTTGCCATCTCTTTGTAATGATGATATGATGTCCTTAGGATCTGTTTCATTAAATGCGGATACAAGTCTTCCCATGTGTTGTTTTGCTTTTGGCCCTATTCTTTTTCTTTCTAGTTCAATTACATATTTTATTGGTAACCCTAGTTGTTTTAACTCTGATATTTGATCCAATCCTGATCCTTTCTCAGTTTCCATGATGGTGAATTTTTCTACGTTCAACTGGGATTGCAATAGTTCTGACAATGATTCCAGTTTTGCTTTTGTACCTCTTTCTACACAAATCAATGCTTCATCTAGTGGCCATCTTCTCTTCAGCTTTCCTTTCATTCTTGCAGCCGATGATATGGATACGATATCTTTCATTATGTCAAACGCTTCTTCAATTTCTTTGCTGATGAGAGATTCTTGGTATTGAGGCCATTTGTCAAGTAAGATGCTCTGCTTTTCATGAAATACTGTTTGATACAAATACTCACTTGTAAAAGGACAGAACGGATGAATCAGAACGTTTAGGGTCCTAAGCACATTACTGAGCACTGCATAAATTGCCAGACGTCTGTTCTTCTTTGATTCCTCCTCATCCCACAGCTCTCCTCTTGTGATTGGAACGTATACCTGGCTTAGGTTGTTGATGATGAAGTCATCGATTGCTTTTGCACCTTCGTGGAATTTACATGTCTCATTTTTTTCTGTGATCTTTTTTATGAGTCTTTGAAGTTTAGATAGCAGCCAAATATCTGGTGATGTGAGTAGATTGTTTTGCTTTGCCCATTCAATTGTATTTCCTGAATCGAAACTATCAAACTGGCTATTTTGTTTAAAGTATAGATGCAAATTAAACAATGTATTGATCACCTGATACGGCCTTGACATTAACTCATCCGTGCTAAAGCTGAGCGGTTCTATTGGACTTGCTTTCCACATAAAGTAAAATCTTATCAAATCAACAGGATATTTTTCCAATAGTTCTTTGCCATCCAAAACATTTCCGTGGCTTTTGCTCATCTTGCCTCCATTTTCATCCAAAACATGTCCTTGGAACAAAAATGCCTTGTAAGGGGAGGTTGGGGCGTTATTCAAAATTACATTCTCGATTAATAATGTGTAGGCCCACCCTCTAGTCTGATCAATTCCTTCGGTGAAGAATGGTGCTGGGATCTCATTTGCATACTCTTCATCTGTCAATGATGAGTAAGGGGCTGATCCGCTGTTGTGCCATGTGTCTAAGACATATTCCTCTCTTTTTGTTTTAACGCTGTTGCATTTTTTGCACTTTATTATTATATTGTCAATCCATGGTCTGTGCAATTCAAAGTTTGGACCGTCAGGCAAACTATGTGCTGCTTTTACGATTTCTTCCCTTGTAAATAACCAATTTTTTTCATTGCAATCCTCGCAATTCCAAACCGGTAAAGGGCAGCCCCAAATCCTCTCTCGAGAAATACACCATGGATGTCTTTCTTTGACTATCCCAAGAAATCTGTTTTTTGGTTGCTCAAAAAAATACTCTACACTCTCTGCTGCCTCAATTGCCTTGTTTTCCAGTCTGTCTAATTTGTAAAACCATCCTCTTCTTGCCAGCCACACTATTGGATGATGAGACCTCCAGCAAAGTGGATACTTGTGTTTTATTTTTCCAATCTTTACTAGTGCATTACACTCTTTTAGATCCTCAACTATGACTCTATCTGCATCTCTTACAAACATTCCGTTGTACTTTCCAGCATTTACTGTGAATTTTACTTCATCATTTATGGGGTTGAAAATCTTGACATTTCGTTTATTGGCAATCTTGATATCTTCCTCACCGTTTGCAGGTGAGAGATGTACAAGACCACTTCCTGTACTTGCATCAACAAATGTCTCAGATACGGCAACATGATAATTCTCCAACTTGGAGCATTCGTTTAACGCTGGAATTAGATTCAATAAAGGATGAACATATTTTTTTCCTTCAAATTCTGAACCTTTTGAAGTCTTTTTGATCTCGTACTTTTCAATCTTCATCTCTGCCATTAACTCTTCTAGCCTTGTCTTGCCAACTACCCATGTCTCATCTTCCACACTGATATGTGCATAATCTTCTTGAGGGTGAAGACCGACCATTGCGTCTGTGACTAGTGTAAATGGCATTGTAGTCCATACAATCAAAAAAGCTTCCTCATCTGCTAGTTTCACTTTGTAATATAATGAAGGATCTTTTACTTCTTCATACCCTTGATTCACTTCAGCGTGACTAAGTGATGTCTGGCAGCTTGGGCAGTATGCAATTACTGTAAAGTCTTCTTCCAAGATTCCATTATCATGTGCTTTTTTTAATATCTGCCATTCTCTTTCAATAAACTCGTCTCTAAATGTCCAGTATGCTTTTTCGTGATTAAATGACATGCCAAGTAATTCATCTACATTGACCCATGATTTGTTAAATTTTTCTACAATTTTTTTGCATTCAGATACAATTCTTTCTATCCCAAATTGTTTGACTGCCTCCGTTTTTCCACCAGTGACTCCCAACTCCTTCTCTACCTGTAATTCTACTGGGAGCCCTTGGGTATCCCAACCACCATTGAACTCTATTTTTTTCCCTTGGAGTGTATTGTATCTGTACCATAAATCTTTGATAACCCTTCCTCTAAGGTGCCCTGCATGTGGAACTCCGTTCATTGTAGGTGGACCTTCGATGAATCTGATCCTTTCAGGTTTGTCTGATTCAAAAATCTGCCTTTCTAGATCAATGGATTTGATGTGCTCTTTTACTTGGAATTCTATTTCCTTTGCATCAAATTTTGTGGATAGCTCCATCTGGATTTTGATATATTGGTGATATTATAAAGCTAAATTGGTTCTGCAAGATTTGGATTATATAATTGACGAAAAGACTGTTCCTATTGGTAAATATCCTGATAATCGGTTCCGGCGGACGTGAACATGCATTATCCTGGAAGTTGTCTCAAAGTGATGACATAGAAACTATTTTTACTGCACCAGGCAATGGTGGAACTCCAAACAATCTTCCGATTAGCATTGATGATCTGGATGGATTGATTGACTTTGCTAAAAAAAATAATTGCTTTACTGTAGTGGGACCTGAAGCTCCATTGGCTGCAGGCATTGTTGATAAATTCAATGACAACAACCTCAAAATTTTTGGACCGTCCAAACAAGCGGCTCAGCTTGAATCAAGCAAGATATGGGCAAAGAACTTCATGAAACGCAATGGCATTCCTACCTCCAGATTTGAAATATTCAGCGATGCCCAAAAAGCCCAAAAATATGTAGAATCACTTGATTACAATGTAGTTGTAAAAGCAGATGGCCTTGCAGCTGGAAAAGGTGTGATTGTATGCGGCAATGATAAGGAAGCAAAATCTGCCATTGAAACAATTCTGATAAAAAAGACGTTTGGTGATGCCGGAAACAGAATTATTGTCGAAGAGCGAATAGACGGAATAGAGGCATCATACATTGCGCTCTCAGATGGCAATGTGGCTATCCCCATGGCAACAAGCCAAGATCATAAGAGAATTTTTGATGGTGATAAAGGGCCAAACACTGGTGGAATGGGTGCATATTCACCTACGCCGATAATTGACGATTCACTTGCAAAAAAAATCCAAGTGGAAATTATTGATAAAACAATCCTTGCCATGAAAAATGAAGGGATCTCCTTTAAGGGATTTCTATATGCCGGCATAATGATTCATGATAACAAGCCATTTGTTTTGGAGTACAACGTAAGGATGGGTGATCCTGAATGCCAACCAATCATGATGAGGATGGATTTTGACTTGTATGATTACTTTGTAGCAAGTGTTGATGGAAAATTATCTTCTATGCCTAAACCTACTTGGAAAAAAGAATCAGCGGTGTGTGTTGTTTTGGCATCTGAGGGATATCCTGAATCATATCCTAGCGACGAGGAGATATCTGGATTTGACTCTGTCTCAAATGACGTGTGCATATTTCATGCTGGAACAAAAAAACTTGACGGAAAAATTCTCTCAAATGGAGGACGTGTTTTGGGTGTCACGGCGTTAGGTAATTCCCTGGAAGATGCAATTTCAAATGCATATGCTGCAGTTGAAAAAATCTCTTGGCCTCACAAATATTACAGAAAAGATATTGGTCAAAAAGGGCTTTCCTATTTCTGAGTTTGAAAAATCCTGTCTTCTGTTGCAACCCAATCTATGACTATGTCGTGCTCTAATTTTGGAATTTTCTTTATGATTTGTTTTTCCAATGTCAAAGATATTGTCGTGACTCTATTTTCTGCCAAGAATTTATCATAGAATCCATAGCCGTATCCTAATCTTACGCCACTTTGAGATATTCCTACGGTTGGAACTAGGATTATGTCTAGGGCATTGTCTGTCGGACAACTGTCTTTGGGCTCCATGATGTCAAAACTTCCTTTTTCTAGGCTTGCAAAGTCTGTTATTTTTCTAAACTCCATCGTGTCTCCAATAACTTTTGGTAAGAAGACATCTTTGCCTTCACTGATTAATTCTTGGATTATATCCTGTGTCATGATCTCGCTTCCTATTGGGTAGTATGCTCCAATTTTTTGCGCATTTTTGAATGCATGTATTTTTCTTAATCTTTTTTGAATTTTATCGCTTGCAATCTTCATTAGATCAAAAGACGTGTTGTCTCTTTTTTCTAAAAGAAAATTCCTGAGTGATTTTCTCTCAGGACTGCCTTCCAATTTCACTACTCAATGATGCTGCCGTAACTGTGTTCTTTAATAGCATTGCAACTGTCATGGGACCAACTCCTCCTGGAACCGGTGTTGCAAATGATGCCTTTTGAATAATTTGATCAAAATCTGAATCTCCCACCAATTTGTCGTTGAATCTGGATATTGCAACATCTATGATAATTGCCCCTTCTTTTATCATTTCTGGTGTTAGTGTGAACCTGTTTCTGTCTCCCACTGCAGTAACTATGATGTCTGCAGACTGACACATCTCTTTCAAGTTTTTAGTTTTAGAATGGCATGTCAAAACGGTTGCATTTTTCTCAAGCAATAAATGATACAGTGGCTTTCCTACAAGATTGCTTCTGTTGATTAACACTATGTTCTTCCCTTCCAAATCAATTCCATGATACTCAAACATCTCCATCACTCCTGATGGGGTACATGCAACTAGGACAGCCTTTTTCATTGCAAGCAATCCCGCATTGTGTGGAGTCAAACCGTCAACATCTTTTATTGGCGAGATTCTTGATGTGGTAGAAAACTCATCTAGTTGTTTTGGTAATGGAAGTTGAATGAGAATTCCATGAACTGAATTATCCGAATTCAGATTATCGATAACTCTGTTTAATTTTGACTGGGTGATGTTTGCATCAAGTTTGTAGTCTTTGGTTAGAATTCCCACTTCCTCACATGCCCTGTGTTTGTTTCTGACGTATGTTGCAGATGCCGGATTATCCCCAATTAAGACTGTGGCCAAACACGGATTTACGCCTTGATTCTTGAGCTGATTCACGGCTTTTTTGACTCTGTCTTTGACTGATTTTGCAATAACTATCCCGTCAATTCTGATTCCAGTCATGGGGTGTTTTTGATTTGTAGATATTTAATTCTTGGAGTTTTTCAATGAAAATCATAGAAAAGAAATTAAATGGTGTTTTTTCTAGTCATGGTATGTTTGTAATGATGGCAGATATACAACTCAAAGAAGGGGCAGAAGAAGGCTTCAAAGATTGGTTCTCTGAATCAAATAAAGTGTTGTCAAGCTTTCCAGGATTTGTGTCTAGACGATTTTTGAAATCAAATGATGGGAGTTATAGGATAATTGTGGAACATGAAAGTAAAGAGACCTTTATCAAAATGCACCAAAGCCCTGAGCATGAAAAGATTCATCCAAAGGGACACTCGTTCATGAGTGCAGATCCTGTAAGAAAAACATACACTGTAGCTGCTGAATAGATTGAAGCTTGAGTTTAATCTGGATGACTATGTTAAAAAAATAAAAAACGGGAACTCGTATTTTCATACCTTTGTCAACAGGGATAATTTAGCTGCCGGCGTGTTGGTTCTTCAGCCTGGAGAAGAAGACACGCAGGAGCCTCATCAAAGCGATGAAATGTATTATGCAATCTCAGGTGACGGATATCTGAAAATCAAAGACAAAGACTATCGTGTCTCTGAAGGAAAGTTATTTTTTGTCGCAAAAGATGTCCCTCACTTTTTTCATGGGAACACTGTGGAACTCAAAGTATTGTATTTCTTTGGGGGCCCAGATTCCTAACTGATGACAGTTCGTCTTCCTGAAACCTTGATCTTTCTTCTTGCAAACAGATTGACTGCTTCTGGATAGATTCGGTGCTCTTCTTTTAGAATTCTTTTTGATAGTGACTCTTCTGTATCGTTTTCTTTAATTCTTACGACTGCTTGGATTATTATTGGCCCCGTATCCATTCCTGTGTCTACAAAGTGAACCGTACATCCTGAATACTTCACACCGTATTCCAACGCTTGTTTTTGCGAGTCTAGTCCTGGAAATGCTGGCAACAGTGCCGGATGGATATTGATGATTCTGTTTTTGTATTTCTTGACAAATTCTGGACTGATAATTCTCATAAACCCTGCAAGGCAAACAAGCCCGTTTCTTGGGGTGACCCCGTATTTTGACAGTACTGTCATTATTTTTTTGTCATACTCTTCCCTACTTCCTGTGAACCCCTTGCTTTCGACAATTTCCACGCTTACGCCAAGCCTCCCTGCAATTTTCAGCCCCTCTGCATCATGTTTGTTTGAGATGACTACTGCTGGTCTTATTGGGATTTTTTTCCTTTTAACTGATCTTAAAATGGATTCCATGTTGCTCCCACGGCCTGAGATTAAAATTCCTAAATTTAGCAACTAGTCAACACTAGATCAAACCTGCAATTTATATCAAATTCAATTATTCTCATCCTCATTGCCTAGACAAGTCAGAATGACTAAAAATGGAATTTTATGTGAAATTAATGAAAAACGAGTATGCCTTGATCCAAAAAGCAGTGATCCTGATGGAGTCAACTTTGTTTCGCATGCTCACACAGATCATCTTCCTTCAAAAAACGGTGGAACCATACTGTCCTCAGTTGAGACAAACGAAATAGCTAATCTCCGTGGATTTAAAATGGAAAACCATGTTGATTTCCTTGATGATTTTTCATTGATTGACAGCGGCCATATTCTTGGTGCAAAAGGACTCTTGTTTGATGATGTTTTTTACACTGGAGATATCTGTACTAGGGATCGTGGGTTTCTTAAAGGTGCAAAAATACCAAAATGCAAAACCCTCATCACCGAATGCACATTTGGCCTACCTGAATTTGTCTTTCCCAAACTTGAAGACACACTAAAGCAAGTAAATGAATTGATCTCTGAGCTGTATGGCAAGGGCATCCCTGTAATCCTGATGGGCTATCAATTGGGAAAAGCCCAGACAATCACTCAGTTATTTGGTCATTGGGGCCCTCTTTATTTTCATGATTCTGTAAAAGATATGAATTCGCTTCATCAGAGATTAGGTGTGCCCCTAAATGATGGCCTTGGACATTCTGAGGCCAAGGCAAAGGGCTTGCTTGATAAAAAACCATGGGTAATGGTAGCGCCAATGCTGTCTGGGAAAAACAAGTTCGTCCAAGAAATGAAATCAAAATATGGCGCAGTGACAATTGGATTTAGTGGTTGGGCACAATCATCAAGATTTTCTTTTGGGAGAAGAACCGACTATTCAATTCCGATGAGTGATCATTGCGATTATAACGAGCTCTTAGATGTGGTGAAAGTCTCTGGCGCAGAACAAGTATACACGATTCACGGTTTTGTCAAAGAATTTGCAGAAGATTTGAGAAAAATAGGAATTAGCGCACAGCCATTGCTTGAAAACTCTTTAGATGATTTTACTTAGAGAATCTGCCACACTCACAATCAGCAGCTAGGCATGTTTCGGTATTTCTTATGTGGTCATGTGAGAAATGCTTGCACTTTTCATTTTTACATATTCTTCTCTGTGCTTCTTTTTGTACTACTGCCTGTGCAATCTGATTTGCCTTGTCCTTTGAGTACCCTTTTTTGTCCATGTAAAAATGGACAATTCTGTTATATAGCAAATCCGGCTTGAACTGTTTTTCTAGCAATACTGTCTCTTCTCGTTTCCTCTTCTAAAACTTGATCCCTCATGGCAATCACATTTACAAGACTCATCCTCACAAAACCCTTTTTCATTTTTTGACATACTGTAATTGATCCCTCATGATATTTGAAACTCTCACGCATACGAATAACCATCTGTTTAGTTTTAATCAAATTCTTGAACATTTTTTCAGATTTTTGATGTTTTTGAAGGCAAATCATCTATATCCTTAAGTCTGGAAAAATTCAGATACTAGAGGGATCTGTCTGGACAAAGAATGGCTACGAGTAAAAAGTGGAAGAAGCAAGGGATGCAAGGATTGCATTGCTCATAGATGTATTCCAAGCAGTTGCAATTGTGAATGCCACAAATGAACGCTTATCTTAAAATCACGCCTATGTCCATTAGATTTGTATGTGTAAAGTTTGTCACAACATTGCCTTTTTGTTTTTGAAAGAACCTGCCTGAGTCACTGTTTTTCAGAAATTCCTTCATTATGTCCAAGTCCATCTTTACATTCTCTGTAATTGCACCTGCAAACACTGAATTCCCATCTATGCCGTCTGTCCCAATCGATGCAATCACCATCGGTTTTGCTCTCCTTGTATTTTTTAACATCCTTAAAACTAACTCCTGATTTCTTCCCCCCATCCCCTTGCCGATTACTTTGACTGTTGTCTCTCCACCAAAAATGATACATGTTTTTTTGCTCTCTGAAATTTTCTCGAGAATCTCTTTAACTGCTTCTTTTACGTCTCCGAAAATCTGCATCGTGTCTACCGTATACCCAATTTTCTCTGCAGTCTTTCGCATGGCCTCCAAACAATCATTATTGTTTGCAATGATATAGTTCTCAATTTTTGTTTTTTTTGGAGTCTCTGAACTTTTTTCCCTCAAGCCTCTTTCTAAAACCTGCAAGACTTCAGCTGGTATCTTCCATTTCAGCTTGTGTTTTTCTAAAATTTCCAGTGCGTCTGAATAAGTTGTGTCATCCATGTATGTGGTACCAGACGCGATGGATGAAAGATCGTCTCCTTCCACATCTGACATTACCAAACCAATCCCGTGGCATTTCATGTTCTCAACCAACTTTCCCCCTTTGATCTTTGACAGGTGCTTTCTGATGCAGTTGAATTCCTGAATGCTGACCCCTGATTTTAGCAAGACGTCTGTGACATGGATCTTGTCGTTCAGGGTTATCCCGTTTGGCATCGCAAGAAGCGATGAGCCGCCGCCAGATATCAAAAATATGATAAGCTCGTCACTTCGCTTGTTTTGAACAAATTTCATTACTTCTTTTGCAGCTTTTACGCTTGTTTGGTCTGGCCTAGGATGCCTTGAGTTGAAAATCTGGAATTTCTTGCCCTTGATGACTGACTTTGAGCCCTTGGGAATTACGACTATTCCGCTTTTTATGGGCACAACAGCATTTAGCGCTCTGGTCATAGAGTCCCCTGCTTTTCCAAATGCAACTGAGTAGACATTGGAATACCTGCTGATATCGATTGTCTTGCCGTTGATCTTGATCTGAGTGGGCGTTACGTATCTTGGAATTATGTTTTCTGGATTTGCCGCCTGAAGGCCTGCCTCCAAAATCTCAAGGCAGTCCCTTTTCTTGTCTGTGGTTGCAAGTTCGTTGAAGTTCTTAATGATCATGACGTTGCTTTGCAATGCAGGACTAATAATCATTGACTGTGGACTCATTTGGCACTCATTTCAAACCTGTGTTTTTGTTTTTTTGGATTTTATGTTGGTGGTTAAAATCTGAATGTGGGAAAACTCACTTTCGTTTATCTCATTTGTCATGTGACTTGCATCAATTGACAAAAGATGATCTGGAAAGGATGAGAAATGATGTGGATGTATGATTCTTGATCTTTGTTGTTTTGGCTGAAAAAGAAACAAATGTCATAATGACTAGTTTTGAGAAATATGATCGTCTGGTGTTATAATATGTGATATTATTGTGCCACAATTAATTTTTCTAATTGTTCTTTTTTTTGACATGATTTAGACTTTTGGAATTAGATGATCTCAAAAATCTTCCAATCTCAAAAGAGGAGAGCAATAAAAAGAGGTGCCGTTTGGGAAGAATGGATGAATTATTACTTCCTGCACTTTTCACATACCGGTTCAGTGTTTGCATCCAAAGTAATCGTTACTCCAGAAGAATAACATTTGCTGCACAATCCTATCATAGACTCAACTGTGAGTTTGAATTAGACTATAACTATTCTGTTCAAAATGAGTTCGATCTAGGTCAAAAACTGAGAATATCCTACATCTGCTAGGATGCTATCGTACTAAAATATGGTCAAATGCTTAGTATGATACAAATTTTTGATTGCAAGATATAATAATAATCAATGATGTCCTTGAATCATGAATACAGTACGCATTCCAAAAGTTATCAACTTTGGAGAAGATGCACTTGGTAAAACAGAGTATCCGAAAAATGCCCTAATTGTTACAACCGTTCCGCCAGAGCTTTCTGACAAATGGATTGCAAGAATGGGGATTAAGGATTATATGCTGTATGACCAAGTAAAACCTGAACCATCAATCGAAGATGTCAATACTGTGATTTCACAATTCAAAGACAAAAACCCATCTGTTCTAATTGGACTGGGTGGAGGAAGTTCTATGGATGTAGTAAAATATGCTGCGCCAGAGATGAAAAAAGAAAAGATCTTAATTCCGACAACATTTGGAACTGGAGCTGAAATGACAACATATTGTGTTTTGAAGTTTGATGGAAAAAAGAAATTGTTACGTGAAGACAGATTCCTAGCTGATATGGCAGTTGTTGATTCCTACTTCTTAGAAGGAACTCCGCAACAAGTCATTAACAATTCTGTCTGTGATGCATGTGCTCAAGCTACCGAAGGCTATGACAGCAAACTTGGTAACGACTTGACAAGAACCCTTTGCAAACAAGCATTTGAGATTCTCTATGATGCAATTATGAACGACAAACCAGAAAACTATCCTTACGGATCAATGTTATCTGGAATGGGATTTGGCAATTGCTCTACGACATTAGGACATGCCTTGTCCTATGTGTTCTCAAACGAGGGCGTACCTCATGGATATTCACTATCCTCCTGTACTACTGTTGCACACAAACATAACAAATCAATCTTCTATGATAGATTCAAAGAGGCTATGGCAAAACTTGGTTTTGATAAATTAACCCTCAAAGCTGACGTTTCTGAAGCTGCAGACACTGTAATGACTGATAGAGGTCATTTGGATCCAAACCCAATCCCAATATCAAAAAACGACGTCATTAAATGTCTTGAAGATATCAAAGCAGGCAATTTGTAAAAAATTCCTTTTTTTACATTTTTACATTTTTCTCAATAAACTGCGAAATTGGCAGCTTGGCTAAACTTTTTATTCTAATACTCTGTCAAAAATGTACTTGACTCAAAATAAACTAAAGTTTGGTATACAAAACGGATTAAATGTTGCAAGAGCCGGTTACACCGAAGATCAAATCCTGACAGCTTGCATGCTTGCTGATAAAACAGGTTATGATTCAATTTTCTATATGGATCACACAAATGTTCCTCAATGGAAAAATGCAACCGTGCTAGATCCATGGGTCATGTTATCTGCAATTGCTGCAGTTACCAACAATGTTGAGTTAGGAACGTGTGTTACTGATGCAATCCGAAGACACCCATCTAATATTGCACTGGCTGCAATTACTCTTGATAGAATTTCAAAGGGTAGAGCAATACTTGGAATTGGTGCGGGTGAGGCACAAAACCTAAAAGAATTCTGCATCCCATTTGAAAAACCAGTTTCAAAATGGGAAGAGCAGATTGAGGTCATTCATACACTATACAAATCAACCCCTGATGCAACTGTGGACTATAAGGGAAAATACTATCAGCTTGAGGGTGCATGTTTACAGGCTTCTCCGATTAGAAAACCACGTCCACCAACTTATATGGCATCTGGCGGCAAAAGAACTCTTGAATTAACTGGCAAACTAGGTGACGGATGGTTGCCAATTGGTTATACCCCTGAACTCTTTGAAGATCATGCTGCTCAAATTAAAGATTCTATGAATAAAAACAACAGGACCCAAGAAGAAAAAGACAACTTCCAATATGCTCTTGACATTGATGTGTATTTTTCAGAAGACGCGGAAGAATCCTGGGCAAAAATGAAGGAAGCCGTTAAGGTTAGCTTGTTCAAGCCCGAAGTTCTAAGAGTGCATGGGCTAAAAGAGATCGAGGGATTTGACTTTGTAAAATACTTCACAGAATATTCAATGTCTGATCAAAGTTGGATTGTAAAGATGAGAGAGGCCGCAACAAAAATCCCGGACAAAGTTGCACGCTCGTCCACTGCAGTGGGAACTCCTGAAGATATTATTCCAACCTTTGAGAGATTCATGGATGCAGGTGTTAACCACTTTGTGATTAGATTCTGGGGTAAGAACTATTTTGGCTCTATTGATAAATTTGCAAGCCATGTAATGCCTGCATTGAGAGAAAAAGCCAAAAAATAGAGAGCATATTTTATCATATCTCGAATAGAAAATAATTTACTCTACTTGCTTCCATGTTGTATGATGGATGATGACCTTCCAGAGTCTGTAAGAAAATGTCTTGATATTTTAGATGAAAATGTCGAAATTTTAGCCGACTTGGAGTTTGATCTGGATGATGAAAAGGAAGACGAACTAACGCCAAACATGGAACTTCACAATCTGTATGATATGACTGAAGATGTCGCACAATCTGCAAAAATCAAACGTGCTGAATCAAATCTTGCAAGAAGGCAATCTGAGGATTCTCTATGATTTGTGCGGTCTCTTGTTTTTGGCCTTTGTGAATGCCTTTACTTTGCGTTTGTTTTTTTGCTTTTCTATTCTCTTTCTTGTACGCTCTGTTGCGTTTGTTGCTCCCTGAATGATTTTGGTTTTGCTTCCGTCCCTAAGCATAATCTCTTTTCCTTTGAATCTAAATTCAATGTCTCTGCATTTGACATAATATTTTGTTAGACAAAAAAATATCCTGTTATTTGTACCGTGCATGTCTCTGACTTCTCTAGATTTTTTTAATTCGTTGAGAATGTTTCGCAGTATGCCCTTTTCAATGTCTGTTATCCTATACAGTTCACGAAACCAGATGAATTTTGAATTTGAACCCCATTCTTCTAAAGTGTCTAGAACTTTTTGCGTGGCTTCCTCATACACATCCATCTGTTTTTCTCTATTGCTCCCAAATTTAGCAATTTAGATTAATGAAATGTTTGGATGAAAAAAGTCGAATTTCTGAAACGAGTGTTGATTATTTTTGTAACTAAATGTTATGGGAGTAAAGTTTAGTGAATACGCAGAACTAGAATGTAAAATTCTAGAAATCAATTCATTGGCCAAAGAACTAGATTCTGATGACTAGTTCATCGCTTTGACTTTTTCTTTAACTCCTTTATTCTTGATTTTGTTACCTTTGCAGACTGTTTTTGGTTATACTACATCTTGTTTGCCAATGAATCAATCTGTTTGATAATATCTGATTGCATTTCAGATGATCTTGTTTTTAGGAGTTTGCCTCTTAATTTTTTCAGCTGATTTGAATATGAATCAAAATTGTCTTTCAGCTCATCAAGATACTGATCTTTCAGTCTTTTTTTGACTGTCTTGTATTTTAGTGGTTTTGATGATCTGGATTTATAATATTATTTCCTTGAACTACCGCATGCAGCTGGTTGGAATACTTCAGATTAAATCATATGAAAAAATAAAAGAGTTTCTTGACGAAGAACATGTTGGACGCCTATCAAGCATAGATCAAAACGGATTTCCACAAATAATTCCCATGAATTTTGTATTTCTTAACGACGTAGTCTATATGCACTCTCACATAAGAGGTGAAAAATTAGATAATATCTCTAGGAACAACCGCGTAGGATTTGAGGCCGACAGGGAATTGGAATTTCTTCCCTCTTATTTTGAGGATCCACACAATGCATCTCTAGCAGATACGCTGTACATCAGTGTTGTAATAAAAGGAATTGCAACTTTTGTATCTGACAGAGAAGAAAAAACACTCGCACTAAACGGACTGATGAAAAAATACCAGCCTGAAGGAAAATACGATCCAATACAACTTGATATGCGTGTTCTAGACGCAGTCAGCGTAATTAAGATCATCCCACAAACCCTTTATGGGAAATATAAAATCGGACAGCATCTCAAACCTGAAGATAAATTAAAACTGGCCCAAAACATATTGAAAAAAAATTCACCTACTGCAAAACAAACTCTGGAAATTATGGGCTTTAAGATAACTGAAAATGGATTGGAAATGATCGATGAGCCGATATGGTGAAAACCAGCACTTTAAGATAATCTCAGAGACACAATCCACATGATTTGAAACCTTGACAAAATTATGAAGTATCTGTTTAAATTCAAACTAGTGTCTTCTGTATGTGCTAGTTAATTTGAAATGTTGTTTTCTATTATGATACTTTTTCTGTGTTGAATATTTTATAATCTAACTGACTGAAATACGAGGCAATGCCATCACTCTGTTTTATCTTTTCTACTCTGATTTTTGATTCTTGTTTTAATCTTCTTGACATCAAAAAATTTGATGTTGACTCTTATTCTTTGTAAACCTTGGGTGATGGCTATACGATCGTTAGCTATAAGTTCAGTTTCAGACGATCGTAACTGTTGCAACAAATCAAAAGATTTGAACTGGTGTCTGAATATGGTCCTACAGGTGATCAACCAAAGGCAATTGATATGCTAGTTGAAGGTGTAAAGAAAGGCTCTGTTCAGACATTGTTAGGTGTAACTGGCAGTGGTAAGACTTTCTCGATTGCAAATGTCATTGCAAGAACAGGCAAAAACACTCTGGTAATTTCTCATAATAAAACTCTGGCAGCCCAGCTGTATGCTGAATTAAAGCAATTCTTTCCCAAGAACAATGTGGGTTATTTTGTCTCTTATTATGACTATTATCAACCTGAAAGCTACTTGCCGCAGACTGATACCTACATTGAAAAAGACACTCAAATCAATGAGAAAATTGAAAAACTTCGACTAGAGGCCACTGCAATGCTGCTCTCTGATGAACCAACTATCATCGTATCAACTGTATCTTGCATTTACTCCCTTGGAAATCCACAAGACTGGAAAGACTTGGCAATTCTGATTGCCAGTGGTGATCTGATTAAACGAAATGAGATTATTCGAAAGCTGGTTGATGCAAGATACGAACGAAACGATACTGAAGTAGCACCTGGAAATTTCCGAGTTAAGGGAGATACAATTGATGTCATTCCTGCATATTCTGAAGATATGGTAAGAATCTCAATGTTTGGTGATGAGATTGAAAAAATAACTTTACTTGACCATGTCTCATTAAAAGAAAAAAAGAAATTATCCCAAATGAAAATTTTCCCTGCAAAACACTATCTGATTGCAAAAGATGTTAGAGAGAGAGCTGTCAAATCAATCAAAGAAGAACTGGAGAAAAGATTGCCTGAATTAAATGAATTAGAAAAACAAAGGCTAGAGATGAGAACAAACTATGATCTTGAGATGATTGAGGAATTGGGATATTGCTCTGGTATTGAAAATTATTCTAGACACTTTGATGGTAGAAAGTCTGGAGAAAAGGCATTTTGCCTGATGGATTTTTTTGGAGATGATTATCTTTTGGTAATTGATGAATCCCATGTTACTTTGCCCCAGCTTCATGGTATGTACAAAGGTGATCACTCAAGAAAAAACGAGCTAGTCACATACGGGTTCAGACTTCCAAGTGCATTTGATAACCGCCCTCTGAAATTTGAAGAATTTGAAGATTATATCAAAAATACTATTTTTGTATCTGCCACACCATCAGAGTATGAACAAAAAATTTCTACTACTATTGCAGAACAACTAGTCAGACCTACTGGCTTGCTTGATCCAAAAATCGAAGTCAGGCCAACAAAAGATCAAATGGATGATTTAATCAAAGAAATTCAGAAAAGATCATCTAATTCTGAGCGTGTTCTGGTCACCACTCTTACTAAAAGAATGGCTGAAGATTTGGCAGAGTATCTGTCAAAAAAGCAGGTCAGAGTCAGATACATGCACTCCGAGATTGAAGGACTGCAACGAACTGAGATAATCAGACAGCTGCGAATGGGTGAATTTGATGTTCTAGTTGGGATCAACCTGCTTCGAGAGGGGCTTGATATTCCGGAAGTTTCCCTGGTTGCAATTTTGGATGCAGACAAAGAAGGATTCTTGAGAAATTCTACCAGCTTAATTCAAACATGTGGTCGTGCCGCAAGAAATGTCAACGGCACTGTTATAATGTATGCCAATACTACTACCCAATCCATGAAAAATACTATTAATGAGACTAACCGTCGTAGGGAAAAACAAATTCAATACAATAAAGAACATCACATCACTCCTAGAACGATAATTAAACCAGTTCCTGAACAGGAAACAACACTAGATGATTCAAAATTAAAGTCTCTTCATGACCTTGCTGCTGATGTTATTGACTTGGAAGCCCAAATGAAAAAATATTCAGAAGATTTAGATTTTGAAAAAGCAATAGAATGCAGAGACAGAATAAAAAGAATAGAAAAGGAGATTCAGTACAAAGATGACCGAAAATAAATTAAAAATCCGTGGAGCACGACATCACAACCTAAAAAATATTGATATTGACATTCCAAAAAACAAACTAGTTGTAATCAGTGGATTGTCTGGTTCTGGAAAATCAACACTGGCATTTGACACAATATATGCTGAAGGCCAGAGACGATATGTGGAATCCCTGTCTGCATATGCCAGGCAGTTTCTGGAGATGATGGATAAACCTGACGTTGACTCTATTGAGGGTCTTTCACCTGCAATTGCCATCCAACAAAAAACCACAAGCAAGAATCCTCGCTCCACAGTTGGAACCACTACTGAAATTTATGATTACATGCGATTATTGTTTGCAAGAATTGGAATTCCCTACTGTATAAATTGTGGAAGAAAAGTCTCTACCCAATCAGTTGAGCGCATATGTGATTCGGTCCTCAAAGATTTCTCAGGAAAACAAATTCTTGTTTTGGCCCCTATTATTCAGAGAAAAAAGGGAACGTATGAGAGATTGTTTGAACAAATCAAAAAGGACGGATATTCTAGAGTGCGTCTGAATGGAGAGATTTTGAGCCTAGATGATGAAATCCCGCCACTTGATAGGCAAAAATGGCACAATATTGAGATTGTAGTTGATAGAATCACAACCGAAAAATCCGAAAGATCCAGACTCTTTGAGGCCATTCAGACTGCAATTAAAGCATCAAAAGGTGATGTAATGATCACAACTGATAAATCTGAAAAAATTTTCTCACAAAACAACGCATGTCCCTATTGTGGACTAACTGTTGGTGAATTGGAACCAAGATCGTTTTCTTTCAATTCCCCATTTGGAATGTGTAAAACATGTCATGGGTTGGGTGTTAAGATGGAGTTTGATGTTGATCTTGTAGTTCCTGATAAGACAAAGTCAATTTTAGATGGTGCAATAGTTCCTTGGAGTGGGCGTTTTTCGTCATTTAGAAGACAAGCATTAAGAGCTGTAGGAAAGAAATTCGGATTTGATCTGATGACTCCTATTGAAAAAATAAAGCCAAAACATTTTGAAATCATTATGAACGGTACAGATGATTTGATTGATTTTAATTATCATTCAAAATCCGGTGACTCGTCTTGGCAATACACTAATGCATTTGAGGGAGTACTTGCAAATCTGCAACGTGTGTTTCTGGAAACTGATTCCGAGTCAAAACGAGAGTGGCTTAAACAATTCATGCGAGATACGCCCTGCAATGTTTGTCATGGCAAAAAACTGAAGCCTGAATCACTTACTGTCAAAATTAACGATCAAGGAATAATGGATGTCTGTGATATGTCAATTGACAATTGCTATGATTTTTTCTCCGCTTTGAAGCTGACTGAAAATGAACGCTATATTGCAAGAGATGTTCTAAAAGAAATTAAAGAACGCCTTGAATTTTTAATGAACGTTGGATTAAATTATCTTACATTAAATAGACTAAGCTCTACTTTGTCTGGTGGCGAATCGCAAAGAATTCGCCTTGCAACCCAGATTGGATCTAATCTCACCGGCGTCTTGTATGTACTTGATGAGCCAACAATTGGATTGCACCAACGTGATAATGCCAGACTCATCAAAACGTTACACAAGCTACGAAATTTGGGCAATACTGTCATTGTAGTAGAGCATGACGAGGAAGTTATACGGAATTCGGACTGGATGGTGGATTTGGGTCCCGGTGCTGGCGTACACGGTGGAAACATTGTCTTTGAGGGAACAGTTGATGATATACTTAAAGATACAAAATCTGTAACCGGAAAATATCTTAAAGATAACTCTTTGATCGTACTAAGAGATAAAACACGCAATCGTTCTGGCTCATTAATCATAAAGGGTGCATCAGAAAATAATCTGAAAACTATAGATGTTGAGATTCCTTTAGGTCTCTTTGTCTCTATAACAGGAGTTTCCGGTTCTGGAAAATCTACTTTGATTAATGACATTTTGCTTAAAACATTGGAAAATTATTTTAACAAATCAAATGTCCGTTCTGGAATCCACAAAGAAATAATTGGTTTAGAAAATATCGATAAGGTCATTGCAATTGATCAGTCACCAATAGGTAGAACACCGCGTTCAAACCCTGCAACATACATTGGCGCATTTACTCCTATTCGAGAACTATATGCAAATACTGCACTGTCAAAAGAAAGAGGATATGCTCCAGGACAATTCTCGTTTAATGTTGCAGATGGCAGGTGTTTTGCTTGTGACGGTGATGGTGTAAAACAAATTGAAATGCAGTTTCTGTCAGATGTGTATGTAAAATGTGATGAATGCAAAGGAAAAAGATACAACACTGAAACACTATCTGTTTTGTACAAGGGCAAGAATATCTCAGATGTCTTGGATATGACCGTATACGAAGCACTCAACTTTTTTGAAAATATTCCTGCAATCAAACGAAAATTACAAACAGTATATGATGTCGGATTGGAATATATCAAGTTGGGACAGTCATCCACTACTCTCTCAGGTGGAGAAGCTCAAAGAGTTAAACTTGCCTCAGAACTATCAAAGCGTGGCACTGGTAAGACTCTTTACATACTAGATGAGCCTACAACAGGACTGCATTTTGCTGATGTTCAGAAATTATTGGATGTCTTGAACCGTCTTGTAAATCTGGGAAATACCATGTTGGTAATCGAGCATAACATGGATGTTATAAAAAATTCTGACTGGATTATCGATCTTGGACCAGAAGGCGGTAATGAAGGGGGAATGGTTATAGCTGTTGGCTCTCCTCAGGATATTGTGAAATCATCTGGAAGCTATACCGGAAAATATTTGAAAAAACTACTGAAATGACTTTTGATATATCCCAAATACAAATTCCTACTGATCCAGGAATATACTTGATGAAAGATTCTGATGCAAAAATCATCTATATTGGGAAGGCAAAGAATCTAAAAAATCGTGTAAAGTCATATTTTTTGAAAAATCAAAATTACAAGACACAAAAATTAGTTGAAAATATTGCAAACATTGAGTTTGTTTTAACTGATAATGAAAGTGAGGCTTTTCTCTTAGAATCAAATATGATTAAAAAACATCGTCCAAGATTTAACATTGAATTGAAAGACCAGCAAAGATATACATATCTTAGAATCACTGATGAAAAATTCCCTAGGCTTTTGGTAGCAAGAAGAACACGTGATGGAAAGTTTTTAGGCAAAGGAAAAACATTTGGGCCCTTTACTCAAGGCAGTTCAAAGTTGCTGACAATTGGTACGCTGCGAAAAGCATTCCAAATCAGAATCTGTAAAACACTTCCAAAAAAAGTCTGTCTTGAATACCATTTGGGAAACTGCGAAGGCCCATGTGAATTCAAAGATGCACAAGAAAGATATCCAAAACATGTTGCTGCGTTAGAGGATGTCCTTAAGGGAAAAAATCAGATGAAAGTTTTCACAAAAAAATTAGAATCTGAGATGCACCAAGCTGCAGATTTACAACAATTTGAAAGGGCAAAAGACATACGTGATACCCTGATTAGACTAGGAAGTCTTCAGACCAAACAAAAAATGGAATATGTTGAAAATTCTGATGAGGAATATTTTGGCATTGGAATCAAAGAACATGTTGCCACCGTGATGAATTTCAGAATGATACATGGTGTGATTAGAGATAGTGACAAGTTCTTTTTTGATTTGGTAGGTGATAATTCTTTCTCAAATTTTCTTTACCAGTATTATTCTACTCACAGAATTCCAAGATTTATTCTAGTCAGTGAACTTCCAGAGAATCATAAATTGCTAGAAACATTATTGTCTGAACAATCTGGTTTTGAAGTGAAGATTCTGGTTCCAAATCAAGGAAAAAGAAAAAACATCATCCGCCTGATAATGAAAAATATCCAATTGATTCATTCTACTGGTGCAGATCCCGGATTAGTGGAATTAAGAGACATTCTTGGTCTTCCTGCAATCCCAAACGTCATTGAATGCTTTGATATCTCAAATCATGGTGAGGACTTTGCTGTAGGCTCAATGGCTAGATTTGTAGGTGGTATTCCTGATAAATCTGAATATAGAAAATTTAAAATCAAAACGGTGTCTGGCAGGGATGATTTTGCAATGATTGGTGAAATCATCAAAAGAAGATACTATAGATTATTGGAAGAAAACTCTGAACTACCTGATTTGATTGTAATTGATGGTGGTAAGGGACAACTTAGTGCTGCTATGAGGTCATTGGTATCACTTGGATTAACACTGCCATGTATCTCACTTGCAAAGGAAAACGAAGAAGTATTCATTCCTAAAGATAAAACTTCTATAGTTATTCCAAAAAACAAATCTTCGCTAAAAATCCTACAGTACATCAGAGATGAAACTCATAGATTTGGTGTAGCATACAACCGAACAATTAGGAAAAATCAAATAAAATAAGAAAAAAGGATTCTGGTTAGTTCACTGTAACACTACCAATCATCCAAGGATGTACCATGCAGAAGTACTTGTAACTGCCTTTGTCATTGAAGGTAAATGCATAATCTGCACTTGCCATGACTAAACTGCTATCAAATACACCAGAAGGTCCGTCTGCTGGACTTCCTCCAGTCACTGTATGTGCTGCTGTGTCTACGTTATTCCATGTCACTGTATCGCCAGCTTTGATTGTAATGCTTGATGGCGTGTAACATGCATTGTTGCTTTCACATCCTGGAACTGAAGTGCCTGCTGGGATTGCCACTTTGTGTGTCTGTGGTCCTGCTGGTTCTTTCACTACTGGAGCTTCTTGCTTCACTACTGGAGCTTCTTGCTTCACTACTGGAGCTTCTTGCTTCACTACTGGAGCTTCTTGCTTCACTACTGGAGCTTCTTGCTTCACTTTGTTTGCCAAATCTGCAAATGGGTCTGTCTGCGCTTTTGGTTCTATAGTTTTAGCTGAAACAGTTGGAGTAGAGACTACTGGACCTGCATCTTGTGCTGCACCCATAGAGAATGCAAAAATTACGCCTACAGCGACAATTGCGATTGAAAATGCAATAGCTGCCTTGTCTATGCTTGTCATAATGATCCATGGATCTGTGTATGCTAAATAAATCTAATTGTCATTTTTTCATATTTTTTTAATTTTTTTTCCATGTTTTGAGATCTGTAATTTTGAATTAACTATAAATTTTTGATTTGTCGCCATTCTTGAAATTTTTGTAAAAATTTCAAATTCCTACTGGAAATTTCATACAATCACCTGAATCAAGGCGCAATATTGTTTTATGATGAATAACCTGTATTATGAAAATATGATTATGTTTGAAATGTTGTACAACTTTTGGTCTTTCTTTTGCATTTAGATATTGTTTTTGGCAATATTCTCATCTTGGCTGATTGCTTCAAATTCGACTTTTAATTTTCTCTGATCAATTAACTGCCTGATAAATCGTAGACGCTTTTGTATAAATGAGTCCTCAATTTCTGAATCCGTTGTAAATTGCTCAAACATTTTCTTTTCATCTAATTTTATTTTGATACTGTCTCCATTTTTTATTATGAATGTTCCAATCCCCCAAAACAAACCAACATGTAGTGCTACATATTTTGACTGTAAATTTGTCACTTTGTATTTGTACATATCTACATGCTCTCGGTTCTCCGTAAATGACGAACCATCACTTTGAATGATCCATGTGATGTTTTTGGCATTTCCATCTGAATAAAAGATATGGCTCAATTGTCAATCAAAAAGTGGTCTTTTGTTAATATATTTTGAATCCTTCACTTATGATCAAAGATTGAAATGTTTACGTATGTTAGAGTCACATGTGTTCTTTTCAAAAATGGTTGATGAGCTAGTAGAGTTCTCCGAATATGATCCGGAATTAGCAGACGGAATTAAATGGCTTGATGATCAGGCACAGAAGAAAGGCATTACGTTTTATGATATGGTTTTTGAAGTATTGTACAAACACGATATTCATTCAAAAGCAAAAGAATGGCTCAGTACCAGAAATTGAAATTATTTTCTCAAGTCTAGTGATTTGTATTCGCAACCCTCAGGCCCACAATATTTTCCAACATATGTTGCCTTTGGCCTGTATAATGCCGGCTTTGGCGCAGCCTCTGCAAATTTCTCCTCAATTATGTGAGCTGCCCATCCAACAACCCTTGAAATTGCAAAGATGGGTGTGTTAAGATCCATTGGAATCTTTAGCATGTAATACAATGACGCACTATACAAGTCCACGTTTGGGTAAATCTCCTTTCCTTTTTGTGATTTCATCTCTGCAATGGTCACAACTTCGATTTTTTCTGTTATTGCAAACCATGGTTCTTTTGTTTTCTCAGCAAGTTTCCTTGATAATTCCTTTAGTACTTGTGCCCTAGGATCATACGTCTTGTAAACTGCATGACCCATTCCCATGATCCTTTCACCGCTATGTATTTTCTCTTTCACCCATCCTTCCACTTTGCTAATGTCCCCAATCTCTAGAAGCATTTTCATAACTTCGGTATTGGCACCTCCGTGAAGCTCTCCACTTAGGGCTCCAATTGCAGCACTGCATGCTGAATACATGTGTGCTCTGGTTGATGCAACTTGTCTTGCTGTGAATGTGGACGCATTGAAAGTGTGATCTGCATGTAGAATCAAACAGATATCAAAAATTCTCTCAATTTCCGGATCTGGTTTTTCCCCTGACATCATGTATAGGAAATTAGCCGCATGAGTTAGTGTTGGATCAGGATCCACTATGTCCAACCCATTTCTAATTCGATTCCAACTTGCAATGATTGTTGGGACCTTTGCAATGAGGTTGATTGCCTTCTCATAACTTGCATCTTTATTTGCAAATTCTTCGTCATAATATCCTGCAAGCGCTGCAACAAACGCCTGAAGCATATCCATTGGATCTGCATCTTTTCTCCAGTTCCCCATGTTCTTTTGCATCTGCTTTGGAATTAATCTGGCATCGATCAATTTTGCATTAAACTCATCTAATTGTTGTCTTGTTGGCAGGTTGTCATGAAGAAGCAGATATGCCGTCTCCTCAAATGTTGAATTTTCGGTTAGTTGTAAAATGTTATATCCTCTGTAAATAAGCTGGCCTTTTTCACCGTCAATCTTTGAAATTCTGGTATCTGCTACCTCGACTCCTCGCAAGCCGATATTCTTGGTCTCCATGACAAACCTACAAAAATTCTTCTCTTATATCTTTTCCAAGATAATGTCTATGAAATTTAGTAATTGGTCTAATATGCCAACTTTCGATCATAAATGAGAATTTTTAATCAAAAATTAAATGACTCCCAAAGAGCGCGAACATCTGAAAAAACTAGATGATTTGGTGCTTGGCGCGTCACCTGAGGAACTAAAAAAAATCCAAAAAATTGATCAGCAAACTCAGATGGATGGATTGTCTTTTTATGATGTTTATCTTGATTCCAGCTCACTGGTAAACCGTCCTATTCGAAAGACTTTCAGAGAGTCTTGACTTTTCATTCTTACTTTAAATGAGGGTCTATAGTTTTTCTGCATATATTGACAGCATCAAAAGTCAAAACAACACCAAAGAAAAAAACAGCAACTAAGAAAGCAACACCAAAGAAAAAAACAGCAACTAAGAAAACTGTTGTTAAAAAAACCCTATCTAAAAACGCAACAATCAAAAAAACTACCGCATCCCAACGTACTAAAGTAATTTGTATCTCACACAAGGAAGATGCAGATGGAATCAGTTCCGCTGCTCTGATCCGACAGGCTTTTGGAGGAGATGCCATTCTTGTTGATTATCCTGGTCAGATGGAGGCATTAAACCAAGTAGCCTCCAATGAAAAACTAAAATCGTTATTCATCTGTGATTTAGGCCTAAGCAAAAAGACACAAGATGAATTTATCGATATTATGAGGACTCTGAGAAAAAACAGGGTCTCTGTTACTTACATTGATCATCATGACATTGATCCCGATGTTGTCAAGGCTCTACAAAAAATCAAAGTTAACGTAATTCACGATATCCATGAATGTACTGCCGTTCAGGTTTACAGTGCTTACAAATCAAAACTAGATGATCACGCTTCTTTTATTGCCACATGTGCTGCTATTACTGATTATATGGAAGACAGGCCAATTGGTTCAAAGTTACTTCAAATCTATGATCGACAATTTGCTTTGATTAGTGCTACTGTTCTGACCTACAATATTGTGGGTCATCAAAAAGAACCTGATTATTTATTGTATTTAGTTGAGGAATTGGCCGAATCAAAATTTCCGCATGAGATTCCTAACACATTTGAATTTGCGCAAATCCAAGTAGAAAAACTATCCCAAATTATTGACAAAGTTAAGAAAGGAATGAAAACTATGAAGAATCTTGGTTATATGGAAATTTTGGATGCGGGTGCAAGCGGTGCTGTTAATTTTGTAATGGGCTTGTCTGGAAAAGATGTTGGTGTTGCATACAAAGAAAGAATTGATCATGGAATTTATGCAGTTTCAGTTAGGGGCTCAAAGAACTGCAAAGTTCACTTGGGCAAGATTGTCAATCTTCTGGCGACTGATCTTGGCGGTTCTGGAGGAGGTCATGATAAAGCATGTGGTGCAGTAATCCCAAAACCAAAAATAAAAAAGTTCATTACAGAACTAAATAAAAAAATCGCCTAATCTAGTTTGATATTAAAAGCCACAAACTTACCTTTGTTTCTAGATGCAAATTTTGCAATTTTTGTAGCGAATCCATACTTCCGATCTCGTAACCTTACTGCATTATCTGCCTCAACACCTGTCATAATTTTAGCAATTCCTGACATCCATTCACCCGTGATCTTTCCTCTTATCGTACATGTTGCAATCTTTACTTGTTGATTATTTTTGATTCGTTTTACTTTGCCCGTTCTTTCTCTTGTGATCACTTGAATGAAATCGTCTCTTATGACAAACCATACTGGAGTCCTAACTGGTTCTCTATTTTTTTTATATGTCTCCAATGAAATGTATTTTTTTGATTCTAAATCTTTTAACGCAGACATGTGTTGTTTGGATCTAGTATCTAGATAAAATACTGAGTTTTAATTTTGATGAAACCGCTATAATTGTAAATATTGATATTCCTAAAACCAATGATACAATCGCTCCAAACTCTGGTACTACTACACCGTCTTTGATTTCAACTTGAATTGATTTTTTATACTCTGATGATGCTCCTTGGTTGGCAGTGATTGTGTAGACTCCGTTTTCTTTCCATAATGAGCCCCCTGTTTTAATTTCAACTTCAAAGTCCCCCTGTGTTCTAGGTGTGGTCTGGCCAACCGATATTATATTTCCTGTTGGGGAATTAACAATAAACGTAATGTCTGTTTCTTTGTAACTAGTGTGTCCTTTAATTTTGATACTGTCTGATCCGTTGATTGCATCAGCTGACATTGTAATTACTGTTGCACTTGGAATGGGTTTTCCAATAATTCCAGACTCTTGAGCTGGTTGGATGACCTGGTTTTCTGAACTATCTGCTAGTGTGACTGTGAACTGTGTCATTGCGGTAACTTGTGTTTCTTCATGACTTGCAGTTATAGAATATGTTCCAGCTTTGAAACTTGGAAGTGTTGGCTGGATTAATTTTCTAAATGTTCCGTCATCATTTATTGCCACTAGTGGACTGTATATGACAATTCCTTGTGGATCTTTTACCGTAAGTTTCACTGGTTTGTATTGAGACACTCCTGTTATTTTTCCTGTAATCAAAACTGTGTCTAAAGACTCAATGTTTTCCTCGGATACATTAACCACCATCGTTGATTCTGCAAAGGCTGAAGCCGAAAAGATTGAAAGTGTAATTAACATCAACAATGAAGCCCTAAACACAAAAAATTCTAAATATTATCGGTATATGAACTGTATCCATGATTTTATGGCGATGTTCATAATGTTAAGTTTATTTTTAATCTGAAAACTCGATGACTGCATCAATTTCTGTCATGGAATTTAACGGTAGATTAGATACCCCGACTGCGATTCTGGAATGCCTTCCTTTCTCTCCAAATATCTCAAAAAACAAGTCCGAAGCTGGATTGATAGCTTTGGGTTGCTGAGAAAATTCTGGAACCGAATTTACAAATCCTGACAATCTTACTATTTTTGTCACCTTGTCCAGATCTCCTAACTCTCTTTTTATCTGAGCTAATAGGTTGATTGCGCACATTCTTGCAGATTTTTGTGCCGTCTCTAAATTTTCGTCTGATACTTTACCTGTAAAAATCACCTTACCATCCTCCATTGGAATCTGGCCTGAGATGAAAAGCAGATTGCCTGTCTTTACTGCTGAAATGTAAGATCCTGCAGGAGTTGGAGGGTTTGGAAGCTTGACTCCTAATGAATCAAGTTTGTCTTCTATCATGAACATGGTGTTGTCTCTTGGTGATTTTAGTTTTTACTTATCTTGATGTGCACCTTTTCGCCCTTACTTGAATTATTCTGATATATAGTTCTGGTCTTATAACCTTGATTTTGCAGACATCCATCTAGAATTGATACCCATGGCAATGAATGACCGCTGTTTAGTTTTGATTCGACTGTAATGCTTTTTGTATTTGCTTCAAAATTGACATGTCCTGAGCATGTAATCTGCATCACTGCATCAATTATTTCTATAATGCCTTCAAGTGATCTTGCTCTCAAAGAGATTCCGTTTTTTTCTAACATCTTAAAAATTTCTAATTCTGGCTTCTTTGATATCATTGATACACTAAGAATATGTGATAGGCCTGACTCATTAACCATTTTTATTATCTTGCAAATCTCCTGTGCTTCTGTTTTTGACATATCTGCAAGAGCTTTAGTTTTCATTGCGTTTTTCCAAATATTGGAAAACATTCGCTCTTGATTTATTCCAAGAATCTCAGTTGATGAAAAAATTGCCCCTTTACCGTTATCACTATTTATCATTAGCAATTCTGTCTCATCAAAAATAAAACAGTTTTGACTAATTTCGGATGCTCTGATTTCTACTCCATCTGGAATTGCCCTGAATGCATCTGAACCAATCTGTGCCGAGGTTACAAGTACTTTGATATCCAAATTGCGACGCAAAACTGCTAGTAATTGTTCTTTACATTCAGCAAGCAGTCCAAATCCCCACTGATCTGTCATGATCTTAATTGATGATTTTGAACCTTCAATCATTGTCTGGAGCTGAGCCACTATCTTGTTTGCGCTCATGTGAAAATACCTTCTCTCCTCAGAACCCCTTGATTTTCTGCTCTCCTCACTTGTCTTCTTTAAATTTGAGATGAGCGTATTCATTGCATTCACTTTGTTGATTTGTTCATGAATGATTTCATCAAATGCATCCTCTGGTGCAATTGCAGTACACATGATTGGCTTGCTTTTTGAAATTATTACCAGTTTTTTGCTTTCTAACTTTAACAAAGTTGGATATACTTTTGTTCGTGGAATCTCTGAATGATATGCTAGTTCCCCAGCTGAAACAGATCCTTTGGAAATTAATGTAACATATGCCTGTGCTTCATACTTGCTTAGTCCAAACTCTTCCAGGCTCACTGTTAACACCTTCTCATTTACCATGAATTTCTTTAATTTGTTATTAGGTAAAATTGAGAGCTAAATTCCTTTACACAAATACTCAAAAAAAATTCAAAGTGTATCTACATCCTGATGTTACTGTGGTTACTACATCCAATAATACGCTGCCCTCATATACAAAATCCAGAATGATTGTTTACGATGTTGGCAAAATACAATCTTCCTCTAGAACAAGAAACCATCTCCAATTCAGTCACACTTGTTCCTAGACTTGAATACTCTCTTAATTTATTAAATGATATAATTGAAATTCTTGAGGAAAAACGCAATGAACTAAATGAATCAAATAGGCATCTAGTTTTGGATTTTGATGAGTCTGATAAAACTCATCTTGAGGCCATACGTCTAGAACAAACAATCTCCCACTCACTTGATATTGTGTTGCATGTCAAACATAGAACAGGACGTATCTTTGGAATTGCCAGTGTCCCTGAAGTTCTTCCTGCATCCATTCCTATGATTAGAACAGTCAGTGCACAACTATTTGATATTATCCCTCTATGCAGCCAGAAGATGTCTGAACTATCCGTTCATCTTGGTAGTATTATACTTGATTCGGCTGTTCTTACAAAAGCTAGATTTGATTTTAGTCAGTCAAACAAAGAATCCACCATGATTCTTGATGAAGTAAAGTTGATGGCAGACTCTAAATTAAGTAAGCAGTACCCTAATCTTGATTTTTCGAAACTATGAGTGAATAAACATGCTGAATTACATTCGTAATTTATCCAAGGATGTTGGCATGATAAAGACAATTTCTTCAAAAATTGAAAAGAAGATATCTGAGATGAAATCCTCTGAAGATCATACCATAGATAATCTCACTTTTGAAGAACTGCAGGATCTAAACAAACTTGTCAGTATTGCTGACTTCATGCTATGCAAATATTCCGACAAAAAGGAACTTCACACAATTTTACAATATTTCAAATCTGTTATTGATGATACCGCAAATTCGCTAGTTGCGATCGATGATGAGGTATCTGAATTAATACTTGCAGCTGAGGATTCAATAAATAAAGTGAAGGAAATGCATACTGATATTTCTGACAAATCCGATTTTAAGAAAAAATACCATGACGGACCTGACTATAACGAATATGAAACAAGTGCAATAAATTTAACAACTTTTGTTAGACAGATTCACACTATAGGATACCTAGAAAAATCTCAAGGGAATGCTAAATAGGTAATCAAAATGAGTCTGGCACCACAAGAATTAGAAAACACAGCAAGCAAATATGCTTCTGAAGCCATAAAATGTGATTCGCAAGGTGCTCGTGGTATGGCAATTACCCACTACCAAAATGCCATAGATACTCTGGTCAAACTGTTGCAACTTTATCCAAACAGCAAACTAAACCAAATTTACAAAGACAGATGCAACTCTTATCATAATAGAATTAGTGCGCTACAGCAAGCACATGGTGTAGAACCTGCAGTTGATCCAAAGGCAACTGAATCTGAACAAAAGGCATCTGTTCAAAGACAAGAAAATGAAAATGACTTTGAAGAATTAATCATGAAAGAAAAACCAGATGTTACTTGGGACCAAGTAATTGGACTGGATGAGGCTAAAAGTGCATTGCGCGAGTCTATTGTTTATCCTACAAAGAGACCTGATTTGTTTCCTTTGGGATGGCCAAAGGGAATGCTGCTTTATGGTCCTCCGGGCACTGGTAAAACAATGCTTGCAGCTGCAACTGCAAACGAGATGGATGGTTATTTCATTAATGTCGATGCATCATCAATGATGAGTAAATGGCTAGGTGAGGCAGAAAAGAACGTCTCAAAACTATTTGCAATGGCAAGACAACATGCAGAAAAAGAAGGCAAACCTGTGATTTTGTTTGTAGATGAAGTTGACTCTTTGCTTGGCTCTAGAAACAGCGAAGTAGGCGGAGAAGTCAGAACTAAAAACCAGTTCCTAACTGAAATGGATGGTGTAAACGGTAAAGGCAAACAACTGATGTTGTATGTGATTGGTGCAACAAACAAACCTTGGAGTCTTGATTGGCCCTTCCTCAGGAGATTCCAAAAAAGAATCTATGTGTCTCTTCCAACACAAGCCGCAAGAGAAAACTTGTTTAAGCAATACACTGCACCACTTAGCAAAAATTACAACGTCAATAATACTGAGCTTGCAAAATTGTTTGACGGTTATAGTGCAAGTGATATCAAGGATGTTTGTCAAGCAGCACAGATCAAAACAGTTCATGAAATTTTCAATGATCCCAATTATCATGAACCCGTTGAAGGCGAGACGCCTAGACAGCCAAGGGAACTAACCACAGCTGACTTCAAAGATATTATGGCAAGACGAAAACCCAGTGTCTCACTTGAAATGGTTCGTGCATATCACAAGTGGAGTGAAGAGTTCCAAGCACTTTAAACGTAAATAATGGACTGCACTGCGATCAATTTTTTATTTTTACTTCTCACATAAAACTTAAATTCACTTTCTAGCGGACTTATCGAGGGTCACAATTACTACAAAGAAATCAATCCACGCAAAAAAGTTTGGAAAACTGATTTTTGATGATGGAACTGTTCTTGATGGCGAAGGGTTTGGGTATTCCACGACTGTTTTTGGTGAAATTGTCTTCAATACAGGGATGGTAGGATACACCGAAGCCCTGACAGATCCTTCATACCGAGGCCAAATACTTACGTTGACATACCCATTAGTTGGAAACTATGGTGTTCCTGACTCTTCAATTGTAGACAATGACGGAATCCCGAAATTCTTTGAATCAGACAAAATCCAAGTTAGGGGTTTGGTAGTTCATGAATTATCTCTTACTGCAAGCCACTGGAATCTTGTCATGACTCTCGATGAATGGCTGTATAGTGAGAAGATTCCTGGGATTTCTGGAATTGATACTCGTGAATTGACAAAGAAGATTAGGACTGGTGGTGTCATGATGGCTGCATTGGTCGTTTCTGATTCTCAAATCGATGTTGAGGTGATACAAAAACAACTTGTAACTGCAACAAAATATGAATCTGAACAATTCATGGATGATGTTTCAACAAAACAAGAAAAAGTCTATGGTGATGAAAGTCGGTCTGTTGTCGTAGTTGACACTGGTGCAAAAAATGCAATCATCAGGAATATTCGTGAGATTGGTTACAAAGTAATTCGCCTACCGTGGAACACTACATATGAAAAGATAATGTCCTATAATCCAAAAGGAGTTGTACTTAGCAGTGGCCCTGGCGATCCTCAAAAATGTCCTGACACAATTTGTACTGCAAAAAAATTAATTGAAAATAATGTTCCTACATTGGGAATTTGTTTGGGTGCGCAAATTATTGGAATTGCAGGAAACACTGATACTTACAAACTAAAATATGGACATCGTGGACAAAACAAACCGTGTGTCAATTTAGAGAACAATCAAGTTTATGTCACTAGTCAGAATCATGGATATGGAATTACTCCCGAGTCTCTTGCAAAGTCTGAATTTAATTTATGGTTTACAAATGTAGACGACAAAACAGTTGAAGGAATAAAGCACAAAAAACAAAAGTGTATTGCAGTACAGTTTCATCCTGAAGCTGCGCCTGGTCCTTATGACTGTAAGTTTGTCTTTGAAGAATTACAACACCTTATGGAGGAAGGAACATCTGCCAAAGAATGAATCGTTAAAGAAAGTTCTTGTACTTGGAAGTGGGGCAATAAAAATCGGAGAAGCCGGCGAGAGTCGCTAAAAACGACCGTCAATTTGACTACTCCGGAAGCCAATGCCTCAAAGCCATACGAGAAGATGGGCTGAAGAGTGTTTTAATCAATCCAAACATTGCAACAATCCAGACAGATACTAGATTTGCAGATCAAGTGTATCTTCTTCCTGTAAACAAAGAGTACGTTGAGTCTATTATCGAAAAAGAAAGACCAGATGGAATAATGCTGGCATATGGTGGCCAAACCGCTCTTAACTGCGGGGTTGATCTAGAGAAATCTGGCATACTTCAAAAGTATGATGTAAAAGTACTTGGAACACAAATCAAAGGAATTAAAAAAACTGAAGATCGTCAACTTTTCAAGGACTCTATGTCTGAGTGTGGTGTCCCTGTTCTAAGAAGCAAGACTGTCACAAACTTTGATGATGCAAAAAAGGCAGCAGATGAACTAACATATCCTGTGATAGTTCGTGTCGCATATACTCTTGGTGGACGAGGAGGTGGGGTTGCATATAATGAAATTGAGCTACATGAAATTGTTGAACGAGGTTTTAAGGCAAGTATTGTTGGTCAGGTTTTAATTGAAGAATACATTGGACACTGGAAACAAATTGAATATGAGGTAATGCAAGACTACGATGGAAATAACATAATTGTCTGTAACATGGAAAATGTTCTTTCTATGAAAGCTCACACTGGTGATAATATTGTAGTTGCTCCCTCTCAGACAATTGATAACCATGAATATCATATGCTGCGTTCTGCTGCACTCCGCGCTACAAAATATGTTGGGATTGTTGGAGAATGCAATATCCAATATGCACTTGAACCCTGTTCTGACAGATATGTTGCAATTGAAATAAATCCAAGACTTTCACGCTCTTCTGCACTTGCAAGTAAGGCCACTGGATATCCACTTGCATACATGTCTGCAAAAATAGGACTAGGTTACAATTTATCTGAACTAGTGAACAGAATTACCAAAAATACCACAGCTTGTTTTGAACCCTCACTTGATTATATTGTATGCAAACACCCTAGATGGGATTTTGAAAAATTTGAACTCGTAAACAGAAAACTCGGACCTACAATGAAATCCGTTGGTGAAGTTATGGCAGTTGGAAGAACCTTTGAAGAATCATTTCAAAAAGCAATTCGAATGTTGGATATTGGAAATGATGGTCTAGTTCTCAATCGTGGAAACGGAAAAACATATTCTGAAGAAGAAATCGAATACAATCTATCTCATCACGATGATCATGTCATGTATCACGTTGCAATCGCACTGAAAATGGGTATCTCTGTTGAGCGAATCTACACACTTTCAACAATTGATCCTTGGTTTATTGAAAAAATAAAAAATATTGTGGATATGGAGTCAAAACTAAAAAAATCCGATCTTGACGCATCTCTTCTCTGGGAGGCAAAAAAAATGGGTTTCTCAGACAAGCAAATTGCTCGAGCTAAAGAAAAAACCCCTGACGACATACGTTCATTACGCAAGAAATATCACGTTTTACCCTCCATAAAACAAATCGATACTCTAGCAGCCGAGTGGCCTGCAGTGACAAACTATCTGTATCTCACATATGGAGGTCACTCCAATGATGTTGTAATCCCTCATGATGAAAAAGGGATTGTTGTATTGGGTGCGGGTCCTTACAGGATTGGAAGCAGCGTTGAATTTGACTGGGGAACTGTCAACATGGTGTGGGGCTTGCAAGAAAATGGCGAGAAGAGTGTATCTGTTGTAAACTGTAATCCTGAAACAGTGTCAACTGATTATGATATATGTACTAGATTGTACTTTGAAGAACTAACTGAAGAAAGGATTTTGGATATAAACGAATTTGAACACCCAAGAGGAATCATCACTTGTGTTGGTGGACAAACTGCAAATAATCTGACCCTCGGACTTGCAGAACATGGGATCAATATATTGGGGACCACTGCACATGATGTTGACAGGGCAGAGAACCGCTCAAAGTTTAGTGCAGAACTTGACAAACTGCACATACAACAACCCCGATGGCAAGCATTTGTGAATATCAATGAAGCAAAAAGTTTTGCACAAGATGTTGGATTTCCAGTAATTGTTAGACCTTCATACGTTTTGTCCGGTGCTGCAATGAAAGTTGTTTGGTCCCAAGAACAACTAAAACAATATGTTCAGGAGGCAACTGACGTATCTCCTGATCATCCTGTAGTGATTTCAAAGTTCATGCTAAATTCACTTGAAGTAGACGTTGATGGAATTAGCAATGGAAAGGAAGTAGTAATTGGTGCAATAGTCGAACACATTGACAGTGCAGGTGTTCATTCTGGTGATGCAATGATGTGCATTCCACCTTGGCGTCTAAGTAATAAGATTATTGAAATCATTAACGATTACACAAAAAAGATTGCATTGACATTTAATGTCAAAGGTCCATTTAATTTACAATTCCTGATTCATGATGATCGGGTTTATGTGATTGAGCTAAACATCAGAGCATCACGTTCAATGCCATTTGTATCGAAGCTAGTCAAAACAAACCTGATCTCACTTGCTGCGAAGGCAATCTTGGATAAACCATTACCTAAAATCCCTGAAAACAAATGGCACAGAATACCAAATTATGGAATCAAGGTACCACAGTTTTCCTTTATGCAATTACAAGGGGCAGATATTGCACTGGGAGTTGAAATGCAGTCAACTGGCGAAGCTGCATGTTTTGGAAACAGCTTTTATGATGCATTATCAAAAGGTCTGATGTCTGTTGGATACACTCTTCCCAAATCTGGTACCGCACTTGTAACCGTAGGCGGTGCTCAAAATAAGGAAAAACTGATATCTACCATTGCAAAACTCAAACAGCTTGGATTTAAAATTCTTGGAACTGAGCATACCGCTGAATTCTTTAAAGAAAAAATCGGCGAAGTACAAATAGTTCACAAAATCTCAGAACCTAAAAGAAAACCAAACATTGCAGATCTTCTATATGAGCGAAAAATTGATTTTATCATAAACATTCCTAGTACTTCGACTCTGGAAAAATATGTTGGAATGTTAGATGATGAATATCAGATAAGACGTAAGTCCCTGGAACTGGGGATTCCGGTATTGACTACTATTGAATTAGCTGATTCTTTTGTAAAGACTCTTGAATGGCTAAAGGACAACAAACCTACAATTGAACCCATTGAGCCCTATGATCATTACACATGATTTAATCTTGTGAAAAATTAACGATGTTTGCTTCCTCTTAGTGTATGTTCATTCATAACTCCGATGATAACTAGAACACGACAGTCACCTTACAAATATGTTGTATCAAATTATGTCTTTTCGTATAAAGTTCAAGTTATGTATTTTGAGGCTAAACGTTTTGGATAAAATCGCAAATACGCTATGACTTGTCTCATAATGGAACATTTATGAAATCTGATCAAATCACTTGTTCTATGATTGATTCATTTCCAATAATTACCCCATCAAGTGTTACTATTCTTGCAGATAAGACTGGTTTTATTTTGTCAATAATTGGCGATATTGATCTCTTGTATTGTTTTCTATGTGTTGCATAAAAATACCTGTTAAATGACGGAATGATGGTTACTTCAATATCTCCTGTTTTATCTGGAAATATCTTTTCTTTTGCTGCCTTTATTGATATCCATACCCTCTGACCGTTCAGTATAGAATCTTCCTGGAAAAATACTGGATGAATGTGACCCATGATTATTCTATCTATGTGTGAAAAATTCTCTGAAGGCATCGTGTGCCCATGTGTCAGCAACACATTATCTTCTATCATTCCTATTGAGCTGATCAATGAGACGTTTTCTGGAACTAATCTCTGGATGTTTGCATCATGATTTCCTGGAATTAGTATGACGTCACACTTTTCTCTGATCTCTTTGAAGAATTTTGGAACTTCATCCCATTCATTTCTTGAAATACTTTTGATACTTGATTTGATATCTCCTAGCAAAATTACCGAATCTGGTTTTTCAGATTCTATCATCCCTGATAACTCTTGAATTATTTCATCGACTGTGGAATTTTTTCCTACAAAAATTTCATTTGACGTCATGCTGTCTTCAAAACCAATATGCAAATCTGTGATCACTAGATTTTTCTTTGTTCCTTCCATGATCAATGCAGGTTTTGTTGGTAATATTCTGATTTGCAGCATCAAAGTTATACCTTGGGCATCTGATTAAATTCTTATGGCCAAAGACCCAGGACGTATTCAGTCAATAGTTTCTGAAAAACGGGTTAAACTACATGTTTTTGAGCCTAGCCAAAGAAAGATCTGGACAGTAGTTGGCGTGGGTGAAGAGTATTGGTTGGATCCAGATGATCATTATTGTTCATGTCCTGGATTTTATTTTGGGCAATTAGCAGGAAAAAATACTTGCTACCATCTTGAATCTGCAGAACTTGCTATAAAGGAGAATCAAGTTGAGACAATTATCTTTTCTGATGAAGAATTCTCTGATTTTCTTTCCGGATTAATTTCTGATTTGTAATGATTTGTTATTCGAACGTGTTAATTACTAGCAAAAATATACAAAATCATGGATGACGAACAACAAAATTCTGAAATTGAAAAAGTAGCAAATCTCATGGTTCATGACAATATTTCATTTGATGAACAGAATACTTCTAAACTAGAAAAATACAAAAATCTAATCAAAAAAGACTGCAATCTTGATGATGAGGAAGCAATGAAGTTGGTTTTTGAAACCTTGCTTTATAGAAAATTAAAAAGTTCCGATTCTGGTGATCTACTGGAGAAGGGTACTGATTTTGGCGCCGGATTCAGTTGATTATAATGGAATAGTGCTGATATCCTCTTTTGATACCCCTTTCCAAAGACCAATCATTCCTTCCGGTTCTACCTTTTCAATCTTGGTGATTTGTTGAATCTTTATGTGATCTGGATTTGGCGGCATCCATAACATTGCCATGTAGTCTCCTACATTCCCAACTTTGTTTGGCATTGCCGTCATGATCTTCTCAGTTGTAAACCCCTTTGATGTAAGAGCGTTGTTTGCTTTTTCTTTAAGATCCATTCTTCCATGTAAGAACAAATAGATGTCTTTTCCAGTATCGATTTCTGTCATGAATTTACTAGTTTTTCAGAGTAAATCAATCTTTCCTGATCTTATGTGCCAAAAAGGGTTAAATTAGAATGAACGAAATTCACAAATGTGAAAATCTTTACTGTTGGCAACAAATCCTTTGTTACTAGTTTTCAATTAGCTGGAATTCCAGGTATTATCTCTGAAACTCCTCAAAATGCGTTGGATCAAATCAGGACACTTACTGATGATTCTGACGTTGGTCTGGTACTTGTTAGTGACGATATCACAGAATCTATCAATGATGAATTGACATTGCTTAGGGCTCAAAAATCAACTCTTGTCTTTGCACTGCCTGCCGCAGGAAGTGAAAAAAATGAAGTTGACTATAGATTAATGCTCAAAAAAATTCTTGGTGTTTAATTCTTTTAATCTACTTATAGCCAACGCTCTGAGGCTTTACCATGAAAACAGCGTCTGTAAAAGAACCAGGTGTAATTTCTATCCATGATGTAGAAACGCCTCATTTGAGTTCTGGGGATATTCTAGTCCAGATGGAATCCTGTGGCATTTGTGGTTCTGATTTGGAAAAAGTGTATGGCCACTATGGTCAGCCATCCATGCGTTTAGGTCATGAACCTGCAGGTATAGTTTTAGATGTTGGTTCTGACGTGACTCAATTCAAAAAAGGAGACAGAGTCTTCACACATCATCATGTTCCATGTTATGATTGCCATTTGTGTAACCATGGAAATGAAACAATGTGTGCAAAATACTATGAGACTAATCTGTCCCCTTGTGGCTTATCTGAAAAATATGTTGTTCCGTCTTGGAATGTTTCACATGGTGGTGTCTTAAAAATTTCTGATCAAACTAGTTTTCAAGAGGCGGCAATGATTGAACCTTTAGCATGTTGTGTTAGGGCTTGGACTAAATTCGATTACAAAGAAGGAGATTCAGCTGCAATCTTTGGTGTTGGGCCAACAGGCATGATGCATATGATGTTAGCTCATGCAAAAAAGTTTTCAAAAATTTTTTGTTTTGATGTAAATGAATTTAGATTAGATTTTGCAAAAAAATTCAACATTACAAAGTCGATTAATTCTATGGATGTGAATAGAAAACAAAAGATTCTAGATTATACCAATGGATTAGGTGTAGATGTGGCAATTGTATCTACAAGTAGTCTTAATGCACTAGATGATGCAATTGGAATGGTTCGCAAGGGAGGCTCTGTCATGATGTTTGGTGTTCCTTCAAAAGATGCAATGATAAATTTGGATATGAGTTTGGTTTACTCTAAAGAGATTACTCTAGTTACTAGCTATGCTGCATCTGATAAAGACACTGCTGAAGCATTGAATCTAATAGAGTCCTCTCAGATTAATGTCGATCAATTAATCACTCATACTTACTCCATAAATAATTCCCAAAAAGCATTTGATCATGCACGTACAGGTGATAATGCCATGAAAATAATTATCACAAAATGAGAAAGGCTTAAGAAAGGTATCTAATTCCAAAAAAAAACGAAGACATATGGATTGGGGATTGCAAAACAGATTATCCAGTATAATTAAACCACACAATAACCGAGCACTCATGCTTGCCGTAGACCATGGATACTTTCTTGGTCCAACTGAAAAATTAGAAAACCCAAAAAAAGTCATCGCACCTCTTTTGAAATACTGTGATTCTTTGATGGTCACTCGTGGAGTTCAGCGGACATCTGTTTCTGCAACCACTAGCACTCCAATGGTATTGAGAGTTTCCGGTGGTTCTAGTATTATTGGCGAGGATTTATCTCAAGAAGATATCACTGTCTCGATTCAGGATGCACTTAGACTCAACGCAAGTGCACTTGCAATGTCTATCTTTGTTGGATCAAAATATGAATACCAGACCATTGTAAATTTGGGAAAATTAGTAAGCGAAGCTGAGCAATACGGAATTCCAGTTTTGGCCGTAACTGCAGTTGGAAAAGAACTTGGAAAAGATGCAAGATATCTTTCACTTGCATGCAGAGTTGCAGCAGAACAAGGGGCTCACATTGTAAAAACCTACTACTGTGACAATTTTGAAAAAGTTGTTCAATCGTGTCCTGTCCCAATCATTGTTGCAGGTGGAAAAAAGATTCCTGAACGCGATGCTTTACAGTTAACATTTAATGCAATCAAAGGAGGTGCTGTCGGTGTTGACATGGGAAGAAACATCTGGCAATCAGATCACTCAGTTGCAATGATTCGTGCAGTAAGATCAATTGTACATGGAAACTCAAATGTTGATCAAGCCTTCAAACTGTACCAAAAACTGGTTAACGAGGAATCAAAGAAACCAAACAATCCTAATCAAAACAAATCAAAGAAACCAAACAATCCTAATCAAAACAAATCAAAGAAACCAAACAATCCTAATCAAAACAAATCAAAGAAACCAAACAATCCTAATCAAAACAAATCAAAGAAACCAAACAATCCTAATCAAAACAAATCAAA
>Ga0224506_10000015_pt1 | contig 195486 bp, 186 predicted proteins | sample SF_Jan12_sed_USG_2_FD_169108 | JGI IMG/M metagenome (GOLD analysis project Ga0224506, IMG submission 169108) | Sediment microbial communities from San Francisco Bay, California, United States - SF_Jan12_sed_USGS_8_1 | ecosystem: Environmental > Aquatic > Marine > Sediment | place: USA...
ACATTTCCGACATTGATTAAAAAGCTTTGATCAATATTAACCACGCCATCAGTGACCCGGAGTGTGACTAAATAAGTGCCGACATCTGCATTACTCGGGGTACCCGTTAATTCACCGGTCGACACATTAAAACTCAGCCAGTCCGGCTTGGTCTGCACACTGTAGCTCAGTACATCACCAACATCTTCATCAGAGGCGGCAAATGTATAACTGTAAGCAACCTCTTCGGTTGCAGAAGTTGGCGCCACACTGCTAATAACCGGGTCATCATTTGTATTGCTAACCGTAATTGTAAAGCTCTGGTCAATATCGACGGATCCATCATTCACTCTGAGTGTTACCGCATGACTACCGACATCGGCATTAGCAGGTATGCCGCTGAGTTCACCCGTGGTGGCATCTATACTCAGCCATGTTGGTGATACCGGCGCACTGTAAGTCAGCACATCAGAAACATCTACATCAGTGGCACTGAAGAGATAGCTATAAGCCACTTCTTCAGTGGCCGACAAAATCGCAGTGCTGGTAATAACAGGCAGATCATTACTATTGATAACAGTCACAATAAAACTTTGATCCACATTCACCGTGCCGTCAAACACACGCAGTGTAATACTATGCTCTCCAACATGTGTATTGTCAGGTGTACCACTTAATATGCCAGTGCCCGAATCAAAAACTAACCAGCCTGGCAACAGAGGCGCAGTGTAGATCAGCGTGTCACCCGCGTCGGCATCAGTGGCGGTAAAGGTGTAACTGTAAGCAGCATCTTCGGTGGCCGTCGTTATTGCTGTACTGCTAATCACCGGTGCATCATTGGTGTTGTTAACTGTTATGCTAAAACCTTGATCCACATTAACCGAGCCATCTGATACTCGCAGTGTGACCGTATGATCGCCGACATCGTCATTCGAAGGCGTGCCACTTAATACGCCAGTGCTGGCATCAAAATTCAACCATGTCGGTAACACTGCCAGCGCGCTGTAAGTCAGCGTATCGGCAACATCGACATCGCTGGCAGAGAAAGTGTAACTGTAAGGCTGATCCTGGGTAGCACTGATGATAGCCACACTATCAATAAACGGCGCATCGTTGGTATTACTAACCGTGATAGTAAAGCTTTGATCCACATTGACCGTGCCATCAGTCACGCGCAAAGTTACTGTATGATCGCCAACATCCGCATTTAACGGTGAGCCACTTAAAACACCAGTGCCAGGATCAAAATCTAACCAACCCGGTAACAGTGGTGCACTGTAGGTCAGTGCATCAAGATCGGCATCGGTGGCGCTAAACGTGTAACTATAAGCCAAGTCTTCTGTTGCAACATTATTCGATGTACTGCTAATCACCGGTGCATCATTGGTGTTGTTGACGGTGATAGTAAAACTTTGATCCACATTAACCGTGCCATCTGATACACGCAGGGTGACCGCGTGATTACCGACGTCGGCATTTAACGGTGTGCCACTTAATACAGCCGTGCTGTCATCAAAACTCAGCCATGTCGGTAACACTGTCTGCACACTGTAAGTCAGTGTATCGGTAGCATCAACATCGCTGGCAGAAAAGCTATAACTGTAAGCCAGATCCTGAGTCGCCGCAGTGATCGCCACACTACTAATTACCGGCGCATCGTTGGTATTACTCACCGTGATGGTAAAACTTTGATCCACATTAACCGTACCATCAAACACCCGCAGGGTGACTGCATGCTCACCGACATTGGTATTTAACGGCGTGCCACTTAAAACACTCGTACCAGGATCAAAAGTTAACCAGTCTGGTAACAGTGGCGCACTGTAAGTCAGCGTGTCACTTGTATCGGCATCAGTGGCAGTTAACGTGTAGCTATAAGCAGTATCTTCAGTTGCAGTGGTTATTTCGGTACTGCTAATCACTGGCGCATCATTGGTGTTGCTGACCGTGATAGTAAAACTTTGATCAACGTTAACCGTGCCATCAGACACTCTCAGTGTGACCATATGATCGCCGACATCGGCATTCGAAGGCGTGCCACTTAATACACCCGTGCTGGCATCAAAATTCAACCATGCTGGTGTTGTGGGTGCACTGTAAATCAGTACATCACCTACATCCTCATCGCTGGCAATGACGCTATAACTATAAGCAGTGTCTTGCACCACACCTGTTAGTGCGACACTACTAATTACAGGAGCATCGTTTATATTACTGACATTTAAATTGAAGGCAGGCAATGAGTCTGTCGCAGATGCCGCGTCAGTTACTGTAATCACTATATTATTAGTGATACCCACATCAGCATTTGTAGGTGTACCACTTAATGTACCTGTCGTGGTACTAAAACTAGCCCAGCTAGGCTGGTTGTTAATACTAAAGGTTAAGACATCTCCCACATCCACATCACTGGCAACTGGTGTAAAACTGTATGCTAAATCTTCATCAATAAATGTAACGGATGAGCCACTGATAGTCGGTGCATCATTGGTATTTGAAACCGTAATAGTAAAGCTTTGATCAACAGTCACTGCGCCATCAGACACGCTCAATGTCACGGCGTGAGCACCGACATCAGCATTCACTGGCGTGCCACTTAATACACCATTGACAGCATTAAAACCCAACCACGCAGGTATTGAGGTAGCACTGTAAATCAGAGTATCGTCCTTATCGACATCTTCAGCAGCAAAGCTATAACTGTATCCTGAGTCTTCCGTTGCAAGCACAACAGCTGATGATGTAACCGTGGGCGCATCGTTGGTATTAACGACCTGTAAATTAAACAATGGCAAGGTAGCTGATGCTAATGATGCATCGGAAACAGTGATCAATATATTATTAGTTGTACCGACATTCGCATTGTTTGGTGTACCACTTAAAGTACCGGTAGCCGAATCGAAGTCAGCCCATATTGGCTTATTTCCAATAGTAAAGATCAAGCCATCACTATCACCAACATCGACATCGCTACTGACAGGCGTGAAAGTATAAAAACTGTCTTCTTCAACCGTTATGGCGGGAGCACCACTAATCACCGGCGCATCATTGGTATTGCTAACCGTAATGGTAAAACTTTGTTCTACGTTAACCGTGCCATCAAACACACGTAAGGTAACTGGATGATCACCGACATGCTCATTTAACGGCGTCCCCGTTAACTCGCCGGTACTAGGATTAATGACCAACCACACTGGTGAAACAGGTGCGCTATAAGTCAGTGCATCAAGATCAGCATCGATGGCGCTAAAGGTATAACTATAGGCTATATCTTCGGTAGCTGTCGTTATTGCCGTACTGCTAATCACCGGTGCATCATTGGTGTTGCTGACGCTGATGGTAAAACTTTGTTCTACGATAACTGCGCCATCCGACACGCGCAAAGTGACCGCATGATTGCCGACATCAGCATTCACTGGCGTGCCACTCAACACACCTGTGCTGTCATCAAAACTCAGCCATGTGGGTATTTCAAATGCACTGTAAATTAATGTATCGAGAGCATCGACATCACTGGCACTAAAAGTATAACTGTAAGCCAGATCTTGAATCGCTGTAGCGATAAACACACTATCAATAACAGGCACATCATTGGTATTACTAACCGTGATGATGAAACTTTGTTCTACGTTAACCGTGCCATCATACACACGTAAGGTAACCGCATGATCACCAACATGCTCATTTAACGGCGTACCACTTAAATCACCCGTATCAGGCTCAAAAGTTAACCAGCCCGGTAACAGTGGCGCACTGTAAGTCAACGTGTCACTTGTATCGGCATCGGTGGCAGTTAACGTGTAGCTATAAGCCAGGTCTTCTGTTGCAACGGTGTTTGATGCACTGCTAATCACCGGTGCATCATTGATGTTACTGACGCTGATAGTAAAACTTTGATCCACATTGACCGTGCCATCAGACACACGAAGATTGACTGCATGATCGCCGACGTCAGCATTTAGAGGTGTGCCACTTAATACTCCCGTGCTGTCATCAAAACCCAGCCATGCAGGCAACACCGTTGCACTGTATGTCAGGCTGTCACCAAGATCAGCATCAGTGGCGCTAAAAGTATAACTATAGGCTGTATCTTCGGTCGCAGCAGTAATGGCCACACTATTGATCAGCGGTGCATCGTTGATGTTGCTGACGCTGATGGTAAAACTTTGATCCACATTGACCGTGCCATCAGACACACGAAGAGTGACTGCATGATCGCCGACATCAGCATTCGATGGTGTACCACTCAACACACCCGTGCTGTCATCGAAATTCAGCCATGTCGGCAACACTGTCTGCGTGCTGTAAGTCAGGGTATCAGCAACATCAACATCGCTGGCAAAGAAACTGTAACTGTAGGCAAGATCCTGGCTAGCGGCGGTAATTGCAACGCTATTAATAACCGGAGCATCGTTAATATTAATAACTTCCAAATCAAAACTGGCTAATGAATCGCTTGCCAGCTCTACGTCGGTGCTGGTAATTATGATGCCGGAGGTAGTACCGACATCTGCGTTTGTCGGGCTACCACTAAGAGTTCCGGTTGCAGTATCAAAGTCTGCCCAGGCCGGTTGATTAACAATACTGAAGCTTTGTGTATCACCATCAAGATCGCTGACGACTGGTGTAAAACTGTAACTACTGTCCTGATCAACGGTAAGTAGAGGTATTCCGCTGATAACCGGTGGACTATTAGCCACCAGCACATTGGCTGTTGTTATGGCCACTGAACCATCGTTATTATCATTGGCTGTAACCTGAGCACTTATCGAGGCATGAGCTTCCAGCGTGGTGAGTGTGTAGTCAATGTTAACTGCGCCAATAATCGGGACTTCATCGGCAAACCACTGGTAACTGACAGTGACTATGTCACCAACATCTGCGTCTGTTGCTTCGGTATCGATAATAGAAAGCGTATTACCCACCACCGCTGTGCCACTGATAGACGGGGTGCCAGTGAACGCAGGCAAAACTAAAGCACTGGCACTTATGACTCCTCCGAGTATAAATGCCAGACTTATCCTGAATGTCCATTTGTGCAACCTTATTACCATCCCGGTAACAACTCCCCATTTATTGCATTACGTATTTTGCAGCATGATCGCGTCAGCTTTTTTTACTAATTGATGCTATTAACAACACGATTGATCGTTATAAAACACTATAAAACGTATTCGAAGCAATGAGAAGTAAAGATATTTTAATTAACAATTATTAAAAAAAATAATGCAAGGAAAAGCAGTTGTTTCAGCGCTATCTTTTTAGTAAAAAAATAGCACCCAGACCATTCATAAAGCAGAAAAAAACCATGTGGAAAAATCCAAATATTAATAAAATCAGTGACATCAACACAGTTCTTGATTGTTTACTCAAAAACTTACAATGTGAGAGCACTAACTGAACGATGAGCTTTATTTATTTGTATTGGCTAGCAACATGAATGGATGCAGCGCTGAATATTTTTTTGTAAAAATTATCAACGCTCACAAAGACAGTCAAATCCATAACGAGGTGCGTCAGGTTTTTTAACACACAAGTTTTACCTTCAGCGGCTAGCAACTAAAGACTATTTACCGAGTGCTTCCTGCTGCATCTGCTCCAGTGTTGTATGCCTTACATCCCTGCCCTTAACCATATAAATAACGTATTCACAGATATTTTTTGAGTGATCACCAATTCGTTCCAGTGCACGAGCTGACCAGAGTGTATTAAGTACACGTCTTACATTACGCGTATCTTCCATCATCAGTGTAATCATCTGCCGTACAGCGGCTTCATATTCTGCATCAATTTTTTCATCTTCTGCTGCACAATCTAGCGCAGCTTCAATATCGGTTCTGGCAAATGCATCGAGTGAATCGTGCAACATTTTACGAACGTGATCACCTAAATGCTTTATTTCGCGGTACTGATCTTTTGGCCGTTCCATGTCAGCCAATTCAATCGCCATACGCGCAATTTTTTCTGCTTCATCGCCAATCCGTTCAATATCAGTAATGGTTTTTACGATCATCATTACCAGCCGCAAATCACTGGCAGTGGGCTGACGTCGCGCGATAATCTGCATACACTGCTCATCAATCGAGACTTCTAGAGCATTCACTTTAAAATCTTCATTCACAACGCGCTCGCCCAGCTCTACATTTCCGTCAACCAGTGCGGTTATGGCATTTTTGACATTCGTTTCAACCAGACCACCCATGGTCATGACTTTGTTTTTTACATCCTCCAGTTCTACGTTAAACTGTTGTGATATATGTTTGTTATCCATGCTCTTACCTTTTTAATGTAACTGTGAACGCGAACTTAACCGTAGCGACCCGTAATGTAATCTTCGGTCTGTTTTTCTTTTGGGTTTGTAAACAGATTATCCGTGGCACCAAATTCAATGAGGTCGCCCATATACATAAACGCAGTATAATCCGATACCCGCGCTGCCTGTTGCATATTATGCGTAACAATCACGATAGTGTATTCAGATTTTAATTCATAAATTAATTCTTCTATTTTTAAAGTCGAGATCGGATCAAGCGCAGATGCGGGCTCATCCAGCAGCAAAACATCCGGTTTAATCGCAATAGCACGGGCAATAACCAGACGCTGTTGTTGTCCGCCAGACAAGCCCAACGCACTTTCATGCAGACGATCTTTTACCTCATTCCACAAGGCCGCGCCTTTTAACGACTTTTCAACGGCCTCATCGAGAATGTGCCGCTGTTTTATGCCTTGCAGACGCAGGCCATAGGCCACGTTTTCATAAATTGATTTTGGGAACGGGTTTGGACGCTGAAACACCATACCAACACGACGGCGCAAAGCCGACACATCAATATCAGGCTGATAGATGTTTTCACCATCAATCTGAATTTCACCTTCAATCTTTACATTATCAACCAGATCGTTCATCCGATTAAAACAGCGTAACAAGGTGGACTTACCACAACCACTGGGGCCGATAAAAGCAGTCACCCGCTTGCGTGGAATCGGCAGATTAATACCATGCAGCGCTTCTTTTTCACCGTATGATAATTTCAGGTCATTTACATTGATACAGATATCTTCATTTTCCAGTGCCATAGGCTGACCACTGGCTGAGAGAATACTTGTATCTATACCGTGTGTTAAAACTTCATTACTCATTCGAGTCTGCTCCGGCCTTTAATTTCATAAACACAAAATATTTATCAATCAAGGGCTTTGTATTTTTCGCGTAAGCGATTACGTAACATAATCGCACTTAAATTCAGTAAGACAATAACCAGCACTAATAAAAACGCCGTGGCATAAACCAGTGGCCGGGCGGCTTCTACATTAGGGCTTTGAAAACCGACATCATAAATATGAAAACCCAGATGCATGAATTTACGTTCCATATGTAAAAATGGGAAGTTATCATCAAGTGGCAACTCAGGCGCCAGCTTAACCACTCCGACTAGCATCAACGGTGCCACCTCACCTGCTGCGCGCGCCACCGCCAGAATAAGACCGGTCATAATAGCCGGACTAGACATCGGTAAAATCACACGCCACAGTGTTTCGGCCTTGGTTGCACCCAATGCCAGACTGCCTTCACGCAGATTTTTTGGAATCCGCGCCAGACCTTCTTCGGTAGAAACAATAACCACCGGCACCGTTAATAAGGCCAGCGTTAAAGCCGCCCAGACCAGCCCCGGTGTGCCGTAAGTTGGTGCAGGTAGTGCCTCTGGATAAAACAGCTGATCAATATTTCCACCAAGAAAATACACAAAGAAACCCAGACCAAACACACCATATACAATAGATGGCACACCGGCGAGATTATTAACGGCAATACGAATCAGTCGAATTAACGGCCCCTGTCTGGCATATTCTCGTAAGTAAACAGCGGCTATCACACCAAAAGGCGTGACCAGTATGGACATTAAAATCACCATCATTACGGTGCCAAAGATAGCAGGAAATACACCGCCCTCAGTATTAGCCTCACGCGGATCTTCAAAAATGAAGTTATAAAAATTCAGTGCATAATGACCCAGCTTGCTAACAACACTCATCTGATTTGGTTTGAGTATTGATACCAGCATATGCAGCGAAACAACAACCTCTTTATTATCTGCCGTAATAAACGTAGCACTGTCGCGTTTAATCTCATCACGCAGTAAATTAAGTCGCTTTATAACGATCTGGTAATCCGCTTTAAAAGCATCCTCTTTTACTGCCAGCGCTGCCAGATTTTCCGCACTGTTTTTATTCTCAAGTTCCAGTTTGCGTTTTTTCAGACGCAGTCTTTCCAGTCCATAATTAATTGAACTGATACTGTTTTTTTCCAGTTCTTCAAGCTCAGATCGCAAACCCAGCACACGCTGAAAGCGATGATTCAGTTCATCCCAGGCCTGCTTTTCACTGGCAACAACCCTGCCCTGCTCTTTAACATCTTTCAGATAACCGTAAAAGTTACCCCACTCCAGACGTTCAAGTTTTATCAAATGCTCGGGCTTGGCTTGTTTTGTAATATAGTGTGCATAAATCCATTGGAAATCGGCAGAAGCCTGATCACGGTTACCGCTTTTAATTAAAACTCGCTGGATAACATCAACGCCGGCAGGTGCTTTTACTGACGCAACTTCTTCAAATAATTTGGATGAAAATTCGGCGGTTTCAATACGCTCACCAATTATAGTGCGGGGTTGCGCTTTGCTATCATGGTAATCAAGCTGATAAATATCAGAAACCCAGAAATGTCCCATGCCTTTGACCATGATCATCGCAAGAATACCGATAACCAATAGCAGGCTGATACTTACCGCACCTGCATTGAGCCAGATCCACGGACTGCCACTGCCCCACCAGTTTTTTAATTTATCTATCATCATAAATTTTCTTACAAGCTACCGTATTGTTTACGTAAACGCTGGCGCACAATTTCAGCAGCGGTGTTAAAAAAGAAAGTCACTACAAACAGCACAAACGCAGCAAGGAATAATATCCGATAATGTGAACTGTCAATTTCTGATTCTGGTAATTCAACCGCGACATTGGCCGACAATGTACGCATACCTTCAAAGATACTGAAATCCATGACCGCTGTATTACCGGTTGCCATTAATACAATCATGGTTTCGCCTACAGCGCGTCCCAGCCCGATCATAACCGCGGAAAAAATACCCGGGCTCGCTGTCAAAATAACAACCCTTGTCAGTGTCTGCCACGGTGTTGCCCCAAGTGCCAGCGAGCCCTGTGTTAAGTATTTTGGCACACTGAAAATAGCATCTTCGGTAATAGAAAAGATAGTCGGAATGACAGCCAGTCCCATCGCGATACCGACGACCAGTGAATTTCTCTGATCGTAGCCAATACCGAACTCATGCTCCATCCAGACCCGCAAACTGCCATCAAAAAACCAGCTTTCGATGACAGGGCCGCTGGCAATAGAAAACCAGACCAGTAAAGCTATCACCGGCATTAATACCGCAGCCTGCCAGCCATCGGGTATCAGGTAATGAATTTTTTTCGGCAGTTTATGCCAGAGCACAGAAAAAGCCAAAATACCCGGTGGCAAGATTAACAGGATTGAAATAATGCCGGTGAGATTATCCTCTATCACGGGAGCCAGCCACAAGCCGGCAAGAAAACCAAGAATAACCGTGGGCAGTGCTTCCATAATTTCAATACCGGGTTTAACCCAGCTGCGCATGCCCGGCGACATAAAATAAGCGGTGTATATTGCACCCATAATCGCCAGCGGCGTAGCAAACAGCATGGCATAAAATGCTGCTTTTAACGTACCAAATGCCAGTGGAACCAGACTAAACTTCGGCTCAAAATCGTTATCCGCAGAAGACGACTGCCAAATATAATCTGCTTTATCATAGCCTTCGTAAGTCACTTCACTCCAGAGTGCAGACCATGATAATTCTGGATGTTCATTATGAATATAAGTGACAACAATTTGATGATCTGCATCTTCATGCAATAACAGATTGGCACGGGTTGAAAGCGCAAAATGCTTAACCGGAAGATCCGACAAATGCTGTTTTGCCAGCAAATTATCGGCGGTGGTATGATAAATCAGCAAACTGCCTTTTTCATCCAGTGCCAGTACGCCTTTACGACGATGTTCAGACTGAATATGCAGCAACTTATTGTCATTCTTAAAACCACGCACCCGCACCAGCGCATAGTTATTTGATTTATCTCGCTGTAATGTCCACTGACTAAACCCGCCCTTTTCATCGGCAGCTAAAATCGATAAGCCGCCCAGTAACATTTTTAATGCAGAAAGTTTTTCCTTGGGCGGTAAAATTTTAGTCTGACTTACCAGCGTCACATCTTCCAGCTCAGAAATATCAAAGACACTGACCTCGCCCTGCTCATTGGAAAGATAGAGCCATAAGGCCTGCGCATCAAGCAGCATATAATCAGTCTGATGCGGCTCTTCGACAACCACTTCTGCGACGGCTTCTGAAAAGCTATCATCGTCTTCGATTTCATAACGATACAGTCTGACTTCACCGTCTGCCATCAGCAGACTTAGCGTCAGTTGATCTTCTTCGCGTGTCGTGATGACTTGTTTAAAATCATCTTTAAAATCTATAAACGAATCTTCAAACGGGTATTCGATATCCGGTGTCAAGACACGTTTATCATTGTTGAAGCTGACTTTATAAGTAAGACGGATAAAGAACAGTTTGCTGTTATCCAGTTCCAACGCCAGCATACTTTCATTCAGTCCAACAACTTTTGCACCGGTCACCACGGCATCGTCCGGTAACTCAAGCGTCATCACATCGGAGACATCACCGCTTTGTAGTTCAAAAAAGACGGCTTTTCCCTGATCGGTTAAGCGCAACCCCTGCTCACCACTTTCTTCCGGCAACAATAAAACGGTATTACCCGATTCTGCTGATGGCAGCGAATAATGTTCTTTGGTCTGTATATCGACCGAGCTGAACATGGGTAGCACTACCCATAACAGATAAAAGAAAATAAGCACGATAGCCAAAATAACACTGAGACCACCCAGACCTACGCCATAACGGGTGATGTTATCGATGAGCAATCGCCTTTGCTGGCGCCAGGCGCTGGATTTCTGAAGTGTAGTCATAGCCTCTATTTTATTTCACTTTTATGACACTATTATGACAGTGCATAAGTAAAGGCCGCACTGATGATTATCAGCCGGCCTGTTGATGACAAAATGCCATCTACTCTAAGCATTTCTGCCCAAAATTAATCCAGCTTCTGCAGTTCTTTTGCAATCACTTTAGCCGGTAATGGTATATAACCGTCTTTTATTACAATTTCCTGACCCATTTTTGACAACACCAGCTTGACAAACTCTTTTTCCAGCGGGGGCAGCGGCTTTTCAGGGTGCTTATTCACATAAACATAGAGAAAGCGTGATAGCGGATAAGTCTTGTTAATTGCATTTTCAGGGGTGGCCGCAACAAAAGGCTTACCGGCTTTTTTCGCTAAAGGCAGCGCACGTACACCGGATGTTTTATAGCCGATACCTGAATAACCAATACCGTTTATCGATGAGCTTATCGATTGCACCACAGATGCCGAACCCGGTTGCTCATTTACATTCTTTTTAAAATCGCCTTTACACAGACCTTTCTTCTTGAAGTAGCCATAAGTACCGGAAACCGAATTACGACCATATAACTGAACTGAGCGTGAAGCCCATGAACCACCAAGCCCAAGATCGCCCCATTTTTCTATATCGCTATTACCACCGCATTTACGGGTCGATGAAAAAACAGCGTCTACATCAGGAATCGTCATGCCTTTAATCGGGTTGTCTTTGTTGACATAAACCGCTAAAGCATCGATGGCTACACGAATAGCTACCGGCTTATAACCGTGTTTCTTTTCGAACGATTCTTTTTCTTTACTTTTCATCTTTCGGCTCATCGGGCCAAGATTAGAAATACCATTAGTTAAAGCTGGTGGTGCGGTAGATGAACCTGCCGCCTGAATCTGAATATTAACGCTTGGGTACTGACGCTTGAATTCTTCTGCCCAGAATGTCATCAGGTTAGCCAGCGTATCAGAACCGATACTGGACAGGTTTCCTGAAACACCACTGACAGCCTTATAATCAGCAACAGCCGAATCTACTTTAACATCGGCCTGAGCCTGATTCATACCAGCTATTAGCACTGCAAACAAAGCAATTAGATTTTGTTTTATTTTCATTGTATTTCCTCTTTTAATTAATGAGGCCAGTATCCGTCAGTTATATGACAGCTTTATGACAACTGCATTAACATTTGATGACATATAAAGCGCATTAATTCGTTGTAACGGTATCCGACTCAACGCGAGCGACTGGGAATCGGCAGCTGAAAATACTGCCACCGGCCGCTTTACTATTGATCACTAATTCAGCATCGTGTCGGCGTAAAATTTGCTTAACAATCGCCAATCCCAGGCCGGTGCCGCCCACTTCACGCGAACGCCCTGCATCAACCCGGTAAAAACGCTCGGTTAAACGTCCAATATGTTGTGGCGCAATTCCCAGCCCCTGATCACTGACACTGACTTGATAGGAATTATTATCCAGCGACGTTTCGATAATAATTTCGCCACCATCGGGGGAATATCGAATCGCATTGCTAATCAAGTTGCTAAGGGCGCTGTACATCTCCGATTCAACCGCTTTCAGCTTAACCTGCAAAGTATTTTTCAGTGAGATTGTATGTTGCCCCTGACTGAGCTGCTCACCATCTTTTTTCAGCTGTGATAATAAAGTCTGCATATCGAGCAGCGGTGCTTCTGATGAATTAGTCGGCACATCGAGATCAAGCCGGGACAATAACAACAGGTCGGTAACAATCTGATTCATACGTTGTGCCGGCGACGATAATTTGCTCAGTTGCTGTTTGATTTCAACTGCACTGAGATCATCAATCTCCTGCAATGATTCCAGATAACCGAGGATAACTGTCAGCGGTGTACGTAATTCATGCGACACATTGGCGACAAATTCTTGTCGCATCAGTTTGAGTTTTTGCACCTGTGTAATATTTCGGATCAGCAATAGTTGTTGACCAACACCATAAGGCATGATGCGTAAATCCAGCGACTGGGTTTCATCTAGCGGAGAACGCATCTCAAATGACTCGCCCTGTTCTGCCTGCCTTAAAAAATGAATAAATGACGGCAGCCGGATCAGATTGCCGATATTCTGACCGATATCCTGACTGCTTAGCCGCAAAATTTTGGTTGCAGCCGGATTAAGCCAGAGAATATTGTTATCTTTATCCAGCACGATGGCCGCATCTGGCATCATGGTGACTGAATCCTGAAAACGCCTGAGCATTTTACTCAGACTTTTCTTTCGGCTACGACTACGCTTGCGCTTGTGATAGATTTTATAAGCCAGCTCTTCCCATAAACCTTTGACGTTTAGATCGGCATCAAGGCTGCTGTTGAGCCAGCGATAGAGCTTGATAAACTGCCGGTACTGATGCGATATAAATAATAACAAGGCAATAAACAAGGCCAGCGACGGCGCATCAAACATCCAACCCAGCAGTAATGCAGGCAACAGGAAACGCGTCAGACGCCAGAGTTCATAAAGCCATATATTTCGCATTATTATCTGGCCTGATTATTTGCCAAGTCTTGCTCGGGGGAAAAACGATAGCCAGCACCGCGTACGGTTTTTATCCAGCCATCACAGCCATACGGCGTTAACAGTTTTCTTAGCCGCAAAATATGAACATCTACCGTGCGCTCTTCAACATAAACATTGCGACCCCAAACCCTGTCCAGCAATTGTTCTCGGCTATAGACCCGGTTTGTTTTCTCCATAAAAAACTCGAGCAGTCGATATTCAGTCGGACCAATATCGACATTTTTTCCATCGATCGTCAGCAAATGCTGTCCCAGATCAAGAATCATTTGACCAGCTACCAGCTTATCATCTTCGGCCACACGGGAGCGACGCAACAAAGCCTTGATGCGGGCCAGTAATTCTTTCGGTGAAAATGGTTTGGTCATAAAATCATCAACACCGTGATCAAAGCCGGTTAACTTATCATGCTCTTCACCGCGCGCTGTCAGCATAATCAATGGCAAGCCCTGGGTTATTTCATCTTTTCGTAATAACCGCACCAGTTCCACTCCCGAGATGCCCGGCAACATCCAGTCAACCAGCAGCAAATCGGGTAAACGGGCATGTAACTGCTGCAGTGCATCTTCTGCAGTCTCGGCTTCTACTATTTCAAAATCAGCACGCTCGAGAGTAAAACGCAGCATATCCCTGATTTCAGCTTCATCTTCTACAATCAGAATGCTTGCCTTAGTCATAATTTCGTCCAGTATTTCATATTGGGTGTATTAAACAGCCTCAATGTGACAGCAATATGACACGGCAGAGTAATTTTCAGTCTGCCAGGCTTATAAACTGCAAACCTGCTTGACCCGGCTTATTTTGATATCCATCTGCCTGCCAGTAGTCAGCCACTGCTATCAATTCATCATCCAGGTATAACAAAGGTATTCTGTCCCGCAACCAGGGGGGAATGGCCGCTTGCTGCATCAGTTTTTTCAGATCCATCGTATGAGCTCTGCCTGCCGGTTTGATCTTCTCTCCACCCTGACGAAAGCGAATAGTCAGTGACTTATGCAAGATATCAGTGGATAAACCCGTTTCAGCAGACTGCAGCAATACCTGCTGACGCAAAGATTCGAGGTTGATCACTTGACGACCACTCCATGTCAGATGTTGACTGGCAGCATGCTCAGAAAGCCGGGGCATCGCGTACAAATCACCCTGAAATCGTCGCACTTCGGTCTCGGCCCAGCTCACTAGCGGGCTTTTATCGTCGGCCGCTGTCAGCATCGGGCCGAGAATTTCATGCAATCGTTTTGCTGTCGGCACATCCAGCTCAAGCTGCTTTAACCAGTAGCGAATGCTGTTTCGTTGCCGCGCCGGACTCAGTCTGATCAGCGCACTAATCGCCAGTGTATCGCCACTGATCATAGACGGCGCATCCAGCGCCGCCAGATCATTCATTAATTCGGAAGCCTCGGCTTGTAACAGACTGACATTGGACAATGTCTGATTAATTGCTGGCCAGCGCTGCTGTAGCAAAGGAAAAACAGACTGACGAAAAAAATTCCGGTCATAACGCTGATCCGTATTGGAAGGGTCTTCAATCCATTGCAGCTGATGATGCCGGGCATAGGCTTCCAGCTCAGTGCGGGCAACGCCTAACAGAGGTCGCAAATGCCAACCCTGGGCAAATAGTTTTGTCTGTGGCATTGCCGCCAGCCCATCCGGCCCGGCTGTTCTTAGCATTTGCAATAACAGTGTTTCAGCCTGATCCTGTAGATGCTGTGCGGTCAGCAAAATATCACCGGGCCGCATTAGTTCCGCCAGCGCCCGGTAACGAGCCGTTCTGGCCGACGCTTCCGGACTTTCACCGGCGGCTGCACGGGCATTAACGCTGACTGACTGAAACTCAACTGCCAGTAGCTGACAGTTTGCCGCGCAGTGCGCCGACCAGCTTTTGGAAAGCGCCTGCAGGCCATGATCAATATAGACCGCGAGGCAACTTAGCCCACTACTGTGTACTAAGTGCAGCAGTACATGAGAATCCAGCCCGCCACTATAAGCCACGATAAACCGCGGCTGATGAGCAGCAGCGGACGCTGAAAATGAAACCGGGCCAGCTGATTGCTCAACTAACCCGGTAAGGTGTGCTTTAAAATGGTCTTTATCAAGTGTCATCTTGATATCGCTGGCATTAACCGCCGGTACTAAACTCACCAAAGCTCATCAAACGCTGGTAACGGTGTTCCAATAATTTATCCAGCCCCATCTGATCCAGATTCTTGAGGCTGTCCGTTAAGGCTCGCTTGATATTAATCGCCGCCTGATCCACATCACGATAAGCACTGCCCAGTGGCTCTTCGATAATATGATCAATTAAATCCAGCTCTTTCAGTCGCTCGGATGTAATACCCAGCGCTTCCGCAGCATCTTTGGCTTTATCAGCACTCTTCCATAAAATGGACGCACAGCCTTCCGGTGAGATAACCGAATACGTGCTGTATTCGAGCATCATCACGTTATCACCAACACCGATTGCCAGCGCGCCACCGGAGCCACCCTCACCAATAACGGTACAGATGATCGGGGTTTTAAGGTCAGCCATGACAAACAGGTTTTTGGCAATCGCTTCTGACTGCCCGCGCTCTTCTGCGCCAACACCCGGATAGGCTCCCGGTGTATCGATAAAGGTAATTAACGGCAACTGAAAACGCTCTGCCATTTTCATTAAACGCATCGCTTTGCGGTAGCCTTCTGGACTCGGCATGCCGAAGTTACGACGAATTTTTTCTTTGGTATCACGACCTTTCTGATGACCAATTACCATCACCGGGCGGCCGTCTAATCGTGCCACGCCACCGACAATCGCTTTATCATCAGCAAAAGCGCGGTCACCGTGTAGCTCCTGAAAGTCAGTAAAAATTCGGTCGATGTAATCAAGCGTATAAGGACGCTGTGGATGACGCGCTAGACGGGCAATATCCCAGGGCTTTAATTTAGAAAAAATACTTTCGCTAAGGCTCCGGCATTTGTCCTGCAAGCGTGAAATTTCATCGCCGATATTAACTTCACTATCATCACCAACAAAGCGTAATTCTTCAATTTTGGCTTCTAGTTCTGCAATTGGTTGTTCAAAGTCGAGAAAGTTTGGATTCATGCTAAAACGTCGTTATATGTTGTTAATTGTTATAGAAATTCTACCGATAATACCATGTGAGGCCTATTCGCGCACAGATTATTTAGACATATCCTTAATTTGGCATAACTCGCGTAATACAGCAGTCGCGTAACTGCCTTTAATTAACTCAAAACTGACGCTGAGCGTATTATCGCTGCCAAACTGCCATTGCATTTGCGCCGGCATTAAGCGCATTGCCCGCCTTTCCTGTTTTAAACCGGCCTGTTCCAGAGCGCTGGTAAAATCGCTAAATTCTGCTACCACAGCCTGTTCCAACTGAGCTGCCTGCGCCGAGACCATGGCTTGCCCGCGCCCCCACAATGCCGCTGTGATATGAATATCAGCCTGAGAAAGTCGTAGCAAATCGTCCTCACCAAGTGCATCGTCAAAACAGGCCTGGCTGGCTGCCAGCATATACACATCACCGACCAGTGGCTGATCAAAGCTTGTCTCGACGAGGCGCTGCGAGACAATCCGGTTAAAAATCCAGGAACGCATTGCCGATAGATACAGTCCGCGTTTAAACGGTTTTAGCCGCCTCATCTTATTCCCCGCTATTAATTCAGTGGCCCGACTCAGGTTTCCCATGCTATGACCAAAGCGCTGCTGTCCAAAATAATTGGGCACCCCTTTAGTGGCGATGAGTTCCAGCTGCTGCTGCCACAGAGCCTGTTCCCCCTGCAGTTCTGACAAACGGATATTAAAGCGATTGCCACTTAAGGTACCGCGTTTAAGTTTGCGTGAATGTCGGCAAATTTGCTGAACTTGAAAGCTGTCACAATCTAACTGATGCCAGTCCGGCCCTTGCTGACCCGGCAGCTGAACACTAAACCATTGTGTGGTAATGCCATGACGATCTTTAAGCCCGGCATAACTGACCGCCACTTGTTTTACCTGTGCAAATTTTTGCAACTCTTTTGCCACATGCTCGGTATTACAACCCTGTTTAGTAATTTGTAACCAAACATGCTCGCCTTCACCGGAGCAACTGACCGGCATGATTTCATCGACCAGAAAGTCATCATGCTCTGTTTTAAAGTGAGCACTAAGGACGGGGCGGATATGCTGAAAGGCGAGACCATCGTAATCAAACATCTGTTCTATTAATCTGTATTGGCTAACTGATTGCAGTAAGATACAGCCTATGAAATACAAATCAACAGCAATAGTGTATTTTTTCATTTTTGTTATTACTGCATCCTGCAGTGATAACAATGCGCGCTTCTCAAAACTACCGGCAAACGCAACGATTCTGGCCTTTGGTGACAGCCTGACAAAAGGTAATGGCGCCGCCCTATCCCAGAGCTATCCATCACGCTTACAGCAGTTAACCCGACTCAGGGTAATCAATGCCGGCATTTCCGGTGAAATCAGTGAACACGGCCTAAATCGCTTAGCCAGCTTATTAGAAAAACACCGCCCTCAGCTAGTGATTATCTGCCATGGTGGTAATGATATTTTGCGTCACCTGAGACTGGAAAAAACCAAAACCAATATCACCGAGATGATCCGGCTAGCTCGCAGCTATCATGCACAGGTATTATTAATGGCTGTTCCTAAACCGTCTCTGTTAGTTAAACCCGCTGACTTTTATGCCGACATTGCTGAGAGTACCCGGGTCGGTTTTGATAACTGGACATTTGCCGAGGTACTAAAAAACAATGCGCTTAAATCGGATAGCTACCATCCTAACGCCGCTGGCTACGCTGTGATCGCAGACGCGATTTTTCAGTTGCTTTCACAGCAAGGTGCCATCTGAATAACTTTTAACACAATCACTTGAGCAGGTTTTTACTGATGAATTTATACCTGAGATTACTGTTAATACTGATAAAATGCAGATTCGGCCCGCCTATGCAAACACTCGATACCTCGATTATAAAACTGCGCGTACTACTGAATGATCTCGACCTTAACCGGCACATGAATAACGGTCGTTTTTTAACCATTATGGATCTAGGAAGAATGGACCTTTTAAGCCGAACTGGCACCTTGAAACAGGCGATGAAACAACGCTGGATGCCGATAGTTGGCACTGCCAGTATTGATTTTCAGCGTCCATTAAAATTATGGCAGCGCTATGAACTGCACAGCAGAATTTATGCTTGGGATGAAAAATGGATTTATCTTGAACAAACCTTTATCAGTCGTGGCAAACTGATTGCCAAGGCACGAATCAAGGGTCTGCTGCGTGGCAAGGATGGTAATATTGCACCGCAAATTGTTATCGATAGCATTCAACCCGGACTGGTCAGCCCGGTTGCGGCAGAAAAGCAAATATTTTAAACTGCCAACTGATCGTAAGCGCAACGGACAGCCTGATTACTGAACATAAAAGCGCGTCTTTAGCGCTCTGTGCAGGCGGATTCATACTAATGAAATAAGGAAGCGAATCGTTTGTTTTATTCGACATTAAGCGTTTTGTTTGGCTATCGGTACCTCGTTAGCGTATTCATTGGCTACTTTGTTATCAGTGGCTGCTTCCGTTTTATTCTGGCCACTGACCATCAGGCATTAACCGGCAACACCTTTCTTTATGGCCTTAGAATGGATCTGATTATAATCAGTCTTTTTTCATTCCTCTCGGTCATTTTATATAGTGTTAACCTACATAAAGCCAACCGCATCTATCTCGGGCTGATATTTTCTGTGTTTATTTTTCTTGAAATGATAAACCTGCATTTTTTTGCTGAATTCAATCTGCGCCTGAATTATTTATTGATCGATAATCTTGCGTATTTAGGCCAGATTTTACCCAGTCTGTTTGCAGACTACCGTTTCAGCCTTATTTCGACTCTGATTTTATTGCCGGCTGTTTTTTATATTGTGTTTCGATACTCCGCGGTTTTTTTTAAACAAAACACCCCGTTAAAACAAAACCTGATTGCACTGCCTTTTTTATTATTTATCCTGCTGTTAAGCAGTCGCGGCTCTTTAGGCCAAGCCGCTCCCAGCCCGAGCTATTACTCATGGTCATCTGATAACAGCATAAATGAAATCAGCACCAATACCGTTCATTCATTACTATCATCTTTTATCTTTCACGAAGAAGATAATCTGTATATGTACGGACAGGCACCGACCTTATTAAAAAAACGTTTCGGACAAACCATTCAGAGCTCTTTGAAAAAGAAAAAGCGCATTGTGTTAACCATTATGGAATCGTTCGGCCATCTGTTTGTTGGCAGTCTTGGTGGTAAAAAAGCCTCCCCTGAATTTGATCGTCTGACTAAAAAAGGCCTGTTCTTTTCCAATATGTATTCTTCATCCAACAGAACAAACCGCGGCATCGAAGCCATTTTAAGCTCGATATACCCGTTTGTAGGTCGGACCTATTTGAAATTACCTGATGCACAGGGTGATTTCTGGACGCTTGCCTCAAGCCTAAAGCAACAGGGCTATCGCACCGTTTTTTTATACGGCGGCGATATAAAATTTGATAATATGAAGTCTTTTTTACTTTCCAATGGCTTTGATGAAATTATTGATAGCAGCAATATCGGACTCGATACCAAAGAGTTTTCCTGGGGCTATGCTGATGAAGATATCTACAATAAAGCGATCGGGCTTTTACAAACATCAGACCAACCTATTTTCCTGACGATTCTGACTTTGTCCAACCATAAACCTTTTGATTTTCCTGAAAACAGGATCAGTCTGTTTCCCGATGCAGATAAAAAAAGTTTTGAAAATGCCACCCGCTACGCTGACTGGGCATTAGGAAAATTCAGCCGCGAGATCATTGAAAAAGATTTATTTAATGATTCATTATTAGTGTATGTCGCCGATCACAATGCCGACGTAAAAGGCTCTAAAATCGTGCCGGTTGAACGCTACCGTATTCCAGCACTCTTTCTTGGGGAGGATATCGGGCCCAGGGAAATAACCGGCGTCACTCATCAGGCCGACATAGCGCCCACATTATTAGCTGCCGCCGGTATTAACACCACGATTCCGGCGCAGGGCTTTAATATGCTGCAAGCAGAAAAATCACGAGCACTCATCATTAAACAGAAATCCTATGCTTTTGTGAATGATCAGGGTCAGGTTATTTTTCAGCCTGAACACAAACCGATCGGCAATCAGATACTGACAGAAGAAGGTTTAGCACTGATCTATAACAGTTATGCCGCTTATAAAAACCACACACATAAGTAAGCTGAGTATAAAGCCTTCTAGTTCGGCGAACTGTCTAAATGCATTAATACAAACTGCCTGACGGCTTCATCGATTAATGAAGATTGCTTTATGAAGAGCTGGCGTATTGCCGGCAGATCATAAGCCGTATGCTGGGTAAGAATCGGTGTGGCTTTATAATGACCATGACGATTTTCTCCGCTATCAACCAGCTCATGAACAAAACCCGCCGATGGCTTCCAGCTTAAGGCTTTTTCCTGCTGCAATTTATCATAACAAAGCTGAAAGCCGACAATCTCAGTCGCCTGCTGCCACACAATTAAGTCCATATCTTCCCCACTGAACCAGCGTCTGGATGGCTCCTCTGGTATTTGACGTGTAGCCCGAATTTCTTTTAGCATCTGTCGTTACTCTTTACTTTAAACCCAGCAGCTTCTCATTAATGGCTTGAACTTTATCTCGTATCGCAGCGGCTTCTTCAAACTCAAGATTTTTTGCATGTTCATGCATCTGCTGTTCCAGTTTTTTCATTTCCTGGGCCAGCTGTTTATCTGTCATCTGCTGATATTGCTGCATGGGCTCTGCAACATGGCGCTCGTCAATACTGAAGGCTTTATGCTGATAACCGGTTTGCATCACATCCGCCACGGCTTTTTTAATACTGGTCGGAGTAATACCATGAGCCAGATTATATTCATGCTGTTTCTGACGGCGTCTTTGGGTTTCATCAATGGCTTTTTTCATTGATTTGGTAATTTTATCTCCATACAAAATAGCTTTGCCATTAAGGTTTCTGGCTGCCCGTCCAATGGTCTGTATCAATGACCTTTCTGAACGCAAAAAACCCTCCTTATCGGCATCCAAAATAGCGACTAGTGAAACCTCGGGCATATCAAGGCCTTCTCTTAACAGGTTAATTCCGACCAGCACATCAAATTCACCCAGCCGCAAATCACGGATAATTTCAGTGCGCTCAACCGTATCGATATCAGAATGTAAATACCTGACTCTGACGCCGTGTTCACTCAGGTAATCCGTCAGGTCCTCAGACATGCGTTTGGTTAATGTCGTAATCAGTACACGCTCATTAATTTCAGAGCGCTTATTAATTTCAGAAAGCACATCATCAACCTGAGTAGCCACAGGTCTCACTTCAATTTCAGGATCCAGTAAACCGGTTGGCCTGACAAGCTGTTCAAGCACATTATCGGAGTGCTCTTCTTCATAGATTGCCGGTGTGGCCGAGACATAAATCGCCTGCGGTTTTAAGCGTTCCCATTCCTCAAAACGCAAAGGCCGGTTATCCAGCGCAGACAGCATCCGAAAACCATAATTCACCAGATTTTCTTTACGCGAACGGTCACCTTTGTACATCGCACCTAGCTGCGGCACAGTGACGTGACTTTCATCAACAACTAATAAGGCATTATCGGGCAGATAATCATACAGACACGGTGGCGCTTCACCCGGAGCACGGCTGGATAGATAACGGGAATAGTTTTCGATGCCGTTGCAGTAACCCATCTCACGGATCATTTCGATATCGTACTGGGTACGCTGCTCCAGTCGCTGAGCCTCGACCAGCTTGTTCTCATCACGCAGCTGTTGAAGCCGCTCCTTGAGTTCTGCTTTGATTTCATCAATGGCATTAATCAAGGTACTTCTGGGTGTGACATAATGGGTCTTGGGGTAAATAGTCAGGCGCGACACTTTACGTATCACTTCGCCTGTCAGCGGATCAAAGAAACTCAGCTGCTCGATTTCATCATCAAATAACTCCAGTCGAATCGCTTCTTTATCGGATTCAGCCGGGAAAATATCAATCACTTCACCGCGAACCCGGTAACAACCACGAGTCAGCTCAAGATCGTTGCGGGTATATTGCAGCTCGGCCAGCCGTCTGAGCACTTCTCTCTGATCTATGATATCGCCTTTAACCATATGCAATACCATGCTGAAATATAATTCCGGATCACCTAACCCATAGATCGATGAGACAGTGGCTACAATGATGGTATCTTCTCTTTCTAATAAGGCCTTGGTAGCAGAAAGTCGCATCTGCTCAATATGTTCATTAACCGAAGCGTCTTTTTCGATAAACGTGTCACTCGCAGCGACATAGGCTTCCGGCTGATAATAATCATAATAGGAAACAAAATATTCCACAGAGTTCTCCGGGAAAAAATCTTTCATCTCACCATAAAGCTGAGCCGCCAGGGTTTTATTTGGCGCCAGTAATAGCGTGGGTCGCTGTACCTGCTCGATCACATTAGCAATCGTAAAGGTCTTGCCTGATCCGGTGACGCCTAATAATGTCTGACCTGCCAGACCATCATTTAATCCTTCAACCAGACCTTTTATTGCTGTCGGTTGGTCGCCAGCTGGTGTATATTCTGTATGTAATTTAAAAGTTTTAGACATTGCTCTACAATTAACATTATTAGAAAATCGATATCAGGAAATCTTAGTGGATATAAAAACTGCAAACCGCCTGTCCCGCGTTAAACCATCACCTACTCTTGCTGTTACCGCTCTTGCCAATCAACTAAAAGCTGAAGGCAAAGATGTGGTTGGCCTCGCCGCAGGTGAACCGGATTTTGATACTCCTGATCATATCAAACAAGCCGCTATTGAAGCGATCCAAAACGGTTTTACACGATATACCGCTGTGGATGGCACACCCAGCCTGAAGCAGGCCATTATAACCAAGTTCTCACGAGATAATGGTCTTGATTACACCGCCGATCAAATTCTGGTTTCCAGCGGCGGCAAACAGAGCTTTTATAACCTTGCTCAGGCGCTGTTAAATCCGGGTGACGAAGTGATCATCCCGGCGCCGTACTGGGTTTCATATCCTGATATGGTGCTGTTAGCCGATGCCGAACCGGTAATTGTCGCGGCAGATCAGTCACAGGATTTTAAAATTACTGCGGAACAGCTGGAAGCGGCGATCACGCCTAAGACGCGTTTATTTGTGATCAACAGCCCGTCTAACCCGTCAGGCAAAGCCTATAGCCGGGCAGAGCTAAAAGCGCTGGCCGACGTCTTAAAAAAATATCCTGAGATTATCATTGCCACCGATGATATGTACGAGCTGATGATCTGGAATGATGAAGGCTTTAATAACATTCTGAATGTAGCACCTGATCTATACAACAGAACCGTGGTACTTAACGGGGTTTCAAAAGCCTATTCAATGACCGGCTGGCGCATTGGTTATGCCGGCGGCCCTGCCGACCTGATAAAAGCGATGAAGAAAATTCAGTCACAGAGCACCTCCAATCCCTGTTCGATTTCACAGGCAGCTGCTGAAGCCGCATTAAATGGTGATCAGAGCAGTGTCAAGATGATGAGAGATGCCTTCAAAGATCGCCATGACTATGTGGTACGACGCCTCAACACTATTAAAGGTGTTGATTGTGTTGAAAGTGACGGCACATTCTACAGCTTCCCTAATTTTCAGGCCGCTATTGACGCACTGGATGACGTCAGTGACGATGTCGAACTGGCCGAGAAATTACTGGCGGACGTCGGTGTCGCACTGGTCCCTGGTTCTGCTTTTGGTGCCCCCGGACACCTGCGACTTTCATTTGCTACCAGCATGGAAAACCTCGAACAGGCATTAAGCCGAATTAATTCCATATTTAATTAATTTAGCTATTGACCGACGAAAGGTGAATCTATAATATAGCGCCCTCTGTTGAAGAGCATGTTCCCTGATAGCTCAGTTGGTAGAGCAACGGACTGTTAATCCGTTTGTCCCTGGTTCGAGTCCAGGTCGGGGAGCCACTTCTTTCTTCACAGCTCTACTCCTTCAAAAAAAACCTTGTTTCATCGCTATTTACTACTTTCTTTCATTAAAACTGTTGTCTGTATGGCTTTCTTTGCATATTGTGTCTAAAATGTTAAAAGTATGTTACAAAAAAACAAGGATATACCGTGCTAATAGCTATTATTGAAGATGACGTAGATCAGTCACGAATGCTATCTATCTGGCTGGAAGCTGCAGGACACGTTCCCAGTATTTTCGGCACCGCCGAAACCTTTCTCGAAAAAAACACTATTGATGATTTTGACATTCTGATTCTTGACTGGGACCTTCCCGGCATTGACGGAATCGAGTTACTTCGCATTATCAGAGAAGACAAAAAACTCAACACCACCGTGCTCTTTGCAACCCGCCATGAAAGCAAAACCGACATCGTCACAGTGCTCGAGGCCGGTGCTGATGATTACATGGTCAAACCGGTTGACCGGCGCGAATTACTGGCCCGACTAAATACTCTTAAACGCCGCAAGTCTGATGATGTTGCACCTGTCTCCAGCCAAATCATTGCCGGCGAATTTAAACTCGATGATAAAACTCACCGCCTGACACGTCATGGTGAGATTCTGGAATTAACACCTAAAGAATATGAACTGGTATCGTATCTGTTCACTAATCTGGAACAGGTTTTATCGAGAGCCGATTTATTATCCCATGTCTGGGGTTGTGATGCGGATATCAATACCCGCACCGTCGACACCCATATCAGCCGGATCCGCAAGAAGCTTTCTTTAACACCGGAAAATGGCTGGAAACTTGAATCGATTTATCACTACGGTTATCGACTCGAGCAAATCAATGACACGGAAACCGAAGCTGTCTGAGCCAATCACAATAATATATTAGTGGTTTTTAATTAAACCATTAATATATGATATTCTTTAGCCTTCCTTAAAGACCCGACCTGAAGCCATGACTTACGTCGTAACCGATAATTGCATACGCTGCAAATATACTGACTGCGTGGATGTATGCCCAGTTGACTGTTTCCATGAAGGCCCTAACTTTCTTGTGATTGATCCTGACGAATGTATCGACTGCACACTGTGTGAACCTGCCTGCCCGATTGAAGCTATTTACGCCGAACAGGATGTACCTGATGATATGCAACTATTTATCAGCTTAAATGCAGAACTCAGTCAAAGCTGGCCAGTTATCAATCAGATGATTGCCGCGCCAGCAGATGCTAAAAAGTGGGACGGCGTTGAAAACAAACTTAAATACCTTGAACGATAAGCTCCCGCTACTATGACAGAGAACACCAAGTGCGTTAATGAAAATGCTTTCTTTTTTGTAGCACACGGCCTTAACCTGCAACAAACCATCAGCGAACATATCTATCGATTATTTTCTGACCAGTTACCTGATCTGAGTCAGCTGGTGATTATTGTACCGGCACCTGATCTGATTTATACCTTTCGCAGGTTTCTGTTGTCCTATTTGTCGGCAAACAATATCGACGCCATCATTGGCACTGAAATCACGCCGTTAAAGAAGTGGGTTGAGACCAATCTAAACCTGCCAGAGCAGACACCGACATTTATTAATAACCACTGCCGGCAACTGATAATTTTAGAAGCCTTGCAGGCTTACCCTGCTCATTTTAAGGACGAGAATCTGTGGCAAGTGTCGACATCCTTATTACAGTTATTTGACGAACTGACACTCAATAATCTCAACCCGGCTGAGTTCAGTGAAAGCAACTGGCAACAACAGATTCAGTCACACTATGGTATCAATAGCAGGCCCCAACACCTGAGCAATGAAGCACAGCTGATTTATCGTTTATGGAGCGCCTGGCATCAGCAACTTGAGGATGAAACCTTAATTGATCAGACCAGTGCCTATGTAAGACGCCTGCAAAGCAGTTCCACCCAGAGCATAAAAGATAAAGTGTTTATTATTGCTGGTGCAGAGAAACTCACACTGAATGAAGTGGCGTTAATAAAAAACCTGTCTCAGTCAAATACCGTACACTTTTTTATTCAGGCAGCGCCAGACAATATCGCCCAGCCACAGCACCCCGATCATTTTGTAAACAGCCTTGTGCAAACGCTGGGGTTTGATCAGAACATCATCAACAATCTGGCACAGCAAGCCATCAATAAGGTGTTTGAGCACGAACTTCCCGTTCATCAGCGCAGCCAGGTGGATAACACTAAAACAGATGCCAATACGCTACAGGTTTTTGCTGCCTTTAGTGAGGAGCACGAGTCCAATGCTGTCGATCTGCAAGTCAGGCAATGGTTATTACAGGGTAAACGCAATATTGCCATCGTCACTGAAAATCGCAAACTGGCAAGACGTGTGCGCGCCCTGTTAGAGCGCGCCGGCATCAACCTGGTCGACTCGGTTGGCTGGTCATTATCTACCACCAGTCCCGCTACTATTGTCGAGCGCTGGCTGGAATGTATCGAGCAGGACTTTGCGGCTATTACATTTCTGGATTTTATGAAATCACCGTATTTTAAATCTAACCAGAAAGATGATCGCTTACTGCAGGATATTTTCAGATTTGAGCAGGATGTCATCTTTCACGAAAACATCAGCGGCAATATTGAACGTTATAAAAATGGGCTTCTGCTCAGAAAACAGCGCCTGGCTCACTGGGAAAGCAACAGCTACAACAACATCAGCAACTTACTCAATGAAATCAATGAGCAATCCGCGGTACTGGTCACGATGTATACAGCCAATAAAAAAACTGCTGCCAGTGAATACCTCAAAGCCTTGTCGCTGAGCTTAGACGAACTCGGCATAACAAGCGCTTTACAAGCTGATGAAGCCGGTGAACAGGTATTAGCAGAAATCACCCATATGCTCAATGCCTGCGCCACTGCCAACCCGGAGATGAACTGGTTTGATTTCAGAACCTGGCTCGCAAGCGCTTTCGAAAACCACCATTACAGCCCTAGCAGTGCGGCCTCTCATGTCAGACTACTGAACCTTAAACAATCGAACAGCGGTTATTACGACGGTCTCATCATCGCCTCTGCTGAAGCCTCTCAGTTACCGGGAGCAGCACCTAAGACTGCTTTTTTTAATCACCATGTCAGGCGTTCTCTTGGGCTTTCAGACTGGCAACAGCATAAATCAGAAAAGTATTATCTGTTCAGGCGGCTGCTACAAAGCGCTGATCAGACCCTGATTAGCTACTGCAAAGAAAAAAACAACGAAGAACAGCTGCCTTCTCCTTGGCTGCAAACCATTCTGGACTTTTATCAACTACACAATGATGAATCACTTTATCCAGAGCAGTTGTATCAATTGCTGGCTAGCAATAAAACATCCGTGTTCGCTTCAGTTGATATTCCCTTGCCTGATCTCAGCAGCGCAGCAAAACCGGTTATTGATCACAAACAACGCCCTGCCAGCTTTTCATCCTCGCGACATCAGCGTCTGATCAATTGCCCTTATCAGTTTTTTGCCAGTGATGTACTTAACTTAAAAGCCCCGGATGAACTTATTTTAGAATTACAAAAATCCGAGTACGGCCAGAAGGTTCATAAAATACTGGAACTCTATCACCTCGATCATAAAAGCGGCGAAAGCTTTGAGCAAAGCTTGTCGCGGCTGCAACGACTATCTGAAGAGGTTTTTAAGGAGCAAGTTGAAGATAACTTTTTACACCGTGGCTGGTTAAAACGCTGGCTCGACCACTGTGAAAATTACCTCAAATGGCAACAAGTGAGACAGCAGGAATGGCACTTTAGTGAAGCGGAAACCGACCACACAGTTAATCTAGGCAATAACACTGAGCTCAAAGGCCGGATCGACCGGATTGATAAACAAAGTTCATCGCTTGCGATTATTGATTATAAAACCAGCAGCAAAACCCCGTCTCAAAATGACGTGCTCTGCGGCGAGGAAGTCCAGCTCAGCAGCTATGCCCTGCTGCTTGAGAATGCATCCAAGGTTGAATATTTAAAACTGGATGAATCTTATGGCAAGGTTAGCAGCGGTGCAATGCTGCAGGATGAGCAACTCGAAGAGATTGCTTTAAAAACAAAGCAACGATTAGTCGAACTGTTACAACAGATCGACAACAATACCGCACTGGTTTCTAACGGCAATCAGGAAGTCTGCCAGTTCTGTAATGTATCCGGACTTTGCCGAGAGAATTTCTGGCGTCTAAATTCTTAGCGTATAAACAAAAAAAGGCTGAAATTATCAGCCTTTTTTCTAAGTCCACGCTGTCACTCAAGCCACTAGATAGCAGTAACAGCGTTTTTCAGCGCCGCATTATTGCACAGCAAACAGTTCACCATTAATACTGCTAAACATTATCATGCCGGAATATGCCACCGGAGCAGACAAAATTTTATCTGAGGCCCTGTATTTCCATAATAATTTACCGCTATCATTAATCGCATAGAGGTGAGTATCATGACTGCCTATATAGGTAATATCAGATGCTATGGTTGGCGATGATAAAACAGCACCAGCCGTTTTGTATTCCCAGATCCGTTTACCGGTATCCTTATTCAGCGAATAGACATAGCTGTCGCCACTGCCAAAAATGATGCTGTCATCATTGATCGCGGGGGACGAATAGACCCGGCCAGCTGTTTTCTTGTTCCAAACTTCCTGACCTGTTTTCTGATTAATTGCATACAGGCGTTTGTTATCACTGCCAAAATAAAGTTTTTCATCATCCAGTGCCGGTGATGAATAAATCCGGCTGCCTACTCTGAATTTCCACTGTTCCTGACCAGAGCGAGTATTGATGGCATACATATAACCATCTAGGCTTGAGACATAAGCATACTTGTCCTTTACAGCCGGTGAGGTTGGAATGCCGCCACTGGTTTTAAAGCTCCACACTTCGGCACCGGTTTCAGCATTAACCGCATACAAGTGCATATCTTCACTGCCAAAGTAAACGACACCATCATAGATCGTAGGCGCTGAATAAATCTGTCCTTTGGTACGGAAACTCCATAACGTTGAGCCATTATTGGCATCCACGGCATACAGATTACCGTCCCAACTGGCAATGTAAACCGCATCACCTGCAACCGCTACGGCCACTTCTATATTTCCACCGGTACGGAATTTCCAGAGGATTGTGCCGTCTGAGGCATCTAAAGCATATAAATTACCGTCTTTTCCGCCCAGATAAACCCGGTTATCAACTGCTATGGGGGAAGCGTAGCTTTTATCTGGCAAGCTGTATTTCCACTTCAATTTATCCAGCTCATCGATTCCAGCACTATCGGATATACCCGAATGCATTGCATCACCACGGTACATCATCGATACGCCACCACAACCCGAGAGTATCAGCACCAAACCACAAACTAAGACAACTTTCATGCGCGATAACATAAAAACTCCATCAAACTTTATAATATTTTAATTAAAACAGACTGAAATTCTTTAATATTCTAATAACAATCATACGGATACAGTTACTTTAGCACAATTTACATTAAAAATTGATGAAAGCTTATTGATCCTTGCCGCAATGACATAACAATTCGTATGAAATGGTCGATGCCGCCTCGGCAACCTCATTAATATCCAGCGGCCCGCCCCACAAAGTGACTTCATCACCGATGTTTACCGTGCTGTCACAGTCGCTGATATCTACACAGATCATATCCATCGAAACCTGGCCGACTAAGGCCAAGCGCTGACCATTAAGCCATACCGGTGTACCATTATTTGCATGACGCGGGTAACCATCGCCATAGCCAATACCGACAACAGCAATTTGACTATCCCGACTACTTCGCCAGAGACTTCCATAACCCAGTGCCTGGCCAGCGCTGAGGGAATTGATCGCAATCACCTGACTGGTTAATGTCATCACCGGCTTTAAACCAAAATCAGCGGCAGCTCGATGCCCGAACGGGGATGCGCCATAAAGCATTATACCGGGGCGTACCCAGTGCTGAATGGCATTTGGCATCGACAGTATCGCCGCAGAATTGGCCAGACTGGCTTCCAGTCCTAGTGCTTGCTGACACTGATTAAACCGATCAAGCTGAATCTGATTAAAAGCGGATGCGCTATCATCAGCATTAGCAAAGTGACTCATCAGCCGCAGCTGCGCGACTACGGGCGCATCATTCAACTGTTGAGCTGCCAACAGCGCCTGCTCCGGCGCGATACCCAGCCGATGCATACCGGTATCGATTTTTAACCAGCAATTAATACGCTGTGCAGAATCGGCCTGTGACAACAGCTGAATTTGCCACTGTTGATGACAGACCGGTTGCAGATCAAAATCCAGGCATTGTTGTAATTGATACTGATTCTGAAACCCCTGTAAAACCATAATAGCCGCATTAATGCCATCAGCTCTTAAAACCAGAGCCTCTTCAATGCAGGCCACCGCCAGCGCGTCAACCCTGCTCTGCAGATGCCGGGCAACCGCAAGCATGCCATGGCCATAGGCATTGGCTTTGATCACTGCAATAATATTGGCATCAGCTGAATACTGACGCACTATTGAAAGGTTATGCGTTAATGCATCAAAATCTATTTTAAGCCGCGCACTGCGTTGCATTAAAACCCATCACCGTCATAAACTTCGGGCATATGATTTTCAAAACGCGTGTATTTACCAAGGAATGTTAAACGACAGGTACCGATCGGACCATTTCTTTGTTTCGCGATGATAATTTCGGCAGTGCCTTTTTGTTCACTGTCTTCGTTATACACTTCATCACGATAAATGAAGATGATTAAATCGGCATCCTGCTCAATCGCACCCGACTCACGTAAATCTGACATAACCGGGCGTTTATTCGGCCGCTGCTCCAGACTTCGGTTTAACTGAGACAATGCAATGACAGGTACTTCCAGCTCTTTTGCCAGCGCCTTTAAGGAGCGTGAAATTTCCGATACTTCAGCGGTTCTGTTTTCTGACGCTGACTTTGCACTGCCCTGCATTAACTGTAGATAATCAATCACAATCAAGTCCAGACCATGTTCTCTTTTTAAACGTCGGGCACGGGCGCGTAATTCTGAAGGCGACAAGGCAGCGGTATCATCAACAAAAACCTTGGTCTGCGATAACATACTGACTGTGGATGTGATTCTGGCCCAGTCATCATCTTTGATCTGGCCGGTGCGCAAATTATGCTGATCAATACGTCCGAGCGACGAAATCATACGCATCGAAAGTGACTCGCCTGGCATTTCCATACTGAATACCGCGACGGTTTTACCGTTACCAATCGCTGCATTTTCGGCCAGATTCATCGCGAATGTGGTTTTACCCATCGATGGGCGCCCTGCAACAATAATCAGCTCGCCAGCTTGCAAGCCCGATGTCATTTCATCAAACTTATCAAAACCCGTGGCAATACCGGTAATTGCACCTTCATTCTGGTAGAGCTGATCAATCTGATCGACGGTATTTTTTAACAGCGCATTCATGCCGACAAAACCTTTCTGGTTTCTGGCACCTTGTTCCGCTATTTTAAAGACACTTCGCTCCGCTGAATCAAGCAAATCACGGCTGTCACGCCCTTCCTGATTATAGGCACTGTCGGCAATTTCAATACCGACCGCTGCGAGCTGACGTAAGATGGATTTCTCGCGCACGATATCAGCATAGGCTTTTATATTGGCGGCCGTTGGGGTTTCTTTTGCCAGTCGCCCCAGATATGACAGACCACCAGCCTGTTCAAGCTCATCTGTTGACTGCAAATGCTGTGACAAGGTGACCGCATCATTGGGCACGTCTTTGGCTTCTAGCTGCTGAATCGCCCGAAAAATTAATCGATGATCATGCCGATAAAAGTCACCATCGCTGACTCTGTCCGCGATTTTCTCCCACGCTCTGTTATCCAGCATCAAGCCGCCTAAAACGGCCTGTTCTGCTTCTATTGAATGCGGTGGGACTTTTAGCTGACTAACTTCTGTGTCGCCTGAATAAGATATCATTTCTGCCATATAGAAATTAAAACATACGCCCTGTTCTCTAGCAATGAATCACTGTCAATATATCAAGAAAATATAGAACAGCAGGAATTAGCGAGGTTACTAGAGACAAATATTCATTTATTGTTTAAATATAAGACAACGAACACACAAAAGCCTGCCCGGAATGACCCGGACAGGCTTTTGTTTTCAGTATTCATCAGCCGGGCATATTCTGGCCGGCTGATGAATTACTCTTCTTCCTGGCCTATAACAGTCAGTTTTAGAGTAGCATCAACATCAGTTAACAGGTGGACCGCAATATCGTATTCACCGGCCTGACGAATCGCACCATGAGGCATACGGATTTCACGCTTAGCCAACTCAGTACCTAGGGCAGTCACGTGCTCAGCCAGATCAACCGGGCCAACAGAACCGAATAATTTGCCTTCGTTACCGGCGCGAACGGTAATGGTAACTTCCATACCGTCCAGCTTGGCTTTACGTGCTTCAGCCGCAGCCAAGGCATCAGCCGCCTGTTTTTCAAGCTCAGCACGACGTGCTTCAAAAGCCTCTAAATTTTCAGCTGTTGCTGATGTTGCTTTGCCTTGTGGTAACAAGAAGTTACGCGCAAATCCAGACTTTACGTTTACTTTATCGCCCAGAGTACCTAAACGATCCACTTTTTCAAGTAATATGACTTCCATCACTTATACCCTCTATTTTATTTTTCAGCCTGATCATCAGACTGAAAAGAAACTTTAATTTACGATTGTGTTGCCGGCGATATCAATTTTCTGACATCAACCCAGGCATCTAACAAACCCAGTACTGCTAAAATGACCGTCACTTGCGGGATCAGTAATAGCAAAATATAAAAACCGAACATCCAGCCTCTGGACAACTGCTTTTTGGCAATAACACCGTGCATGATAGCCGTGCCCTGTACAAGTGTCATTGTCAGCATCACTAGCATTGACCCCAGTACCCAGTCGTTATCAACAAAGGTATTAGCAACTAAAAATAACAGCGCAGCTGATGCAAACACTTTACCAAGGCGCAGCTCGTTAAATTCACGAGCCAAACCACCTGGGTTAAACAGACCAGCCTGCCACCAGCGTGCTATCAATAAACCTATCAGGATATTGAATATCACTACTATTGACAGCAAACCAATCACCGCATGTGAAAACAGCTGTAACAAGTTTTCCAGTTTCTGTGGGTCAACCCGTGTACCCGACTGCTCTAAAGCCGGTTTTAAAATCTGCTCAAAGGCCTCACGCCAAGTTTCCCCCATAGAGGGAAACAATAGGTATAAGCCCGTTACTATCAGCAAACCTAAAACAGTTAATAACTGCAGGCTCAGTGTTAACGAAACACTTTGCCTTAATACATAAGCAATAAGACCGGCAGGCAACCACAAAAACAGCAGGTAACCGGCAGCCAGTACAGGTGCGCCGAATATAACCCAACTCATCACCAGTACTGCCAGAGCGGCGATCGCTGTTACTTTGAATGCAGCTTCTTTGTCCTGATGCAACACCACCAAGATAAGTGCCGCTGCACTGATCCAGGAAAACGGCATTAATATGATGGAAAGCAGCGCACTGCTAGCCATCACCAGAGCCGCCTGGCTCGGCCCCCGAAGGATAAATCGAGCCAGTACCATGCTCAGCTCAGCCCCTTATCAGTGGCGATCTGTATAAGGAATTAACGCCAGATAACGAGCGCGTTTAATCGCCGTTGATAACTGACGCTGATATTTAGCACCGGTGCCTGTCACACGACTCGGTACAATTTTACCGGCTTCGCTGACATAGTTTTTTAACAAGTCCAGATCTTTATAATCGATAATGTTACTGCTATCACCGCTAAAGCGGCAGAATTTTTTACGACGGAAAAATGCCATGTTTGTATTCCTCATTTACCAGCCTGATCAATCAAACCGGTATCAACAATAATTATATGAATTACTCGGCTGCAGCAGCTTTATCATCCGCTGCTTCATCAAGATCATCGTCATCATCCTGTTCTTCATCATCTACAGGTGCTGCGCGCTCAGTTTTCTTCTCTTCGTCTTTCTCTTTCATCAATAATGATGCTTCAGTAATCGCTTCTTTGCGTTTGATAATTAAATTACGCAATACAGCATCATTGAATTTGAAAGCCGACTCAAGCTCAGACAGAGCTTCGCCATTGCACTCTACATTCATTAAAATATAATGTGCTTTGTGGATTTTGTTGATGGGATACGCTAACTGGCGACGACCCCAGTCTTCTAGACGATGGATATTTCCACCAAAAGACTCGATCATGCTGCGATAACGATCGATCATAGCGTTAACTTGATCGCTTTGGTCTGGATGAACCAGAAATACTACTTCATAATGACGCATTTACATGCTCCTTACGGTTAGATGCCCCCTGCACCTGTAATCAGGCCAGTGAAGCAAGGAGTAAAAATTACAAGCCGCGTATTCTAATTAGCTACGCCCCCACAAGCAAGCTAAATCACTGGTTTTTGGCTTTTATCATGCCTTTTACTATGATTACCGCTATATTTTACTCAGGATCCCGTAAAAACGGCGCGATATGCCTAAAAACAATAATACGGGTTAAAAGCATAAATGACGCAAACAACTATTAATCTCATTATTTTTAAAATCGGCCCGGTACCCTGCTGCGTCGATTCTAACTCTGTCCAGGTGGTAATCGAACCACCGGACCATATCACAGCGATACCCGGCAGTAATGCACTGCGCCCTGGTTTATTCAGCCATATGAAAAAAACAGTGGCTGTTTATGATGTTCGTTCAAAATTCAGCTTATCGACCGGACAACGCGGTAAGATTCTGATTGCCAATATGCATCAACAACAATTTGGCTTCTGGGTCGACAACATCCAGGAAATTATTTCTTCCGATAAGGCTCGCTGGCAAGCACTGCCGGCAGAATGTCCAAAAGATATTTTTGACGGCATCCTGCTTTATAAAGAGCAACTAATCCTCAAAACCGACTTTGACAAACTGGCGCATGCCAACGTCAGCACGCAGACGCAATTATTTATCAAACAATTCATAGCACCTGAACCTGAGCAGAATTCTGCCACTGAGATCGATTCTAATACCATCCCCACCAACAAAAAGACAGCAACATTGGGCAGCCAGCACGAACAAATCGCTCAAACGACAAGCCATACCTCAGACAAATCACCGCAAGCTGTTAGACCTCAATCTGTTGTGGCACCTAACCATCAGCATACTGCTGTAGGCACTGCAGTCACTCCGCATGCGGATAAAAAACCTGCACCAACACCTGCAACCACACCTTCATTTACAGCCAGCGCTGCTAGCACCAGCACCAGCACCAGCACCAGCACCAGCACCAGCACTAGCACTAGCACTAGCACTAGCACTAGCACTAGCAGGGCTGAGTCAGTTATAAAACCTGCTTCAGCAGCGGAAAGTCACAGCCCGGCTCAAACAATTACTCAGCCGCGCACAGCAACAAACACGGCGGCAAAGAAAAATATCACCCCAACCACGGCCGTCAATCCAGCAGCTCATTTATACTCAAATACAAGTGACATAAAAACCAGTATCAAGCCAGACCCGTTACAGAAACCAGCCACTGCAAAAACAGTTCCAGCTGAATCCGTGACCGGCGCAGAAAAATCAGAACATACAGTCCGCCAGGCGAAACAAGCTTCCAATAAATTTTACGCCAGCATGTTTCTTTTAGCCGTAATAACTGCAGCTATTACCGTGCCATTTATTGATTTCAAAAAATCCAGCTCTGGTTCTCAACCGTCACCAGTGGCACCGAGCAGACCATCGCAACTAGCACTCGATATAGTAAATAATGAATCAGATTTAAATGATCACGTTACACCTGATAGTGTCGATAACACAGCAACTATGACACTAACAACAGAAACACCACCTGAACCAAAACAAAGTGCCAGCGATACACAAGAGATAGTATTTACTGATTCAGGCCTTCAAATCAGCAAACAAAAAGATACAATCGTTATCACTTTAGACGACAGCGAAGCTCGACTTAACTCAGTCAGCACAAACACAAAACCCAATGCACTCACCCCCCAAGCGCTAAGCACAGCCAAAAATCCTGATAGCAACAATAAAACACAACACGCAGCCAGTAAAAACAGAATTTCAAATAACAAAACTTCCGCAACAAAACCTGAAAAAATTACTCATGTGGTCGTTAAAGGTGACACGCTATGGCATATAGCAAAGCGATATATACATGACCCGTTCAAATATAAACAAATCGCAAAGCTCAGCAGAATAAAAAACCCTGACCTTATTTACCCGGGCAATCGCATTATCATCATCATTCACAAAAACAACAAATAAAATTGGCAGCAGAAATATTGCTTATAAAAATAACACACACAACACTTTACAACACCGATAACACATGTGTCCGCCATTGCTTGATCAGACAGATTTTAATATAAATAAACTAGGGTAATAAGTGTGTATAAAATCAGAGTTGCTTCATAACAAGCAGGGTTAGGTCATCAAAGATTTTTTGCTTGCCAATATGCTGTTTGACATCTTTGATAATCAGATCTTTAATGTCTTCCGGGAGCTTAAGGTAATTAGCCTGCAGTATTTTACACAATCGCTCTGTTCCATATAATTCATGTGCTGTATTTGCAGCCTCGGTGATACCATCCGTATACAAAGCAACCAGATCACCCTGATACAGTGATATTTTTTTACTATGGAAAAAATCATTGGCATCACTGACAAGACCAATTGGAAAACCCAGTTCATCAGTATCAATTTCTTCAACTTCACCGTTATTTCTTATAATGATCACAGATTCATGCTGACCTGCCAGAGTCATTTCAGCAGACGGCCTGTCCGCTGCGGCGGCGGACAAACCAAAATTTTTATAATCAAGCAGCATCAGGGTCAGATTCTTTTCAGAATTCATTCTGTCTACATTGTTGTAAATCGTTATATTGGCAACTTTCAGCATTTCGATCAGATCATAACTCGATGCGCTTAGCTGAGACCGGATGATACTTTGAATCATCAACATTACCATACCGCTTTCCAGGCCATGCCCAGTGACGTCACCAATACCAACTAACGCACCACTATCATGTTTAAGCACCTCATAATAATCACCGCCTATTTCATCGGCAGGCTGCATAAAAGCAGCGATTTCAAGCCCGTCAATAGTGGAAATTTCTTGCTGAGTTGGCAGAATAACTTTCTGTAGCTGCCTACTGACGTCAAGCTCCGCTCCCATCCGCATATTTTCTTCACGCGTATGAAAAAGTTCTTTAGTACGTTTTTCTACCCGTTGCTCAAGCGTTTGATTTACTTCTTCAAGCTGCTGCATAAGAACAGTTAATTTAATACCCTGGTTTCTTATCTGACGAATCACAAAATATACAATCATCAGGCTGAATGCCAGACCAAATAAACCCAGCACCACCATCTGACTTCTTGTCTCTTCATAGGAAGTTCGCGCATCCAGCAATTCATGCCGTGATAGTTTAGACTGCATTTTACGCAATTTATTTAATCGCTCGAGCACGCCGGCATTAACTTCTCTGGCTTTACTGATGAGTTCAATCTGATTATTACCTGTCTCATCGATCGCATTTTCGACAATCTGAGCAAGCAGAAGCTGCGCCTGTTTGAGTATTTTCCTCTGATCAACAAGTTCATCGATCTGTGTTTTAGTCAGATCCAGTGACATTAGTTTTTCACGGGCGTTGATGAAATCCGTTGCTTTTTTAGAAAGCCCCATATTCATTTCATCAATTTCAAAGGCATCTTCAGAATTGAGGATGTCGTAAACAATTAACATGCGATCCCTTATAGAATCACTGAGCTCTGTCATACTTTCGGATTTTGCATTGCTTTGATTAACCAGATAATCCAGTTTTTTATAATTTTCCTCCTGATTATTAAGCACTACCTTGACCGCAACACCAAGTATCGAAAAGGTTAGTACAAATCCGACGATCACCAATGTGATTTGTCGACCAACTATATGATCCTTTTTATTCAATTTTTTTATTCCAGAATCAATTCCATTGCAGGCATTAGTCTTTTTAAATTATTCAGTGATTTTGTCTGCCAAGGAACACTCTGCGAACCGACAACAACCAGTTTAAACTCGGCTTTGTTACGTGCATTGATAACAAACTTAGAAAACATGGCAATACCTGAACTGTTTAAAAACTCCAGTTCTTTAAGCGACAGTGTCAACGCATCTGACTCAGTGACAGCTTGCGTAAGGCAATCGGCAATAGGCGCATACTCAGACAAACCACCTAGTCGCAAAGTACCTGTAAATCTAACTACGCTATCAGCTGGTTGATATTCTACCTGGTAATTATCATCTTCAATTTTAATCATCATATCTCTCGTATTAGATCTTTATCACGACTTGAGTGGTCACTTTACAGGCATCATTAATATCATCGAACTGCCAGCCCAATTCTGCCTGATAATCATTAATCATTGTTAAATACCCCAGACCCGACGCCGAGTCAGACTCCGCACTGGCTTCGAGCCGTTTCATAAACAATTCATCTGGGTCACTGCTTTCAAGCTCCTTAATAAAGGCCTTAAACTCAGTTTTTTGGCCTGCACTGATGCCATTAATTTCAGTAAAAATTAACTGGTCAGGTAATAAGGTTAGATCAATGCTATTGGGTATATTGCCGTTTTCATCACAATATTTCATTGCATTTTCTAGTAACTCATTGGCTATATAGGTTGCCGCATCACGAACTATCGCTTGTTTTTTAGCCGAATCAGGCTGCTCATTATCTTTTGGAAAAAAGGTGGTCAGATAGTCTCCCAAAAAATCTGCCGAGAGACCATTGTTTCTCCATCTCTGTTTAATAGGTACTGAACTTGGCTTAAAGCTAAGACACATATGTTCACAATAGTTATTTGGATCAATTTCATTAAAACAACCGTATCGCTCACTCATTCAGCAGGCCCTCTGCAATTACTTTTATTTTCGGTTTCATTATTAAATCCGACAACTTGATTTCTGCCTTTTTCTTTGGCTTTATAAAGCATATTATCTGCCTGTTGTAAAAGACAGGATTCTTCTGCACCAGTAATAACGGTGCAGCTGGCAACGCCGATACTGACACTGACAGTGTCACTGATTTTTGATTTATTATGCGGAATATCGAGCTGCTTAACAGCCAGACGCAAGTCTGATGCAATTTTCATTGCCCCATCGTAATCGGTATCAGGCAGAACAATTGCAAACTCTTCACCACCATAACGGGCAAATAAATCGGTACTTCTTACCGATATTTTTTTCCCCTGCTCAGCAATACGTTTAATACAGTCGTCACCTATCTGGTGGCCGTATTCATCATTAAAGAGTTTGAAATAATCGATATCTATCATGATAATTGAGAATTTCGAATGGTGTCGTAAAGCCCGGCTCCATTCACTGGCAAGGTAATGATCAAAATGCCGCCTGTTTGATACTTGGGTTAAGCCATCCGTTAAGGCTTCTTCTTCTGCTACCCCCAAACGTTCGAGCCATTCATATTGCAAATCATCACCATGAGAAGTAATGGTTTCGACCAGCACCTCAAGATCATCTTTTTGCTGGGTTAATGCAGAGATTAGATTTTGAAGGCGGTTTTCAGCTTTCCTGCGCTCGTTGGCTTCACGCTCCAGCGAATCGTTAACCAACAATAGCTGCTCCTCTATTGAGTCGCCATGCTCGATCGCTGTCATCAACGCAATCTCAAGATCTGAAGCATCCTGACTCAGGCGTTTGATTGCTTTTGCCTGATCTTCAATAATTTGCAGTAAATCAGATTTTTCTTTTATCATTATTATTTCTGCACAAATAAATGCCCGCTGGAGTATTTAACATAAAGCTATTAATTTAAATGCCGCCAATTTAGGAAAGTCTAATTTATTATTTACTTAGCAGAGAGCGTACTGACATGGCTACTGATAAGCTTATTATTTTATATTTATATGCTTTTATTATATAAAAAAAGAACTATCAGGTAATCTATAGCTGATTGCCGCTTTTTTGACAAGTTATTTAAATAAAATGATTGAATACACTGGAAAAACTGGATATAAAATAAACACGATAGTCAGTGTTTTACAGGTTTCTTCTGAAGTTTTCTTTGCAATGTGCGCCGGTGCATATTCATCGCTCTTGCAGCGGCAGAAATATTACCGTCATGCTCGTGCAATACTTTTTGCAGGTGTTCCCATTCAAGACGTTTTATTGACATCGGGTTAGCTGCGGCTTCGACATTAACATCGCCTGGTATTTTATCAAAGGCATCGATAATATCTTCTACCTCAGCCGGCTTTGTTAGGTACTGACTCGCACCCAGCTTTATCGCCTCAACAGCAGTTGCAATACTCGCATAACCGGTTAAAACAACAATGCTGATATCAGGCTGTAAAGTAACCAGTATTTCTACCATACTCAACCCCGAATCCTGACCAATACGGAGATCAACCACGGCACAGCCAAAAGCCTGTTGTTCGGCTACCTTTCGACCCTCAGCTACTGACTGCACTGCACACACATTATAGCCATGTCTTTGTAATGCCCTGGATAGAACCTCACAAAATGCCAGATCATCATCAACTAATAATAATTCTTTATTAACGACGCCAGTATTCATAGACTAAATTACTTGCTCTAACGGTATACTAATCAAGGTTCGGCTGCCTTTAGTTTGCCGGTTACTTTGCGTGATTTGCCCTCCCTGCCTTCTTATTGCAGCATAAGCTAAATATAAACCTAATCCCAGACCCAGCTCTTTTTCACTGTAAGGTTGCTTGCCAATCGTCTGCAACGCTTTCTCAGACAAGCCAGGGCCATGATCCAGTATTTCAACTGAAAGACTGTACTGATCAGAACTCAGTATCCATTTTACAAAATCAGGGGAAACATCGATCGCATTTTCAATGATGTTAATCAGTGCAAGACTCATCGTCCGGCTCGTAACAATCCTGCTAAGCGGATCGACAGCATCCCATGCGTAAAGCACATTTGCTTCCGGTCTGATCAAAGCAATTTCATCTTTCAAACGCGCAAAATAATCCACCGCGTTTTCAATATTGCTGCCATACAAATCAGAAGACATACCAACAGATGCCGACAAATCTGACAATGATGTCTTGCACCGACCAATCTGTGATTTTAAATTTTCAAGATCCTTATGCACCTGCCGGTTTTCATCATCGATTTCTGCCTCAAGCTCACTCACTAGTAAGGACATTGTCCCCAATGGAGTACCCAGTTCATGCGCTGTGCTCGCAGCCAGTGTTCCTAATATTACCAGCTGCTCATCTCTTATAGACTGTTCGCGGGCATGTGCCAGCTGCTTGTTTTGTAAACGCAGTGTATTGCTCATACCATAAACATAATAAGTAATCAGACCTGCATTCAGAATAAAGGCCAGCCACATCCCCATTAAGTGCAGATCATATTCAGAGCTCAGTAACTGACCATGCATACCAGGATTCACTGCCTGCGCTGCAGCATGATTCATTTCATGCCCCATATTGTGCATCATCGGTAAGGCCTGATAATTAAACATCAGCAAGCTATAACAGATCACTGCCAGCACAGCCAACCACCACGCATAACGAACCGGTAATATTGTTACCGTTATGGTTAAAGGAAACAGAAACAACATCACAAACGGGTTTGTTGCTCCGCCGGTAAAATACAACAACAAAGCAAGAGCCAGCAGGTCAAAAGCCAGATGAATGAATATTTCATTTTCAGTCACACGCTTAGGCTGCCGAAGGCGCATCCAGACAAAGGCATTAAACAAAATAATCTGAAAAATTATAAGACTGATCGGCAACACAGGAAGGTCAATTTTTAGCCACAACAAAACGACCAGAAGCGCACTAAACTGCCCAGCAATAGCGAGATTTCTCAATACAAACAAACGTTTTAAATGGAAATAGTTAGCTGTTTCTTTCATCTGCCAAGTCTAGCATAGCCAGACTTGCGCAGGGTGCGACAATTTGTCACGCGACACTGTGTCACATTCCCTATAACGATTAGAGAGTTTATGCTTGATTTACGTACTGACATACGTTCTTCAGAACAGGAAAGGCGCACCCCGTGCTTTTCCTGTTCTGGCCTCTTTTACAAGCGCCCTTACCTAACCCAGATCTCTATATGGGAATTAGGAATTCTGCTTTATCTTTATCTAACCAGTAACACAAAATACGTCACAGCTGATTACTTTTGATGCTCAATAAGCTGTCATAAATCATTACGTGTCGGAAAAATCACTTCATCAAATCCACTTCTATTCCCTGATCCCGTAGCCTGTGTGCTCGCTGATCTATCCAGCGCTGAAAGTTACTGTGTTTTATATAAGCCTGTTGCGCGACATAATCGAGCACAGACTGCACATGAAAAGACTTCAAATAACCTTCTATACGAAAAACATCTTTCCCATCACGATCAAAAAAAACCAGACTAGGTGCATACTGAATATCCAGCTCTTTAGCCCAGGATGACATTTTACTTCTGCCACCATCAGGCTTGATAATGGATTCATCACTCCACATATCCACAACAGCAATTTCAAAAGGTTTCAGCAGTTTTTTGCTCTGATCACGCATTAGCGTATCCAGATGCAGCTCATCACAGGCAGGGCACTGTTTCTGCTCAAACATGACGACTAATGGCTTGCCTTTTTTTAATGCCTGTCTGAACTGATATGGTTGATCAACAGTCTCCAGCGACTTATGCAGTTTTCCGGCTGATTTAACCGGCGTCACTTCTGCCATATATTCACTGAATTTCTGATATGTGAATTTATTAAGCCGCACATAATCCAGTGCCGCTTCAAATTTTCCGGGCTGATAATACCCATTCATTCGTAAAACAATATTACTTTTTTCATCAAAAAACAGTATCGTCGGTGTATACATTACTTTTGCGACTTCAGAAAATGACTTTTCAGTAAATGTATTTTTTCTGAAAACCAGCTCATTATCTCCCCACATATTCACAGCAACCAGATCAAAATGTTTTCTGGTTTTATCTGCAATGTCTTTTTGTGAAAAATTATCATCCAGTATTTTTTTACAGTACGGACAACCGTCCTGATAAAAGAAAACAATCAGTTTTTTACCGGATTCTCTGGCTTCTGCAATATCTTCATTGAGATCAAGAAATGAGTTTTTAAACCATTCCGGCTTTTCATGAAAACCTGGGTTAACCATTCCTTCGGCTAGCTCACCCGGTTCTTTTGCAAATACCGGACTCGCCAATAGAAAAAGACACAGACCCAGCCAGTAATACAATTTCATTATTCTTTTCTCCGTCTGATAATCGCTTAGCTGCGATTCTTTTTTGCAAAAGAACCCAGATTTTTTTTCTTACTAGCCGAGGTATATTTCTGACGACGACTTTCTTCAATTTTGCCTTTATTAATACGTGTTAAACCGACAGTAGCCGCCAGTTTAGTCACATCGCTGTCACTCAGCTCTTTAAAATTACCCTGACGTATTGCACGGGATAGCTCAATATCACCATAACGCACACGGATAAGCCGACTCACCTTAAACCCAAAATGCTCCCATAGGCGTCGTACTTCACGGGTCCGGCCTTCACGTAAGATAACGTGGTACCAATGATTCGCACCCTGCCCACCAGCATCAATGATTTTATCAAAGTGAGCCATGCCATCTTCCAGCAAAACACCGTCGTGCAGTTCTTTAAGAACTTCATTACTGACTTCACCCAAAATTCGTACTGCATATTCACGCTCAATTTCATGTGACGGATGCATCAGACGATTCGCCAGCTCACCATCATTGGTGAACAACAACAGGCCGGTTGTATTCAAGTCCAGCCGGCCGATTGCGACCCAGCGTGCCGATTGTAGTCTCGGTAGCGACTCGAAAACTGTCTTGCGCCCTTCTTCATCTTTACGAGTTGTCACCTCTCCTTCGGGCTTATGATAGGCCAGAACACGGGTACGCAGCATTTCAGCCGGTTTAATTTCCAGCTTTCTGTTTTTATAACTGATTTTATCACCGGCTTTTACTGCCTGTCCCGGTGTTGCCACATTGCCATTAACACGAATAAGGCCTTCTTCAACCCATCGTTCAACTTCTCTTCGTGAGCCCAGCCCCATACGAGACAGAGCTTTTTGAATTCTTTCTGTTTCCATAAAACGTCAATACCTGAAGGCGCGTTAGCGCTGTATAATAGAAGATAAGTTTTTAACAAATATTCCAGCTATTTTAACTGATTTATTAACAGGTATCAGATATGTCTGACAATCGAGAGTTTATTTCTTTAAATATATGTGTTTTAACTATTTCAGACAGCCGTACAGCGGCAGATGACACATCCGGCAATATCCTTGTCGAGCGCGCTAAATCCGCTGGACACCAAGTTATTAACAAACACATAGTGGCTGATGATATCTACCAGATCCGTGCTGTGATTTCAGACTGGATAGCCAATCCCACGATTCACGCGGTGGTCAGCACCGGCGGAACCGGCGTCACCGGCAGAGACGGAACACCGGAGGCAATAAAGCCCTTGCTTGATAAGGAAATTGAAGGCTTTGGCGAAATGTTTCGGATGCTCTCGTACAACGATATCAAAACCTCGGCATTGCAGTCTCGCGCCATCGCAGGTGTTGCCAATGGCACCTATCTGTTCTGTTTACCCGGCTCATCTGGTGCCTGCCGCACAGCTTGGGACAATATAATTAAAGAACAGTTAGATTTACGCACAGCGCCCTGCAATCTTGCAATGCTGATCCCCCGCTTATTAGAGAAATAAGACGTTTAATGACTTTAGGCCATTTAATGATTGATTTATAAGCATATTCACGTATATATAGTAACCCGCATAAGAAATTATTCAGTACATTTGGGGGAATTAATGGCTCACGACTTTTCTGAAAAACGCAGTTTTTTTCGTATGCCTGTTGAATGTCAGCTAGAGTACAGCGAAACCGGAAATGACGAAATACGTACCGGCCATGTAAAAAATATCAGTGGTGACGGCATTTTATTTCAGATAGCCCATGCCGTTAATATCGGCACAGAAATGAATATTATTGTTAAAGCCGGCAGCAATTTAACCCCGCCTCTGCATGCAACTATCGAAGTGATACGCTGCCACTTAACTGACGATGACAGCTATGAAGTCGCGGCGACAATGAAAAACTAGCCGGTAAATTTGAATCTGAGCACTAGGCCACTATATCAAAAACGTCTTGAGCTGGTGAAGCCAGACTAGTGCTTGAGTAACCCGCCGCAGCCGCCTCGGCCTGTGTATTCAGTGTTTCTGTATCAGCCTGTTCGTTCTTCTCACCCGCCGCTTTATTTTTGCCTGCTTGTGCCTGCATCTGTTGCAACTCTCTTTGCTGAATAGCTATATCAACCCTGGCTTTAGAAGCCATGCGTGTTGCATCTGAGGCTACGCGTAAATCCTGCGTTGATGGCTCGGCTGGTGCTAATGCCGCTCGCCTGACAACTTCTGCCTTTGCCAGTGTTGCTCTGGGATCTGATGGCACCGCCGAAGTGCTGATCGAAACCTCTCCACCGACAGCGTATAAACGGCCATCTGACCCACGTTGATAGGAAAAACTGGCACCACTGGTAACATGCTTTCCACCGGCCGCGATATGAGCCTGTTCATGCGCCCGTACTTCCCGGTCGCGACTTTGTAGTTTTTGTAGCTGTTTTGCTTCTGCTTGCTGAGTCTGCTGCTGCCTTTTCTCAGCCGCTGCAGTTTCTGGTGTAGCATCTGATTTTTGCTGGTATGAGGAGGTTGAAGCAGACGCTTCGGAAGAACTGACTGATTTTGATTCAGACGAATCGGTGCGCGCTGAGCTCGACGCGCCTCGAATCGGACCGGTTATTTTGTGTGTAGAAATTTCCACCATTCAGAACTCAAAGGTTTAAACGGAGTTGCGTTAGGCTTCTGTGTCCAGCAATGTTCCCACCGTTTCACTAACGGCCGAAACCACTTTGGCATTAGCCTGTACCTGAACTTCGCTTTGTTTTAAGCCAACCAGAGAGCCTGCCAGGTCTGTTTCTTTACCGGCCTGATTAAGCTGGTCAGCACCGGCAATCTCAGACGCATTACGACGCAGGTTATTGAGACCTTGCTGAATACCCATAACTGCGCTGTTTTGTACCGCCAAAATACCCATATTGACTCCAGAAATGACGTTATTACTTGCTTTATAGCCTCTGATTGCTCAAAAAACAACCAGAACGAGTTCATTCTAACTGATTTCAGCGCTTTCGTAGCTTATTTTCTGACTAGTGGTTGACTTCGCGAATGTTACTCTCGCCACTTATGCATTTTTATTCTTTTGCAAAGCAACACGCCGGATTCGTCGCATTCGCCTGACTTTAATCTTTCGCGGACTATCAAAATTACTAGACTTGCCGCTTTCTGACGAGTTCTCATCATCAGTGATGACTTGCTCGTTAATTATGGCGGTCGCTAATTCTTCGGTTTTTTGCTCCAAAGCCAGTTCAGGCGCTATCTTATCTAAATCTTTTATTTCAGCCAAAGACGGTAACTGATCCAGAGATGTCAGATTGAAGTAATCGAGAAACTCCCGGGTTGATCCATAAATAGCCGGCTTCCCCGGTACATCACGGTGACCGACAACCCGAACCCACTCCCGCTCTACCAGAGTCTTTATGATATGGCTGCTGACACTGACACCCCGAATCGCCTCAATCTCACCCCGTGTTATCGGCTGACGATAAGCAATCAAAACCAGCGTTTCCAGCAAAGCACGCGAATACTTTGAAGGCTTTTCTTCCCACAGTTTGCCGACATAATCAGCATAACCCTGTCGCACCTGAAAACGGTAACCAGAAGCCACTTCTTTCAGCTCCATTGCGCGCCCGCTGTAATCCTGTTGCAAACTGCTAATAACGTCTACGATGGCACGTTTCAGGTTAACTGACTCTGGCGTTTCCTGTGACTGATCTTTTGTATCCGCTATGCTTTCAGCGTTGTCATCAGCGACAGTTTCCGGCGCCGCAGCCTGATCTGCCGTATGCACCGTATCATTGGCTGCCACATTAACAGCCGCTTGAGGCTCACTACTATCGGCTTTTTGCTCAGTTGATCGCTCGCTCAACATTTTTTCAAGGTGACTCAGACTCAGTATCCGGTCAGAAGCCAGCAAAATAGCTTCTACAACATTTTTTAATTTGATTTTATCCATTGTATTACCTGTTATGAGGATGGACTCGAAGTATCATCAGATTCAAAAGAATCATCCATCGATTCGGCATCACTTTCCTCTTCTTCAATCTCAGTTTGATTATGACTATTTGCAACGGCTTTAACATGTATCGGCGCGTAGGGTTCAGCTTGAACCATATCAATCAACTGTTCCTTTACCAGCTCCAGAATTGCCAAGAAGGTAACAACCAGTCCACGCCTACCCTCCTGAACATTGAATAAGCTGGTATACGCGATGAACTCGCTGCTGGATAATTTCGACAAAACGATCGTCATCCGTTCGCGCACAGAAATCGGTTCACGAGAAATATGATGATGTGAACTGATTTCAGCCCGTTTTAACACATCCTGAAACGCTAATAGCAATTCACGCAGATCAATATCCGGTAGCGGCTTATCCTGCTTCAAGTCCGGTAATTCGATATTGATTTCGAAGGTATCGCGCTCCATACGAGGCAGCTTGTCGATATTTTCAGCGGCACTTCGAAAACGCTCATATTCCTGCAAACGCCGAACCAGCTCGGCTCTGGGGTCTTCTTCGTCTTCGGTTTCTTCTACCCGTGGCAATAACATCCGCGATTTGATTTCAGCCAGCATCGCAGCCATGACTAAATATTCAGCCGCTAATTCCAGCCTGATCTCGGTCATCAGGTGAATATATTGCATGTATTGCTCTGTTATCTCTGAGATAGAGACAGTCAATACATCCATATTCTGTCGTTTAATCAGATACAACAACAGATCCAGCGGCCCTTCAAAGGCTTCGAGAAAGATCTCCAGCGCATCCGGCGGAATATACAGATCTTTCGGTAATACCGTGAGTGGCTCGCCCTGCACCAGAGCAAATGGCATTTCGCCTTGTTGCGGCTGAACAATCGTCTGGCGCTTATTTTCGTCGGTGATCAATGACTTTATCCCAGCCCCATCGCTTTACGTACTTCTTCCAGCGTATCACGAGCCACGTCACGGGCTGCTTCACAGCCTTCATCAACAATAGCTTTAACCGCACTGGGGTCATCAATATATTCTTTAGCACGTTCCTGAATGGGTTTTAACTCAGCAATCACCGCATCAATCACCGGCTGTTTGCACTCAACACAGCCGATACCGGCACTCTTACAGCCTTCCTGTACCCACTCGCAGGTTTGCTCATCGGAATAAACTTCATGAAACTGCCAGACCGGACAATTTTTTGGGTCACCCGGATCGGTACGACGAACCCGCGCGGGATCGGTCGGCATGGTGCGCATTTTTTTCTCAATATCATCTGTCGAATCACGTAAGGCAATCGTGTTTCGATATGATTTGGACATTTTCTGACCATCCAGTCCCGGCATTTTCGAAGCCTTGGTTAACAGGGCTTTTGGCTCTGGCAATATGATCTTACCAGCACCTTCCAGATAGCCGAATAAGCGCTCTTTGTCGCCGATAGAGATATTCTGTTGCGATTCGAGTAAAGCACGGGCCACATCCAGTGCCTGTGCATCACCTTGTTCCTGATAACTTTTACGGTATTCACGGAACATTTTAGCGTTTTTCTTGCCCATTTTTGAAATGGCGGATTCGGCTTTTTCTTCAAAACCAATTTCACGACCATAGATGTGATTAAACCGTCTTGCCACTTCGCGGGTTAATTCGACGTGCGCAACCTGATCTTCACCGACCGGTACCTGACCCGCTTTATAAACCAATATATCAGCGCTTTGTAACAACGGGTAACCCAGAAAACCATACGTAGCGAGGTCTTTTTCTTTCAGCTTGGCCTGCTGATCTTTAAATGTTGGTACTCGCTCAAGCCAGCCCAGAGGGGTGATCATTGACAATAATAAATGCAACTCAGCATGTTCAGGTACTCGGGACTGAATGAAAATTTTTGACGCACCAGGGCTGACGCCGGCGGCCAGCCAGTCAATCACCATATCATTGCTGCTTTCGGCGATGATGCCAGGGTTTTCGTATTCGGTGGTTAGCGCGTGCCAGTCGGCAACAAAGAAAAAGCATTCGTATTCATGCTGTAGATTCACCCAATTTTTTAATACGCCATGGTAGTGTCCTAAATGCAATAAACCAGTAGGACGCATACCCGATAATACACGTTGATGCTGAGCAGGAACGGTGTTCATTATAACCCTCTAGTAACCCCAAAAAGTGCGCATGTTGGATCTCAGCATCATAATCCGACGATGGAATAGATAATCGTCTGTAGCTGAGCCACAACCGGCCCCAGAATTTTACCTAATATGCCACTAAACAACAGCAATAACAGAATAATCATCCCGTATGGTTCGAGTTTCATATACTTTATCGCCAGCACTGGTGACAAAAAACCCGTCACAACACGCCCGCCATCCAGCGGCAGCAAGGGCAATAGATTTAATGCCATTAATATCAGATTAATCATAATGCCGGCTTGTGCCATCATCGCCAGCGGTCTGGTCAGTGAACCTTGTGGGTCCATCCAGTTAATCGCAAACGCCAGCATTAATGCCCAAAATCCAGCCATTATTAAATTAGATGCTGGCCCGGCCACTGCTACTATCGCCATATCTTGCAGTGGTTTTTTAAAATTTCGCGCATCAACCGGTACCGGCTTGGCCCAGCCAAACACAAAACCGCCCAGCACGATCAATATCAATGGCACAAGCACAGTGCCAATGAGGTCGATATGCTTTAGCGGATTGGCAGTAATCCGTCCCAGTGTTCTGGCTGTCGGGTCACCGAGTTTATTCGCCACCCAGCCATGAGCCGCCTCATGCAAAGTGATAGCGAAGATAACCGGTAAACTCCAGATAGTAATGGCTTCTAAAATTTGATCAAAATTCATCTTTACTCTTAATAACTCACTTGTAACTTGGCCGGGTTAATAACCGACTTTATAGCGCCTCAATACCATGATCAGTACCTTTACCCTGACGCCTCAGCAGCGGGACATCTCCTGTTAAATCAATCACAGTCGTCGGTTCAAAGCCACAATGCCCGCCATCAATCACCAGATCCAGTTCATGCTCTAGCAGCTGCCGGATCTCCCAGGCATCGGTCATCGGTAATTCCTCACCTGGCAGGATCGCTGTCGAACTGAGGATTGGTTGCCCCAGTGTTGAAAGCAGCTCTGTCACAATCGGGTGATCAACAATACGGATGCCTATGGTACGGCGTTTCGGGTGCATTAAACGCCGCGGCACTTCGTGTGTAGCGGGTAATAGAAATGTATATGGCCCGGGCGAAATCGACTTCAATAAACGGTAATGAGTATTGGTCACCTTGGCATAGGTGGCGATTTCAGACAAATCCTTACAAACCAGCGTAAAGTGATGCTTGTCATCAACTTTACGAATCCGGCGGATCACTTCAAGTGCCTTTTTATCGCCTAAATGACAACCAAAAGCATAACTGGAATCCGTCGGGTAAGCGATAACGCCGCCCTTATCCAGAATTTCCACAGCCTGATGAATCAGCCGTGCCTGTGGGTGAGTAGGATGGATTTCAAAAAACTGGCTCATTAATTATTTTATTTGTCTGCAAGAGGCCGGCATTCTAGCATTCTCTGACAAGTTTGACCTATCAAAATAAAGCCCGCCCCAGCTATCGAAGCGCTTGAACTTGTGTTAGATTTGTTGGCCCAAAAGAAGATGACACAAGCCTTAAATACCTCTATGAAGCTGTTAATTGATTTTTTTCCGATAATTCTGTTTTTTATTACTTATCATCAGGCCGGTGCTATTACCGAGAACACGGCAATTGGCCAGCTGTTTGATTCTTCGCAGCCCGAGATCATCGTCGCCACCATGCTGGCAACGGCGGTCGCCATCATCTCCAGCTTTATACAGGTTGGCGGTTACTGGTTAAAAAATCGCTCAGTAGAAAAAATGCACATCTTCTCTTTGTTATTGATTACGATTTTAGGCGGCATCACAATTGCTTTTGGCGACCCGGCTTTTATTCAGTGGAAACCTACCGTACTTAACTGGGTTTTTGCTGCCGCCTTTCTGATCAGCCAGTATGTGGGGAAAAGTAGTCTGGTACATCGTATGATGAGTTCACAAATCAGTCTACCTGATGCGGTCTGGAAAAGACTTAACTTATCCTGGGTTGTATTTTTTATAATCAGCGGACTGGCTAATATCTACGTCGCCTTTTACTACGCAGTCGAACTGGACGAAAAAACCCGCATGGATACCTGGGTCAACTTCAAATTATTTGGTCTGTTAGGTTTAACTGTCATCTTTGTTATTGCACAGGCCTTCTATCTGGCCCGATACATGACACCTGAAGAAGATGCTAACCAAGACGGAAATAACGCCTGATGCTATATGTGATTATTGCAACCGATGTAGAAAACAGTCTGGCTGACAGACTGGCCGCCCGACCTGCTCACCTTGAACGGCTACAGTTATTGCAAAAACAAGGTCGTCTGATCACAGCCGGGCCACACCCGGCGATTGATAGTGAAGACCCTGGCGAAGCTGGCTTCACAGGCAGCCTGATTATTGCCGAATTTGAATCGCTGCAGGAGGCGCAATCGTGGGCGCAGGCCGATCCTTACAACGCAGCCGGTGTTTATGCCAAGGTTATCGTCAAACCATTTAAAAAGGTATTTCCGCAATAGTTTAAATTTCGCCGGATAATCGGCTTTTTCTCTTGCTGATGCAAGAAATTATCCTGTAGAATACGCCGCTTGGTCAGGCAATCTGCCTATCTAAAATTGTTATACGCCGGTGTGGTGAAATTGGTATACACGAGGGATTCAAAATCCCTTGCCAGCAATGGCGTGGCGGTTCAAGTCCGCCCACCGGTACCACTTCTTAAATCATTATTTCTATTGCTCTGATAAGACCCCAGAACAACCACTCGACTATCAATAACAAGCTGTCCTATTAAATTAAATACAACTTAAGTTAAGCGCTATTAAGAGAAATTGTTATTCTTTACACAATTCACGGAATAATATGCCTGTCATTCAATACGCGTCGAAATTATTTACATTTCAGGATTTTTTATAAGACCTACTTTAGCTTAGTTATTGAAAATCCAATCAAAAAAAACACTGGAACAGTAATTGCATTGTTAAAGATGTATTTGTGATAGAAAGGAGACTTATCATGAAAGCGATTATTTCAACATTTTCGACCATCGCCTTACTGCTGTATTCGCTATCGGCCTCTGCTATTTTCATGGGTGGCTGGACTGCAGATTCGGGCACGGGTGATGGCTACGTCGATGAATCAAACTTTCCAAACTCAATCATGCTATTTGGCAATGATAATGGTGACGAAGGCGTCTTTACCAGCTACTTCACCACGATAGGTCAGGACATGAATTTCAGTTTTGACTGGATCTATGGCACCACTGACACTGAAGGAGCAGCATATGATCCGTTCGGCTATTTTATCAACGATGAGTACACCCAATTAACCGATGACGATGGAAACTTTCTACAAATGGGTTCTGAAATGCTCAGCTTGCTGAGTTCAGATCTGTTTGGCTTTTATATTGACTCAACTGATGGCTGCTGCGGCGAAGCAGGTGCCTATATCAACCCAGACTACGAAGTTTCTGTACCAGAGCCTTCTACACTGGCACTGATGGGGCTGGGACTGCTTGGTTTTGGATTAACCAGAATCCGGCTTAAGTAACCCTTAAGCAGATTAAACCCCTATTAAAAAGAGCCGAAAGGCTCTTTTTTTTGGTGGATTTTAATAACATTAACCGGTAGGACGCTTTGTAATAAACGTGCTAAATACGGCGCACTCTAAAACGCCGGCCTTTAAGCTTACCGTCCGTTAACAGTGTCAGTGCCTTATCAGCCAGCTCTCTGTTGACCGCGACATAAGCCCAGTTTGCTGCAAGCTGAATCTTCCCCACCTGATCACCGGCAATACCATTGTCGCGTGTCAGCGCACCCAGAATATCACCCGGGCGTAATTTTTGCTTTTTACCACCATCAATGCGCAAGGTCGTCATCGGCGGGATATAAATCGGCTGATCCAGCACATCAAAGGAAGGCAAGGCTTCAGACGAAAGTCGCTGACCTAAATAGTTCTGTAGCGACTCCAGTTTATACTGCTCTTTTTCATCATATAAGGTACAAGCCATGCCCGAATTTCCGGCTCGACCGGTTCGTCCGATCCGGTGTACATGTACCTCGTTATCGTGTGCAAAGTGGTAGTTGATCACCATATCCAGCGCATCAACATCAAGTCCACGCGCCGCAACATCGGTAGCCACCAGAACTGAAATACTGTGATTCATAAACCGTGTCAGGGTCTGATCACGATCCTTTTGGTCCAGATCGCCGTTTAACGCCAGCGCGCTAAAACCGTAACGCCGAAGTTCATCTGCCACTTCCTGCGTTTCTCGTTTGGTTGTACAGAAAACAACAACAGATTGTGGATTATAACGCATCAGCAATAAACGCACCGCTGTAAGCCGGTCTACATCCTCGCCCACTTTATAAACATGTTGTAAAATACTGTTGCTATCATGCGTAGACAAAACCTGTATGGTCAGCGGCTGATGCATTATGCGCGCAGCAATCGACTGAATCTGCTCGGGAAAGGTTGCACTAAACAATAAGGTTTGCCGGTTTGCCGGAAGCTGCTCAATAATGGCGTCTAATGCATCCTGGAATCCCATATCCAGCATGCGATCGGCTTCATCGAGCACCAACATATTGAGGTTTTCGAGATTAAGATTAGCTTTACGTAGATGATCTTCAATTCTGCCCGGTGTCGCAACAATAATATGTGCGCCGTGTTCAAGCGATGCAGTTTGTGGCCCCATTGGTACACCACCACACAATGTCAGTACTTTTATATTTTGAATCCCTCGCCCCAGCTTACGAATTTCTTTTGCTACCTGTTCTGCCAGCTCCCGGGTTGGGCACAATACCAGTGATTGTATACAAAAACGCTTAAGATCCAGCTTTTGTAACAAGCCTAAGGCAAAAGCAGCTGTTTTACCTGAGCCGGTCTGGCCCTGTGCAATCACATCCTTAGCATCCAGAATCGCCGGCAAGGCTTCAGCCTGGATATCGGTCATAGCGTTGTAGCCAAGGGTTTTTAAATTATTGAGTAGCTCAGTGTTTAATTTAAGGCTAGAAAAGTCGGCTGGACTCACAGTAGTCATCCTCTGTGGTGATTGTCGAAGGAAGCTCGAACAGGAATAGGAGCAGCTATAATATCAGATAAGAAATAGATTTTTTTAGCTCAATAAAAAAAGGGCAAGGCGTCAGCCTTACCCTTTCACACCATCCTCTGTTAAAGAGGACAGCCCGGTTTGTATCGAACCGACACAAACCGCTAGCGTTTTAAATTAAAGCGCTACGATGTTTTCTGCTTGAGGACCTTTAGCGCCCTGAGTTACAGTAAACTCAACTTTCTGACCTTCAGCAAGCGTTTTGAAACCGCCACCAGAGATTGCACTGAAGTGAGCGAAGACATCAGGACCTGATTCTTGCTCAATAAAACCAAAACCTTTCGCTTCGTTGAACCATTTTACTGTACCAGTAGTAGTAGACATATTTTTTACCTATTTAATCAAGAGTAATATAGCCTCGTAAAATACAAGACTATTAGTTTTGCTGAATGTTGGTTTACTTATGAAGAACAGGACGAGGTACTAGGATGGAACATCGAAATGGCGTGCATAATATAAGTCGAACTTTCAAGCTATGCGGAGTATATATCATCAAACCATGAAATCATAGCGTTTCAACTGTTTAATGCACTAATTAATTAACCGCGACTCTCCGCCTGTTCAAAGTGCATCATCGTACTGAGCCTTAATCGCAAGAATCGTCTCAAGTTTGCTGACAAAAACCTCAACCAGCTTCGGATCAAACTGCAAGCCGGCTTTTTTCTTTATATATTCAACAGTTTCATCAATCGTCCATGCCTCTTTATAAGGACGAATCGTGGTTAATGCGTCAAACACATCACTTAATGCCGTGATACGGCCCTCAATCGGGATCGATTCACCGGCCAACCCTTTAGGATAACCAGCTCCATCCCAGCATTCATGATGACTTAGGGCAATACTACCAGCCATTTGTACCAGCATCGATTCATGGTCGGAGAGCAAATCAGCACCCATTTGAGCATGCCCGTTCATCACTTCACGCTCTTGTTCGGTTAACTTGCCTTTTTTTAATAAAATTTTATCGGGGATGCCGATTTTACCAAGATCATGTAATGGAGCCGCTTTTTCAATCATATAGCCAATCTCATCAGGCAGACCTATAGCATCGGATAATACACGGGCATATTTCCCTACCCTGAGAACATGTCGACCGGTTTCGGTATCGCGCATTTCGCCAACCTGAGCCAGTCGCTGAATGAGGATAGACGTGGCTTTCTCAAGCTCCTGAGTTCTTTTTTCAACCCGTTCTTCAAGCTCGGTATTCATTCTCGATTGTGCCAGATACGCCGCTCTGACCCGTAATAGGTTTCGTACTCTTAATAACACTTCGGTATTATCAAAAGGTTTGGTGAGAAAATCTGAAGCGCCAACCTCCAGCGCCTTATTGCGAATGGCAGGCAACTGATTACCGGTCAGCACCAGTACCGGAATAAACTGATGGTGTAGTACAGACTGATGGATTTGCTCGATAACCTCAATACCACTTAAGCCTGGCATTTCAATATCCAGCAATAACAAGTCATAAGGCGTTTCCAGCATCGTCGGTAACACTTTCAGTGGATTTGTAATCGTGGTAATGGACTTATAACCGCTGTCCTGCAACAGCTTTTCCAGCAGCAACACATTTGAAATCGAATCGTCACAGATTAGGATATTTAAATTTTTAATACTGATTTTCATACAATACCTGACGTCGTTATCTCTAATTAACTGCTAAATCCATCCTGACTCAGTTATTCCTTGTTTTAGTTAATTCACTAAATAGCACTATGCAAAAAACGCATGGGCTATTGATACGGTTTAATGCGATACAGTTTACCGCTATCTGTTGAAAAATACAGCCAGCCCTGCGGGCTTTGGGCCAGCGCTCGAATTCGCTCATTCAGTGCTTCCAGCAGACGTTCTTCTTTCACCACCTGTGCCGCACTGTTTAAAACAATACGGTTGATATGACGTAATTTCAGCGCACCGGCAAACAAATTACCCCGCCATTGCTCCACTGCATTACTGTTATACAACAACAGACTTCCCGGTGCTATTGATGGGGTATATTCCTTTACCGGCTGTTGCATACCGGCTCGATGAGTCGCTTCACCGACAGCAAGCGGCCCCCAATATTCCTGTCCATATGAAATAACAGGCCAGCCATAATTTTGTGCCTTAGTAATCAGATTCAGCTCATCTCCACCTCTCGGGCCATGCTCATTCGACCACAGCCGATTGTTTTGAACATCATAGACCAGTCCCTGTGGGTTTCTGTGACCATAACTCCAGATCTCAGGCTTTGCAGTATTGTGTTTTACAAAGGGATTATCAGCCGGCACTGAACCGTCGAGATTAAGGCGTAAGATTGCACCGGCATGGTTTGACAGGTCCTGCGCATTGGGCCTATGACCACGGTCACCAATACCAAAAAACACATGGCCCTTGTTATCAAACGCAATACGGCTGCCAAAATGCCGCGAGCTATCATTGTGAGAGTCAGTGACCAGCAGATCCTGCCACTGACTAAAACGATCTGCAGACAGTCTGGCTCTGGCCAGCACGGTGACGACCTGAGAACTAACTGCTTTGACATAGGTGAAATATATCCAGCCGGTATGACTATAATCGGGAGACAGTGCCAGATCGAGCAATCCAGCCTGGCCAGCTGTGAATACTCTGGGTAAGTTTTTTAAGCGTAACTTGGCGCCCGTTTGTAAATTAAGACGATAGACAAAGCCTTGCCGTTCGGTAATCAGCATACTTTGAGGCGACAAAAAAACCATTGCCCATGGCACCGTAAAACCCTCTGCCACCAACTCGACCTTAAGCTTGACACCTTCGCTTTCTAACGATAAATCAGGGCTTGCAGCCCACAGCAAATTGCAGCAGCAGAAAATCAGTAACGCCAGAAAAAAACGCAATCCAGTCATTCTCGCCGAAACAAGCATCATCGGGTTCCACCTAGGTTTAACAGCAATCTTAAACACCGCAGGCATTCAGCCGACTATTGTTTAACCGAGTCAATAATCAGTTTAATACTAGCTGCTGATGGCAGATCTACCGTTACTATTGCGGCCTGAAGATCACCGCTTTGTGCGATCGCTGAGCCACTACCTGAGACGCGGGCACTGACATCAACTTTTGCAAAAGTAGACAACTTCATCTGCGGCATCATGGCCATACTGTCATCCAGTGTCACGGTAACAGGCAGCTCAGCCACCCGTTTACGTACGGCTGCCAGTGGCATTGGCGGCCCTTGATGAGCCTTGGCATAAATAAACACCACATCATCCGCTTTAACACGTGACTTTAATGCATCTGACAGACTGATTGAGACCGTAATGGACACCGCAGCTGCGTTTTTCTTAACCGTGTTGACAACTGGCTGCTGAACAGAGACCTCTGCTTGACCCAGGTTCTTGCTGGCTTGTGCAATTAAGGCTCGGACTTTGGTTTGCGAGTCCTGATTGTTTTCAAGTAATGGCAGCAACTTTTGCCAGCTTTTTATCGCAGCCTGAAAGTCGCCGCTTTCACTATAACCCAGCCCCAGCAACCACAAGCCGGTGGTATTATTCGGCGACTGCTTAATGGCTTTCTTGATCAGCTCAAATGGTTGTCCACTAATCCGCCCGCCCCGGGTCATAGAGAGCGCATCAGCATAGGCTAACAAGACATCAGTCTGATCACCGACTAACTGATAGAGTTTTCCATAAGTATCAGCGGCAGCCTGAAACCGGCGCATCGACATATAACTGCGCCCCAGCATTTGCCAGCCTTTGACATTGGTCGGATCTTGCTCGAGTTTACGGGCCAGATTGTTTAACGCCTGCTCCATTGACACCATGCTGCTCTGTGCATGATCAGCAGACACCGGGCTGACAGTAACACCATCAAGCGCAGACAGGTTACCCAGACTCAGGTAAAGCGGCAGCGCCACCAGTGGCAGCAAACCCAAAGCCAGTAGCAGCTGCCATTTAGGCAGCTTACTGGTCTGTAATGCAGCCTCAGCTTCAGTGACATCAGAAACCAGCGCCTTTTGCAATTCGATTTTCTGTTGCTGATAGAGCTCATTATCTATCACCCCCTTTTCGAATTCTGCATCCAGTTCCTGCAACCGATCACTGGCGATAGCTGCATTCTGCTGATTACGATCGGCATTGCGTAAACGCTGTTTACCCAACAAAGCCGGCACAATAAAACCGGCCGCTGCCAGCAACATCAAAACAACCAGAGACCAGAACAATAGCATGACTATTTATTTCCTTTTATGACATCATTTTCTTTTTGTGACGCAAGCAAGGCATTGGCCTTTTTTAACTCGTCATCACTAAGTTCCGTTACCTCAGACTGTTTGTTGCGCTTAATAAATATCACAACAAACACAGTCGCCAGTAACAATAATACAAAAGGCCCCAGCCACAACAAAAACGTAATCGGCTTAAAGGGGGGGCGGTAGAGCACAAAATCACCGTAACGAGCCACCATAAAATCGACGATCTCTGAATCAGTATCGCCTTTAACGATCATCGCAGACACTTCGTTTCTCAAATCCTGAGCCAGCTCTGAATTAGAATCGGCCAGGTTCTGGTTCTGACAAACCAGACAGCGCAATTCATTAATCAGTTTTTTGTACTGTTGATCCTGAGCCGCTGATGAAAATTCATGCACCTCTACTCCCGCACTCAACCAGGGCGAATAACTCAGGACAAAAACAGATAGGATGGCAAGTTTAAGCATTTTCATTCTGCGGTTTCCTTCATTAACTGCTGCACCAGCGGCATGATCTTTTCTTCAATATCTTGCCAGCCAACAGGCCCGGTATGCTTATACCGCACATGCCCGCGCTTATCGATGACGAAGGTTTCGGGCACGCCATAAACACCCCAGTCAATACCAGCCCGGCCAGAAAAATCAAAACCATTGGCAATATAAGGATTACCTCTTTGCTGCAGCCAGTTAATGCCATCGGCACGCTGATCTTTATAATTTAAGCCGACAATTTTCAGTTTATATTTTGTGGCCAGCTGATTTAACACCGGATGCTCTGCCCGGCAAGAAACACACCAGGAAGCCCAGACATTCAGTAACCAGACCTGACCTTTATATTGAGCCGGCGATACTTTCTGTTGCTCATTGTGCAGATCAGCCAAATTAAATTCTGGTGCCGGTTTGCCAAGTAACGGTGACGGCACATCTCTGGGATTAAGACTCAGCCCCATACTTAAGAAAATAACCAGCACGACAAACAAGCCCAGCGGAAGCAGATAACGCCACATCAGATCGTTACCTCCGCTGAGTTTTTCTGTTGAGTTTTTTGTCGTGTCCGTCTATAACGGCGGTCGGTCGATGCCAACAAAGCTCCTAGTGACATAATAACCGCACCAATCCAGATCCAGCGTATAAAAGGTTTCACATACAAGCGAACACTCCATGCCCCCTGATGATCAAGCGGTTCACCTAAAGCCACAAAAAGATCCCGACTGATACCGGCATCAATCGCGGCTTCGGTCATAGGCATTTTCTGAACCCGGTAAATACGTTTCTGTGGTTCCATCACCTGCAATAATTGTTCACCTCTTGAAACCTTTACCCGACCCTGATTAGCGGTATAGTTTGGCCCCATCACCTGTGTCACGCCTTCAAATTCAAAGGTATATTCACCCAGCTGGTAACTCTGACCGGGTTCCAGCCGCACATCTTTTTCCTGGCTGTACAAGCTAGTTAAGGTGATACCGATAATGAAAACCGCAATACCCATATGCGCAATAGTCATGCCGTAAAAACTTCTTGGGATCTCCAGTAAAGCAACAGACAAAGCTTTTTTTCGATTAAGTCTTTCCATAAACAAACGCAGAGCGGAAAGACATACCCAAACCGCCAGCAACAAACCGACAGCGGCAGCAACTTTAAACTCAGGCAATGCCAGCGATAAAAGAGCGGCGATAATTACACTGGCTAATGCGGTTATTCTGATACTTGAGAAAACCCTTTTCGTATCATCGTTTTTCCAGCGAGTAAAAATACCCACACCCAGCAACACAGCCAGTGGTGCCATTAATGGAACAAACACAGCATTAAAGTAAGGCGGGCCTACTGAAATTTTCCCCATACCTAAAGCATCTAACAATAACGGGTAAAGCGTACCCAGAAGAATACTGGCGGTGGCCACAACCAGTAACACATTATTCATTAACAACGCGGTTTCTCGGGAGAACAAAGAAAACTGTGTCGTGGTTTTTATCTGCGGGGCACGCCACGCATACAAGCTCAGCGAACCACCAATCACAACCACCAGGAAGATCAGAATAAAAACACCGCGCGCCGGATCAGTTGCAAACGCATGCACTGAAGTCAGTACGCCTGAGCGAACCAGAAAGGTTCCAAGCAAACTTAATGAGAATGCCAGAATGGCCAGTAACACAGTCCAAGCTTTAAACGCATTACGTTTTTCAGTCACTGCCAGCGAATGGATCAGAGCCGTGCCTACCAGCCAGGGCATAAATGAGGCATTTTCAACCGGATCCCAAAACCACCAGCCGCCCCAGCCAAGCTCATAATAAGCCCACCAGCTTCCGAGCGTTATGCCCAGCGTTAAAAAGACCCAGGCGATATTAGTCCAAGGCCTTGACCATCTGGCCCAGGCCGCATCCAGCTGACCGCCTAACATCGCCGCAATCGCAAACGCAAACGGTACTGCAAAACCGACATAGCCGAAATACAACATCGGCGGATGAAATGCCAGACCAGGATCCTGCAACAGTGGATTTAAATCCCTGCCTTCAAGCGCTGCCGGTATCATGCGATCAAACGGATTTGAGGTCAGCAGCATAAACAACAAAAACCCGATACTGATCAGGCCTAATACGGCGACCACGCGTGCAACCATTTTTGCCGGCAAACTGGCGGAAAAAAGAATCACCGCATTGGTCCAGATCACCAGCGTGTAGCCCCATAATAACAATGAGCCTTCATGCGCACCCCAAACTGCTGAGATACGGTATAACAACGGCAGATCTGTATTCGAATTATTGGCGACATAAGCCACGGAAAAATCACTGACAATAAACGAATAAACCAGAACAGCAAACGAAATCGTCATGAAAAAAAACTGGCCCTGCGCTGCCGTTTTCGCAACAGCCATCAGATTCAGTTTGTTATTGGCAGCCCCCCAGAGCGGAACAACAGCCTGAAAAAAAGCCATACAAAGTGCCAGTATTAATGCAAAATGTCCTATTTCTGGAAGCATTTTATTACCTTTTTTAGTGTGTTATCTGATCGCGCCAGTGATCTTTTCTGCATCCTGTCATAAAGACCGTTACTTAGACACAGGACTGCAGATCATTCCCATATCGATTGAACAGTCTTTACTGTTTAATATGCAGGTGTTGTTTTTGCTTTCATACTTTCTGCCACTTCAGGTGGCATATAGTTTTCATCGTGTTTAGCCAGCACTTCCTCGGCTTCAAAAATTCCGTCTTGCCGTAACCGTCCTTTAGAAACGATACCCTGACCTTCCCGAAATAAATCAGGCAGTATGCCGTTATAATAAACCGTGATCACCGACTGGTTATCGGTCAAATCAAAATAGGCTGCCAGACTTTTTTCTTTACGTTTAAAACTACCATTGACAACCATGCCGCCAAGACGAAAATCTTTTCCTGCCGGTGCTTTTCCAGCCTTTACATCAGTGACTGAGAAAAAAAACATCAGGTTTTCATTGAATGCTTTTAATGCGAATGCGGTGGCAATAGCAACACCTATCACCATTATTGAAATCAGGAATATTCTTTTTTTTCTAGCCGGTGTCATTTAAGCTGCTCCGCTCTTTCAAGTTGCTTTGTTAGTTTATTCAGCATCGATTTGCGCTGATAGATCGGCAATATTATATTTGCAATTAAAATAAGTGCCGCCACAGCGTATGAGCTCCAGACATAAAACCCGTAACCGCCCATATAAAAAAATTCTTTCATGCTCAGGCCTCTTTGCTCTGATGTAATAATTCTTTAACCCACTGGGTGTTTCGCTCGCGCTCCAGCAATTCAACCCGCACCCGTAAAAACAAGGCCCAGACATAATAAATTTTAAACGCAACAGCCATTATTAAAAGCGGCAGCAGCATTCTCATATCGATCGAAGGTTTATCAAACTTGGTTACGGTTGGCCCCTGATGCAGGGTATTCCACCACTCAACGGAATAATGAATTATGGGTATATTAACCATGCCAACCAGCGCTAATAATGCCACTGCACGGCTGGCGACTCGTTTATCCGGTATCGCCACGTAGAGCGACATCACGCCCAGATACAAAAACAATAATAATAATTCAGCCGTTAAACGTGCATCCCAGACCCACCAGGCACCCCACATCGGTTTACCCCAGAGCGAACCGGTAACTAGTGCCAGCAAAGTAAAACCGGCACCGATCGGCGCACTGCAAACCGCCACGGTTTCTGCCAGTTTAATTCGCCAGATCAGACCTATTGCGCCAGCAGCAGCCATTGCCATATAAATAAACAGTGACATCCAGGCTGCCGGCACATGAATATAAATAATCCGGTAACTCTCACCTTGCTGGTAGTCTGTCGGTGCGGCTATTAACCCACCATAAAGACCCGCTATTAACAGCAACAGTGTGATCGCACCCAGCCAGGGTATCCATAAACCACTGAGGCGATAAAAATACGGTGGTGAGGCGGTTTTATGAATGAATTTCATCATATCAGCTTAAACTCAGTTTCAGTGCTGCGGCAGTAGGCCACGGCGTTAAGGTAATGGCTAATAGTAAAAATGACGCCAGGATCCATAATTGCGCGGTAACGGGCATACCCGACATCGCCATTTCTATCGCATTGGTTGCGAAAATCAGTACCGGCACATAAAACGGTAACACCAGCAAAGATAATAAAATACCACCGCGTTTAAGTCCCACGGTTAAAGCAATAGCGACAGCGCCAATCAGGCTTAATACCGGAGTGCCTAGTAATAAGGTTAAAACAAGCAGCCCGATCACATCTTGATCAAGCCCAAGAAATAGCGCTAAAAGCGGTGCGATGATCATTAAAGGCAAGCCGGTGATCAACCAGTGAGCCAGTACCTTTGCCAGCACCAGGATACTAGTCGGGTGTGCGTTTAATAATAATAGCTCGAGTGAACCGTCTTCAAAGTCTGAGCGAAATATAGTATCCAGCGAGAGCATCGCCGCGAGCAAGGCCGCTACCCAGATAATACCCGGAGCCATGGTTTGTAAGAGCCGGGTTTCTGCACCGGTGCCCAGTGGAAACAAGGTCACTACCAGCACAAAAAACAATAGCGGATTAAATAATTCGGCGCGGTGACGAAATGCCAGTAACAGATCGCGCTTTAACAGCGCTAAAAATACCCGTGACAGTGATCCCTGACTCATTGGCTAAGGCTCAGCTTTATGACTTTGTCGTTGTCAAATGAAACACTGTGATGTGACGTCATAATAACCAGCCCTCCCTGTTCAAGCTGTGCATTAATTTCCCGCTCCACCATGGCGATACCCTTTTTATCGAGCGCAGTAAACGGTTCATCAAGAATCCATAAGTAGGCACCTGATAATAACAAGCGCGCCAACGCCAGTCGACGACGCTGCCCTGCCGACAGGTTTGAGACCTGTAAATCATCAAAGTGTTCCAATCCTACCCGCTCGAGGACGTCTTTTATAGTGTTGTTGTTGCCGAGTGCTAATGAACGCGAAAATTCGAGATTTTCAGTCACGCTTAAATCCAGTTTATTACCATCAAGATGACCCAGAAATGCCATCTCACCGGCATAGCTTTCCTGGCCGTGTACCGCAATAGATGATTTTTGATCGTCAGACTGTCTTACCCAGGTCACCTGCCCTTGTTCGGGCAGCCGTATGCCGCACAGAATACGCAGCAAAGAGGTTTTACCACTGCCGTTATCGCCTTCTACCAGCAATAACTGACCTGAAAACAAATTAATGTTCACGTCGCTAAACAAGATCCGGTCGTCTCTGATACAACTCAGATCACGCACTTCGAGGGACATCATATTTTTTATTATTCTCTATTTAAGTGTTATGTCCATATAACCTGAAGTTAACACATCCTTATAGCCACTTCAAAACGACTGATTATATTTATTATATTTTCTTAATCTCGGTTAACTTTTATGCTTAATCTGTTCGATACATTCGACCGCATTGGCATCCGGGTCTCGACAAAACAAAGCTTTGCGGCCTGACTTACTTAAGCTGTAAGCAATACCGGCATTATCCAGCGCCTGTATCAGCTGCTGCAGATCATCCACCAGTAATGCCATATGCCGGTCACGTCCGCCATGTAACGGACGACTCGCTGCTGAATCGGGATTGGGCAGTTCAAGTAAATGGATTTGCTGCTGGCCAACATTAAGCCAGGCACCAGGATAACCCAAATCGGGCCGAGCAGAATCGAGCTCAAGCCCAAGCACGCCCTGATAAAATGCCAGCGAATCATTCGTATTATTCACAATAACGCTGCAATGATGCATGGCTAAAACCGCCATATCTCCTCCAAAAGATGCTTTTGCGACTGCATTCAGTCACCGAATCCCCTATAATAACCGACTTTTGTGGCCAACTTCGCTGTTTTGTAGGCCGATTTTAATCCCGACCTTGTCAATCACCTGTACATAATTCAATGAATCCCGATTTAAAACGATTGCAGCCTTACCCGTTTGAAAAATTAGCCGCGCTCAAAGCAGGAGTGACACCACCGGAGTCACTTCAGCATATCGCCTTATCTATCGGCGAGCCAAAACACGATGCCCCCGGCTTTGTCGTCGATGCACTGGTCGCTGCAATGCCAAGCCTTAACACTTACCCATTGACTAAAGGCATGCCTGCATTACGCCAGAGCATATCTGACTGGCTGCAAAAGCGTTTTCAGTTAGCCGCTGCAACACTGGATATCGAAACCAATATATTACCCGTTGCCGGTACCCGTGAAGCCCTGTTTGCCTTTGCTCAGGCCGTGATCAACAAGCAAAGCGAGTCCACTCCACTGGTTTTAATGCCTAATCCGTTTTACCAGATTTACGAAGGTGCGGCCTTTTTAGCCGGCGCGACGCCCTATTTTTACGACACCCGCGCAGAAAATAATTATCTGCCAGACTTTGATGCCATCAGCGACGATGTCTGGCAACGCTGCCAGTTACTGTATATCTGCTCGCCCGGCAACCCGACCGGTGCCGTACTCAGCCAGCAATGCCTGCAAGACTTGATTCGCAAAGCCAGACAGTTTGATTTTGTGATTGCCTCTGACGAATGTTATTCAGAACTGTATTTTGATGAATCCACACCACCGACTGGTTTATTGCAGGCCTCGCATGCAATGGGAAATGATAACTACGCAAACTGCGTGGTTTTCCATAGCTTATCAAAACGCTCCAACCTGCCGGGCTTACGTTCCGGTTTCGTGGCCGGTGATGCCAGTGTATTAAGCGGATTCCTCAGTTATCGCACCTATCACGGCTGCGCCTTGCCGCCGACGCACCAGATAGCCAGCATCGCAGCCTGGCAGGACGAACAACACGTCAGACAAAACCGCATGTTTTATACCGAGAAATTTAAAGCCGTTATCGATATACTACAGCCCGTTATTGAGGTGCAGATGCCAGCGGCATCTTTTTACATCTGGCTGAAAACACCAGTTTGCGAACAGGAATTTGCCAAACAACTGTTTGCCACACAAAACGTTACCGTATTGCCAGGCTCATACCTGTCACGTGATAACAACGGATTCAACCCCGGTGCCGGGCATGTACGCATGGCACTGGTTGCTCCTCTTGATGAATGCATCGAGGCAGCAAAGCGAATTAAACAGTTCATCGCAACACTGAACTAATCACTTATTTAATTACTTAATGCGCTATTTCGCTAACCGCGAAAACGACATTAAATAAACCGGAGAAAATGATGGAAGACATCAAAAAAATTATCGAAGAAGCTTTCGAGCGTCGCGCCGATATCACCCCTCGCAATGCAGAAGCTCATGTTATTGATGCGGTTAACACCGTTATCGGCATGCTGGACTCAGGCGAACAGCGCGTTGCAGAGAAAAAAGACGGTGACTGGATCACTAATGAATGGCTGAAAAAAGCCGTGTTATTGTCTTTCCGTATAAATGACAACAACTTCATCAAGGGCGGCTTCACTAACTACTACGATAAATGTCCATCAAAATTTGCCGACATGAATTCAAAAGACTTCCGTGAAACCGGCGTTCGTGTCGTGCCACCCGCAACAGCTCGTTTTGGTTCATTCATCGGTTCTGGCACTGTGCTGATGCCTTCTTACGTTAATATCGGTGCTTATGTTGATTCTGGCACCATGGTCGATACCTGGGCAACCGTTGGTTCTTGCGCACAAATTGGTAAAAATGTTCACCTTTCCGGTGGCGTTGGCATCGGTGGTGTTTTAGAGCCGTTACAGGCAACTCCCACCATTATTGAAGACAACTGTTTCATCGGTGCTCGTTCAGAAGTGGTCGAAGGCGTGATCGTTGAAGAAGGCTCGGTTATTTCAATGGGTGTTTACATTGGCCAGAGCACCAAAATATTCAATCGTATGACCGGTGAAGTGACTTACGGCCGCATCCCGAAAGGCTCAGTAGTGGTATCGGGCAACCTGCCATCTAAAGACGGCACTTACAGCCTGTACTGTGCGGTAATCGTAAAGCAAGTTGATGCCAAAACATTAGGCAAAGTAGGTATTAACGAATTGCTTCGTGATATCGACTAATTAACATCACTGTTGATATAAAGGGCGCTTCGGCGTCCTTTTTTATGAGAGAACTATTATGATTACGGTATACGGCATCCCCAATTGCGACACAATGAAAAAAGCCAGAAAATGGCTAGAAGCAAATGGCATCGACTATGAGTTTCACGATTATAAAAAGCAGGGTATCAGCAAAGTCAAACTTAAAGACTGGTGCAAACAAGCTGACTGGGAACTGTTATTAAATCGTCGCGGCACTACCTGGCGCAAGCTGGATGACGAAACCAAAACCACTGTCAACAAAACTCTGGCCATCGATATTATGGCAGAAAATACCAGCATCATTAAACGCCCGGTTATTGAAACAGGCAGCGATATTCTGATCGGATTTTCAGTTGAAAGCTTTGAACAGGCATTTAAATAGCACGATGAAAATACAATCGCTCGATCATCTGGTTTTAACCGTCAAAGACCTCGATATCAGTATTGATTTTTATTGCAATCGACTGGCTATGCAACATATCCGCTTTGCAGACAAACGCCATGCCATCGCTTTTGGTGAGCAAAAAATCAACCTGCATCAGGCCGATAAGATTTTTTTACCGGCAGCAGGCACGCCGACCATGGGTTCTGCCGATTTATGTTTTATTGTGTCCACACCGATGCCACAGATTATTGAACATCTGAACGCGGCAGGTATCACGATTATTGCAGGCCCGGTTGAACGAAGCGGCGCACAAGGAAAAATAATATCCGTGTATATCCGCGACCCGGACCAGAACCTGCTGGAGTTGAGTAACCACATCTGATGAACTGAAATACACCAATCAGTGCTATTAACGCTGGTTAGACTGCTGAAGCCGCTGACTTATAGCAGTGGTTCTGCATGCAGCACAGCCTTGTTTACCAAAGCTGCGCCTCAACAAAACCTTAGCCGCCCGTCACATCCACATGCAAGCCTTGTGATGCAATAAAATCAACAATCGATGACGGGCTGACATAAGCCTCATCATACTCCACCAACATTTCATGCGGCATTCTGGAATGATAGGCCACATTAACAACATGGCTGTCTGCCATCAGGTTGCTTTTTATAGCCTGAAAGTTTGCTTCGTTAAGGCTTTCATTGATATACAAATTGACTGAGTGCATCGACCGTCTCCGCTATAACTACTCAAAATCATGTTACAGCCAGATTGAAGACCGAGACAAATCAAAATATTTAATTAACGAAATCGAAAAGAATGATCAGTCACTCTGCACACTGATCATTTCTGACCTCGTCTAGGATTTTTTTTGCCGGCGCTCTCTGACTGCAGCGGCTAGCTGATCCAGCATTTGTGCGCTGTCATCCCAGCTAACACAGGCATCGGTAATGCTTTTACCGTATACCAGACAGTCATCATCGATATTCTGGCGACCTTCAACCAGATGTGACTCAATCATTAAACCAAAAATACGCTGATCTCCGGCCGCAATCTGTGCCGCCAAATCCTGGCAAACATCAATCTGCTTTTTATAATCTTTATTGCTGTTAGCATGAGAGCAGTCAACCATGATTTTTGCCGGCTGAGATTGACTCTGTAACTCGTCTGCTGCCACGTTAATACTGGCAGCATCATAATTCGGCTTGCCATTACCACCTCTTAAAATGATATGGCAGTCTTCATTACCTTTGGTTGAAAAAATAGCCGAATGGCCCTGCTTGGTCAGTGACATAAAAACATGTGGCCGCGAAGCGGCATGAATGGCATCAATCGCGATACTTAAACCGCCATTGGTACCGTTTTTAAAGCCAACCGGACAGGATAAACCTGAAGCCAGCTCACGGTGCCCCTGACTTTCCGTTGTGCGGGCACCTATTGCACCCCAGCTAATCAGGTCAGCGATGTATTGCGGACTGATAAGATCCAGAAACTCGGTTGCCGCGGGCACACCCATTTCCGCCAAATCCACTAATAAATGCCGCCCTAAGCGCAGACCTTCATTAATTTTAAAGCTGTTATCCAGATGCGGGTCATTAATCAGGCCTTTCCAGCCAACCGTGGTACGCGGTTTTTCAAAATAAAAGCGCATAACGATACACAGATCTTTTGAGTATTCAGCAATTTTTTCTTTCAGCAAGCGGGCGTATTCACGACCCGCTTCAGGGTCATGTATTGAACAAGGTCCGATGATTACCAGCAGGCGATCATCTTCGTCATTGAGAATCTGATGAATTTGGTTACGAGTAGAAAAAATCAGCTCTGCCGCCTGATCAGACACGGGAAATTCTTTATGTAATTCTTCAGGTGGAATAACTTCCTGAATACCCGTAATGCGTAAATCGTCAGTTTTATACTTCATTTGCCGGAAATCTATCCAAAAATCGCTGAAAGGTTAATGATAAAAGAGCGCATTATATACCATAAATTTGCCCAAGTGGATGCAGGCTTTTAAATTCGTTCTGCCCCAAGCAATGGCAATATCTCGAATAAAGTCTGCAGGCTGTGATCGGGCTGCAAGGTCTGCTCTGGCCAGCCTATCGACTGACGATTTAACCAGATACTGTGCATACCGGCTGCTTTGGAACCTTCGATATCATCGAGTGGATGATCGCCCACAAACAGGATTTGATCAGCTGCCAGCGCTGAACTATCAATCAGCCGGTTAAAGATAGCAAGGTCGGGTTTGGCTGCGCCGCTACTTTCTGCCGTTAAAACATAGTCAAATAAATGCCCTAACGAAGTAGCGGAAATATCCGCATTACCATTGGTCATTGATGCCAGAAGGTAATTCTGTTTAAGCGAGTTCAGCACCGGCTCAACATCAGCATAGAACTCGACCTGCTGTCGGGCCTGATAAAAAACCTCAAAAGCTTGCTCTACCCAGCTGTCATCATCACAAAATTCTGCTGCCAATTGCCTTAATGAAGCCTTTCGAAGTGCCGTCAGATCATGTTTTATATCAGCGCGTTGCTGAGCCAGAGCCAGTCGCTTTTGACGTAATTGTTGTTGCGTGTAGTGCCCGGTTATTTCCGGCTGATGAACACAGAGCCACTGATAAAGCGTCTGCTCTGCTTTCATAATAACCGGCATACAGGGCCAGAGCGTATCATCCAGATCAAAACAGATCAGTCTGATCTTATTATAATCCGGCATATTACAGTAATTCGCTGATGAGAAATGCCTGCGTATTAAAATCAACATTATATTTCAATAATGCAGACTCGGCTTGTTGCCGTGTTCTATAGTGTCCGATTCTTACATCATAGCGGCTTTGATTTTCAAGGTTCTTTCGACTGATGATAAAGACCGGGTCATATTGCCCGACTAACTGATTCTTCAGCCTTTGTGCATTTTCCAGGTATTTAAACATGGCGACCTGAATACTAAACTTCTGCTGCTTCACTGCTAAGCTTACTGCGGCGTTATGATGGTCTGTTGTTTTCTGATCGACAGGATCAGTGGTAATAAAGTCAGGGTATTTTTTGGCTTTAATATCATCTGGCAAATCGACGTCATGAAACTCTCCCGGTTCATTCACAAGATAAACCTGTGGCTTCATCACAGAAAGGCCGTGGTCGTCATTAACCGGCAATGTCAACTTTAATTCTTTTGTGGTTTTCACGGCAGATGAAAAAACTAGACCATGATAAAACACAAAACATAGCGCCAGGCCAGCCAGCAAGGTTATGAACTTTGCTTTAGATCGCATAGCCTACTGACGCTCAAGCAACTCTTTAATTTGTGAACGTAAAAAACTGTTTTCATCTTCCAGAATAATAACCACTTGCTCGGTTTCTCTAAGCTGCCCGGTAACCCAGTCCGTCTCTTTAACCAGCTGTTTTTTCTCTTCAAGTTCAAGCGAAAGATTGCCAACTATGTCATTGAGCTCTGACACCCTGGCATTTTGCTGTGACAAAATTTTAGACATATCAACTCGTTCATTATGAAGATTACGCTCAATCTCACTCGCCAGTGTCTCTCTGGGGGCTTTTTCCAACAGCACCGGTGTATGTAGCATTTCTAAATACTTATCTTCCATTGCTTGCAGGCGCTCAGCAAGCAAATCTCTTTCTGAGCGCAGTAGAACCAGCATATGAGACAATTCTGCTGAATCATTGGTTTCTGCAAATTTTTGTATAAGCCCTATCACATCATTATTTTGATCCATCAGGGCTGTTGAATTAGCCCGGTAGGCTTCCAGCTGATCCTCCATATCTGCTGTATCAGCTACCGTGTTAGTTTTGCTGGCCAAGTCATTTTTAATGTCTTCAAACAGATCATTAGCTTCTGGTTCTGCTTCTGGCTCTGCAGGCTGTTGATAAACAAATTCGATACTGGCACGATACAACTCCCAGAATCGCGCCGTATCACCCTGCGCCTCGGCCATTGCCTTTTGCTCGGCATTGAGGTGTTTTAAACGGTATTCATACATGTTGATTGTTTCAAAATCATCCTGATGATTTTCTTTAAGATCATCCAGGTGAATCAGGGTTTCTGTTAATTCACGATTGATAAACTGCAGATATATTTCAAAAGGATCTGTGACATCAGCCTCTTCAGGCGTGCCGTTTTCATCATCTGGCAGCGAGTTTTTTTTATTTTTTGAAATACGCCAATGAAGAAACACTATCCAGATGACAAGCAGGAGTATTATTTCCGATAACACTGCAATGCTAAAAAAATTTACATCCATATTTATAGAACCGTTATATTACCTGTTATCGTGCAATTATTGATTAGACACAACAATCACCAAGCTATGATCGTACCATCTATATCATAAAATGCACCACTGTCTTGCATGCCGCTTGTTTCAACAATGTTAAAGATATTAACCACAGACTCCTGTGTATCTATTTCTGCATTCGGGCCACCCATATCTGTTTTTACCCAGCCCGGGTGCATGGCTACAACACTTATGTTTCTGCTTTTAAGATCAATCGAAAGACTTTTAATCACCGCATTAAGTGCTGCTTTTGTAGAACGATATATATAACTGCCACCCGATGAATTATCAGCCATACTCGCCATCTTACTGCTCAGAGTTACAACTTTTTTCTCGCTACCGGATTCAAGATTATCGATAAAGGCTTCTGTCATTTTCATCGGACCGATGGTATTAATACGAAACGTTGTCAGCCAGTTCTGTTCATCGGTTTTACCAAACTGATGTTCGGCAGAACCATAAACACCGGCATTATTGATAAGCCAGTCTATCGGCGTGTTTCGCAGCTCATAAGCCAGCGCCTGAATCTGCGCCGTTTCAGCAATATCCAGCACATGGACACTGACCTGCCCCGGTGTCAGTGATGCGACCTTAATCAGCTCATCTGCAGCGCCAGGCTGACGGCAGCAGGCATAAACCCGCCAGCCATTTTTTACCGACTGCCTGACCATTTGCAAACCGATGCCGCGGTTTGCACCGGTAATGAGTACAGATCGTGACATCACAATGCTCCGCTTTCTTTACCAGCCAGGAAGATATGCATTCTGATTGGCGTCCTGCTTTGTTTCAAGCTGAAGAATTCTGGCATCAGATATTTTAAGTACATCAACGCTTGTTTTTCTTGTCTCGGCTAACGGGATAACACGGTCAAGACGGTCACCGACATAAACCAGCAGTTTTGCAGTTTCATCAATATCCGCATCTGCCGAGTAATTCACCACCGTCACTGTATATTGCTGGTCCTGTTGAACATTATTCAGGGTAATGGTTTCCGGTCCAAAACCTGACTGCTCATCCTGATCCAGTCTCGCTTCACCAGCCGCTCGCAGGTCTCTGTACGAGACATGAAAGCCATTACCGGTCAAATGCAGATCAAGATCCTGTGGTTGTTCATTCCATTGCAGGATAAAGCGCATACTGTTTCCGGCCAGCGAGGGACTCAGTAACAGACGTTTGTTTAATACCGTACCGGCCGCAACCTTGAGCACAGTGCTGATTGTTGTATAACCCTGTTTTGATACCTGCATCGGCATTTCTAAATCATCCGCCTGTAAAAAAGGTGCCATCGGCAGGGTCACATAACCTTTTGCATCGGTCTGATAAACCAGTTTACCCAGTTGTACCTTCGCGCCTTCTATAATCTGGCAACTCACCGCGTCTTTAAATGACAGGATCAGTTTGTCATCCAGCTCAGAAAAGTTTTCAATTTCTCTGTACTCTTTTTTGTCCCAGCATGCTGCCTGCAACACTGGCGATATCATCATCGTTACCAATAAAACAATCACTTTTACTAACTTCATTGTCATACCCTTTATATTATTTATGCCTGCAGGCTTTTGTTTACTACTTCATAGACATCTTTTGCCAGATTTTCCAGCCCGGCAATTCTTTTAAGCTCAGCTTTCATTAAATCCTGACGCTTTGTATCAAAGCGTTGCCAGCGCCCCAGTGGCAATAACATGCGCGCCGCTATCTGCGGATTGAGCTGATTCAACTCGATCACCAGATCTGCCAGCATCTGATATGCTTTGCCAGACAGATCATGGAAACAGACCGCATTAAGCTGACTCAATGCCGCATATAGTGAACGTACCCGGTTTGGATTTGCCAGATCAAAGTCAGAATGTGACCTGAGCATTAAAATATCATCAAGACTGCCTTCGACAGTCGCCGTTGCCTGAACGGTAAACCATTTATCCAGCACCAGCGCATCATCCTTCCATTGCTGATAAAAATCCTCAATGATTAACTGACGCTGTTCACAAGGGTGATGACAAATGGCCCTGAAGGCTGCCATTTGATCAGTCATATTGCTGGCATTACGGTATTGCGACAGTCCGAGCTGATGATTTTCTGTTAAACACATCAGGTAACTCAGACAAACATTTTTCAAACTGCGTTGCCCCATCGCTTCCGCAGTCAGTTTATATTCACTGTTCTGATTACGCTGATAAACCGCTTTGAACTCGTCACTCAGTGCGCTCGCCAGTTCCGCGCGCATGAATTCGCGGACATGGTGTATCGCATCTACATCAATCACCGTCATCATTTCGGCCAGATAATCTTCTGACGGTAAAGTTAATGCTCTGGCCGCCAGTGCTTTATCGATTGACTGATCATTTAAAATGTTTCGACAGGCACTGATTAGTGCGGCGGGTACACTGAGAACGTCACCGGCCTGCTGCCGGCTGATCAGATTCAGCATAATATTCAGTGCCAGCCGCTGACCGGCATCCCAGCGATTAAATGCATCGCTATCATGCGCCATTAAAAATGCCAGATCTTCTTCACTCTGTTGCATCTGTAGTTTTACTGGCGCAGAGAAATCTCGTAGCAATGAAGCACGCGGTTTTTCGGTAATATTTTCAAAAACAAACTGCTGTTCTTTTTCTGTCAGCAGCAAAACGGTTTCGGTTTGCGCTTCGGCCTGAGAATCTGTCATCAGCGCCATGGCCTTACCATCTGCAGCCAGCAAACCCATGCGCAACGGTATGACAAAGGCTTCTTTAGTCGGCTGCCCACTGGTTGGCGGACAATCCTGCCGACAGGTTAGTTTATACTGCTGTTTTTTAGCATCGTATTCTTCGCTCACTGTCAGTACCGGTGTGCCGGCCTGATGATACCAGCGCTTAAACTGGTCCAGATCAGTAGCACTGGCATCCTGCATCGCAGCGACAAAATCGTCGGTCGTCACTGCCTGTCCATCATGCCGTTCAAAATACAGATCCATGCCTTTACGGAAGTTTTCTGCCCCTAATAAAGTGTGAATCATACGAATCACTTCCGCGCCTTTGTTATAAACGGTTACCGTATAGAAGTTGTTAATTTCAACGTAGGTGGATGGCTGAATCGGGTGCGACATCGGCCCTGCATCTTCAGCAAACTGACGGGTTCGCAACACCTTGACCTCATCAATCCGCTTGGCCGCATGTGATAGCATGTCGCCACTGAATTGCTGATCCCGAAACACCGTCAGGCCTTCTTTTAAGGTTAACTGAAACCAGTCGCGACAGGTGACACGATTACCACTCCAGTTATGGAAATATTCATGCCCAATCACGCCCTCAATATGCTCGTAATCGACATCCGTCGCGGTGTCCTGACTGGCAAGGACAAATTTTGAATTAAAAACATTCAGTCCTTTGTTTTCCATTGCTCCCATATTAAAGTCATCGACCGCAACAATCATATAAATATCCAGATCGTATTCACGCCCAAAGACTTCTTCATCCCAGCGCATCGCATTTTTTAATGACAACATGGCATGATCACATTTATCCTTATTGTGATCCTCAACGTATATTTCTAATGCAATATCCCGACCCGACATGGTTTTAAAACTGTCTTTAATACAGGCCAGATCGCCAGCCACCAAAGCAAACAGATAGGTCGGTTTTTTAAAGGGATCCTCCCAGCTGACCCAATGGCGATTATCCTCGAGTTCACCGGATTCAATCAGGTTACCGTTGGACAGCAGCACCGGATAACGGTCTTTATCGGCAACGATTGTAGTTCGATACGTTGCCATTACATCCGGCCGGTCGAGAAAATAAGTGATTTTACGAAAGCCTTCTGCTTCACATTGTGTACAGAAATTACCACTGGACTGATACAAGCCTTCAAGAGAGGTATTCAACTGCGGTTTGATAAAGGTTTCGATAGACAGCTTAAAGTTTGCCGGCAGCGAGGAAATGCTTAACGAGCTGTCATCAACCACAAACTGATCAGACGAGACCGTATTGCCATCAAGCAATAGCTGTCCCAGCTGCAGCTCCTCTCCGTGTAAAACCAGTGCGGCGTTATCTGCCACATTCTGACGACGGCGGAACTCAATAACAGAAAGCACACGGCTTTGCTCTTCGCCCAGTTCAAAACGCAACTCAACATGGTCAATCCAGTAATCTGGCTGTTGATATTCACTTAAATGTATCGTTTTTGGGTTTGCGTCTTTCATGCGGCAGGTCTTCCGGGGAGTCAATTAAAACAGACCCTGACTGTAGCATAAACACTTAAAAGGATAACCCCAAAGGGGAAGAAATAAGATAATTGATGGATAATGATAACAGCCGAATGCTGTATCGTGTCACTGAAGTCGAGCCATTTTAAAAATGGCGGAGCGGACGGGACTCGAACCCGCGACCCCCGGCGTGACAGGCCGGTATTCTAACCAACTGAACTACCGCTCCGTTTCTTGGTGGGTGGTGAGGGAGTCGAACCCCCGACATTCGCCTTGTAAGGGCGACGCTCTACCAGCTGAGCTAACCACCCTGATAGAAGGTGCAGAATAATATAGAGTTTCACTAATGTTAGCAATAACTATTTCAAGTTTTTTTAAGTTTTTGTTATATCGATGATTTTTCAGACAATGAATGGTGGTTTTTTGTACATCGTTTGCACTGGCAAGCTCCGCGTCTGCCACACAAATCGTACAGAATTAACAAACGGCCGCTTGCCTGCCTTTGATGATATTGATTGAAGCAAGGCCGACAACCGTTGCTGCTCGCAAGCTGTCAACTGTCCCGCGCAATCAATAAACATTTTTTTGCTCGGCTGAGTTTCTTAATCTCATATTCGCGTTTAGATGCAGCTGACCGTGATGCGCACGGCTCAGAATACAGCAGCGTTACAGGACGTCTGCTACGGGTATATTTAGCGCCATTGATATTATCGGTATTGTGCTGCTGCAAACGCTTCTCGGTATCCTTCGCGATGCCGGTATACAGGGTATCATCGGCACAACCCAGGATGTACACAAACCAGTCGTCGTTTTGCGCTGTCATTTTGTTCCGGTTTTATCGTTAAACAGGCCACAAAATACGTCATCCCGGCGTGATTAGCAAACAGCCATTATTGCCGCTCGGCGACAACGATTAGCTTGTAAAAAAACGAAAAGAAACTGAACAGAAGTTACTCATCACAAAGTCACGAAAAGCTGCAACAAGTTATGGTGAAAAAAGTATGGAGATAACAGGCCGGCTCGATAATAATACCGCCCCCACCGGCCAGTTATCTTGATGACTCAAAAACCTGTTTTTTTATTCCGCTTTATAGCCAGCGTCAGCCGGTGCATTTGTGGCTTCTGCTTCTTGTTGTTGTAAATCTTCCATGCAGGCACTGATGTAGCTTTCTAGTTGAGCATCAACAACACCTTCGGCAGCAGCCTCAGCATTACAGGCTTCCATGGCTGCTTCATTCTCGGCATAAGCTGCCTGAGAGAAGCCGATTAAAGTTGAAATAAGTAAAACTAAAACAGATATTTTCATGATGACTCCATTATTAATAGTAATTTCACTGCCCTCCTTGTATCAACACAAGTGTTTAGCCAGCTTGTGCCTATATAACGACTTAATTGAAATTTTGTATAACAAAAAATAGCGATTGTTTTAATGGAATAATTTGATTAATTAAGAGAAAATCAGCCATGGACATCACCTTTATAAAAACGTTTCTTGAACTGAGTAAAACTCGGCATTTTGGCCGAACGGCTGAGACACTGTTTATTACACAGTCTGCAGTCAGTGCCCGCATACGCCAGCTTGAAGAACAACTAGGCGTTCAGTTACTGACGCGAGACAGAAATAATATTCAACTGACAGCAGCCGGCATCCGCTTTCAACAACACGCCGAAAGTATCGTTTCCATCTGGAATATTGCACGTCAGGAAACGGCATTAAAAAGCGAGCAGAAAAAACTCATCAGCGTAGGCGGCATGTTCAGCTTGTGGGACAGCATACTGCCGGCCTGGTTAGCCGACATACGTTTGCATATGCCTGATATCGCAGTCCGCGCCGAAGCACTTGATGCAAACTCTCTGCTCAATAATTTACACGAAGGCACACTGGATCTTGCTTTCTTTTTCGAGCCACCAAGGACCAGTCATACCTGCAGTGAAGAATGTGGCGAGCTTGAACTGGTCATGGTCAGCAACATGAAAAACCTTGAAGCCGCTTCTGCACTACAAACAGATGATTATATTCTTGTTGACTGGGGAACCGAATTTCTGAGCACCCATGCCCGACTATTTTCAGACGCAGCACCGGCCATTACCCACGTTAACCTTGGCCGACTGGCACTCGACCAGATTACCCGCTTCGGTGGCACTGCCTATTTAGCGCGCGACATGGCCAGCCCTTTTATTTCCAGCAAGCAGTTATTTTATGTTGATGACGCTCCGGTTATAAAACGCAAATTCTATGTCACTCAAAACATTAACTCTCAGCGTAAAGAGCTGATTGATTCGGTTTTACAATCACTCAAAAACCTACCTACTGATGACTAATCGATGCAGTCAGGCATCAAATGCCGGCAGCTGATTGAAACAACTGAGATCGAGCCACCAAGCTTGTGTAGCACGAGTCATAACACGCATTATTCATATACCAGGCAACAGCAAATGCTGTACAATCGCGCTCAAATTTTTTAATAAACCACGCAAACTGTGACAGGAGCCCCCTCATGTTTGAAACCAATGAATATTTTGACGGCAAGGTAAAATCCATCGCTTTTCAGACCGAAACACTGCCCGCGACCGTTGGTGTCATGGCTGCCGGAGAATACGTTTTTAATACCGCTAAAAAAGAGAAGATGGTCGTCGTCAGTGGCGCATTAACAGTTAAACTGCCGAATCAAAGCAGCGAAGTAACCTATCTTGCGGGTGAGTCATTTGAGGTTGCTGCCGACAGTGCATTTGATGTCAAAGTTAGCACTGATACCGCTTACCTGTGCCTATACAGTTAAATCGTTCTGCTGATAAGATAAGCAGAAAGGCCATGCATAATACTACTTTGTCTGGCCTTTTAATCCGTTTTCAGACCTGTTTTTCTGATACTGCAATATCAACTCGATCCTATCCTCAGTTGCCGGATGGCTCGAAAAGAAATCACTGACGGAACGCTTTGCTGACAGCCCATCCGATTGCAGGGTTTGCTGATCAGCCCGCTCAGATTTTTTGCTTTGCTCTGTATAATAGTCTTCCAAACGCGCCATAACAGCGGCGAAATGCCGCGGCGAGATCCCGAACCGAGCTAACTGCTCAAGCGCAAAGACATCGGCCTCACGCTCAAACTCTCTGGAGTAAGACAGATCCAGAATCAGTGTCGGTAAACCGGTTATTAAATCAAAACTATCAACGTCGCCAGTGATAAAAACAATCATTAAACTGAGCATTGTTCCCTGCAGTGCCCGGCGCACAATATGCCGGTGCTGCAAATGCCCCATTTCATGAAAAAAGACAGCCAGTAGCTCCTGATCGTTTTTAACCAGATTAACAAAATCATCGGTTAAAACGATTTCACCGCTTGGTAAAGCCAGCGCATTAGCCTGCATGCCAGAACGAAATACCAGCTTTGGATCCAGCTGTTGATAGTATCCAAGATAAGGCGCTATTAATTCTCGGATCTCTTTTTGCCTTGATGCAGGCAACGCAGACACTTCAAAAACCGTGCGGTCTAATACACTCAGACTACTGCCTAGTTTTTCTGAGGTAAAGCCGGGCAGATTAAAAGCAATCGCCTTTGCTGATGCCGGTATACCATACACAACACCTGCCCAGACCAGCATAATGGTAAACACCACTGAAAACAAAATAAGCGGGATATTGGTTTCCAGTCTGTGTAACCGTGATGCTGAGCCACTGTACCGCCTGATCAGATCATCGACGGCATCATTATCATCTGTAACAAACAGCTGCCCATCACCAAAACTGATTTCACGCGGGATATTTCCCAGACGCGATGCAATTTTCAGATCTGAAAACAGAAGATCCAACGATGACGATAACGGATTCGTAGTGGACAGAAAAGAAACACGAACAGTCCCCGGTTGATCCGGAACAACTGCCAGCTGCGCCTGCAAGCTGGCAGTTGTTTTGCCGTCGTGGTAGTTACCGGTTATCTGCATCGTTGGCTACATGCCAAAGTCAAAAACCTCACCAAACTGTTCACCCAGTGCGCTGATATTTTCTTTCTCAGCTGCGGCATGTGTATCCAGTGAACCGGCGGCATTCATAACCAGACAGGAGCACATGTATTTAGCCATACGTACTTTTGCGGCCGGCAAATACAGTCCCAATGTAATCAGTATGAAAAAGGCGTTGGTTATAATAACTTTTGCTAAACCAGCCATCGTTAAATTTGCAGTAAAACCATGTTCACCCAGTATTGTACTGCGGTAGAACAGATTGCTTGTTTCGACCATGAAATAGACAATCAAGCCAAAATAAATAACCGCCATCAGTACCGGTACAGAAAATGCCAGCGCCGGCACAAACACAGAAATCGCCCAGACAATAGCGCCAAACAGCAGACCGACTCCAATCATAATCAGAAAAATTATGCCGTAATCTTTATAACCGGCATTAAAATCAAATTTGCTGGTGCCATAGGCCGAATTTTTAACCATGTATTCATTGACCTTAACAAAAACCAGCGGATAGAGAATACCTAATGTCAGCATACCCAGAAGAGGCCAGACATACATCACCATAAATGCCTGTTTATAGCTGGCCGAAAAGCGAAACTGAATATTTTTATAGGCTGACATGCGATGATTGAAAGCCAGTGATTTATTCAGAAAATAAGGGAAAAGTAACAGTAACACCAGCAGTATCGCAATACCTGCAACAGGAGACAGCCCTGAAACAACACTGTATACAATGAATGCGCTAACCGCAATGACGCGTGCTTTAAGAATATTGATCGGATCGGCGAGATAACTGAAGCTTGTATTATCAAGTACCGTATTGGAATAAAAGTAGCGGCGGTTTCTGACTGTCGCCCAGGCAGAATAAATACCCAAGGTCAAAATCGTTAGTAATATATTAACGATCCATATTTTAAAATACTCCATGCCATTACCACGAAACTCAAAATTTAATTGATTCTGTATAGCCCTGTTATTTTCCATAAATTCCACCGTCGTTATTTTTTTATCGTATTTTGTCTGAATGCAGGTATAAGACACCCTGTTACCGGGCCTGCGACTGTCTTTAAATGCAGCCTTTAATCCGTATTGATCTTTATACTATAGATAAGCATACCGGCTTTTACCAACTTATAATGGCGTGCTGTAAAAAGGCATGGTATCCGGCACTTCCCTACCGCTATTATCCTGTGCTTTTTTTACCAAACAGCGGACAATAAAAAAGCCGTCATCTGACGGCTTTTTTAGCCTTATACAATGTAATCAAGCGAGCTTATTTTTCCTGACTAGCCAGATACTCTTCATAACTACCGCTGAAGTTAACCACACCTGTCGGTGTTAACTCGATGATCCGGGTTGCCAGCGAAGACACGAATTCACGATCATGACTGACGAATATTAAGGTACCTTCATAATTATCCAGTGCCAGATTCAGGGCCTCAATAGATTCCATATCAAGGTGATTGGTTGGCTCATCCATTAACATCACATTGGGTTTTTGCTGCATGATTTTGCCGAACAACATACGGCCCTGTTCGCCACCGGATAATACTTTAACCGATTTCTTGATATCATCGGCAGAAAACAGCATGCGACCCAGTGTGCCGCGAACAAACTGCTCATCAGCACCTTCCGGCTTCCACTGATCCATCCAGTCATAAACCAGCATATCTTTTTCAAAATCAGAGGCATGGTCCTGTGCATAATAGCCCATGGTGACATTTTCAGACCATTTAACATTTCCTGAATCCGGCTCAAGGTCACCATACAGACAGCGTAACAAGGTACTTTTACCAATACCATTCGGGCCGATAATGGCTATACGCTCACCCACTTCAACCATCATATTAATATCACTGAACAGTGTTTCACCGTCAAAGCCTTTGCTTAACTCTTCAACTTCCAGCGCCAGACGGAATAATTTCTTTTCCTGATCAAAACGAATAAACGGGCTGACACGACTTGAAGGCTTGATATCATCCAGTTTAATTTTTTCCATCTGCTTGGCACGTGATGTAGCCTGCTTGGCTTTTGACGCATTGGCTGAGAAGCGACTAACGAAGGCCTGTAATTCCGCGATCTGAGCTTTTTTCTTGGCATTGTCTGATAACTGACGCTCACGAACCTGAGTTGAAGCCGTCATATAATCATCATAATTACCCGGATACATACGAATTTCACCAAAATCGAGATCAGCCATATGGGTGCAGACACTGTTCAGGAAATGACGATCATGCGAGATGATAATCATCGTGCACTGACGTTCATTAAGGATGTTTTCAAGCCAGCGAATGGTGTTGATATCAAGGTTATTGGTCGGCTCATCCAGCAACATGATATCGGGATCAGCAAACAGCGCCTGGGCCAGCAAAACGCGCAGCTTCCAGCCGGGTGCAACGGCACTCATCAGACCGTTGTGCTGTTCCAGTGGAATTTCCAGACCTAATAATAATTCACCGGCACGCGATTCAGCGGTATAGCCATCGAGCTCGGCAAATTCAACTTCCAGCTCTGCCACTTTCATGCCGTCGTCTTCACTCATATCCGGCAATGAGTAAATGCGGTCACGCTCTTTTTTTACCTGCCATAAACGCTCATCACCCATAATCACGGTATCGAGTACGGTAAACTCCTCATAGGCAAACTGATCCTGACGCAATTTGCCCACTGTTTCGTCGGCATCAACCGATACAACGCCTGCCGTCGGATCCAGATCGCCACCCAGTATTTTCATAAAGGTCGATTTACCACAGCCATTGGCACCAATCAGGCCATAGCGATTATTATTGGCAAATTTAACAGAGACGTTTTCAAATAATGGCTTAGCACCAAATTGCATTGTGATATTGGCTGTTGAGATCAAGGTATTTATCCAGTATAGGGCTTAAACGAAATCAACAGCCAGAGAGACTTAAGGCTGCCGAAGAAAATCCAGGCCGCATTGTAGCAGAATTAGCGGCCGATTTAGCTTAAAATACATTTTTTCTTCAGCCGGGCCCACGAGCCCTATATTACGTCGCTATGCTCAGCCTTAATCACAACTTATCGATCGCCGATGAAGAAATTCAAATGACAGCGATTCGCGCCCAGGGCGCCGGAGGCCAGAATGTCAATAAAGTGTCCAGTGCGATTCACTGCCGGTTTGATATTAATGCCTCTTCGTTGCCTGATTATTACAAGAACAAACTGTTTACATACAATGACCATCGCATCAGCAAAGACGGCATTATTATTATAAAAGCACAAAATCACCGCAGCCAGGAACAGAACAAACTGGATGCACTTGAGCGTTTAAAAGAATTAATTCTGACCGCAATTACGCCGGTTAAAAAACGCATTGCCAGCAAGCCTAAACACAGCTCAGTGAGAAAACGGCTGGATAATAAAAATAAAAACTCACAAAAAAAAGACATGAGAAAAAAAATAAATTTCTGATTTTAAGTTAGAAAATTAGAACCCTCTAAAAAACCAATTCAGAGGTTTTTAAGCGTAAAAAGTATCACTTATCCTTATTTATCTGCCGCTAACCAAAAAAGTTTACTATTTAAAGTTAAAATGAGTTTATTTAGGCTTTTAATGGCTTTTAAGTCTATTTTCTGTATGTTACGATCTGTCAAGTTTTATTAAATTAAGCATTTTTTAATAAAACCGGAAAAGTTTTTTATTGCACGTTCTTAGGTTTTACAGAAGCTCCATCTGGTAACTCCTGACTTTACCCTGAATAACATGCAATTGATTACGAAACACTAATAACAATTGAGGTAAAGCAGCATGGCTACTGGTAGTGTTAAATGGTTTAACGAAAGTAAAGGTTTTGGTTTCATCGTTGCTGACGATGGCAGTCAGGACGTTTTTGTTCACTTCTCTGTTATCGAAGGTTCAGGCTTTAAAACCCTGGCTGAAGGTCAGAAAGTTGAATACGATGTAGAAAAAGGCCCTAAAGGCCCGCAAGCAACTAAAGTAGTCGCTATCTAATCAGCTTCTTTTTAGGTTGTTTCAAAAAACCCCGCCAGTCGGGGTTTTTTTATGGCGACTTTTCAGCACAGCATCAACTGCTGATGCGTTATGTCAAAATCATGTCAATATCAGAAGTTTAGCCGTGATTTTCTTCTCAAAATCCACTAATATGACGCCCCCTTTCGATATAACTGGATCAGCTTCGTGCAACAATATATTCCCGGTCAGCGCTGGATCAGCGACGCAGAACTTCAAATGGGGCTCGGTACGGTCATTTCTACAGAAGGTCGTACCGTTACGGTGCTTTTTAATGCCAGTAATGAAACACGATTATATTCACAACAAACCGCCCCACTGACACGGGTACGCTTCACCCAAGGAGATCGGGTGCCTTCACATCAGGGCTGGTTTTTAACTGTCGAGACAGTATTCGAAGAATCCGGCCTGCTGATTTATAGTGGCCTGAAAGACGACGGCACAAAAACCGAACTGCCTGAAACCGAGCTGGATAATTTTATTCAGTTAAACCGTCCGGTCGACAGGCTCTTTACCGGCCAGATTGATAAAGATAAATGGTTTGAACTACGTTATCAGACTCGTTTGCACAATCAACGCAATGCCGGCTCTGAACTGACCGGTTTAATCGGAGCCCGTACCAGCCTGATACCGCATCAGTTATATATCGCGCATGAAGTGGCTAACCGTTATTCACCTAGGATTTTACTGGCCGATGAAGTCGGTCTGGGAAAAACCATTGAAGCCGGCTTAATTTTACATCACCAGCTGCAGACTGAACGTGCCAAACGCGTACTGATTGTGGTACCTGAATCACTGGTACACCAGTGGCTGGTTGAAATGCTACGACGCTTTAATCTTCACTTCAGTGTATTTGATGAAAAACGTTGCGAATCTATTGAAGGTAAATCTGAAGACGATGAAGCCTATGATGATGTTGAATATGAAAATCCGTTCCTGACCGAACAACTGGTTATCTGTCATCTTAACTTTTTCCTTGAGCACCCTGAACGCCACCAACAGGCACTGCAAGCAGGCTGGGATTTACTGATTATTGATGAAGCCCATCATTTACAATGGAGCGAACACGACGTCAGCCCTGAATATAGCTGCGTTGAACAGCTGGCAAAAAAAACCAGTGGTGTCTTGTTACTGACAGCCACTCCCGAACAATTAGGTAAAGAAAGTCATTTTGCAAGACTGCGTTTACTCGACCCTGACCGATTTCCTGATTTAGCCAGCTTTTTAGCCGAAGAAAACAATTACGAACCCATCGCAAAAGCGGTTGAAGCCCTACTAGAGAACCATCAGCTGAACCAGACCCTGATCGATGAATTACTCGACATCGACAGTGCTGATGACAACCGACAGCTGATTGAAACATTGCAGTCGGCAGACAATAACAGCGAACTAAAAACTCAAACAAGCAACCTGCTGATTGACCGTTTGCTGGATCAGCACGGTACTGGCCGGGTTTTATTCAGAAACACCCGTGAGACGGTTAAAGGTTTTCCTGAGCGTGAGGTCAATCCGTACCCGCTGGACTGTCCGCCACAATATTATGACTGTTTTAATTTGTTTAAAGATGAATTTTTATCCGATGCGCAGTTACTGTTATCCCCCGAACTGATATATCAAGCTGCTGGTAACGCCGATTCTCCATCTTGGATAAAAATTGACCCGCGCATCAGCTGGCTTAAAGATAAACTCAGTGAGCTTTTCCCTAAAAAAGTTTTGATCATTACCAGCAGTGCCGACAGTGCGTTGGACATTGTTGATGCACTGCGCACCTCATCGGGTATTCAGTCTGCCGTATTCCATGAGGGCATGAGCATTATTGAGCGGGATCGGGCTGCCGCCTATTTTGCTGACAAAGAATACGGCTGTCAGGTTCTGGTCTGTTCAGAAATCGGCAGCGAAGGACGCAATTTCCAGTTTGCGCATCATCTGGTTTTATTCGATCTGCCATTAAACCCGGACTTGCTCGAACAGCGCATTGGCCGTCTCGACAGAATCGGTCAGCAGCGAACTATTCAGATTCATCTGCCGTATTTAACCGAATCTGCACAACATACTATGTTCGATTTCTATCAGCTGGGTCTGAATGCTTTTGCTCATACCTGCCCGGTTGGACACAGTGTTTTCAGTCATGTTGAATCGGCACTGATCAAAGCACTACACCATGGTGAATCCGATCATGTTGAGCGTATTGCACTGATTGAAGACAGTAAAAATAAACGCATTGCCCTGACCGATGCACTGCACAAAGGCCGTGACCGTTTACTGGAATACAACTCCTGCCGTCCTCATATTGCACAACAGATTTCAGAAAAAGCACTTGAAGCCGATGATGATGTATCTATCCTCGCCTACCTTGAGGACGTGTTCGATTGCTTTGGTATAGAGAGTGAAGAACACGGCATGGACAGTATGATTATCCGGCCCGGTGATCACATGCAAAGCGGCAGCTTTCCCGGCTTATATGAAGAAGGTATGACGATTACCTGGGAGCGGGAGACTGCACTGAGTAATGAAGATATTCACTACCTCACATGGGAACACCCGATGGTCAGCGGGGCGATGGATCTTGTGCTGAATAATGAGCAGGGTAATACCGCTGTCACTTCAATCACACACGAGCAGATTAAAGCCGGTACCATGTTACTTGAATGCGTTTTTATTTTAGAAACAGCCAGCAACTCAAGTTTGCAGTCAAGCCGTTATTTACCGGCCACCAGTATCCGCACCTTAATCGACAATAATAAAAAAGACTGCAACGACATTGTCTCTCACCGCTATATCACGCAAAACCGCCAGCATATCAAAAAGAAAATGGCGAACCAGGTCATCAATGCTTATGGCGAAGAAATTCGTGATCTGATCAACAACAGTGAACAACTGGCCAGCCAGCAGGCACCGCAGATTTTACAAGCCGCCCACAAAGAGGCAGAACTGACTTTAACAGCAGAAATAAATCGCCTAAAAGCCCTGAAAAAAATCAACCCCAATGTAAGAGATGAAGAACTGGCGTTTTTTGAAAATCAATACCGCGCACTGAATGCCGCACTGGATTCATCAAGCCTGCGTTTGGATGCGGTTCGAATTGTTATTGTGACCTAATGAGCATGACCGTTAAAGCCTGTGCTGACACAGAGGCCGCAAAACACCTTGTCAAGGTGCGCAGATTCGCGACTCTGTGGCAAACTTTTTATTTTATAGCTAGTTTTTTAAGCCCGCTAAGGAGACTAAAGCGCCAGCTAACAGTCCTCCCTGTTAGCGTTTTATGAGCTCGTTGCTAAGCTTCAGTCTCCAGACAGTCATTTAATGTTTTGTCGCCAGCGCTAAGAATACCGGGTAAGATTTATCGGGTTTATTGACGGTTAGTGCGGTTACAAAACTGACGTCTTTAAAACCGTTATTTTCCAGAATTTCCTGAAAGGCTTTTCGATCAAAGCCGGAATGAAAAACCCCTTCAGCTTCCGGCGGGTGAAAACTGCCATCTTCTGAATCCAGATCTGCCAGCGCGACTTTAGCACCGGGTTTCAGGTGTTCTGAAAAACGCTGAATCATTTTCACTGTATCATCAACATGGTGCATGGCCATCGCACTCATGATCACATCGAATTGTTTATCCAGCGGCTGCTCAAGAATATTGTGACAACGTGTTTCAACTTTCCCTGCTAATTCTTGTTTTGCCGACAGCTGATCCAACATTGCCTGCGATGTATCCACTGCGGTGATGCTATTGACCAGCGGCGCGACATGCGCACTGATCAGACCGGTTCCAGCGCCAAAATCCATGACCTGCATCGATTCATTGAAATCAATATTCGTTACAATCGCCGAACCAATCGAACTTGAAAGATTACGAACCATTTCATTGACATCCCAGTCCTGAGCTTTTTCTTCAAATAAATCAGACATAATTACCCTTATTAACAAGTTTGTGCTGATATTCTAATATCAAAGCCTTAACAATGTCTTAAGTTTTACTGTTACTCAGTCTATCGCTGTAATAATCTGCCCGTAGTCATAGCGCTTGCTGATAGCGCCGCTGTGTATAAAAACATCGAGTAATGTGTTGAAAGCCTGTTCTGAGGTGTTGATATCGGTATCCCAGCAGCCGGACTGCTGATAGCTTGCTATGGTATGGCTTAGCACAGACAACTCAATGGTCGGGAACAGTCCCGCTTCAATCTGTTTTCTGGCAATTTCGATCGGCTCGGCAGTCGTCACATACTGCATTGATTGTTTATAAGCGGTTAAAAAGGCACTGGCCATCTCGCTGTCCAGCCAGTCTTGATCAGCACACAGGCTACTGAAAGCAACCGGACCGATAACCTCTCCTATCGCTGCCACTACATAACCGGCGGCATCTGCTTCGAGTTGTTGCGGGTAAGGACCTTGTAAGTGCACGTAATCGGCCTCTCCGTTGCGGAAGGCTTGCTCTATCTGGCTGACATCGCCGGCATCAATCACCTCAAAATCAGCAAAACTCATGCCCTGCTTGTTTAACGCATAGGCGAACATCGCATAGGGCTGAAAAAAATGATCAACCAAAACTTTTTTTCCTTTTAACTTACTCCAGCTAAAAGCGGGGTCTGGCTCGCGAGCTGCAAGAAAAAAACCGTCACGCTGATTAATCTGCGCAAAATGTCGAATCCGGCTCTGTTTGCCGGCTTCGAGATCAGCAAAACGAGTCGCTATTGCCGACTGCGAAACCTGGCAATAACCATTTAATAGACTCTGCTCGACCGGGTGTTTGTCACTTGCTACTTCGTAGCTGGGCTCCAGTCCCTGCTGTTGTAGAAAGCCTTCAACAAAGGTCATTAAATAAGGTGAATAAAATGCCGAATGCCGCAAAGCCATTAATTTAATTTTTTCCATGTTAATTCCTGTTATCAAACCAGCGTGCTCTGCAGTAAACCCTACAGCTTCTGATATTACTTGTCTTTTAATTGACGCCGCTGCGCGCATTGAGCTAATACATCGAGCTTCTGGTTATCACTGAGTATCATCCAGTCTTTAATTTCATCTAATGTCCGCAGACAGCCGATACAGATATCATTCTGATCGAGACAACAATTGCGCACACAGGGTGAATGTACTTCTGTCATAAAACTGTTCCGATGCAGGGTGTCTGACGATTGTAACAGCCAGCGTCATTTGCAGACAGCCGCTGCGCTTAATTATCAGCGGCCAGTCATCAATCAACTTCACGCTGCGTCTTCGCAATAAAACAATGATTTGCACTGAACCGGAAAATCTCTGCGAACATAACTTTGTACAGCACGTACGATCTGGCTAAAGTCTGGCATCGTAAAGACAGTTGCCACTATATATAGTATCGACTGTGACGCTGATAAAGACGGTGCTTGGCAGTATGATAACAACACCGTGCCCGCTTGTAGCCTTGTTACCCCGAAGCGGTTTTAACAAGTCCGCTCTTTAATAGAGCATAACCCAGCGCATAGCCACCGATACCACCGGAGATGTGCGCTACCAGATTAATCGATCCATCAGCACTATCTGATAATAAACTCAGACTATCAATACCGATATACCACAACATCAGAATCCAGGCAGGCACACTGATACTGCGTACCAGTAACAACAACCAGACAAAGACATTTATTTTCTGTTGCGGCATCAGCGCTGCAAACAAGCCCATCATTCCCATGACCAGTCCCGACAAACCCAGGGCCGGTAAAGCATCTCCTGTTATCAGTACCGACGCACTATAAGCTAGCGATGTAAAAACAATAATCAACAGACTGCATGTAATATATAGCCAGCTGCTTGCCAGCACTATTTCTACTGCCGGAGCAAATGCCATAAAAAATATTAGATTTCCGCTAATATGCAGTATATCGGCATGAGCCACAGCCGATGTCAGCATTTTCAAAAGCTCAGGCGCGTCAGGAAAATACATCAACTCTTTGTCAATTTGGCCTGAGTAAAGATGACTGAATTTAGCATAATGCTGCTCTATAAATCCGCTCATGATCGTTATTTGCGGGTTCGTGTAATCCTGAAACCAGAAATACTCATCGAGGATTTGCCTGATGGTTAAGTCAGGACGCTCATCAATACGTCTGATCATTAACTGGCATAAATAATTATCGCTCTGCATTTTATCCAACTCATCAGCCGTTTTTTGTTGTTGCAATAACTGACAAAAAGATGATGCATCCGCTTTAAAATCTCTGTTGCTCTGATACTGAAAATAAAAAACAAGCAGGCAAACAAACACAATAAAATAACTGATGACAGGTATTTTTGAAAAGCTCACTTTATTGCTATAGGGAAAAACCAGAAACATTTTAAAGCACGACCTGAGAATATGACCTTAGTCTTTATACCAAAATCGATAAGATTATTAAATCATTTTTATAAGAACAAGTTATTACAACCGCTTGATTATAGATCACGAATCAATTATCTCTACCGCTCATCTTATAAATGCTTTTTACTCGTCAATAAATTTTTATCTCAATACAAACTACCTATACTAAAGACTGACACAATCACTCAACTATTACAGGAGGACAGGATCTAGAGAAAACCATTTATTTAACTCTTGGAGAAGTTAATATGCAATTCAATGTCAATAGTAAACGTATTGAAACCAATGAACAGGGTTTCTTATACAACTTGGATGACTGGAGCGAAGAGTTGGCTGAAAAAATAGCCGACCATGATGGCGTAACACTTTATAACGATCACTGGGAACTGATCTGGTATTTTCGTGATTACCATGATGAAACACTGGTCGCCCCCACCATGCACACGGTTGTCAAAACCCTCGGTAAAAACAAAGGTGATCAGTTCCGTCAAAAGAAGGACTATGAAAAACACATTTACCGTCTTTTCCCGACTGACCCTGCTCATGAAATCTGCAAGCTGGCCGGGCTGCCAATGCCTCAACCCGATACCTGAAAACAGATTACAACAGGGTAAATCCTTTTGCTACAGGCAGCATCTTATGCTGCCTTTTCTATTTCCTGAATGAATTATCAATACCGTATTTTCATCTGCTACTTTATAATAGTGCTTATTCCGTTATAAATCAGAGTTCGCATGCTGCTTGATTACGAACAACCGCTTTACCGCCCTCCCAGTGAAGCCAGCAATCTTATTCTTCAGATCACCATAGGCTGCCGCTTTAATCAGTGCAGTTTTTGTGCGATGTACAAACATAAAGAATATCGGCTAAAGTCGCTTGATGAAATTCAGCATGATATTAATAAAGCCAGACAATTTGCACCGGCTACTACGCGTATCTTTCTGGCTGATGGCGATGCGTTTAATCTCAGCAGCGATCAGTTACTGTCGATACTCGAACTACTGCAGGCTGCCTTTCCTGCTTTAACACGGGTCTCCTGTTATGCCACACCTGCTAATATTTCAGCCAAAACCAGCGCTCAATTAAGCCTGCTACGAGACAATAAATTATCCCTTATTTATCTTGGTATTGAATCTGGCAGTGATACTTTATTAAAAAAAATCAGCAAAGGTGCCAGCAAAAACAGCATTATCAGATCACTTAAAATGGCTGATGCAGCTAGGATCAAAGTTTCTGCCACTATTATTCTTGGTTTAGGTGGCCAGCAGTACAGCCGCGAACACATAGCTGAAACCATCAGCTTGCTAAATTTGGCACCTGTTACTTACCTTTCGACTCTGCAGCTTTTTCTTGATGAATCTTCGCGCACAGAATTTTTAAATAAATTTAGCGGAACATTTATTGAGCAAAGCGATGCCGGCATACTGCACGAATTATCTGCATTGGTCAGTCAACTAGAGCCACCAAAACGAATTATTTTCAGAACCAATCACGCCTCTAATGCACTTGCGCTGGCTGGCAATCTTCCTAAAGACAAAACCCGCCTAACTACAGAAATCAGTCAGGCTCTCGATTCCCCCCGCTTGCTAACAGCCCGCTCTTTGCGATCTCTGTAAACCTATCCCGATAATATTCGTGGCCAGCGATGATAGATTGCATCGCTTTGTTCCGGCTCAATCGTCACCACGTAAAGTCGCTGTTCATAGCCTTCTTTTGCCACCAATCCCTGCACCCACTGACCTTTGGTCAGCGTATGCCAGTGACTGTTACCCTCTATATCTTTTTCCATGAATTGTAATAAAGGCAATTTGACCGGTATCGGGAACCAGCGATCCCAGCGCCCGGCATAAATTGAATCCAGTCTGGCCCATCCCCCCATTGGCAACTTTCCCTGTTGAGATCGACGACGCCCCCATGGCAATATCAGATCAGCTCCGTGTTTTGGTTTTACCGGTATACAGGCTGTCATTTCAGGAAAAAACACACGCTTTTCATACTCGCCATTGTAATAAATAACACCACCACACATCTCGTTCTCTTATTTTTTAACTTTGTTTTTAACAAGGGCTTCATCCTGAATAGTTTGTCTGTGACCGAAAGGTTTCCACGCCGGCGCAATCACATTCGGCATGCTGGAACGGTTCAACAAACGCGCTGGTGCCAGAGTAAACTCACCGTAACGGTTATTAACCTTATCCATCGCGTTATTGGCTGCATCCTGTTTCTCTGTATCGGATGCAAACATATCCCTCTGCTGCTGTAACGGACGCGGGTCAAGGGCTGTGATCTGCACCTGATGTATGCCCTCACCTTGCCAGTAGACATCCAGCACAGCGCGGCAAATATTCATTAGTAAATGACCATCATTAGTCGCCAGTTCTGTTTTCATTTTGCGGCCAAGCCAGCCTTCACTGCTGCGCAATCCGATATAAAAATTCTGCGCCACCATCTGATGGCGGCGTAACCTTGCCACCACCTTTTCACTCATGTGCAATAAATAAGTTAATAATACGCTGCGCTCTTTGGTATCCGGCGGCATGACTTTCCCGTGCCCCACCGTTTTCGGTGCAGCTACGTCCTGATGCAAGGGATCCGGATCTTCTCCCTGACACATATACCAGATACGTCGCCCCGGATTGCCAAAACGTCTGGCCAGTTCACCAATCGGTAATTTTTTCATATCACCGCACAGATAGACACCACGATCAGCTAAAAAGCCGCCGATACCGTGACTGATACCACATAACTCTGTTACCTTAACAGACTGCAATCGCTGTCGTGATTGCCACGGCGGTATCACCGTCAGACCATCCGGTTTATTCAGTTTGGCCGCATATTTTGCTGTGGTTTTATCGCCACTGATACCGACCGAGCACAATAAACCCGAGGCAGAAAATACTTTGTTTTTGGTTAAGCGGGCAATCTGTTCCGGCGTGCCTAATAACTTTTGACAAGCACTGACATCCAGAAAGGCTTCATCAACTGAGAATATTTCTATCTCCGGTGTGATATCTTGCAGTGCTTTCATTATCCGTGTTGAAACCTCGGCATATCGCACCGGATTAGCCGGGCACTGAATCAAACCCGGACAAATTTTTCGCGCCTGATTTAAACGCATGCCGGTTTTTACACCATAGGCACGTGCCTCGTATGAACTGGTAATAATGCAGGTGCCGGTTATTCCATTGGTGATGGCGACCGGGCGGCCCCGCCATTCCGGATGATCGAGTTGTTCGACTGAGGCAAAAAAGGCATTCATATCAACCAGAAGTATTGCTTTTGGCCATGGCTGATCAACAATGTGCTGCGTCATTACATATAAAAACGTAACTGCCCTGCCAGTACTCCCTGTATCCGCACCCGTTCTGCTTTAAAGCGCATTGGCTGCATGTTTTGATTTTCTGGAATCAATTCCAGAGAATCATTGCCCAGATAATGCAGGCGTTTTAAGGTCGCTTCCGACTCATCGATCAGTGCCACCACCACATCCCCTTCTTTAGCACTGTCGCAGGGTTTGATAATCACCGTATCACCATCCAGGATACCAATATCCATCATTGAATCCCCCTTCACGACCAGCGCATAACGATCCGTTCCCATAATAGGTGACAGATCCAATTTATCCTGCCCGGCAATGGCTTCAATCGGCTGACCTGCTGCTATGCTGCCAATCAGCGGGATGCTGCTAATGGTTTCCTGCAACTCATCGGATAACTGAATACCGCGTTTTCGACCCGATAGTAAATCGATATAACCGGCTTCTGATAAGGCCTGCACCTGACGATGTACCGAACCTTTTGAGCTCATACCCAGGCCTTTCGCAATCTCCGTCAAGGTCGGTGAAAAGCCTTCTCTGGCGATATATTGACGTATAAAATCCAGTATTTTATGCTGCCCAGATGTTAACATAATCGTTCTCACAATGTTCTCGATGAAAAAAGTATAGAACATTTTGAGAACATTTGAAAGCCATTCAATAATTATTTTTGGCCTCCGCCAAGCAGACTGCTAACATCGGCTACATGGTTAACAACAGACCCCCTATCCGCCCTCAGCCCCGGTCAATTAACGAGACGCTTCATCGTCATTTGCAGGGGATTTTTGAGGATCTGTTAAAACAGGAATCGATTCCGCCTGACGGGCGTCTGCTGGATAATTTTTCAGCCTTGTATTTACCCTTAGCCGAATGGATTGCACAACAGCATCAAGAAACACCACTGGTGATTGGCATTAACGGATCACAGGGCTCTGGCAAGTCCACCTTATGTGAAATATTACGCGCGCTATTGCTGCATGGATTTGACAAAAAAGTGGCTGTGCTTTCGATCGACGATCTGTATAAAACCCGCTATCAGCGCCAGCAGATGTCGGCAACAATTCACCCACTTTTTGTAACACGCGGCGTCCCCGGCACCCATGATGTCAAGCTGGGTATCAAATTACTGTCACAACTAAAGCAACAGTCCGCCACAGTACAGTTGCCGATATTTGATAAAGCCTGTGATGACAGAAAAGATAAAAAATACTGGCCCGTTGCTGATAGTAAGACCGATATTGTTTTATTTGAAGGCTGGTGTGTCGGCGCCGTGGCAGAAGATGATAGTAAGCTGTCAACCGCCATCAATGAGCTGGAAAAAAACGAAGACCCGGATGCTCGCTGGCGGCAATATGTCAATCATCAATTAAAAACTGACTATCAGCAACTTTTTGCACTGATCGACAAACTGATTATGCTAAAAATTCCTGATTTTAATAAGGTTATTGAGTGGCGAACTTTGCAGGAAAACAAACTCATTAGCGCTGCCGATCAGAGTGACAAAACCATGTGCATGTCAGCAAGCACATTAAAACGTTTTATTATGCATTTTGAGCGACTTACCCGTCATACACTCAATGAAATGCCTGCGCGCGCCGATATCACGCTAGAAGTTAATGATGACCATCAGATAAGCCAGGTTAATTCAAAAATATTCAGTTAAGAAATGAAAAAGCGGGTTTAAGGCATAACAAAGATCTTTGTTACAATTTCTAAAACATTAGAAACGCTATATTGCATGCCGGCAATAGCCCCCTATACTTAACTAATGCCACCACAGAACCCAATTTATGATGTAAGGATTGCAACAAATGGAGACTAGTTATAATTTTTATCTTGTCGCTCTTTCTTACTTTATAGCCGCTTATGCTTCCTATGCGACTCTTGCAGTATCTGAACGACTGATTCAGTCTCATTCTAAAATAAAATGGTTGTCAGGTGGCGCAATAATTCTAGCCTGCGGCATCTGGTCAATGCATTTTATCGGCATGCTGGCATTTAATATGAACATGCCGATGGCATACGCGACAGGCTTAACGCTTTTTTCCGGGGTTATCGCACTCGCAGCCTCTGCACTCCTGATGTATCTGATTGGCTGGCATCAGCTAACAGCAAAAACCATCATCATTGGTGGCATTGTGACCGGTATCGGTATCGCCTCCATGCATTACATTGGCATGGAAGCGATGATTATGCCAGCGACTATTTCGTATGAACCGCTGTTGTTTACGCTCTCAATATTAATCGCCATAGCCGCTTCTGTCACCGCTCTGTGGATTGTACATAAACTGGCTGCAACAAGAAGAAAATACCATAATACGTTAATGCTGCTGGCGACATTAATAATGGGACTCGCGATCTCCGGCATGCATTATGTGGGCATGGCTGCTGTCATATATACGCCTACTCCGGAGATGATCGTATCGATTGATGATTTTGACAACACCATTCTTATTGGCACTATTACCCTGGTTACTTTTCTTATCATTTCATCCGGCTTACTGGCTACCAGAAATAAATCTGACGCTTATATTAACGACACTATTTTACTCGTTCTGACTATCACAACAGCGATTACGATTAGCGTAGGAATTGCTGTTGAAATTTTATATAACACGGCATACAAAAATAATCGTTCACAATTAGAGAGATATATCACCGATCATAAAAACCTGATCCGCTCGGTTACAAGATTTGATGCGATACACAGCAAAAATGCGAATAAAGACGGCGCACGTGCTGCCACTATAGAACAGATAAAAGATGCCCATCCGGAACAAAACAGTAAATTCACCAGCAGTGAGTTTTTCCTTTTTAAATATATAAATAACGGAAAACAAATCAGTTTTATTATTAAAGACTCGCCACATTACGAGATTTTTCCTGATAAACTTTTATCGGACTCCTTTCCCGCATATATCTTTAAAAAAACACTTGACGGGCATAGCGGTGTTCTGAAAACCAGCCACCCTGTTTCAAGAGAACCGATACTCGCAGCATACGCGTTCATTCCAGAGCTTAATGTTGGCATCCTCAACGCCATTTCCATTAATACAATTCGGGGTCCATTTATTAAGGCTTTAACCTACACCGGGTTTTTTTCATTTTTTGTGATACTTGTAGCAGCATTTATAACCATCAGCATTAACACACCGATTATTAAATCCCTGCGCAATGAAATTGACAACCGAAATAAAACCGAAGACGAGTTACGCCTTTTAACCAACAACCTGGAAGCCATGGTTAATGAGCGTACGATTGAACTGAGTCAGGCTTTAATTATTGCCGAAGATGCCGCAAAAGCCAAAGGCGAGTTTCTGGCGAATATGAGCCATGAAATCAGAACTCCTATGAACGGCGTACTGGGTATGCTGCAATTATTATCCGAAACCGACCTGATCCGGGATCAGAAAGATTTTGTTTCTACCGCATACAAATCAGCAGAAACCTTATTAACATTGCTCAATGATATTCTTGATTTTTCTAAAATTGAAGCCGGCGCTATTGAACTGGAAAACATTGACTTCAATCTGCACGAGGCGATAGAAGATGTGGCTGCACTGCTGGCAGAATCTGCTCATAAAAAAGAGCTGGAGCTTATCACCCACGTTGCAACCAATGTGCCAATGATGGTTAAAGGCGACCCCACAAGACTGAGGCAAATTCTTTTTAATCTGACCAATAACGCAATAAAATTTACCCAGCATGGTGAAATTATCATCAGTGCCAAACTCGACAACAAGTTGACTGACAATTATGTCATACGTTTTGAAGTCTCTGACACCGGCATTGGTATATCAGAAGACAATCAGGATAAAATTTTTGAAGTATTCAAACAGGAAGACGGCTCTACAACACGTAACTTCGGTGGCACAGGTCTAGGCCTGAGTATATCCAGAAAACTTACCCAGTGTATGGGTGGTGACCTCGACGTACGCTCCTCACCTGGCGCAGGCAGCACATTCTATTTTTCTATTAAAACCGGAATATCTTCAATAAAGCCAGCATCTGAACGCAACCATGATGACCTTAAAAACCTTAACCTGTTGATTATCGATGATAACCACACCAACAGAAAAATACTTGAGTCAATTCTTTCGTCCTGGGACATCCGTTTTTCCAGCGCTGAAGATGGGACAACAGGCTTGAAGATGATTAAGCAGGCAATATCTGATAACAAACAGTTTGATTTAATCCTGCTTGACATGATGATGCCTGGCATGAACGGCATTGAGTTTTCTAAAACACTGCAAGACGACAATATTGACATAAAAATAATTATGCTAACGTCAATGACAAATTCAAATATACAACAGAAATCCAAATCCGTTGGAGTTGCTGCCTGCATCCACAAACCGGTAAAAAAATCACTTCTGCTAGACACCATGATGGCAACCTTACATGAAAGTGAATTATTTCAAACACAGCCAGAAAGCATTTCAGAAACCATCACGGAAAACAGCAGCAATAAGCCTCCCATACTCATTGTTGAAGATAATATCATTAACCAAAAAGTTGTCGGTGGCATGCTTAAAAAGCTTGGTTACCCTTTCGATATTGCCGGTAACGGCCAGGAAGCGGTTGATGCTGTCAACACAAAACACTATGCTCTGGTGCTTATGGACTGCCAGATGCCTGTTATGGACGGTTTTACGGCAACAGAACTGATCAGAAATAACCAGAGTACAACACATACAACAATAATAGCCATGACGGCCAATGCTATGGAAGGAGATCGTGAACGCTGCATTAACGCCGGCATGGATGACTATATCAGCAAACCTATCAATAAAACTGATCTGGCTGCTATTGTTGAAAAAAGATTCCCAGCCAATCCCTCTGACCAAGGATAAGTTTGTGATGTCAAACAACAATATCAATATAACAACCATCAATGAATTAAAAGAAATCCTTGAAGATGATATTTTTAGTCTGTTTCAGGAATTTAGAAGTAACGCAGCCGACATCATTAAAAAACTAAAATCTGCCGCTGACAATAACAACACTAACGATGTTTTACATTTAGCTCATACCATCAAAGGCTCATCAGGCAATCTAGGACTTAAAAACATTTCGGATATTTCTCAGCAAATTGAAACTAGCCTGCGGCTTCAGGATGAAACTGATATTGCATCGCTTATCAGTAAACTGGAAACCTCCATCACCTCTACTCTTGCTGAATTAACAGAAATGGAATTACTGAAATAATGAGCAGCATTACCACCAAACATCCCGCAGATACGATGATTCTGATCGTCGATGATGACAATGTAACCCGTATGACTTTACAAAAAGTACTTGAAAAATCCGGTTATCAGGTCAACAGTGTAGACAGTGGTGAAAAAGCCATACAAACTTGTGTTGATCGTCTTCCTGACCTTGTATTGTTAGACGTTATGATGCCGGGGCTGGATGGCTATGAAACCTGTGCCGCATTGCGCAACTTTGCGAACTATAATGTGCTGCCAATCCTGATCCTGACCGGGCTTGATGACATGGACTCAATAGACAAGGCTTTTCAGTCAGGTGGCACCGATTTTATAACCAAACCCTTTAACTGGCCTCTGCTTACTCAGCGCGTTAGATACGCACTTCGCACCAAAGAACTATTTAATGAACTAAATACCAGCCAAAAAAAATTAACCAAAGCGCAGAATATTGCTCGTATTGGTTACTGGGAATACAATCCGGCTACGGATATCGTCACATTGTCAAAAGAAACACTTATTCTGCTGGGTTTATTTAAAGAAGAATACACACTCGACAGTTTTTTAGATAATGTGAGCACGATCGAAGGTCTACAAATTAAGTCAAGTATCAAAAAAGCCATTGCTACAGCCACCTCTTATCAGCTTGAGCATAGCTTCACCTCGGGTCCTGGACTGGAATTAACAATCAGTCATTACGCCGAACCGTCTCAGCAATATAACGAAACCATTCTGATTGGTACATTTCAGGATATAACAGAGCGGGTTGAGGCTGAAAACAAAATCTACTTCCACCGCTATTTTGATGAAGACACCTCACTACCCAATAAAGAACACTTGCTACTTCAGCTAACCAAAGTAATTGACAACGACTCAAATGATTCATTAACAGCTGTTGCTTATCTTTCTTTCGACAAACTTAGAAGCATTGGCACTACTCTCGGCAATGACTTTGTTAATACTTTTTTAATAACTTCTTCAAGACTAATTCTCGATAACATTCCTGAAATAAAAGATATAGCACGTATTGGAAACAGCTCAATCGGCTTCCTTATTAAAAACACTCATTCAAAAGACCAGATCGAATCAATATGCAGCGCATTAATTGAACTATTCCGATCGCCTGTCCGAATTGATGAGACTGATTACCATACAACAGTCAATATTGGCATTACCATTCACCCGTTTGATGATGACACTTATCACTTGTTTGATAATGCAGCGACGGCACATAAACGCTGCGTAACCATGGATGGCAGTCAGTATCTTTTTTTCAATCAGGAGATGGATACTCAGGCAAATGAACTTATCGAACTTGAAAAGAAAATGCGTCTTGCGCTTACCAACAATGAATTCTGTGCCTTTTTCCAGCCACAAATAGATACTGCAAGCAATCGTTTAACCGGCATGGAAGCACTTGCCAGATGGACCGAATCTGACGGCAATATAATTTACCCGGATCAGTTTATTCCACTGGCAGAAGATACCGAGATGATTATTGAACTGGGTAAAGAGATACTGCTACAGGCCTGCCAGTTTTCAAAATATCTGCAGGATCAACAACTCGGAAATGTACGTGTTGGCGTTAACCTGTCTGCCATGCAATTTGCCGATAAAAAACTGCTGGATGACATCAAAAACATACTGAACGATACCGGACTTGAACCGGCTTTACTGGAAATAGAAATTACCGAAAGTACCGCAATGACCGACATCAAACATGCTGTTGATACTTTAAATAAAATACGAAAAATGGGTATTAAAACATCGATGGATGACTTTGGAACAGGTTATTCATCACTGAGTTATTTACAAAAACTGCCACTGGACACATTAAAAATCGACCAAAGCTTTATCCGGCCAATTGGCGCTAACGGAGAAGGCAGTGAAATCGCCAAAACAATTATTGCCATGGGACACAGCTTAAATATGCATCTGATTGCCGAAGGTGCAGAAGAAAAATACCATTATCAGTTACTAAAAGACCAGGGTTGCCATGAAGTTCAGGGCTACTATTTCAGCAAACCCGTATCAGCAAAAGATTTTGAGTACTTTGTACGTGAAGAGCTTGAATCAAAATTTTAGAAATCTTAAAAGCGCTGCTGTTTCCCCAGTTTTTACTGGACAGCAGCATTTCTATCACTATAATAGCTGGCCTCGCGGGAATAGCTCAGCTGGTAGAGCACGACCTTGCCAAGGTCGGGGTCGCGAGTTCGAATCTCGTTTCCCGCTCCAATTTACTCAGTGGCCAAGTACTCAACAATCTGGTCGACCACATCTTCGGCATATAAATCTCGGAACATGTGACCCGCACCATCAATAACCGATAAGTCCACTTTGCCTTTTTTCAAATAAGGCGCAACCTTTTTATCCAGATCCTTTACGGTCGTATCAGCACTGCCAGCAAACACTAAAACAGGTTGTTTGATTTTGGTTAATAAAGACGGGGTATTAAAACGCTGGTCCGGTTTGTTATACGATACAAATGATTCCGCAGTCACTGTGGTATTTTCACAATAGATATGATCGGTATTTTTCATTAGCGTCTTTGCCTTACCCTGATTAACCAGTGATTGCGCAGTAGCCAGTACCGAATTTAGATCTTTCTTATAACGTGATTGATAGCTCTCAAGCGCATAGTTTTCGCTCCATGTCATCGGCGCCATCAGGATCACTTTTTTAATCGCACTGTCATCCGTTTCTGAAGCATACCAAGCAGTCTGATTTCCACCACGAGAATGCCCCAGTAAAATTATATTATTGGCACCTCTAGATTTAAGCCAGTTCACCCAAAGCGCTATCTCTTCAACCGCATCTGTATGCTTATGTGCATGTGTTACCGCACAATCATACATACCTTTACGGTCACTTATACCCAGCCCCAGGTTAATCGATAATGAATTGATTTCATTGCTTTTTAGCAAGCCCTGGAGTTGTGACATTATTTCCATCTTATTATGCGCCAGCGTACCATGCGTCATCAAAACCAGGGGATCTTTAACCGTTTTACCAGTGGCCATCTCAAGACTGGCTGTCAACTCAAGACCTTGATATTTTAGTCTCACATCTTCTGCCAAAGAGGGTGCTGCTATCACCATCAACACGGGCAATAGCAAGGTTTTCATCATATTTTTGTTCATCATTTTTAATCACCATAATTATTTTTAATCATCGACAAAAACCTCCATGTATCGCTCGATATCTATCAGTATATGCATTTTTTAATATTTAAAAAGTAAATTTTGTATCTATCATTCTCTCATAGCAAATACGGTTTAATACAAAATACAGCTACCCCCTATTGAATAAAGTGATGCTTGATTTTTATCATCCGTGCTCGCTGTTATAATGCCTTAAATTCACAGCCTGATACCAACTACAGTATAATCCAGGCTATGCAGTTTAAAAGATACTTTCCCGCGGCAGTACAAAGGTAAATTGAGCACCTTGTTCAGTCTTCTCAGCTTTAATGTGACCGAAGTGTTTACGAATAATTTCATCGCAAATTGACAAGCCAAGACCGGTGCCACCAGCACCTGATTTTGTCAGGCTGGACTGTTTGAATTTCTCAAAAATCGTTTCTAATTCAGCGTCTGGAATTCCTATTCCCTGATCAGAAACCGATACCGCAAGTGCATCGACAGAAATCTGCCCGCTTAACCGGCTTGAAGCGGACAGCTTCGTGTCCTGAACAGCTAGGGCAACACAGCTGCTTTCCGGTGAGTATCTTATCGCGTTAGTCAGCAGATTATCTAACACCTGTAATATTCTATGTTCATCATAATACGCATCCGTTTTGTCTGTTTTAACTTCAACCGATACTGTTAACGATTTTTTATCCAACAGTGGCGATAAAACCGTTAACGCTTGCTTTATAACAGGCAGCAAATCCTGATGTTTGATATAAAACTCCATACGCCCTGCTTCCATTTTTGACAAATCAAGCAGGTCAGAAACCAGTGCAAACAAACGCTCGCCACTTGCTTCAATAATAGAAAAGAATGAAAACAGTTTATCGTGCGCGGCATCTGCTGAGTTTTCTTTTCCCAGAGCAGCATAACTTAGAATCCCATGTAATGGGGTGCGTATCTCATGAGACATATTCGCTAAAAATTCACTTTTCGCAACATTAGCTGTCTCGGCCACCTTTTTAGCTCGCTCAAGCTCATCAACATGTATGTTTAATGAATGCTCTATAAACTCGGCTTCGTTGTCATAGTGATCATAGGTATCGGATATAATATCGACTAACTTCTGAAGCTCCGGGGTTAATGAATCGACTTCAAATGACTTTCCATATACCCGCATTAATTGTCGCTTTAACAGCCTATGCATCATTATTTTTCATATATTACAGTCAGTGTCAGGGTCTGATTATGCAGTTCGCAGTGATAAATATCATCTGAAAAAGGCGCTATTTCTCCGTACGAATAAAAACCTGTTAATTGGGTATTCTTTCCTAAAACATTTCCGACTATTTCCAGTTCTTCTTCCACCAGATCCTGCATCACGGTTCTTCTACCAGAGCAACTCACTACCAAACCCAAAGACGGCTCATCATTGATCTTATCAATTTCTTGTGCCGCCACTTTTGCCCCGTCAATCAGCAAGTCTATTTTAGGCTTCATCAAACGAACTGTATAGCCTTCAGGTATATCACCGGCAAAAATTATACTGTTGTCATCTTCATTAATACCCAACAGTGTTCTGATTACTTCTGGGTCATTTTCCTTGTGTTTTATACTCAAAGGAAATCGCATTCCGCTTTCCGGAAGCTCATCAGCATACTTACCCAGATACTTTTTATAGAGTTTCAAAGCAGGCTCATTATCCAGCTCATACAAAATATTACCCGATGACTTTGTTACTAACCGGTCACCACCGAATTCACTCCAGCCAGCAAAGCAACCACTACTGATTGCAAGATTTTCACCATAAAAACCAACCACAACAATACAAAACTGTTCTGCCGGAGCATTTGCGACCACCCAGGTTTCTTTAAATCGCTCACCATCACCCGCCATGCCACCTGTAAATGTAACCGAATCAGTTAATTTATTAATGCCACGAACCAATGCCGAACCATTTATATTGAGCCCGTCCGACAGTACAAATATATGTCGGAGATTATCCTGTGGTAGTTGTGATATTAACCGTTCAGCAATAGCATCAACATCATCACCAGCCGAAAAATTTACACTGGCTACAGCGACGCTGGATTTTTCAAACCTGACCGCCGTAGCAACGACCTGAGCGTGGTGAATTTCATCACCCAGTATATTACCGGCAGATGAAGCCCCCACAATCTGTGCATTTGGATAAAGCGCCTGCAGATCATTAAATACCTCTGTCTGGCTCAGTATATCGGAATCACCAAACACAAACACCAGATCAGCCTGCACTTTATTGCTAATGGCAGATGTCTCAGCAAGCCAGCTATCGCTGTAAACCAATGTATCAAAAATCATCCATTTAACTCACAAATTTCGTGAAAACATGTATTTTTACCGAATAAACACTTACCCCTAAAGCCTTAAAGATATAGCACATTGATATTAAATTAATGTCAGGATAGTGTTAATTCACTATCTTCATCAGAACAAACAGACAGGCATATTACTGACTATTAGATAGCCATAACCTCCCACCTTATCCGCCACAGTGTTAACCCTACTCTTGTCCATCAGTGCAACTAGTTATTTGATTGACCAAGGCTCTTGTTCAAAAACCACCGCAAACAACGAATCGTTTTGCGTATTTATTGCGTATTTATTGCGTATTAGAAAAAACAGATATACTTAATGAGTTGTAACTAATTGAATTAAAAAAGAAATTTGGTCGGAGCGGCGGGATTCGAACCCACGACCACTTGTCCCCCAGACAAGTGCGCTACCAGGCTGCGCTACGCTCCGAATTTGGGCTGGTAGCATACAGGATTTGCTCGCTGCATGCACTTTGAAAGTGGTTTATTTAAGGATTTCTAGCAGGTCTTCCAGTTCAGTACGCAACTGGCGAATGATTTGCTGACTTTGTTCTGAATCATCTTTAGTGTCTTCGCCCATAAGCTGCTGGCGAGCGCCCCCAATGGTGAAGCCTTGTTCGTATAACAGGCTGCGGATTTGACGGATTAATATCACGTCATGGCGCTGGTAATAACGACGGTTACCTCGGCGTTTTACGGGTTTGAGTTGTTCAAACTCCTGTTCCCAGTAACGCAACACATGAGGTTTCACAGCGCATAGTTCACTGACTTCACCAATGGTAAAGTAGCGTTTGCCAGGAATAGCCGGTAATTCGTTATTGTTGCTGGGTTCCAGCATAGTCCTCAACTCTTTGTTTTAGTTTTTGTCCGGGGCGAAATGTGACAACACGTCGGGCACAAATGGGAATTTCTTTGCCTGTTTTGGGGTTACGGCCAGGTCGCGGGCTTTTATCACGTAAAGCAAAATTGCCAAAACCTGACAATTTAACGTGGTTACCTTTAACCAGTGCATCGCGAACTTCTTCAAAGAAAAGTTCGACCAACTCTTTTGCTTCCCGTTTGTTCAAACCCAGTTCATCAAACAGGCATTCTGCCATTTCTGCTTTGGTTAATGCCATCCTTACTCCCGAAGTGTAGCATTTAGTTCTTTTTCTAGTGAAGACACAATTTTTTGTATCTCCTGATCTACATCATCATCTATAAGAGTGCGCGAAAAGTCCTGTAAAATCAAGCCCAAAGCGACACTTTTTAAACCAGGACTCACGCCTTTTCCGGCATATACATCAAAAACGATAATGTCTTTTAGTACCTCAGAGCCCGCCCTGACAACACATTCCTTTATAGCAGAAACTGAGAGTTTTTGATCAACTAGCAGCGAAATATCACGTCTTACTTCAGGAAATTTTGATAAAACATTGAATTTTGGTACATTTTTGTCGCAAACGCTGCCTAATTCAAGTTCGAAAACATAGACTTTTTGACTCAAATCGAGTGTTTTTTGTAGCTCAGGGTGGAGCGCACCGATCCAGCCGATAGCCTGCCCATCTTTTATGACTTTGGCTGACTGACCGGGATGTAATGCCGGGTGTTTTTCGGCAACACATTCAATCTTGCCACCACCGAGCGCCAATAAGGCTTCGACATCACCTTTTATATCAAAAAAGTCGATCTCTCGGCTATCGGCCGCCCATTGCTCTGACAGTAACGGGCCGGTTGCGACACCTGCCAGCATGGGTTGCTGCAAGGTAGCGGATTCTTGTTCAATAAAGCGCAAACCGGTTTCAAACAGACGCACTCGTGATTGCTGTCGATTGAGGTTGTATTGCAGGACTTTTAGCATGCCAGCCCAGAGCGTGGTGCGCATCACCGACATTTCCGATGACATCGGGTTAGCCAGTGCGATAGCCTTAGAGTCTGGCGCCAAAGCCTTGCACCACTCGGGGTCGACAAAACTGTAGGTCACCGCTTCAAAATAGCCATGATCGAGTAGATTTTGACGCAGGTTTTGCATCGCCAACTGCTTTTCTGTTTTCTCGCGCAAGCCAGACTGATAAACCGGCATCACACGCGGGATATTATTATAGCCGTGAATGCGAATCAGCTCTTCTATCAGATCGGATTCAATGGTGATATCAAAGCGGAAACTAGGTGCGGTCACCAGCCAGCCTTCTGCAGCAGCCGCTACTTGCATGCCCAGCCGGGTCAGTATGGCTTCTATCTCATCATCTGCTAATTCAATACCTAAGATGCGTTTAATCCGCGCTTTGCGCAAATGGATGGCTTCTCGCTTGATACTGTATGCACTGGTCGTTTCTTCAATTACCGGGCCTGCTTCGCCACCCGCTATTTGCAATAACAATTCTGTTGCACGTTCAATCGCCTGGCTTTGTAAGGCCGGATCGACTCCGCGCTCAAAACGGTGCGATGAATCGGTATGCAGGCCATAGCGACGTGCCCGGCCAGCGATGGCATCCGGCGTAAAATAAGCCGATTCAAAAAAAACATGACGAGTATCATCGGTCACTGAAGACCACTCTCCCCCCATGATACCGGCTAATGCCAGTACGTTTTTAGCATCGGTTATTAATAACGTATCGGCAGCTGCATTGACTTTTTTGCCGTCGAGCAGTTCTACTTCCTCGCCAGCGGCGGCCATTCGAACCGTGATATCACCATTGAGTTTATCCAAATCAAAAGCATGCATTGGCTGACCCAGCTCCATCAGCACGTAATTGGTCACATCAACCACCGGTCCATGGCTTCTAAAACCAGAACGGCGCAGCTTTTCCTGCATCCACAAAGGGGTTTCTGCTGTCACATTAACATTGCGTATCACCCGTCCAAGATAATGCGGACAGGCATCGCCTGCTGCAATGTTTACCTTGATGACATCATCAATGGTAGCTGGCTGAGCATTCATATCAGCAGGGGTTAACTCGCAGTTATTTAATGTCGCGACTTCCCGTGCCACACCCTGAATACTTAAACAATCGGATCGATTAGGTGTTAATTCGATTTCTATGATCTGATCATCAAGCTGCAGATAGTCTCTAATATCCATGCCAACAGTGGCATCAGAAGCTAACTCCATCAGCCCATCGGATGATTCTGCCATGGCCAGTTCTGTTTCCGCACACAGCATACCGAATGACTCAACACCGCGTAACTTTGATTTTTTGATATTAAAATTACCCGGCAAAACAGCGCCGATTGTAGCCAGCGGCGCTTTTAGCCCGGCACGTGCATTGGCTGCACCACAAACAATCTGAATTGTTTCAGTGCCATTATTAACCTGGCAGACATTTAATTTATCGGCATCTGGGTGTTTTTCCAGACTGATAATTTCAGCCACGATAACACCACTAAACTCGCCTGCCACAGGCACAACACTGTCAACCTCCAGCCCCGCCATGGTGATCTGATCGGCCAGATCATTAACATTAATTGCCGGGTTTGCCCATTCACGTAACCATTGCTCACTGAACTTCATGCTATCTTATTACCTTGTTAATTATGCGACTCAAAACCTGTTTGTATTGACTTGGTCAGGTTAAGAAAATTGTTTGAGAAAACGCAGATCATTTTCAAAAAATAGTCGTAAATCATTGACGCCATAACGCAGCATGGCCATTCTTTCAATACCTATGCCAAAGGCGAAACCAACGAATTTTTCATTATCCACTTTGACATGCGCCAGCACATTAGGATGCACCATGCCACAGCCTAATATTTCAATCCACCCTGTGTGACCGCAGATACGACAACCCTCGCCATGACACATCACGCACTGAATATCGACTTCTGACGACGGTTCGGTAAACGGAAAATAAGAGGGACGAAAGCGGGTTTTTAAATCCTCGTTTTCAAAAAACAGTTTCAGGAACCGGTCCAGTGTACCCATTAAATCAGCAAAGCTGATATTTTCATCAATTAACAGTCCTTCTACCTGATGAAACATCGGAGTATGTGTGACATCCGAGTCGCAGCGGTAGACACGACCCGGAGCAATAATGCGGTAAGGCGGTTGTTTATTTTCCATGGTACGAATCTGTACCGGCGAGGTATGTGTTCTTAGTACACGCTTGTCCTCAAAATAGAATGTGTCCTGCATGGCACGAGCCGGATGCTGCTCGGGAATATTTAAGGCCTCGAAGTTGTGGTAATCGTCTTCAATTTCTGGACCTTCTGCGGTCTCAAAGCCCATCTGACTAAAAATTTCTTCGATACGCTCACGGGTACGTGTAACTGGGTGCAAGGCCCCTACGTCCTGACCGCGTCCTGGCAAACTCACATCTACCGTCTCGCTTTCCAATATCGACTTTAAACGCGCTTCTTCGAGTGTGGCATGGCGAACTTCAAGCGCTGTCTGAACGCTTCGCTTTGCTTCATTGATATCCTGACCGGCCTGTTTGCGCTGTTCTGCCGGCAGCTTGCCCAGTGTTTTTAGCTGGGCGGTGATCACACCTTTTTTACCCAGATAATCAACCCGAACCTGATCCAGTTGTTGTAAATCAGTCGCAGCATCGATTGCCGACTGAGCTTTGCTTATGAGTTCTTGTAAATCTTCAGACACGGTTTATTTCCAAAAATATTTCTGAAAAAAAAGGGGGAAAGCATGCACTTTCCCCCTCTTAGGATCGTTTAACTATGGCTAACCTGAATCAGGCAGCAGCTAAACCAGCTTTTGCTTTCTCAACAATAACACCAAATGTGTCTATGTCATGAATCGCCATATCAGCCAGTACTTTACGATCGATTTCGATTGAAGCCTTGTTAAGACCATCAATTAAACGGCTGTATGAAATATCAAACATACGAGCAGCAGCATTGATACGAACAATCCATAAAGAACGGAAAGTACGCTTCTTAACACGACGGTCACGGTATGCATACTGTCCCGCTTTGATAACCGCCTGATGAGCTACACGATAAACACGGCTACGTGCTCCGTAATAACCTTTAGCTTTCTTTAAAATCTTCTTATGACGCGCGCGCGCCTGTACACCACGTTTTACTCTAGGCATTTTTCAGTCTCCTATACGTATGGAAGCATACGGTTAACCATCTTCACATCTACTGCAGCAACAGCAGCATCATCACGTAAATGACGTTTACGTTTAGTGCTCTTCTTGGTCAGTATATGACGACGGAAAGACTGAGCGCGTTTAAAACCGCCCGAACCTGTGCGACGAAAACGCTTAGCTGCGCCGCGGTTTGTTTTCATTTTAGGCATTTGCCTGTACTCCAATAGCTAACATTAATAAATGACTCCGGCGAGGCCCCAAAACCCAATCATCAAAAAACACGACAAAGGTTCTGATGTTCTATTGCCCGCAACCGAAACTATTTTTTCCTGGGAGCCATGACCATGACCATTTGCCGACCTTCCATCTTCGGAAATTGTTCAACAGTCGCTAACTCTTCCAAGTCTTTTTCAATACGCTTGAGTAACTCTGCACCGAGTTCACGGTGTACGATTTCCCGGCCACGGAAGCGCATCGTAATCTTTACTTTATCGCCATGCTCAAGAAACTTTTCTAAATTTCTCAGCTTGATTTTGTAGTCACCAATATCCGTACGGGGACGGAATTTGATTTCCTTGATTGTCGTATGTACCTGCTTTTTCTTGGCTTCTTTTTGCTTTTTACGAGCCTCAAAAATAAACTTGCCGATATCCATGATACGGCACACAGGTGGTTCTGCATTCGGTGATACTTCTACCAGATCCAGACCGGCTTCCTTAGCCATTGCGAGTGCTTGAGATGTCGGCATTACGCCTGCCTGCTCACCCTCGGCGTCAATAACCCGGACATTGGGACAATCTATTTGCTCGTTAACCCGAGACTTTTTTGCTGCGGCGATATTTTAACCCTCCAAAACAGCGCGGCCATGATCCACGATTTCAGTAGTGAGCTTAGATGATAGGTCATCAATTGACATTACACCTAAGTCTTCACCACTACGTGTACGCACGGCCACTGTATTGGTTTCTAGTTCCTTATCACCCACCACGAGTAAGTAAGGAACGCGTTTAATTGTATGTTCGCGAATTTTAAAGCCGATCTTCTCATTTCTCAAGTCCGCTGAGGCCCTAATTCCCTGTTTATTAAGAATTTCTTCAATATTTCGTGAATATTCTGCCTGATTGTCTGTAATATTCATTATCACAGCCTGAACCGGCGCTAACCAGAGCGGAAATTTACCTTCATGATGCTCGATCAGTATACCAATAAATCGCTCCATCGAACCTAATATCGCTCGATGTAACATCACCGGTACCCGACGATCACCGTCCTCGGCGACGTATTGTGCATCTAGACGGCCTGGCATTGAAAAATCAACCTGCAAGGTACCACATTGCCAGCCACGGTCCAGACAATCTTTTAAGGTAAATTCGATTTTAGGGCCGTAAAAAGCACCTTCTCCAGGCTGTAATTTATATTCCAGCCCTTTCGCTTTAAGTGATTGCGCCAGAGCTTCTTCTGCCTGATCCCATATCTCATCAGAACCCACCCTTTTCTCAGGCCGGGTTGATAGCGCTATTTCAATATTTTCAAAACCAAACTCTTTATAGACATTAAATGTCAGGTCAATAAAATCAGAGACCTCATCCTGAATTTGTTCTTCACTACAGAAAATATGTGCATCGTCTTGTACAAAGTTTCGCACACGCATCAAGCCATGTAATGTACCGGATGGTTCATTACGGTGACAGGAACCAAATTCAGCCAGCCGTAGCGGTAAATCACGGTATGACTTTAAACCCTGATTATAAACCTGAACATGGCACGGACAGTTCATTGGCTTAACAGCGTAGTCACGGCTTTCAGAATGCGTGGTAAACATCATGTCACCAAATTTGTCCCAGTGACCGGATTTTTCCCACAGACTCCGATCAACAACAGACGGCGTATGAATCTCTTTATAATCGTGCTGACGCAATACCTTACGGATATATTCCTGAACCTCTAAATAAATGGTCCAACCATGATCATGCCAAAATACCATGCCTGGCGCTTCTTCCTGGGTGTGGAAGAGCTCCATTTGCTTACCAATGCGGCGGTGATCGCGCTTTTCGGCTTCTTCAATACGATGCAAATAGGCTTTTAATAATTTTTTGTCCGGCCAAGATGTGCCATAGACACGCTGCAGCATTTTATTATTTGAATCACCACGCCAGTATGCACCTGCCAGCTTAGTTAACTTAAAGGCTTTAATGGCACCGGTGCTGGGCACATGCGGACCACGACATAAGTCTATGAAATCACCCTGACGGTATAGAGATAATTCTTGATCAGCCGGAATACTTTCGATAATTTCGGCTTTATATTCTTCACCCATGTCGCGAAAAAACGTAACGGCATCATCACGTGACATAACTGAGCGCTCGACTTTAAGGTCAGCTTTAGCCAGATCTGCCATTTTCTTTTCGATGGCTTGCAGATCATCAGGTGTAAACTGACGTTCAAAATCAAAATCATAGAAAAAGCCGTTATCAATAACCGGTCCTATCGTTACCTGAGCCGTTGGAAAAAGCTCTTTTACCGCTTGCGCCAGCAAATGCGCTGTTGAATGACGAATAATCTCCAGCGCTTCTTCATTTTTACTGGTAATGATTTCTAAGGCCGCATCTTTTTCGATCAGATAAGAACTATCAACCAGTTCACCATCGACTTTGCCAGCCAGGGTCGCCTTAGCAAGGCCGGGGCCGATTTCTGCAGCGACATCATAAACAGAAACAGCGGATGAGAATGTGCGCTGACTGGCGTCAGGCAAAGTAATAACAGGCATGTTGTACTCCTAGCTTGTGATGACCCATACAAGAGGCCAGCGGGCATTCAATGATCCCTACAAAAGAACATTGAACTGGTTATATCCGGTTTTGGAAAACGGCGAGAATAACAGCAATTGCTTACAACTGCAAAGCCGCTGTAAAGACTGTTTTGTTCACTTCTATTGCCTGATGGCTGCTTTAACCCATCAGGCTGCTAACTCTCTTCAAACGGGCTTATTTCAGTAAATCACTGCCGGCAACAATCTGAAAATCAACCCCTTTAGGCAGTCGCTTATTCAGAATAACCTGATTCCCTTTTAGATCGTGCCCCAAAGTAATCGCCTGTTTACCAAGCCCTGAGCGATAATAGATATAGGTTTTTTTCTTGATTAATTTATTCGTGCTTTTCTGTGTAATCCGGTAATTAGTATTTTTTACAAAACTAATCAGGTCATTTTTATAATTGGGCCTGACAACCGGCACAATAATCTGTATATGATAACGCTTGTCTGCCTTGCTAAGCTGTGCATTAGTTAGCTTATTATCTATCAGCTGACCTGTAACCGGCTCAGCTGCTTTATCAGCCGCTTTTTGCTGTAAATGCTCGGACAAGGACAAGGTAATATCCGCATGCTCGCTCAGCGTTCTCTCAAGACTTTCCAGTCTCTGTTCCGCTTTATTAATCTTACCGATTAGCTCGTCATGCCGAGCCTCGCTGCGCTGCTCAGGATTGCTGCTGATCGAATACAGGAAACTTTCTTTACGCGGTTTTTTTTCATCCGATGGTGAATAACTCAACCCCATAAACACAGAATTACGAGGATTACTGCGATCATCCGGCACACCCAGAGCCATGCCCAACGTCAGGCTCACATCATGCGACAAGGCATATAAAAATGACGATGAGATTAATAAGTTTTTATCGTTAGTTTCATCGTCCGCCAGTGCAAGTCCCTGTAACGACAAGGTAGTCATGTCAGACAGCGCAAATTCCAAACCGACAGCAGCCGTTACGAAATTTGCCTCAACATAGGGTGTATTTAACAGACCAACATAAACATCGTCTTTTTTATAACCGAAGTTAGTATGAATGGCTGCTCTGTCAAAGTAGTAGCTCACATTATATTCAACGCCATATAAGGCATCGCCACTGCTGACATCAAGATCTCCCGACCCCGGAATGATGCTGGAGAAAAAGGTCACCGATTTTGCGCTAGAATTTACACCGCTTGGTTTTAAAAACCGATATTTTAATGTGGCCCTTAAATCTCTGGTACCACTAACAGACTCAGCCACTCCACCAGGTGTGTAATAGGCATGAGGAATACTAAACCCCAGCTCTGTTGACTGCCCCAGAGTCACGGCATAACCCAGATTAAGTTTAATTTGCGCCGCTTTGGTACCCGGTGTGGTAACGCTCTCGTATGAATCAACCCCCAAATTCATATACCAGGATGAAAAACCGGGTTCGATTATGTCGGCCGTTCTGATCAGCCCGATGCCGGTGCCGCCATCGATTGATTGCGACTCAATTGCGTGCAACATGGAACTGTTTGCAAACATGAGAAGCAGACAGGCCAGCGAAGGGTGTTTGATTTCATTTTTCATATTTTGAAACTTTCTTTTTAGTAAGCCGCATACTGCGAATATTTTCCATAACCCAGTCTGCCAGGTGCATACCCACTCATAACCAGGCCTGTGGGTTTTTTGCCAGACTGCGTGAGTTTTCGCCAACAAATAGAGACTTCATCCATAGTGGTTAAGCCTGATCTTACAACAACCATTAAGCGGTCACTGTGTTTAGCAACTATGGTGGCATCTGTAATTGACAACACCGGTGGCGTATCAACCAGAATAACATCGTATTGGGTTTTGGCTATTTCGAATAAGTTTTTTAACTTATAAGAACTCATTAAAACCGACGAGTTATTTGGGCACTTTCCTGACGTGATAACATCCAGGCCCGCCATATCAGTTGATTTAACAACATCTGAGAATTCAAGATTGCCTGATAAATATTCAGACAATCCGTTTTTATTGTTGCAGTCAAAAAACCGGTGCTGAACACCCTTACGCACATCCGCATCAACCAATAAAACCTTCTGACCGAGCTCTGCATACAAACACGCCAGATTAACCGACATAAAACTTTTACCGGCATTAGGTGTGGGTCCGGTAATCACAATCACACCACGGTGTTTGAGTTTTAACTCTCCACCCTCAAGATTGGTTCGCAGAAAGCGCATAGACTCTATCGCAGGGTCATCTGGCTGACTTCGGTACAATACACCGAGTTTTTCAACGCTGTTAGTGGTTAATTTTAGTGCCTGACGGTTTAATTTAACCTGAGCCTGACTCAATGGAACAGTCGCATAGACCGGTAAGTTAAGACTGTATTCAATCGCATTCGGATCATAGATCTTTTGATCCATAAAGGCCCTGACCAGCGCTAATACCGCTCCTAAAAACAAACCTGCTATCAGACTGGCCATAAACACCAAGGATTTATTCGGCTTAACAGGTCTCTCTGCGGGCACGCCCCAGTCAACCACACTGACTCCGCCAATTTCACCGGCTTTTAATACTTTTAACTGGTTAGCTTTTTTAATCAGCATTTTATAAATTTCATTACTGAAAACCATGTCGCCGGAAAATTTGCTTAACTGATCTTCAATAAAAAGTAACGTCTTTTCAGCCACCGCAGTCTGTGTCTTGATATTATAATTTATATAATGACGGGAAACCGAATTCACGACCTTTGCTGCCAGCTCTGCGTCGGCGTGTTCAAAAGAAATACGTAAGATTTCTTTTGAACGGCGATCGCTGTAATTGACTTTTAACTTCTCATACAAATTCCCAATTACTGTCTGCCTGGAATGTTTACGGATAACATACTCAGCATTCAAATGACTCGTTAGCTCATCAACTTTTAATTCAATACCATGCTGACTGTTTACCTGACCGGTTTTACCTGACAGTATTAAACCGCCATTCTCATCAAACAAATCATAGCCTGCACTGTCCGCCTTGACTCTGAGAACAAAAGATTTTCCCAGTTGATTATGCGGAATTGAAAACGCAGAGAGCCGGATTGATTCGGCGTATCTCACATATTTATCAGACAGTATGCTGTTGAATATTGAAAATGAACTATTGTTATGAATCGCAGCACCAATAAACAGCGGCGCTTCCGCCGTCACAGAAAGCGTTAGACTCAGTTCATCAACCACTTCTCCCAGAACACGCCGGGATCGTATAATCTCATGTTCGCTGGATTTTGCCGCTGCCATATCACCCAACATTTCCATGTCTGACAAAACTGACAGCGCACTTTTATCATTTTCAATGCGCAGCATGGCCTCGCTTTTAAATATAGGCACAGCAAGACTAAGATACAAAACAGCTGCAACAACAAAAAAAACAACAACTGAAAGCATCCATATACGGTAACGCCAGAGATGCGAAAACACCTCTGTCAATTTAACTTCATCATCCCTTATATTATTTTGATTTTGGAAATATGAATCTTCCACAATAAACACCTATTTGTTTGAAAGAACATCCAGATAAAACAATGACTGTATGCTCGGCATAATCAAATTAAGAACTCTGTTCCATTGTGTCACTCCAGCTGTTGCGACATAAACCACATCTCGTGGTTGCAACCTAAACCCATCCCCGATTATAAATGCGTCGGCTTCTTGCATATTTAAGTGAAACATTTTAGGTTTATCTGTTTCAGCCGCACGTATAACATAAACATTCTTGGCATCAGCTGCCAACGGATCAAGCCCACCGCTGGCCATCAGCGCTTCACTCAGACTCAGCTCACCAGCTAGCATTTTCACTTCTCTGGGTTGCTGCACTTCGCCGGTAACGTAGACTTTTTCAGCCCGGTTATCAGGAAAGTGCAATACATCTCCGTCTTTTAATGCGATATTGTATTGTATCTGGCCTTTAGTGAGCATTTCACCTATGGATATTTCCTGCTTTTTCCCGTCCCGCAGCAGATAGGCTTTATTACTACTGGCATGTTCTGTAACGCCGCCGGCAAGCGCCATGGCTTCCATCACCGTCAGTGGATAGCCTTGAAGAGCTATCAATTTTGGTGTATTGACCTCACCCAGTACATAGACTCGCTGGCTGGCAAAGCGAGCAACACTGACGCCTATTTGCGGCGTTTTAATCACCTTGGCTAACTTTTTTGTTAACTCAAGCCGGATATCTTCGACTGTTTTTCCACTGGCATTAATAATACCTGCAAATGGAAAGAACAGCGTACCATCCTGCTGAACCTGAAAGCCGGCAACACGATTGCTTTCAGCATCAGCTTGTGCTGATAATAAGCCCGGATGATTCCAGATAATGATACTTATTATATCTCTGGGGCCAATCCTGTAGGCCTTATTAAGGGGCTCTTTATTGAGATCAGAAAGCTTATTCGCTAAATCACTGGCTGGTTGTTTGGGCAAGGCATCCCGAACTGAAGTCAATGAAACAGCATCATAACCATTAATATTGACCTTATCGTAATCAGGAGCCCTCATTCCCGGGGCAATAGCACAGGCGTTAAGTGACATTAAAACAATCAGCACTAAGCCTGAGCGCCATCTAAATACCCGGTCAATATTCAGCCCATATTTGCAAGTATCGATAAACTTTTCCCCAATTATAGCAGCAACTTTTTAAGGTTGTTTTTAGGAATATATCCTAAATCTATAAAAATACACAGTTTTTCAATAATACACACGTAAAATATATGAGTTTAGTCACTCCATTAGCGGCCAGTTTCTGACAAACGTGAGTTTTTTTAGATTGAATGGTAAAAACAGGAGAAAATCCGGGAAAACACAATTAATGCAGCTTAATGAAACAAAAAACGCTTAGAGCAGGCTTTAAATGACTCGAGTTTAGCTAATTAAGCAGGCTATACAGATGGTTTTAATCGGTTATCAACACCTATTAACCATTGTACGCAGTCATTAAAACAACAACATTTGAAATCCCTACCAATCTCTTTGTCAAAGATTGGTAGGCGCGAGTGGATTCGAACCACCGACCCCCACCATGTCAAGGTGGTGCTCTAACCAACTGAGCTACGCGCCTGTGTTGATCTGCATACAAAAACAGAGCGCGCATTCTAATAGATGTGATGGCAATCGACAAGGCTTTATTAAAAACCAGCGTCCGCAACTGTTAGCGGGGTGCTGGCATTGAAAATGCGTTTCTAGCACGAACATAGGCCATGCTTTAGCTACTACTGTTGGTGAAAAAGAAGACTGCGCAGATAAGTAACCGGCATAACCAGATAGTTGCCGACGAAATTAACCGGGTGGCCAGCTCATTGGCCGGCCGCCCAGCACATGTAAGTGAATATGATAAACCGTCTGACCGCCATCATCATTACAATTCATTACGGTTCTGAAGCCTGACTCCGAGATACCCTGCTGTCTGGCCACATCCTGAGCAGTTAAATACATTTTCCCCAACAACCCGGCATCAGCTGGCTGCAGGTGATTAATTGTTGCGATGTGTTTTTTAGGGATGACTAAGAAATGACAGGGTGCCTGAGCCGATATGTCACGAAAGACACTCACATCATCATCCTGATATAGAATATCGGCAGGAATTTCGCCACTATTGATTTTACAAAATAAACAATCTGACACAACCTAGCTACCGTTTTAGTTTCATTAGTCGATAAAATAACACAGTTTTAAACACCATGCTGCGGTGTCTTTCAGACTGCAGATCATTTAAAAAATCAGACACACTGACCTCCACTAGACGTAGATATCAACAAGCGAACCGGCATCAATGTCTTGTTGCCGCTCGGCACTCTCTGCCCGGTATTGGTTATTAATATAGGTATTGACGGCCTGACGGGCATTGTAACCCAGGCCCGATTGCTGCGAATCTGAACGTCTGTGCGCCAGCGTATCTCTGGTACTGGAAACATCTTCTGTCTGGATTCTCTGGCGACTGAGAACCTCACCCTGAACAACTCGCTCCTGCTGAGGCTGTATTGTTGCTTTGTTAGCAGATGACTCAGCCTGTTCTCGCTTAACACGTATTCTGAGCCCTGCCTCACGGGCAATGTCATACGGGTTAATGGATGAATTGGCAGCACTTACATACATGCTAAATATCTCTCTCCGCCGCTAGGAGCAAGCTCAGATCCTGAATCTTCCAGTATAGCAATGGATTCACAAATTACTACTTAACGGCAAGCCACTTCGTCAAATTAGCTTTCTGCCACTAAAGGCATGCGCCAGTGTACCGCCATCGATAAACTCAAGTTCACCACCCAGTGGCACGCCATGAGCGATTCGAGAGGCCTCTATGCCCTGCTCTTCTGCCATTTCGCTGATATAGTGAGCAGTGGCTTCGCCTTCCACCGTCGGATTGGTTGCCAGTATCACTTCCTTGATATGACCGGTTATAAAACGCTGCTCTAACAAATCCAGACCCAGCTCCGCCGGGCCGATACCATCGAGTGGTGACAGATGCCCCATTAATACGAAATATTTGCCACGAAAACCGGTTGCCTGATCAATCGCAAGCACATCAACCGGTGACTCCACCACGCATAACAGTGAGTTGTCACGTGACAAGTCAGAACAATGCTGACATTCATCATGCTCACTAAAGGTTCTACATTGTCGGCAGTGGCCGATTTCTTCAACGCCTTTTTTCAAAAGCTCAGACAGTTTTAACGCGCCGTCGCGGTTTCGTTCCAGTAAATGAAACACCATGCGCTGGGCTGATTTCGGGCCGACCCCTGGCAAACAACGAAAGGCCTCTATCATTTGCTGTAAAAGCGGTGACATATTTCTGCTGCTATATCGTGATTAGAACGGTAACTTCATACCTGCAGGTAAGTTCATACCTGCTGTCAGACCGGACATTTTTTCCGATGATTGCTGCTCAACTTTGCGTACCGCATCATTCACCGCAGCGGCCAGCAGGTCTTCCAACATATCTTTATCATCACTCATCAGGCTGTCATCCAGATTAACACGGCGTATTTCATGGCGACCATTCATGGTCACTTTTACCATGCCGCCACCAGCCTGACCTTCAACTTCCAGCGTAGCAAGTTCAGCCTGTGCTTTTTGCATGTCTTCCTGCATTTTTTGCGCCTGCTTCATCAGGCCACCTAATCCACCTTTCATTTGCTCTACCTCATCTTAATCTGATTAATACTTGAATATTTAATCTTCGATCGACCTGACCGATTGCTCGACCACGGTTGCACCAAAGTTTTCTTTAAACGCCTGCACCACTGCATCATTTTCAATACTTTGCTGGGCTGACTGCTGTTTGTTTTCGACCATTTTTTGTTCCGCCACCGCCGGCGTTGCGTGCTGTATGTCACCGGACTCTATTTTCAGTTTCAAGTCCCGTTTAAAAAAGTCGGACAGCGCTTTTGTTAACTGCTCCTCAACGCTTTTTGTCAGCATACTTCGATGTTCCTGACTCAGGTTTAACACCACGTATTTGTCTTCATAGGCTTTCAGTTCGCAGTTTAAAGCCAGTTGTCTGGCCATACCTTTAACCGGCAATGCATTCACAATGCCATGCCATTCAGTATTCAAATGCGCATTATCAAGCGGGCTGCTGGCCTGCTCTGCCGTTTTTTGAGTGCTGACTGATGGTGCTTCGGTTTTGCTTGTCGCTGGCGCAACAACCGGTGCTGGTCGCGACGGTGGCTGGCCAGATTCGGCCGCCGTTGAGGCAAACGAAGCCTGAGCGGGCGAGGCCGGCTTAAATGCCAGCATTCTGAGCATAACCATTTCGAAGCCCGACTTCATATCCGGCGCCAGCGCCAGATCACGCCGGCCAATCAGGCCAATTTGATAAAATAACTGCGCGTCTTCAGCCGACAAAGTCTGTGACAGCGCTTTTAATTCTTCAAAATCCAGAACTTGCTGATCAAGTGCATCAGGCACCTGCTTTAACAATGCGATCTTATGCAGTAGAGCCAAGATCTCAGACAATGCATTATCAAAATCAGGTGCCATTTGAGCCAGCTGATTTACCGCGGCCATCATGCCATTTGCATCATTATTAATGACTGTTTTGATGATATTAATAACTTGGTCGCGCGCGACCGTGCCGAGCATTTCACGCACTTCCTGAGTTTTGATTTCAGAATGGCCATAGGCAATCGCCTGATCAGTCAGGCTCAGGGCATCACGCATACTGCCGTCAGCTGCGTGAGCAAGCTCCTGCAATGCCGGCACTTCAAACTTAATGGCTTCCTGAGCCAGCACAAATTCCAGGTGCCCGGCTATCAGCGCTGCGGGCATCGGCTTTAAGTTAAATTGTAAACATCGAGACAATATGGTTACCGGCAGCTTTTGCGGATCGGTTGTTGCCAGTAGAAATTTTACGTGAGGCGGCGGCTCTTCCAGTGTCTTTAACAGCGCATTAAAGCTGTGATTCGACAACATGTGAACCTCATCAATCAGGTAGATTTTGAAGCGGCCGCTGCTGGGCGCATATAAGATATTATCGAGCAACTCGCGGGTGTCTTCGACTTTGGTACGTGACGCTGCATCCACTTCAATCAGATCAATAAAGCGGCCTTCGCTGATTTCAACACAAGCCTGACACTTACCACAGGGAGCCGAGCTGATACCCTCTTGACAATTCAGTGCTTTGGCAAAGTTTCTGGCAACCGTGGTTTTACCAACGCCACGGGTTCCGGTGAACAAGTAAGCATGATGCAGACGGTTTTCGTCCAGCGCATTAATTAATGCCCGGAGCACATGCTCCTGACCGACCATTTCGGTAAAATTTTGCGGCCGCCATTTTCGCGCCAGAACCTGATAATTCATAAATTACTGTTATTTAAAACGATGACAGAAAGTCATATTCTAACGCTAAAGAGACTGGATTACCTAATGCGAAAGCATTGAAAGCGACCCATCCCAGCTACACCACGGCACACGAGATCACCGCTACCGTTGCTCCCTTCCGGGCCTGGCGGGGTTCACGGTTTATCGTTGCGAGGGAACCAAAATGGGTCACCATAACAACCTTGTGATATCGGCTATCAAAAGGCGTGGCTATTTTGCGTGAATACGACAGGCTATGCAAGCCGGATTGAATGATTCCTGAAATATAACGGACAAAGCCACAATGTCCTTTCAAAATTAAGATTTGCATTTAAGTCAGCAGCTTATAGTATAAGCCGACATGAATAACGAAGAAACAAGCATTCTTATCATCGACCCGGATCCGGCAGATCAAAAGCAAATGCGGCAGGCGTTTTCTTTACAAGACAGCCAGCCCACTCTGATAGTTAAATCAAATATTACCGATGCATTAGGACAGATACAAAATGCCGCACCCGAGATTATAATCAGCGACTACTACCTGCCTGACGGTGACGTCACTATTCTACTCAGTAATTCTTTAATCAGCGGTAAAATACCGGTTATCATTTTGACTGCGAAGGGCAGTGAAAAGCTGGCGGTTGAGGTACTTAAAAATGGCGCGATGGATTACCTGACGAAAACACCCGAAGCCTATATCAGCTTGCCCAGATCGATTCGACGAAACCTCAGAGAATGGCTCAACCTGAAACAACAGGAACAGATAAAAAAAGACCTTGTTATCAGTGAGGCACGACTGGCCGAGGCACAAAATATTGCTCAGATGGGTAACTGGGAATGGAATCTGTCAGCCAACACTTTATTTTGCTCTGATGAAATTTTTACCATACTGGGCACCCCCAGAACAACATTTGAAAATGGTTTTGACGAGATCTTGACTTGTGTCCACCCAGATGATCACCACACACTAAAACACGCCATCAATAATGTCATAAAAAGCAAAATGCCTTTTCTGCTTGAGTTCAGAATCATTCAACCACAGGGCAATGAAGTCACAGTAAAAAGTCAGGGAAAACCGGTGACCAATCAACAAGGAATTGTCACCCACATATCGGGCATCCTGCAGGACATCACCCATTCTAGTGAAACCTTTAAACAACTTCACTTATTAGCGGCAGCACTAGAGGCATCTGTCGACAGCATTGTCATTACCGATATCAAAGGCAAAATTGTCTGGGCCAATCCTGCAATGACAAAACTGACTGGCTATAAATATACCGAACTGATTAATCAGACGCCCAGCTTGTGGAGTTCACTAAAACAGGATAGAAACTTGTTTGATGGTTTGTGGAAAACCATTCTTTCAGGAGAGGTATGGGAAGGCGAAATCCTCAACTGTAAAAAAAATGGCGACCAATATCTCGAAGAACAAACCATTACATCAGTATTAAATGACTGCGGCGAAATCAGTCATTTTGTTTCCATTAAAAGAGATATCACACAAAGAAAAGAAAGCGAGGCAAAAAACCTGCAGGCGGCGCATGTTTTTGAACACAGTATCGAAGGTATTTTAATTTGCGACAGTTTCAATAGCATTATTCGAGTTAATCCGGCCTTTACGAAAATAACTGGTTACAACGAGCACGATATAATTGGTAAAAAACCTAATATTTTAAAATCCGGCAACCATGACGACGTATTTTACAACGAGATGTGGTCTGCCATTAATAACACCGGTGTCTGGCAGGGAGAAATTTGGAACCGGCGCAAAAGCGGTGAAATATATCCCGAACTGCTAACTATTAGCACACTGAAGGATGAGCAGAGCGGCAGCATTGTTGAATATATCGCTATTTTTGCCGACATTACAGACAGAAAACAGAATGAGGATCAAATCCGAAAGCTGGCTTTTTATGACACGCTGACCAACCTACCCAATCGCGTTCTGAGCCATGAAATTCTCAAAAACACCCTGTCATTGCGAGAGTCTGAAAATGAACTGATCGGTATACTAAACATTGATATTGACCGTTTTTTTAATATCAACGAGACCATGGGACACGATGCCGGTGATAAACTGCTACAAATTATTGCCCGACGAATTATCCGCTGCAATAACGAAGTCGATAAAATAGCCCGCATCAGCAGCGATGAATTTGTCATTATCTGCCCCGACATCAGCAACCCCAATCAGCTCGCAACAAAAGCTCAAAATATACTGGACAATATCGCAAAGCCTATCATGCTAAACAAACATGAAGTTTTTGTTACTGCCAGCATTGGCATCTCAATCGCACCAACAGACGGCAACAATGAAGCAATGCTGTTCAGACATGCTGAATCAGCCCGCAAGCATGCAAAAAAACAGGGCAATAGTTTTCAATTTTTTAATGATGAAGTCGACACTCAGGGCTTCGAACAACTGGCAATGAAAAGCAGCTTAAGGCGTGCTTTAGAAAGAAATGAATTTCAACTCTACTACCAGCCACAAATCGATATCAGATCTGGAAAAATTCTTGGTGCTGAATCACTTATTCGCTGGCTACACCCGGATCTTGGCCTGATTGCTCCGAACAAATTCATTCCCATTCTTGAAGAAACCGGCCTGATCATTGAGGTCGGTGAATGGGTACTGAGAACAGCCTGCCGGCAGAACAAAGCTTGGCAATCAAAGGGATACCCTCCGATTCAAATTGCCGTTAACCTGTCACCCAGACAATTTCGTCAGACCAGTCTTGCGCATGACATAAAAAAAATCCTAGATGAAACCGCTCTGCAGGCACAATGGCTTGAACTAGAAGTCACTGAGAGTAGTATTATGGACAAGCCATTGGAGGTTGCAGATACTTTACAAAATCTGCATAAACTTGGTATTAAAATTTCTATTGATGATTTTGGAACCGGCTATTCTTCGCTCAATTATCTGAAAATATTTCCAATTGATGTGTTAAAAATAGACCGCTCTTTTATCCGAGACATTACCTTTGATAAAGATGACGAAACCATCGTCAAAACCATCATCGCAATGGGACATAATTTGGGCCTCAAAATTATTGCCGAAGGCGTTGAGGCAGAGCAACAACTGGATATTCTTAAACAATATAACTGTGAGTGGTATCAGGGATATTATGGCAGCATGCCTGTGACTGCTGATGATTTTGAAAAACTATTAGTTAAAAATCAAACCGATTAAACTGCACTGTAGCAAGCCACGACCTCAGCACTGCTATCGAGACGTGTCTCGTTTGATCTTACTGACGAGTCATTGCTATCCAGCAACTGTTTAAAGTTACAGGAAATAATCCAGCTATAAAATAAGCCAACTTGATCAATATTTGCTAGCGAAATAGCATTAGCTACTTCCTTGCCAGTCGAGTTTCGCTACCCTCACTCCACCTACACTCAGACAATTATCGAGAGATCACCGATCCTCACAATAATATTAGGCAATAAAAAAGCCCGGCTATAAATCACCCGGGCTTTTAGATATTTGGCGGAGAAGGAGGGATTCGAACCCTCGATACGGATGAACGTATACACACTTTCCAGGCGTGCTCCTTCGGCCACTCGGACACTTCTCCAAATAATCTGACAGTATTATTTATATTATCGATAGCTTGAGAATTACAGCATCATTTATACCGATCAAAATGATATTAAGCTATTGATTTTATAAGCATATTTCAATCAGGCTGGCGATTCTAACACACTATATGACAAGCATTAGGATATTTTAATATTTTTTTTAAAAATCAGGCTGGGTTACGCCGATGCTTTACCGTGTCCGATAAAAGGTATTGTCCATACAATCACCGGTAATTTTCAAGTTACAGCTTAAAAATCAATGACTTAGAAATATTTATAGACATTAATTATGCGTCAGGCTTTTTAACACCGTGATATATTTTACTCATCGATAACAATTTCTATAGATAGGCTGGTAAAATATAACAACAGTAGAAGCGGAACCCATTGTATGCAACTATTCGAAAATCGCACCCAATGTTTTAAAATCGGCATTGTGCTACTTACCACATTTCTAGTTGTTATCATTCTTTTTAATTTCATCCCTAATTTAGCTTATAACACGCTGGAAAAAGTTCTGTCACGGGGCGAACTGACCGTTATAACCAGAAACAGTCCCACCACATTTTATGAATCCAATGATGGTGATAGCGGTCTGGAATATGATTTAATTAAAGGTTTTGCTGATTCACTAGGCGTTAAATTTAAATTTGTTGTTGCAAATAAATTTAACGATATTTTACCTACCGTTACCAATGGCTATGCTGATTTTGCTGCTGCAGGTTTAAGCATTACTGATCAGCGCTTAAAAATTGTTAAATTCACGCCTCCTTACCAGCAGGTAACACAGCAGGTTATTTACCATCGTGACAATCAGAAACCCAAGACACTGGAAGACCTGGCCCATAAACACATCGAAATCGTCTCAGGCAGCAGTCATTCGCATAATTTAAGAAACTTATCCAAAGAATACCCAGAACTTAGCTGGACAGATACCGAGACGGCAGACAGTGACCAGTTACTGCACTTCGTATCCGAAAAGCTAATTGAAAATACCATCTCTGACTCAAACGAGTTTATGATATATCGGCATTTTTTCCCGGAACTCGATGTCGCATTTGATATCAGCGAACCTGAGAACCTGGCCTGGGCATTTCCAAAAAGCAGCGATGACAGTCTTTTTCAAGCTGCCAGCAATTACTTACTAAAGATAAAAAACGATGGCACCTTAAAACAAATCATAGAACGTCATTACGGTCATACCAAGAAGTTTGACTATGTTGGCGTTCGACGTTTTGTACGGCATATCTCAACCCGTCTAAAATATTACAAATCACACTTTATCAAAGCCGCTGAAAAAAACAATTTGGACTGGACATTACTGGCAGCTGCCGGCTATCAAGAATCACACTGGGATCGCCGCGCCATTTCACCAACTGGCGTTCGTGGGATTATGATGTTGACTAGGAGAACGGCCGGTCAGCTGGGCGTAAAGAACAGGTTAAATGCTAAAAGCAGTATATTTGGTGGCGCCAAGTACCTTTCACAGCTGATAAGCCGGATGGATCAGGATATACCTGAGCCAGATCGTACTTGGATGGCATTGGCTTCTTATAATGTCGGTTTCGGCCACATGGAAGATGCAAGAAAGATCACAGAAAAACTGGGCAAGGATCCCAATAAATGGATTGATGTAAAGTCTGCGTTACCGCTGTTAGCTCAACGTCGCTGGTATAAAAAAACCAAGTATGGCTATGCGCGAGGCTGGGAACCTGTGAAGTATGTAGAGAACATTCGGAGTTATTACGACCTGTTAAACTGGGAAATTAACAAATCTAAACCAGCAGAAACCCCAGAGCCGGCTTCCATGCAGATACTGCCAAACATTTTATAAACTAACTTATACAGCTCAGGTATCAGGTACTACAAGAAGACTCTCAGTATTAATCTATACTGAATAACTTATCAAAATTCGCTATCTGCAAGATATTTTTGACTTCAGCATTAGCGTTTACGATTTTTATATCACCACCTAAAGTACCTGAATGCTCTTTAAGTAACAAAATCATACCTAATGCTGAGCTGTCCATATATTCAGTGCTTGTCATATCTAAAATAAATATTGTAGCGGCCTCTGTCGCACCTCTGTAGGCATCTCTAAACTCATGATGTGAACTGAAATCAAAGCGCCCATCAATTTTAATAACAACCTTTTTACCATCATCAGATTTTTCTACCGATATCGACATCTTTCTCTCCACTTAAAATAATTCAATTTTACCTTCAGACATATTATCTTGCTGAACTTTCGTTCTGGCAAGCTGACTTACTTCATCCAGTTCAGATTTTATTACCCTATTCATAGAAACAAGCACCTCTAAAATATCTTCTGGGTTGTTGTCCTCAAACTCTAATGCCTGAAGCTTACTATGCAGAAGATCAAAGCCACTCATAATCTGACATAAATGCATGTGTATATATTCACATAACTGGCGACTAATATCCTCAAACTGAAGTGCCCGAACGGCCACATTAACCCCATTTTCAATATTTTCAGTGATATTACTAACTTCCGATAATTTGGTTGCTATAAAGACATTCATGTCATTTAAACTGTCAAGCATCTCTTCGACACGATCCTTTGACTGTATGGCGACACTCATATCTTTTGATGCGATATCAGCTATGATTCTCTGGGCCTTAGTCATATCTGTAACTGAGCGCTGTACAGCAATCTTTATTTTTTCATTAAATTCATTAGAGCGCACTGAAAGTTCTCTGACTTCAGATGCAACCACCGCAAAACCTCGACCAGCATCGCCGGCCCGAGCAGCCTCTATCGCGGCATTTAACGCTAGCAGATTAGTTTGATCCGCAATCGTCTTAGTATCACCCAGCAAACTGCTAATTTCATTCATATTGAGAACCATGTCATCAATAGTGTGAACCATAACCATACTTTCTTTGCTGACATTTATGATATGACTTATGAAGTAATTGAGTATCTCATCGGTTTCATTTGCAAACTGCTTAATTGTAATGCGATCAGAATCCGTCGAATTTGAGTCGCTCATATTAACAATAAGACTCATTATCAGCCGCTCTTGAGAGCGCGCCTCAGAACTTAATGTTGAAAAACTATTACTGAGTGCAGATACAGCATCTGAGACCAGTTTACCGACCTGATCAGAACTGTCTTTTAGTAAGGCCAAATCATTCGAAACAAGTTTAATGAACTTTGTAATCTGTTCATTAACATCAGCCAGCTGAGACCTTTTGTCAGCTCCAGTTGATTGTTTTTGCATGTATTTTTGCTGACTTAAGTGCACAAAGAACACGTTAATCAGCCAGACAATTAGTATTATAAAAAGAGTCAGCACATTAGAAAAATAATTTAAAAAGAAAGATCCAAATAATATAGCAACAAGATTAACTGTAATGCTTGGCCAGTACTTTTTCATAATCCAGAGCACTTACCTAATTCCACTCTATGAAACAGATGATTTTCGAGCAAATTTCATAATTTCTTTTGCGACACCATCAAGCGGTAGCTCTTTGTCAACCGCCCCAAGTTTTACTGCTGCACCAGGCATGCCCCAGACAACAGAAGTTTTTTCATCCTGTGCGATATTGTAAGCGCCAGCCTGCTTCATTTCTAACATGCCCTGTGCTCCATCAGCACCCATTCCTGTTAGCATTACTCCCATGACATTTGGGCCTGCACTTTTTGCAACAGATCTAAACAAAACATCGACACTGGGTTTATGTCGGTTAACCTCAGGGCCATCATTGAGCTCACAGATATATTTCGCACCAGTGCGCTTGATAATAAGATGTTTATCTCCCGGTGCAAGATAGACATGACCCGATATGATCTGATCTCCCTGCCTGGCTTCACGTACTCTCAAACTAGAATATTCATCAAGCCGGCGTGCAAAACTGGTACTAAAAGTAGCCGGTATGTGTTGAGCGATAACAATGCCAGGCACATCAGAGGGAAGTGCCATAATCACTTCTTTAATTGCTTCAGTGCCACCTGTTGATGCACCAATCGCAATAAATTTATCCGTTGTATTAACAATTGTTTGTGCTGAACCACCCGCTAATATCGCATCCGCTGACAATTTTGGTGATACTTTCATGTTCTCAAATGTTTTGATGCGTTTTTCTATCTTACTAACATTAACTGTCGAGGCAATGATCACCTTTTCAATTATATCGTCTGCATAATCACTCAATGAATGCGTAAAATCTGTTTTGGGTTTGGGTATATAATCAATAGCACCACTTTCAAGTGCTTCGAGTGTCACATCAGCGCCGTCTTCGGTTAGTGTTGATATCATCACAACCGGTATCGGGCGAAGTCGCATAAGATTTTTCAGAAAGGTAACGCCATCCATACGTGGCATTTCCACATCAAGCGTAATCACATCTGGGTTTAATTGTTTGATTTTATCCCGAGCTATAAAAGGATCCGCTGCCGTACCTACCACTTCAATCTTAGGACTAGAAGATAGTATCTCTGTTAATAGCTTACGCATCAGAGCTGCGTCATCAACAATCAGTACTTTTATTTTTGACATAACGGATTAACTCTTTTTAAAACAGCTCAACATCACTGACAACAGGCGCTTTTTTAATCTCATCAAGATACCGGTTTTCTCTGGTAATAATTGTTTGATTATGCAGCTTTTTAAGCTTTTTAACCCTTGCTACACCCGTCTTTGGAAAGTAATTAACTTTCCTAGGATAGATATCGCCCACATCATCAGTTAGAACTGAAAAATTTTCCATTTTTAAGTATTCAAAAACAAAATCAATATTTTTCTGCCCAATATTCATTTTCATATCCAGAACCTTACCGCCACCAAAGACTTTAAACTCAAGGTTTCTGCGCTCACCACCGTAATGTAAAATATCGTTTATTAAATGCTCCATGGCATAATTACCATAACGCGCCGCGTCACTGACAATACTGCCATCATTGCTGTTGTCTTTAGGTAACATGAAGTGATTCATGCCGCCAATACCGTTTTTCGGATCTCGAATACAAACCGATATACAGGACCCAAGAACCGTTGTTATAAGCTCATTGGTCACTGACACATAATATTCGCCAGGTAATATTTTAGCGGCAACACAATCATTTGTTTTATCCCAGTAACGTTTAATTCCTTCAAACTCGGGTAGCGCCTTATGCAGCCGGTGTTTATCATCGCTTAATGCCATATCAGACTGTTTTCCTATAAATAGTATGCCCTACAGTCTGAAAATCTTTATTCATGGAATGAATAGACTCAGAATGTCCAAGAATAAGATATCCGCCGTCATTTAATAGATCATAGTATCGTTCAATGATCATTTCCTTTGTAGGACCATCGAAATAAATAAATACATTTCGGCAAAAAATGATATCCAGTTTCTTTTTTAGTGGCCATTCCTGAATAAGGTTCAGTCGTTTAAAAGAAATTAACTGACGTAATTTATCATTAACTTTGACTATACCTTTATTCTCACCACTACCTTTACTAAACCAGCGAGCTTTTCGTGATTTGGAAATATTTTCGATTCTTTGAGAATCGTATACACCAGCACGCGCGGTATTTAAAACATCTGAATCGATATCTGTTGCTAGAAATGAGATATCCCAGTTATCCAAATTCAAATTCTCAGCAAGTGTAATGGCTATCGAATACGGCTCCTCACCTGTCGATGCTGCTGAACACCAGACCCGAAATGACTTTTTACCCGCATATTTAACCTTGAGCTCAGGAATAATATGACTAGCAAGATAATCAAAATGGTAGTTTTCTCTGAAGAAGGATGTCAGATTAGTCGTTATTGAATTAATAAAGTTGGTGAACTCTTTATCATGGTTTTGCTTGAGATATGTACAGTACTCAGAAAAATCCGCCATCCCGAGTGTACGCACACGTTTGGCAATACGCGCATAGTACATATCATATTTATCATCTGAAACAATAATACCGGAATATTCATTGGCAACTTTTCTAAGGTAATTAAAGTCTTTTTCTGTAAAAACATATTCTCTGTTATGTTTGACTGCAATTGCCATAAATATTAACCTGCAATATCTAATACATTATTAATAAATGAAGATGTTGATAGCAGCTCAATTTTTTCCGATGCATCTTTAACAACCAGTTTACAACTTCTTTTTTGCAGTTCTCTTTGGGCCACATAAAGCAACTGCAGACCGGTTGCATCCATCGTTTCAACTTCTTTTGCATCAACTACTATATCTATTTCCTTGTGAATCACTTCTTCAAACTCATGATAGACTTTATTTATGTTAGCTACGTTAAACGCAGCAGGCAGTAAAATCGTTAATGCCTCCGCATCAATACTTGTGTCTTCGGGTGTATTTTCCGCAAACAAACCCCAGGCGACACCCTCGCCAACAGGTAATGATTTTTCTGTAGCTTTTTCATCTTCAAACAAGCCCCAGGAGGCATCATTAGCCTGCACTGCTGGAGACTCTGTTATAAGCGGTTCATCATCAAACAAACCCCAGCCATCATCCGCCGCTACATTAACTGTTTTTTCTGTTACGGTATTAACCTCTGCTGCGACCTCAGTCTCCTGATGACTTAAAGTTGATATCTGATCTTGTTCAATATCTTTGGCTACTCCATCAGCAATATCAACCGCACTTCTAACTTTGGCATCAATATCATCAAAAGAAATACCAAATTCACTGGCATCCTCACCGGTAATCCAGGATAGCGGATCATGTCCCAACTTTGATTTAAACGGACTTTTTTTAACAGCAATTTTGTGCTTTTTAACTGCAGGAGATTTTTTCTTGACAGCCGTTGTTTTAGTAGTTTTTTTATCGCCTTTTTTAGCCATCAAAAAGTTCTCCCTTTAATAACGTCTTTAACAAGCGATGCATATTCATCAGCTGATTTACTATTCTCTTTATATTCAAATACAGACTGCCCAAAGCCGGGGGACTCAGCAAGCGCTGCGGCCTCAGAAATAGAAGTTTTTAACACTGAACCGGGAAAATACTCGATAAGTTTTTCACGTACCTCCTGTGCCAGTTTTCTTCTCTCATGAAAGCGACTTAAAACAATCCATTGCTTATAAGTCTTCTGCAAGGCTTCTTCAAAATTGGTAAGCGTAGACATTAAATGTGACAATCCCTGCATAGCCAGATAATCTCCTGTCATCGGTATCAGTATTTCTTCAGCCGCAAAAAGCGCATTAATTACAAGCAAGCCTGACGAAGGTGGACTATCGATAATAATAAAGTCCACCGCCTCGTCATACTGATCGAGTGCCCGCTTCAGCAGCAGACCTCTCGATTTTCCACCTTCAAGATTTTCAACTTCATTCAAATGGCCGCCAGCAGATACCAATTTAAGGTTATCACGCACCTTCAGCTGCACACTTTTCAACGGGATACCCTTTAAAAACACAGCATCCAAACCTGCGATATCCTCACGTGTTACACCAAGACTCGAAGCAAGATGTGCCTGCGGGTCAAGATCTATAGCAAGCACACGATAGCCACTCAATGCCAGACCATGAGCCAGATTAACAGCCGTGGTCGTTTTGCCCACACCACCTTTTTGATTTATGACTGATATTAACCTTGCAGTCATTCACTATCGCCTTATTTATGTTGTTAGGAAGCATACGCAGAATCAGTCTGCCATATCCTTTAATACATGTAGCTCTTCAGGATTCAACATTTTGTCAATATCCATAAGCACAACCATACCTGACTCAGCCATAACCATGCCTTCAATAAATTTAGTTTCGACCTTAGCGCCAAAATTAGGTGATTTTTTTATCTCCGATTTAACCACATCAAGAACATCAGACACGGTATCAACAACTATGCCAATGGTATAATTTTCATTACCAACCTTTATAGCAAGCACAATAACAACAGTGATCGAGGTATAGTCTATATCACCAAGAGACAAACGCATTCGTAAGTCAATGATTGGGACTATCGTGCCACGAAGATCGAGCACACCTTTCACATACGCAGGTGTATTCGGTATTTTCCTGACCTTAGTCCAGCCACGTACCTCCTGAACACGCAAAATATCCACACCATAAATATCTTCACCAAGCAAGAACGTCAGATATTGTCGTGCTGAATCGACAACCTCTACCTCGTTCTTACCGGTGATATTTAAAAACTCAGACATTTTCAGTTCTCTTCATTATCGTATAAACAATCATTAAACTTAAAAGTCTTCCCACTCATCATCATCGTCTACCATTTTTCTCGGGGCAGGTTTGTTTTTTGATTTTCGTGGCGCCGGTTTCTCTGACTTCTCCCAACCACCTTTCTCTTCCTTCTCATGATGGTCATTTTTAGAGGATCTGGACAGACTGGCATTAGTTGAAAAGAACTCAATCAATTTAACCATTTCTACCGCTTTAGAGACAGACGATTCACTGGCTGCTGATGCTTCTTCTGCAAGTGCGGCGTTTTGTTGTGTCATTTCATCCATTTGTGAAACGGCTTTATTAATCTGATCAATACCGGCTGATTGTTCGGCGCTTGCAGCAGCGATCTCAGAAATAATATCGCCTACCTTCTTAACGCCATTAACGATTTCGCTTAATGTTTCACCCGATTCATTAACCAGTTTAGAACCATTTTCAACTTTCTCTGCACTATCTGTGATTAAATCTTTAATCTCTTTAGCCGCTGTTGCACTTCGTCCTGCAAGGTTTCTTACCTCGGTTGCAACAACCGCGAAACCACGTCCTTGCTCACCTGCTCTTGCCGCTTCTACCGACGCATTCAGTGCCAGTAAATTGGTCTGGAAAGCGATCTCGTCAATTACTCCTATGATTTCTGCAATCTTGGTACTACTTGAGTTAATCTCATCCATTGCTATCACAGCATCCTTAACCACCTCACCACCTTTCTCAGCGGTGCTTCTCGCTCCTGCAGCTAACTGATTAGCTTGCTGTGCATTGTCGGCATTATTTTTCACCGTGCCTGTCAGCTGCTCCATGCTTGAAGCAGTTTCTTCCAGTGTCGATGCCTGCTCTTCTGCACGTTGAGATAAATTGTTGTTACCTGACGCAATTTCCTCACTGGTGTTTTTAAAGAACTCACTGGATTCAATTATCTGTCCGATAACGTCTTCAAGTTTATCGATGGTAGCGTTAATGCCGTCTTTTACTTCAGCGTAGGTACCTTCGTAATCATCTGTAATTTTCTGAGTTAAGTCACCTTCTGACATCGCCCTGATCACTCTTGCAACATCATTAAAGCTGTTTGATATAACACCAATCATTTCATTGATGCCCTCACTTAACTGCAGGAAGAAGCCGTCTTTTCCGGCCAGATCAAGTCGTTGTGTTAAATCCCCTGCTTTTGCAGAGCTTACTATGGTTTCTACTTCTTTCTCTACAGCCACCTCATTGGTTCTGTCCAGCCATTCAACTGCTGTACCTAAACGTACACCCTGCTCATTAACCACAGGGTTAGCTGTTAATCTAAAGATTTTATTGCCCACATTAATTTGCGTACCGTACGGTGACGTCATATTTTTCAATAACTGCTGCTGATGCGCCGGATTTTTATGGAACACGTCGATACAGGTGCCAATCAATGAATCCGCATCAAAGTCAGGTAAATCTCTTTTGATTTCTGATTCTGCAGCTTTCATCATTTTAGTAACCGCTTCATTCATGTACATAATAACGTTGTCGTTATCAGCCATCATGACACTGCTTGATACATTATCAAGCGCGACCTTGATTTGCTTCATCTCATCAGCAGTGGCTTTGGTATCATTCACATTAAAGCCCAGCTTAATTTGCATCGCTTTCATTGAGCGCAACAAATCACCGAATTCATCATAACGTAATACATCAATGTCGCGTTTGAATTCATTTTCAGACAAATATCCGAACTCTGTATTGGTATCTTTTAAAACACTTAAAATATCACGTGCAATAACGAAGCCAACGAAAACAGCAATAAACATACCTACCAAGATCAGAATAAGAATTTTTAACTCAGACGCCGATAACGCCTCAATTCTCTGATCAAGCAGAGCAGTGAGCAATGGTGCCGCTGCATCGTAGAGTGCAAACGTACTGTCTATGGTTTCAGTGCCGTCACTGAAAAACTCATTTGAATTAAGCGAAGCTAATCTACCTGCAAGAATGACATCAACTTTATTATCAAAGTCATCGAGCGCCTTCTGCACAGCAGTAGCATACGAACCCATTCTGTTTTTAATCATCGGGTTTTGTTTATAAGCCGATTCCAGGGCCAGCTCTATACTTTCAACCAAACTGCCATTAATAACAGTTAATCTGGTCAGGCGATCCTTTTGCTCAGCGCTCATTGAGCCTTTGGCTAGAATCGATGCACCCAGGCCACGAACCTGCCCCATCTTTTCAGTGAGCTGAAAGACACGGTTAATCAGAATATCCATGATATAAAAACTGTCTACCACTGGATCAAGCATAAGATTTGAGTTATTACCGACTTCAACATTTAGCGCGATAACATCTTCTAGCAGTTTGGTATGACGAGAAAAGCTATCGCTGGCAGATAATTGAAAAGTATCACGCTTTAACTGATCCCAGTTATCCACAATACTAGATAGTCGGGTGCTTGTTTTTAATTCTGCCCCCAGCCTTTGATCTACACGCTTAAGTGCCTCAATATCTGCATCAATTTCTTTACGCTTATCAATAATTTTAGCTTTTATCGCTGTATTACCGGATAAAAAGGCAGCACTCATTCCCCGATGCTGGGGCATGCTTTGGATAACCTGACGCAGTGCCTGAGAATATTCAACACCGGTTTTTTCTTGTTCTGCAAAAACAATGTCTTTATCTGTAATTACATATACTTCGACAGCTAAAGCCGTAATTAAAGAAAAGAAAACCAAACCAACAAAGGCCATTTTTTGCCATATTTTTAATCGACTAAAAAAGTTTAACCGCGAAAGTATGCTTTGTTTTGGGGTTTTACCGGCATTCATATCCGCATACAGTCTTTCTGCCGCTGCAACTTTATCTCTGCTCGGCTTATTACGGACAGACATATAACCAGCGAGTCGACCGCCTTCCATCATCGGCGTAACATTAGCCTGAACCCAGTAGTAGTCACCATTTTTACAACGGTTTTTCACCATACCAACCCAGGGCTTTTCTTCCTTGACCGTATTCCACAGGTCTTCAAAGGCTGCTGGTGGCATATCAGGATGTCGAACCACATTATGATTTTTACCCATCAGTTCATCACGACTAAATCCACTGATGTCGATAAAATCTCGGTTAACGAAAGTGATGATTCCTTTCAAGTCCGTTTTTGTAACAAGAAATTGATCTTCTCTCATTACTTTTTCGTTATGCGTCACCGGTTCATTTATTCTCATGACTTACTTCTCCGTCCACAATCCTGATTTTATATTTAAATTCTTACGATAAGTCTTTACAACAACCCGACTGTTTTGTGAATCGGTCATTGTAAAAGCTCCCTTACTAACCCATACCATTCATTGACAACATGGCATCTACATTTAACAACATCAACATAACGCCATTGGCATCTGCCAAACCTGATATATATTCAGTATCCAAAGCAGAGCCAAACTGCGGCGTTGCCTGAATATCGCTTAATTTGGCATGCACCACATCGGAAATACTATCGACAACGACACCCATGGTTCGCTCGTTGCCATCACGTCCGTCATTCACTGACAAAACTATCACTACCGTTGTTTCGGTGTAATCCGAGACAGTAAGATTAAAGCGTTCCCGCAAATCAATAATCGGAACTATCGCTCCTCGCAGATTCAGCACGCCTTTTACAAAAGCCGGTGAATTCGGAATACGGGTAACAGCTTCCCAGCCACGGAGTTCCTGAACCCTAAGAATATCCACACCATACTCTTCATCTGCCAGAGAAAAAGTCAGGTATTCATCACCTAAGTCGGCATCTGAATCCAGCGGTAACTCATCATTTTTCAGTTCAACGTCTGTACTCATAATATAAATTCTTTCATCAATCAGACATTCTAATTAAACCGGGTATATCAAGAATTAATGCAACTGATCCATCACCTAAAATAGTTGCACCTGATATACCTTCGATTCGTTTGTAATTTGATTCAAGTGACTTGATAACAACCTGTTGCTGCCCCAACAAGTCATCAACGAACACACCGAAATGTTTGCCGTCTGCTTCTACAACTACCAGCAAACCGTCTTCAAGTTTTTTGGCTTTGGCATCGGGTATATTGAATAAGTCACAAACACGTAAAATCGGTAGATATTCATCACGTAATTTATAGGTTTCGCCTTTACCGGCGACCATGTTTAACTGCTCTTTCTTCGGCTGTACGGATTCAACAATAGAGACCAGCGGGATAATATAGTTATCTCCACCTACGGCAACAGATTGCCCATCCAGAATAGCCAGTGTCAGTGGCAAACGAATACTAAAGATACTGCCCTGACCTTTGACTGAATGTGTTTCTATCGCACCACCAAGACTCATGATGTTCTTCTTAACCACATCCATACCGACACCACGACCAGAGACATCAGTAATTTCGGTGGCGGTTGAAAAACCAGGGTTAAATAACAAATCGTAAATTTGCTGATCCGCTAATTTTGCTCCGGCTTCGACCAGACCTTTTTCAACGCCTTTGTTATAAATAACCTCTTTATCGATACCTTTACCATCATCGGTAATTTCAATCACGATATTGCCGCCACGATGGAACGCATTTAACTGAATCGTACCAACTTTTGGCTTGCCGGCTGCGATCCTGGCTTCCGGCATTTCGATGCCGTGATCAATACTATTACGAACCAGATGCACCAGCGGATCACCAATTTTTTCAATAACTGTTTTATCCAGCTCAGTATTCTCACCGTGCATCACCAGCTCAATGTTCTTACCCAGCTTTTCACTCAGGTCTCGTACCATCCGCGGAAAACGACTAAAGGTAAAACTGATCGGTACCATACGAATTTGCATCACGCTTTCCTGCAATTCACGGGTATGACGATCCAACTGAATAAGTCCTTCCTGCAGTTTTTCAAGGCGACTCATATTAAAGTCTTCGCCCAGCATACTCAACATCGATTGAGTGATAACAAGCTCGCCCACCATATTGATCAGATCATCAATCTTATCAATACCTACCCGTATCGAGCTGCTGACTGCTGCTTTTTCTTTCTTTTCCGCTGCTGCAGTGGTGGTGGTTTTTTTCTCTATAGGCTGAGCAGCCTGCGTCACAGGTGCTGCCACAGGCTGGCTTACGGATGCCTCTGCACTCTTTAATTCGCTAACAGAAATATCACTTTCATCTTCAACCCAAGCAAAGACATCATCAATCGCAGCTTTACTGGCATCGCCTTTCAATTGTAAATCCCAAGATAAAAACATATCTTCGGGGTTTAAATCGGAGAAATCAGGAACTTTACTGGTATCAACCTGGCCGCTCAAAGACCCCAGAGTAGAAAGCTCTCTGATCACTCTGATAGGATCATTTCCAAATTGCATGAAATTCTTATGCGGGGAAAAACTAATTTTCCAAGCCTTGGCAGCATTATCAGCAGCGACTGCTACAGTCTTTGCAGCAACCGGTGCTGACGTATTTTCAGCGCCCAATATTGTTTGTAATGCGTCAAAATTGATTTTCACTTCGTCGTCATTAACATCACTGCCATCACTGGCAGCCGTCATCATCATACGCAGACAATCAACTGATTTTAATAAGACATTAATAGCCGAATGATTGAGCTCGCGGATACCGTCGCGTACTTCATCCAGCAGAGTTTCCATGATATGAGTAAAATCGGCAATCGCCTGAAACCCGAAGGTTCCACTACCGCCTTTTATAGAATGCGCAGCGCGAAAGATCGTATTGATCTCTTCGTCATCTGCCTCACCGTTATCAAGATTAAGTAAACCAGTTTCCATTACATCGAGGCCTTCGAAACTTTCTTCGAAAAAAACCTGATGAAACTGCTCCATATCTATTGCCATAAAGGTTCCGTCTCTCTTTGTAATTTTATTTAAGAAACGTTCACTAACCGATAACTTTCTTTACAACAGCTAATAGCTGATCTGGATTAAATGGTTTTACAATCCAGCCCGTCGCTCCAGCAGTTTTACCCTCGGCTTTTTTATCAGCCGACGACTCGGTTGTTAGCATAAGAATGGGGGTGAATTTATACTTTGCTTCTGCTCGCAGATGTTTAATGAAGGTTATGCCATCCATAACAGGCATATTTACATCGGTAATAACCAGATCAAATTGTTTGGTTTTAGAAGCATCCAGCGCTTTTTGTCCATCTTCAGCTTCTACCACGTCATAACCTGCACCTTTTAATGTAAATGCAACCATTTGCCGCATTGATGCAGAGTCATCAACCGTTAATATCAAAGCCATATCTTTTGAACCCCATTTTTTTATATTGTTCAGGCTAAAAATCAGCCAGTTCTCGCCGGTTAGTTTTTAGTCTTTCGTTCATTCCCGATAATCTAACCGGTTATTAATAAACCCATCTCTGTTCTGATGTTTTTTTGGTTATATTTCATAACCTGATATAGCCTATTACATTACATTCTGCCAATAAAATATTGATTTACTTCCATTTGTTACAAATTATTAACTTTTACACGAAAATACTAACGCCATCAGACACATCAATGTTAACAATCTGCTCGGTAACTATCTCTTCCTGGGCCGACACAGCGTCTGAATACTGTGTCGATGAGTCACCAAATGATGACTCTGCTGAAGAATCATTCGTTTCCTGATGTGAAACATCAACATGCCCCAAATCCAGCCCTTGCTGCTGCAATTGCTCCCTTAATTTTGGCAGAGACTGCTCGATTGCATCCTTAACTGACGACTGATGTGTCAGGAATGAAAGACTGGCTTTATCATCATCCAATTGCAGACGTACACTCACCGGTCCTAAATGCGCAGGGTTAAGGCGTAGCTCGGCAACTTGTTGCTGGCCATTATTGATCATCAGACTGACGCGCTGTGAAAACTCTGCACCCCATTGTTTCTGGCCAACCGGGGTCATAACCTCATGCTGCATGCTAAAGCTGTCGCTTGGCAGTTTTGATGAATCAGCAGCGATAATATTGCTCTGTACCGATACTGGCGTCCGCGTACTGGCCAGTTCAGATGAAATAATTTCTGACTTAACATTTGTCTGCGCAGCAGCTGGCTGCGATGACAGTTGATTCGGTACGCTCTGTTTTTGTAAACCCGACTCAGGCAAATCAGCTTCGTCAGGCTCAATGTTTGCCGTCAGATCACTCAAACCAGAATCCGAGCTCTCTGCCACAGCCTGCAGCGCTGATTCGGCTGGTTTACTCTTGGTATTCTGATTTAAAGTACTCACTTCAGCTTTTAAACGCTCGGCTGAAAGAATGGCCGCATTCACAAACCGCTGCGGCTGATGACTGATCTGATCTGATACCGATATCAACGGCATAACTTCGCCTGCGCTAGCTTCAGCTGTCTCATCAGGTAAAGCTGTCGCCAGCTCAGCGCTGACTAGTACTGTTTGATCCGTATCATCCATAGCTGTCAAGCTGGCTATTTGAGCATCATTAGAAGCTACCAATTCAGAATTTACTGCACTAGAGTCTTCATCTGCCACGCTTAAAAGCGCCTCTGCCATCTCTTCCAGAGGCAATTCATTGCCAGTCTGGAGGCTATTATCTGCCTCCTGCAGGGCATCCAAATCATTCAAAGCGTCGAATAATAGCTGTTGATCAGACAGGCCATCTTGAGCCACAAAATCATTCGCTTTATTTAATTCATCACTCAAGTGCTGGTTAAACAGCCCTCCCGGTGACTCCTGAACAGTCGATTGAATCGCGCTAGAACCCGTGTTTACAGACTTTGCAGTCGTATTCACTGAGATAAGATTGTTATTGATTGATGGCATCTTCACATTCCTAATTAATCATTGTCATCCAAAATGACAACGCACTCTGCAATGGTTATATCCAGTCTTATTGCAAAACGCAGGCCAACTAATTAAGAAATATTAAAATTAAGAGGATGCTGGCTAGGCCCGGTAAAAACTTAATAACGCTTGAGATGAAATCGCTGCTGCGCCAGCTCTTCCTGTTCCAGTTGTTCCTGATAGGATTCTTTTTTTCTTTCCGCCTGTTGGTATTTTTCAACAACCGCTTCCAGCGCCTGGCAACGCGTGCGCCGTTGAACCCACTGCTGTTTCAGAACATCACGTTGCTGACAACAGAGTTTGATCGTATGACTTGCCTGCCCAATACCCTGATTGAGTTTTGCCAGAAAAGCCTGATAATCCAGTAGTTTGCTCATCGAGCCTTTTTGTTGACTCAGCGACTGATATTTCATCAGGTATTCAGCCCTGAAGTTCTCCAGCTGCTGCAACTGATTTTCGCTGTCAGTCACACGCTTTTGCGCTTCGGCAAATATTCGGGCGGCCTCTTGCTCCTGATTCTTAGCATGCGAGGCTACTGGTTTGAGTTTATTTGAACGTTTCATTAATTTTCATCGCTACCTAAAACAGTTTAGCGTCCATCAGTCATTAAACTTTAGCTTACTATATGAGAACGGGCTGATTCATCGTCAGCTCATTAGCCAATATTGTCAGCTGGCGGGCACTTTCAGCCATATCAACCGGCTGGTTCATGCCTTGTTTTAAAAAGTTATTGATTTTGGCCTGCAAGCGAATAGATAAATCGATCATCGGATCAGAACCCGGCTGATAAGCGCCCACATTAATTAAATCACGGTTTTGCTGATACACTGAATACAGCTGCTTTATCGCCTGCATCGATTGCATGTGTTCAAGATTGACCACCGACGGCATTACCCGACTCACCGATGCTTCTATGTCGATTGCTGGAAAATGACCTTGCTCTGCGAGCCGGCGCGACAGCACAATATGTCCATCAAGAATTCCGCGAGCTGCATCAGCAATCGGGTCATTGGTATCATCGCCTTCGGTTAATACGGTATAAAATGCGGTTATTGATCCCTGATTAGCATCACCATTTCCGGCTCGCTCAACCAGCTGTGGTAACTTGGAAAAAACCGATGGCGGATAACCTTTGGTTGCAGGAGGCTCTGAAATCGACAAGCCAATTTCACGCTGAGCCTGAGCAAACCGGCTCAGCGAGTCCATCAGCAATAACACTTGTTTGCCCTGGTCTCTGAAAAATTCCGCAATACTGGTTGCCAACATCGCGCCGTGTAAACGAATCAAGGGTGGGGCATCTGACGGCGCGGCTACCACCACCGCTCTTTGCATACCCTCATCTCCGAGAATATCCTGAACAAATTCCTTAACCTCACGGCCCCGCTCACCAATTAAGCCGACCACCGTGATATCCGCATTGGTGTATTTAGTCATCATGCCCAGCAACACACTTTTGCCCACACCGGTACCTGCAAATAAACCCATACGCTGCCCACGCCCAACACTGAGCATGGCATTGATAGCGGCCACGCCAACATCAAGCTGCTGCTTGATGGGCTCACGGGTAAGCGGGTTAATTTCTTTACCAACCAGAGAAACGTCAGCATCGTATTGCACCGGGCCTTTGCCATCCAGCGGCTCGCCGCGGCCATCGATGACGCGTCCCAACAAACCATAACCGACTTTGACATGACTGGTGTGACCACTGGGTATAACCCGGGCATTCGGTATCAAACCGCGACTTTCACCCATCGTCATCAGATAGGTTTTATCATCGGAAAAACCGACCACTTCAGCCTCAATATGATGACCATTTGGCGTTACTATGTCGCAGCTGGCTCCAATCTCGGACTGACAGCCCACCGCCTCCAGCGTTAAGCCGACCATTCTTACCAGCCGGCCTTCAACCACCGGTTCGCTCAACGTAATCCCATGCTGCCGATCCTTGAAGCCTTTTAAAAACTTATCACGTCGGCCTTCAAGTCTACTCATCAGCGATCCCGTTATCGTCAAGCTGATCGGCGGTGTTTAACTGATTAGCATTTTCAGGTAACTGAAGACCGGAAAACAACTGCCCGGTAATTTCTGATAAGCGTTTTTCAAGACTTAAATCGATGCTCGCCACTTCTGTTTTAATCAGACAACCGCCGGCTGTTACACTGGTGTCGGCCTCAAATTTCCAGCCCAGATCGCTGTCATGTACATCGTTTTGTTCTAACAATGCAATATCAGCAGGATTCAGATGGACGATAATTTGTTTCTGCGCAATCGGCAGGCGGCTGGTTGCCTGCCGCATCAGATCAAAAACGTGTCTCGAATCAACACTCAGTTCATGTGCCAAGATCTGCTTACAAAAAAAGAAGACCATTTCAGTAAGCTGCTGCTCAACTTCTCTATCAACATCATCCAGAGGTTTTGACAACAGATTGAAACATTTCTGCAGCTGTTGGGCATTTTGTTTCAGAACAGCTTGCTCGGCCGTCAGTTGTTGCTGGATATAGTTTTCGCTATCAGCGATACCTTTTTCATAAGCTTCATCGTAACCAATCTTATAGGCTTCATCGTAGGCTTGCTTTTGAACTTCTTCAATTTGTTTGACAGTCAGGAAGGTTGGCTGATCTTGCTGTTGCTTGATCCGCGCAAGCCTTTTTTTTATGCGCTGCTCAAATAACTGAACATCGTCTATTTCAACCCGTTGTTCCGGTTTCGTGTGTTTATTAACAACATGACCTTCCACTGCAGGCAAAGACCAGGACACGGCCTCCTTAAATGATTTATTTGATTTTTCAATATCAAAATCAGACAAACTCTTCACCGCCACCTAACTGAATATCGCCTTCATCTGCCATCCGGCGGGCGATTGCAATGATCTCTTTTTGTGCCGCCTCTACTTCACTGATACGAACAGGACCACGCACTTCAATATCCTCTTCCATCATCTCGGCAGCACGTGAAGACATATTCTTAAGGAATTTAGCTTTAACCGACGCCTCCGCACCTTTCAATGCCACTACCAGGCTTTCAGATGATACTTCTCTCAATAGCTGCTGAATACCACGGTCATCCACTTCAACCAGATTATCAAACACAAACATAAGATCATGTATCTGCTCTGCAGTATCCTGATCGGCTTCTGCGATGGTTGCAGTAATCGCCGCTTCAGTCACACCATCCATATAGTTCAGAATATTGGCCGCGGTTTTCATACCGCCGATACTGGATTGGGTGACGTTTGAGCTACCCTCAAACTGTCTTTCCATAATCTTATCCAGTTCCTGCAACGCCGCCGGAGCAACACCGTCAAGATAAGCCACTCGCATTAAAATATCCGGGCGCTGTCTTTCGGGTAATAGCGCAAGCACCTCAGCCGACTGACTGGCATCAAGATAGGAAAGAACGATCGCAATAATTTGTGGGTGTTCGAGACGAATAACCTCAGCTACAGAACGACCATCCATCCACTTCAAGGCTTCTAAACCACTCTGACCACTGCCCATCAGAATACGGTCGATCATATTACCGGCTTTGTCTTCTCCCAAAGCCGCAACCAGCATGGAACGAATGTAATCTTCAGAACCGATTCCCAGTGATGACTGATCACCAACCTCACCCATGAAATCGTCCATTACTCTATTAACAGTCGCCTGGTTAATATTGGACATGGATGCCATCGCGCTACCAATCGCCTGAACCTCTTTTGGATTCATATGCTTGAGCACTTCGGCAGCATCATCGGTACCCAGAGTCAGCAGTAACACTGCCGACTTCTCAACACCTGTGAGCTTTTGTTCTTCTACTACTATTTCTTTATTCTCAGCCATTAAGCAGATACCCAGTCTTTAACCACTTTAGCGACACGTCGTGGGTCATGTTCCACCATTGCTTTTGCAAACTGAATCTTCTGATCATTCAATTCAGGCAATGGAATAACGCCGTCTCTTTTTCTTGCCTCTTCTTCCTCATCCTCATCATCTTCAGGGGTATGAATCACCACTGGTGGACGATAGTTGGAAAGGTCTTTCAGCGATGGTTTTAACACACCAAACACTATGTATAACACCAGCAAAACACCAGCCAGCTGCTTCATTGTCGGCCAGAACCATTCCTGCTCATAGAAAGGCACATCAAGCGGTTCTACTTCATCTTCCATTAAAAACGGCGCACTAATAACATTGACCCGGTCACCACGTTCTACATTATAGCCGATTGTTTCCTGAACCAATAAAGTCAATCGCTGCAATTCTTCTGCATTCAGCTCCCGTCGCTCAAACTTGGGCTCGGCTTTTTTTACCGCCGCTCCCGCTACCGGAGGATTGGCTGCTGCAGCCTGCCCGGCTGCCTGCTCTGGTGCCTGAGCAGCGGCAGCCGCCGCAGCTGCCGCTGCCTGATCTGCAACATTTGCACCTGCTGCTGCCGCAGGGTTTGCCACAGGGGCTGCTACAGCAGGCTTTTCCACCGGAAATAAGGCATGATCAACCAGCACCGCTACCGTTAAACGCTTAATCAGACCTGTACTGCGCTTTTTATGACTAATGGTTTTATCGACTTCAAAATTTCGTACCGCGTTACGGGAACTATTGAGGATACCGCCATCGTTAGCGTTTACATCGGTTATCTCGGTATTTTCAGTAACCACAGCATCTTCAGGCGGCTTATTCGTCAAAGCACCAGGGATACCTTCGGCATCGCGGCCACCGGCTTTACGGTTCTCACTGGTCTGTTCACTACGGACAATTCGTTTTTCCGGATCGTAAGCCTCAGAGGTGCTTTCTATTGCATCAAAGTCTACTTCTGCATTGACTTCAGCTCGCACCTTGCCAACCCCGATAATCGGTGCCAGCAAGGTCTCGATACGCTGCACCAAGTCTGTTTCTAACTGTCTTGTGTACTGGTATTGTTTGACACCCATGGCCATTGAGTTGTTTTTATCGGTGGCATCAGATAACAATCGGCCATTCTGATCAACAACGGTAACTTGTTGCGCAGTCAGATGTGGCACACTGGAAGAAACCAGATGTACAATCGAAGCAACATTCGAACTATTGATACCCTCGCCGCCAATTAAATCAACCACCACCGATGCACTTGGCGGAATTCTGTCACGCACAAACACCGACTGTTTTGGCAGTGCCAGATGCACCCGCGCTTTGCGGATGTTGCGTAAGCTGGCAATAGTTCGGGCTAATTCAGACTCAAGTGCATGGTGATAACGCGCTGCTTCAACAAACTGACTGGTGCCAAAGCCCTGCTCTTCAGATAACTGCTCCATACCGCGAATAGTGGCTTTTTTCGGAATACCCAATGCCGCCATTTTTAAACGGGCATCATGTAAGGCTTCTTTTTTAACCAAGATCATGCCCGTTGCCGTATCAAGATCGTAGTCGATACCCGCCGCCAACAATGCACTGGAAACATCGGCCGCGTCTTCGCTGTCCAGTGAGGAATAAAGCGGTGTCATATCCGGTGAGATTGACCAGATACCAATCAGCAAGGCCAGCGCAAAAACAGCCGAAAAAGAAAAGATCAGGCCCATTTGTTTTGCCGCTGGCATTTCCAGCATGCCCTGGACCATTGGCGGCAGTTTTATCGTACCCGGTGGCAGCTCAATTTCGCCGTCAACCTCTGTCTCCACCAGCGCTTTACTTTTATCTTTTTCTTTTGATTTATCTTCGGTTGCTTCTAATTCATTGGCGGCCATTGTTTATTACTCCAACTTAACTCTTTATCATTTGCTTAACGGCCTTAAACCGGCATATTCATGACTTCTTGGTATGCGCTCAATAATTTATTGCGCACTTGAGTCATTGCCTGAAAGGAAACGCTGGCTTTTTCCAGCGCAACCATCACCTCCGGTAAGGTAATATCAGGATCCCCTTTTTCAAAAGCTGTGGTTAACTGAGCCGCTGTCATCTGAGTATCGTTCACAGAATCTATCGATTGCTTTAACAGGTTTGAGAAATCCGGTTTATTAGTGCCGGCAGGTGCTTCAATATTGAGACTTGCAGAATTATTCTCAACCTGTGATGCCATCGAGCGCATCTGGGCCAGTAATTGATTAACATTCATTTCACTCATGGTCTCACCTGCGTCAAGATTTTGTTCAAATTTGTCATTAATAAATATAAAAGCATAAATCAGGCCAACTTAAATTACCGGTCATACTGCAACCCGTCCGATAAAATACTCAGCCTGGAATAGGTACACCGTTATCACGCATTCTTGCCAGTTTATAACGCAGTGTTCGCGGACTAATACCGAGTTTTTCAGCAGCATATTTGCGACTACCATCACCGGCCTGTAACGCGTCCAGTATTAATTGCTGTTCGCGGTCTTTTAAATCACTGACCAGTACCGACTCGTCGGCCACGGCGCTGATAACATTCTCTGTAGTCACTGCCAATGACTGCAGACTTGGTTCATACTGAACATCTTCGGCATAAATAACGTCCGAGTTTTTTAGTATCAGTGCACGCTGTACGGTATTATCCAGTTCACGCACATTACCCGGCCAGTCATGCGCCAGTAATTTTTTTTCTGCCGATGAATCAAATACCACCGACGGACTCTGAGTGCCAAGATGACGGTTTAAAAGCTGTCTGGCAATCGGCATAATATCATCGCGACGGTTTCTCAGTGCCGGTATAACAATCGGGAATACATTTAAACGGTAGAATAAGTCTTCACGAAAACGTCCTGCTGCCACTTCCTCTCGCAAATTCCGATTGGTTGTTGCCAGTACCCGCACATCCAGTGCAATGGATTTTTTACCGCCTAAGCGTTCAACTTCTTTTTCCTGTAACACGCGCAGTAATTTTGCCTGCAAGGCTACATCCATCTCCGACACCTCATCCAGCAATAAGGTGCCCTGCTGCGCCTGCTCGAATTTACCGGCATGTGCCTGACTGGCACCTGTAAAGGCACCTTTTTCATAACCAAAGAGCACAGACTCCAGCATATTTTCAGGAATAGCCGCACAGTTTATCGCCATAAACGGACCTTTTTTGCGACTTGAATGATGATGAATATACTGTGCAAAAATCTCTTTACCGACACCGCTTTCACCGTTAAGTAATACCGTGGCTTCACTTTCTGCAACACGTTTCACCAGCGCCTTTAATTTAATAACCTCTTTATCAACGGCCACCAGGTTATCGTCGGCTTCCACTTCAGGGAAAATAGATTCGAGCAACTGCAGCAACTCACTGGTTTCAAACGGCTTGATCAGGTAGTCTGTTGCACCCTTGCGGATTGCCTGTACGGCCTTCTCAATCGTGCCATAGGCCGTCATCATAACCACCGGCACCTGCTGACGGTTTAATTTAAGTTTTTGCAATAACTCAAAACCATCCATCGGCTGCATTTGCACATCACTTAAAACCAGATCGATATGATTGTTCTGATATTTTAATAATGCCTGCTGCCCATCTTCCGCTTCTATCACGTCATAACCATTCAGACTCAGAGTATCACTTAAGGCTTCTCTCAGATTGACGTCATCTTCAACCAGTAATATTTGTTTTTTTGTCATTTATAAAATCCTCAAACAGCAGGTGTTTGCATAATCTTTAATTAGTTTTATTGAATCTGTTTTGTTTTGCTTTGCAGCAGTTTTTCTGTCTGGTAGTAATTTAATTTGATCTGCATTTCTGTACCTTTGCCCTGTTCTGACACAGCGCTGAGCGAGCCATGATGCGCATGGATAATAGACTGAGAAATTGCCAGACCGAGACCAGTTCCATTTGATTTCGTGGTATAAAAGGGTTTGAATATTTGCTCGCAGGCCTGCTTATTCAAACCTGGACCATTGTCTTTAACAGCTATCAGCAGCTGATCATCGGCTTGATCTAGGCTGACAGTGGTTTTAATCGGGCTACTGGCAGTGGCCAGTTGATAGCTGTTTTCTACCAGACTAATCAGCACTGACAACAGCGCATCACGACTACCGGCAACCATAATCTCTGCTTCATTCTCTTCTAACTGCGCCACAGCCAGCTCAAAAAACGCGTAGTTTTTTTCCTTAAAATAATTATCCAGTGCCTGTAATAACTCGCTGATATTTACCTGATCGTGTTCAAACTCACCGTCGCGGGCAAACAACAACATGTCGTTTACCAGATGATCCAGATGTAACAAATTGTTTTTGATTCTGTCGGTAGACTTTGCGCGCAGCTCGGCGCTGATATCAGGGTGTGACAGTTGCTCAATCGACAGTAAAGCTGATGCCAGTGGTGTGCGTACCTGATGAGCCAGACCAGCTGTAATCTGACCCAGTTCTGCCAGCCTGCTCTGACGATAGCCAGATTGTTGCAGTTTATGACTCAGGCTGACATCGGTCAGAATAATAACCTGTCCCTGTTCTGCATCCAGTGCACGCTGGTTATAGCTGTAAACACTGGCATCAAGACCAACTAATTCATGGCCATTAAAATTAAAATGCTGTGCTAACAAACATTCCCAGTTCAATCCGGTTATATCGGCTTTGAAAATATCTTTTGCGGTTTGATTGGCTGAACGTATGGTTTGAGACTGATCGACCCAGATCACTGCTGCTGGCATCGCGGCGTGTAAGGCTTCTAAGCGATCGGCCAGTTTTTCTTTTTCTGCCAGTTGTTTGAGTTTTTCTGAGTTGGCCGTGGCCAGAGATTTAGTTAAACACTCAACCCGCAATTCCAGATCACGGTAACTACTTTCCAACTGATTCGACATCTGGCTGAACAACTGAAAAGCAGCCTGCAATTCAGTCTTGTCGTTGATCGGTGCTTCTGATTGTAGTTGGCGTATTTGCATTACAGTGTCGTTTTTGCGTCGTCAGTTATAGTAACGATAACAAATGCACTTACTATGCCAATTTATTTTATTCTATAAAATCAATACCTTAGTATTAACAACACAGCCCAAGCAGTCAAATTTATGTCACATCCGTGGCTTTTTGTAAGCCGTATTTTTTCAATTTTTCAACCAGCGTAGTCCGCCGCATATTCAGTAATTTGGCGGCATGTGCTACCACACCCGAGGAATTATCCAGCGCCTGTTTGATTAACTGTACTTCCATATCCGCCAGATGCGCTTTCAGATCAATACCATCCGAGTTGATCATGCCTGACGCAGTATCGGGCAGGCTGTCTGGATCAAAGTTCCACAACGCATTGGCTTCATCGTTTGATACCTGAGCACCAGCCACTTGCCGGGACACACTAAAGCTGTCCTCAGAAAATGACGAGCTATCATAAGCACTGTCCGAGCCGGATGGTAATGCACCTGCTTTGATATATTTCGCCGGTAAATCGCGTACATCAACAATACCATTGGGATACATTATGGTCAGTCGCTCCACCAGATTTCCCAGCTCCCTGATATTACCCGGCCACTGATATTGCGACAGCATGTCTGTAGCCGCGGCCGTTAAGCGCACCGATCCACGGTTATCATTTTCCAATTTATCAATCTGTTCCTGTAACAGAGACGGAATATCGCCCAGGTGTTCACGTAGCGAAGGCATATCGATAGGAAATACATTGAGGCGGTAAAACAAGTCTTCTCGAAATTTACCATCGGCAATCGAATTTTCAAGATCACGATGGGTAGCGGCCACTATTCGCACGTCGGCATGAATACTCTGGTTACTGCCAACCCGCTCAAAAATTCGCTCCTGCAGCACCCGTAATAATTTAACCTGCATCGGCAGGCTCATGTCGCCAATTTCATCCAGAAACAGTGTGCCGCCCTGAGCCATTTCAAAACGCCCCTGACGCGCTGTAATAGCACCAGTAAAAGCACCTTTTTCATGGCCGAATAATTCACTTTCCAGCAAGTCTGCCGGTATTGCACCACAGTTAATTGGTACAAAAGGCTTATCCTTCCTGTCAGACAAGGCGTGCAGCATACGCGCCACCACTTCTTTACCGGTACCGGATTCCCCCAGTATCAACACATTGGCCATGGTGGGTGCAACCTGCTCAATCATGCCTCTGATACGCTGAATCACTTTACTGGAGCCGCATAAATCCGGTTTGTTTTTAGTCGCTGACTGACGAATCGGGGCGTTAACACCTTCGCCTTTTATCCGGTTTTGCAATGCGCTGCCATCACCATTCCCGCTGCGCGCTTTAGCACCCGCCCCAGCCATCCGCTGCCTGAACTGTTCAACCCGAGTAAATACATCATTGAGTTCTTCATACTGTAGCGGGTAACTTAAATGAGACATCACCGAGGCGTACTGGCTCATCTTATCCTGATAGTGTTTTTCGTCCTGGTTATAGACGATGATGGGAAATAATTGCTTATCGCTATCGAAACGTTTAATGACATTAACAATGTCAGCAGCGTCATCACTCTTACCCAGTAAGATGGCAAAATACTCACGGTGTAAGTCATCCGGGCTAAGCGATGAGTCAACCATCAAGTCGACGTCATAATTGATGAACGAGAGCAGGCTCTTCACTTCATTAGCCAAAGACAAATCTGATTCGATCAGCAGAATACAAGGTTTGCTGTGGGTTGTTGTCATACCATCCTCTTAAATACTGATAGCCGATTAATACGGTCTTTTAAGTTTTGCTACACAGTGCTGTTAGCTTTTTGGCATAGACAATTAATTTTGACGCTGATTATCTATAAATTAACTGAGATTTAAGCACAAGTTTCGAATTTGTCAAAAATCCGCCGTTATTTTTTCAGTGACGTAGTGAATTGGGTGTTTTTTTGACAAATGCAGATAGCGATTCACGAATTTGTACCAGTAAAGCCGTGGCCTGATGCAATACCTGCTGATCTTTATTTTGAATAGAATCAATCAATAGACGACTCACATAACGGTATAAATCATCAAGATTGGCGCTCATAGAAGGGTTTTGCTGGTGATCCAGCGTCATTTGTAATCGTTCAATCACCGCTACTGCGCTGAGAATACTGGTCTGGTAACTTTCATTACTCCAGCCTGTTAATGTCGCCCTGGCACGACTGATATGCAGCAAGGATTTATCAAACAGCATGACAATAACCTGCATCGGGTCATCAGCCCATAGTTGTTTAAGTTCGTCGCCATGAAAAGAAGCTGTTGGTTTTATAGTAGCAGTATCAATATTCATAAGTTCGCTATTGCAATCTCAATGCCAACTTATTAACCGCATTAAAATCAATAACTTATAAAATATACATACTCAGGATAAGGCGAGCAAAAAGGTCAGATAATGCCATAGTGGCAAAAATTGCCTGCCAGTTTGTAGTCACAATGAGAGGAGAATTAAAAAAACAGCGGTATCAGGTGTTATTTGAATAGGCCGAGATGGCATGCTGTGCATCACCGATTCGGGAAAACACAGCACCAATTTCATTTTTTATTGTCTGGCTGATCGTCAACAACTGCAAATCCAGCGCCTGAATCGTTGCAATACCCTGAGCCACTTCTGCTGCCTCGTCGGTACTGACCTGGTCTGAAAAAAACTGCTTTAATAAGGCCAGCCGAGAGTGCTCAAGTTTAGAAATCGCCAGCCAGGGCTGTTTTGCATATTCTTCATCCAGCGCAAGATCGGCCAGTGATTCATTAGGCACAGCCAGCTGACGCATTTGCTGTGTCAGCTGAAGAATGGTTTGCCATTGCTGTTGTCGTTGCGGGTTCATTAGTGTGTGATAAACCGGCTTATTTATTTTTCTCAGAAAATTCTTTTCTGACCTCTTGCGGTATGGCTGACCAGCCCGCTTTGATCTCATTCAATAAAGCAGCCACTTCATCAAGCAAATCCATATTATTGCTCATATTGGCTTCGAGTAATTTGCGCTGCATGTAATCGTATAAAGAAAACAAATTTTCAGCGATTTCACCGCCTTTTTCCATATCCAGCGAGGTGACCAGACCATCGATAATCGTAATGGCTTTACTGACATCTTCGCCTTTTTTGGCAATATTTTTCTGTAGCATATGATATTTGGCACTGTTAATTTTCTCTAACGCGCCGTCCAGTAACATCTGAATCAAATGATGCGGATCAGCCACATCAACAGCAACTTTAGTACCCACCTGTTTGTATTGATTCATGGCAACAGAATTATGCATAGTGTGTTTCCTTTTGTCTTTGTCTGTGCCCATTCGTTATTTATAGCTGAAAACAACGAATATGGCTATTAACTTGTTAGCGTCCGCTTTACTGAAAAACTTTAGTGTTTATTTCGCCTTTTAGTCGTAAACCGTCACTGATAAAAAGGACTTATCGAGTGAAATAACTCATTAAACTATTTATTGTTTACCTGAATTTTTGGCAGTGCATTCAACTGCTGAGACAGGTAACTGCTGGTTACATTCAGCTGCCCCATTAGTACATCAAGCGCTACAAACTGGGCACGGTATCGTTTCTCAATCGCATCAACCCGCTTGGTTAATGCCTCACGTTTCTCAGTAATGCTATCTATTTGAGCATCAAGACTATTGGTTTTGGCAGTGATAAGACCGCTAGATGATAGAAACTCACCCAACATACTGTTCAGGCTGCCAGCAAAACCTTTACTGAAATTGACCGTACCCCTGCCACCGGTCGTACCGCCCGTAATCTCCAGTATCATGCCAGCAGTGACACCACTGCCGGTCAGGCGTTGACCATCGCCACTGGCGACGGTACCGTTAATAGTGCCGCTCACATCCAAACCATCCGTCACCACTGCGCTGGCATCAAAACCCAATGAACTGTTATTCGCTGCTATTGCAACCGTTGAATCGCTGCCAAAACTGTTTGAAGTAATTTCAAAGTGATCAGTGACATAACTCACAGTGACACTGACGCCACCTTCTTGTAAACCGGTACTGCCGTTCAGGCGGTTTTGAATTTCTGTGGCCAGTGCATTCATATCCGCATAAACCGCCTGGGTTATAAAAATCTCACCTGAGCTGACCCCATCGATTTTCAGGTTCATTAACTCATTGCTGGCATCAATCGTCACCGGGCCGGCCACTGCAGTACCGGCCAATACACCTTTAGACGCTAATTGTGTTACGCGAATATCATAAGAGCCTTCCTGAGTCTTGGAACTTGAACTGATAAAGTTAATATCTTTATCACTCGGGCTGGCGTTGGAATAAAACATTTGTGAGACGGCTTCAAAATCAGTATTGAGAGCTGCATTAAACTTGCTTGAATCAAGCGCTAATGTGCCATCTCGCTGGGTGGTAATTCCAATCGAGGACAAGGTATTGTAATTGCTGTTATTATCAATCACCGAACCCAATTCCCGACGGATTTGCCTTATCACATTCCTTGTTGTGGTATCACCAAGCAACAAACCTGAGGGGCCATCTCCACCACCAAACTGGGTCAAGCCGGCAACGGTGTTCACCAGCTCGTTGTATTTTCCAATAAAGTTTTTAACATTAGACTCAGCATTAGAATTATCCTGCTTGATCGTAACTTGAGTCGGCTTACCAATATCAGCTGATTTAAGATTAAGAGTGACGCCGTGAATCGCGCCACTAATCTCATTGGTCTCACGAGTAATTTTCAAACCATTCACTTTTACGGTAGCATCTGACGCAGCCTGAGTTTGCTCAGCATTGGTCGCATCAATATTAAAAGCCAGTTGTGACAAACCGGTGGTATCAATATTTTCGGCCGCAGTCAGACCTTCATCAACTGTAATATTCAGACTGTTGGCAAGCCCTGAATCATCAGAGGAAAGTAATAATTTATAACCCGTACCATCATCCACAACAGTAGCGGTAACACCAATGTCAGCATCATTGATAGCATCACGCAAACCTTCAACCGTGTTGTTTGCATTGGTTATTTCGATAGATTTGGAGCTTTTATCAGGGTTGGTAGTAAAACTGGTGTAGGTATCTGTGCCTTCGGTGTAATCGGTAGTACCAAAGTCAAAAGTTAATGTGCCGGTACCAACAACGGTATCTAAAGCTTCAAAAGCAATACTGGAGAGACTATGAGTCTGGGCCAGGCTTTCAACTTCTACTGAATAACTACCACTGGTGGCGATGGAAGTGGCCGATGCGCTTAATAAACTCGTGTCACCGATACTGACTTTATTAACAGAGAATCCGGATGCGGTTTTTAACGACGTTAATGAGGATTTAAAACTGGAGACGGCGCTGGTAAGGCTGCCAAATGCGGAAATCTCAGAGAGCGTTTTTGCTTCCTGACTATTTAGCCGGTTTTCTGTGGGCGCGCGTTCAGCCTGAATAATCTGTTGTAACAGACTATTAATATCTAACCCTGAACCGATTCCCGACGCTGAAAGTGTGGCCATAGTGAACCTCTAAAATGACTAATGTCTCTTAATAATATGAGTATAGTGCAATATTAAGGCCAATTATGCCGATGTCTGAACAATAACTCCTGTACTGCTGTCAACGCTTTCCCTGATGGTTTCGGATAATTTCAGCACTTCTTCAGAAGGTATCTGACGGATCAGTTCTGCGGTCTCAGAATTGATGACTTTAATGACGGTACGACCGCTGTCATCATCGACACTGAAATGCAAATCACGGTTTACTAGCTGGGCATGATTATTTAACTGCTCAACCACTTCACGTGCTTTTTCCTGGCTCACTTGCTGCTCTGCTTGTAAGGTCGCTTCCTTTTTGACCGCTTGCTGCGTTGAACCGGTTGCAGGCGGTAAATCAGTGCCCGCCTCCACTGCAAGGGTTTGCCGCTCCGGGTTGCCTGGTTTCTTGACAGCAATAGACTGTGCTGCATTCGCCGCGGCTGTTTTTATTGACTGGTTACTCATGATATCAGAAGACATATCATCACCTATTCACCGTATTGTTCATTAAACATCTATTCACTAAAAACGACAACGCGGCCGAGGGAAAATCCCCCGTCCGCTCACTTAAACACTAGTGTGTTGTCATGGTTTTTAGCTCATCTAGCGCTAAACTTACTGCAGTAAGCTCAGTACTAATTGAGGCAGTGAGTTAGCCTGAGACAGCATCGCGACACCTGCTTGCTGCAAGATCTGCGTACGAGTCAGGTTCGCTGTTTCCGTTGCGAAGTCAGTATCCTGAATTCGACTACGTGCAGCGCTCAGGTTCTCAACCGTTGTTGACAGGTTAGAGATAGTCGATTCAAAACGATTCTGAACCGCACCCAGTGCACCTCGAAGGCTGTTAACACGTGCCAGCGCACCATCGGTAATATCAATCGCAGCTGTCGCACCTTTAGTCGTACTGATATCGATGGTATTAACCGTTTTGTTTTCACTAGCCTGTAACTGCGTCGAGTTACCCGCAAATAAACCACCGGTGATTTCACTTAAGTTTGAAGAAACACTGAAGTAACCGCCGTTTGATTTAAACTCAACTTCACCACCAATCACTGTGGAATCACGACTACCGGCATTAAGACCACCTGTTTGTAAGGTAGTTGCAACACCAACGCCACCTTTTACATCCAGAGTTACGGTTTGGCCTAATACACCATCTGCAGCGACTGAACTGTCGAAGTTAGAGATACTGATATCTTTACCCGTCGCATGCTCCAGAGCAATCGATTCACCATCCAGACTCAATACAGCCGAGATACCGGTTTTACCAGACTCGTCATTAATCGCTTCTGCTAGAGAACCTAAATCAGTGGTTGTTACATTTGATGAGAACTCAACACCATTCAGTTTAAATGAAACCACACCATCCAGCGACAGGTTACTGATCGTGGCTTTGGTATTAGCCGTTGCTGCAACACCAGTCGCATCAGAAATCGCATTAACCTGCGCTACAATAGAAGAGGCTTCAGCGTTTTCTAAAATTTCAAGATTAACCGAAGACTCACCATTTATGGTCAGCGTCTGTGCAGCAACATTATTACCTTTCTTAGTATCTGCCACACCATAAGCCGTGTAATCAGCCACACCGCCACCGGTCGTATTACCCAGTAAACTAGAGCTGGCCGCTGTATTCGCAGCGGTGGAGGTAATGCTATAACCTGCATCCAACACAACATCAATCGCTGCAATTTTAAAAGCAGAATCCTGAGCCGCTGCAGCATCATCTGTTAAGGTAATGCCTTCGAAAGCCACCGTACTAATCAAATTTGTGCTGGTTGTTGCATCAACACCGGTAGCCGAATTAGTATCAGTAAGAGTCGTGCTGACCAAAGTAGTGGTGTCCGTATCTCCTGAGACCACATCAACACTACCATCGGTGGTCGTTGTACCACTATTAAAGCTGGTAACAACCAAGTCAGTACTGTCCGCCTTTAAAATAGTAATACTGCCAGCACCATCATTGACGATGCTATATGCAGCCGGGTCTAAAACCTGTGATGCGGCCTCTGCGAAATTATTAGCCTGAGTAATAGCAGACGCATCATTTAAGTAATTAATGGCTGCACCACCATCAATGACGATAGAATGAGTTTCACCTGAGGTACCCTGAACAAAGTTACCAAAGGTAACCGAGGTTGCATCAGAAACCACAAAGTCGGAAACACCAATATCAGAGGCACCAGCTGCCGCTTCACTGGTCAACAACACTTCACCACTGTTAGAAGTCGTCGAGGCCTTAATGCCAACCGTATTGGTACCGATTGATGAATTAATTTCAGCTACCACCTGGTCTTCGATATTGGCATAGGTTTTGGTATCACGAATAAAACTCACCACGTCACCTGTACCGGCGGCACCTGCAGCATCCAGTACTTCAAACGAAATACCATCACCGTGATCAATATTCTGTGACTCTGAGAAATCCAGAACTGCCGTATTGGTAGTCGCTGCTGTTGCTGTCACACCATCAAGTGAATTAAAAATACCCAGTAATGTTGCCTGTGTTTCATCACCTACTGCTACTGCTGCTGTATCGGTATTGCCATCAATATCAGTTGTTGTCAGGGTTTGTACTGTCTGATCATAACTGCCCACAGCATTATCAGCACCGGCTAATGCATTACCGGAAATCACCCGCAGGTTAGTGTAAGTTGAATTTGCGATACCACCTGTGTCATTACCAGTCACTGGACTATTAGTACTGACTTTATTGATACCTAAAGACTCAGCCGTTGCGCCTGATACACTGACATTAATGGTTTGATTAGCTTCTGCACCAACCTGGAATGATTGTGCGGTGAAAGAGCCATCAAGTAATTTTAAACCATTGAATGAAGTGGTTTGGGCGATACGATCGAGCTCTGATACCAGCTGGTTTACCTCTGACTGCAGACTTAAACGGTCTGATGCCGAGTTGGTTGAGTTAGCAGACTGAACGGATAACTCACGAATACGTTGTAAGATATTACCTGACTCAGATAATGCACCCTCAGCGGTTTGCGATAAAGAGATCGCATCATTTGCATTTCGGCTTGCCTGGCTCAGACCACGGATTTGAGAGGTAAAACGATCCGAGATCGCAAGACCTGCCGCGTCATCTTTTGCGCTGTTGATACGTAAACCAGAAGACAATCGTTGTAATGAAGTCTGTAACTGGCTTTGTGAACTGTTCAAGTTACGTTGTGCGTTCAAAGACGCAAAGTTTGTATTAATGACTTGAGGCATGATGCTCTCCTGTTTCTTCCGTCGCTTTTTAAGTCAACGGAAGTGTTTAAGACTTAAATTTCAGCGATGTTAATAGATTTACTACTTTCAGATAACTTAGCGGCCATGTCTTAAATAACTTTAGACTTTTGTTAGAAAAAAAACCTGACATAATGACAAATACAATAACTCTTTGTTTTATTTGACAATATATTTTATTCAAGCTGTGTTTAATGGGCAATAATAGACGTTAAATGGCTAGAAACCGTAAAATAGTGCCCCAAATAACGGTTGTTGCTTATATAAATATAGACCCACTGCTGTGCTGTTAATGCTGATTTCGGGGTTATTGAGTGGATATCAACTGATTAAATGCTGGATTCCTGCTAAAACACCGCCGGAACTCAATTTGGATGATAGGTTTATAAATTAAACGAGAGATGGCGCCGACTGAAAGTCAATTATGAGCAAACCTTTAAAGAAATATTGTTTTTACCGCAAATGAACGCGAATAAACGCAAATTTAACAATGATAAAAGAAAAGTAGCCTGAATGAAGTGTAGTAATAGGTCAGGAAGCCCTTCCTGATGTAACGTCAGAAATCTACTCTATATTGATTCATAATCAGGAAATAAACCGAGTGAAAGGCTGTAATATTTTGTCAGTATAGGAATACCGGTCTACAAACCTTTGTTTCCATTGGCGTTTATTCGCGTTCATTTGCGGTAAATATTTTTTGCCTTTAACAGCCGCTTCAGGATGCTACCTTGACTCTATATATAGTCAAATAACGATAGTTGTTGTATCTGTGCAAAGCTTTGTTGCGCGGCCTGGAAAGCGGTCATCTGAAAATTCAGCTGCGAGATGGCTTCGGCATAGTCGAGGTCAATAATGTCTGAGCGTATCTTTTCTAACTGATTTTTTTGCGATTCATTCTGGCCTTCCTGGCTTTCTACAATATTTAAACGGGCACCAATCGCGGTGCGACTACTGACCACATTATCGGATGCCTGTGAAATATTGGACAAACTGATGGCAATGCGCTGCGCCAGCTGTGCCAGCATACTGACACCATTTTCTTCATTTGGTGGCTCTTCCAGGTCATTCACCAGTTCCCGCAAGGTGGTGAAGATATCCTGATGCCGACTGGCTTTGACAGTGAAAACATCATCACCCTCAGGAGCACCTTCGATACTGACATTATGGCCATCGAATATGTATGACTGATTCTCGATGTATTCACGCGCCGGAGCACCCACTATTGAATTAACGATATTAATACCCAGCGTTTCCAGTGCGCTGCCTTGAAAAACCAGACTGGCGTTATCGGTTAAGCCAAACTGGTCCGAGTTAATGACAATTTCCTCTGTCAGCGGGGTGTTCGGTGCAATCGCATTAATACCGGCGGCGGCATTGATTTCTGCCGCGATAGCCGAGGCTGAGATACCAAGACCTGCTGTTAAATCAATTTTTACAGGGGTTTTGTCGCCATCAACATAAATTTTTAACTGATTGTTTCTGTCGATACCACTGTCATAATCATTGGCCACCAGACCCAGTACGTTATTACTAAAACCCACCACCCGAAGATCAATTTCTGCGCCCTCTTCAAAAGTAGTCAGAACAATATTACCAGCGCCATTACGGGAAACCTTGACGGCATTATCACCAAAAGCGACATTAACTCGTTCCTGTAAATATCCGGGTAACGAGCCGGCATTATGCAAACCGTCTAAATTAACCGTTCTGGTCTGACCATTCACATTTAAGGTAAATGCGGTTGGCCCGCCGGTATCAAAATCTGCGCCTAAGGATAAGTTTGCCAAGCCTGTTACCACGGCTGGCTGATCAGCATCGTAAATATCCACACCACCCAGCCCCAGATCGGCCGAAGTAACCGTGCCGGGTGATAAGTTCAAGTCAATAATGTCGAAGAATTTTTCTTCCCGTACCGGTGGGTTGGTACCGGATACATTGATCGCCTGCAAGCCTAAACTGGCTGCCGTGCCGGCCAGATTTGAAAACGTGATACTACTATTTAGTCCGTCTTTTTCCAGCGATTCGATGACCATGTTACCGGCCGCATCCACATAGCCTTTGACTAAATCCTCGCCTAACTGAGTGTTGATTTCACTGGCCACCGCTTTTGCGATCACTAATGGTGGCTCTGCCGCCATGTTCAGGTTAAAGGTAATCGGAACCGCGACAGCACCGTGCACACTGATATCAAAAGTGGCCGGTGCCACTGAATAATCGAGACTCAAAGGGGCTGCTGCTGCGGTAAACTTGGCTGAGCGTAATTCATCTTGCTGTCTGAATGTCATCATGTAATCATGTGCTACAAAATCACGCGTATCGGAAACCGAGCCTTCGTGTATAACACCCGAGCCGGTATTTACCAGACCTGAATCGACTGCAAAACTGCCGTTACCTGTTCTTACTTTCTGAAAAATATCAGAACCGGAATCACTGACTTTGACCTGGCGGGTATTGCCGATTTTTATCCCCATTTGGCCCTGGTCACCGTTATAAATATACTTACCCTGACCATCGATATAAAACGGCCGGGTTTGTGATTTATAACCTGAAAATAGATAATCGCCGTTAACATCGCGGCGGTTTGCCAGATCAAAAATCTCATCAATCCGCTGCTTGATTTCAGCGGTATTAGCCCGCCGTGTCTGATCATCACCGGTACCAATATTACCAGCCTGCACAGCCAACTCGCGGATCCGGTGCAAGGCCAGACTGACACTGTCTAAGGTAGAGTCTTCCAGCTCTAAGCGCTGTTTGGCGTATATTGAATTTTCACTGTATTGAGCAATTTTTGTAATTGACTGGCCAATACCTAATACCCGCGCAGTGGCACTGGGATCATCGGATGGGGATAGCAATTTAACACCCTGACCGACCTGATCCTGAATTCTCAATAATTTTGCCTGCTGATCCAGCATGGTATTGAGGCCCTGAGCATAGAAAAATGATGTCGATATTCTCATGAGTTAATCCTTACACCACATCTAAGATGGACTGAAATATGGCCTGCGCTGTCTGCACTACCCGGGTTATCGCAGTGTATGCCTGTTGAAAGCGAATCAGGTTACCCGCTTCTTCATCCAGATTAACACCCGATCTTTCTTCTCGTCTGCCGATGGCATTATTGAGTAATATATTTTCAGCTTCACGGTTGATTCGGATGGTAGCAGTCTGCGTACCCACTTCTGCAATCAAGACGCCATAGGCTTGCGAATAAGTCGAGGTGCCCTTATCCAGCAGACTAAAGCTATCGAGTGCAGACATTTCAATAGCATTACGGTTGTCGTTAGTGGCATCGGTGTTAAATGACAGACTCATCGAGTCTTCTGCGATCGGTTTGCCCTGTAAACGAACCGTCCAGGGCCCGACACTCAGATCCATGCCTTCGGTATAAACAACATCGGACAATGGCACACCGAGATTATCAGTTAGAATATTGCCTGCCGCATCGGTGACATCAAACAAAATACCGGTGGCCGGTAAAATCGCGTCTTTAAATTTTATATTGGCGGCAAACTGATCGCCTGTTGCCGCCAGATTATCCATGCCAAACTGTGCCACGGCGGTTAAATCAGAATTACTGATCGCCACAGCGCTGCCAATGCCTTTCTGATTTGAAATAATACTTAAATTATTACCATTTAAACTGACCGTAGCCGACGGATCAGTAGCGCCAGCAAAGGCTGCATCAATCGCAGCCTGCACCGCAAACACCGTATCTAATGCATCAACCGGACCGTCGCCATTCAGGTCTGTTGTGGCATTCTGGTTCACAGTAACTGTGCGGGTCACACCATCGATGGTTAAATCAAAGACCGCATTAGTACCGGCATAGTTAAACGGAGCAATTGGCACCGTGCCACTGACACGGGCCGAGTACTCAAGATAATCCAGTTTTGCTTTATCAAGGCTTTGCAAAGTTATACTGGCATTGCCCAGATTATTGATATCGGCTTCAAGCCGGTAGGGGTTAGCCGCTGCAATTTCTCGAGGGTCTGTTATTTCAAGTGATATGCGCAGTGCAGCATTGCGCGTTGGACGCACATAAAAGGAGTCTCCTGTGACCATCCCTGACGGGATAATGCGCATACCATCAATTTCAAGCGGTGGGGCACCAGGCACTGAGACATCAGCACCATCACTCAGACGAGTAACGATATAACGACCATAATTATATGAAACTTCATAATCAGATTCGGTTATTTTCGAAATATCCGTTAGCTGCACTTCAATATCAGCAGTTGCCGAATTATCGGCATGCGGTAAGGCCTGTGCCAGTGGCATGCCGGCATTGATATCAAAGCTTTCTCCATCTGCCAGCACACCGCCCGGGGTAAAGGTTAAGCCATCGACCACAAACGGTGCTGCCGTTGCCAAAAAATTGGTCTGAGTTCCATCAGACAATTTAATCACATCGTAATTTGGCGGATTAACGCCGTCGTCATTATATTTAAGACGATAGTTACTATCACCCAGTGCAATACTGGCACCCACCTGAACTATCAAATTACCGGCTGCTGTGTTGTTAACAATATCCGGTGAGTTTTGAATAATATTAAAAAAGTTTCCGCCAGCCTCTGCATCCAGATCCAGTCCTGCGCGATGCTGCTGATTAAAACTGTCACTCATGGCAATCGCGATACGGCCGAGTCGGTTCATTGCTGTATCAAGAATATTGGTACGAAAATCAACTAATGCACCGATCTCTCCGCCGTGAAGGTTTTTACTGATATCAACCGGTATGCTACCGGCATCGAGATATACAGTGTAACGGTCTGGTTGTTTTAAATCAGTATCTACTCTTAATTTGAATGTGTCACCACTGGAAATAAGCAATTGCCCGTTACCAATGAATACATTCATTTCTCCGTTGTTTTGTTCAACGATATTGACTTCTACTTTTTCTGATAAACGCTTTAATAATAATTCACGATTATCCAGTAAATCACTGGGTGGTGTATCAGACAAATTGCTACTGCGGGTAATCGCTTTATTCAAGTTAGCGATTTCACCGGCCAGCGCATTGATATCCTGAACCACGTAACCAATACGGGTATCCACTTCTTTATCGAGCTGATCCATCTGCTCGGCTAGGTAATGAAAACGCTCAACCAGCACCTCACCCTGACCCAGCATAACCTGACGCGGATCAACCGATGACGGGTTATTAGCGACGTCACTGACCGCACCGAAAAACGAATCTATCGCCGGTGTTAAATTACTCTCGGCTGCGGCCACAATATCGTCGATACGCGAACTTAATTCACCCATGATCTCGAGCCGGCTAAAACCGGACTGGTATTGATTAATTAGACGCGCATCAAACTGATCAGCCAGCCGCGTTACTGAGCCAACCCGCACACCGGTGCCAACCGTTCCTACCGTAGTATTTACGCCAGGGTTTGTCACCAGATTGGTTCGTTGCCGGCTATAACCTTCCGTATTGACATTGGTTATGTTATTGGATGTGGTGGCAATCGATGTTCTATATGCCAGCAAACCTGTTATTGCTGTATTGTATATGTCTGCCATGTCTTAGCCTCTCCAGCTTAAACTGTTGTCAGAATTCAGTTCAATCATGTCAGCGAGTCCGCTGCTGAAGTCTGTAATTTCGATACCACATTGTTGATTAAGTCACTCTGACGGATACGTTCTATTTTTATCGAATAGTCCGGGTCTGTGGCATAACCTGCTTTTTGCAATTCAAGCGCATAGTCTTCTGCTGAATCAGCATTGATGACATGCTGATAACGAGGATTAGCATTTAAAAAATTGACATAATCCTGATACGATTCAGACAGTGAATCATAGGCTCTGAAACTTGCTGTCTCACGGTTCATGCTGCCGGAACGAAATTCCAGCGTATTAAATGAAACGGTTTTTCCCTGCCAGTTTGCTCCGGCTTTAATGCCAAACAAACAATAACTGTTTTCACCCTGATCATTAAAATGGACTTTTTTACCCCAGCCTGTTTCCAGCGCAGACTGCGCCAGTATGACCCGTGGATCGATCCCTAAGGCATCACCAGCGCGTTGCGCATGTGGCCAACTGTCACGAATAAAGTCTTCCGGGCTGTCCCAGTGTGGCGACTGCATGACATTGTCAAGCTGCATGACCGGCTTATTACTTACAGCCTTAACAGCCACTGTCGGCGCTGCGGTTTTCTCCACACCAAGCGCGACATTTTGTTTTTGAACAGCTACCGATGATACACCACGGTTATTATTAACAAATGCCAGTGGTGCATCTGAGTTGTTCTGATTACTTATGTTCTGTGCTCCGGATAGCTGACGCACAATCACGTCCGCCAGACCAATACCGTTTGACTGACTCAGTTCCAATCCGAGTTGCTTGTCATACATTTCTGTATAGGCTTTGGTCTGATCACTATGAAACAGATCGCTCTGCAAAGGCACGCTCGCATCGCGCATGGTTTTAATCATCATTTGCACAAATACAGACTCAAACTGTTTAGCCACTTCTTTTAAAGCAGCCTGACTATCCTTGCGCGCATCGGTGCGCAAACGACTTAAACTTTCAAAGTCGTTATAGTTAACACTTGAAGGCGTGGTCAGCGACATGTTAAATAATCACCAGTGATGCATTTAATGCACCGGCCTGTTTCAGGGCTTCAAGAATCGCAATCAGATCACCCGGTGCCGCACCCACATCATTAACTGCTTTAACCAGTTCATCTAATGAGACGCCGGATTTGAACAGGAACATACGTGCATTTTCCTGTGCTACTTCTATCGCATCCTTTTTAGTCACTACCGTTTCGCCCGACGACAATTCACCTGGCTGGCTAACAGCCTGTTCTGCGGTGATCGTCACCGTTAAGCTGCCATGACTGACTGCTGCCGGCATCACGCTGACACGGGAACTGATGACTATGGTACCGGTTCTGGAATTAACAATTATTTTGGCCGCAGCCTCGCCCAGCTGAACCGGCAAGTTTTCAAGATAGGATAAAAACTCAACTCGCTGATTAACTTCTGCCGGTGCTGTGATACTGATAGAAACACCGTCTAATGCAGTCGCTGTATTTGGCCCCAGAATTTTATTGATACTGGCAGCCACCCGTTTCGCGGTTGTGAAATCACTGCGATTAAGATTTACCGTTATAGTTTGTTCGGTGGCAAAACGGTTGGGCACTGTGCGTTCGACAATAGCTCCTCCCGGAATCCGGCCAACGCTGGGTACATTAACCGTCACCTTTGAGCCATCCGCTCCGGCAATGCCAAAACCACCGACGACCAGATTACCCTGAGCCACCGCATAGGTTTTTCCATCAGCCGCTTTTAGTGGTGCCATTAATAAACTGCCGCCTCTTAAACTTTTGGCATTACCTAAAGATGAAACGGTGACATCGATAGATTGACCGGGTTTAATAAACGGCGGCAACTCAGCATGCAGTGACACAGCGGCAACATTTTTTAACTGTGGGCTAATGTTTGCCGGTATTTCAACTCCGTATTGCCGCAACATGTTTTTAAAACTCTGTACGGTAAAAGGTGTCTGACTGGTCTGATCACCTGAACCATCCAGCCCCACTACCAACCCATAGCCAACAAGGAAGTTACTACGCACACCCTGCACCGAGCTGACGTCTTTAAGACGCTGCGCAAAGGCTGAACCCATACAGCTTGATAGTAATAGTAAAAGAATAAATTTTTGACACTTCATTGTCGTACTCCAGTCGTTACTGTTGTAACTGCAAGAGATATGCCATATTAAAAACAAGCGTTGTAAACAATTAAAGATTTTGTAAAAGCTGCAGAAAAGCAAGCTGGCGATAGGCATAACAACAAAGCCCGCTATCTCGATGTAAGATAGCGGGCGGTCATTTTAAATTATTTACTAACTCGGTTTGATTAAACGGTTTGCTTAAAAAGGCCACCATTTACTATTAAAGAATTGAGACAGCCAGCCTTGTTCATTGCTTTCATGTACAAAACCCTCTCCGCTATAAGCGATTTGAGCATCAGCAATACGGGTTGATAACACGGTATTGTCAGCTCTTACATCTTGCGGACGTACTACGCCTTTGATGCGGACATATTCATCACCCTGATTTAAGGTCAGCCATTTTTCACCATGCACAACCAGGTTGTTATTTGATAACACATCAACCACGGTGACGGTGATGTTACCTGTCAGACTGTTACTCTGACTGCTGTCGCCTTCACCGGAAAACTGTCTGTCCTGTGCAGTGTCTGTATTCAATATTTCAGTACCGTTATCAGTCACCAGGTTACCGAACAAGGTTGGTGAGGCAATCGTATTGCTGTCATTTTTCGAGGTCGCGGTGGAAGCCGTTTTACTGGCATTGGTACTTTCTTGTAACACCACGGTTAACAAATCACCAACTCTGTGCGGACGCGGATCTTCAAACAATAACATATTGCTCGGCTGATACAGGGATGCACTTTTATAGGTTGCCTGCGATGAAATCACTGGTCTGACTACCGGTGCAAATTCTGCTCTTTCTGTCGGTCTGATGCTGGTACAAGCACTACTCAGTAATACAATACCGATTAATAATATTTTATTTTTCACTTTAATCACCGCTGTTAAAGATTATTATTAACGTATTGCAACATGCCATCCGCCGTTGAAATAACTTTTGAATTCATTTCATACGAACGCTGTGTTTCAATCATGTTAACCAGCTCTTCAACCACATTAACATTTGACGTTTCCAGTGAACCACTCAGAATTGAACCAACACCGTTTAAACCCGGTGTGCCAACCTGTGGCGCACCACTGGCCGCTGTTTCTGAATATAAATTTTCACCCGTTGCCTGCAGACCTGCCGGATTAATAAAATCAGCCAGCTGAATATTACCAATCTGAGTCGGTGCTGTTGCACCCGGAAGATTAACTTCTACAATGCCGTCCTGGCTCACCGAAAAACTCTGAACACCTTGAGGAATGTTGATCGCCGGTTGCAATAAATAACCGTTCGATGTCACCACCTGGCCCTGAGAGTTGGTCTGAAAACTGCCGTCACGACTGTAACCCAAATTACCATCAGGTCTTAATATCTGGAAAAATCCTCGGCCATTGATCGCCATATCCAGCGCATTGCCGGTTTGTACTATATTGCCCTGACTGTGCATTTTTTCAGTCGCCACCAGACGCACACCGGTACCCACAGCGAGACCCGATGGCAGCTGTGTGTCCTGTGAAGTTTGACCACCTGACTGTCGCAAATTCTGGTACATCAGATCTTCAAAGATCGCGGCATCCTTTTTAAAACCATTGGTGCTCGAGTTCGCCAGGTTATTGGATATGATTGAGAGCCGTGTTTGCTGTGCATCCAGACCGGTTTTTGCTACCCATAATGTTTGATTCATGACTCAGACCTCTTAAAAACTATTTATTTAGCTCGCATTAACTTGGTTGAAGACTCGTCCGTTTCTTCTGCCACTTTCATCATTTTTACCTGTATCTCAAACTGCCGAGTATTATTCAGCATGCTGACTAATTCACTGACAGCATTGACATTGCTGGCCTCCAAGGTACCTGACACCAGTCTTATCGAGGCATCCGCTTCTGCGATATCCTGACCCTGTAGCCGCAATAAACCGTCGTTACCTTTGACCAGTTGCGACAACGGCGGTTTAACCATTTTGATCCGGTCAACCACTGTAACCGCTTCGGATGTCTGTCCGCGCGCAATAATACTGATTGAGCCATCGCTACCAATATCCAGTTTCTGGTACGGCGGAATTGAGATCGGACCGCCCTCACCCAGTACCTGTAAACCGGTACCGGTGGTTAAAAAACCACTCGGATCTACCCGAAAATCACCGGCCCGGGTATAAGCTTCCGTTCCATTAGGTGCTTGCACTGCAAATAATCCTTCACCCTGGATCGCTGCATCAAGTTCACGCCCTGTGCTCAGCATGGAGCCACTTTTAAAATCAATACCGGCACGATAATGCTGGTTGTAAACACGGCTATCAAAACTGCCACTGCCTTTTACCGCCAGACTTTTATAAGCATCTAAATCAGCCTGGAAACCGGTGGTGCTTACATTGGCCAGATTATGCGCAATCGTCTGTTGCGCACGCAGGTTTTGCGAGGCACCGGACATTGATATATAAAGCAAACGATCCATTGGCTGATTCTCTCTAATGTCTCATTAACGGATATTAATGATGGCTTGAGTTACCGTGTTTGCGGTTTCAATTGCCTTTGAGTTTGCCTGGAAATTACGTTGCGCTGTAATCAGTTTCACCAGCTGTGCCGTCAGATCCACATTCGATTGTTCCAGTGCGCCGTTATAAATCAGTCCATAGGTACCGGTACCTGCCTGACCAGTATTCGCCAGACCAGAATCTGCATTTTCTGTCCAGGTGGTGTTGCCGTTTTGAGTCAGACCCTGTGGGTTATCAAAGGCCGCTATCGCAATCTGACCTAATGCCTGCTGTCGACCATTACTAAAGTTAGCTCTGACCACACCATCACTACCAATATCCAGCCCTACCAGCTGACCGGTTGAGAAACCATCCTGCTCTACATTGGCGACACTAAAGGGACCAAAAACCTGTTGCGTAGAGGCTGAATTATTAATACCGAAATCAATCGTCAGTTCCAGTGGTGCCGAGCCATTAATTAATGATAAGTCGTATGGGTCATACACAATCTCACCATTGGTGGTCGAATTGGTTAAGTCCAAATTACCGTTCTGATCAAAATCAAGAATTTCTGTACCCGCTGTTGATGTTAGCAACACACCATCAAGTGTGGTTCTGGTTTCCCAGGTATTATTAACATCATCAGTCTGAATAAAATAAGAACGTGCAATATGTGTACTACCCTGTGAGTCATAAACCGTCACAGAAGTAGAATAGTTATATTGGTTAGGATCACTTGGATCGAACTCTTGCACCGACAAAGTTACGGCATTGGCTACATCTGCAATCGCCTGAGTTACCGCCAATGGATCCGGTGCCGGTGTCAGCGCATATAATGCCGCGGTATTATTAGCAGCATTAGTTATCGCTGCAATAACATCGGTATCAGCACCCGGCGCGATGGCTGCTATTGCATCGGCAGCAGCCTGCGCTGCTGCAGCAGCCGGATCATCACCCGGAAATGGATCTGGAACTAAGGCTGCCGCTGCACCGGAAGCGGCTGCAATCGGTTCATCAGTAATATAAAAATTCGGCAAATTGGTATTAATATCTGACGGTAGATTCATATTCAGATTGATTGCCGTCGTTGCCTGCGGTGTGCTGACACCATCCGGCACCTGCAAACTCACTGTGCTGTTAATACTGGTGGTCAGCGGGTTACCGTTAGCATCTACCGGATATGCCTGCAGCGAGTCACCATTACTGTTGACAATATAGCCATCCGCATTAAGCTGGAACGCACCGGCTCTGGTAAACAGTGAAGCCGATGCCTGACCTGTTGTGATCTCCGGCGACAGTATAAAAAAGCCTTCGCCACTGATTGCCAGGTCTAATGAGTTCTGAGTAAACTCAAGGTTACCCTGTGCAAACTGCTGGGTAACAGACGACAGTAAAACACCTGAGCCAATCGCGTTATCAGCATTTCCCAAAGTTGAGGTTGCAAAGATATCCACAAACTCAGCACGCGAACCTTTAAAGCCAGTTGTGCCGACGTTAGCAATATTATTACTGGTCACTGACAAGTCAGAAGAAGCGGCATTGAGACCACTTAATGAAATATTAAACGACATAATCTATCTCCAGAATCTTAAAGAATTTTACTGATGTTACTAAAAGGCACTTGTCCCAGGCCCTGTACATCAACCTGCATTTCTTCCCCGACATTTCCTAATGCCAGACTATTAACATTGCCATATAACAATGTCGGTTCAATTGTTGTTTGACCATTTCTAACCACTTCTACTTCCATCGTGTACTGCCCCATGGGGGCCTGATCACCATTAAACAATGTACCGTCCCAGGCAAATACACTGGTACCTGGCAGCTGCTCTCCAAGATCCATTCTGCTGACTAAAGAGCCACTGCTGTTATAAACATTGACGGCCACATTATTTGCAAAAGAATCCAGTTCCACCGCGCCCTGAACCAGACCTGATGCATTTAACTGGCCGGTATTTGTTTCAACCAACACACCATGACCAATAATATTTGCTGCTTGCAGCGCCTGGTTTGATTGCATATCCTGCGAGAACGAGACAAACGAATTCTTTAATTCTTCGATACCGTTGACGGTACCAAACTGCGCTATCTGAGACAGAAACTCACCATTATCCATCGGTTCAAACGGATCCTGATTTTGCATCTGTGCGGTCATTAATTTTAGAAACGAATCCTGACCCAGCTGTGAATCACCGGTGTTAGCTGTCGTCGCCGCTGATGTATTGCTTTGTAATTGTGTAATACTGCCGATTGCACTCATAGTTTTATCCTCGACCAAGTTGCAGGGTGCGTAATAAAAGTTCTTTTGATGTATTCATCATCTCCGTATTGTTTTGATAACTTCTTGATGCTGACATCATGTTTGTCATTTCTTCTACAGCGTTCACATTGGAGCCAAAGACATAACCCTGTTCATTCGCTAAAGGATGATTAGGCATGTAATTCATGGGCACCGTGGCATCGCTCTCAACAATTTGTGTAACCCTGACTTTTGATCCATCTTCATTATTAAAGTCATTGAGCACGGTTTGAAACACGGGCTGTCGGGAGCGATAAGCCCCCTCTTCTGTAGTTGAATAGGTTTGTGCATTGGCCAGATTACTGGAGACAGTATTTAGCCTTAACATTTGTGCACTCATGCCACTGCCGGCTATATCAAACACTTTAAATAATGACATCGATAAACTCCTTATTCGCCTCTAAAGGCCGCTGTCAGGCCTGAAAACTTTCTCGATAAAAAACTCACTGTCGACTGATAGCGGACCGAGTTATCTGCCACGGCTGCTTTTTCCTGCTGAATGTCAACGGTATTTCCATCAACTGAAGGCTGTTCTGCAACGCGGTAAAATTCGTAAGTGGGGGGTTGAGGCATCCCATCAATATGGCCGGCATGGGTACGGGATACTCCCACCTGCTGGATATTGGCTGTCTTAAGTGCAGCGCGAAAATCAATTTCTTTGGCTTTATATCCGGGCGTGTCCGCATTGACGACATTGGTTGCCAGCACTTGCGTGCGTTGCTGGCGAACATTTAATGCCTGTACGTGGATACCCAGTGCTTTATCAAAATTAATGGTCATAGTATTTTCCTCATGCCAAATCAGTAAGCAAAGGCTATGCCAAATAGATAGATAGTTACTAAATCAATAACTTAGAGAGATAAGGTGTGAGAAAATAAATTGATGAAATGCAATTATGGGATCAGGCGGCAATGATTGCCGCCTGCCGGCAAACAATAGAAAACCTATGGCTTTAACTGATAAACCACGCCTTTAGGAGTTCTGATCATATTAAAGCTCTCTGAATACTGTACGATAGATTCAGAAGCACCAAGAAACAGATAACCACCGGGGTTTAGCATCGCAGCCAGCCGGCTGAGAATATCTTTTTTTGACTGTGCCGAGAAATATATCAGCACATTGCGGCAAAAGACCACATCAAATTTACCCAGCGAAGCATAACTCTGCATCAGGTTATGCTCTCGAAAAGTCACTCTTGATCGAATGTCAGCATTGACCTGCCAGTAATTGCCTTGTTGGTTGAAGTAACGTTGCTTGCGCTCTTCAGACAAGCCTCTGGCCAAAGCCATTGACTCGTATTTAGCCTCGCGTGCGTTATTTAATATGGACTGATCAATGTCGATACCAACAATTTGAAACTGCATATTTGCGCCAAAATTCTTTTTACTGAATTCATCGGCAATAATACTGATGGAATATGGCTCTTGCCCCGAGGAGCAGGCGGCTGACAGAATTTTGACCTGATTTTTTTTCTGATTTTTATATTCTGTAAAAATAGTTTCGGGTAATATTTCAAACGGGAAGCCATCCCTGAACCACAAGGTTTCATTGGTGGTCATAGCTTCTATGACTTTACTCTTAAGCGGATTCATACCCACAACATTATCAATTTTTGAAACCAGATCGGTCAGCGACGCGATATTTTCCTCACGCAACAGCTTGGATAAACGACTGTTTACCAGATAATGCTTATTGTCACCCAGCACGATACCACAGGCATTTTCTAAAAATGTCTGAAATATCTGATATTCCTCGGGGTTATATTGTATTGCAGTCAAGTAATTACCGGGTACATTTATGAAAACTCAATTGAACAGAATAATCTGTATTAGCTATCAGGACAAGCATCAAGTTAAAAAACTTTTCTGTGCAGCACCGATATAACTATTCCTCTTTTTTAACAATACTAAGGATCGTTGTTGCCAGTTCATCCGGATTAAATTTAGGCACAAAGTTGTTTGCCCCTACTTTTTCAACCATCGATTTATTAAAAACACCGCTCAGCGATGTATGCAATAGCACGTATAGCTTCTCAAGTTTAGGATTGCTTCTGATTTCAGTGGTCAAGGTATAGCCATCCATACGCGGCATTTCAATATCTGATATGACCAGTCCAATGCGTTGTTCTATCGGAATTTCATCCTTAGCCCACTCTTTCAGTATATCCAGTGCTTCCTGGCCATCATTGGCCAATGTACACTCAATACCTACTTTGGTCAGCAGGCGCTTGATCTGATTTCTGGCCACTGATGAGTCATCCACCACCAGCACATGCATATCCTCTACTGCTTCGGTCTGCTCGGCCTGGTCGACAATACCGGAATCCACTTCTTCACTGACACCCATGATTTCTGCAAATACTTTTTCGACATCAATGATTTCTACCATTTCATCACCCACCTGAGTAACAGCCGTCAGGTAAGAATTTTTTCCACTGGCCTTGGGTGGCGGTAAGATATCGGACCAGTTGATATTGATAATGCGATCAACCGCATTCACTAAAAAGCCCTGTGTGTGGCGATTGTACTCAGTGATGATGACAAAGGATTCGTCACTATCTGGCAATGCACGGTGTTTAATTGCCATACGCAAATCGATAATTGAGATTGTTTTACCGCGTAAATGCGCCACCCCTTTAATAACCGGATGCGCCTGAGGCATGCTATTGAGTACAGGACAACGGATGACCTCCTGAACCTTAAAGACATTTATTCCATATAACTGTCGACCACCCAGACGAAACATTAACAACTCCAGACGATTACGCCCGGCTAATTGCGTTCGCATATCGACGGAATCAAGCATTCCTGCCATTTTTTACCTCTGAATCATTAAATCAAAAACAACACACAGCTTATAGTCGAAAAAACAACAGTCTGCCGAGCTTTAAATTGGGCTTTATTTTATTTTTACAATATACCAACACTTTTACACAATAACTGATCGCTATCAGCGTCAAAAAATTGTCTAAAGATAGCAATTAGTCTTATATAACATCTACCCAACGCATGATGAATAATGAATTTTATAATAAATACAATCACTTATATCATTTAACAGATAATTTAATTAAAAAACCTGTAACTCTGGCTAATTTTTTGCATACCATATAACACTGAACTTTTTACAGATATTACAGAATGAAATCACGGTTATTAAAAATACTATTGTTAGCCTGTCTGCCAATCACCTTGCAGGCTGGTAATTATCATGACTTAAGTACATTCAATACGATGATCAGTGATTTTCTTTATCAGCTGCCAGAGCTTAAACGCGATGATAAGACCCGTATAAAGGTACATTCTATTGATAAGCGACTCAAGCTGGCTCAATGTAATAAGGTTTCATTAAATCTTGCATCAGGCTCTCAATTGCTGGGAAAAACCAGTATCCGCGTGAGTTGCCAACAGCCTAAGGCATGGAGCTTTTATGCTACCGCGATGATTTCAAGATACGATGATATCTATGTATCTAGCGGTAATTATACCCGTGGCCACATTATCCGTGACAGCGATGTCTATAAAGCTAGGAAGGATCTGGCCAAGTTGCCATTTGGTTATATAACAAAGCCTGCTGATATAATCGGCAAGCAACTCAAACGCCAGCTGCAGGCCGGCAGAATCATTACCCCTTCGCAACTGACGAATCCCGTAGTGATTAAAAGAGGCGAAATGATTGCCTTACAACGTAAAACCAGCAGTTTTATGGTCAGTATGAAAGGCAGTGCCATGGCCGATGGTGCCATTGGTGATAGAATACGGGTAAAAAATAACTCATCTAAACGTATTGTTGAAGGAAGAGTTATCAGGCCAGGTGTTGTAGAAATAGGAAATTAGCTTGTTTATCAATGATATAGAAGATTTTTTAACCCCTTTAGCAAGGCTAAGGATTTTACTAAAGTTATCTTTAAGTCTGCCGATAACAATGATGGGTAAAAACAAATTAAGGTTAAGTTATGACTAATTCAATCAGTGGCAGCTCCAGAAATCGTGGGGATATTCTCAGCGATCAGAGCAGTAAAACCAGCAAGACCGAGAACACCAGCGCCAGCGGTGTAAAAAATATAGCCAGCAGTAAGAGCAATGCTGACACGGTTAATATCACAAGTGAAGCCAGTAAAATTCGTGAACTGCAGAGTTCGCTTGCAAACACTCCTGACATTGATCTGGCTAAAGTTGAATCGATCAAAAATGAAATCGCAAACGGTAACTATCCGATCGACCACGAAAGGATTGCCAGCAACCTGATCGACCTGGAAAAAGCACTTTCTTAAAAAGGCATGACAATGAATACAGCAGACACCTTAAACCGTATTACCGACCTGATTACCCAGACACATAACCGCATCGGTCTGCTAAATGAATGCCTGTTAAATGAACTGGAGATCCTACAATCCAGCGATGCTCAGAAACTGCTTGATATTAGCGAGAAAAAAGCTGCGCTGATGCATGAACTCAATGAGATTGACGCCCAAAGAAAAGAATTAACCCGTGCCAGCAAAATTACAACAAAAGAGCAGTACCTGCAATGGCTTGAAAAACTCGACCCCACGAAGGCACTAAAAGACCGTTGGATCGATCTGAGCCAGCAAATTATGGCTTGTCAGGAGCAGAATATCACTAATGGCATTATTAGTGAGAACATGGCTCAGGCATCACAGCAAGCACTAAATATCATCAGCGGCAATGATGCACCGGCACACGGCACTTACACGGCCAGCGGCAAAAAGCCAGCTCAGGCTAACTCATTACATAAAACCACCGCGTAAATAACCGCACGCCAATATAGACAACTTAGCGAAACAGTTCCCGACTCTTTAGCGGCTTTCCTGCTAATGAGTAATTAATCAGATAACGCATCAGTTTTTTTGCGTCTTTTAACACCTCTGGCTGATCCAGCCTATTTTCTGAAATTGCCAGCAGACTGCTACCCGTCAGCACCGGGATTTTTTCAGGCTCAAAAGAATAATCAAATTCGCACAAGCCCCGCTCGATATGAAAATAATATTTTGAGGACTCTTTTAGGCGCTTGCCTGTTACCGCATCAAGCGAAAGATCTACCAGCACGCCAAGATGGTCTAACAGACTTAACTCAAAATGCCTTAACTCAAACTCCAGTTTTTGAGTTTCGAAAAGCCGGTTAACGGTTTGGTGGTATTGTGAAAACAGACTTTCGTGTACATCGTGTTTATGAATCAGATACATCACCAGCTCGTTGACATAGAGCGCACAAGCCAGTGATTTACCCTGCAAAAAAGCCACTGACTGTGCAGCTGGTTCTGCACTGATCAGCGTTGGCATTTCTCCGCGGCCACTCCAGCCCAGCTCCAAAGCCCGGAAAGGCTGTAAAATACTCCTAAGCCGTGACTTTTGAGCGCGAGAGCCGCGACTCATTATACTCAGGCGTCCGTAATCTTTAGTAAACACTTCCAGAATCTGACTGGTGTCACGAAATGCTCGCTGATGGAGAATATAAGCGGGTTGTTTTTCAACACGCATAATAAATTACTCTGATAAAAGAGCCGTTGCAGGCAGACACATGTCAGCGTTATTTATCAAGATCTGTATAACCTAGGCTTGACAGAGCCTGTTCATCATCGGACCAGCCTTTACGAACTTTAACCCATACTCTCAGAAAAACTTTTGTATCGAGCATTTTTTCTATGTCGTGTCGCGCACTGGTTGACATTGATTTTAAACGTTCGCCTTTATTACCAATAACGATGGTTTTTTGGCCTTTAGTCTCAACCAGTACCAGTGCATGTATTCTGACCAGCCCTGCTTCCTCTTTGAATGATTCAATGTCAACCGTAGTCTGATAAGGTAATTCTTCACCCAGTTCGCGTACCAGTTTTTCTCGAATAATCTCGGCCGTTAAGAAACGTACGCTGCGATCTGTTAACTGATCGTCGGGGAAATATGGTTCATTTTCAGGCAGGTAGTTTTCAATCAGCGTTTCAAGATCCTTTACATGCGTGCCTTTCAATGCAGAAATAGGAATAATATCGCTAAAGTCATGCTTCGACTGAAGCTCCTGCAAATAAGGCAGCAACCGTGACTTATCTGTAACCCAGTCAATTCTGTTAACTGCCAGTATTAAGGGCAGACGGGTGTCTTTCAATTTATTAAGAACAGCCTGATCTTCATCGGTCCACTTTAACGCATGCACAATAAAAACAATGACATCAACGTCTTTTGTAATTGAAGTCGCGGCCTTGTTCATGTAACGGTTTATCGCCTTTTTACCACCGCTATGAATTCCCGGTGTATCAACATAAACCACCTGACTACTGTCAGTTGTTTTAACACCCAGAATTTGATGCCGGGTAGTTTGTGGCTTATCCGCTGTAATACTCAGCTTTTGCTCAACAATACAGTTTAACAGGGTCGATTTACCGACATTCGGCCGCCCTACTATAGCGACATAACCGCAGCGCTTTTTTAACGGGATATTTTTATCTGATGACATAATCAACTGGCCGATTCAATGAATTTAATGGCTTTTATAGCCGCTTCTTGCTCTGCAATCCTTCGACTCCTTCCCTTCCCACTGGTTTGAATTTTTAATTCTTTGATTTTGCATTCAACTGAAAATGACTGCTGATGCGCTTTACCCGATATCTCCACAACCGTATATTCAGGCAATCGATAACGCCTTGACTGCAGGTATTCCTGCAACTGTGTTTTGGCATCTTTTTCCGGGCCATCAACAATTGTCTGCTCTATTTTTTCTTTACATAGCCGCAATATTAATTGCTGACACTGATCAAAGCCTTTATCTCTGAGCACCGCACCAATGATGGCTTCTACAGCATCCGCAAGAATAGATTCGCGTCTGAAGCCTCCGCTTTTCAGCTCACCGCTACCAAGTGAGATAAAATCACCCAGCTGCAGCCTTATTGCAATTTCAACTAGGCTTTCTTTTTTTACAACAGAGGCTCTTAAACGACTCAGATCACCTTCACTAGCATCGGGCAAGCGCAAAAACAATTGTTCGGCAACGACGAAATTTAAAACACTGTCACCAAGAAACTCTAACCTTTCATTATTCGCGGAGCCCACACTACGATGTGTTAAAGCCTCTAATAAAAGTTTCTGATCATCAAATGTGTATTCTATTTTACGACAAAGCTTGTCTATATCAGGACTCAAGGAGTTATCTCAACTTTATACTCAAAGACAGTAACAAAAAACAAGTTACCGATTATTCGTCCTCTATCTTCATATGACAACACTACTGTATAACCGGCTCTGTCAGAGACGCCTTTATTTTTAAAAAAAACAGACTTTGAAACATTTATATTACGCAGGTTATTGGCTTCAAACCTGACTTTAATAATATTTTTTATTGCTTCGGCTGACTTACCTTTAATAACAGAATCGTTCTCAAGAGCACCGAGGACAGAACGCGCACTGAGATAATTAAGATAAGAAGGAATAATATTGAGAGCCGCGATTGCCATCGTACCAAAAAATGAAATGGCGATAAGCCAGCTCACCATTGACAAACCTTTTTGCTTATTCATTTTCGAATCCTCTTATGATCAGCTTTATTATTCAATCATATTACCTAAACGTTTCCAGTCGATGCCGTCATCACTCCAGTTCATCCAGATCATTACCGCTTTACCGACCAGATTTTCATCAGGCACCGTCCCCCATACCCGACTATCACGGCTGTTATCGCGGTTATCACCCATCACAAAATAATGCCCGGCTGGCACCTGATACTCACCTTCAGGACTGAGATAACCCGGCTTCAGCAAGATACTGTGCATAACCTCTGCCAGTGCTTCCGTATGCTCATTTGCCCTGACTTCGCCTGGCCCGGTATATTGCGAGACGAAAGCCCTGCTAACCGGTTTATCATTTACATATAGCACTTTTTCACGGTAAACGATCCGATCTCCCGGAAGACCAATCACCCGCTTGATATAATCAACGCTGGGATCAGGCGGATAACGAAAGACCACTACATCTCCTCGTTGCGGTTTGGAGTCACCCAGTACCAATTTATTGATGACCGGCAAACGAACGCCATAAGACGATTTACTGACCAGTATGAAGTCCCCGATATTAAGTGTAGGAATCATCGAGCCGGAAGGAATCCGAAAAGGTTCAACAACGAACCCTCGCAACAAAAACACGATTGCCAGTACTGGAAAGAATGACTTGGCATACTCGACAATGACTGGCTCTTTGCTTTCTGTCATATCTTTGGTCTGACGCCGGGGTGAAAGATACCACTTATCCAGCGCCCAGATTAACCCCGTAATAAGGGAGCCCATAAAAAGATAAAAGGCAAAATCAAAATTCATTTTTTTTCCTGTTTAAAATTGTATGTTATTTATTATCAACTTTTAATACAGCAAGAAACGCATCCTGTGGTATTTCTACTTTACCAAACTGCTTCATGCGTTTTTTACCCTTTTTCTGCTTTTCCAGCAGTTTTCTTTTACGACTGGCATCACCACCATAACACTTTGCCGTTACATTTTTTCGCAAGGCTTTAACATTTGTACGGGCAATGATATTGCGTCCGATAGCGGCCTGTATGGCAACATCAAACATCTGCCTCGGAATCAGCTCTTTCATTTTTTCTGTCAGCAAACGTCCACGCGACACAGAGTTTTCTCGGTGCACTATCATCGCCAGCGCATCCACCACTTCACTATTGATTAGAACATCAACTTTTACCAGATCCGCAACCTGAAAACGAACGAATTCATAATCAAATGATGCATATCCGCGACTAACTGATTTTAAACGATCAAAGAAATCCAGAACCACTTCACTCATCGGCATTTCATAACTGACTGATACCTGCTCACCCATATATTGCATGCTGGTCTGAACGCCACGTTTTTCCACACAAAGCGTTATAACGTTACCCAGATATTCCTGAGGTACAAGTATGTTGGCAACAATAATTGGCTCACGAATTTCTTCAATATAATTGACTTCAGGCAGGTCATCCGGACGGTGGATCTGAAAAACATCACCTTTGGTATTTAATATTTCATAAATGACAGTAGGTGCCGATGTTATCAGATCAAGATCGTATTCGCGTTCCAGCCGCTCCTGCACAATTTCCATATGCAGCATACCAAGAAAACCGATACGAAAACCAAAACCCAGCGCCGATGAAGTTTCAGGCTCGTAATTCAGAGAGGCGTCATTAAGTCGTAATTTTTCAAGTGCATCACGCAGATTTTCATAATCATCACTGGCTACCGGAAACATACCCGCAAACACGCGGGACTGCACTTCCTTAAAGCCGGGCAATGGTTCTGCAGCTGGCTTTTGTGACAGGGTAATCGTATCGCCGACTTTTGCCGCGTCAATTTCTTTAATGCCGGCAATAATAAAACCCACTTCACCAGCGGCAAGCTGCGCAGTATTGATGCGTTTGGGTGTAAAAACCCCGGTAAAATCCACCGGATATACCATACCGGTCGACATGATTTTTATTTTTTGTTTTGGTCTGACTGTACCTTGCATAATTCGAACCAGCACAATCACACCGACATAACTGTCAAACCATGAATCAATGATCAGCGCTTTCAACTCGGCATCCGGGTCTCCCTCTGGGGCCGGTGTTTTCTCTATCAGTTGTTCGATCATGTCGATAACACCGACGCCGGTTTTGGCAGATACGTGTACCGCATCGGCGGCCTCTATACCGATTACATCTTCAATTTCTTTTGTTACCCGTACGGTATCCGCAGCCGGCAAATCAATTTTATTGAGTACCGGAATAACTTCCAGGCCCTGATCAATCGCGGTGTAACAGTTGGCAACACTCTGTGCTTCTACGCCCTGCGAGGCGTCCACAATCAATAAAGCACTTTCACAAGCTGACAACGAGCGTGACACTTCGTAAGAAAAGTCAACATGCCCCGGTGTGTCAATGAAATTCAGATGATAGGTTTCACCATCTTTTGATTTGTAATCAAGAGACACACTCTGGGCTTTTATGGTGATGCCGCGCTCACGCTCAATATCCATTGAGTCCAGCACCTGCTCCTCCATCTCACGGTCTGACAGACCTCCGCAAATCTGAATAATCCGATCGGCAAGGGTTGATTTACCGTGATCAATATGGGCAATAATCGAAAAGTTACGTATGTTTTTTTGCATATCAGAAGAGTACTTTTATCATTTTATCTTTATCGAAAAAGTGCTGACAGATCATCTTGTCATTCAACATTAACACCGGCACATCGCTGCCATACAACGACTGCAACTGAGGCTGGCTATCAATATCAATTTTTTCACAGACCAACTCTGTGGTCTGTGAAAAATCATTCAGCTCTTGTTCAAAGGCTTCGCACAAATGACAATTTGTGCGACTGTATAGAACCACATTCACCGCCACTAATCAGTCTTTCAGTTTCAGAACATGGAATAAACGTCCGCCATCACGCATGATTAAAACAGGAATGGATTTATTAACGGGTAATGCTTTTACTATTTCTTTGTACGCCGAGACAGATGAAACTTTTTTGTGATTTAACATTAAAATCACATCACCTTTCCTTATGCCCATCATCGCAGCAGGGCTTTCAGCTGCCACATCATCGATCTGCACGCCTTGTTTATCTTCTGTCTGAGATACCTGCAAACCGATACGATCATAGATTTTTTCTGCTGATGACCCGGTAATAACAGCCTGCTCTTCTGCTTTCAAAGCGGCAATAACGACATTGATCACTTTGGTTTTTTTATCACGTAGAATCTCAACCTTTACCTGGCTTCCGACTTCAACACGACCCACTAAAGCTGGTAAATGACTGGAATCGGTCACCGACTGGCCGTTAAATTTCAAAATAACATCACCGGCTCTGATACCATATTTTTCGGCCGGTGAATCTTCTATGACCTGAGACACCAATGCGCCCTGAGGGCGATCTAGTCCAAATGATTCGGCCAGTTCTCTGGAAATTTCCTGAATATAGACACCTAACCAGCCTCTGGTCACATGCCCTGATTGTTTGATCTGAGCCACCACATCCATCGCGACATCTATTGGAATTGAAAATGACAGCCCCATAAAGCCGCCAGTGTTGGTATAAATCTGTGAATTCACACCAATGACTTCACCATCCATATTAAACAACGGACCGCCGGAATTACCCGGGTTAATGGCTACATCGGTCTGAATGAAAGGCACATAGACGTCTCTTGGCAGACTGCGACCTTTTGCACTGACAATACCTGCCGTTACAGAATGATCAAACCCATAAGGAGAGCCAATAGCCAGCACCCATTCGCCCACTTTTAACTTACTGGCATCACCGGTTTTAACCGGCTTTAAATTCTTTGCGTCAATTTTTAAGACAGCCACATCGGTCATGCTGTCCGAGCCTATCAGTTTTGCAATCAGACTGCGTTTATCATGCAGTCTGACAATAATTTCGTCCGCACCCTTAATCACATGATGATTGGTTAAAATATAACCATCACTAGAAATAATAAAACCAGAGCCTAATGACTGAGCTTTTTCATCGGGGGCACCGTTACCCTGATGATCTTTACCAAACTGGTCGCCAAAGAAATGCTTGAACAGATCACCGAATGGGTTATCTTTTGGAATATCCATACCTTCAAAAGGCGATGCCGCACTCTTTCTGCTAGTACTGATATTAACCACAGACGGACCGTTCTCTGCAGCGAGCACTGTGAAATCGGGCAATGAAGCAGCCAATAATCCTTTAGAAATCAATAAAGTAAAGGCAAAGACAATCAGTGACACGCTTTTCTGGTAAAGCGTTTTATAGCTTGGCATATAGTTTGTTCCTGAACATTTAGACTTGGGCTTTTAAAACAGCAGAATATTATCACGGACAGCCAGCATTTGCTCTAAGCCATCGCTATTAAGCAGGTAAATCCTCGACCGGCAGGTCTGTTGCTATCGTGTTATTGGGCATGGTGTATCAATCAACAACAGCGTTGATGAGCTGAAACGACAACTATGCCGACTCGTGATTAACTATTCCAGCAGACTGCTTTCTCAGCAGCAGCGGCACAAAGTCAGACTGGTGTCGTGATTTTGTAAGGTAAAAACTCGCCATATACAGACCAGCTAAAAGACCTGTCACACCTGCCAGTACGGTATGCAACTCACCCTGCAAACTTAACTGGGTGCCCATCCAGTCTGCCAGTAATGCAAAGCCCAGCATGCCAAATAATGGCAACAGATAAGCCAGTACCGAGCCACTTAATAACATGTTCTCGTTAATACCAATAACCACTTCATCACCGACTGCTAACAGGGGCTCGTCACTTTCAGCTTTAGCAATCGAAACCAGAGAATGTTTTTGACCGATGCTTTTTGACAGCACGGCGGTGCCGCAAGCCTTGTTAGCCGCGCAACTGTTACAGGATGATTTTCTTAAGGTTTGGACCACAATCAGTGCCGGTTCTACCTCCACAACCGTGGCAGCTTCTTCTATCATTGACGATGCCTGATGGATTCTGCAATCCATTTAACGGTATCCGACGGGGCTTCACCGATCGCTGTGATCTGGTAATCTTTGAATGTTAAACCAAAAGCATTAACCGAACCCATTGCTGTATGGCCATCGAGGCGATGCGATGTATTGGCGTTATGGTCAATAAACACTGAAACCGAGGCCAGTCCGTCACTAAAAACCAGCTGCTGCACAGCCGTTTGTTTTTTTCTCATTGGTTTGAGAATGTTTTTCGTCTGCACAAAACCTTCTGGCAGTTGCTCTGCAAACCAGTTATTACCGGCTTTATGCAGCTTCTGGGTTTCATCTTGCTTTAATATTTTGTAATTATCAGGTATCGAGGTTTGTTTAAAGGCGGTATCCGGTGGTGACGCCAGATACTCAAAATCCGTAAACATCATATGTTCCAGAATTTTTTTCTTTTCATTAAATACGTCACAACGCAGCATCAGACCGGTATCTTTATCCAGCCAGTATTTAAAACCATAACGCAGTGCATCTTTAGGATTAACCAGAATAATCTGGGTTTCTCTGCTCGCCACCCTGTCCTGACCGAGCATTTTCAATTCATAATGCTGATTCAGCTGCTTGATATCCTTCGGTAAATCCGGATGAAATGGCAAATTAGACGTCATTTCATTAATACTCACCAGATGCTTATCAGGAAAAATCGAGGTGACCTCACCATTCTGATGAATCAGCTGACGTGATTCACCATTTAAAGACTCTAAACCGACCCAGATCCGACCATTTTTACTGCCGTGGGTAATGTGCATGGCTTCGATTTTTTGATCACGCCAAAATACAAAGGTGCCCTGATAGTTGCCCTGATGACTGGAATTACTCATTTTTGTAATCCAGCTCTGGACACTCTCTGCCAGTACCGGGCCGCTAACCACACTGCTTAATAACGCAGCCACTAAAAACCGTTTCATCATCTTGAACTTTCACTACTCATTATTTTTGATTTTTATCTGGCTCATAAGCTACCGCTCGAACATAAGGCACCATTCCCTGATAATTACCGCCCGAAGCAGAACGAGCATGATTCACCAGATAATTATTCAACTCTTCCCGCACCGCTAAATCGACTACTTCCTGCTCAGATGTTTGCTCAAATTGACTGAGCTTAATCGTTTCAGGATTAATAAGCTGCTGCTGAGCAACAACTGGAATTGTTTGATGATCAGTTACACTGGTTACACTCTGATTAACCATCACCGTGAACACGGCCACCACTGTGGCAAATGCCGCACCCATTGCCGGCTTAAACCAGGCGGAAGTAAACAAGCCGGTAGCCGATGGACTCACTGACTCTGATGACTCGCTGTTTTCATCAGCGATGTTTGCAACTGCCTGCGCCACAGCCACACTGACATCAATCGATGAATAGATATCACTCTCTGCGCGCATGGCATGTCCAATTCGAGCAAAATCGCGTAACTGTCTTTGCTGCTCTGGCTGTTGCGCATCCTTGATTAAAGCGGCTAACTCTTTTTCGTTGAGCTCGCCATCAAGAAACTCTGACAGCCTTACACCTGATTCGTCTTTCATCTTCATTTACTCCCGGGAATTAACCGGCCAGCTAATATCCGCACCTGAGATTTAATCATCAAGAAACGGCTTAAGTTGTTTATCAATTGCCTCACGCGCTCTGAAAATACGCGATCTGACAGTTCCTATCGGGCAATCCATGACCAGTGCAATTTCTTCATAGTTCAAACCTTCCAGCTCTCTCAGCGTGATCGCCGCTCGAAGATCCTCAGGTAACGCAGCAATTGCTTTGTTCACTGTTTGTTTGACTTCTTCGGCCTGTATTTCTCTTTCCGGAGTGGCCGACTCCTGCAAGGCATAAGCTCCTTCATATTGCTCTGCCTCCTGAGCATCCAGTGTACCGCCAGCCGGCGTGCGCCGACCCGACGAAACCAGATAATTCTTTGCTGTGTTAATCGCAATTCTATACATCCAGGTATAAAACTGACTGTCACCTCTGAAATTCTTTAACGCTTTATAGGCTTTAATAAAGGCCTCTTGCGTTACATCTTCGACATCTGCTGTATTACGAACAAAGCGAGATACCAAATGATTAATTCGTGACTGGTATTTCAGTACAAGCAGGTTAAACGCCTGCTGATCTCCCTTTTGTACTCTCAGTACCAGTGCCTGATCTTCGTTATGGTCGGCCATACGGGACCAAACCCTCCAAATCAATGCCCCTTTTATAAATTCAGGTATATTCTAGGACAATATTATTTTATTTTAGTTCTTAGTATATTCAGAACACGCCGTGCTTAATTCGCACTAAGGCCCACTATATTAATAAAAGAAACAATACTCAAACAGTCTGATGTTGTTTAAACTGTCGCTATACTTAAATCTTACGTGCTACAAGACCTGCTTAATCCCTAATAATTCAATAATATTGCTGTTATGACCACAATTTCTTCGATTGACCAACAATTTGACGTTCTCATTATCGGTTCCGGTGCAGCAGGACTCAGTCTGGCTTTACGCTTGGCCGATCACGCCTCCGTGGCCGTTATCTCAAAAAACAGGCTTGAAGAAGGCAGCACGTTCTATGCCCAGGGTGGAATTTCTGCGGTGCTAAAACCCGGTGACAGCTTTGACTCTCATATCGAAGATACGCTGGCCGCCGGTGTCGGTTTATGCGATCCGGCAGCGGTAAAGTTCACAGTAGAACAGGCACCTCAGAACATTCAGTGGCTGATCGATCTCGGCGTACCATTCACTACCGATCAGCACCGAGATGGTAAGCGTGATTTTCATTTAACCCGTGAAGGTGGCCACAGCCATCGTCGTGTTATCCATGCAGCTGATGCAACCGGCAAGGCGCTTTCAACCACGCTGGTCACTCATGCTCGACACCATAACAACATCAGTTTATTTGAAAACCGTATTGCGATCGATATCATCACCGGTAAAAAACTCAAGCAACACAGCGATACCGTACACGGTGCTTATATTCTTAACCGCGACACAGAAAAAGTAGAGACCTTCCGATCACGTTGTGTGGTGCTGGCCACAGGTGGTGCCAATAAGGTTTACCTCTATACCACGAACCCTGACGGCTCAACCGGTGACGGTATTGCAATGGCCTGGCGGGCCGGTGCCGAAGTCGCTAATATGGAATTTATGCAATTTCACCCGACCTGTCTGTTTCATCCTGAGGCTAAATCTTTTCTGATTACCGAAGCTGTTCGCGGTGAAGGCGGTAAATTATTACTGCCGAATGGCGAACAATTCATGCACCGGTTTGACAGTCGTGGCGAACTCGCGCCGCGTGATATTGTTGCCCGCGCCATCGATTATGAAATGAAACGTCTGGGTAGTGAATTTGTCTATCTGGATATTAGTCATAAACCGGCAGCGTTTATCAAATCTCACTTCCCGACGATCTATAAACGCTGTTTGGAATTTGGTTACGACATGACAAAAGAACCGATTCCTGTCGTACCTGCTGCCCATTACACCTGCGGCGGTGTAAAAACCGATCTCAATGGCAGTACCAATATCAAAGGACTTTATGCCATCGGTGAAACCGCTTTTACCGGTCTACACGGTGCTAACCGTATGGCCAGTAATTCCTTGCTGGAATGTCTGGTTTATGCCGAGGCTGCTTGTCAGGACATTCTCGGGCAGCTCAAACAAAAAGCCACATTACCGACTATCCCTCACTGGGACGAAAGCCAGGTCACCGACTCCGATGAAGAAGTCGTGGTGACCCATAACTGGCATGAGTTACGTCAGTTTATGTGGGATTATGTTGGCATCGTCAGAACCAATAAGCGTCTGGCACGTGCTAAAAGCAGGGTTAACTTACTGCTCAATGAAATTGATGAATATTATGGAAATTTTAAAGTCACCAACGATTTAATTGAATTACGCAACCTCGCCGTGGTCGCCGACCTCATTATCCAAAGCGCGATCGCACGTAAAGAAAGTCGTGGTCTACACTATTCATTAGACTACCCGGAAGCCAGCAGCACTGATACTGCCAAGAATACGGTGCTATGTCCGCAAACAAAATAATCTATCACATCAACTAACAGGAAATTTATGAGCGATTTACCTCTGGTCATCGACCCGGATCAGCTTGACAGCATTGTCAGTAGCAACAATATACTTCTGGTGGATATGTGCAAAGCTGAGCAATACAGCAAAGGCCATATTCCTGGCGCCATCTATCTTGACTACGCACTGATAATAAGCGGTGAAAAACCGGTAATGGGCCGTTTACCCGAGACCGACAAACTGAATCAGGCCCTGTCATCCATCGGCCTGACTAAAGACTCACACGTGATCGCATATGACGATGAAGGTGGCGGCAAAGCTGCTCGCCTTATCTGGACCTTACATTCACTCGGCCATCAGAAAGCATCGATACTGGACGGTGGACTGATCAGCTGGGCCAATGAAGGCCATGCCCTGACAAGTGAGCCGACAACCGCCTCTCTATCGGATTTTAATGCCGAGATTACAGAAGATTATCTGGCCCACCGCGCCTATATCCTGCAACATTTAAACGATGGCAACGTGGCTTTGCTGGATGCTCGCAGCATACAGGAGTATACCGGTGAAAAAGCTTTTGCAGCACGTGGCGGTCATATTCCCGGGGCTATTCGTTATGAATGGACCGATGCAATGGATAAAGAGAACAATATGCGATTGTTACCGGATCAGGTAATTCAGTCTCATTTAAACGAACTGGGCCTGACAGCCGATAAAGAAATCATCTGCTATTGCCATACTCACCATCGTTCAGCGCTGAGTTACCTGGTACTTAAAAAACTGGGCTACCCGAATGTTAAGGGATATCCATCATCCTGGTCAGACTGGGGCAACCAATCAGATACACCGATAGAAACATAAGCCCTTTAGTCCTATAAAAAAAGCCGCTTTAAAGCGGCTTTTTTTATAATACTTAATTTTCAAAAAACTGAGGCAGTTTACTCAAGAGCAAGCCGCGTGATTTATTTAAAATCGAAATTTACACTAAGTAAATGGCTTTTAAAATAAATCACAGCAACACCGCTATTGAGCAAAATAACCCATTTTTACTCGAAAGCACAACCTGGTTTCTTACCTAACATCTTCAAAATATTAGCTAATGGACAAAAACGTGTGAAGGCCGACTGGAATAAATTCAGACCAACAAAACCGGTTACCCATAACCAGTTAACGCTATGGTACTGAGACAGCGCAACACTAACTAAAATAACGAAACCTGCAAAAGCAAAAACGATACGATCAATAGACATTTACATCATCCTCTATAAGTAATTGTTAATATTCTAATCTTTATTGTTTTTTTGTCAAGAAGTTAGTCGAACATTCAGATAAAGCTCTATTCTCAGGAGATCGTAACATTTATATACTTTTTAGGGCAAATATAGATGCTATTAATCCATCTCTTAAAACTTCTTGGGCACATCATACATTGAACAAGATAAAGACAAAACCTTTTAAAATCAGCTAAATCGCCAGAACACTTACCGACTGCTCTTTCACGTAGTCACATTACATGCCTGTTTTTACTTAAAAATAAAGACAAAAAAAAGCCCGCTTCGTAGGAAGCGGGCTAATCAACCACAATAAAAGGAGACTCAAATTAAGAGTAATTAAATAATAGTCTATGAAATCGAAAAATACAGCGAACTTAGTCACAAAATCGTCAATATTGCAACACCTTCACACACCATTGTCTTTTAAATAGCTAATTTCATTTAGATTTCAATACCTTAAGCTAAAGTCGGTAGACAATAAATTTTTCTAAATGGTCAGGATTTTTGCTCGATAAAATACTAACTCAGCGATCGAATCTTTAATATCATCCATTGCCAGATGAGAGCCTTTTTTCTCAAAGCCTTTGCTAACATCCGGAGCCCAACGGTTAGCCAGCTCTTTTAGACTGCTAACATCCAGATTGCGATAATGAAAAAACGCCTCGAGTTCCGGCATCCATTTCGCCATAAAGCGGCGATCCTGACAGATGCTGTTACCACACATAGGCGATGCGCCTGGGTCTACATATTGCTGCAAAAATTCAATTGTTTCTCTGGCGGCCTCAGCCTCTGTAATCTTGCTATCTTTAACTCTTTGAGTCAGTCCGGATTTGCCGTGTTGGTTGGTACACCACTCATCCATGCCCTCTAATATCTCATCAGAAGCATGGATAACAATAGACGGTCCCTCAGCAAGAATCGTCAGTTGCTTATCCGTTACAATGGTCGCAATCTCAATGATACGGTCGGTTTCAGGCTCAAGGCCGGTCATTTCTAGATCGATCCAGATCAGGTTTTCTTTTTTGTTGGTCTGACTGTGCTCAGGCATTGCTGGTATCCCATTCTTAATTTTTTAATTACGCTGAATATTCTAGTCGGATTATTACGCTAGCGTAAAGCGGCTAGATCTGGATAATAGAGCGCATTATTACATATTGATCCCCTGGAGTTCGTCTTGCACAATTTCACTATGCTATTTCTTGTCATGCTGACAGTCTCTGTAGCCGTCCGCTTCTGGCTAAACCAGCGCCACATCGCTCATATACAAGCTCACCGTGCTGAGGTACCTGATGCATTTAAAGATAAAATATCGCTTCAGGAGCATCAAAAAGCTGCGGACTACACCACCACCAAGAACAAATTCAGTCGCTGGCCGGGGCTCTATGACACGGCTTTATTACTGATATGGACATTAGGCGGTGGCCTCAACTGGCTTGATAGCCAGATTCAAGGACTCGCTCTAAGCCCAATGCTAACCGGTATTTGCGTTATTCTGGCCTTAATGCTGATTTCTTCTCTATTAGATTTGCCATTTTCTGCCTACAGCACTTTTGTCATCGAAGAGAAGTTTGGCTTTAATAACACCACGATGAAAACTTTCATGATTGATTTGTTTAAAGGTGCTGCACTTTCACTGATTCTAGGTGTGCCGCTGATCTTTGTGGTGCTGTGGTTAATGGATCAGGCCGGTCAGCTCTGGTGGATTTATACCTGGCTGGTCTGGATGGCTTTTAATTTATTGATTGCCTGGGCGTACCCGATCTGGATTGCACCTCTGTTTAACAAATTCACGCCACTAGAAGAAGGTGATACCTTAACGCGCATCACCCGCCTGTTAGAAAAATGCGGTTTTTCCAGTAATGGCATTTTTGTGATCGATGGCTCCAAACGATCGAGTCATGGTAACGCCTATTTTTCCGGCTTTGGACGCAATAAACGAATCGTTTTTTACGACACACTATTGAAGTCACTCAATGATGATGAACTCGAAGCCGTTCTGGCACATGAGCTGGGGCATTTCAAGCATAAACACATCGTCAAGAGCATCGCCCTATCCTTTGCAATTTCGTTACTGGGTCTGGCTTTACTGGCCTGGCTGATGAATCAACAATGGTTTTTTAGTGCACTGGGTGTAGAAAATACCTCCACCTACATGGCACTGATTTTATTCAGCATGGTTTTACCGGTTTTCACTTTTCTGATGCACCCGCTAATGACACTGTTGTCGCGGAAAAATGAATTTGAAGCCGATGCCTTTGCCGCTCAACAAAGTGATGCTGGTAACCTGATTCGCGCGCTGGTAAATCTCTATAAAGAAAATGCAAACACCTTAACGCCAGACCCGCTGCACTCAGCTTTTTATGATTCGCATCCGCCGGCACCGGTCAGAATTGCACACTTATCAAACCTGTGAAAGGATTCAAAATGAAATCAATACTGTTGTTAAGCTTGTTATTATTGTCGACAAGCACTTATGCCAGTGACCAAAAAGTATCGCTTAAACACGGTCAGAATGTGCATCAAAACCACTGTTTAAAATGCCATACCGACTCAATTTATACCCGAGAAAACAGGGTCGTTAAGTCCATCAATGCACTTGGAAAACAGGTTCGTGTCTGCCGCGACAATACCGAAGCGCCATGGTTTAACGAAGACACTGATGCCGTTATTAATTTTCTGAATAAAAAATATTATCGGTTTTAATGAAGCGTCTTTCTCAGCAATATTGCGAAAACATAAGCCCTGATCAGGCCCGATTAAGTGAGTCTGAAATTACAGATTTACTAAGCGAACTTGACAACAACTGGAACTATGAAGACAAAACCCGTTCTATATCGCGGGTTTTTACTTTCAATGACTATTACCAGACACTGGCTTTTGTTAACGCCACAGCCTGGGTTTCACAGCAACAGAATCACCACCCTGAAATTCAGATCGGTTTTAAACACTGTCTCATTAGCTATAGCACGCACAGCATTAACGGCCTGTCACATAATGACTTCATCTGCGCTGCCAGAATCAATGATATGGCAGACACATAATGGCACGCAGACTTACTCACAAACAGCAACGCCGCATTAAACAAAATCAGCAGCAGCAACTCGACCAGTTCGATGATACAAATACTAATACTGCCAATCTGTCAGCCCGAGTCATCACCAACTTTGGTAAAACGATTATTGCTGAACTGGCGAATGAAGAGTTAATTCGCTGCAGCCCGCGCCAGAACCTTACACAAATTGTCTGCGGCGATAATGTGCTAATTCAAAAGCTGGAGAATCAGGACGCGGTGGTCACCGCCATAACAGAACGTGACTCTCTGCTCCAAAAACCCGGCTTTGGCGGCAAACTAAAACCGATGGCTGCCAATATCGATCAGGTTGTCATTGTCATGTCGGTCAGCCCTCCGCCTAACCCTTATCTGATTGACCGCTACCTTGTGGCCACAGAAAACCTCGCAGCCAATGGCTTAATCGTTTTAAATAAGACAGATCTGGCCGATCAAAACACCGACCCCAACAAGCTGTTAATCGAATACCGTAATCTGGGGTATCCTGTTATACCGACAAGTATCAAAGGTCACGATGGCATCCACGCGCTGAACGATGCGCTCAAAGACAAAACATCAATCATGGTCGGCCTTTCAGGTGTTGGCAAATCGTCATTAATCAATACTTTGTTACCGGATCAGGACATCCGTGTTGGCAAGGTGTCTGCTGCCAGTGGTGAAGGCACTCATACTACGACCAGTTCAATACTCTATCATCTGCCTAACGGTGGTGACATTATCGACTCGCCCGGGGTACGCGATTTTGGTTTATGGAATAATACTGCTGAAGATGTTTTATACGGTTTCAAAGAAATCAGATCGCTGGCGGGTCAGTGCAAATTTTCTGATTGCAAACACGATGTCGAGCCGGGCTGCGTCATTAACAAAGCGCTAGACAACGGCCTGATAAACGAGCAGCGTTTTAAAAACTATAAAAAAATCATTGGCGAATACACCTGAAATCCCTTAGCGATTATTAGCCGCTATCAAGACAATCAGTCATACTTCAACAAGTCATGCTTTGTTGTTATCGATCTTAAGCTGCTTTTTATCGTCGCGACGTCGTTTAAAAAAACGTTTTAATAGCTCACTGCTTTGCTGTGCCAGCACGCCGCCCACTATTTCTATGCGATGGTTATGCCGGTCACTCTCGCACAACTTAAAAGCACTCTCAACAGCACCGGTCTTAGGTTCTGTTGCGGCGTAAACCACGCGGCTGACTCTGGCATGAATCAAGGCCCCGATGCACATTACGCATGGCTCCAGCGTGACATAAAGCGTTGTATCAGGCAGTCGATAGTTACTCAGCGTGTCACCGGCCTTTCTTAAGGCAACGATTTCCGCATGCGCTGTCGCATCATGGCTTGATATCGGCTGGTTCCAGCCCTCTGCAATCAGCTTGTCATTTTGCACAATAACAGCACCCACCGGTACTTCGCCATTTTGCTCGGCGTATTCTGCCAGCTTTAATGCATGCTGCATCCAGTGTTCATCATTACTCATGAAAAAACCGACCTTTAAACAATAAAAAGGCCACATAATGCAGCCCTTTTAAAAACACGCTTCAGCATCAGCTAAAACATTATTCCCACTCAATAACACGCATAATTAAATGCGTTTAAATACAAAGAGTTATTTCGTTTAGTTTGTAATTGCATAAATCTTGCGTGTCCTATTAAGTGGGTGTGCATACAAAAGTGCACGGTTTTCTGCTACTTACAGCAATTATATTGTAAATTGCGTGTAAGCGTAATGGTAAATTTTCCGTGCACCTTAAAACCAAGTACCAACTAGGTAGAAAGGTGGATAAAACCAATTATTTTTTAGTCAAAACTGTCTCAATCACTTTATCTAGCTCTTTAGCAGCTACCGCTTCTTTTACCTGAGTTAGCACAGCAACCATATTTTCCAAATCACCTACCACTATAGCTGTCTTATCTTTAGCTAATGGCAATATTCTATTGCCGTACTTAATTTCTACAAACCATTCTGAACCATTATTTGTATAAAACCATTTGTTTACGCGCTTTGGTACTGTTTTGCTTGTTTTAGTGCCGTCTTCGTCAGTTTCAGTAACCGTTTTAGTACTAAAATATTCCTCACCTTTAAATGCAGCCTCTGCTGCTAGTATCTGGTCGTTCAACTTGGTTAACAAATTATTACGACGTTGCGTTGGTTTATCAACGACCTTTTGTTTTTGAGAGTCAGAAAGAGTGAATGAAGATAGAATACTTTTTGCTGCTTGCTTTGCCATGTTAAATACCTCGTTAGTTAACAGTAGCAAACAGCTTAATTTCAAAAAACGGAAAGAGCGACCAATTATTTTCTATTTCAATGATTTCTTAATCTTAAATAATCATAGATGCTTTTAACTTCTGCATCATTAAAGACTGGATCAAAATACTTTATATATCCGTTTAACTCATTTAAAGATAAGATTTTTACATGCTTAAATTCTTCTTTAGGCTTTCCATTAACCATAACAATTAAACTTCTAATTGGTATTTTTTTATTTCCCCAATGATGCCGCTCTAATTCAATATCATTGTATTTGGATTCACTGTTTAATAGCACGAATAACGCATAGCTTGTTCTCTTAATTTGTTTGACTGGCGATCTTAAATCTATATTTTGTATTGATTGCTCACTCCAATTCTTCGTTTCAAGTATATACACACCAGAATTACAAATTAAAAGATGATCTATTTGAATGCTGAATATTTTGTCATTTTCTTTTCTATTAAATATAGGAGGGTTAAATTTTATCGAAAAGTCATTAAGCAAATAATATTCATCTGATAGCTTTTGAAGTTCTTTTACTACTGAATTCTCGCCTACTGCACCTGCAATTAAAGCATACAAACCATCAATAACTTCTTTTGTATCGTCTATTTCTTTATAAGACTTTGCACATCGATCTGAGATAATCTTATCTTTATTTTCTGTAATATTGTCTAATTTATCTTTAGCTTTAATTACTTCTTTTTCTGAAACACGTACTTTCTTATGAATTATTTTATCAATGTTCTTTTCTAACTTAGACTTCTTTCTTGCTAATGCTTTTACATATAGATAAAAGAATATTTTATTAAATATGTTTTTATTACGTTTCTCTACTTCCTGTTCTAATTTTACTGTCAGGCTTGTTATCTCACTGTTGATTTCGTTTTTACTATCTTCTTTTGATTTTTCAAAAGTCTTTTCACACTCAGCAAGACCTGCCTCTAGTTCTTTTATTTCCTTATCTAATGCAGATGTAATATTTTTAGGTATTGCATTCCTTTCGGAATCATAACCTTTTAAGAATTCATTTATTTCAGTAATAGAATTAAATCTTATGATACCGTTTTTATCTAATGTATCTCTTAATTTCTTAAGAGGCTCAATTTGTCCTTTAACGATAGTCATAATGCACAAATACCCATAAGCTAAATTGTCACTACCTCTACTGCATTAGCGAGTTTAACATCATTTACATCTATGTGGTTCTACCCCGATACACCGAACACTCAGTTAAGAGTTGTTAGCTGAATATTATCACTATTTAAAAGTCGTTGTTTACGCTGATTATAGAAGCGTTCAATGTAATCAAAAACATCCGTCCTAGCTTCTGCACGTGTCACATATTTTCTACGATTTACTCGCTCACGCTTTAGTAAACCAAAGAAGCTTTCTGCTGCTGCATTATCATAACAACTGCCCACAGCACTCATGCTGCTGACGATGCCATGCGCTTTTA